>Ga0316205_10000099_pt1 | contig 199523 bp, 214 predicted proteins | sample 3monthpyrite_MG_FD_204941 | JGI IMG/M metagenome (GOLD analysis project Ga0316205, IMG submission 204941) | Microbial mat bacterial communities from mineral coupon in-situ incubated in ocean water Damariscotta River, Maine, United States -... | ecosystem: Environmental > Aquatic > Marine >... | reverse complement strand
ATATTTATTAGTCTATGTTTGGCATACGTATTCATCATATAACAAGTCAATCAACATTGACCGGTTTTACACGCCGCGCCGCTATCGCTCTGCTCTGTGTAAAACCGTCAAGTTATTTCAAACGTTATGTTTAAAAAAATGAGAAAGGCATAGATACATGGATTGGGAAGTAATTAATGGTATAGCGGGAATTATCAGTTCCATATGTGCAATTATCAGTATTGGTTATCTCGCAACACATAAAACAAAACCTACTTCGACTCAAAGCAGTAATATACTTACACTTGATAAATTAATATCATTTTTATTAGCATGTTCTGGTTGGGTACTTATCTGCCTAAGCTTTCTTTGGGCATTTGAACCATTTGGCACATATCTATTAGACACAGAATACAAACAATTTTATGGTGTATTACTAGCCTTTCCTGCGTTAATTATTTTTCAGTTCGGCTATAAAGTAATGCAAAAACAAAAAACATAACAAGTAAATCAACCTGACCAAAAACTCATTGCTTGAATGCCACTTTTTACTTATGCTACTAAACACTACAACAACTAAGCCCACTACTGAGTTTTGGCCAGGTTATTAGGGCGTTAGCGTTTTAAAAGCAAAGCATAGGTTTTAGGTAATTTATGCTCACTGTAATCAAATCGTAATGCTTAACATTGCAACATTACTTACAAAACGCTGATGCGGTTTAGTTCAAAAACAACTGATGTTCTTACAGAGCATTAATAAGTTATGCCAGCTGATGCTGGTGATTATTTCAAAATACGCCTGTTTATTATGTTTACTGTTTCAACTGGCGTAATTCCTGAATCGTCATTTGCTTTCAAAGCAGCTTTATTATCCTACCCAAAGCGCTAACAAGTAAATCAACCTGACCAAAAACTCATTGCTTGAAGGTCACTTTTTACTTATGCTACTAAACACTACAACAACAAAGCCCACTACTGAGTTTTGGCCAGGTTATTAGGGCGTTAGGCCACCCAAGGAGAAAATTAAATGGCAATGAAAAAATGTAAAGAATGTGGTGAGCAGATCAGCAGTAAAGCTGAGAAATGTCCAAAATGTGGGCATCCAAATGAAGCACAATCAAGTTTATCGGCTGTGATAAGTCTTATTGTTGTTGGTGGGTTGTTGTGGTTCTTTTTTGGAGGTGGGTTAGAGAAACAAGTAATAATAATAGGACACCCACTTTAAAAAATAAAAAGCTATAAAATACACCTATGTTATTTATAGATATATATTTCGATGTTTTGTTAGTTGATTCACAAGAGAGTGGTCGCAAAGAGAATAAATAGCATAAATAACTAAAAGTAATTCGAGACCAGGTTTCAACGGCTGTTGAAGAGTACTAAATAGATTGTTCGGATTATATTTTAAGGAAAATACTGCTCGCAACTTTGTTTGCCAACCAAACGTTGGTAACCCAGTTTGTAACACGCTTGTTTCAATTTAAACACAGAGCCGACTAAACCTTTCAGTTTGCTTTCAAAGTGTTGAGTTAAATAAAACCAGTTATCTACCTCAAAATTCAGTCGTTGTAAAATCGGCGGCAGGTTTTTATCAATGGCCCCGCGTTTATCGTTGCGTATATGTTTACCAGTCCATTCTACTAGTTCAATATAATCATTTAATTTAAACGGCAAGCCGTCAGGCATATCTTTACGTGGGTTACCTACAAATGGAAAGAGGTGATGTGTCTGCTGGTTTTTATAATTAGGGTGTTGGGATTTTAATGCGACACTTATTCGGCGTTTGATGCTGGTATGATCTGATGTTTCAGGTGTCTTAGCCATAGCTGCGCGAATTGGATTTAAATCGACATATGCCATACAGGCTGCGAGGGCCGCTTCATCGAGTAAGGCCTGAGATTTATATCTACCCTCCCAGAAACGACCTGTGCAGTTATCCTCATGGTTAGCCTGTCGAGAATAATAATAGGACACCCACTTTAAAAAATAAAAAGCTATAAAATACACCTATGTTATTTATAGATATATATTTCGATGTTTTGTTAGTTGATTCACAAGAGAGTGGTCGCAAAGAGAATAAATAGCATAAATAACTAAAAGTAATTCGAGACCAGGTTTCAACGGCTGTTGAAGAGTACTAAATAGATTGTTCGGATTATATTTTAAGGAAAATACTGCTCGCAACTTTGTTTGCCAACCAAACGTTGGTAACCCAGTTTGTAACACGCTTGTTTCAATTTAAACACAGAGCCGACTAAACCTTTCAGTTTGCTTTCAAAGTGTTGAGTTAAATAAAACCAGTTATCTACCTCAAAATTCAGTCGTTGTAAAATCGGCGGCAGGTTTTTATCAATGGCCCCGCGTTTATCGTTGCGTATATGTTTACCAGTCCATTCTACTAGTTCAATATAATCATTTAATTTAAACGGCAAGCCGTCAGGCATATCTTTACGTGGGTTACCTACAAATGGAAAGAGGTGATGTGTCTGCTGGTTTTTATAATTAGGGTGTTGGGATTTTAATGCGACACTTATTCGGCGTTTGATGCTGGTATGATCTGATGTTTCAGGTGTCTTAGCCATAGCTGCGCGAATTGGATTTAAATCGACATATGCCATACAGGCTGCGAGGGCCGCTTCATCGAGTAAGGCCTGAGATTTATATCTACCCTCCCAGAAACGACCTGTGCAGTTATCCTCATGGTTAGCCTGTCGAGCAATGTCTTCATTTAAAACTCGCATAAACCAGCTGATATCCACAAGGCGTTCGCGCCACACAGAAACTTGTTCTGTTAATGTATCGAGTTCTGTTTTGCCTTGTGCTTTACCGGCCACGTAAGCCTGTGACAAAGCGCTGCCATTAAACAACTGATGCCATTGGTGTATAACATCATGAAGTGACCATAAATCAGCCTGGGCTCTATTCACATGTAAAACGACGTGATAATGATTCGACATAATGGCGTAAGAGCAGATATCGATAGCGAATATGTCAGCTAACTCAAGTAGTCGGTCTTCTAGCCACTGGCGACGGTGCTCATAGCATTCACCCGTGGCGATATCCGTGCCACAAAGGAAAGCTCGTCGCACACAGCGAGAAATACAGTGGTAATAGGGTGTGGCTTCGAGTGAGATTTGAGCGTAACGAGGTTTAGGCATTATCAGTTCCTTGATATGGGTAAGATCCTTCAGCTTGTACACGCTACGCTTGCGGTTTTTACTTGTCAAATTTATGATGGGTGTCTGGATGGATGTTCCTTGCGGTTTTTACTTGTCAAATTTATGATGGGTGTCCGGATGGATGTTTCAAATTAAATGTCAGAAAGAATATGAAAGGCGAATTGAAGCACTAAATACCGAAGAAGGTGTGTGGAATGACGTTACTATGTATTATGTCTATGCATTCAAATAGTAATATGCATTGCAAACAGGAAAACAAGGTCATTAGCAGTTTCCAGTCAATAGGCAACTGCTAATGGCTGACCCTGCTGTTCTACTGTTACGAACCTAAATCTATTTTGCGATATTGAATATTATTATTCTGTTCCTGGTGAAGGAGCAGTAAAAATCACACAGGTGAACATATGCAAGTACAAAAAAAATTCGGACATGTCTGGCTCGTAGTCGGCTTTGGTTTATTGTTGCTGAGTCTGTCGGGCTGTGCCAGTTTGCACGATGGCAAAGGGTTTGAGCATAAGCCGGGAGAATCAGAGATTAAGCATAAACACTGACAGATAAAACTGGCTCAGGCCTTACAATTTACTTGTGAAATGTGAGGCTGGCTAAGAAAGTAGGGTCTAGCCGGATTGTAAAAAATAATGAATAGGGTAATGCTATGCTATGTGTTATAGAACGGCCTAATCCTGTTGCTGACCCTGTGCAATTGCAGGTATTAACTGTGGTATTAAATAAACCCGATATATGGAGCGCAAAGCGTGAAATCAAATAGGTTTAAATTACTCATTAGTGGATTGTTTCTGATACTAGCGGCAACGGTTATATTTGTCTGGTCAGGCGTATATAATATTGCGGCGAATGAAAAGCACTGGGATATTACAAGCTTCCTGCTGGAAATTGTGCGTGAGCGTTCGATCGAGGCACGAATTACTGACATCATTGCACCGCCTCTTGTGGAGCAAAAATTGATTGCCAGAGGAGCGGTTAATTATGCAGAGATGTGCGCGCAGTGTCATCTTTCGCCTGGGCTTGAATCTTCTGAATTATATGAAGGACTCTACCCACAACCGCCGATTTTTTACAAACGTGACAACGCTGCACACGAGCCAGAGGAAATGTTCTGGGTGATTAAAAATGGAATTAAACTCACAGCGATGCCCGCCTGGGAAAAATCTCATTCTGATGAACAGATATGGGAACTGGTTGCCTTTATTTTAGCCATAGAGAAGATGTCACCTGAGGATTATAAAAACATCATCAAAGCTGATGGTCAGCTTCATGAGGAGAGATAATCTGGCCAGTCAGAAGGGAAAACGGGGTCATGTATGGCCCTGCTGCTGGTTTTTAATAAACTAACAATATCAAATTAAATGTGTATGGTGTGAAATATGACAGACAATAACAATAAGCAAGATGCCTCAAATATGAAGAAGGCATGGATAGTTTATGCCCTGATAATCATTTTAGTGATTTTAGCCTTAGTATTTATAGTGGCTGATGATAACGAAGAAAAGTTGTTCTTTTCTTTGATGACTGCGGCTGCAGCTTATGTATTTCGTCCTACCGATAGATTCATGAAGAAACAAATCGTACGATTCATGAGTTCTGCCGAGGAAGTAAATGATAAATAAGATCTTTGCGGGAACTAAGAATTTTAATTCCCTTTGGAGCGCAATATAAAGATGCCGTAGAGATTTGAATTTAATTCCTACGACACCTGTTTTTCAAAAACTTAGGAATATACCCGTGTCGCTAAAAAGTAATAAGCTTCTTAACGACTAACCGATTTCTGAATAAGCGGAATCAGTGGCTCAGGCAAAAAAATTTTTCCGGCCAGTGCAAATTCATGGGCATCATCTGACATTTTTTTCCAGGTCTTGCGAATAATATCAATCCATTTATCTTCATCGTATTCTGGGTGTTTTTCAGCAAAGGCCAGCATGTAGTGCTCTATAAATACCAGGCTTGCGACATCTTCCAGTAACTGAGTGTCTGCGTTTGCTTTGATAGCACGTTTACCCACCGCCATTCTAACTCGCTCAAGCGCTACTTCATCGTAACCGGCTTCAAGCATTAACGCGGCTACTTGCTCTGCATGAAATGTGTATAGTGCCGTTCGCCACTGATGATAGCCCTTGCGATCCATTGGGTAGTCGCTGCGCGGTGATTGCCAACGCTGGATATGTTGCCCACGAATCGCCAGTTTGGCTACATCATCAGATTCTGGCTTATAGCGTTCAAGCATCTCTGACATACGAAATGCATACAGGCTTTCTTTTGGCCATTCTTTGCCATCGGCTATTTCTATATTGGGATCTTCGTTGTTGGCGGCGTCAATTAGGCCTACGGCTTTATCATAGGATGGTTGAGACATTTGGCTTCTCTTAAATTAATCTAATTATTAGTATTGGTAACTTGGTGGCTGACTATCCTACACTTTTAATAGTAAGCTTAGGTGTATTTTAATCCTGTTTTAATTGAGCAAGTCCTGTTGACAATGAAAATAAACACCCTACAAATTGATTGAATTTTAGTGCAATTAATAAAATGTATTGTGAGTGGTATTGTATAAGGGAGGGCTTTTAGTCCTCAGTCGCCAACCTGTGGACTTTCAGTCCATAGGCGTTGAGTTTTTTATAAGGAGTGTTAATCATGAAATGCCCGAAGTGTCATTCTGAAATGGAAGTTGTAAAGATGGAAAGCGGAGAAGTAGACCGCTGTATATCATGTAAAGGACTATGGTTCGATATTCTTGAGAGTGAAAAATTTATCTCTCAAGCGAAGATCTTAGATACTGGTGATGCAAAAGTTGGTGTGGCTAGCAACACTATTGATCGAATTAATTGCCCTGCCTGCGCAAATATGCCAATGATTCGTATGGTTGATTCTCGTCAACATCACATCTGGTTTGAAAGCTGCCCATCGTGCGGTGGGCGTTTTTTTGATGCAGGTGAGTTTAAAGATCTCAGTAGCCATACGCTGCTAGATGTTGTTCGAGATATGTTTACACCTGAACGTAAATAATTCTACTGCAGGCTCTAATTATATAACGTGGATTCAAGTTGCTAGTGCAACTCAGAAGCTCAGAATTAAAATAATTAAGCTCAGAGTAAAAACTATTTTCGAGAGGAATAACCCAGCTCACAAACTGAAGTTTAAAGCTTCGTTGTCGGGCCGTGCTGATGCGTCGTCCTGGCTTATCACTACGTCAAGAAAATTTATACGGGCACGTCCGTGTGATTTTACCCCTGGGAAGAAACAATTTTTGGCAAGTCACAGGGATGTTTGCCACTAGCCCACAAAACTTATTGTTATTGAGCAGGGTGGATCAAGCGAAGTGGATCCACCATTGTCGCTGAAATTGGTGGAACCGCGCTGCTTGTTGCACCCTACAAAAAACTTCTCTATTTCTTCATTTATTAGCAACAAATAAGTCATATATAGATCGTATCTTGCTCATTGTAAGGATACCTGCATGCCAGTGGACGGCCCAAACATACTAAAGAATATGACTTATCGGTTGGGGATATATAAATGAAACGCACTAAATTTATAAACACTTTACTAGCATCTGCCATGGGTGCAGCACTGATGGGAATAGCTCAGGCTGGCCCTGCAAATGAATCACCTGAGAAATGGTATGCTGATGGCGAAGCGGCTATTCAAACAGCTAAGAACCTTCAGGCTAACAGGCATAAAGCTAAGAATGTTATTCTATTTGTTGCCGATGGAATGGGTGTCAGCACAACAACTGCAGCGCGTATCCTTGAAGGCCAGTTACGCGGCGAAAGCGGCGAAGAGAATCAGCTAAGTTTTGAAACCATGCCGTATGTAGCACTTAGCAAAACCTATAACACCAACCAGCAAACGCCAGATTCAGCAGGCACCATGACCGCTATGATGACGGGTGTTAAAAGTAAAGCCGGTGTTATCTCGGTTAATCAAAATGCATTTCGTGGCGACTGCGCCAGCAGTAAAGGTACCGAGCTAACGACGTTTTTAGAGCAGGCAGAAATCGCCGGCTTATCAACTGGCATTATTTCTACAGCACGTATCACTCACGCCACACCTGCGGCAACTTATGCACACGTTCCTGAGCGTAACTGGGAAGATGACCACGACTTACCTCAAGAAGCAGTTGATAATGGCTGTAAAGATATTGCCCGTCAATTAGTTGAGTTCCCTTACGGCAATGGACTTGAAGTTGCACTGGGCGGTGGACGGCGTAACTTCTGGCCGCGCAATATGGCTGACCTTGAAGATGCAGGTAAAACCGGTGAGCGTGATGACCAACGCAATCTGACTGAAGAGTGGGTTGAAAATTACGACAACGCGGCTTTTGTCTGGAACAAAAAACAGTTTGATGCGATTGATACTGACAATACAGATCATCTACTAGGTCTGTTTGATCGTTCGCATATGGAGTATGACGAAGATCGTAAAAATGATGTTGGCGGTGAACCATCATTAACAGAAATGACCAGTAAAGCCATTGATGTGCTGCAAAAAAATGATAAAGGTTATTTCCTCATGGTTGAATCAGGTCGAGTTGACCATGGCCACCATGCTGGCAATGCTTATCGTGCGTTAACAGATGCGATTGAATTTTCTAAGGCTGTAAAATCTGCGATGGAAAAAACGGATCCACGCGACACGCTTATTATTGTCACCGCTGACCACAGCCACGTATTTACGATTGCAGGCTATCCAACTCGTGGTAACCCAATACTGGGTAAAGTTGTGGGCAATGACAGTCGTGGAGAAGCCAAAGACAGCTATTCAATGGCGGGTGACGGCATGCCTTACACAACGCTGAACTATACGAATGGCCGAGGTTATGCATCATTAGAAACGGGTGGTGATACGCATTATGACGTGCCAATCCAGACTGGCCGTGTTGCAGACCTGACATCGGTAGACACCGAAGATGAAGGTTTCCATCAGGAAGCCCTGGTACCTCTTAGCTCAGAAACCCATGCTGCTGAAGATGTTGCAATTTATGCAGGTGGCGCAGGCGCTTATTTAATGCACGGAGTACAGGAACAGAACTATATTTATCATGTGATGAATAAAGCGTCTAAAATTGACCGTCGCATGAAAAAAGGCCACTCTCAGCATGCAAAAATGAGCTGGGCGAATGCTGAGGAAGATCGCTCTAACGACTAGTCAGGGTTGTATAAAGAAAATCGTAATGAATAAATAAAAACGATAATACTGTTTAGCGAATTAAGGGGTGCCACTGGCACCCCTTTTTTTATTTTTTAGGGCGCTAGTTAAAACTATGCACTTTAGTGCAAGGCTTTAGCTGCTACACATGTGTTAATGAAGCTAGAACTATTTCAAGAAAAGTAGGGTGGATCAAGCGAAGCGGATCCACCAGAATTAAAAGGTGAAATGGGTGGATCCACTTCGCTTGATCCACCCTACAGATTGATTGTATTTGTATGTGGTTATTAATGGGTAGTGAATTGCATAAGAGAGGACTTTTAGTCCTGAGTCGCCAACCTATGGACTTTCAGTCCATAGTCGTTGAGTTTAAAAATATGCTTTCTAAACTATTACAGATCAGTCGACTTGTACAAATAATTTTTTATTTCTAATCACATCCCTGACCAACTCCGGCACCTTGGCTTCCCACGCACTATCTCCCTTCTTTATTTCTTCCAGTACCTTATGCGAGTGAATACTTAAGTATTCTTTATTAACGCTGTTTAATGGCGAGATAAACTTGTTCTCACATAAATATTTATATAAATGGATTAAGTGTTCTTCAGGTTGGTAGTTGTCTGTTGTAATGTATTCGTCGCATTCACCTTCCAGGCAGGGTGAAACATAGAGGCGTAAATCATATTTAAACAGGCGACCAAAGGCCTCTAAAATTCCGCCTGGTAAATTTTCATAATATTTTTCATTAAAGATATCGTTTAATGTTGGAATACCTAAAGCAATGGCCATTGGTCTTTGTGTGCATCTAAACAGGTAGTCGGCGAGTTTGTAATATTCTCCCATATTGGAGATAAGCACATTTTTGCCTAATGCGCAGAGTATGTCCGCACGTTGTAAAAAATCTTTTGCGCAGATATCTTCACCGGCTTTTAAATTGTGCAGGGTCATTTCAGATATGACGCTGAGTTCATCTGCAGGAATACCGTGATCATCTAAAAATGCTTCTTGTGCACAATCGAGCATGTTTATATTTAACAGGGTAGGTGGGTTGAAGCGACTACGCTCAATGAGTACCGCTTTTTTATACAGGACATCTGCGGGATGAACAATTTCACCGTTGGCATTAAACATTGCGCCCTGTGTCATGCCGAATTCAACCAGCCTGAGTGCCATTAAGCGGTTATCGATATGTGCAAACGCGGGGCCGGAAAAATCAACCATGTCGATTTCGAGTTCATCGTAGGACAAGCTATCCATTAATGATTTCAGTAGTTTCTCTGGTTCTTTATGAAAGGTAAGTGCTGCATAAATTAAGTTAACACCTAGTGCGCCAATGTTCTGCTGATCTTCTGCAACATCTTTTGCCTGCAGATGCACATGTATATCTATTTTTGAGGGTTCGCTACACGGTGAGCTTTGGAATTTTATACCAATCCAGCCCTGGCCATCTACATCCCGGGTAAAACTACGGGAGGCGACGGTATTGGCAAATGAAAAAAATGTACTTTCATTGCCGCGTTTTTCGCCGATACGCTCGATGATGAGTTTGTATTCAAGGTCGAGCATGGCATTGAGGCGATCGCGACTGACATAGCGCGAAGACTTGCCATAAATAGAATCACTAAACTGCATGTCATAAGCGGAGATAGCCTTGGCTATAGTGCCCGCTGCACCGCCTACACGGAAAAACCAGCGTGCGGTTTCCTGCCCCGCACCAATCTCAGCGATGGTGCCGTACTGGCCTTTATCCATATTGATGGAAAGTGCTTTTTGATGAACGTTAGTGATTTGATCCACAGCTGATTAGCCCTAAGTATTTAATATCAGTAATGAGTATAGTCAGTGTTTTATCGACTGTGATGAATATTAGGCGGGGATTAATACTTGTGGTAAAAAATACAAGCCCAACTAACAATTACTGGGGCCTGTATTTATGCTGCGGGTTTATTGCCTGCGCTGGTTAAGAAAATGCGAGTGATTTCTACAAAATGATTTGTGCTGCTTTACGGTTTTTTGCATATTGGCAAAGTCGTTTAACCACACGATCATTAATGCTGTCTTTATCAAAACTGCCATCAATATGCTCTTCACCAGCGGGTAAGCCAATTAATAATTCCAGCGCTTCTTCATAATGCTTTACCGGGTAAATATTAAATTGCCCCTTTTCAATGGCATCGACAACATCCTGTCTCAGGGATAAATTTTTAATATTCACCGCGGGGATAATACAGCCCTGTTTACCGGTGAGCCCACGTTGATTGCAAATGTCATAGAAACCTTCAATTTTTTCGTTAACGCCACCTATGGCTTGCACAAGGCCTTGTTGATTTAATGAGCCAGTGACTGCAAAGCCTTGTTGAATAGGTAATTCGATAAGCGCGGAGATTAAAACGCACAGTTCAGCGACAGATGCGCTGTCACCATCAATAAGGCCGTATGACTGCTCAAAGGTAATGCTGGCAGAGAAAGACAGTGGTGTATCTTTTGTATAGCGACTCGCGAGCAGGGCGGATAAAATTAATACGCCTTTGTCGTGAATCGACCCGCTTAAATCAACTTCACGTTCAATATTTATGATTTTCCCATCACCTAAATGTACGGTGGCAGAAATTTTAGATGGCTGGCCAAAACCGAACTTGCCGATTTCAAACACAGACAGACCATTTATTTCGCCCACCGCTTCACCCTCGGTGTTAATCATTAAGGTGCCACGGTGCACATCACTTTGAATCAGCCCCTGCAGGCGACTGGTACGATGAATTTGCGCATCGATCGCCTTTTGTACATCGTCACCGGTAATAATCTCGTTACTGGCCTGTCCTGCCCAGTATTGTGTTTCAATGAGTAAGTCATCGATGGTACGTAGGCGAGTAGATAGTTTCTCTATATCATTTGCCAGGCGCGAGCTAAATTCAATAATGCGCGCCACGGCACTTGCATCTAAATCTTTCAATTCAAATTTACGTGCTCTGGATGCAATTAAGCGCGCATATTGCAGAGTCGTTTCTGAGTTACGCGGTAGTTCTTCTTCGAAGTCGGCTTCGACTTTAAACAGCTCAGGGAAGTCGGGGTCGACTTCATGCAGTGCATAGTATGTATTGCGATCGCCCAGCAAAATGACTTTTATTTTAAGTGGAATCGCTTCTGGCTCTAAGGTAACCGATACATCGCCACCGACAACCTGATCAATATTTTCGATTTTAACCTTTTTAGCATACAGGCTTCGCTTGAGGGCATCCCATGCATGGGGTGTGCTGAGTATTTTGTGTGCGTCTAATACCAGATAGCCACCATTAGCCTGTAGCAAAGCGCCTGGTTTTATCAGTGTAAAATTATTACCCGGGCCATTGGAACGACTTTCATATTCGATACGGCCGACCAAATTTTGATAGGTTGGATTATCAAGATAAACAACCGGCGCACCTTTTTGATTGCAGCAATCGACTAACAGGTTTACCTGATAGCGCTGTAAGGATTCTTTTTTACTACTTGATGGGTGAGGAGATTCGTTGTTAGACGATTCATCTTCATCACCTTCAGTGAATTCATCCAGGTGATGTAGAACGTCTTCTTGCAGGCCTTTTAAGTAGTTACTTACTTCGGGCAGTGATTTGTATTTACGCTTAACATCTTTAACTAAACTACTCGTCGCAAATAATGCCACCTTACGATTGAGCTTTTTAATTTTAATATTGTGTTCACGGCGTTGGCGTGACATTTCAGGTGCCAGGTATTCAAGCTCATCCTGAAAAGTCGCAATCTTGTCTTCAATCTGATTTTGCAGATCTTCAGGTAGTTCATCAAACTCATCTTCGGTAATGGTTCTACCGCCTTGCATGGGCGATAACATGAAACCGGATGAAGTATGGCTTAGATCAATTTCCTGCTCGAGCGCTTGCTGTGCGTGTTTATCCAGTAAATTTGACTGGGCGGCTTGAAATGACTTTTCAATAACCTGTATTTGCTCCTGATATTCACTGGCCTCAAAGGCAGCATTAACCGCCTTACCGAGGTCTTCTACCAGGTTTTTCATGTGCTTTTTGAACTTGCGACCCTGGCCCGCAGGCAGCTTAAGTGCCGTGGGTTTGTAGTCCTGGTCAAAGTTGCGTACGTAGCACCAGTCTGGAGGTGTTTCTTTGTCGATGGATACGCTGTTTAGGTATTTACGAATTAAACCGTGTTTACCCAGCCCTGAAGAGCCCATTACATACAGGTTGAAGCCGCGGTGGCTGACATTAATACCAAACTCTATGGCTTCAAATGCCCGATCCTGGCCGAGTACGTCGGGCAGCTCATTTAACTCCGCCGTAGTTTTAAAGGGGAGAGTATTAGCGGTACAGCCAGGTCTTAGCTGTTCGGCAGTAAGCGGTTTATTCATTATAGGTGGCTTTCTTCTAGTCATTATTAGCGTCTTATGCGCTCATCTATTCTCGCACAAATCGACCTCAGGTAAAAACCGTGATCAGGCAATACGCCTGGAAGTTAAGGTATCGGTTTTATTCAATGTGCTAACAGGGTTACAATCAGCAGCTAAATAAATCATAGTGGATTTTTATATGTCGTCTGACGATTTCAAGCCTGCCCAGCAGCACCCTGCCTTTCAGTGGAAACGATCACAGAAAATAGACTCGCTCAACATCGTTATTGAGGAGTATGAGCATATAAAAACCGCTGCGGTGCATTATCACTTATCCGCAGATAATAATGAAAATGTCTTTTTAGTTGCACTGCGCACTGTGCCTACGGATTCCACGGGTGTGGCGCATATGCTTGAGCACACCGTGCTGTGTGGTAGTGAGCGCTATCCGGTACGCGACCCTTTCTTTATGATGATTCGTCGCTCACTAAACACCTTTATGAATGCCTTTACCAGCAGTGACTGGACTGCTTATCCCTTTGCCAGCCAAAATCGCAAAGACTTTGATAATTTGATGGACGTGTACCTGGATGCGGTTTTCTTCGCTCGTTTGCATGAGTTAGATTTCGCGCAAGAGGGCCACCGTTTCGAGTTTGAAACCCCGGACGATGCAGAAACGCCCCTGGTATACAAAGGTGTTGTGTTCAATGAAATGAAGGGCGCGATGAGCTCTGCGGTAAGTACATTGTGGCAAACGGTTACAGAGCACCTGTTTCCAACGACAACCTATCATTTTAATTCCGGCGGTGAACCTGCGAATATCCCTGATTTAAGCTACCAGCAATTAAAAGATTTTTACAAAGTGAATTATCACCCATCGAATGCGGTGTTTATGACCTTTGGTGATATTCCAGCACATGATCATCAAGCGGTGTTTGAAGAGAAGGCACTGAGCCGTTTTGAAAAATTAGACACCGTTATAAAAGTAGATGATGAACAGCGTTACACTGAGCCGCATAATTTTGCGGCTAGCTATGCACTGGATGAAGAAGATACCAGTGCCAAAACACATATCGTCATTAGCTGGTTATTAGGCCAGAGCACCTCGTTGCAAGATATGTTACAGGCGCATTTAATGTCGAGTGTGTTACTCGATAACTCGGCTTCACCACTGCAGAAGGCGTTAGAAACAACAGACCTGGGTGCCGCACCTTCACCTTTATGTGGCCTGGAAGATTCCAATCGTGAAATGAGTTTCATGTGCGGTGTAGAGGCCTCAGAAGAAAAAAATGCAGATGCGGTAGAAGCATTGGTATTAAACGTATTACAGGACGTTGCAGACAATGGTGTAGAGCAATCGCAGGTAGAAGCGGTATTGCATCAACTGGAACTGGGCCAGCGAGAAATTGGTGGTGATGGTTATCCATATGGTATGCAGTTAATCCTCGGCGGTTTGTCTGCGGCAATTCATCGCGGTGACCCTATGGCGGTAATGAACCTGGAGCCAGTGCTAGAGCAGTTACATGAAGATATAAAGGATCCAGATTTTATTAAAAATCTGGTGAAGAAGAATTTACTGGAAAATCAACATCGCATTCGTTTAGTGATGACACCCGATACCGAATTAAGCAAAGCAAAAGAAAAAGCCGAAGCGGATAAATTGGCGCAGATAAAGGCAAACCTATCTGCCGAAGAAAAACAACAGATCATTGATCAGGCGGAAGCACTTCAGGGCAGACAAAATGAAATAGATGATATCAGCATTTTGCCTAAAGTCGGTTTACAAGATGTGCCTGCGACAATGAAAATACCCACAGGTTCTAGTTCAAATATTAATGATCTTGAACATGATTTTTTTGATCAGGGCACTAACGGTTTAATCTATCAGCAGGTGGTTATTGAGCTGCCGGAACTAGAAGAAGAACTGGTTAATTTATTACCTGTTTACACTTATTGTTTGCCTGAATTGGGTTATGCTGAAAAAGATTATCTGCAATCACAGGCATGGCAAGATAGCGTCAGTGGTGGTGTTAACGCCTATACCAGTGTGCGTGGTTTAATTGAAAATGAGCAAGAGATAAAAGCGCACTTTGTTTTTTCAGGTAAAGCGCTTACACGAAATCATCAACAGCTAAATGAGCTCATGTCAGAAATGTTGCAAACTGCGCGCTTCGATGAGTTAGATCGTATACGAGAGTTAGTTTCACAAAAACGTGCACGTCGTGAACAAAGTGTTACGGGGCAAGGGCATAGTTTGGCTATGCTTGTGGCGAGCAGTGGAATGAGTCCGGCAGCAGAGTTAAGTAATCGCTTATCTGGGCTACAGGGAACTAAATACCTTAAAGATCTGGATGACAGCTTAAGCGATGCAGCTGCTTTGCAGCAATTAGCCGATCAATTTTCGGCTATTCATAAAAAGATTATTGCTGCACCGCGACGTTATTTAAGTGTCGCTGAAAAAGATCAGCAAGCCGTTATTGAAGCGGATATTAAACAATACTGGGCGGGTAAGGGTAATCAAACCAGTAACGCTTTTACGCTGCCAACGGTTAAAGAAAAAATTAACCAGGCCTGGTTAACCAGTACACAGGTTAACTTTTGTGCCAAGGCCTATCCAACTGTGCCAGTGAATCATCCGGATGCTGCGCCATTAACAGTGTTGGGTGGCTTTTTAAGGAATGGCTTTTTACATCGTGTGATTCGTGAGCAGGGCGGGGCATATGGTGGTGGAGCAAGTCATGAGCCAGGCAATGCCTGTTTTAGATTCTATTCATACCGTGATCCACGTTTAACAGAGACACTCGATGATTTTGATAAAGCCATAGAGTGGTTGTTGAACGAAGAGCATACTGACCTGCAGGTAGAGGAATCTATACTGGGTGTTATCGGCAGTATGGATAAGCCGGGGTCACCTGCAGGTGAAGCCAAACAGGCGTTTCATAATGAGCTTTATGGGCGCACCTCTGAGCAGAGGCATCTGTTTAGAGCGCGCGTTTTAAAAGTGACCGTGGCAGATTTGAAACGTGTAGGGGGGATGTATCTAAAACCTGAAGTGGCGAGTGTCGCTGTCATAACTAACCCGGTACATGAAGCGCTTGTTAAACAGCTTGGTTTAGAAATAAAACAGCTGTAACGGTTGAGTTTTATCCGCATTAATATGCCATGATCATCAAACATCATGGCATGTTTTAAAAGAGCGTGTTTAAACATGCACATTTTATTGATCAAATTAGAACTACGTATTCCATTGGCACATTCTTTAAAAGATAAACGTGGTCAAATTAAAAGTCTTAAAGAGCGTATCAGTCATCGTTTTAATGTATCTATTGCAGAAGTGGATTTTCTAGATGATTGGCAAAGAGCCATGCTTGGAATTTGTATTATCAGTAATGATAAGTCCTATCTCGATAAACAATATAGTTTAATTGAAGCCATGGTTATGGAATTCACCGAGCTTGAAATTACAAAAATGAATAGAGAGTGGCTTTAAATGCTGTTGATGACTTATATCTTATTTAAACTTAAATAAATAAGCAAAGAAATTATAGTAATAGCAGAAATTACACCGATAATTAAGGCTATCTGAGATAAAATTCCTGACTTTTCTTTTTTGTATTTTTGTCGCCTTTTAGGCCGTTTAGGGTTTTTTATATTTAGGCTGAGACTAATTTTTTCTATATCGGGTATCACCTGATCGAATGAATGGTAATGATCAATGCGGTCTTCTTCCATTAAATTACGCAATAAGTCTTGCATATCATTTTCCAGGGCATCAAAAATAGCATTGCCTTGAATACGTTTGTTTTTGAAGTGGACTAATTCTCCTGTTAGCATATGATAGAAAATAGCACCACTACTGTATATATCTCTTGTTTTTGAGGTGCAGCCCTGGTCTTTTGGTTGATACCAGTCATTGTGATTCCTGCTATTGGTATAATGCTCGGCTAGTCCAAAATCTGTTAATTTAATATTTTTATTGTCATCAAATAAAATATTGCTAGGGCGTAAGTTTCCATGTGCAATTTCATTGTCATGAGAAAATTTAAGTGCGCTGCAAATACCATTGGCTATAGGTGAAAACTGTTTAAGTGAATAAGGCCTTGCGAGCCGTTCTTGCAGGCTGCCACCGTTAAGGTGCTGCATAGCAACAGTAAACGCAGTTGTGTTTTTTGATATGCCATAAATATCTACGATATTGGGGTGCTTAAGGTCGTGCAGTAATTTTGCTTCTTGATAGCCCGCAAAAGAGTTTTTACGCTTTTTAAGTACTAGTAAGCTTTTATTTTTTTTGTTTTCAAATAAGAAAACAGCGCCATACTGGTCTCGTTTTATGACATCTAACAATAAATATTTTTCATCGGTATTTTTAAATACACTAGTAGCTTCTAGCTTTTGAGTATTATTAAGGTGCGCGCCTTTAATAATAGACAGCAATTTTAAGTGAATGTCATCAGCAGAAGGAGGACGTTTTTCTGGCTTATTTTGCAGGCATTGGAGTATCAGTGAACTTAACTCTGGCGGCAAACTGTGTAATTCTTGATCAAGGTTTTCGCGGTGTCCAGGTGGTAGGCTAGCAGTGAACATCTCATACATAATAATGCCCAGTGAATAAAAATCACTCAGGTGGCTCACCGATTCTGGAGCGCTGAATTGTTCAGGTGACATATAGTCTGGTGTGCCAACAATATTTTCAGGTTTTCCATTTGCGGCTAGCCAGGCAATACCAAAGTCGAGAATATACACGTGCTCATTGTTATCAATTAATATATTTGAAGGTTTTATGTCGCGATGGATAACACCATTGTTATGTGCTGCTGCCATGCCTTTACAAATCTGGATCAATAAATTCAGTTTGGCATTAATGCCGAGTTTTTCATTATGTATGATCTGCCCTAGCTCTTTGCCCTGAATATAATCCATGACGAAAAAGGGGCGTCCCTTATCGCTGAGGCCGCGATCTATTATATGAATAACATTTGGATGATTGAGTTGTGCGATGACCAGTGATTCCTGGTCAAATAAGGTTTTTGCCTCGTCATCCCAGAGAAATTCTGCTAAAAGTAACTTTATGGCAACTGTGCGATTAAGGGATATCTGGCATGCCTTATAAACAGTCGCCATACCGCCAGTGGCTAATTTTGTTAAATCTGAATAACCGTCAATTTGCATTGTGGGAGTATAGATTAAATTTCAGTAAGAGAAAATAAACTAGCTTGATCCAACTGGTTTATAATTGGTGTGCGAAAATAAGATTAATAAAAAATGAGTTTATATGAGTGATTCTAAGCAAGGCCTGAGTGTTTTATATGTAGCGGTCTTACTACTGGCTTTAAATGGCTTATTTTCCAAACTGATACCGCTCGATGCTACCTCCATTACGCAATTGCGCAGTGTTTTAGCCGCTATTACCTTATTGGCATTTGCGGTGCTTAGAAAGCGTCAATATAAACTGGATAACACACGGCAGTATATTGGTATTTATGCCATCGGCGCGATTTTAGGCTTGCACTGGATCAGTTTTTTTCATTCGATGCAGGTTTCTACCGTGGCTATCGGTATGTTGTCATTATTTACTTACCCAATGATAACGGTATTGCTGGAGCCTTTTTATACTAAGCAGAAATTACTCATCTCCGATATTTTCGCAGCCCTGATTGTATTACTCGGTGTGTATATTATGTTGGGTGATAAAATCACTGCATTCGATAGCGATATTGTACAAGGTGTTTTTTGGGGAGTTATCTCAGCCTTTCTTTTTGCACTAAGAAATTTATTACAAAAATATTACTATCCTGAGGTGTCAGCAGACAGGTTAATGATGCATCAAGTGGTGGCCGTCTCAATTATGCTACTTGTATTTGTTGATTATCCATCGACTATAAGCTTAACGACCAATGATTGGTTAAGCTTGTTATTGTTGGGGACGATTAGCACTGCAGCAGCTCATACGTTACTGTCTTACAGTCTTAAGCATTTAGCAGCAAAATCAGTGGCGATGATTTCCTGTTTACAGCCATTTATTGCCACATTGTTTGCCTGGTTGATTTTAAGTGAAGAACCGACGAATGCGGTATTGTTAGGCGGCTGTATTATTGTTTCTGTGGCATTATATGAATCGTTTAAACAATCAAATATAAATAAAAAGAGTTGACTTGTTCAAGCTCTATCAATGAGTAATGGTGTGGATAGTCTTATGGATCAATCTGAAGAATGTAATTATAGAAAACCTCAGAGAGTAAAATTTACAGAGGATGAAAATAAATTTCCGTGGTTGCCTGTTTTATTAGATGCTTATGCAGTGATCGACAAAGGCGTAAGTGCGGCAATAGAGCGTGAACACAAAATAGGACGTGAGCTGGCCTGTGCAAAAGGTTGTAGTAGTTGTTGCAGTACGCATCAGGATATTCCTGTTTACCCATTAGAGCTTATGGGTATGAGCTGGTATGTGATTGAGAAACTACAATCGCCCCTGAGGGAACAATTAAAAACTCAATTAGAAAATTTTGAAACCTTATCATCATGCCCTTTTTTATTAGCAGGCGCATGTAGTATTCATCCGATGCGACCGATTGCCTGCCGTCAATTTAATGTGTTAGATAAAGCATGTGCAGAAGGAGAGGATGCCTTTCACACACGTAGAGAAGATGTGATGAAGCCGATTGAGCATTTCACCGATGAGGCATTTAATGTGATGTTGCCTTTTTATGGGATTAAGAAGAAAGCTGAACGCCGTAAAGCGATTAAAAAAGGTGCGTTGCATGCTTTGGCTAAGGTGATGCGTGATTGTAGCTGGCAAACACTGCCTGAGAAAATGACTGCTTTTGATGTGAAACAATGAACGAATATTAGGTGCATGGTATGTTTACAGCGGATTTCAAATTGTTTCATATGATGAAAGCTGTGTTGATTGATCCCTCGCCATTAATGAGCTATTTCTATAGTTAAATGAATTTACTGGTCTATAATTTGTTAGATAATTACTAAAACTATCCGGTTCACGATTATGATTGTTTATATGAAGTTTTTAATAAACAGGTATCTCTAAACGATGGCACTTAAGGAAATTAAAGTTCGGGTTGAGGATCTGGAAATAGGCATGTTTGTTTCTCGGCTAGATAGGCCCTGGATTGAAACGCCTTATCTTATACAAGGTTTTTTACTTAAGACACGTGAAGATATCGATGCCTTAGAAAAATATTGCGAATTTGTTTATGTCGATGTGCTGTTAAGTGAAGAACCAAAAAAGCAGGGTCCAAACTATAATGGCGCTGCTCGTACGAATGATGAAATTAAGCAGCAATTAATAGGAAGTGTGCCTAAAAAATATAAAGACAAAACCAATATGAATGATGAGTTGCTCAGCGCGCGCGATACACACCGTGTGCTGTCTCATACTGTTGGTGATGTAATGAATGACATTGCTAATAATAAAACTCTGGATGGCACTGCTTTGAAGCGAGCTATCAATCCTATGCTAGATAGTATTATCAGTAACCCCGATGCGTTTGTCTGGTTAACGCGCATGAAGTATAAGGATAATTATACTTATAACCACGCGGTTAGTGCTTCAGTCTGGGCGGTGTCCTTTGGGCGCCATCTTGGGTTTCCTCGGCCTAAATTACAATCCCTGGCGCTCGGCGCTATGCTGTTTGATATTGGTAAAATGAAACTGCCTGAGAAGTTAATAAACAACCCCAAACGCTATAATCAGTTTGAATATGAACTGGTAAAAAAGCATACTGATTACAGCCTGGAAATACTTAATAATACCAAAGGCATTGGTGCCGATGTGATAGAGATGGTAGCTACACATCATGAACGGCATAATGGATCAGGTTACCCGAATGGTATGGTGGGTGATCAAATTCCGATTTTGGGAAAGATAGCAGGTATTGTTGATTGCTATGACGCCATTATTTCAGACCGTGTTTTTGCAACGGCCTTATCTCCTCATGATGCAGTTAAAAAGCTATATGACTGGCGTGACATTGATTTTCAGGCAGAGCTGGTTGAGCAGTTTATCCAGGTGGTCGGTATATACCCTGTTGGTACAGTAATTGAACTAAGTGATGGGCGAGTGGGGGTTATTGTTGCTCAGCATAGGGTTTGGCGTTTACGTCCACAGGTGATGATGTTGTTGGATACAGACAAAAAACCCTTAGAAAACTTTAATGTAATTGATTTGTTTACTCATGTAGAAGATGCAGATGGCAAGCCATTAAATATTATTAAGTGTGTAGAACCGGGGTTGTATGGTATTGATCCGGAAGAATTTTATCTCTAAGGGGGCATATCTATGACACCTCCTCTAATACAGTTAGCATATCGTGATGAACTGTATAATACATTAAAGCATTATGTAGAAGAACATAAGACAGCAGGCAAAAAACTAGCCCTGCTATTAATAAAAGTTGATCATTTTCGTAAGCTCAATACCGTTTTTGGTTACCATACAGGCGATGTATTTTTAAAAGCATTTTCACATAGGCTTAAAAATATTGCCCGTAGTAAAGACTTTATTGCGCGCGTAGGCAATAGTGAATTTATTATATTACTGCCTGAAATTTTTAATGTGGGCCATGCAGAACTCGCCGTGCATAAGATATTCAGTGCGATGGAAGAGCCTTTTGAAATGGATGGGCATAGCCATAAAATTAGCGCGCATATTGGTATATCTGTTTATCCCGATCACGCTGATGAATTAGTATCACTGATGCAGAAAGCAGAAGTGGCTATGATGGCATCACGCGCTAGTGCAATGTCCTATGCTGTATATTCAGAAAAAGATGAAGATGCTGATATTAGTGCCTGGGATATAGAAGGAGAACTGGAATCCGCACTGGAAAATGATGATTTTGAACTCTATTACCAGCCACAGGTATGTATGCAAACGGGAAATGTATTTGGTGCTGAGGCGCTTATTCGCTGGAATCATCAACAACGTGGTTTTATACGGCCGGATATCTTTATATTAGTCGCAGAGAAAACAGGTCAAATTCATGCTATTACCTGGTGGTGCCTTAATACTGCGCTAAGGCAAATTAAAGAATGGCCATCTGCATCTAAGCCTCTTAGCTTATCAGTTAATATTTCCGCTTCAGTTTTAAAAGACCTGTCTTTTGTCGATTCAGTGAAAAGCGCAATAAATCTCTGGGGTGTTCCTGCCGAACAGTTAACACTGGAGGTAACAGAAAGTGCCCTGGTTGATGATGTTAACACTAGTTTTGTTACGCTGAATGAGCTTCGTGATTTAGGGGTTGGAATCTCCATCGATGATTTTGGCACTGGCTATTCATCCATGGCCTACCTTAAAAATATTCCAGCAAATGAATTAAAAGTTGATCAATCATTTGTATCCTATATGCTCGAAAATGCAATGGATAAGCATATTGTAAATACAGTGATAGAAATGGGGCATGGATTTAACCTAAAAGTTGTTGCTGAAGGCATAGAAAACCTTGAAACTTACGAAGCATTGAAAGCGCTAGGCTGTGATATTGCTCAGGGTTATCACATTGCATACCCTATGCCCTTAGATAAGTTAATTCAGTGGCTAAAAAATGCACTGAAATCAAATGAAAATAGTGTTTAATTTTTCTTAAGCTTCAGTGTATCAATTGATACTTCTCATTCACCCTATTTACTACAGCGTAATTTTTTGAGTTTGATCTTCTGTGGTAATGCCGTGTAAGGTGTTTTCCTTAGAACGGATCTCGCCTAATATCATTGGTGTTTTGATGCTTTCTGAAAATCGTAAATTCAGCACTCGTTTGCTTTGTATATCAGTCGAGCATTTTAAGGCTGTGTTATATAAAAAAATCCGCAGCAGCGTATTTTAAATGGTAATATTAGCCGTTCATTAAATGGACATGAATAAATATACGGAAAATAAAATGAATATGCAGCGCCAACCCCTGCGCAAGCTTACCAAAGCCTATCTGGTTAAATTCTTCAGAAACAAAGAATTAGCCTATGAAGAATGGATAGTCATTACTGATGGTGTTAGACGCGTGGTTAATAACTATTCTGTTATCGAGATGATTCTCAGGGCTAACTATGAGGAGCAAAGAGAACTGGCTGATGCCTTGTGTGAGCTGGATTCCGCTAACAGGGATATTAATATGTTTCTTAAGCATCTGGCGATTGAATGTAATATTGTAGGGCGGTTTGAGTCTTCACAGACGGAGGCGTTATTAAAGGCCGGTTAATTTTTTCATACCCGTATTACGACGCAATCTGTAGAAAGAAATTAAAATGCATTAAATAGTGAAGAAATATATATGTAGTTGGTATATCGCGACGTCCTTGTCGTTGATATAGATAATTTTATTGTCCCAAGGCGCTAGTTAAAACTATGCACTTTAGTGCAAGGCTTTAGCTGCTACACATGTATTAATGATAGTTGAACTCTTTTTAAGAAAAGTAGGGTGGATCAAGCGTAGCGGATCCACCTATATCACGACTCAATTCTGGTGGATCCGCTGCGCTTGATCCACCCTACAAATTGATTAAATTTTAGTGCAGTTAATAAAATGTATTGTGAGTGGTATTGTATAAGAGAGGACTTTTAGTCCTCTGTCGTCAACCTATGGACTTTCAGTCCATAGTAGTTGAGTTAAATAGTTGCTGGTTCAAAGTCTGTTAAGGGTTCCACTTCTGCATCATAGTCAATTCCATCTACGCCAAAACCAAAAAGTTTTAAGAACTCGTCTTTGTAGCCCTGATAATCAGTTAGTTTAAAAATATTCTCGGACGTTACCTGTGGCCATAGTTCTTTTACCTTGTTTTGCACATCGTCACGCAATTCCCAGTCATCCATACGAATGCGCGAAGTGTCATCTAATTCGGCACCGCCATCTTTATACATTTGAGTACGGAACATGCGGTTGATTTGTTCGATGCAGCCTTCGTGAATATTCAGTTCTTTCATTACCTTAAAGCTCATAGCAATGTATAGCGGCATTACGGGAATAGCGGCCGAGGCTTGAGTGACTACGCTTTTCAGTACCGCAACATTGGCTGTGCCATTAATCTCGGCGAGTGAGCTACGCAATGCGGCAGCGGCTCTATCCATGTCTTCTTTGGCTTTGCCTAAAGCACCATGCCAGTAAATTGGCCAGGTAATATCTGTTCCTATGTAGCTGTAAGAAACAGTTTTAACGCCATCGGCTAATACACCGGCATCTTTTAATGCACTCATCCATAGTTCCCAGTCTTCACCGCCCATTACAGTAACCGTGTTGTGTATTTCTTCTTCAGTGGCTGGCTCAATTTCAGCCTCGATGATGATATCTTTACTGGTATCGACTGCGGTGGCCTTGTAGGTTTCGCCAATGGGTTTTAATACTGAACGTATAACTTCACCTGACTCGGGTAACTTACGTACAGGCGAGGCGAGTGAGTAAACCACAAGGTCTACTTGCCCCATGTCTTCTTTGATTATTTCAATGGCTTTGTTGCGCATTTCATTTGAGAAGGCATCCCCGTTTATGCTTTTGGCATATAAGCCTTCAGCATGTGCGGCTTTTTCAAAAGCAGCTGAATTATACCAGCCAGCAGAGCCTGGTTTTTTCTCAGTGGCGGGCTTTTCTAAAAATACACCCAGTGTATCTGCACCTGAACCAAAGGCAGCGGTAATACGTGATGCCAAACCATAGCCCGTTGAAGCACCAATCACTAGAACCTTTTTCGGGCCGTTGGCTATAACTCCATCGGCTTTTACACGAGCTATCTGCTCTTTAACATTGGCTTCACAGCCGGTTGGGTGAGTGGTCGTACAAATAAAACCGCGAGTTTTTGGTTTGATAATCACGTTAGTGTTTTCCGCTTTGGTTTAAAGTGAGAGGTGTTGTTATTTTAAGCTTGCAGCAACGTTTTTAAGTTTGCCTTGAACCAGTGGTGCTACTTCGGCAATTTTGGGGTTATCCACCATGCCAAGCACGGCAACAGGATCCATAAAGCCAACGTTTACTTTGCCGCCTTCTTCTTCGCGGAGTAATACATTGCAGGGTAGTAGCAGGCCAATATCTGCTTCGGCTTCTATAGCCTCTTTAGCCAGATGAGGATTGCATGCGCCGAGGATTTTATAGCCCGTACGATCGTAATCCAGTTTGGCTTTCATTACCTTTTGTACGTCTATTTCTGTGAGTACTCCAAAGCCTTCTACCATGAGTGCATCACGCACTTTAGTTTCTACATCTTCCATTGTTCCATCGATAGTTACATTAAAACCGTACATAGCGTATCTCCAAGGTTATAAATTTCGAGAAATATATTAGCATAATCTAATCTTTTTAAGGAGCCCAGAGTAGTTTTTTAAGTGACTATATTTGGGCTAGCTGCCATACATCAAAAGCGGGTTCTTCGTAAGGATGGGCAAGCTTCATCGCTGCAATCACTGCATGAATGTGCTGATCTTCAACCACCAGCTCAACTTTGTATTCGTTAACGACTTCAATTTGTCCCCATTCCCCAATGTGTGGATGGCTGTTTTCCAGGGGCCTAAACTGCCCCTGGCCCAGGGTTTGCCAGCTGCAGTGGTCATAATGCCCAATTTTCCCCGCACCTACCTCGAACATTGCATTTTTGACGAGGTCTAGATGATCCTCTGGAATGAAGACACAAAGTTTATACATAGACATGTTCCTGCGTGTTATTCGCTAATCGTAATTCCTGACTATTTGGAATGATATAAGGCGAACTAATCATGTAGAATATAGCGCAAGATTCACCCCCATTTTTAAACAATTTCAGGAATAGTTAAATGAGTGATGACGGTATTCAACTATCACCCGCATTAATGCAAGATATGCGTGATGCGATGCTTAAGCAAGATCCCCGCACAAGCGATGACGTGCTTGCCATGCAATATTTAGTAGCCGCAGCCGGTATGATGCTGTCAGAGGCGACTAACCCACAAATAGATAAGGCAGAGGCGCTGAATGATCTGGCGGGTTTTATGAAGCATGTGTTCGATTATATGGAAGAACAAAAGCCAAAAATGCCGCCACCACAGGATGCATTTGGTGTGTGGACGCCTAAGTAAGTACTCTGTATTGCGTAGGCAATTGCATGACCAGCCGCCAGCGAACAAGCTGGCGGTTTCTCCCTCCCCATGAGATACACCCTGGAATTATTTAACTAGAATCATTTAAATAGATACATCAAAAGCGTATTTCAAGCCAATTATGCCAACATTATTTCAACGAGCTGCCGCGTGTTTAAACGCCTGCGACCCCACCACCAAGGTTTCACTTACGCAAGCTTTGTATGCAGACTGGTGCGCCAATAAAGTTGATATTGATCGAGACTTTAAGCCACAGGACATTGGCGAAGTAGGGAGACCAGAAAAACCCGCCTTAGTGCCACCCAGAAACGTTGGTAAGCGCAGCATGCACACCGAAGAAGGGCGCATTACATTGTGTCATGCCCTGGCGCATATAGAATTTAATGCGATTAATCTGGCCCTGGATGCGGTATACCGTTTCACCGATATGCCTGGCGAGTTTTATACCGATTGGTTAAAAGTTGCGAGTGAAGAGGCCTATCATTACACCTTGCTTGAATCGTATTTGCATAAACGCGGTGCAGCCTATGGTGATTTTGCTGCACACAATGGTTTATGGGAAATGGCGCAACTCACTGCGCATGATGTAATGATCCGTATGGCTTTAGTTCCCAGGGTTTTAGAGGCCCGTGGTTTAGATGTAACACCAGGTATCCTGAGAAAATTAGAACAAGCTAAAGATGAAGAATTTATCGCGCACCTAAAAATAATCCAGCGTGACGAAATAGGCCATGTGGCCATTGGCAGTCACTGGTTTAAAACTTTATGTGAGCAGCGTGGTCTAGAATACCGTGTTGTGTTTAAGCAGCTAATACAGGATTATATGAAGGGTAGTTTACGTGGCCCGTTTGATGAAATAGCTAGATTACAGGCCGGTTTTAGCGAAGAAGAGATTGCCGATTTGAATGCACTGGAAATATAAACGCTGGATTTAATCTATGAATTTAATTAAACAAATTTTATGCGGCAGTTTACTGTTTTGCCTGTCGCCGTTATTGTTTGCCTCGCCAATGAAAAGTTTAGTTCTTCATTATGATGAAGCAGAGTCCGGCGCTGGCGTGCAAAGCATGCGTTATATTATTAATGATCAATTTTTACGTATTGATAGTGGTGATGCAGCCGGTGATTTTATTTTGTTCGATAGAGATAAAACAACGGTTTACAGCATTAATCATGAAGACCGGACGGTTCTGAAAATTATCAACAAACCATGGCAGTCACCTGATTATGATTTTTCGGTATTTGTTGAAGAACATGCATTAATGGATGCGCCTAAGGTATTTGGCAAACAGGTTTTTAGTTATCAAGTTAAAGCGCAAGATGAAGCGTGCACCAAAGTGTTATTAGTGAAAGATGTACACATGGATCGCTTGCAAGTGTTATATGAGTTTCAAAATATAATGTCTGGCCAGCAAGTAGCAACATTGGATAACACACCTAAGGAATATCATACCCCTTGTTTTCTAGTGGATCAGGTATTTCATAAGGCCGATTATTTGAAGTTGGGTTTGCCGATACGAATTTCCTATAGCCGGGATTATTCAAAATTTTTGCAAGATATGAATGAAGAAGAGGTGAGTGCAGAGTTGTTTGTATTACCTGAAAAATATGAAGAGTTTTTGCCTTTTTCGCAGTGACGTTTATTCCATCGATAATGACAGGTTTTGTGATTATCTGTTGTTGAACCCTATGCAGGCCGAGCGTGTGAATATTATGCGCTACACTTAATATGCAATTAAAGGTGCAGAATATGATCATCAAAGCAATAGTTATTGTGCTCTCTATTGTTAGTCTACTTAGCCTAACGGCTTGTGCTAATCATCATAAGGTCGTTATTGATCCACAGGGTGTAGATATGTCAGCATATCAACGTGATCTTAAAATCTGTGAGGAAATTTCCATGCAAGTGGATTCTAAAGCTGCTGGTCGTGCGGCGGGTGGTGCTGTTGTTGGTGGTGCCGTAGGTGCGATTATAGGAGATGGTAATACCGCTAGAACAGGTGGAGGTGTTGGTTTTATTTCTGGATTAGTGAAGGGTTCTGCAGCAACTAAACAAGAACGAATGCGCGTTGTAAAAAACTGCCTACGTAATCGTGGTTACAGTGTTTTGAATTAAATTTATATGCTGGATTGTTAAAGAAGTTCATATTTGGAAGCAGAGTAAAAACTCTTGCAGATAGGGAATTTGGTTTTATTTAGGGCTTAATGAGTTAAAAAATCAGCTAAAAGACCTCAGCTTAAAATGCTCAGTATCATCAAATTCTAAAACACTGCCCTGAGAATACCAGTCACCTAATACAATTCGCTTAACCGGTTTTCCATTTACGCTAAGTTCATGGATCGCTGGGCGATGCGTATGTCCATGAATCATCAATGTAACCTGATGAGTTAAAAACGCCTGATTAACCGCAGCACTATTAACATCCATAATATCAGCGGCTTTGCTCTGGGTTTCTTCTTTGCTTTGTTTGCGTAGGGCAATCGCCATTTGCTCACGTTCGGCTAAAGGCTTACTTAAAAAATCTTTTTGCCATGCGGGATTTCTAAGCATGAGGCGTAATTCCTGATAACGGCTGTCATCAGTACACAATGTATCACCGTGCATCAATAACACGGGCGTATTATTAAACTCAGCGATATAAGGATCGTTAATGAGTGTGCAGCCCGCACGTTGCGCGAGTTGCTCACCCATTAAGAAATCACGATTGCCGTGCATTAAATATATCTTTAAGCCATTTTCGGAAATTTGCTTCATGCAATTGAAAACAGCGCCTAAACCCTCGGCTTCATCGTCGTCACCTAGCCAGTATTCGACTAGATCACCGAGTATATACAGTGACTCGGCTTGAGCGGCCTGATTATTTAAAAACGTTACAAACAGTTGAATAATATCAGGTCGTTCAGGCGCAAGATGCAAGTCTGATATAAATAAATGCTTTGGCATTTATTTTTTATACTAATGTTGCGCTGTTGATTACAACCGCTTCAACCGGTACGTCGCCGTGGCCCATGTGATTGCCTGTCGCAACCTGAGCAATGTTGTCAACTACATCCATACCTTCTACAACTTTACCAAAAACTGCATAGCCCCAACCTTGAGAAGTTGGCGCGCTGTAGTTTAAGAAATCATTGTCTTTCAGGTTAATGAAAAACTGCGAGCTAGCAGAGTCTGGATCCGGTGTACGTGCCATTGCCAATGTGCCGCGCTCATTACCTAAGCCGTTGTCAGCTTCATTTTTGATGGTGGCATTAGTTGGCTTCTGTTCCATGCCTTCTACAAAACCACCGCCCTGAATCATAAAACCAGGAATTACGCGATGGAAGATGGTGCTGTTGAAGAACTCTTCTTTAACATAGGTTAAAAAATTTTCAGCAGAAATAGGTGCTTTTTCTGAATCCAGTTCAATCACAATTTTACCGTAGTTAGTGTCCAGGCATACTTTATCTGACATGATGAGTTCTCTTGGTTATTTAAAAATAGCGTTCCGAGATGATTCGAACATCCGGTTTAGCTTTAATGAGATGAAAATACTGAGTGTAAAAAGCATTTTACAAAAAAACTATAATTAACACAATGGCTTATGTCCCGGTTGGATTATTTTAGGGCTTATTGATGACTGTATTTTAAATGGCGGTTCTTATCTACGACATCAAATTCAACCTAAGCTAATGCGTCGCTCTTGACATATTCGATGTTAAACACCGCACTGCGTTGATGTGATTTGAAATTTTTTGCTATTGAAGTTTATAGCCGTTGTTATGAGCTTTGTTATGAGGATACTGTGAGCTGTACTTATAAAGTGGTGAAAAATTTAATTTGTGGCGGTTTGAATAAACGCGAAATTTTGTAATTTAGCTAAGGTATAAAAAAGGCGATGCATTAGATATGCATCGCCTTTTTTAGTACACGTAGTAAGTGTTTAAGCTTAGCTTACTGTAATGCGTGTTTTTGCCGTGCCTACAACTGCACCGGTAGACCAATGTAAATAGTCCACGGTTACATCGTAAACGCCCGGTGTAGTGGGCTCAAAAATACAATCATATCGTTCGGCTGAGCAGGCTTCTAATTCAGTTACCTGAACAGGAGCGGGTAGCGCACGGCCATCAGACATATGTACAGTTGCGGTTAAACCACCAAAATTAATGCGTTGAGGCAGGTAACCTGCACAGATATAACGCACTAATAATTTCTGCCCCACATTCATGGAGACAGCAACCGCCGGGTTCGTTAAGGCAGATTGAGCGCCATCGACACCAGTGATAATGAAATAGTCTGGGTTCAGGCTATTCAAACCCACGTCTTCACCACAGGTGCCCGCATCCCAGGCTAGATTGTGCCAGGATGAATCAATTTCATCACACGCCCAAACAGCCTCTATATCATACGTGGGGCCGCCGGAAAATAAGGTGCCAGGGCCTTCCGGTGGATCAATGATTAGCGCGCCGTACATGCCCATTTCAGCATGCAATACCGTGTTGGTATGGCAATGATAAAAATAAGTACCCGCGTGTGAGGCCTTCCACTGGTAAGTGTATGTGCCGTCAACATCAAACGAATAATGGCCAACACCATCATTTTCCTGGCTGGGCTCAATGCCGTGGTGGTGAATCGTATGTAACCACATCATGCCGTTAACAGTGAGGTTAGTATGTACGATTTGACCTTCAGTGACACGAATAGCCGGTGAGGGGAACTGGTTTCCACCGCCACCCATACCGCCGCCACCTTCGGTGAAGCCCCATATAGTCACACTAGCGCCATCATCCATGGTCATGGAGCCGTTCATATAGATACCGCGATCAAAGCTGATATCGGGTGTTACTTCGCCAATTGTTGCTGGCGCATCTGGATAAACATAACAAGCCATTTTATTTCCCCTTATTCAAATGAGATGGTCGTTGCAAGACCAAACTGATATGAGCCACCACCGGCGGTTTGTGTCATTTCGTCATGGAAGTGCATAGGGAATTTACCCTTGGTCACTGCAGGCCATGCATCTGGTGGCGATTCGAAGGGGTAAATAACATCCAGGGAACCTTGATTTCTAGGTAGCATAATGGTGTCTTTTTTCCATACTGCAGGGCGTGGCTCGCCATTACGCGCTAACCATTCAACATGGTTGGCATGAAAATGCACCGCATGGGTACACATACCCGCATTTTGAATACGAATTAGGGCGCGGTCACCAATGGAACCTGTTACACGGGTATCGGGTGCGTAACCAGAATCGATATCCGGGTTACCGTAATCCGGGTGATCGGGTACGCGCATACTGCGGCCATTAATGGTGAAATAGCGCGCTTCAAATTCAGTGCTAGGGGTGTTGCCAAGGCCAAGCGCATTATTCCAGACGGGATCAATGTCGTTAGTGAGCCAGAAATATTGCTGCACGAACGTCGCACTGCCAGCAAACAATTCGTTGCTGCTGCCCGCAGGCATAACCGCAAAGCCACCGTGTAAACCGCTCAGGCGATTGTAAGGCGCATTCAATGCATCGTAGTACATAGAAGAACCCGCGGTGCTGGCTACAAATGATACTGTTTTGCTAGTGCCTGCCGCGATAACGCCGCTATCAACAACGCCATCAATCACAAAGCTATGATCGGTGGTTAAGGTGTTGTTAATCGTAATAGATACCGTATCACCTTCTTGCACAATTAATTGTGCGCCCGGTGTATTCAGGCTGGCTGTATCATTGCTAAAGCCGCGGAAATAAACATCAATGCCATCAGGCTGCGTAATAAAGCCTTCGGTGATGTAAAATGTTTTGTTGATGGTTACAGCATGCGCACGTGGAGCCCATGAAACTAGCCCGGCTCCTCCCATTAATGCGCTCGCCATCCCGGCACTACTGAACTTTAAAAAGTTTCTTCTGTTCAAAATAATTTTCCTCGCGTGAAAAAATATTATATTTTAAGCGATTTTTATTTCGCTTTCGTACTGGATATTTTTCTTGAGTAAAGCGCTGGGCATTATTCAAGATTTCCAGTTTTTGTATTATCAAACTCTATATTAAAATTTGATAAACCCCTTTGCATCAAATGAAAAAATTCATCTGATGACTGAAATGCATGCAATATACAGTTGGTTTTTTGATAATAAAAGTTAACACAATCCAAATGAATTATGAATTTATTATATTAATGATATGCGAATTATGCTGCTTGTAAAGACTTTAATGTCTAATTTTATTTAGATAAACAAGAGTATATTGGGGAGTGTTATTGGCTGTTGTTTTGATTGATTGCATAGTAATTTTTATTAAAAGTGTTGTTATTATTAGCTATTAATTGAGTCATAAAGAAAGATGATCGATAAGAGGCTATTTATAAATGATTATTTTTAGTGTGCCAAACCATGTGCATTTAACTGCAAATTGGTAATAATTGTAGCGATTTAAGTAGGCGTGTATGTATCATTTGTCACGCATTAATCTAAATGAAAATAAAGGGTGCGCCGTGTCCTTTATTTGAAACCACTAAATATTAATTCCAGAAATGAATAGGATAGACGGACTACGAAAAAGAAGAACTGCAAAAAAATAGGTGTTAGAGAGGAATTATTACAACCAGTATCTTATTGATATATGTCAAGACTCACTGAAGAGATATCATTATAAATTAGTAACGTTGTAACTTTCTGCTTAAATTGGGAGAGAGGATTCATGAATGCAAAAACCTCTAAGGTCGGTGAAAACTATCTGACTTTTTTATTTATCTTTTTACTGGTTCTTTTTGTATTGATGATACCCGCTAAAAGCGAGGCCATGCCTGCATTTGCCCGTAGCTACAACATGAGTTGTGTCGCCTGTCATGCAGCCTTCCCAAGACTTAACGAATTTGGCGAACAATTCGTTAGTGATAACTTCCGTTTACCCAACTGGAAAGATTCAGCTGTAGAGACAGGCGATGAAATGCTTGCTTTACCGGATAGCGTCCCCCTGGCACTTCGCACTCAGGCTTTTGTGCAAGCCAGAGAAGCCGAGACAATTGATGTTATTAATGGTGGCACCATTACTGCCGACACCGATTTTCAATCACCCTATTTAATCAAACTGTTATCAAGTGCGCCTTTATCCGATCACATCAGTTACTATTTTTATGCCATCTTCGCTGAGAAAGGCGACAATGGTTCAGTGATTGTCGAAGATGCCTGGTTCTCTCATGATGATGTCTTCGGCAGCGATGTTAGTTTGATGCTTGGCCAGTTCCAGGTGTCTGACCTGATGTTCCCACGCGAGATCCGACTAACTTTTCAGGATTTTATGGTTTATCGCATGGCAGGCCTAACCTATGATCGTGGAACAATTTTTGGTTACACTGCAGGCCCTGTAGATATATCACTAGGCCTGGTTAACGGTAACGGCATCTCAGAAAATTACACGATTAATAGTCCTGGTTACAAACGCTCTGACCACCTGTTCGACAATAACAGTGGCAAAGCGATCTTTGGTCGTGTTGGTGGAGATATTGCTGGTGTAAATCTTGGTTTATTTGCTTATTCCGGAACCCAGAAAAATGCAACTGGAATGGCCGGAACTGACAGCGGCAATCGTGATACTGATAAAATTTCTTACGGTGTCGATCTGTCTGGCAAATTTGGCGATAAGACCTACTGGTTTGCACAGTTTCTGCAAAATGACTGGGATGAATTTATTAATGTAGACACAAAATACAGCTGGTTCGGCAGTTTCATCGGCGTTGATTATATCTACAGTGACCGCTGGGCTTACTCACTTTTATACAATTACGCAGATGCTAACGATTTGAAAAATACAGATACTGTTTATGAAGGTATCGACATAAATTCGGTGACACTCTCGGCTTCCTACTACTTTATGCGTAATGTGAAAGGCGTAATAGAAGTAAACCTGGATCTACTCGATACTGTCGATAAAACCGGCACTTATTGGACAGGGCATCTTAGCGGTGAGAATTACGCATTAATTGGATTTGACGCGGCTTTTTAATTCATAATTTCAGATTAGAATTAAAGGTGTTTTTAATACGAAAAACAGCCTAATCAATGTAAACGTCTGGGCAAGTTCACGTGGTAAAACAAAAGCACTCCATTAAACTATTTCATCAGATCAAAAAAGATGGAGCGTATCATGACAAGACGCAAACGTCGCAGCCATGCATAATGGCTAGTACTTATTCAGCAGCAACATGGCAGTGGACAGGGTGTTAGCTTATTTTGCCAATAACACGATTTATGCAGTAAAACATTCTATAAGCATAGACTAGAGGGGCAAGCAGGCGAAAAAACAGAATTATCCAGCAAGGGCTTCATCAAGATAAAGAAACCATCATCATCTAATAAGCCCGAACGGATAGAGTCTGCCTGTATTCTGCATTACCAAAATTGCAGGTTAGAGATTCAATCAAATACCGATACAAACTGGGTCGTTCAGATCATGAAGGCCATCAATAGCCTGACATTAATTGTAGAGCAAGACATGCTGCTGTCACTTTTTGTTGATGGGCTGTTTGTATTTTGTAATAAAAGTCGGGATAAGCTTAAAGTGCTTTACTGGGATAAAACCGGTTTCTGCCTGTGGTACAAACGCCTGGAGCAAGGCAAGTTTAAATGGCCGCGTAAAAACAAAGATCTGGTTATGAACTTAACAGAAGATCAGTAGCAGTGGTTGTTATCAGGTTATGATATTAACAAAATTAAAGGCCATCAAGTTGTTAGTAGCCGATATGCACAATACATGAATAAAAAATATAAACGCACTGGTCCCATTATGGGAGGGGCGACATAAATCTAGCTTAGTGCAAACATCTAAACATTTTTTGATTTGTAGCCGTTATATTGAATTGAACCCAGTGACGACTAATATGGTTAAACGGCCAAAAGAGTATGTGTGGAGCAATTATCATGCTAATGGATGGGGTAATGAAAGTTGGTTAAAGCAACATGATGAATACAAGCGATTAGGTAGGATAAAAGAGGAAAGATGTAGGTATTTAGCGAGTTATTTAAATATCATGCTGATGGGGTTGATATTGAACGCATACGAAAAGCATCGAGCTCTTGCCAACCTGTTGGTGACAATAGATTTAAGTGTAGTGGCATAGTTAATTTGGCCACCTAACAAAAGGTGATATTATTCGCTCCTAAACGATAGGGTACTTACAAAATAAGTGCCGGGGGACGGCATAACTCAAGATGAGCTAAAATTTAGTCATATTCAGAAGGAGAGGACTTGAACCTCTCAAATAAACTATTAATCAGTTATTTAATCAATAGCTTAGGTATTTAGTGGAATCATGAGTGTTATTTGAGTGCTAATTAAATTTAATTATGGCCTAACAAAATAGATTATCTATCGCGCCTCTCAACGGTTTCCGGGTTAGCTGTAATGGGCCGGTAAATTTCAATTCGATTGCCTTCATTAACGACAGCATCCAGTTTTGACAGTTTGCCAAAGATACCGACTTTCTGTGTTTTCAGATCAATTTCAGGAAACATAGTTAGCAGCCCTGATAATTCAATGACTTCTTTTACAGTGCTACCGTCGGGTACTTCCAGCTTGAGCCAGATATGTTTTTTTCCATTATCGTATGCAGTGCCAACATTCATTATAACTTTTCCATCATTTATGCAGGCGCACTTTCGCCATCAGGGAGATCGTTTTTCGCATCGATACTGACAGGTTTTGCTTGCGGTATACGTTGATCAATAACTCGCTTTGCAGCCAGTAAAAAACCCAGTACCAGGAAACCACCGGGAGGTAGAATCATTAATAGAAAACCTTTGTAGTCTGGAATCAGTGTTAATTCGAGGAATGAAAAAGTGTCGCCGAGTAATAAAGATGCATTAGCAAATAATGTCCCGCTGCCAATAATTTCTCTTACCGCGCCCAGTAGTACCAGTGCAAAAGTAAAACCCAAGCCCATCATCAGGCCGTCAACTATGGATGGTCTAACAGGATTTTTGAAGGCAAAAGATTCGGCTCTGCCCAGAATGGCACAGTTGGTTACTATTAGTGGTACAAAAAGTCCTAACACTTTATACAGGTCATGTAGCCAGGCGTTCATGCTCATATCAACCAGAGTTACTATGGTGGCTATGATGAGAACAAAAACAGGGATACGAACCTCCTGAGTAATAATGCCGCGTAACATGGAAATTACCAGTCCGGATAAAACCATTACTACCAGGCTGGCTAAGCCCATACCCAGGCCATTGGTTGCAGTACCGGTCACTGCAAGCAACGGACATAAGGCCAACATTTGTGAAAAAACGACATTATTGCTCCACAGACCATCATAGGTGATACGTTTATAATCATTACTCATGGGCGTCACCATTGGATGTACTTTTTACAGTTTTAATGGGTTCTGTTTTTTTAAGGGAGAGTAGTTTTTGTCGTTGCTGGTTAAACATATCCAGTCCTTCCTTGATGGCTTTAATAGCCGCTCTGGGTGTTATTGTTGCACCGCTGAATTGTTCAAACTCACCACCATCTTTTTTAACTTTCCATTTATCTTCAGCCAGTTTATTAAATGACAGGCCATCAAAACTGAAAATCCAGTTATCTTTTTCTGCTTCAATTTTGTCGCCCAGACCTGGTGTTTCCATATGAGATAACACCCGCACAGCAATTATTTCACCACTGGCATTAACACCCATAATCAGTACAATTTCACCGGCATAACCCTGGCTGCTAACGCTATACGCAACCGCTGTTATTTTTTTATTTTTTATACCCTGATATGCAATCACTGGTTGGTTGTTATGCTGAATAGTGATCTGGTTGTCGAGTAAATTATTATCATGTAGATCATCCGGTATCACCTGACTTAACGACGCCTGTAAATCTTCTGCTACACGCTGTTTAATAATATCTTTTGTGCTGATATTGCCCATCATTAATAGTGTGGCGGCAAGTGTGGCAAAGCCGCCTAGCAATGCACCATGGTAAGCAGAACGCTTTTTATAAGCGGGTTCATTGGCTTGCTTTGTCATCACTTATCTCGCATCACTGTCGTAGGCTATCGGCTCACCTTTGCGGGTACGTCCGTAAACACGCGGTTTTATATAATGATCAATTAATGGTGTGAAGCCATTCATCAACATGACTGCAAATGCCATGCCTTCAGGAAAACCGGCCCAGGTTCTGATAATAAACACTAGCGCACCACATCCAGCACCAAACACCAGTTGTCCTTTTTTTGTGATGGGTGAAGTCACCAGATCCGTGGCAATAAAAAAAGCACCGAGCAAAGTGGCACCTGATAACAGGTGAAAAAGTGCATGGGGATAATGTTCTGGGTTAATCCAGTTAAATACTGTTGCCAGTAATGCGATGCTGAGCATCATGCTGACTGGTATATGCCAGGAAATAATACGCAGAAATAATAGTAACAAACCACCGATTAGAATCAGTATCGCAGAGGTTTCACCCAGACTGCCAGATACCGTTCCTACAGCAAGACTGAATGGATTAAATATATCTACCCAGATCTCAGGCAAGGTAATGCCGCGACTCAGTTCGGTTTTGATATGGCCTAGAATGGTGGCGCTGGAAACCGCATCGAACTCATTTTGTAAATTAAAGGTGATGCGAAGTGAGTCTATAAAACCCGGGGATATTTCAGTAAATAAAGGATGGGGCGCAACCCAGCTGGTCATTTCCAGTGGAAAAGAAATGAGTAAGGCAACGCGCGCCACCATAGCCGGATTAAATAAGTTTTGACCAATTCCACCAAACACCTGCTTACCCACGACTATGGCTAAAAATGCACCGACAACGGCAATCCACCAGGGTGCCCAGGGAGGTAAAGTCATGGCCAGCAACCAGCCGGTGAGTATGGCCGAGCCATCGAATAAATAAAGCTTAATCGGTTTACCGGCAATATAAAAACTAACGGCTTCAATAACCACACAGGCAAAAATGGTAATTAGAAAAAGCCATAGTGCAGGTAAACCAAACTGATAAATACCAAACGCGGTGGCCGGTGCCAGCGCCACCATCACCCATATCATGGTTCGGCTGATGCTGGTTTTTTCATGTGTGTAAGGACCGCTGATGGGAGAGGCTGTCATGCACTGGCCTCCGCATCAGATCTTTGCTTTGCATTAAGTTTTTTTTCTTCTTGTGCTTTTTTTGCCGCCATTTCTGCTTTACGTTTGGCCATCATTTCACGTTTGGCTTGTGCTTGTTCTTTCATGCGGATAGTACGTGCTTCTGCGAGTCGTCTGGTTTCTTCCTGTTTATGCTGTCCTCGTTGTTTTTCTATGATTGCTCCCTTTGCAAAATTAAAATACTGAACCAGTGGAATATGTGAAGGACATACATAGGCGCAGGAGCCGCAGGCAATGCAGTCCATTAAACCAAACTTTACCGCACCTTCAAGGTCATTACTTCTTGCACGGTTGGCCATATCTAGTGGTAATAAACCGCAAGGGCATGCAGTGACACAAGCGCCACAACGAATACAGGGCATGGTCTGTTTTTGTGATATTTCTTCAGCGGTCAGAGCAAGAATTCCGCCGCTACCTTTAACGATTGGAACCTTTGTTCCAGATAGTGGTTGACCCATCATAGGGCCACCGCCAATTAATCGTGCCGGTTCAATTTTAAAACCACCGGCAAAATCAATGAGCATTGAAATAGGGGTACCAATTGGTGTTAAATAATTCCCTGGATTTTTTACTGCGCCACCGGAGACAGTGACTACGCGATCAATCAGTGGTCGACCATAGCGAATGCATTGTTGTACCGCATGTGCTGTAGCAACATTGTGCACCACAATGCCAATGTCTGCCGTTAATGCTCTTGCCGGTGTTTCTTTTCCGGTTAAAGTTTGCACCAGATGTTTTTCTGAACCCATTGGATAACGCACAGGTACCGTAATTACGCTGACCCCTGCTAGATCTTTACTGGCTTCTTCTATCGCCTGAATAGCTTCAGGTTTATTGGCTTCGATGGCTACCGTGGTTTTTATTACCTGTAGTGCATGCATCATGATGCAGATGCCATCGACTATTTCACTGGCGTGCTCGCGCATGAGCTGATCATCACAGGTTAAATAGGGCTCACATTCTGCGGCATTAATAACGAGTTGTTTTAATTGATAACGTTTGCGTAAATTTAATTTCACCGCTGAAGGAAAGGTAGCACCACCCATACCAACGATACCTGCTGCTGCCACCCGGGCTGAAATTTCATCCGGATCCAGGTTAAATGGATCATCGTAGGGAAGAGATATATCAATCCAGCGTTGTTCACCATCCGGTTCGATAATAATGGTGCGTACTGGCAGACCTGATGGGTGAGGTGCCGGATATTTTCCAATGGCTATGACAGTACCGGAAGTGGGTGCATGCACAGGTGCTGAAATGACTCCCTGACTATCAGCTAATAACTGACCTTTAAGAACTTTATCACCACGTTTAACAATTGGTTCTGCCGGTGCTCCAATGTGTTGTTGCAATGGGATGAACAATTTTTTTGCCAGTGGCACTGGCATGATTTTGCTACCTGCAGTAGCCTCCTTGTTTTCAAAGGGGTGAACGCCACCTCGAATTTTAAAAAGTTTCATATCTGCCAGTCCCATTATAAAAATTTCATACCGAAACAGAGGGTTTTGACCAATACCAGTTTTGTATGCTTTTAGGTATTGGGTGCATATCGATGCATTCGGTGGGACACACATCAAAACATTTTTCACAGCCAGTGCAGGCATCGCTGATCACTGAATGTATTTGTTTGGAGCCGCCAAGTATTGCGTCGGTAGGGCAGCGTTTAAAACATTTTGTACAGCCAATGCAGAGTTCCTCACGGATCTTTGCAATCATAGGTTGTTTGTCTTTCATGTTAGATAAATCAACACTAATCCCCAGTTTTTCGGCAAGTTCCTGAGCAAGGGTGCGACCACCAGGCGGGCACAAAGTAATGTCTGCTTCACCATTTACTAACGCAGCCGCAGCAGGTGTGCATCCCGGGTAACCACACTGACCGCATTGAGAACCGGGTAACATTGCCTCGACTTCGGCGGTCAGTGGGTTACCTTCAACAGAAAAATAAGATGAAGCAGCACCAAGAATAATGCCCAGCGTTAATCCAAGTACTGTAAGAATAAAAATGGCTGACAACATAACTATTCCCTTTTAATTAGTTAGACCAGAAAAACCCATGAAGGCCAGTGATAACAAACTTGCAACAACAAATCCAATAGGGGCGCCAGCAAATGCAGCCGGTACCTGCATCAGGGCTAAGCGTTCGCGCAAACCGGCGAACACTACCATCACCAAAGTGAAACCCATGGCAGAACCAAACCCATATAACAGGCTTTGTAAAAATGTATGTTCTTGCTGAATATTTAATAGAGCGACACCAAGAACAGCGCAGTTGGTGGTAATCAATGGCAGAAAAATACCCAGTACCTGGTACAGGGCAGGTGAAATTTTTCGTACCGCCATCTCGGTAAACTGAACCACGGCAGCAATCACCAGAATGAAAGTGAGTATGCGCAGAAAACCGAGGTTGAGTGGTAACAGAATAAAATGTTCCAGCAACCAGCTGGCAGCAGCAGCCAGTGTCAGTACAAAGGTGGTGGCAAAACCCATGCCCAGGGCTGAGTCGAGTTTGTTGGAAACACCCATGAAAGGACACAGGCCAAGAAACTTGACCAGCACAACATTATTGACCAGTGCGGTTGCCAGTAGTATCAGTAAATATTCGGACATGAGACAAACCCGATTAAGCTAAAAAGAAATAAGTTAATAGGCTTTCTGCATCAAGTATGCCAGCCCTGACAATACGGCATAAGTGAGCATAAAATCAGGCTTTCATCGATAATACGCGCACATTTAGTGCGTGTAATGTTGTAGTAAAGGGCACAATTATCTAAAGCCAGAATTTTTATGTCGTAAACACAACAATGATTCGTCATATTAAAAGGAGTTAAGCGAATAATTGGTTGAGTAAATTAGTTTGGCTACTATCTATCTGAATTTAATGTATTTATTTCCAGTCACAGGTAAAGTTTTTCTATCTGATATCAGGCCAATTCGATTCAAGCAGGAGTCAAAAATAATTGAGTAAATTACTCAGGTATGAACCTTGCAGCTAATATTATTAAATACTTCGACAGGTAGCTTGATTTGTCCGCATATAATACAACTGGCACAAAAGAAAAGATGGCGGTAGCACTGGGTGCCTTTCTGTCATCGCCGCCGAAAAATATTCCAGCAGGAGTGATTGAGGCTTTTGGGCGTACGGTAAAAACCGAAGATGGTATTTTGCCGCCACGTGTTTTTCTTGAAGCGGTTGAACAGTCTGCTGTGGCTATTTCGATTAGCAATACCAGTGCCCAGATACTTTATGTTAACCAGGCCTTTGAAAAACTCACCGGTTATAAACCCGATGAGGTGGTAGGAGAGAATCAGTCGATTCTTTCCTACAAGATAACACCAATAGAAGTTTATAAAGAGTTGTGGAAACAACTGCTGGAACAGAAATCCTGGAATGGTGTGTTGGTTAATAAACGTAAAGATGGCGAGCGTTATCTAGCAGATTTAACTGTTGCGCCGGTTCTCGATGATGCGGGTAAAACCAGTTATTACCTGGCCCTGCATCGAGACGTGACTGAAGTGCATGAACTTGAGCAACAGGTTCGTAACCAGAAAGTGTTAATAGAATCAGTTGTTGATGCAGCACCAGTGGTGATGGTTTTATTAAATAATGAAGGTAAGGTAATACTCGATAATCATGATTATAAAAAACTCATGGGTGAAGTACATGGCGTAGAGCCAGCCAGTGTTTTTCTTGATTCATTATCCAGTGTTATTAACTTTGATAAAAAAATATCCTGTGATCAACGCCAGGATTTTCACAACCAGGAAGTCAGTTTTAAAAATGACAAAGGCTTAGAAACTCGCTGGTTTACCTGTTCCGGCGTCTGGGTGAATGAAAGAAAATTTACCGCTGACGAATATTTCAACAATAACGAAGAGTGCTGTCTGTTACTGGTTGCTAATGATATTACTCAGCAAAAACGTCAACAAAACCAGATTAAAACCAATGCACTACGTGCCCTGATGGCTGAACAGCAACTGGTACATGGCATGCGCGAAACTTTATCCGGTGCCATTTACCAGTTGCAGGCACCGCTGAATATGGCATCAGCCGTGGTCGGTATGATGGATCGCCGTCAGGGAAAAAACAGTGATGCCAATCCATTTCAGTCAGCTTTATTCGATGTTATTAAATCCGGTCAACAGGTACTGGAAAGTTTGCAGCAGTCGTTGCCGACAGAAGATCAAGAAGCCATATCACCGATTAATATGAATGAAGTTATCAAGGATGTTATTGATTTATCGGTACACTGTTTACTTGAAAAAAGCGTGCTGGTGGACTGGGATCCTGACGCGGAGTTACCCAATATTAACGGTGGTTGTTATGCGTTACGTACCCTGTTCAAGCAGCTTTTGGATAATGCTATTGATGCGATTGATGAACCCGGTTGTACTCGCCGTGAAATATCCATACAGACCCGTAGTTACGCTAATGATGTAGAAATCGTCATACGTGATACCGGGCCGGGTATTGCAGTGAACAGAAGGCATTCAATTTTTGAACCCTTCTTTTCTGACTGGAAGCATATTAAGGGACGCCCAGGAATGGGATTAACCATTGCAATGGAGATAGTGCAGAAACATCACGGTACTATCAATATCGATCCACATTTTCAAGGCGGTTGTAGCATTCAGATACGACTACCGATTAATTCTCCTCAACCGTTAGTCAAGGAGGATTTGTTGTGAATAATACGGTGACTATAGATCAAAAAGATGCTGCGCGTTTTTTTCTTGTGCAGGCAGAACTGACGACCCTGTATCTGGTAAGTCAGGTGTTGAGTAAATCAATAAACCTTGAGAAAACCATGGCAGAGGTGCTTAAAATTCTGCATGATCAGGGACGTATGTTTAATGGCATGGTCAGTCTTCTTGATGAAGATAGTGATGAACTGATGGTCTATGCCGTACATCATAATGACGGAGTCGTACCGATAAAATCGGTACGCTATCAAGCCGGTGAAGGGTTGGTGAGTATCATCATGGAAAGCTCCGAACCATTAGTAGTTCAACGGCTGGTCGATGAGCCGCGGTTCCTGGACAGGCTGGGTGTTTATGATAAAGAGCTACCATTAATTGGTGTGCCGATAAAAATTGATTCAACCGAACCCATCGGTGTTTTAATTGCACAACCACAGTCCGGTGGTGAGTTACTGGAAGAGCAGGCTCGTTTCCTGGAAATGCTCGCCCACCTGGTGGGTCAGAGTGTCAGTCTGTCACGCATGGTGGTAAAAGAACGTCGTGAACTGGAAGATGAACGTGACACATTGCTTCGAGAAATCAAGGCTGAACATGGCTTCGATAGTATCGTTGGTCATACACCAGTAATGCGTCATGTGTTCGATCAGGTTCGTCAGGTCGCTAAATGGAATACCACCGTATTAATTCGCGGTGAGTCGGGTACCGGTAAAGAACTCATCGCTAATGCTATTCATTATAATTCACCCCGCGCCAATACCAGTTTTGTGAAATTAAACTGTGCAGCCCTGCCAGATAATTTACTGGAGTCTGAATTATTCGGCCATGAGAAGGGTGCCTTTACCGGCGCCATAACCCAACGCAAAGGTCGTTTTGAACAGGCCGATGGTGGCACATTATTTCTCGATGAAATTGGTGAAATTTCAGCTGCCTTCCAGGCAAAACTTTTGCGCGTATTACAGGAAGGTGAATTTGAACGCATCGGTGGCCTGAAAACACTTAAAGTAGATGTGCGTGTGATCGCCGCAACCAACCGTGACCTTGAAGCAGAAGTTGAGCAGGGTGGTTTCCGTGAAGATCTTTATTATCGTCTCAACGTCATGCCTATCAACATGCCATCATTACGCGAACGAGTTGAAGACATACCGGATCTTGTCAGTTTTCTAGTAGAAAAAATTTCCCGTAATCAGGGCAGACCGTTAACAATTATGGACAGTGCTATACGTTTACTTATTCGTCACGACTGGCCGGGTAATGTGCGTGAACTTGAAAATTGTCTGGAACGCGCCTCTATTATGTGTGAAGACGGACACATAGATCGTGATGTCATTAATCTTGCTGGACTGGAAGGCAATAAGTCATCAGCAGAAATCAGCCGACCAAAAATGAGTGTCGATTTTAATGATCCAGATCTGGATGATCGAGAACGTGTCATCGCCGCACTCGAACAGGCGGGATGGGTGCAGGCGAAAGCCGCGCGATTACTGGGATTAACACCAAGACAGATTGCCTATCGGATACAGACCTTGAATATTAAGGTGCAGCAGATTTAATTAAAATTGTGAATTAAAACTGCTTTAAAATCGAAAGCAAAAGAAACCGAAAATAAAAGCAAAATCGAATTAAGTGGAGTCAGATAACGGATATTGACTAATATTAGAAACAACTATGTTCTGGTCCCACTTTTTTTAAGATGCTTTCCATAATTTTCTACATTGTAGTAGTGAGGTGTCTACTTTTTTATGGGTAACTTGGATCCAGTTGAACGTTTTGATAGGCTGTGTTTGTCCTCATGAGGATTTATTATTTTAGATACCATTTCTGGAAATGCATTGGAGCATAAATCCATGTACTGCTCAACTAAAGCAAGTGCTCTGTCATCTGAAACGGTATTTTCAGAGGCGTAACTAGTTATAGCATTAACCCATGTATGGGGCCTATAACATACTACTGAACTTAATAAGAACATGCCTACATATTGTAAAGAAAATTCTGACATATATAAGCCATTTAAAGGGGAAGTCATATATTGATGCGAGGTATTAAACCCACCGGATAAGGGAGGGAGTAGCTCAAGAAAGTTGGTTCGTTCTATTGATGAGCGCTGTAGATCAGGTCTTGTTTGGAACTTATTGTCTTTTTCAATCAGGTGTTCTTCAGATAAATCATCTAAGCCATCTACATCAACGTTACCAAATTCTATTATAGAATTACCCCAAGCATGTACGGCTTCTTCTATCCGCCATTTTTTTAGAAATGGGTAGGTCTCTCTCCATTTTTCTACAATTACTTTCAATGATTCTCTGTTTTTAAATAGTCCAGAATCGTCAATTCTTATTTGGCAGTAGCCGTCATATTCATGCAAGAACATAAGTATAAGAGAGTGTGTATTTGCCGACTCACTAAAAGTGTCTTGATATAATGATTCTATTTCTGCTGTACGTGAAAAAATATCTTTAAGATTTATCTCCAGGTTATCTAAATCATCAAATGTTGCTGAAGGGATGCATTCGTAGACGGGCGTTGAGTTTTCTTTATGAAAACAGCCCCGGTTCATTGGCGCAACAATGTCATTAAATTGTTGGAATGTTCCTTTACCGTTAATTTTTGCACATAGATTTTCTATTTTTGAATTTTGCTCAGATATATCTCGTAGCCCATGTGATTGATTTAATGTTTCAAGAGATTTCATATTCTTTGCTATTGTTAGCGCTTTAGCAAAGCCGACCATGCCATAGAATAACTGAAGTGGTCGTGTCTCAATTGGAGAGGTTGAAGCTGTTTCAAAAAACATTCGCCCTTGTTGAATGCATATGGCAATTTCACGAGCAACCTTAGTAGAAGGCGTTCTTCCAGTTGATTCCTTGATTAAGCTTTTAAGATTGCTAGTGCTTTCAAGGAACTTTATTTTGTACCAGTCAAAGTTATTCAATTAAATTTCCATTTTTTATGGAGTGCATTATTAAAGCCTAACATTATCTTAGGCAGGTACCTAGTTCACCCCAAAACACAGAAACCATATTATGTGTAACAGCCTGAAACTCCCCGTTATTGTTTTACCCGATAGTAAACGCTAATGAATGTAGGGTAAACAAATGCAGTATTAGGCTGTGCTTATTGTGACAGAGAAGGGTATTTATAACTTTATAAACAGTGGAGAACTCGCAAACCATTACACTATATATAGTGTCAGTCACCGATTTCTCATCATTCCAGCCCTTGTCGCATAGCCCACAGCTATGTCACAAATTTATGTAATGTTTATAACATCGGCCTGCTTGCAGGCCCTGCTTTAAACAAATAATCCGATATAAACCAGTCACTTAGTAATTGTTGGCCTATTAGGCACGCCACTTGCAATTACTTTTTACAAAATCTGTTCAACCATATTTATTCACCCCCGGGATGTGAACCTGCAGGAGAAACATGATGGAATTAAAAGTACTCGATCAACCAATACAAACAGAAGAAGGTTGTTCGTCAGGCAGTTGTGGTAGCACTGATGATCAGTTGACGCATTTGCCTGAGGAAATCAGGCAGAAAGTATTTAATCATCCATGTTATTCAGAAGAAGCCCATCATCATTTTGCGCGTATGCATGTGGCGGTTGCTCCAGCCTGTAATATTCAGTGTCATTACTGTAATCGTAAATACGACTGTTCTAATGAATCACGTCCCGGTGTGGTATCCGAATTATTAACGCCTGATCAGGCGGTTAAAAAAGTTATGGCGGTGGCCGCTGAAATTCCACAAATGACCGTGCTGGGCATTGCCGGCCCCGGTGATCCTCTGGCTAATCCTGAGCGTACCTTTTCGACTTTTCAGCAGTTAACTGAAAAAGCGCCGGACATCAAACTCTGTGTTTCAACCAATGGCCTGTCATTGCCCGAGCATGTGGATGAATTGTGTAAACACAATATCGATCACGTCACCATGACCATTAACTGTGTTGACCCTGAAATTGGTGCGCAGATTTATCCCTGGATTTTCTGGAATAATCGTCGCATTAAAGGCAAGAAGGGTGCAAAGATTTTAATTGAGCAGCAACAGAAAGGTTTAGCCATGCTGGTTGAACGTGGTGTGCTGGTAAAAGTTAATTCAGTGATGATTCCTGGTGTGAATGATAAGCATCTGGAAGAAGTCAGTAAAATCGTTAAAGCAAAAGGCGCATTTTTACATAATGTTATGCCGCTGATTGCAGAAGCCGAGCACGGTACTTTTTACGGTGTCATGGGTCAACGTGGACCAACCCATGATGAACTGATGGAATTGCAGGATAGTTGTGCCGGTGATATGAATATGATGCGTCACTGTCGTCAGTGTCGAGCCGATGCGGTGGGTTTACTCGGTGAAGATCGTGGTGATGAGTTCACCATGGAAAAAGTTGAACTGATGGATATAGATTACGATGCCGCAATGGTGAAACGTAAAGTTATTCATGATGCTATTGAAGCACAACTGAAAGCAAAAATGGATAAGCCAAATGAGGCATTGGTTACCCTAGATGGTTTGAAACAGAAAGATACACGTCCTGTGTTAATAGCGATTGCGACCTCCGGTGGTGGTGTGATTAATCAGCACTTTGGTCATGCGACAGAATTTCTTATTTATGAAGCTTCACCTACCGATGTGCGTTTTGTTAGTCATCGTAAAGTCGAATTATATTGTGCCGGCAATGATGATGATGGTGTGCCGATACTGCAACAAATTATTAAAACACTTGAAGGCTGCGAAGCTGTGCTCTGTTCAAAAGTCGGCTTTGAACCCTGGGGCATGCTCGAAGAAGCCGGTATTCAACCCAATGGCGAACATGCAATGGAACCCATCGAAGAAGCGGTGGCTGCAGTTTATAAAGAAATGGCAGAGAGCGGCAAACTGGACGACAAGCCTGCCGATCAACAACTGGCAACCGCATAAGGAGAATTCATATGGCTTATTCTATTGTTGAAAGTTGTGTTAGTTGTCATGCCTGTTCCATGGCATGTCCAAGTGATGCTATTTACCAGGGCGAACTGCATTTTATGGTTGATCAGCAAAAATGCACCGAGTGTGAAGGTGATTTTGCAGACTCTCAGTGCGCCAGTATTTGCCCGGTAGAAGGTGCAATTTTAAATGGTTTTGAAGAGGTGGCGAATCCACCGGGTTCATTAACCGGTATTCCACCGGAGCGTATGCGGGCCGCATTGGCTGAAATTCAGGCGCGTTAAGGAGACGATGATGGGAATGTTATTAACGAAAGATCAGTGTTATGAACAACCGCCGGTTATTGAGTCGAGCGCTACAGGTCGTTTGCAATCAATATTAATGAACTGGTTAATATCTAGATCTAACCTGCATTATAGCTGGGATAAATTCAGGGCAAAACCAGCAGGTCGTAATGTGTCATACCGTGTCTGGTCACGTCATGGTGCTTATCTGGAGCTGAGTCGAGAAATTCATCAGTCTGAAAATGTGGATTAATACATGGTTGACATTATTTTCTACGAAAAACCCGGCTGCATTAATAACACGAAACAGAAAAAACTGCTATCCGATGCAGGCCATAGTGTTGAAAGTAGAAACCTGTTAACTGAAAAATGGGGCAGACAAAGTCTGCTGGATTACTTTGATCTCATGTCAGTCACTATGTGGTTTAACAAAAGTGCACCGGATATTAGTTCAGGAAAAATTGATCCATCAGTTTTGAGTGAAGATGAAGCGCTGGATTTGATGATAGCAAAGCCGATTTTGATACGTCGTCCTTTGATGCGTGTCGGTGATCAATGCTGGGTAGGATTTGAAACCAGTCTTGTTGATCAATGGATTGGTCTAACGGGTATTACAAATAAAGATGACCTGGAAAGTTGTCCACAAAAAACAGGTCATAGCTGCAATTTACCTGGTAGCTAGCCTTAATGGTGAGTGTTAATGAGTAGTTCAATCAATCTCAACCTGGTGCAAGGCAAGGCTGTCCAGCTGGATGATGGCGTCTATTGGGTCGGCGCGCTCGACCCGGGGTTACGTACATTCGATATTATTTTAAGTACTGCAAATGGCACTACTTATAATGCTTATCTGGTTGAAGGCGATGAAGGTGTGGCGGTTATTGATACCGTCAAAGAAGAGTTTTCTGATGAGTTTTTTCAGCGACTGGAATCGGTTACAGAATACAGTCGAATAAAATACATTGTACTTAATCATCTGGAGCCAGATCACACAGGTGCATTGCCAGAACTGCTTAAACGCGCACCTCAGGCCCAGGTGTATATTTCGCAACGCGCACAAAGCATGCTTAAAGCTTTACTAAAAGATAATCGTGAAACGCTAAATTATACTGCGGTTAAAACAGGTGATTCGTTAAGTCTGGGTAACTGTACTTTGCAATTTTTAAATACGCCTTTCCTGCACTGGCCAGATACCCAGTGCACTTATTTGTTAGAGCGGGAAATATTATTTTCTGGTGATGTATTCGGATGCCATTTTTGCGATACACGTTTGTTCAACGATAAGGTCGGTGATTTCCGTTTTTCATTCGATTATTACTATGCCCATATTATGCGGCCTTTTAAACAGTGGGTACTGGAAGCTCTGGACTTGATCGAACCATTATCATTAAAAATGATAACCCCTGCTCATGGACCTATTTTGCGTGATAGACCACGACGTTATGTTGCTCATTATCGTGAACTATCTACTTCCAGCCTGAGTGGAGAGCTGGCACACAATGAAAAATCACTGATTATTTTTTATATGAGTTCCTACGGTAATACTGCGCGTATGGCTGAAGCTATTTATGCAGGCACGGATCAGGTGGATGGAGTGCGCGTATCTCTATACGACCTGCAGGGGGGTGAAACAGAACCCTTCGTTGATCTTATTGAAGAAGCCGATGGCATTATGTTTGGTTCGCCAACGATTAACGGCGATGCAGTTAAGCCAGTGTGGGATTTGCTTTCATCACTGGTGGTTGTCAATCTCAGAGGGAAACTCGGCGCTGCGTTTGGCTCTTACGGCTGGAGTGGTGAAGCAATACAGATGGTTGAAGATCGCATGCGCGGATTGAAAATGCGAGTGCCGATAGAGGGCGTGCGAATTAAATTGATACCCACCGATGAAGAACTCGAACAGTGTAAGGAATTCGGTAAGGAAATCGCATCGTTCCTTGTTGGTAAAAGTAAGCAGCAGGGAAAAGTACTGGAGTTAGCAGAACTCTAAGGTTTTTATTTTAATTTTTGGAGAAACAAAATGGCAAAAGCAAAAGTAACATTTGAAGATATTGAACTTACCGTTAATGTACCTGCGGGCACACGTGTAATCGAAGTATCAGAAAAAGTAGGTTCCGGCATCATTTATGGTTGTCGTGAATGTGATTGTGGTACCTGCATGATGGAAATAACAGAAGGCTGGGACAATCTCAGTGAGCCTTCGGTACTGGAAGACAAGGTATTACGTGAAAATATGGGTGGTCGACATCAGCGACTAGCCTGTCAGGCTCAAATACTGGGTGACGTAACCGTCAAACCTGCATAACTATAGGAGTAAGTATCATGGCATTAATTAATTTCTCTAGCCCCGATTATAAAGATAAAACCGTCTATGCCGTTGCGGGTAGTCATACGGAAACGGTATTGAAAATTGCAAAAACCAATAAAATCCCTATCGACTTCAGTTGTGAAAATGGTGAATGCGGTAGTTGTGTAATTCGCGTTACCAGTGTTGACAAAGACAAACCAAGAATGGGTTATCACCTGACTGAAAAAGAAAAAGCCGTATTACAGGAAATCGGCAAACTAAGTAAGGCAGAAATGGAACAACTCATCGTTGATGATCTGCCAAGCGAATGGCGTCTTGCCTGTCAGTTTATACCCCGCGATGAAGATGTGCTGGTTGAGTATTGAAAACATGCTGTTATTGCGAGCGCAGCGTGAGGCCTATATGGATGTAGGTCATTAGAGAAATGCACGACTGCACGACTGCATGGGTGCAGGAGGTACGAGATCATGGACGATTGAAGGTAGAACAATGCAAGGAGCAATTGTCGAGAACGACTCTGGAAACTAAGTCGAGGAGATATTGCCGAGCAATCTCGGGTTTAAAAGCGAGATTGCTTCATCACTGTGTTCCTCGCAATGACAGTGAGTATCGATAATGGTTTGATGATTTAGTTGAGTTAAATATTTTTTTGAAGGTTTAAGCATGTTAGCAAAAACAAAACCTGGACCACTGGAAGAAGAATATCAACGTATTATGTTGTATGCCAGTGGTCAGCCCAATGATAAAACCTATGCCGCCATGCTGGCGAGCTGGCAGATGGAGCGGGGGGTTATGCCCGATGATTTTGGTCTGGGTGATGAGGTATTTTCCGAACTGTTAGCACACCATTTCCCCAGACTGGAACAGTCATCACTGTTGCTGCCGATGCGCGCTAAAGATGAACAGCGTTCCGACGAAGCCGCCGAGTTAGTGAAATTATTACTCATGTATCGGACCAATGTTTCAGAGTCAGAAATCTGGATGGCTCATATAGTTGCTACTGCCTGTCAGGGGCAGGACCATCTCTGGCAGGACATGGGGCTATGGTCGCGTAGTCAGTTGAGTGATTTGCTAATGTGTAATTTTCCCGAGCTTGCGCTACTCAATGTAAAGAATATGAAATGGAAAAAGTTTTTATATAAGCAATTATGTATTACTGAAGGCATTTACACCTGCCGTGCACCTTCATGCGAAGTCTGCGCCGATTACGCTAACTGTTTTGCTTCTGAAGAATAATCATGACAATTCCATTGGGTCAGTCAGTGCAAGACAAAGCCAGAGGCGCCTATTTAGGATTGGCCATTGGTGACGCACTGGGTGCGACAGTGGAATTCATGACACCGAATGAAATTAAAGCTGCTTATACGGTGCATAAAGATATTATCGGCGGCGGCTGGTTAAATCTTAAACCGGGTGAGGTCACCGATGATACAGAGATGAGTCTGGCATTGGGTCTTGCATTATTAACTGTTCAACAGGTGGATGCCGTGGCGATAGCAGAAGCCTTTAGTCAATGGATGCGTAGCAAGCCAATCGATATTGGCAACACTGTACGTCGCGGCATTGTTTATTATCGTAACCACGGTGAGACATCGGTTCCCAAAAGTGAATTCAATGCAGGCAATGGTGCTTGTATGCGCACACTACCCATTGCACTGGCCACAATGGGGCATGATCATAACGCTGTCATAGCGGCTTCACGTCTTCAGTCACATATTACTCATCATTGTGACTTTTCTGATGCTGGCACTGAACATATTGTTCATCTGCTGCAAATGGCACTTAATGGTTATGGCAGACATGAACTTGAAAAATTAAGTCTTGAATTTGTTGAACACAATCCAAAATATTATTACGACACTAAAGAAATATACAACCCCAGTGGTTTTATTGCCGAAACATTACAAGCTGTCCTGCAATGTTTTTATTCAACGGATAGTTTCGAGTCCTGTTTGATTAAGGTCGTTAACAGGGGTGGTGATGCTGATACTACCGGTGCCATCGCTGGGATGCTAGCGGGTGCCTGTTACGGTGTTAAAAGTATACCGAAAAGGTGGTTAAAAAAACTCGATCAGAATATTGCTGATATGTGTACTACACAGGCAGAAGACTTACTGCTGCTTGCGCCCATTAGTATTGTCAGTGTTAAAAAAATAATTCCCGCCAGTCACGAACAGGTACAAAGACTGTAGGCATTAAAGTATCAGGAAATAGGCTTAATGAAATTACATATAGAGCGCCCCTATATTGATGTGATGATGGAAGAGTTTCCTGATTTGACCATGCTCAAAGATCAACTACGTTTTGGTAATCGCGCTGAAATTACCTTTAACCAGTTATCCACTCTGCAACTGGCATTTTTACAGAACCTCTATCAACAGGCCGGTCCGAATATGCAAGGGCATGCAGCGCAGATTGCTACCTTGCAGAAAGCATTAAATGATGACGGTGAACGTTATAGCGCAGATGATCTTGAAAACCTGATGTCGGCCATAGCTGAATACTTTGTCAAGGATGGAATTCGTGGCTGGTTGTTCAGAGCAGACGCATCAGCCAAACCAATTGCCTATGTGATTACTCGACTGGATTTCACGCCACCGGGTGAAGAAGAGGCTGGACGTATTCTCATCGAATTAAAAGCCAATTCTCAGGGAAAAATTGCTATTGAAAATATAACCATACGCAGCAGAGATATTGCAGATAAAACGGTTAGCGAAATTTTTGCCCATAAAGGGTATCTCAAGGAAACGGACGAATTGATTGAGGCCTATGATGGATCATCCGAACACTACTTCAAGTGGCGTGCTGATTATGGCAAACAGTTTTCAGCCAGGGGCACGGGGTATTATGCAGAAGATTCAACGTCATCACATCGCAACAGTGACTGGTCACGTAAAAATATTGTGGTGTTATCTTCATGCGGTGGTGATGCACGCCTGGTAAATGATGAAAATATTCTGACTAAACGCGTACTGGGTTTTGAAGGCTCGGGTGAAATTCTCAGTACTTATTTACGCAAGGCGGGTAAGAGCATTCGTTATGATGAAAAAGTTGAAAGCAAGGTAGAGGCATCAAAAGATAATATACCCAAAGGCATGTTTACCGAGTTACCCGTACACGGTTATATATTGATGTTCCATCTGGAATTGCATCATCATCTTTGGGTGCATGTCGATGATATACAGCCCTATCAGTATCAGCCAGAGTTAAAAGATAAACTTATCCTGCCACAGGAACAGACGGATCTGATTGATATACTCACCGCAGAAATGGATGTTCTAATGGATGACATTATTGCCGGAAAATCCGGTGGCACCACGGTGTTATGTGCAGGCCCTGCCGGTGTGGGGAAAACTTTAACCGCTGAGGTGTATGCCGAAATTATTAAGCGTCCTCTGTACAGAGTGCATTCAGGTCAGTTAGGTTTGAATGTAACAGAGATGGAAAAAGCGCTTAAAGATACCTTAACACGAGCACAACGTTGGGGTGCGGTCATGTTGATTGATGAAGCGGATGTCTATATTAAACGACGCGATGATAATATTGCCGCCAATGCCGTCGTAGGTGTTTTTTTGCGGGTGCTGGAATATTTTAATGGCCTGTTATTTTTAACGACTAACCGAGTAGATGATATCGATGAGGCAATCGTCTCCCGTTGTATTGCGATGATTAAATATCATTTGCCTCACAAACAAGATCAACAAAAAATATGGCGTGTCATGAGCGCGCAGTTTAGTTTGAACATTGATGATGCACTGATCGATGAACTGATTACTATTTTTCCACAGGCCACAGGTAGAGATATTAAAGGTCTTACTAAACTTGTGGTTAAATTTTGCCAGCAAAAGCAATTATTGCCAACAATTGATGTGTTTAAACGTTGTTCGGTTTTTCGTGGTATGTAAATTAAACTTTTATAGAATGGGTGTTTGATTTTTCTGAATAAAAATTTTAGTTTTTATAATTAATGGTTGCCATTTATTTATTATGCACCAATCAGTAGCATCTTGACCCGATCTGCACTCTTTTTTTGCATTAACTAGCATTAAACCCACGTTTATTGATTTATTTTCTGGCTTGATAATTGCGAGTTGACTTTAAAGCCGTCAGTTCAGGAGTGTTGAAATGAATTACATCAGTGCAATTGAAAGATATCGTGAATATAAAAATGCAGTCCGTGAACTGATGGGTTCAATTGTGACCGGTATTTTCGAGGAAAAACTTCTAAAAGATGAAGAAAGTTTGATAAAGGCGATGAAATGGTTGCATCTTAATTATCCATTTGTAGAATTAATTTATACACTTGATGGAAATGGTATACAGAAGACGAATAATATTTCTTATAAAACATTAAATAATAAGAGCTTGGTTTCTGGTGAAGGCGTTGATCGCCGTCACCGACCTTATTATAAACAGGTAATGGAAAGTGATAGGGTTATTGTAACTGAACCCTATCTATCAAGTGCCAGCCATAAACTATGTATATCTTCTGCGACGCGATGTCTCGATGATCAGGGTGAAGTAAAAGGGATTTTGGTTATTGATATAGATCTTGCTAATGCGATTGAGTTTTTAATGGGAGATGGGAAACGAAAAAAATTTCAGCCTTTCTTTATTTCTGTATATTCATTAATTTCTGTTGGTTTGTTTGTTGTCGTTGGGGTTTTATTATATTCTGCAGGTGTGGAAGTCAGTTCCCTGTTTATAAGCAACCCATCTATTGATTTGCATTTAAAACCGTTTGGAATAATTATATTTCTTACTTTAGCTCTGGCTATTTTTGATCTGGGTAAAACTATTCTAGAAGAAGAAGTTTTAATGCATAAAGATATTTTTCGCCACAGCTCCACACGCAGAACTATAACACGTTTCATTGCAGCTATACTGATTGCGGTATCAATTGAATCGCTTTTACTAATGTTTAAGTCAGTCCTTGGCTCACCTGAATATTTGCAAAATGCGGTAGCTATGATGGCAGCATCAGTCGGTTTACTTGTGGGCCTCGGCATCTATGTGTACTTAGGGGCAAAGGCAGAGGCTATATTGATAAATTCAAATAACCAGCAAAGATAATTCTGGCTTAAATGATTTAGGCGAAACAGTTTTATCTTGTGACGAGGTCGAAATTATAAGGTGAAAGAGACAATCGCTTTAAGCGCGCCATCTTCAATCACTGGAATAGCGACGCTGGCTTTAATATTTTCAAGCATGGCATGCTTGCTTATAAAACTATCTTTTGCAGGATTATGACTAATGGCCGGGCAACCGGTTAACCAGACCTGGCCAATTAATCCCTGACTTTTTTTAATTTCATTGAATGAAAATACATCGCCTGAAATTTCACTGTGACCGGTAAATAATGAAAAGTGATCATAATCTCTATCGGGCAACCATATTTCAAATCGCTGTGCAATAGGTGTGCTTCTAGCAGATAAAAACGTCAGCACAAATTCATGTTGGTCATCATAAATAAAAGGAATACCAAAAGCCGTACTAATACCTTCTAATGATGCATTACTAGCACGTAGAAAAGATTCGGAGGAGGTCATATCTGCGACAATTTGTGGGATACGATAATCCCAGATAGTACCTGGTAAACCAGAACCTTTCTGAAAGCTGATACGACGACTAATCCATTCAAACTTTTTCAGTGAACCATAATAACCATGTACCAGATGCATTTCGCGGGGGTTCTCTGCTTTTTTTCCCCACACTTCAATCGCACCGGCAAGCTCATCTTCATCACCGCACAGGATGACGATTACTGATAACAGGAACTGGCCAGAAAATATCGGCAGGGCAACAGCACATGTGAGGCCAGATTGTTTAGCCGCTTCTTTTCGTGCAAAACAGGAGTGCTCCAGATCGGTAATGATAATTGGGCTGGACTGAGCCCAGGCAGTTCCCGGTAGGCCTTCATCGTAAGAAAAAGAAATATTCCGATTTTGCTTATAAAAATCGCTGTAATCTCCATAGTAACTATCACCTAGCATTAGGCTTTTTCTATCTTGTGTGGGTGTCCAAATTTCAATTAATTTAATAAATGACTTCATATGACCTACAAATTTCTTTTAGCTGCCACCTGATGCGAGCATGTTATTTTTTAGATGTGCTGCCAGTGCACTATCCATTGATGCCGCATGTAAACGAAACCATTCTGGCATGCGATCTTTTATATAGTTACGACCAAAAGCAATCAGCCCTTTATCTACACGTTTCTTAAACTGATCAAGCTCACCGAGCACCCGTTGATGTTCGTCTTTATGTTCTGCATAGGCAGGGAAGTGGTACTCAGTCATTAATGCTTCTTCGCGCTGAAAATGCTGCCGGGTATGTTCAATTAATTGATCGAACAAATCGGCAAAATCATTATTATCGGCTGATGATAAATCATTAAGCAGACTGACAAATTGCCGATGGGTATCATCCATGCTGATGATGCCTAATAAAAAACTCGCATCATCCCATTTAATGATACTCATGGTTGACCGTTTTTATATTACTATTTGCCTGCTGTTGTAAAAAATTGGATTTTTTGGCGGATTTAGCAGCGATATATTCGAAGAAGGCCTCGCTGTTCTGATAACCCATTTTCTCTGCAAATTTAACCATGTTATCCACCAGCGTTCGGGTGGTATAAATTTCATCCAGACTGCGACCGCAGGTGCGGCACTGTGTGTCATCTTCCTGGCATGCAGTTTTACCCAAACAGCGTATAAATATTTTTGTCATGTTTAATATCCTATGCTCTTTTTTTCTTCAACAGTTATACCAGCAGGTGCAGAAAAACCCACAGCATTTAAAAGATCGGCCACACTGGCTTCAATTATTTCGATGTTCATTTTGGCACAATAACGACGCTCTTTATTATTGGGTTCTTCAATTAATGCCCAGCCTGCAGGTTTATCGGAGGCATAGATAATATCAGATAGTACCATGCGTTCAGTATCACGAGTCATTGGCAGGCCAATGAAAAAATACTGTTTGTTTTTACGATATTCTTTAAGAAAAATAGGAAGGCCAAAGCCACCCATGAGTTCAGTAATGTAATCCACATAATCAGCATCAGAAGCAATATAAGTAGCATCTGGTACCGGGCTACCCATAGGTTTAAATAACATGGGTAAACTGGCATCGGCTTCTTCAACACCGACTTCGTTGTAACAGTTGCCATCGTATTGATGTAAGGTGAAGCGATAATCTGTGCCGGCAATACGTGAAATGCCGCGTATAAGAATATGCGGTGTATCGGCATAACTGTCCTGTAACTGACAATCACGGTTTACATCAATGACATACTGCGGCTTAATGGTTTCAAGCCAGGCATGAAACAATGAACGAGACCAGCCATTGTCACTGTAGGTGTCATCCAGAAACTTGTTTACAAAGTTACGGCCTTTCTTAAGTTCCATGTCCATAGCCGCCCGAGGGAACTCATACATGAGTCGTGGCGCCATAGGTTTACCCGCATTCATTGCCAGAATTAAACTATCACTATCAGCAGGAATATCGGCACCGGTTTCAGAATGGGTCACACCTTTTAATATGCCAGGCCCAAGGTAGGGAACAATTTTACCTTCTGTAATTCCTGTAATAATCGAATCAAAATTAAATGTTGTCATAGCGGAGTCCGGGGTTGAGTTATTTTCTATGATTACCTAAATGCAATAACCGAGCCATCTATAAGTTATTGATTATTGGTTAAATAGACGTAGTAGAAGTGACAAAGCCCAGATTTTGTAGCATGTGTTACATAGTGTGATTGTTTGGATTGTGAGCAATAAGTAATGGCGTTTTGGCTGCTTATAGCCGATAGTGTTGAAAAACTATTTTTTGATGGTTGTTAAAAATATTTTAGGGTCTGTAACCGATTTTCTTGTTTTAGATACGGGAAGACATTATAAGCGGACAAACTCACGGCAGTAATAGGCATACTGTCTAGTAAACAATATTTAAGTCGTGTTTCAGTGAAAATCCAATTTAGATGAAAAATTGGGCTCTTGTGATTTTAGAGTTTTTCAACAGTATCAGCCAGAAGTGAACGTTTATCGAGTTTTTATTTACTCGATGTTTTGTGCACTGCTATGGCACATCTCCCTCGGGGAAAGACCGCCAAAAAGCGGCGGTCCATCCCCAAGTAAAGCATCCCCTAATTAACTAAAAAATAATCTTTACTTCATAAACACCACCTATTACCAGTGCCTCATCTTCACCATTGAATAGTCCCGGTAACAGGTCGGAATAAAACAAAACTTTCTGCCAGGGAATGTCTGCTTCTAATATGTAATCACCAAATTCATCGGCACGTTCCCGGTTTCGGCTAAATGAATTGATGTTGTTCATTAATACAACGGCCTGGTTTTTATCATGTCGTTTAAGAATTTCATAACTGTCGATTTTATTAACACCACGATACAGTGGCAGGCGCTGGTTTTGTTCATATTGCAATGCCAGTTCATATTGGCAATAACTGTATAACAGATCGATCTGAGCTTCTAATGCATTGGTGGCATAGAGGCCGCTGGAGCGTTCCTGTAGATAAATCTGGTAGTTTTCACTGGCATAATCATTTAGTTCACCCTTGTGATAACGGGCCAGTAAACCAAAGCGGGATTCAACCCAGCTTTTTAATACTGCGGCTTCTCTACTATCGGTATCAAATAACCAGCCACGTAAAATGCGTAAATAATCGGCTTTACTGCGTTTGTTTTTATCGCCACTCATCAGACCGGCATCTTGCAGATTTTCCATTCTGAAATGCACAATCATGTAATCCATAAAATAATTGGCACGTTGTTTATGTGTCTGCCTGGTATCTAAACCCCTGAATAATGCCTTATGTAATTCATCTATACCGTCAATACGTAGCGCAGTGGGGTGATGCTGAAAACTCAGGCTGCCAACGATGACCGGTGGCAGGTTGCAGCGATTGATGGGCAGGTGGGCAAATGGCGGCAGGCTGGGTTTCATGCTTACAAGATTGTCATCTTTGTTGTTGTTAATCATACATAAGTTTACTGCTTTGTTGTTAATGCTACCAAATAAATATATCTAGATTTCGATAGTTATACCTTTAAAAACAATAGTTTATCGAATGTCCATGTTGTTGGCACGGGCTTTGCTCCATGACATATGAGGTTAATTTTTTAAATAAGCGGAACTCGTTCAAACAGGCAGGTTTCGCAATTCATCCCTTAAGGAGAGAACCATGGCAATGCGTCAATGTGCAATTTACGGTAAAGGTGGTATCGGTAAGTCTACCACGACCCAGAATCTGGTAGCAGGTATAGCCGAGCTCGGTAAAAAAGTCATGATCGTTGGCTGTGATCCCAAAGCTGATTCCACTCGTTTGATTCTGCACGCCAAGGCACAGAACACCATTATGGAAATGGCGGCCGAAGCAGGTACTGTTGAAGATCTTGAACTTGAAGACGTATTAAAAGTCGGTTATCGCGATATTAAATGCGTTGAGTCTGGCGGTCCTGAGCCAGGTGTTGGTTGTGCAGGACGTGGTGTTATCACTGCTATCAACTTCCTCGAAGAAGAAGGTGCATACGAAGAAGATCTGGATTTTGTTTTTTATGACGTGCTAGGTGATGTTGTATGTGGCGGTTTCGCTATGCCTATTCGTGAAAACAAAGCACAGGAAATTTATATCGTGTGTTCTGGTGAAATGATGGCGATGTACGCTGCTAATAACATCTCTAAGGGTATTGTGAAATATGCAAACTCTGGAAGTGTTCGTTTAGCAGGTCTGATCTGTAACTCACGTGAAACTGATCGTGAAGATGAATTAATCATGGCACTGGCAGAACGCCTGGGTACCACGATGATTCATTTTGTGCCACGCGACAACGTTGTACAGCGTGCAGAGATCCGTCGCATGACAGTGATCGAGTATGACCCGGCTTCTAAACAGGCGGCAGAATATCGCACCCTGGCGGGCAAGATAATCGAGAATAAAAATCTCAATATTCCAACTCCGATCACCATGGATGAGCTGGAAGAGCTGTTGATGGAGTTCGGTATCATGGACGTAGAGGACGAATCAATCGTAGGCCAGACTGCTGCTGTAGAAGCCTGATTTTAAAGTCTGCTTGCGGGAGGCACGCTAAGGCTTCCCGCAGCATCTTTTTTCTAACAATGCTTGTCCACAGATTAGTGGCGGTAACTGGAGAAAAACAATGTCAACAATTAGTAAAGAGGAAACTGAAACTCTCATTGCCGAGGTGCTGGAAGTTTATCCTGAAAAAGCGAAAAAAGATCGCGCCAAACATTTGATGGTTAATGACCAAAGTGTTGAGCAATCTAAAAAATGCATAACTTCAAATCGTAAATCTTTGCCCGGTGTAATGACCATTCGTGGTTGTGCTTATGCTGGCTCCAAGGGTGTGGTCTGGGGTCCTATTAAAGATATGATTCATATCTCTCATGGTCCGGTCGGTTGTGGTCAGTATTCACGCGCTGGTCGTCGTAACTATTACATTGGTACAACTGGTGTTAATACTTTCGTAACCATGAACTTTACATCTGACTTCCAGGAAAAAGATATCGTCTTCGGCGGTGATAAAAAACTGGATACAATGATTTCAGAAATCGATGAACTATTTCCTTTAAATAAGGGTATTAGTATTCAGTCTGAATGTCCTATTGGTTTGATTGGTGACGATATCGAAGCGGTAGCCAAGAAAAAAGCAAAAGAAATTGACAAAGTAGTTGTGCCTGTTCGTTGTGAAGGCTTCCGTGGTGTTTCTCAATCTCTGGGGCATCATTTAGCCAATGATGCTGTACGTGACTGGGCATTGGGTGCGCGTGATAATGACGATAGTTTTGCAACTACAGATTACGACGTTGCCATTATTGGTGATTACAACATCGGTGGTGACGCATGGTCTTCACGTACCATACTGGAAGAAATGGGTTTGCGAGTTATCTCCCAGTGGTCGGGTGACGGTAGTCTTGCTGAGATTGAATTAACGCCTAAGGTAAAACTTAATCTGCTGCATTGTTATCGTTCTATGAATTATATCTCTCGCCATATGGAAGAGAAGTACGGTATCCCATGGGTTGAGTACAACTTCTTTGGTCCTACAAAAATCGCTGAAAGTTTACGTAAGATTGCATCTTACTTTGACGATACGATTAAAGAAGGTGCCGAGCGAGTTATCGAGCGTTATAGAGCAGAATACGAAGCGGTTATTGCCAAGTATCGTCCGCGCCTGGAAGGTAAACGAGTCATGCTTTACGTTGGCGGCTTGCGTCCACGTCATGTTATCGGTGCTTATGAAGACCTGGGTATGGAAGTGGTTGGTACAGGTTATGAATTTGCTCATAACGATGACTATGACCGTACTATCAAAGATATGGGTAATGCGACTTTAATTTACGATGATGTTACCGGTCTTGAGTTTGAAGAATTCGTTAAGAAAATCAAACCTGATCTGATCGGTTCTGGCATTAAGGAAAAGTACATTTTCCAGAAGATGGGTATTCCTTTTAGACAAATGCACTCATGGGATTATTCCGGTCCATACCATGGTTATGATGGCTTCGGCATCTTTGCTCGGGACATGGATATGACATTGAATAATCCTTGCTGGAGCATGCTTAAAGCACCCTGGAAAAAGGATGCTGAAGAGGATGTTGCAGTAGCCGCCAGTGCTTAATAAATCACCGGCATAAAATAAACCATTTTGAAGTTCTCCGATGCTAACGGCTCGGAGATGCTTCTTAAATCCAGTAACGTTAGTCCACAGATTAGTGGCGCGTTAAGGAGATTATCATGAGCCAAGATGTAGACAATATAAAAGCAAGTTATCCTCTGTTTAGAAATGACGAGTACAAGGATAACCTGGCACGTAAAAAAGAAATGTACGAAGAGTGTCATCCGCAGGACAAGATTGATGAAGTTTTTCAGTGGACAACAACAGAAGAGTACAAAGAACTAAACTTTAAGCGCACAGCTTTAACCGTTAATCCGGCAAAAGCCTGTCAGCCACTGGGTGCTGTTTTATGTGCATTAGGTTTTGAAAAGACCATGCCTTATGTGCACGGTTCACAGGGTTGTGTTGCTTATTTCCGTACTTACTTTAATCGTCATTTTAAAGAGCCAGTTGCCTGTGTCTCCGATTCTATGACTGAAGATGCGGCGGTATTTGGTGGTCAGAAAAATATGTATGATGGTCTGGAAAACTGTAAGGCTATGTACAAGCCAGAAATGATTGCCGTCTCTACGACCTGTATGGCCGAAGTTATTGGTGATGACCTGAATGCCTTTATCGGTAATTCACGAAAAGAAGGCCATATCCCTGAAGACTATCCTGTGCCATTTGCGCATACGCCAAGTTTTGCCGGTTCACACACCACTGGCTGGGACAATATGTTCGAAGGTATTGCCCGCTACTTTACATTGAATTATATGGAAGACAAAGAAGTGGGTAGCAATGGCAAGATCAATATTGTGCCTGGCTTTGAAACTTACCTGGGTAATTACCGGGTCATGCATCGCATGATGAAAGAGATGGGTGTGGATTACACAATACTATCTGATCCTAGTGAAGTACTGGATACACCTGCTGATGGTGAGTTCCGTATGTACTCGGGTGGTACTTCGCAGGATGAAGTAAAAGATGCACCTAATGCTATCGATACTTTATTGTTGCAACCCTGGCAGTCAATGAAAACACGTAAGCTGGTTAAAAATACCTGGAATCAACCTGCATCTGATATCAAGATTCCAATGGGTCTTGAATGGACAGATGACTTTTTGATGAAAGTGTCTGAGCTAACCGGTAAACCAATACCAGCCAGCCTGGAACTGGAACGTGGACGTCTGGTTGATATGATTACCGACTCTCACACCTGGTTGCATGGTAAGAAATTTGCACTCTGGGGTGATGCGGATTACGTATTGGGTATGACCAAGTTCCTGCTGGAACTGGGTGCGGAGCCAACACATATTTTATGTAATCACGCTAACAAGCGTTGGAAAAAATCAGTCGAGGCTCTCCTTGATTCATCTCCTTACGGTAAAGATTGTGAAGTTCATATTAGTAAAGACCTGTGGCATATGCGTTCACTGGTATTCACTAACAAACCTGACTTTATGATTGGTAACTCTTACGGCAAGTTTATTCAACGTGACACCGTCACCAAGGGTAAAGAGTTTGAAGTGCCATTGATTCGTATTGGCTTCCCAATCTTCGATCGTCATCACATGCATCGTGATACGACTCTGGGTTATGAAGGTGCGATTTATATACTGAGAACTCTGGTCAATGAAGTGCTTGCACGTCTTGATGAAGAAACCCGCGGAATGGGTACCACCGATTATAACTACGACCTGGTTCGTTAGTTGTAAAACATTTCATCCGGCCCTGCTTAACAGGCAGGGTCTGAATGATGGTCTGGTTGATTAACAGGAGGTAAACATGCCGAATGTAATGATTCGTCGTAAAGATGATGGTGGTCTGTTGTTTTATATCGCCAAGAAAGACCAGGAAGATATTATTTCCACGGTCGAGTTCGATACAGAAAATCAATGGGGTGGTGATGTAGAACTAACTGATGGTTCTAAATATTACATCGATCCCATTAGTCCACCACCTGAATTTCCAACCACGCTTAGATTTAAACGCGGTTAACTGGATAAACAAAGTGGAGAAAAAATATGGCATTAAAAATAGTAGCTGAACTTTGCACTGCCTGTGCTGATTGTGAGCCGGTATGTCCAACTGATTCAATCGTGCCTCACAAAGGCCTGTTTAAAATTATTGAAGACACCTGTACAGAGTGTGAAGGTGATCATGATACGCCACAGTGCCTTGAAGTTTGTCTGGAAGATGACTGTATCATCCCTGCCTGATTAAGCTAATGCCTGATCAGGATAAATAAAACCGGCAGTTAACTGCCCGGTTTCAGCAGGATAAAATTATGAGTGAGACACCCATTTCAAGAGATGTTGCCTTGCGTATTGCGCTAGCAGCACGTGCTCTACCCGACACCGAGCCTGCGCGCATACTTAAAGTGCTGGATGCGGCTATTGGCTTACCACCAACACCAAAAAAACTTTCAGCCTTAAACGTTAAAATATTTAAAAGTGCAGCTGATGGTGAGCTTTCATCTATTGATAACAAAGCCATAAAAGAAGCACTGGCTTTTCTTAAAGGTGATAAAGGTATTAATGAAGAAGATAACATACCTCAGCTTGAGTCTTATAAAGAAGGCGATATGAGCGATTCCATTCGTGTTGCCTGCGCATCAAATAAAGGAGAAGAACTTGATGGGCACTTTGGTTCCTGCTCACGGTTTCTTATTTATCAGGTGAGTGCAACTGAAGTGCGACTCATTGATTCTCGCACCACGAATGGTCCCGATGCTAAAGACGATAAAAATGCATATCGTGCAAATTTAATTAAAGACTGCAATGTTTTGTTTATCGTATCTATTGGCGGGCCCGCCGCGGCCAAGGTTGTTAAAGCCGGCGTGCATCCGATTAAATACCCGGATGGCGGTAATGCTCGTCAGCGTATGACAGCATTGCAGAAAATTATTGTAGATGCACCGCCACCCTGGTTGGCCAAAGCCATGGGTCATGATGATGAATCACGGGTGCGTTTTGAGCGAACAGCAGCAGAGGGATAATCATTATGATTGAAGAAAAGGTTATTGACGAAATAAATTCTTTACTCATAGATCATGGTCTTGATGAAACAGCCGTCAGTGAGTTGCGTAATAAATGGCCAGATATCCATTTTACCTATTGTTCTAATGATGACATCTGTGGTCCTGCGGCGATACGTGAGTCTGAAAATTTCAGTATCTATTTGATTGACAGTCGTGAGCACTGCCTTGCATTTACATCAAGTATCGAAATAGCCACAGGCCTGGTACTGGCAGAACATGAAGATGAAGATGATATTTACTAATTAAACAAAGCTGATGGCACTACTTGAATTGAATGACAATATGACACCCACTGCCGATTGCAGTGACTGCCCGCACAGAAAAGATATTCTCCAGCAAGGGCGTTGCATACCGGGAGATATTTGTGTACGTGCTATGAGTGGTCGGCAGATTGAACGATTTTTTCGTGAAAATCCCGGCAAGGCTGAAGACTATGCGGGTGATGCATTTTGGGAACGACGTGCCATTGCGGCACGTTATTTATCCCAGCAGCGTTTACTGGAATTGATTGATGATCCCGATGAAGTGGTGCGACGGGTGCTGGCTTATCGATTACCGGTCGATCAACTGGAGCCGCTGATCAACGACATTGACCGTGAAGTACGCATAACCGTTGCCGATCGTTTGCCTGTAGAACAATTGCATGTGTTACTCAATGATGAAGATTATCTGGTGCGTAACACGATTGCAAAACGTTTACCGGTAGGCCTTTTATTCAGTTTGATATGTGATACGGATAGAGAAGTTCGTCGTACGGTTGGTATGCGTTTACCTGAAGCAAGTCTCGGCTTAATGCAGTTTGATCATGATGCTGCTGTGCGACTGGTTATTGTTGAACGTATGGATGATCAGCAGGCCATAGTCATGCTCGATGATGCTGACTGGAGAGTGCGATTAACTGCTGCACTCAAGGTGCCGATGCATGTATTGCCTGCAATGATTGATGATAGTGATGAAGAGGTTAGGGCTGTGATCAAGGAACGACTTCAGAAGAATGAGTCATAAGTTTTAAAGTTTATATTTAGTAATGTTTTATAAATAATTTATATTCAAGATCAAAGCGGAATTATCATGATTGAAGAACACTCTTTTGCAAATTATATACGAATTTTAGGCAAGGGAAAAAATGGTGCGCGCTCATTAACTATTGATGAAGCTTATGCTTCCATGAAACAGATTTTTTGTTATGACATTGAACCTGAACAGCTAGGTGCTTTTTTAATGCTAATGCGTGTTAAAGAAGAAACTGCAGAGGAAGTGGCCGGTTTTGTAACAGCAATTCGTGAAAGTATCGTTCTGCCAAATGATCCAGGTCTGGTTGCTATCGACTGGTCAAGTTATGCGGGTAAGCGACGACAGTTACCCTGGTATTTATTGGCGGCATTAACATTGGCAAAACAGGGCTATCCAATTTTTATGCATGGTATGCATCGTGATGATGAACGTGTATACACCCGTCAGGCACTAGAGGTGCTGGGCATAGCTGAGGCAGCAAACTTTAATCAGGCCAGTACATTAATCAAGGATACTGGTTTTGCATATATGGATATTAGCAAAATATCATTGCTTACTTCACAACTGATTGAAATACGTCAGTTACTTGGTCTACGTGTACCTTTACATACTGTTGTACGCATGCTTAATCCATTTTCAGCACCGCTGATGTTGCAGTCAGTCTTTCATCCTAATTATGCAGAGATTCATCAGCAAGCCGCAAAACTTTTACAACAACCGGCAGTACTAGCAATCAAAGGTGAGGGCGGTGAAATTGAACGCATTCCTGAACGTGCGGTTAAATTATATGGCATGACGGATAATGAACTCTGGCTGGAAGAATGGCCCAGTTTATTGCCTCCAGGTAAATATCTAGCAGAAACTTTCCCTGACTGGGATCATTATAAAGCTGTCTGGTCAGGCGATGAAGATGATCGCTATGGAAAACAGGCGATTGTTGGAAGCATAGCACTGGCCTTGCGGGCATTAGGTGAAGTTGAAACTCACACAGAGGCTCACAGTCGGGCACAGCAACTCTGGAATGATAGGCATTCATTAGTAGAAACCAGGGACATGAGCGCACAGGTTTAAAAATGAATACAGTTATTTATGTTAATGATGAACTTGCAAATACCTGTGCCAGTACACAGGTACAAAATGATCATCAATTGTTAATCCAGAAATTGTTACGTCTGTATCCTGAATTAAAATTTGTACACGTGCTCACCCGAGGCGGCTGGTACCGCAGCGCTGGAATTATTGATGCTAACGGTAACCGAATTACAGATAGTTGTCGTCAATGGCTGGAAACAAAATCCAATGGCGATATCCATCAGTTGATTGATCAGTATATTGATTCGGCCTATATCGCAACAGTATTTGTAGGTAAAACCCATTACTTTGTGGCGCAGACTGGTGATGCGGCCAGCGACTTTGTGCAACTTCAGATCGAAGAGTTACAGGAAGTTAAGCACCATCTATTGTTTAATGAAGATTCATTTGCCGATGACATAGAAGATATTATTGATCCAGTTGATGTGGAAAAACTGGCAGAAGAACCGGTAACAGAATCTCGTTACCTGTTTCGTCGTATAACGTCGATCAGTGATTTCGTGCAGAGTATGGCAGAAAAAAAGCTCGATAAAAATAAAACAGCTATCCCAATACAGCGATTTATGCAGGACTGGGATCGCAGTAGTTCAAAAGAAGCGCGGCCCTTTTGTCATCACTGGGTATTGAGTTTGCAACAGCATACAGATCCCTGGGGTGAGCCGATCATGCAGGCTAAACCAGTGAGTACTTTTAATCAGGAGTTATCCTTAATGAAAGTGCAGAGTGAGTATCGTGGATCTGAACTGGCAAGACTGGTACATGGATTTGATCATAACATTGGTTACCCTATGGCATGGTACTTTTTTATGTTGAGTCACAGTGGAGTGCCGCATCAGCTGGCAGAAGCCATTTATAAAGACTTAATGGGTACTTATGATTATTTGCCTGCCAGAGATTTAAAAGTACTTAAGGACTGGTCAGAAAAACCTTATGGTGTTTAATTAACAAACTTTTCGGGAGACGATAATGCAGGAAGATGTATTTCATGAAGTAGCAGATGAATTTATCAATCTCGCAAATGAGCTAAGTGAAGACTGGGCGCAACCGCTGTTAAGTGCCACCATTATGTATGCAGCAGCGCGCTACAATGCATTTAATTTTAACTCGCTGGATGGTGATGAGAGAAATATTGATGAAGCTGTTGACTATTACACGGAGCAATATAGCAAAATGCTACGTGAGAATTTAATGAAAATGGATTAGTTTCTGTTGGCTGGCAAATACGCTTAATTTGAAATAAATAATAGTGTTATTAAGGAACAGCTTGAGTCAATGAATATCTGGTCACTCGATAAACATAAGAGCCTTAAACTTTTATTGTTAAAGTTAGATAATCAGCTCGGCTTTAAAAAAATTCGTTTTGCCAGAGATGAAGATGATGATTTCCTGACTGTTATGCTGGTAAAGCCAGACCAGCCTGATGTCAGAGCTTATATTTATACCTACGGACAGCTGGATAATTTTTACGGTATTCATCTGGAATATCCCTGGTTTATTGAAAATGAATTCAACGATTCAATCCTCGTATATGAAAACCTGAGCATGCAACAGGTTATTAACTCGATGGCCACGCATTTTGAAGTTGCCAGTTATGAAATGGTTGTATAGTCTGCTATCAAACCATAAACCAAACAGGAAAATATTATGTTCATTGCAATGAATCGATTCAAAATTAAAAAAGGCATGGAAGAGGATTTTATTGATATCTGGAAACAACGTGATAGCCATCTGGATGGTGTGCCCGGGTTTAAAACATTTAGTTTGTTACAGGGCCAGAGCTTCGATGACTACACGCTGTTTGCATCTCATTCAGTATGGCAGTCAGAGCAGGTATTCGAGGACTGGACGCAGTCAGATGCTTTTCGTAAGGCACATGCCCATGCTGGAGATAAAACAAAAGATGTTTATCTGGGGCCACCCAATCTGGAATGGTTCACGGCTGTTATCTAGTTGCTATTATTGGCTCATTATATTTATTTAGTGCGTAACCAGGTTATTCAGCCATGAATATGAAATTCTATATGACGCCCGGTTCATGCAGTATGGGCATTCATATATTGCTTGAAGAGCTGGGCCTTATATTTGAAGTCTATGTCGTTAATTTATTACAGGGTGATCAATATAAAGCTGACTATCTGGCAATCAATCCTAAGGCAAGTATTCCTGCGCTGGTTCGCCAGGATGGAACAGCCTTAACAGATTTTCAGGCTGTCGCCTGGTGGTTGGCACGTCACTACCCAAAATCAGGATTGTTGCCGGATAATGTTGAAGATGAAATTAAAATAATTGATGTGATGAATTATATTATTGGCAATATTCACATGCAGGGTTTTGCACGTATTTTTACAACAGATAAATTTACACCCAATGAAGCCGATCACAAATGGGTTAAGCAACAGGGTCGAGATATTATTAACAGGGGCTTTGCTGTTGTTAATGAGCAGCTAACAGACAAAGGCTATGTTATCGATTCATTTTGCATAGCGGATGCAGCATTATTTTATGTGGAATTCTGGGCAATTAAAACAGGCATTGAGTTGCCACCGCTTTGTTACAAACATTATCAGTTAATGCTTAATAGAGTATCTGTTCGGCAGGTTCTCTATGAAGAAGGTTATGCTGCTGACTTAAGCTAATTCGCTTTATTTTTCATGAATATCAGTATTATGATTTCTTCACATAAATAATCAGAAAAAGATTGATCTTGACCCTAAATTTTATTGATTAAGCGTTAAGTAATTAATTATATAAAAGCTATTTCAAGATCTGATTACATCCTTGCCTTAAAGCCGCACCAATTTTGAGCTGATAATTCCTGACATCCTCTGTTTGCCTCAGTACAGTGCAGCTTTGGCCAGATGCAGGCTATTTTACTATGGCACACTAATTGCTCTTACCTACTTATAGATCTTTGTCTTTTCTGAATTTTTCTGAAAAAGGGGCGCATTATGTCAATAGCTACCGCACATAGTTATTTTCCATCTAAAAAATATATTCTTAATCACGACATCATGACTTGTACTGCTGATGGAGTTGTTGGTAATCATCTTTATTCAGGTCGTGCACTGGGGTTATCAGAGCCCTGGGATATAATTCAGTTACATCCCGATTTGCAACCACTTTGGAGTGATATTAAACAACACTATCGACGTATTGGTTTAAACCATACAGAAAATATTGTATGGGATTTAAATCTTAAAGAACTGGGTGCGCATGTCGGTTTTCATCCATCGGTGTTTTATTTTGGTCCTTATGAGTGTCAATACTGGGGTGATTATGAATGGCTGAATACAGTTGAATATATCAATTCCAAAAATAATTTTATGGCACTGGCAGAAGAGTTGGGGATGGATGTGCCCAAAACACGGTGCTTTGATAATGTTGCAGCCATAGATCCTGATGTGATGCAGGACTTTGTCTATCCCTGCTATCTAAAAGCAGCTATTTCAGTTTCTGGTGTGGGAATTTATCGTTGTGCAGAACAAAGCGAGCTTATTGAAGCACTGGGTCATTTTGCCGAGCATGTTCCCGTTCAGGTGCAGGAAGAAATTATCACGGATACATTTCTTAATATGCAATATCAGGTAGTGAATAACAACGTTGTACGTCTGGCGGCTAGTGAACAGGTTCTTGATGGTTTTGTTCATCAGGGAAATCGTGTTCCGGCAAGTCATGAGCCATGGGAAGCCGTGGATATTATGGCGCACTGGTTAAAAGATCATGGTATGAAAGGAATATTTGCGTTTGATGTTGCAATTGTGCAAACAGAACGAGGCTTACGTTTTTCAGCCATTGAGTGTAATCCGCGTTTCAATGGCGCTTCATACCCAACAATGATTGCACAGAAACTGAATATACTCGAGTGGAGTGCTGTCAACTTTTCAACACAGTATAGAGCCTTATCCGATATTGATCTTCAAGGAATCGAATTTGATGCAAAAACAGGAGAGGGCGCTATTATCGTTAACTGGGGTACTGTGCTGGCAGGTAAGATCGTTATTCTCATGGCAGGCTGCAGAGAGTATCAGGATGCATTGGCAGTAGAAATCGCTGCACGCCTTTGATATGGTTATTCTTTCCTGGGTCGGGTAAGAATCTACCTGGCTCTATTCATTTTAAAGAAGTGATTTATGACTCAGACTAAGCCATATTCGATTATGATTCACGGAGGCGCAGGTGCTCTGGACAATGTTAAGGATGAGAAAACAGCGGTTCGATACCTGGAAAGTATTCGTGTCATTCTCGAACATGGTCGCGAAGTACTCGAACTGGGTGGTTCGGCATTGCAGGCAGTCGAAGCCTGTGCCTCGCTGCTGGAAGATGATCCTGTTTTTAATGCGGGATGCGGCTCAGTGTTAAATGAGAATGGCAAAGTAGAAATGGATGCTGCCATTATGGATGGCCGGGATCTTTCTGCGGGTGCCGTTGCCGCTATCGACAATATTGCTAACCCTGTTCAACTGGCACGTTATGTAATGACTAAAAGTGAACATGTCATGTTGATATCTGAAGGTGCAATGCATTTTGCAGATCACTGCGGCATCAAGCGTGCGCCAGAAAATTATTTCTATACCCCTGATCGTGTAAAACAGTTGGAACACGCTCGACTGAAAAATAAAATCATGCTTGATCATGATGATACTGAAGAAGATAGTGAAGACCAGAAATATGGAACCATTGGTGCCGTTGCATATGACCAGGAGGGGAATCTGGCAGCGGCAACGTCTACCGGCGGTATTGTTAATAAACGTCAGGGTCGCGTTGGTGATTCACCGGTTATTGGTGCCGGTGTTTATGCGGATAATGAAACCTGTGCCGTATCTGCCACCGGCTATGGTGAAGATTTTATGCGAACGGTTATTTCAAAAACTATTGCTGATTTTATTTATATGAAAGGTATGAATGCGGAAGAGGCAACAACAGCAGGTGTTGAATATTTAACGCGCAAGGTAAAAGGTCGTGGTGGAGTGATTGTCATTGACAATAATGGCAACTGTTCCAGTGGTTTTACCACTAAAAAAATGATTCATGGCTGGATTGAACATGGTGGAGAAGCAATAGTACGTTTTTAATTCTTTCTGTTTCTATTTTATTCAAATCTATTATCCGAACGTTTTTTTATGATGTCATCTTCACTGGCCTGTAGCCAGCCTGATGTACTTTCTTTTACCATATCGAATTTTTCTATATATGGCTTGATGTCGAGTAAAGGCGTGCCATTAAGCACATCAATACCTTCTATAAAAATTTTATTTATTTCTATTCGTTTTATTTTGACAATGGATAGCCCAATATGGTTAGGTCGGAGTGGTGAGTGTGTGGAAAATATGCCTCTGGGTTGATCGTCCATAAAAGGTGCTTAAGCTGAACTTCCTGAATTTCATTTTTTCAATATCTTTACCCTGTTATGGTACATCTCCATCAGGGACTGACGTGTTTTTTACGCCTGTTCCATACTTATCCTGACACCCTCCTTAAGAATTGTATAAAATTATATTTCATTCAATGGTTTATCTATTTCGTTAGCATGGGTGTCTCGGTAAACATGTCGGTAAACAACTTAAACGAACAGGGTTGCTATTAAAACGATCAGGCCTGATCAGTTGTGCAGTTATTACAAAAAATAGTATTGGCCGAATATGAATATGAAATTTTTTATGACACCTGGCTCCTGCAGCACCGGGATTCATATTTTTCTTGAAAGCTGGTATGCCTTGTATTCGACTCTTATTTCCAGTTGCCGGTCTTCAGGGTTTGATTCAAATATACTTTCCACATGAATCAAGTTGATATTGAAATATTTTGCATATAGATTCTTAATTTCATTGTCTATGCCCATGGCCTGTTCCAGTGTGACATTATCGTCGGCATCTTCGATGGTTAGTAAAAATACCTGGCTTGCTTTGTTTATGATACTGCGTAACTGCTTAATATAAGGTTTACGAATATCTTTCGGTAAGGCAGTGAGTGCGGCACGATCATATACTATATCAACAGAGCCCAGATTCATTTTGTGGAGTGAAAAAAAATCACCGCAGAAGATACTGATATTCTCATGTTTCCATAGTGTGAATTCCCCCACTGATTGTTTAACGGCTGGTAAATTATTCTCCTCGAAAAAAACGTCGATGGCAAGCGGGCTTAATTCAACGCCAATGACTTCATGTCCCTGTTCGGCGAGCCAGATCATATCCAAACTTTTTCCACATAAAGGAACAAATACTCGGCTACCTTTTTTATATCCAAGTTGAGGCCAGAAGCGGGTAAGTAGAGGATTGACTGTCTGCTGATGGAAATCAGTCAGTTCATCACGCCAGAGCTGTAACCAGAGTGGATTATCTCGGCTACTCATAATAACTTCTGTACTGACTTCTTAATGCTATTAATGGATATATAAAAAGTTTTTTAAGGTTATGGCTGGTGTAATCGTGCATGCCTGATTATTCTCATGTGAAGTCGATTGTTAACTCATCGAATGGGCACAAAAACTTCCTGAGAAGGTACATGCAGACCGAGAAGGTACCCTGGTAATTTAAACAGGCGCATTGAGATGCCTGCGTTTTATTTTTTGTTACTTAAATCTATTGTCTGAACGTTTTTTTATGATGTCATCTTCACTGGCCTGTAACCATCCAGATGCGCTTTCTTTTATAGCATCAAACTTTTCAATGTAGGGTTTAATGTCGAGCAAAGGAGTGCCATCAAGAATATCGACACCATTTACTGTGATTTTATTATTTTCAATATTCTTTATTTTAACAATGGACAGGCCAATATGGTTGGGCCGCAGCGGAGATCGGGTAGAAAATACTCCTCTGGGTTGGTCATCCATAAAAGGTGTTACTAGTAGCTCGGTTCGTTTTGCCTGATGAAATGAATATAATAGATAAATGTGACTGAATCCCTGAAGATCATCTAATCCGCTCAGATAAGTCTCATTTAAAATTATATGGCCTTCTGTATCTGCAGCCCCTTTAGGTTGAATGGGCATGTCTTCAATTGTGCAATATTGTGAGTGTATTATGCCTATTGGTTGTATTTGATGTGTCATGCTGTTTTATGACTCATCTTCATCATTGCCGCAATAATTTTTCAATCGCTGCTCAGCAGTTACGCCAAGTATTTTTGCCAGCCACGGTGGAGGCGTGCCACTCATTACCTGCTGGAAATCTTTAATTACCTGTGCTGCCTCACCACCTTCAATTCTCTTCAGAGGATAAACTCCAGCACGAATTATTTTTGCGGCGGCAGGCCCACCCACTGAAACCATATAAAGTACTTCACAGTCTTTTACAATGTTTGCACGATATGCATTACGGTCATCGGATAAATCTGCTTCGGCAGCCGATCGAATATCGATCAGCCGCATCTCGCTAGCAGATACCTGGTAGATCAGGAATCGTAAACAGGAACCGAAATGACCATCCAGGTTGTTGGCGCTATTAGATGATATGCCTACTCGAATAGAGCCGGGGATATCGCCGTCCTGGTAAGCCTCTACTTCTGGCAGGTCATCATCTTCGTCGGTTTCCCCCCAGAGTATTCTAACGGCAAGTTTCATCGGGTCCAGGCCTATACCAATGTCTTCGCCATCTTCTTCGCCATCCAGGCTGCCCAGGCTGGTTTTTAAATCTGTTACTGTGATACGAGAAAGTTTTGTCAGATCAAGCGGCGCGCCGAGACACTCATCCAGTATGTCGATCAGGCTAGTTAATTCTATATCGGGTAAGCTGCGAGCTGCTAATGCAATTCTTAAGGCTGTGTCGCGATCCAGATTTAATGCCGTCATGATGTGTTTTCCTAAAACTGAATTTGAACCAGTCCAGACGAGGCTGCCTGTTCCTTTGTGGTTTTAGCTTTTATCGTCAGGGCATGTAACTTACCGAGGGTGATTTCTTCTTTGAATAAAGCCAGTATTGATTTCTGTCGTTGCAATGTATTCATATCATTGAAGCTATCGCTGATGATATAAACTTCAAAATTACAGTCGGCACCAGCGATATCAACTATGGCATCTGGATATTGCTGGTTGATACGCTCAATAATGTCATCTTCATTGATTTTTTCGATGTTCATTACTTTGTCGATTCCAGCATCTGCATCAGTTCACCACTGTTATACATTTCTTCAATGATATCGCTGCCACCGATGATTTCACCTTTAATAAATAACTGGGGAAAGGTGGGGAAGTCGGATACTTCTGGTAACTTTTCCATAATAAAAGGAGAGGCAAGTATATCCACATAGGCAAAATCAACGCCAGTTAATTTAAGTACGGAAGCTGCCTTTGCAGAAAAACCACAACTCGGTGCTTCTGGTGTGCCTTTCATATAAAGAATGACGGGATTATCGGCTAACTGTTTTCTTATTTTTTCTTCAGTGTCCATTGTCTAACCTTTTTGTCTTAGTTGTGAATCCGTGTTATGCGCTTTTAGCGTAATACAGTTGTTTAAGGTATTTCAAAATGTCTAAAGCCGTAGCACTGTCCATGGCAGTTTAACTATCCAGTATTTACCTGTTAATATCTGCACTGGTTTCGATCAGTTCTTTTACTATGTCAAACCTATCTGTTGATGCAGAATATAAAAGACTTGTTGGTTAGAGCTTGATAATAGTTGATAATTTTCCCAGGCTTGCCAGCCACCTACGAGGTTGCTTACGTTGCTTAATCCAAATCCAGCTATCAATTCAGAGATGTTACGACTGCTGTTGCCATGATAACAATACACTAATACAGGCGGGTTTAATTTGCGTAGGCGTATAAGATTGCCCATGGTCGGTCCATCAATGTGTTGTGCGCCTTTTATATGTCCAGCGGTAAAACTCTGGATATCTCTTATATCAATCACAATTGCATCAGGGTGTTGAAGAAAACGTTCTACCTGACTGACATAAATATCACTGTACGACATACCATTATCTCGCTTTTCTTTTTTGGGAAATTTTATTACAGATATATAAGGCAAAAGCTGTGCCATAAAAAATAGAATTAATTATGTTGTTGTTTACTAAGACAAACTTTATTTTTCGAAACTTATTTTGTGTTGTTTATGTAACAATTTTGTGTGGCATGTAAGTAAAAGTAACAAAATGAAAGAGAAATATTATTGAGGATTTTATTAGTGACGTAGTAATTGGTTTTAATAGAATGCGAGATTACTTCGTTACACTCAAAATTTTATACAGGGTTTGCTATTGTGAGTCGGCACACGGCCCAGATATGTCATGGTAGATCACGAAGGTGGCGTGGCAATTTACTTTTTTATTGTACGACTTACCTCATCCGGTTTTAACAATTGTCACATTTGCTACAAACAAAAAACATAAATAACTATATAAAACAGTCATTTATGACTTGGCACAGGGGTTGCTATCTAACTATTAAGAGATTTATTCAACACGCTTTATTACCAATGAAGCTCGTTGTTTAGTCAACAATATGGGCAGTAACTATGAAAGCCAAAGACATAGCAGAATTACTGGACGAACCAGCCTGCGAACATAATAAGAAATCCAAGTCTGGTTGTGCTAAACCAAAACCTGGTGCGACTGCCGGCGGTTGTGCCTTTGACGGTGCACAAATAGCTTTATTACCCATTGCCGATGTAGCTCATATTGTGCACGGTACTATTGCCTGTGCAGGTAGTTCATGGGACAACCGGGGTACCCGATCTTCCGGCGAAACACTTTATAAAATCGGTATGACCACCGACCTGACTGAGCAGGATGTCATCATGGGTCGTGGCGAAAAACGTTTATTTCATTCTATTAAACAGGCGGTCGAAGATTATAAACCGGCCGCAGTATTTGTTTACAACACCTGTGTGCCCGCACTGGTGGGTGACGATATAGATGCAATATGTAAATCTGCAACTGAACGCTGGGGTACGCCGGTAGTGCCTGTCGATGCGGCGGGTTTTTATGGTACTAAAAATCTGGGTAACCGTATCGCTGGCGAAGCCATGGTCAAATATGTGATTGGTACCCGCGAACCCAGTCCTTTACCTGAAAAAAATATTACGCAGAATATTAAAGTTCACGACATTAATTTAATTGGTGAATACAACATTGCCGGTGAACTCTGGCATGTACTGCCATTGCTGGATGAACTGGGTCTGCGTGTACTGTGCACCCTGTCCGGTGATGCACGTTTTCATGAAGTACAAAGTATGCATCGGGCTGAAGTTAATATGATGGTGTGTTCTAAAGCGATGATTAACGTGGCGCGAAAATTAAAAGATAAATATGGCACCGGCTGGTTTGAAGGCAGTTTTTATGGTGTCACCGATGTGTCCCAGGCACTGCGTGATTTTGCACGAATGATTAATGATGATGATTTAACGCAACGTACTGAAGCATTAATTGTTCGTGAAGAAACACTCATTGATCAGGCACTGCAACCCTGGCGGGAAAAACTCCGTGGTAAACGGGTTTTACTTTATACCGGTGGTGTTAAATCCTGGTCAATTATTTCTGCCCTGCAGGATCTGGGTATGACTGTAGTTGCAACCGGTACGAAAAAATCCACCGAAGAAGATAAGGCTCGTATTCGTGAGCTCATGGGTCGGGAAGCGGTGATGATCGAGGATGGCAATCCGAGGGCGCTGATTAATATTGTCCACGAACAGAATGTTGATGTACTGATTGCAGGTGGTCGAACCATGTACACCGCATTGAAAGCGCGCATACCGTTTCTTGATATTAACCAGGAACGTGATTTTGGTTATGAAGGTTATCAGGGCATGATCGAACTGGCACGGCAGATTGCACTAACAGTGGATAGCCCGGTATGGGAAAAAGTACGTCGCCCCAGTCCCTGGGAAAAAACATCTGCAATAGCGAATAAATCTACAGTCGTCAGTGAAGCATCGGATGTTAACCAGGCTGATAATGAAACAGCTCAAAAAGAATCAGCGAGGTCTGTGTAATTATGGTCACTATAGAAAAAAGAAAAAAAGCCCTGTCAGTTAATCCATTAAAATCCAGTCAGACTATTGGTGCGGCACTGGCATTCCTCGGCTTTCATCGTTCCATGCCTATGTTGCATGGTTCACAGGGTTGCACGGCTTTTGGTAAAGTATTTTTCGTGCGTCATTTTCGCGAACCGATTCCATTGCAGACCAGTGCCATGGATCAGGTCAGTTCAGTGATGGGTGCGGATGATAATGTTACTGAAGGTTTAAAAGCGATTTGTGAAAAATCATCACCGTCACTGGTGGGTGTGCCGACTACAGGCCTGGCTGAAACCCAGGGCTGTGATGTTAAACGGGCAATACATGAGTTTCGTGATAAATACCCGCAATTTAATTCTATCCCTGTGGTACCTGTCACCACACCCGATTTCACCGGCTGTATGGAAACCGGTTTTGCTGCTGCGGTTCATGCATTAATAGATGTCATGGTGCCGGTTGCAGAAGACGCGGGGACACGACCGGGTCAGAGAAAAAAACAGATTACCGTATTAATCAGTTCCCATTTAACACCAGGTGATCTGGAAGCGATTAAAGACACCATCGAAATGTTTGGTTTGCGCCCGGTTTTAATTCCCGATTTATCCGATTCGCTGGATGGTCATTTAACCGAATCTGATTTCAGCCCTCTAACCATTGGTGGTACCGACGTTGATGAGCTGACAACTCTGGGTATGTCACTGGCGACACTGGTGATTGGTCCTTCTTTGTACCGGGCAGCAGATTTATTACACAAACGAACCGGTGTACCAGATCGACGTTTTGATCACTTAATGGGACTGGATGCAATGGATGAATTTGTTCAGACCCTGACTGATATTTCTGGCGAACCGGTACCGCAAAAACTAGAGCGTAGTCGTGCCCAGTTACAGGATGCCATGCTGGATACTCATTTTATGTTAGGCATGACCCGGGTTGCAGTCGCCGCTGATCCTGATTTGTTAAATGCCTTCAGTCATCTGCTAAGCGGCATGGGGGCAGAAGTGGTGGCCGCCGTAGCACCGGCAAATGCACCGGCATTAAAAAATGTGGCTGTTGATAGCGTCAAGCTAGGCGATCTGGAAGAGCTGGAAAAAATGGCGAAGACTCATCAGGCAGAAATCATTATTAGTAATTCACATGCAGTTGAGAGTGCCGAACGACTGGGTATTCCTTTATTACGTGCCGGTTTTCCACAGTACGATTTATTAGGCGGTTATCAAAAAGTCTGGGTAGGTTATCAGGGTACACGACAGATTCTTTTCGACCTTGCCAATATGCTGTTAACACTTGAGCGAGGTGAAATTCATCCTTATCACTCAATCTATAAACAAACATCGGAGTTCGATTATGGCGCTGAAAAGGCGACTGAAAATACTGGACTGCGACACTGAGGGCAGTGGCATGGAATCGACAGCACTGAAAGTGGCTTTTGCCAGTACCGATATGAAACACGTGAATCAGCATTTTGGTTCGGCGGAATCCTTCGTGATTTATACAGTAGATCCGCAACAAAGCAAAATGCTCGAAGTGACCCAGTTTGGTGATTTATCTCAGGATGGTAATGAAGATAAATTGATTGAAAAAATGACCGCACTTGACGGTTGCATTGCTGTGTATTCACAGGCAGTGGGTGCTTCTGCCGTACGCCAGCTAAAAACACTGGGCATACAACCGATCAAGGTATCGGCTGGTGCGGTGATTACTGAATTACTGGCATCCATTCAGGAAGAATTATCCACTGGCCCGGGAAGCTGGTTAGCTCGTGCCATTGAGTCACAAAAACCATCAAACCCCAATCGATTCGATGATATGGAAATGGAGGGCTGGGATGAATGAACTCATGATTGAAGCACCCCTGTTAGAAGAAACAGGGAAAGTGGTAGCCATTGAAGGTGCATACGCAGTGATCGAAACGCAACAGCGTTCAGCCTGTAGTAGTTGCAATACGGGTGATAGTTGTGGCACTTCTGTACTATCCGGTTTATTTAGTCAACGTCGCCACAAAGTGCGTTTATTAAATCACTTAAATTTATCTGTTGGCGAGCAGGCGGTAATTGGCATTAATGAGTCAGTGCTTTTATCAACCGCTGTTCTGGCTTATATGCTGCCATTGTTATTGATGATTATTTTCGCAGTCTTATCAAGCCTGTCGGGTTTTGATGATGGCTTTAATTTTATTTTCAGTTTATTGGGGTTGTTTGCCGGTATGCAGATCAGTAATCGTATCGTAGGCAACAGGGATTTTGAAAGCCGTGAAATTATTTTGTTACGCAATGCCAGTGAATAATTTATCTCATATAGAAATAATTAATTATTAGAGGACGAAACCCATGAGTGAAGCAGCAGTGTTAATTCCCGAAGATGATCCAGTTCTTGAGTCTGATTTTGCCATTGAAATGATCAGGCAAATGCGTGCCATTGACAGTTATGGCACTTACGATGACTGGTCGACCGCTAAAATTCTTGAGCCATTTGTATTAACCAAAGAAATGAAACGTGAAATACCGATTATTGGTGATCCCGATGAAATCATCCTGGCGCGTGTTAAGGCTTTCTATCATGGCATAGCGACCATGATTGAAAAAGAATGTGGGCTAATGGCTGTGCCTATGCTGAACTTGAGTCATGAAGGTTTTGGGCGAGTCATTATTACCGTTGGGAAATTACTGGTAATGGATAAAATTCTCCGCGATGTACACCGTTTTGGTTTTCCTTCGCTATCAAAAATGAAAGACGAGGGCGACAAGCTGTTATCTGTGGCACTGGAAATTATTGGCAAGCACAGTGAAGTTGCTGGAATGTAAGAGGTTTACATATGACACCTGAAGAACTGAAAGCTATCAAAAAGCAGGCGAGCAGGGCAAAACGCATTGCCACTGAAAAAGCCGGTGAATTACATGACCTGGTAGAGGATAGTCTGCCAGCGGGTTATGAGGCCTTGCCTGCTATTGCAGAAGAATGTTATGCCGCGTGTCAGGCATGGGCAAAAGCGAATGATGAATACCTGGCGGCTGAAAAGGCCGCTGCTGATTAGGGGATAAGATGGAAAAAATTAGCGGAATAACCCGAGGCGGTACTGAATGGATACCGGCATTTATTACTGATCTAAATCAGTCAAATTGCATTGGCTGTGGTCGTTGTTTTAAAGCCTGCCCCCGTGATGTATTTGAGCTGGTGGAGCGTGAAGAAGTGGCAGCATTGAGCGACGATGATGACGATTATTATGATGACGATGATGATGGATTTTCTGATGACACGTCCATGGTGATGTCATTAAAAGATCTCATGGACTGCATTGGTTGTGAAGCCTGTTCCAGAGTCTGTCCGAAAAAATGCATGTCACACGAACCACAACCAATGAGTGCTTAAAATGCCTAAACCAGAAAAACATGTTTTTGTCTGTACCCAGCAACGTCCTATGGGGCACCCGCGGAGTTCCTGTGCAGAAAAAGATTGCGCTGCTGTAATGGAAGAATTTCTCTGGCAGGTTCAGCAGAAAGAGTTGTTTGATAAAATTCAGGTGACCGCCACTGGTTGCATGGGACCCTGTAGTGAAGGGCCAACGGTGCTGGTTTATCCTGAAGGCATTATGTATGGCGGTGTCAGTAAAGATGATGTGACAAATATTTTCGAAGATCATTTAATTAATGACAAACCTGTCGAACGTTTATTTATGGCAAAAGATTTCTGGGGTTAAGTTTGAATTCACTTCATGCCTTTGAAGAGCGTGTAGTATTTGGACGAAATATTCCTCCTCAGGTTAATGCCTGTTTACAGGAAGTGGTCGCCTGTGCCAATGATTTTGAGCGTTCGCGTGAACTTTTGTACCGTGCACGGGAGATGAAGCCGGATCAACTGGAAATCTATATTGCGTTGTATAAAATCTGTTTCTATCGTGGTTGTTTTGATGAAGCAGAACAGGTAGCGCTGGATGCTTTGCAACAGTCAGCAAAGGATGCCGGTTTTGATGCTGACTGGCAGCAACTGAATGCAGGCTCAACTGACTGGGCTGTGGATGAGGGTCCAGCGCGATTATATTTATACAGTCTAAAGGCACTGGCGTTTATTCGTTTACGTAAAGGTCAGCATGATCTTGCCCGTCAGGTGTTAAATAAATTACAACAACTGGATTTAAATGATCTGGTTGGAGGTTCAGTGATTATGGATCTTGCACAAGCACTATGACTATATCCGTTGATCAAAAAATACAACAGCATAAAACGATTGCTGAAACTATCTGTGATGCGTTACGTAAAGAAGTTTTTAATATCGGGCTTCCAGTTAGCTGCATTGATCCGGATATCACTCGGGTCGAGTATAGCCTGAGTAAAGATTGTGCCACCAGTGAAGATTCACTGATTGGCATCTGGCGAGATCCAGAAGGAAATAAGCAGGGTGAAATTCTGTTTAACGCGGATGGCAGTTTCTATGCTGAGTATGACGTGATTAGTGAGCACCCAAAGAAACCTCAATGGTTTGTTGAAGCCGTCATTGCCTGGGGCCGTGACAGCATGGTTAAAGCAGAAGCAAAACTTTTACCTTATGCGGAATAATAGTTATCAATATGAGTCAAAAATGTGAGCCAGAAATTTAGAGTTATTTTTTTTCATAATCAAGCCACCAGTGCACGATTACGTTTTTTACGTTTCTCTTATAATAGCGTCTGTGCGTTTGAGCCTTTGCCAAAGCTCGCCGTGTTACTGGATGATGATTATCAACCAGAGGCATTAATACATCCGGCGAATATTATTCAACAGGCAGAAAAACAGCTGGGTTTATCTTCTGCTGATTTGCAGGCAGAAGATGAGTATAAAGCCTGTGTTGATATCGCCGGCGGACCGGTCACTATTTTACTCGCCAGATTTACCGGTATCGATCCACCATTTGATCTGGCAGAAAAATTACAGGCAAGCTTTGTTGATTTACCCGGAGCCAGAGATCTTGCTCAGGTAGAGCTTCAATTATTACGTAAAGCCTATGAGCTGATTATTGGTGATTAATACTAATTGATCGATTGGAGATTCACGGCATATATTTTGCACCATTAATGGTTAATCTCATTATGAAAAATATAGACAAGAACCAGTTAGCGCAGGAGATTTCTGAAAAAAAACGTTATCTATCTAAACTGATTGCTGATCCAATTGAGCTTATTGCTAGTAACTGTAAATATTGGCTTAATAATGCTGAACTACTGGATTTTTATCTGCTGCAGACAATAGAGCAGTTACCTTACTGTCGGTTGTTATACGTAGCGGATAAACATTTTAAGCAGATTTCATCCAATGTCCTAATAGAAGAGGGTCTAGATTCAGGGTATCGCAGCCAGGATCTGTCACAGCGGCCTTATTTGCAGGCAACCATTCCTTTAAAGGGTCTGGTTTTATCGAATGTTTATCAGGATAGTTATACATCACAATTCTGTATAACACTGGTTCAGGCTATCCAGAAGGAAGGCGAATTACTCGGCCTAATGATCGCAGATTTCAACCTGGATGAATTACCTCTGCCGAATGATTTCACTCGTCTGATTACTAACTGGCAGCAGTTCAAGGGTGATCCGGCTATACGTGGGACACTGTTTAGTCAGCAACGTAGTAACAGTCAACTGGATGACAATATTCAAATAGTTCACAGCGTTGTGCAGGAATTAATGCTCCAGCATGGTGTGTTTCATTTTAAATTGCACTATTCCAGTTCACGAATCACTCTCTGGTTATATGATAAACCCCATCATTATTGTTTACACAATATTGAAGATTTACTGGATAAAAGCATATTTAAACGTTATCGGAAGCGAACTTATCCTGAAGATGCCTGTTTTGATGCCCATAAGCTGGGCACTATTCTTAATCAGTTTAAGGCGTTACGCTTTGCCGATGAAAATATCTATCTGCGCTCAGCTTCGATTAATGTCATTAATGGTATGGTCGGGCTGACCTTTTCCTGTGATGGCTCGCACTATATTCCAATAGATGAATTTGTTGATAATTCAATGGAGTACTGGTTGGGTTCATTAAAGACTGCCTGACAGCACTTGTCTGTAATACGACAAACCTTTTTTGCACTGTAATCCCTTCTGTTGTAAAGCTTACATACTTCACCGGCTCTAAAAATTCGCTCTTATAAGTGATTGATTGCCTGCATATTTATGGTTTCGTATAACTGGCATTGTTATTGCCTTACATAAAGCATATCAAGATAAACAAGAGAGTTTTGATGAAGCCACTTTTGCGAGTATTTAATATTATTCTATTTTTATTGCTCTGGATGTTCAGTAGCCATGTGTTTGGCAGTGAGATTCGTGTGGCAGTGGCGAGTAATTTTCTTAAACCGCTTAAATACATTGCTCGAATCTATGAACAGGAAACCGGTGAAAAGGTATTCATTAGTAGTGGTTCTACCGGTAAGTTATATGCGCAGATTGTTAACGGTGCACCCTATGATGTATTCCTTGCGGCCAATAGTCGCGAGCCACAGCGTCTTGAAAAAGAGGGCTATGCATCAAACGGCAGTCGTTTTACCTATGCCCGGGGCAAGCTGGCGTTGTGGGATCCAAAAGGTAGTTATCAATTCGCTACTTTAGAGCAGGTTTTAAAAATGGCAGACTATAAACGTCTGTCTTTGGCTAACCCATTAACCGCACCTTATGGTGAAGCCGCTTTTAGTGTATTAAAAAATATTGGAATTGAGAAAATGCCGCAGAAAAAAATATTACGCGGCGAGAACATTTCACAGGCGTTTCAGTATGTTGCCTCCGGCGCAGCAGATCTTGGATTTATTGCCCTGTCACAAATAACAGCCAGTGGTAAAAAGCTTACTGGTCATTACTGGGAGGTGAATGAAAATCTACATCAACCCATATTGCAACAGGCCGTATTATTAACCAATGCAGGGCCGAAAATTCAGGGCAAAAAATTTCTTAATTATTTAAAAAGCAGTAAGGGGCAGGCAATGATTGAAACTTTTGGTTATGGGTTGCTTTAAGGTTTAACAAGATGACATCCGCAACCGCCAGCATGGATCTTACACCGGTATGGATTAGTTTGCAGGTATCTGCATTAACCGTGATTTGTCTGTTAATTATAGGTATGCCCATTGCCTGGTGGCTGGCTCACACCCACAGCCGTCTAAAAATTCTCATCGAAGCAGTTACCGCGTTACCGCTGGTGTTACCGCCCACTGTTCTCGGTTTTTATTTATTATTATTTCTGGGCCCCAATGGGCCAGCGGGTCAATTATGGGTCTCACTCACAGGCAGTCCACTGGCCTTCAGTTTTAGTGGTTTAATTATAGCTTCCTGTGTGTATTCATTGCCGTTTGTAGTGCAGCCCTTGCAGGCTTCTTTTGAAACCATGGATAAACGTTCCATTGAAGCAGCATGGACTCTCGGTGCTTCACGATTTAAAACTTTTTTATTAATCATCATTCCACAAATTCGCCGCGGCCTGTTAACTGCAATAGTACTTGGTTTTGCACACACACTAGGTGAGTTTGGTGTAGTACTTATGGTCGGCGGTAATATTCACGGTGAGACCCAGGTAATCTCTATCGCTATTTATGAAATGGTAGAAGTACTTGATTACGAGTCAGCCCATAAACTCTCCGTTGGCTTATTGTTATTTTCATTTGTCGTGCTGTTTATTGTCTATGGTGTTAATCGACAATGGCACAGGCAGCGGCTTGCATGAACACTTTATATATAAATGTGAAATTAAAGCGGGATGATTTCGAACTCAATACAAAAATAAATTTACCTGCTCAGGGGGTGACCGTAATACTAGGGCCTTCCGGGAGTGGTAAAACTACTTTATTACGTTGCCTTGCGGGGCTGGAACATCCACAGCATGGCATAATAAAAAAAGATCAAAGCGTCTGGCTGGATACCCGTACAAAAACATTTGTTCCACCACAAAAACGCAACGTCGGCGTGGTGTTCCAGGACTACGCCTTATTTGAACACATGAACGTGCAGGCCAACGTTGGTTTTGGGCTGGATCGATTTCAGGCTCAGAGCAAAGTGCCTGAATGGCTGGCAAAACTGAAAATAGAAAACCTCGCACATCGTTATCCCTATCAGTTATCCGGTGGACAACGCCAGCGTGTCGCACTGGCACGCGCGCTGATTACCGAACCCGAACTGTTATTGCTCGATGAGCCTTTTTCTGCACTGGACTCACATCTAAAACAACAGTTGCGGGAACAATTACTTGAAGTGATTAGTCATTTAAAACAACCGGTATTAATGGTCACCCATGATTTAAATGAGGCCCGTTATCTGGCAGACAATATTGGTATTATGATTAACGGAGTGCTGCAATGCATGGATAAACCCAGTAATGTATTTAATTATCCAGCATCCCTGGATGTTGCTCGTGTACTCGGCTGGCGTAATTTTTTATCAGTAACATCCATTGAAGGCTGTAAGGTGAACAGTGCATGGGGATCAATCGTGTTGGCTAAAGAACCGTCCATAGATACGGCCTGGCTGGCTATTCGACCGGAGCATATAAAGATTAATACACAACATGCTAGTATTGATGCAGAGCTTTTGCGGGTAATGGAACTTGATGGTGTTAGGGAAATAACATGTCGGTTGATAGATGGCACGATGCTTTATTTGCAGCGCCCGTGGAATGCGTTATTTCCTCTGCCCGGTAGTTGGTTGAAACTGGAATTTCCGGTTCAGCATATTAGAATGCTAAAGGAATGTGTTAGTCCCCAGTCTCATAAACAGATTTTAAAAAACACGCGGGACATTTTAGCCATGCAAAATACATCGGGCGATGAAGCTCAAAAGAAAACTGCCTGATTTGGGAACAGATTATTAATGGTTAGTGATGCAGACAGAATTAGATTTCCTAAATGGTAACGCTTTTTTATAAATATAAAACCTCGGAAATAAAACCAGCGAAGTAATGCCAGGGAAATAAAAATAGACAAATATGAACTTAACAGCTAATACAAAAAAATTTTGCAGCCTACTGATTAAGCAGATGCATTTGCCAGATACCTTTGAAGACATCGTGCGCAATGTTTGCCTGCCGTTAGCGAAAATTATTATTAATAAAAAAAAGAATCAACCATTATTAGTTAATATTAATGGTGCACAGGGTACGGGAAAATCAACATTAACAACATTTCTAAAACGAATTATTGAATCTGAATTAGCCTGTGAGGTTGCTGAATTATCGTTGGATGATTTTTACTATACGCGCAGCGAACGCCTGATGCTTTCAAAACAGGTGCATTCTCTTCTTATCACCCGAGGTGTGCCGGGTACTCATGATATCGCATTGATTGAGTATGTACTGGATACACTGATGAATCATCAGCCTTGTAAAGTGCCGAGGTTTGACAAGGCAATGGATGACCGATGTGCTGAATCAGACTGGACTCATTATAATGTACCTGTTGATATCATTTTATTTGAAGGCTGGTGTAATAACAGTCCATTTCAAAGTCCTGAAGAATTAGTCCAGCCGGTAAACGAACTGGAAGCAAACGAAGATCCGCAGGGTATATGGCGTCATTATGCTAACGAGCAGTTAAAGGATTATCATAAACGTTTATTTAGTCAGGCTGAAATGAGTATCATGTTAAACGCTTCTGATTTTGATCGTGTTTATCAATGGCGTTATCTGCAGGAACAGAAACTGCGGGCGAGTGCTTCTTCTCTTAAACAGCAACATCTAATGAGTGATACAGAGTTGAGACGATTTATTCAGCATTATGAGCGCATCACTCAACATACGTTATCTCATCTTCCAGCGATGGCTGATGTGGTATTACCTGTTGCGGCGAACCATTCCATTACAGGCATTATTCAGAATCATGTCTAATGAGAATATACAATGGCTGGTTATCACAGATCTGGATGGTACTTTGCTAAACCATGATAGTTATGCCGTGGATGCAGCACTAAATGCGATTGTCCTGTTGCAGGAAAAAAATATTCCCGTTATTTTAAATACCAGTAAAACCTATGCTGAGACCATCACCATCAGAAAGATGCTGGATATTCATGATCCGTTTATTGTCGAAAACGGTTCCTGCATTTATTTGCCTAAAAACCAATTTGCAAAACTGACGGGTGCAACCTCGCGTGAGGATTACTGGGCAATTGAAATGGGTGCATCACAACAGGCAATCAATGAAATTTTACGACACATTAAACTGACTGAAAAACACGCTATACGTTTATCTCAATGTACGGTAGAACAGGCCGTCGCATTAACCGGATTAAGTAACGAGCAGGCGGCGCAGGCCATTAGCAGAGAATTCAGTGAACCACTCATCTGGCAAGCGGATGAAAGCTTGCTGGATAAATTTCAGCAACAGCTTAAATTAAATGCACTGACAATCTTGCAGGGTGGCCGGTTTTTACATGTTATTGGTGACTGCGATAAAGGCAGAGCAATGGTACGCTTAATCGATTGTTATACAAATAAGGTTAAAACTATTGTGTTGGGTGATTCTGCAAATGATGCGGCAATGTTAACGATGGCAGATATATCCGTCATAGTAAACTCGCCTTCTAATCATCAGCTGCACAAACGGGTTTCGCCAGATATACAGACTAAAGCATCGGCTCCTGAAGGCTGGCAAGAAGCGATTAAAAAAGCATTGATGCAAATACATTAATTTAGGAGTTAACAATGAGTGATTTTTTTCAAAATGGCCGTATCACAACGTTACACAATCTTTCAACGCGTAGTCTTGAACATCTAGAAGATGAATTAATTAATTTATCTCATATGCGGCCGATGGGGCTGATATTGCCGTCTCTGTATTCAGAGCTTGAACGACCGGCATTAACAACCATAGTCGATGAGCTGAAAAAGGTAAGTTACCTAAGTCAGATAGTGATTGGAATTGACCAGGCGAATAAAGATGAATTTAAACATGCATTAAAATTCTTCTCTCGATTACCGCAACAACATGATCTGTTATGGAATGATGGTCCAAATCTGTTGGCCATCGATGCCAAATTGCGCAAAGAAGGTTTGGCACCAACCGAGCCTGGTAAAGGACGCAATGTTTGGTATTGCATGGGGTATATGCTGGCAAAGAAAAATACACAAGTGGTAGCGTTACATGATTGCGACATCATTACATACCAGCGAGACATGCTGGCGAGATTGCTTTACCCGGTAACGAATCCGCAATTTACCTATCGGTTCTGTAAAGGTTATTACCCCAGAGTTGCATCAAATTCCATGAATGGGCGCGCTTCACGGTTGCTGGTAACGCCACTTGTGCGTGCATTAAATCATCAACATGGACCGCACGATTATCTGGATTTTCTGGACAGTTTTCGATATCCATTAGCGGGTGAATTCTCCATGCGTATTGATGTATTAGAGACCTTGCGTATGCCAACTGACTGGGGACTTGAAATCGGCATATTAATGGAGATGAAGAAAAATTATGCTACCAATCACTTGTGCCAGGTTGATATTGCCGACAACTATGATCATAAGCATCAGAGCTTATCAAAAGAGGATAGTGAAAAAGGATTGTCAAAAATGTCGCTAGAAATTGCCAAGGCAATTTTTAAAAAATTGGCAACTGACGGTATTAACTTTACCGAAGAAAGCCTCAGAACAACCAAAGCCACCTATTATCGCATAGCACTCGATCTGATGGACAGTTACCGTAACGATGCCATATTTAACGGCCTTAATTATGAAATACACGAAGAAGAAATGATGGTTGAAATGTTTGCCGAAAATATAAAACTTGCTGGCAAAATATTTCTCGAAGATACAGACAAAGCACCATTTATCCCGAGCTGGCAACGTGTCTCCAGTGCTATTCCCGATATATATGTTCAATTACTTGATGCAGTAGAACAGGATAAGAAAGAATTATCATAATGCATGATCAGTCAAACAATAAACTGAATGAACTTAAAGCCAGAATCAGTGATCATCTTGTCAGGCTTTATCCTAATGAAAATATAGATGTTATATCGGATATTATTATCCGCATCATGGGTTTCGAAAATACCATCGTTGAAGCAAACTCACATGTTAATCTGTGGGATGAAAAGGATATTGTTACCATAACTTACGGTGATAGCATAAAAAAAGAAAACGAACTTCCGTTAGATACTTTGCATAATTTTCTGTCTTCTCACTTATGTGACGTTATCAATACAGTTCATATATTACCGTTTTATCCGTATAGTTCCGATGATGGTTTTTCAGTTATCAATTATTCAGAAGTTAATCAGTCGTTGGGTGGCTGGGAAAATATCAGTAGTATCGCCAAAGACTTTAAGTTAATGGCAGATCTGGTGATTAACCATTGCTCCAGTCGAAGTTTGTGGTTTGATAATTATAAGCAGGGAAAGCATCCCGGTGCTGATTATTTTATTGAATGTGATTCAGATACGGATTTGAGTGCGGTTGTGCGACCACGTACCTCACCTTTGTTGCGTAAAACAGAAACGCTTAATGGAGAGAGAAATGTCTGGTGCACATTTAGTCATGACCAGGTCGACTTAAATTTCAAAAACCCCAAAGTATTGCTCGAGTTTGTAAAAATTATCAAGTTATATCTAGATCAGGGCGTCGCACTTTTTAGACTGGATGCGGTTGCATTTTTATGGAAGCAGATAGACTCGCCTTGCATTAACTTGATTGAGACCCATGAAGTTATACGCTTATTGCGATTGTTAATTGAGCATAATAATAAAGATGCCATTATTATTACTGAAACTAATATTCCTAATCGAGAAAATCTGTCTTATTTTGGTAACGCTAATGAAGCGCATTTAATTTATAATTTCACATTGCCACCTCTTATTCTTTATACCTTGCTTACAGGTAAATCTGGCTTGCTAAAGCAATGGATGATGAGTATGCCGCCCGCGCAGAATGGTACAACGTATTTTAATTTTATCGCCTCACATGATGGTATTGGATTGCGACCGGTTGAAGGTATATTGTCTGAAAAACAAGTGAATGATCTGGCTTCATTGATGAAAAGCTTTGGTGGTGATGTTTCATGGCGTACGCTTGCTAATGGGCAACAACAGCCTTATGAATTAAATATTAGTTTGATAGATGCTTTTAAAGGCACATTCGATGGTGAAGATGAATTTCAGCTTCAGCGATTTATTTGTGCACATGCAATTATGCTGGCGTTAGAAGGTGTACCAGCTTTTTATATTCATAGCCTGTTCGCAACCCGGAACGATCATAAGAAAATGGACGTATCATCAAATAAACGTTCTATCAATCGACATAACTGGGATTACGATGAACTTGTTAAGATGCTGGACGATGGTAATAGTCTGCATCATCAGGCTTTTTCGCAGCTTACAAAGATTATTTCAATACGCAAAAAGCAATACGCATTTCATCCTAATGCCACACAATTTACTATGCATTTTGATGAGTCTTTATTTGCATTCTGGCGCCAAAGTCAGGATCGTACGCAAAGTATATTTTGTATTTATAACATAACGAATAAGGTTCGGCACTTCGCTTTGAAAGATGTTAACTTAATTGAGCTAGATGACTGGCGAGATCTAATCAGTAATCATCAATATCTTGATCCCCGGGAAGATATTGTGTTGCAGCCTTATGGGTTTATCTGGATTACCAATAAATAGGAAGAACGAATGAACTGGTCTCATTGTGTAACTGCCATGAGAACTCGGGGCAGAGACTGACCTATCACTACAAATATTTTATAAAAACAAAAGGCGTATCGTCCGCAAATGAACGCGAAAAAATACAAATGAAAGCAAAAGCGCTAATAGGGTGTAGTGCGCCGTAGGCGCACAAACAAAAAAATTGCGTTCACTAGCGTTGAAGTGCAGGGATGCACTAATGTTACGGGTGCATGGATGCGCAGGAGTGACCATTTACGGAAAAAATGCTTTATCTTTTTTGATTTTAATCTATATTTCGTGGGGATGGGTTAGGGGCAGAGAATAATCGATGCTAGTATTAGAAACAATTGCTTTCTGAAACGAATGGCGCTTATTTTTTAATCCTGCTATACCAGCGGCTTACTTCAGTTCTAAGCTGTCAACTGATTAATCCAGATTTAAGTCACTTGATTTACCGAGTTGTTTTCCAGTGTTTTCTGCAAGACCGGGTTAATCTTTTTCAACCAGGCGTTAATACGGTCTTCAGTCAACAAACTTTGGAAAGTATGATCAATAGCCAGTCCAACAAATTTATTATCAACAACTGATTTCGACTGTTCGAAGCAGTATCCATCTGTACTCCATTCGCCGATGATTGTTGCCCCTTGTTTTTTTACTGCGGTATATAACAGCATCAGTGCATCGGTAAATTGTTGTGGGTATTTATCCTGATTACCCAGACCATAGAGTGCAATAACTTTGCCTGATAAATCGACGTTTTCAAGCTGCGGTAAAAATTCTTCCCAACTGCCTGCGACTACGCCAGTTGATATACCGGGTACTGTGCCTTCACCATAAGTGGGTGTACCTAAAATGAGCACATCATATTTCATCATGTCGTCAACATTGATGCGATTAATATTAAGGGGCTTGTCTGCTATTTCTGATCCCAGTGCTTTTGAAATCTTTTTTGCCATCAGACGGGTTGTGCCTGAGTCTGTGCCGAAGAATATGCCAATTTTATTCATAATCTTTCCTGTATTAATGCTGGATGTTACTTTTTTCAGAGCTAATTAATTTTTGTAATGCCGTGCGCCAGTGTGCGGCATTAAAATTTATATCGCTACCAGTAAAAAATTCATCCGCATTGTTAATAATATCTTCCAGTACCATGGCGATGTAATAAGGTGCTTTTTCAGACTGGGTGATGGTTGCTGGTACGGCTGTTTCGAAATACAGAGTTTTATTTTCATTGGTGTAACCTCCCATGCGCATACCGTTGAAGTCGGGTGTTTCATATTGGCTGGGTAGCATGAAGGTAATATCCAGTGTCGGACTTTCCGGCAGGTGACCCTGGCGTTTTTCTATAGCGATGTGTGATGCTAGAAAAGTGATGGCGTTATCAATCGGGCTTTCGCTGAGCTCATTGCCCGGGTTGGTCATGCTGATATGTAATGTCATGGTTGTTCTCCAGGGGGGTGACATAAACATTAAGGCAAGTATCAAACCAGTTTTATAGATGATTTAAAATTCATTACTCGTTTAGTATTTTTCGCTTGTTTTTCAATGATTAACAGGTTGTGTTTTATTTTCTATTAGTAGCGGATTATTATTATGCAATGCCTTTTTGTCGTATATGCATACTCGCATGGGCTGTTTATGTTGCAGTTGTTACATTTATTAATTATCTTTCCCCAGTAGTTCATGGCGTAACATTTTTTTGTAGGCTTTCATTATCGGTTTATCGATTAATGATTCGGCTTTTACCCGCTGCTTGTGAATTTCCAGGCGCAAATCATCCGTTGTCTGTGTACGTGCTGCTTCAATCAGCTGATGTGTATTCTCACCTGGCCGATCACCGGTCTGTGTTTTAATCACATCATAGATGGCCACTACCGTATTCATGTCCATGGATTCCATTTTGCATTTGCGATCTATAATTTTCAGCACCACTGCAGTGGTGCAGTCAATATCCGATGGGCTGAAGCATTTTACTCTGGCCCATGCGACTGCCTGTTCTGCGGTTAGCATTTATTTAATCTCATTATCAATCGTAAACAGGTTTTAGCAATTATCATTCCATGCCTGAATGGCCTGTGTTTTCGTTATCTGCTGTGGTTTTTGTCGTAAACACAACAGAGTGATTGCCTGTGGTATGTCGTTTATTAAACAATTTATCTCTGGCTTCGCTTTATGAATTATGCAGACACTGTTTAAGTGTTTGTAATTTCAGTTATTTATTGTATGGGGTTTTAAGGCCTATTAATGGTATGGATTTTGCGATACAGAGGTATCAAACATTTTTGAGGAACGATAGATGGCTTTACAACAGTATGAACAGCAGGGGTTGTTATTTAATACCAATTTTCTGGAAAAAACTAAAGACGAGCAGGCACTGGGTTATCGCGGTGAGCTAGTGCTTATCGAGGGCGAAGTTGCCGATGACAAAGGTCGCACCAAACCGCCGGTGGCATTGTTGCGTCATGCCATATTACTGGATAAGGATGACAAGCTGATTTTTGTGGTTGGCATTATCGATAAGCTGGATCTCCTGCCAACTTTTATTGAAAAATATCAGCAGGACTTTGCCAGTGATATTCGTGTTTTGCTCTATGTAGTAAACCTGACTGAATCTATGCAGGTTGAAATGAGGGGTATTAATTTTGTATTAATACCCCTGACAGAGGGCATTGTCTGGAATGAGCTGATTGATGAACTTTATCTGGAAAAGAGTGACTTTAAAGGACAGTCAGCCGCTGAAAAAATAATGACAGTTTATGATGAGTTCGGCAGTTACACACCTAAATATCCGTCGATGGGATTTGATACTGCCATGGGTAAAACGGCGGATATTACATGGGAAACTCATGGAGCCGTTTAATTAGATAATGAGCATGTCAAATCAAATCATGCGGATTGCAGTGGCGACCAGGGAAGGTCAGGCTGTGAGTGAACACTTTGGTCATGCAAAATATTTTTATATTTACGATGTTACCGTATCTAGTTGTGAACATCTGGAGAAACGTGAAGTGGCTCATTATTGTCTGGGAGGGCATTCTGATCAGAGTGCTTTGATCGGCATATTCGAAGCTATAAAAGATTGCAGTGCGGTTTTTGTTGCAAAGATCGGTGATGGCCCCATTGAAAAACTTAAGGCCAGAGGTATTGAGGCTGTTGCAGATTATGCCTGGCAGTCGATTGACGAATCATTGCGTGATTATGTCAGTGATTTAATTCAGCAGGATAAAACATGAGTAAGGAAAACGATCAGTGACGAACTGAAGTATTTATTCATGTATGATTGTTTTACTCGGGGATGGACCGCTGCGTTGTGCGCTCCGTCCCCTGTTGTGCGACTTGCGGTGTTTTGTGACACTCACTTCAAGATTGAATTGTTGGATAAAATATGTATTTAATTTAAAATATGTAAGATCAGATCTAAATTAATACATCTAAGCATCATCGTTATATTGACTAAACTTATTCGATAACTTTTCCATGAAATATCGAGTAATAACGAACCTTGCCCGGTGCATGGGCAAAAATACCTGAGAGGATAATCGCACTAAAAATCATATAAGGCTGTAGACCTGAAATAAGAGCGAGAGACAGTACGGCCAGTTTAAGTAATGTGGCCAGGCCGCGTAACTGAATTAGCCAGATGCCATTACTCCAGATTTCTATGATAACCATAGAGCAGCCGGATAATACGGTGATGTATAAATAATTAAGCCAGAGTTCTATGGGTAATTGAAACAGTGCTCCACCCGCCACACCGCCTATACCCATCAGGTGTGCTGTTCTTAGTAAGATATTTACCCAGCGTTGCCCGTGAAATGAACGGGATTGTGGCGGGAGAATGATGCTTGATAGTTTCAATTGATTTCTTATTTTAAGATTAATTATAACTTTGTCATTGCGTGGAGGGTTTAACAAGCTAAATTGCTACACTGCTATGAAACACTCATCGCAATGACAAAGACTATGCCTGTTTATTTATCCGTATTCAAATGCCCATAGGGTGGTAAACTTATCAGGCGGGTATCCAGCACCGGTTTGCCAACAGTAAAATGATACACCACCTGTAATATAGTATTATCTATGCCCAGTGTTTCATGTACAGCATCATCAAAGAAACAGCCAATACCGGTAGCTCGCATTTCAATGGCTTCTGCCTCCAGATAAAGACTTTGCCCAATCATGCCGGCTTCCCAGAACAGTTGTTTATATTGCCAGGGTTTGTCTTTAACGGTTTGATCGTATTCGCCCAGCATAGCAATACTGAAAGCGCCATCGGATGCAATCACCTGATGACATGAAATCGTGGCTGCTGCTTTCTGGCTATTAGCACTGATCAGGTGGAACAGGGGTAAGGTCTCCGGGCAAATAGCGGGGCGCGTCCAGTCAAATGTTTCGCGCATATTTTCTCGTAATACAATTTCAGCGGAATCACTGCGCGGGAAAACATATAAACCAGGTTTGAGTCCTTCTACCCGATGCACAAATAACACAAGATGTAACCGTGGTTGCCATGTCAAAGCATCGAAGGGCGTTGTATTTTTTCTGGGCAGTAGTGCATCCAGCATACGATAGAATTTGGTTAAGGGTATTACGCTCTGTTTATCAAATGCCTGGGCACTACGGCGATGGCGAATTAACGATGATGCATCAAAATCTGTATCGCATCGGGTGAGGAGTGGGTAATCAGGCGCTGACCAGTGCTGTGCTTCAGTTTTCGGTTTTTCACAGGTGACTGAAATCTGCTCGATGATATCCCAGTGTATGCGATTGTCTTCGCTTAGTCGATTGGCCTTGCCTTTCCACTCGGCCTTATTAACACTTTCAAGTAAAACATTTAGATCAGGCTTGCCTGTGTTTTTAGATGTGCTTACCAGTAACAGTGCGTCGGCAGTTTCTGTTTCAGCGGCGCTAAAATCTTCGCTACGATTCAGTCCAAGTATCGAAGCAATCTGCTGATCACTGCAATCAACGAGTAATTGCAGGTGCCAGCCCATCGTTGCTGCGGCATAACGCAGAGCTGCAATGGCATGGCCCACATCATGCTGACAATAACGGTAGGCACGTTCACCATACTTCCAGGCTTCTCGCCAGTGGATAGATGACAGACCAATTAAAAATTGATTGTTGTTTAGCACAGACGCCAGTTCATCTGCCTGCGGTTTTAGATTACAACGTTGTTCCAGGCAGTGATCATGACTGTGATAATGATAAGTGCCCGCTTGAATCATACTGCTGCCGGCAAATACAAGATAAGCTTCCGTTGGATGTAAATTACCACTGGAAGGATTAATGCGTAACGCCCAGCGATCTTTGCCAAATACTTTCCAGGCAGATAAGCCCAGTGACAGTTCAAAAAAAGCGCCCAGGGTATTTTTATCGACAATGGCCGGTTCAATACGCCCGGCATGAAACAGGTCATTGAAATCGACAAGTAGATTTTTAGCCGGTAAGGGTAAAGCAAAGCGTGCGCCACCATTAAAGCATCGATATGGATCTGGCTGGGTATCCCAGTCGAGTCCATCTGGCCCGCTGGCATATTTCTGCAGGCTGTGTTTGCTGCGTTGATGGTATGCATCAACGGATATCACATCATTACTGCTTACTGTCTGTTTATTTTGCATAACCACTGTTCTCGTTAATCAATGTTTTAACCAGCACTGACAGGTTGTTCACTAATTTCATCTGGCCAGCAGGCCACGGGTGGTCCCAGTTCATTGGTCTCATCCTCGAAGCGTACCAGGTAGAGGATCTTATCAGGTTGATCTTCCAGATGACCTGTATTAATGAGTACGCCTCGACTACCTGCGCTGGCAAACTGTGTATCGACTGGAAAGTCGGGTACGCTGCCATCATTTAAAATGTTAGTTGCTGCAAATATCATATCGCCGGGTTGTAAATTTTCTAATGCCATCTTACTCACCTTTTCGTTATACAAATTCATGTTAATGCTGTGCTTTTACTGAAATATTTTTGCCCCCAGGTTTTGTCGCTTATCAACCCAGAGCAATGATCAGTGTCGCAAGGATTGTTGTGTTTGCGACATAAGCTGTCTTTGCAGATTTCCATCTAACCAATTAAATCAATAGCTTAGCTTTACTTCTCAGTGTGGCACAGGGTTTGCTCTAAAGTTTATAAGTTAATTTGCAATTCACTTGCCAGATAAAGGAGCAGACATGCTGAATTTAACAGATAGTGCACAGGCCGCCATTAATCGATTTATAACCGGCGCAGAAGAGCCCGTTTCTGGATTACGTATTTCAGTCACCGGTGGTGGTTGTTCCGGTTTGCAATATGCCATGGGTCTGGAAAAAGCATCAAAAGAAGAAGACACCGTGGTTGAATGTGGTGAAATCAAAATTTTTGTTGATCCGCAAAGTCTGCCCTTGTTGCAGGACGTGACAGTCGATTTTCTCGACAGCATGGAAGGCAGTGGTTTTAAATTTGTCAATCCGAACGCAACCAACACCTGTGGGTGTGGTTCATCTTTTTCATGCTAATTAATTACCCCCGGAGGTGAGACATGTGGGATTACTCAGAAACAGTGCAGGATCATTTTTACAATCCACGTAATGCAGGTGCAGTGGAAGAAGCCAATGCAACCGGTGATGTGGGTTCATTAAGTTGTGGTGACGCATTGCGTTTGACGCTTAAGGTTAACGCGGAAACAGACGTCATTGAAGAGGCTGGTTTTCAGACCTTTGGTTGTGGTTCAGCCATTGCATCTTCATCGGCATTAACCGAAATGATCAAGGGCATGACCGTTGATGAGGCATTGACTGTCAGCAATCAGGAAATTGCCGATTACCTGGATGGCCTGCCACCGGAAAAAATGCATTGTTCAGTGATGGGGCGCGAAGCCCTGCAGGCAGCAGTGGCCAATTATCGTGGTGAAGTATGGAGTGATGACCATGAAGAAGGTGCGCTGATCTGTAAATGTTTTGCGATTGATGCGGTGCTGATCGAAGAAACTATACGGGCAAATAAATTAACCACGGTTGAAGAAGTGGCCCATTACACTAAAGCCGGTGGTGGATGTGCTTCCTGTCATGAAGGCATAGAAGAAATTCTAACCATGGTGATGGAAGAAGCCGGTGAAACATTTGATCCAGAGGCTGTTGCTGCACCTGATGTGGATACCACGCCAGAAACCCTGGTGGCCGGTACCAGTGGTATGGCCATAATGAAACGTATTAAACGTATTGAAACTATTATTGAATCTATTCGCCCGCAGTTACAGGCGGACAGGGGGGACATCGAACTGGTGGAAGTGATGGGCGATACCATTTATGTCAACATGACCGGTGCCTGTAGTGGCTGCCAGATGGCAGCGCAAACACTGGGTGGTGTTCAACAGCGTTTGATAGAAGACCTGGGCGAGTTTGTTAAAGTCGTACCCGCAACGGAATTACCCGTGTCTAAAACATCCAGTGCAATGGCGGGGGCTTAAATCATGAAAGATGTTTACCTGGATAATAATGCGACCACTATGGTGGACCCCAGCGTGGTTGAGGCAATGCTTCCCTATTTTACCGAACAGTTTGGCAATCCTTCGTCGATGCATTCTTTTGGTAACAAAGTCGGCTTTGCTCTGAAGAATGCGCGTAAACAGATTCAGGCATTACTCGGTGCAGAACATGATTCAGAAATTATTTTTACCTCCTGTGGCACCGAGTCGGATTCAACAGCGATTTTATCTGCCTTAAAAGCACAACCAGAACGTAATGAAATTATTACGACTGTAGTTGAGCATCCTGCGGTATTAAGTCTATGTGAACATCTGGAAAAAGACGGCTACAAAGTTCACTATTTGAAAGTGAATAAAAAAGGCCAGCTGGATCTGGAAGAATATAAAAGTTTTTTATCCGATCGAGTAGCGGTTGTTTCAGTGATGTGGGCGAATAATGAAACCGGTACCTTGTTTCCGGTGCTTGAAATGGCTGAACTGGCGAATGCTGCGGGTGTTATGTTTCATAGCGATGCAGTGCAGGCGGTGGGTAAAATTCCCATGAACCTGAAAACCAGTAAGATTGATATGTTATCTATTTCAGGTCATAAGTTACATGCACCTAAAGGTATTGGTGTTCTGTATTTACGTCGCGGTGTGCGTTTTCGTCCCCTGTTACGTGGTGGTCACCAGGAGCGCGGGCGTCGTGCCGGTACTGAAAATGCAGCATCCATAGTGGCATTAGGCAAGGCAGCAGAAATGGCGCTGGAAAATATGCAACTGGAAAACACCCGGGTTAAAGCCATGCGTGATCGGCTGGAGCAGGGCATACTGGATTCTGTATCCCACTGTTTTACCACCAGTGATGTAGATAACCGGTTACCCAATACCTGTAACATTGCTTTTGAGTTTGTCGAAGGTGAAGCCATACTCATGTTATTGAATAAGGAGGGCATAGCTGCTTCAAGTGGTTCTGCCTGTACCTCCGGTTCACTTGAGCCATCCCATGTGATGCGCGCCATGGATATTCCCTATACGGCCGCACATGGTTCGACGCGTTTTTCATTCTCTCGTTATAACACCATGGAAGAAGTTGAACGTGTCATTGCAGCAGTTCCACCCATTATAGAAAAATTGCGCAAGCTGTCTCCATACTGGAATGAGAATGGACCGGTTGAAGAACCAGAAAAGGCATTTGCGCCAACTTACGCCTGATTATCAGTTACCCTTTTTTCATTGTGCATGCTCCATAGTTATTGGCCACCTTTCCTCGGTGGCCTTTTTTTATGTCGTGATTTCAGCTTGTGATATATGCGACAGCCGTTTAATTTTTGTTTGTTGCTATTCCTACAATTGTTCTTTGTAAAATCATAACTAATTGAAATATATCGATAAAATTAAGTGGCACGCTGTTTGCTCTATTTATTATTAAAGAAGTTTTCTTATTGAGAAAAGCGAGTGATGACACAGAAAGATAGTAACAGTGTAAGCCAGGTGATTATTGATGACACCACGCTCCGTGATGGTGAGCAGTCGGCGGGTGTTGCTTTCTCTCTGCAGGAAAAGATCAGCATCGCCAGCCAGCTCGATAGACTGGGTGTGCCAGAGCTGGAAATCGGCATACCGGCTATGGGTATAGAGGAAAGGGAGTCCATTAAAGCCATTGCTGATCTAAATCTCAATGCGCATCTACTAGCCTGGTGTCGCATGCGTTCAGATGATTTACAGCTCTGTGCAAATTTAAACATCGATATGGTGGATTTATCCATTCCGGTTTCTGATCAGCAAATTCATAAAAAACTGGGTCGTGATCGCGACTGGGTATTAAACGAAATTAGACACCGGGTGTCGGCTGCTGTTGATATGGGCCTTGAAGTTTGTGTCGGTGGTGAAGATGCCTCGCGAGCCGATCCGGTATTTTTAATGCAGCTTGTCGAAGCAGCGCAACAGGCGGGTGCCAAACGTTTTCGTTATGCAGACACGATGGGTGTAATGGAACCCTTTGGTTTGATTAATGTGTTTCAAAAATTGCGAGCTAACTGTGATCTTGAGCTTGAAATGCATGCCCATGATGATCTTGGTCTGGCAACGGCAAACACACTGGCGGCAATTCGTGGCGGTGCTACTCACGTGAACACGACGGTGCATGGCCTGGGTGAACGTGCCGGTAATGCTGCACTGGAAGAAGTGGCAATGGGATTAAAGCATTTATATAACATCGATACAGGTATTGATTTGCATAACTATGCGGGGGTGTCTGCTCTGGTAGCGGCTGCATCGGGGCGTCCTGTTTCCTGGCAGAAAAGTATTGTCGGTGATGGAGTATTTACCCATGAAGCTGGCATTCATGTTGATGGGCTGATTAAGGATCCGCTTAACTATCAGAGCATAGATCCCGCCGATTTGGGACGTGTACATCAACTGGTACTGGGTAAACATTCAGGTACACATGGGGTGTTGCGTGCTTATGCTGAAATGGGTTTGAGTTTGCAGCGTAATCAGGCGAATACCATTCTAAGTTTGGTACGTGATTTTGTAACGCGAACAAAACGTATCCCCGAATTGAATGATCTTATGCAATTTTATGATCAGTTGTTAGAGCCAGGTCGGCTTCACGCTTAAAAATGAATCGACAGGATAAGGTAATGGAAACTATTTTAGAACAAGTACAGCTAGCAACAAAAAACCACGGCATCTGGTTTTTGTTAAAGGAAGATATCGCCTGTGTTTTTGAGCGTGATCCTGCGGCGAGGAATCGTTTTGAAGTTATCACCACCTATCCTGGTGTTCATGCATTAATAGCACACCGTTTTACACATGTTTTATGGAAGAGAAACTGGCGTTACCTGGCGCGTTTTATGGCTTATCTGTCGCGTTTCATGACCAGTATTGAAATTCATCCCGGAGCAAAAATTGGACGACGTTTTTTTATTGATCATGGTACGGGCGTGGTCATTGGTGAAACAGCTGAAGTGGGTGATGATGTCACTATTTATCACGGTGTCACACTGGGCGGTACATCCTGGAGTCAGGGTAAGCGTCATCCAACGCTTAAAAATGGTGTCGTAGTGGGTACGGGTGCAAAAGTACTGGGCCCGATTACGCTGGGTGAAAATGTGAAAGTGGGGGCCAACTCAGTTGTCATTAAAAATGTTCCGCAACATAAAACGGTTGTCGGTATACCTGCAAAGATTGTACAGACCAAATCCGAAGGTCAACTGAATCCTTATGGTGTTGATCTGAATCATCACCTGATACCGGACCCGGTTGCGGGCGCGATTAACTGTTTGCTTGATCGTATACGATTACTGGAACAGGAACTGGGCAAAGGCGGCTGTCTTCCCGTAGGAGAACAGCTTGATGACGAGTGTTATGACTGTGATGCAAAAGAAGTCTGTGATGACACCAGTATGAGTCATCGCAGTGATGTGATTAGTAAGGAAGTGAGAGCCTGATAATGGACTTTCTTGAATTTGAACAACATGATTTATATTTCGATGAAGAATTAAGTGCAGATGATGATCAATTACTTAAAAAAGCAGCTGAAATGTATCCCTCTGTAGAAACTGAAATGATTTTACAGGATTTACAATCACGCCTTCCAGGAAACCTGACCATTCTTGTTGCGCTTTATCGTTTTTATTATTACCAGCATCGATATCAGGATGCCCTTGATATTTCAAGCAGGGCTATTGATGTTTCTGCATCAATGATGGGCTTAACTATTAGCTGGAAAGATATAACTGAAAATCATATAGCTCAAGGTGTATTTGTATCAATGGGTTTGATTCGATTTTATATGTTATGTCTTAAAGCATCCGCCTATTTGTTAATGCGTACGGGCGAAATAGAACAGGCTAAGGAACGTCTAAAAAAAATAACGGAACTGGATCCTGCCGATCAGTTTGGCGCTGCATTCCTTTTAAAAATAGCGGAAAAAGAACTAATTAAGAAATTGGCTGATCAATATAATGTGACAAGCCTGTTTCATCATCATTAATAATAGGAGTTAAACTATGTCTGAATCAGAATTTGAGCTTGATATGAGTGAGTTAGAAAGCGCGGAAGATTTTCTTGAATATTTTGCAATAGACTATGACCAGAAAGTGGTTCATATCAATCGCTTACATATTTTACAGCGTTACCATAACTATATTAATGAGATAGATGATCTGCCAGAAGATGAAAATACGCTACGCACTTTGTATCATGATTTACTAACAGCTGCATATAATGATTTTGTTAACTCCAATGCGTTGACTGAAAAAGTGTTTAAGGTATTTCATATGCATGAGCCACAGCAGACCTTTGTGCCAATGGGCGATCTCAAGGTGTTGAGTTAGCCGTTATGATGCAGCGTTTCAGATTTGGTGAATCCGTTCGACTCATTCGTAATGTGCGAAATGATGGAACCTATGCGGGTACAGAAATTGGCGACATGCTAATTAAACGCGGTAGTGTAGGTTATGTGCAGAATGTGGGTACTTTCCTGCAGGATCAGATTATTTATTCTGTGCATTTTTTGGAGATTGATAAACTGGTTGGCTGTCGTGAAGAAGAGTTGATTGGTGAGAATGATCCCTGGAGGCCGAGTCGATTTGAATATCGCGATAAGGTAACAACTAACAGAATATTGGCCGTTAAAGGTGAAATAATTGCAAGGCCAGGTGATGTAGCAGAAGTTTTGAAGGTAATTCAGGACCCTGAATATATTGATCAGGAAGAAATACAATATCAGGTGAGGTTTCCAGGGCGTACTTTGCAAGTTTCTGAATCAATGTTAGAGCCTTCGGTCGCTGCAACAGGTTAAAGGGTTTATATGATGAGTGCTGTGGTTAAAAACACGAATGATACACCTGAATATGCTTATCACATGCTACGCGGTGCGCTGGAAAAATTTCAGAAAAATATCGCTGAATTAAATAGTGATCAGTATCAACAGGCAAAAGTAGTTGCAGATAAGACTTTCTCGCTGGAATCTATAGTACTTTCTTCACCGGAAGCTCGTGACATCATAATACCTGAGTCAAAGGTGAATGGTGCAATAAGTGAAGTCTCTGGGCGTTATGCTGATTATGATTCATTTTTACAGGACCTTAAAAATAATGGTCTGGATGAAGATGTATTACGTAGAGCGCTTTATCGGGAGCTTGTTTTTGATGCGGTAATGGACAGGGTTTCTGCAATCTCACCTGAAGTAAGTGATATTGATGTACAGATATTTTATCAATTACATAAAGAACGTTTTACAAAACCTGAAAAACGAAAAGCGCGCCATATCCTAATTACTATTAATCCGGAATATGCAGAAAATGATCGTCAGTCTTCTTACGCGCGTATTAATGATATTGCTGAAAAATTACAGAAAAATTCTGGGCGCTTTGAGTCATTAGCAAAAAAATATTCCGAATGCCCCACGGCTTTGGAGGGTGGTAAATTAGGTGAGCTGGTGCGCGGTACATTATATCCTGAGCTGGATGCGGAATTATTTAGTATGGATGAAGGTGCAATCAGTGATGTGATTGAAACAGAAATGGGATTTCATGTTTTATTTTGTGAAAAGATCAATAAATCAATTACTGTCCCACTATCTCGTGCTAAAGCACGTATAAAAGATAAACTTCAGGAGCGACAAAGAAAAGCCTGTCAAAAGGCCTGGCTTGTAAAAGCTCAGGAGCAACAGAATGACTGAAAAAGAAAAATTAAGCTGTTCTTTTTGCGGTAATAAACAATCAAATGAAACACCATTGATTGTTGGGCTGGAAGGTCATATTTGCGAGACTTGTGTGAAGCTCGCCAGTCAGGTTGTGAGCAGCTGGGGGCGTAGACGACAGTTAACAAAACCCATGAATAAGCCGCCTATCCCTCGTGAAATTAAAGATCATCTGGATAAATACGTTATAGGGCAGGAAAAAGCCAAAGAGACTTTGTCGGTTGCAATTTATAATCATTACAAACGACTGGCTTCAGAAAATGAATCTGCCGAAATAGAAATGGATGTCGAACGTGTTGAAGTAGATAAATCTAATATTTTATTGTTGGGTTCTTCAGGCACAGGTAAAACATTATTGGCCAGTACGCTTGCACGTATTGTGGGTGTGCCATTCGTTATTGCAGATGCTACCACGCTGACTCAGGCGGGCTATGTGGGTGAGGATGTTGAGTCAATATTGCATCGTTTGCTGGATGCAGCCGAAGGTAATGTAAGTCTTGCTGAATGGGGTATAGTTTATATTGATGAAATTGACAAACTGGCACGCAGTTCTGAATCATCACATGGCGTGCGGGATGTATCAGGTGAGGGTGTACAGCAGGCACTATTAAAATTGGTAGAAGGTACGCAGATTCGCTTATCTGAAAAAGCCAAGCGTAAGGAAGGTGAAGATCAGGTACTGGATACCAGAAACATTCTATTTATTGCTGGTGGTGCATTTTCTGGTCTCGAAAACCTGGTAGATAAACGCCTGCAACCAGAAAAAACAGGTATTGGCTTTCACGTTCAATTTCCGTCCGCAACAGATGTTAAAGAAAAAGATAATATCTTTCATGAAACCCATCCTGATGACCTTAAGCATTTTGGCCTTATTCCTGAATTTATCGGACGCTTCCCGGTGATTGCATCACTACAACAACTTGACGTAAATGCGCTTGTCAGTATTCTGACAGAGCCTAAAAATGCACCGGTGCGACAATATAGTCAGTTGTTCGGCTATGACAATGTGGAACTTGAATTTACTGATAAGGCGCTGACGATAATTGCTGAACAGGCGCTGGCTCGTGGCACTGGTGCGCGTGGGCTAAAAGGTGTACTAGAGAACCTGTTACAGAAAACCATGTTTGACTTGCCTTCCTATAAAGATATTGTGCATTGCCTGGTTGATGAAGATGCTGTGAATGGGACAGGTGAAATTATTTTGATCAGGGTAGCTGATGATAAGGATGAGAGTATCGAAGATTTAGTGTAGGAATGCAGTTAGATTAATTACTTTTAAGGTTAAAGCCATACATGGCAGACGATCATTTTTAAAAACATAGGGAACTTTGTCATCCTGGCGGCTATGCCACTACAATGTCTCTGTTTATGACTAAAACAGGAGTTTATATTAGAGACTGTTTTGTGATTGTAAAGTTTATTAGGATTGCAGTATTGAAAATCCGTTTCTGGCCGATAGTGTTGAAAGTGTGCCGTAGGCACACAAGTTAGTAGTACAGGAAGCACTACTGCTTGTGTATAAGCTCATTGGAAGATGGTGGTAGGCCCACCGAAGTCTGCTGTCGGAAGCTGGCTTCAAACTCCCTCAAGCTGCTGGTATTAAGAGTGCTGGTTGTGAGCGTTGAGGAAAAGGTAGTCAATCAGATTATCATGTGTGGTACAGAGAGACGAGTGCAACCGAACCCATGTTGACGCGTCGTAAAATCCTAGACGGCATCAAAACTGGGAGCGTTTCAATCTTCCAGGATAAGTTTGCAGGTTAATTCCGAATGCTGTGCAAGCGGTGTCCGGCGTATAGTGGGCGTGACTCTGTATTGGGCTTTCAATGGGAACTGCGGGAACCAGTCATCACGATGTTAAGGAAGAAATACAAATAACTAAAATTATGAGTATGAGAGTACCAATGCGTGATACTGGGACGGAGTTGCTCGTAGTAGTGATGAAGCGTTTGTAATGAATGTGGAGCGAAGGGGCAACGTCAGATGGTCTTCAGACAAAGTTCAACTGTTGTTTGGCAGGAGGGAACCTTGAATGAAGACAAAATCATTTATCATTTCAAAGTGGCAAGTGTTAAAGGCATATGAGTTGGTGAAAGCCAATGCAGGTGCTGCAGGAGTTGATAAGCAATCGCTTTCAGATTTCGAACAAAATCTGAAAAGTAATCTTTACAGACTCTGGAACCGACTGTCGTCAGGCAGTTATTTCCCACCTCCCGTCAAGGCGGTAGCAATACCAAAGAAAACGGGCGGTGAACGTATTTTGGGAATTCCAACAGTCAGTGATCGCATCGCACAGATGGTGGTCAAAATGGAGTTTGAGCCTCAGGTTGAACCACACTTTCTATCCGACTCATACGGCTATCGGCCAAATAAGTCGGCTCTAGATGCTATTGGTGTAACGCGTCAGCGTTGCTGGCGGTATGACTGGGTGCTTGAATTCGATATCAAGTGTTGGTTGATGGCGCCGATGCAGATGTCAAATGGCGAACAGGTTGCAAGAGGTTTGGGTACTCCGCAATGCGGAGTTGTTAGTCCTGTATTGAGTAATCTGTTTCTGCATTATGTTTTTGATAAATGGCTACAAAAGCATTATTTGAAAACACCATGGTGTCGTTATGCCGATGATGGGTTGGTGCATTGCCAAAGTGAAGCCGAAGCCATACATATGTTGGAAGTATTGAAACAGCGCTTTCAAGATTGGGGCTGGAGTTTCATCCAGTGAAAACCAAGATTGTTTACTGTAAAGATGGCAAACGTAAAGGGCGATATGAGAATACTTCCTTTGACTTTCTTGGCTATGCTTTCCGGCGTCGGGTGTGTAAGAACCGCAAACGTGATCGTATGTTTGTAAGCTTTAACCCCGCAGTCAGTATTGTGTCGCTGAAAGCCATGCGATTGAAGATCAGGAAATTACGGGTGCGCAAACGTACTGAGATGAGCATAGAACAACTGGCTAAATGGTTAAATCCAATGATTAATGGTTGGATTAATTATTACGGCCGTTATTTTCGTTCAGCTCTGTATAGATTGAGTCATCATGTGAACAAAGCTCTGGTGAGGTGGGCGCGATGTAAATTCAAACCCCTTCGCCGACACAAGACAAGAGTAATGAAATTTCTGGAAGGGATCTCAAAGCAAAATCCATATTTGTTCGCTCATTGGCGAGCAGGAATGATCGGTGCATTTGTCTGATGGGAGCGGTATGAATCGAGAGGTTCACGTACCGTTCTGCGAGAGGCTGCAGGGGAGGTTCCTGCGGTCTACTCACCAACTCTAAAATCACAAGCGGCCAATTTTTCATCTAAATTGGATTTTCACGGAAACACGACTTAAATATTGCTTACTAGACAGTATGCTTATTACTGCCGTGAGCTTGACCGCTTAAATGCCTTCCCGTATCTAAAACAATAAAACCTGTTACAGGTTCTAAAATATTTTCAACAACCACCCAAAAAGAGTTTTTCAACACTATCGGCTGAAAGTAGATGCCTAAAATCCATAAGTAAACACTAAATTACCTGATACGCATTCTGATATAATCATATCAAGATCTAAAAATATTAACTATATAAATCAGTTGCTTACGTGGTTAAAATGCATGGTGCTGAATCTCGGTGTTGCCATCATTCATATTGGGTGCTTGATTTTGATATGCAGTGGCAGAGAGGCTTTATTTAAATGAGGTGTCTGCACTGCTATTTGCTAGTAATTATGGCGTCCCCGACAGGAATCGAACCTGTAACCTACGCCTTAGGAGGGCATTGCGCTATCCAGTTGTGCCACGGGGACTTTTAAAGTTAAGTAGTATATCAGGCAAACCTACGAGTGATAATAATTTAATAGTAAAATCATATGATTACTTCAGCGTAAGGAGTTATTCAAGTAGTATTAAGAAGGATAATAAGTACAGAAATAGCATGGAATTTATAAATGTACAAAATTGATAAAAATAACAATAAAATCCTCAAAATCAAAGAACGCACCTTCTCAGACTTGGGTTTTAGGGAAAGAGAAAATCTGCAGGAGTGGGTTGCTAAAGAACCATCTGTTCTTGGTAAGGAACTACTTATCATTCAGAAAGAGTTTTCCGGTTTTACAGATACTCAAGAACGTTTAGACCTTCTCGCATTAGACAAGCAAGGCTCATTAGTCATTATTGAAAACAAACTGGATGATTCAGGCCGTGATGTTACATGGCAAGCCATGAAGTATGCTTCATATTGTTCAAGCCTATCCAAAGAAAATATCAAAAATATTTATCAAGAATACTTGGATGTAAATTCACCAGATACCAAGGCTGAAGAAAGCCTTTCAGATTTTTTTGATGGTGCGGATTATGAAGATTTAAATCTGAATAAAGGTGTTACTCAGCGAATAGTGCTTATAGCCGCTAAGTTCCGAAAAGAGGTTACATTCACAGTTTTATAGTTGATGAACTTCAAAGTTCGCTTACAGTGCTTTCGTGCTACACCATATTCAATGGGTGATGAACTGTTTTTAAATGTTGAGCAGATTATACCCACACCTGATGCTGAAGATTATATGATAGGTATGTCTGAGAAGGCTCAAGATGATATTAATTCACAAACAGAGTCCAACCAGCTTCAAATCATCAGAAAAGAATTTTGGTCTAAATTACTTCCCGTGATGAATTCAAAATCATCTCTTTATCAAAATATAAACACCAGTGCATATCATTGGATAGGTGCAGGTTCTGGTGTACGTGGTTTAGGCTTAAACTTTGTAACTACAAAATCGTACGGTAGAGCAGAACTGTATATAGACCGTGGTGATAAGGATGAAAATAAATTTGTTTTCGATGAACTTGTCAAAAACAAAGAGCAAATAGAGAGAGATTTTGGTGGAAGTTTGGAATGGGAGCGGTTAGATACCAAGAGGGCAAGTTGTATTAAAACAGAAATTAGTAGAAATGTGACTGATAAGGAACAATGGAATGTAATAATTGAGTTTATGATGGATAGTATGGTCAAGTTAGAAAGTGCATTGAAATTACCCATTAAAAACATTGGCGAAGCACTCAAATCATATCAATCTGAAGGCATAGAGTAATTCTATTAAATGAAACATGCTTCCGATTCCTCAGAACAGCAAACAGCCGAAAGTTACATGCTTGAAGAGTTGGGGCGTAAATTAGGCTTAACACTCCAATCATCAAAGTTAAAACTAACCACAGGTAACTCTGTTCAAATAGATGGTTTAAATGAAGAAAAACAGGTGCTATGTGAAATATATGCACGAATTGGAAAATTAAAAAGTGCGCAATCAGATAAAGTGGCTTCAGATTTTCTAAAGATGTTGTATGTCGAAAAAACATTCGGCTGTGTGTGGGATAAACACTTTTGTTTTGCCAGTGAAGAAGCTGCTGCTTCACTACAAGGGCAGTCATGGTTGACAATGGCGGCAAAGGAAATGGATGTAACTATCCATGTGATTGAGCCATCGACGGCTATTACTGAGTCTCTTGTTGCAGCGCAGAAACGTCAAGTAATGGTTAACAAGAGTAGTTGAGTATTTATCCAATAAAGAGATGAAGCTGAAAATGAGAAATAATATATGTTTTTTTATTTTTTTACTAACCTTTCCGAATGTCTACTAAAAGCTGGGAAGTCCAAATTGCAGCCTTATTTCGAGGCTTATTTTATTCTATGGGGGTTTTTCCTTGGGCGGTTACGGCGCTCTTTGCTCTTTATAAACTGGGTGATTTTACGCCAAATGAAGGAGTCGTGGGTTTCCTCGTAGGTCATGATGTAATTTAGGCTATGTATATCGTTGAGCGTCCACCTCATGCTGCGATTAGCACCGGGAGTGCCGCAAAAAAGAAATTCGTCTCCAGATTTTATGGCAATATCATCGGTTGGCATCAATAACAGCTTTTGATTGCGTTTAAGCAGTAAGGGTATGGCTTCTATTTGTTGCTCTCGTTGCCTGGGGTCTTGTAGTAAATTACCAACGCGCATAATACGCCCCAGGCGAAGCACCATGCAGAGTGCTTTGGCTTCCTCCTGATTGACATGCAGTGTCCATATATTGGGTATAGATTCACCCAGTGCCCCCATGATTCTACTGATAGTGATGTTAGCCCAGGTTGGATCTTGATTTCTTGCTTTGTTTAAAAAGGCAATCATCAAAGGTGACACTAATAGTGAACGAATTTTTCGCGCAATAATTTCACTGGGTTGCATAATAATGTTGGCATCAGTTGCGATGAATAATTTTTCGTTGGTTTTTTTATTGTGCCGGGCAACAATAAATAAATCTGGGTTGATTTCACGTGCTGTCATTATGATGGATAAGTTATTAGAATCATTATCCGTACCGGAAATTAAGCCAACAGCATGGCCTACACCTGCTACTGTTAAAGTATGTGCATCAAAGCCAGTACCTATGATGAAATCATTACCACTGTTTTCTGGCCTGTTTAGAAATTTTTCGCGTTTTTTTTCGGATGGGTCAATCACCGTTACCTGAATATTGCTTTTTAGTAATTGCTGATATAAGCCTTCACCAAAACGTCCAAAACCACAAATAATCCAGTGGCCTTCCTTAATGTAAACAGGATTAGATAAATCGGTATCTGGTACACCGGTTAACCAGTCATAAAGTAAATGCAATGAGGGTGAGTGCATTGCCATGGCAAAAATATTGGCAAATGTATCGAATGGATTTACAACGAAATCAGTACCAAACGAAAACATATTACTTTCATATTCTTCAAGTTCCGAGCGGCAGATAACGCATATTTCAGGGTTGAGTAGTTTACTGGTAACGGCGATTTTTAAATTGGTTTCATCGGATGCGGTTGCTGCAATAACCGCTGCACATTTAGGGTGTTGTAAACCAGCGACGATGAGGTCTTCAGGATTGCTTGCATCACCTTTAATGCCGGGAACAACCAGTTTAAAGTCTTCCAGCGGTAAGGTTTGAATAATTTGCGTATTGTTTTCTATGACAACGGTATGAATATTTCTCTCGGTAAGCGCGCTGGCAAGTGCGTGTCCTGTTTCGCCAAATCCACAGATTAAAATAAAGCTATCAGGGATTCGTGCCAATTGATGAGTAAACTGATTTATTTTAAGTGCTTCGCGGAAAGTAGGGTCTTGTACAAGTGATATGATTTTACCCAATGAGTAAAACCAGGAGATTACGGTTAAGTAAATAGTAAACAGAGCCCAGGTTCGTTGAGCATTAGATAGAGGGTAGGGGATTTCACCAAAACCAATGGTAGTCGCTGTGTAGCTCACAAAATAAAAGGCATCAAAAAAATTCATATGCCAGAGGTTGCCCTGATCATCCAGACCAGGGGTGAGTACCATGCCTAAAATCGAAATAGAGTATCCGAGAATAAGGATGATAATCGGCGCGCGCATTTGGCGCATTATGAGTGATGTCACAAGTGACATGAGGACACCTGGGCCTTAATGACGCATCATCGATGTTTCAATAATTAACAGGATGACGGAAATAAAGTTAGCAATGAGTGCGCCACCGCTTAATGAGATGATGGTCGACATGGTGTCAGGTGTCATCGGGTCGCCCTGAATATTCACAACATAAGTCCACACGATGGAGGCTGAAAACAGCTGCACCAAAGCAACCAGGCTGGTTGCCAGTAGCATAGCGCCCATTTGTGAGCGATCACCAAATTTAAGTACCGTGGCAATCATATTAACGATAACGACGGCAAATAATTCATATACGTTATGATGATTTGGGTTATCAACTTCACCGGCATAAAAACCATAGTTTAAGGTTAATGCCAGGATCATAAAAAAACTAAAAACGACTTTTTCGCGATTCATTTTTGCCCTTCTTTTTTGTAAATCGTTATGTACTATCTTATAGCAGTAGATGTTCCATCATGCGATGGTAAATTTTTGATAATGTGATTAAATCATCTGCGTTCACGTGTTCATTCAGTTGGTGGATAGTCGCATTGAGTGGGCCGAGTTCCAGTACCTGGGCGCCTGTGGGTGCAATAAAACGCCCATCTGATGTACCACCTGCGGTTGAAAGTTCAGTATCATAGCCGCAAATATCTTTAATCGCTTTGCAGGTTGCTTCAACCAATTCACCCTCTGGTGTTAGGAAAGGGTATCCAGATAAAACCCATTCAAGCTCATAGTTTAAATTATGTTTATTGAGAATGGCTTCTACTCGCTGTTTTATTTTCTCTTCTGTCAGCTCTGTTGAAAAGCGCAGGTTAAACATTAATTTGCACTCACCAGGGATAACATTATTAGCGCCAGTGCCTGAATTTATATTGGATATTTGGAATGACGTGGGCGGAAAAAACTCATTACCTTCGTCCCATACTTCGGCGGCTAATTCAGTTAGAGCGGGAGTGGCTGTATGAATTGGGTTTTCAGCCAGGTGAGGGTAGGCGACATGGCCCTGTTTCCCCAAAATAGTTAAGTTGCCAGATAATGAACCGCGGCGACCATTTTTAACTACATCACCTAATTTATTGGTACTTGAGGGCTCACCCACTAAACACATATCAATTTTTTCATTACGTGCTTCAAGGTGTTCAACCACTTTAACGGTGCCGTTAATGGAAGGGCCTTCTTCGTCGCTGGTAATAAGAAAGCCAATAGAGCCTTTATGATGAGGGTGTTGAGTAATAAAGCTTTCACAGGCCGTTATCATAGCTGCCAGGCTACCTTTCATATCGGCTGCGCCACGGCCATATAAAATGCCATCTTTTATTTCCGGTTGAAATGGGTGTACATCCCATTTTTCAACCGGCCCTGTTGGTACAACATCGGTATGGCCTGCGAAGACTAAAAGCGGGCCTGCAGAATTTCTACGTGCCCAGAAATTATCGACTTCTTCAAAACGTAGATTTTCAATATCAAAACCAAGTTTTTCAAGGCGCTTAGACATCAAAGGCTGACAGCCTTTATCGTCAGGTGTTACTGAATCTCTAGAAATAAGGTCTAGAGCGAGTTGGATTGTGTTATCGCTTGAGTATTCTGACATTGTGCAACTAATTGGGTTGTGTAAGGTGAGGTGAATTATATAGCATTCAGCATAAGTTTCGCAGGCTGTTATGCATCTGTTTTTTTATTAGCCTTCACTGTTGTGCATGGCTTCATACATAGCCAGATATTCCGTTTCCATTGAACTGAATTCATCCTGTAATTGAGCAAAGGCAACATCTTTCTTGATTATTTCTTCTTCAAGTTCTGATACTTTGCTTTGCAGTTCAGCCATTTCTTCATCGTTAACAAGCAGTGTCGCTACTTCAACGTCGGCTTCTTGTTGTTCATCTGTTACGTGCGAAGCAGCTTCTTGTAGTCGCTCGTTTTCTTCCTCTAAAATAGCGATACAACTCATCATTTCTTTTGATGTGCGAGTGAAGCCACTTAAAGTTTCTTTGAGTTTTTCCGCTTGTGATGCTTCTATTTCTAATGAATCGATTGTTTCGAGTAACTGATTTATTTTGGCTTCCTGTTCCGCCATGACTTCTTTTATTTGATCGAGGTCGATCATTGAGGTGTTTTCTTCTTCTTTGTTTTCCTCTTCCTCAAATAGAGCGGTGTGACGTTCGCCCATTTTATCGACTTCTTCCTGTAATCGATCATTCTCCATCTCTAATACTTCCATGCACATTTTGGAGTCGCTGAGCTGGCGTTCTAAAGTTTCAAGCTGTTCTCTTATGGTTTGCAGTGCCGGAGAATCATCTGGCGCATCAGTTTCAGCAGACTCAAGCGCCTTTTTCATGCTACTAAGTGCATTCTCCTGATCATAAATAATATCTTTTAACTTGTTAACTTCACCATCAATTTTTTTACCTTGTGTTTCAATATAAACAACTTTTTCTTTGCTTTCGATTTTTTCATCAACGACGGTTTCTGTCTCAGTTATAACTTCAGTTGTTTTAAATTGTCCTAGCAGGTTTTTCATGCCTGAATAGATATGCTCCCAGAAATTAGTTTCCTGCTCAGTTTGTTCTGCGGCTTCTTTTTCAACTAATAAAAATTGCTCACGGGCCTGTAATAATTGGGTTTGTTCTTCAGTGGGTAAGGGCTCAGAGTTAGAAGGCTCTTCTTCACTGCCTTCTTCACTGCCTTCTTCGCTGTTTTCTTCACTGGGTTCAGTTTGTTGTAGCTTAGAGGTATTACGTTCTATTGCTTGATCGAGGTAATCAATATAACTGTTACCCAGATCTATCGCATCTAATTCAGATTCTGCATCTTCAACTGGTAGCGGTTCGCTTTCTACGGGTTCAGGTTTGCGCCGCCAAAGAATAAAAAAAGTGATGCTAAGGCCGACCAAAACGAAGATGATTTCGGCGATAATGAGTACGTATATAAGTGATATTTCCATAGTATTCTATCTGCGATATTTATTTTTCATCGGTTGGTTTTGCAGTGGTTTTTTTAGTTTTCATGTAGCGCATTGCAAAGAAAATATTTAAGCCTATGAAAATCAGGATGACATTAGCAAGGCCAAAATAAATAAGTACTTGTACGACATCTGTTTCTTCTTTTTCAGGTTCTGTTACTGGGGCTGGCGGAGTAGGCTTTTCAATTACTTTTGGAGCTTCTATAATAATTTCAGGCTCAAACTCTGCTTCAGTTGGCATGGTATTGCGAAAAGAGAATGTTTGCTGGCGTTGGAAGGTGCGGGATTTAGCAATCATCGTAGCGCCATAAAAACCATCCATTGTGGGTTTGTAATGGGCAACAAATTCACTGGCTGTTTTGGAGATATCAACATCTAGCGTTTCCGTGGTGCCATCGGGGTGCTCAATTTCCAGTGTAACGCTCATGTTGTTCAATAGGTCTTTGTTGGCTTCAGTCTCTTCGCCTTTTTCAAACCAGGCTTTTATAATGAGTTCAGGGTTATAGCTTTCAGTGTTTAGTTCAAATTGTGTGCGCAATTTAACATCGGCTACGATATAGGCTCGGTTGTCATCATCACTGAATAAAATTTTCCACTCACCTTCTTCTGGTTTTTTAATCGTAATCATGTCGAAGCTAGTGGAGACAAACCATTTTAGCGTTGCAGACTTGAAGGTAGAGTTTATTTTTTTGCCAGAAGGTGTCTGTAAATATATCTGGCTTTTATCGGAGGCTTTGTTGGCAATGATGGTGATTTCTTGAATGCTTGAGTCAACGATAAATGCATTCTCGTTAAGAGGCAGCATATTGGGTTCTTTGGTTTGCTCAAATATTTTGCTAAACACTTTATGCAAAACATCATCACTGGCGGCAAGCGCATAGCGTCCATCCGTTGCATCGGAAATTTCCTGAAGAAGTTTTTGATCCGAGGCTTCAGTAAAAGCGATGCTATAAATTTTAATATTGTGTTCAACGAGCTGAGGCAGTAAGTCATCAAAAATGGCCTGGCGTAGTCTTGTTGATTCTGCGGCATTACCTACATCCATTTGCCCATCTGACATTAAAACAATAATGGGTTCACGATTCAGTTGGTCACTTTCTTTAAGAAACTCGATGCCTTTACTAATGGCGGAATGAATATTGGTATAGGCACCTTTATGAGAAATTTTATCGCTTGCTTGCAGCGCCTGGTTAACTTGTTTGTCGGTTTCGAGGGGGGTGAGGTAGGTAATGGGCCAGGCCTGGCTACTAAAACTAACCACGCTGAGTCTGTCCTGGTCGCCGAGTAGAGAAATAAATAGTTTCGCGGCAGGTTTGCGTAGTTGTTTGGGGTCAGTCAGCTTCATGCTGCCTGAGCTATCCATAATGACGACGGTGTCTAATGGTCGTTTTTCTTCCGCATAGGCTGTGGATAAGCTGATTGAGAAGAGCGTGCAGGTGGTGACCAATGCACGGAAAAATAGGGATACAAAAGTAGCCTGTGTCACAACCAATGCCTCGATTTATCAATTAATACGGTTAGTTAACTGTACTATCTTAATCCAATTATTAAGATAGTACAGCTAAGTCATTAATTTCATTGTAGTACACAATTGCAGGAAGGTGAATATTGAGGTGAATTTTACTGATTGATATGTTTTAGCAAAGAGTTTTTTAGTGCCTCCATGGAGTGGTCATCCAGTAGAGGATTATGGTCTTTATCGGTTATGTGGAAGCTATCGATTGCTTTTTCACCCGCAGTGGATATTTTTGCATGGCGAATATTGATACCGCACTCCACAAAAGACTGAGCTATGCTGGCTAATAGCCCCGGCCTGTCGGCAGATACAATGTTGATTACCGTTATGTCCTTGCCCACTAGCTGTTCGAAGCGAATGTTCGTTTTTACGGCAAAGCTTTTTGAGGCGCGGCTTTGTCTACGTGTGTTTGGAGGGGTTTCAGTCGGTATATCGCTTAGTCGTGACTGTAATTTCTCGACAATTTCCTTTATGCGAAATCCATCTGTTGGGCTGCTGCCATCTTCCTCAAGCACCTTGAAACTATTTAGCGCATACTGGTTTTTGGTGAGGTTGATTTTAGCGGCTGCAATATTTAGGCCGAGTTGTTCCAGTGTTGAAACGATGCTGGCAAATAAGCGGTCGTGCTCTTCGCTGTAAATAAATATTTCGGCTTCCCCCCGTTGGTTGATGCGTGCGCGGGTGATGGGCGGGGTTTGCTTTTTATCGAGTAATACGTGCGTGTGCCAGATGATTTCATCTGGGCTGTGGTAAATGAAGTAGTCATTTGAAAACAGTGCCCAAAGATCCTGTAGGGCTTCCGTCACGATACCCTGGCTTGTTAGTGTGCGAGTGACCGAGGTGCGTGTTTCTTCGGCAACAATGCTGCGCTGCTGTGGGCTATTGAGCCCAGCTTTTAGAGCCGCCGCTGTTTTATGGTATAGCTCTGCGAGTAAATTATCTTTCCATGTGGTCCATTGCTTGGGGTTGGTGGCGCGTATATCGCACATGGTTAAAAGATACAGGTAATCGAGCTGTTTCAGGCTGTTCATTTCTTTGGCAAAGTTATATATAACTTCTGGGTCACTGATATCTTTGCGCTGGGCCACCATGGACATTAACAGGTGTTTTTTCACCATCCAGCTAACCAGCTCGCTATCCTTGGTAGAAATGCCATGCGCCAGACAGAAGTCATAAGCATCTACTGCGCCTAGGTCTGCGTGGTTACCGCCACGGCCTTTGGCTATGTCGTGGAATAAGCCACCCAGATATAGCAGCTCGGGTTTTTTCAGATGATGAAAAATACCGCTGGCCAGGGGGTGTTCATGGGCGAAGTCAGGCACAGACAGGCGACGCATATTGCGCACCACAAACAGGGTGTGTTGATCAACAGTGTAAGCATGGAATAAATCATATTGCATGCGTCCAACAATTTGGTCGAATGCAGGGATGTAGGCCGCTAAAATGCCGTAGCGGTTCATGCGGCGTAACTCGTGCGTTACGCCGCGTGTCTGGGTAATAATATTAATAAACAGCTGATGGGCTGTTTTTGAAGCGCGGAATTCATCGTCAATCAGGTGGCTATTTTCACGGATTAGGCGAATGGTTTGTGCGTGTACACCGCGTATTTCTGGTTGTAGCTCCATTATGAGGAATATTTCCAGTAATGAGCTGGGGTGGTCTACAAATACATGCTCATTACGTGCTGCAATATAACCATTAATAACGTGGAAACGACGGTTTATTTTCACGGCATTTTCATCGTCACCGCTATATAGAATTTCTTGTCTAAAGAGTTGTAATAACAGTTCGTTGAGGCGCTCTAGCTCAAGTACCGTACGGTAGTAGCGTTGCATGAACTGCTCAATGGCCAGATTGTTTTCACCGTCTTCATAGCCAAAGGCCTGTGCTAATTCTCGTTGTAGGTCAAATAACAAACGGTCTTCATGTTTACCGGTGAGGTAGTGCAGGTGAATGCGAATCTTCCACAGGTAAATCTGGCATTCGCGCAATGCCTCGTACTCTGACAGGCTTAAAAAATTATGGTCAACGAGTTCGCTCAATATACGCGTGCCGAAGTGCCGGTTGGCGACCCAGCCGATCATCTGTAAATCCCTTAGGCCGCCTGGGTTCTCTTTGATATTGGGTTCCAGGTTATAGGCCGTGCCGCCGAACTTTCTGTGACGTAGCGACTGCTCTTCCAGTTTGGCCTCGAAAAAGGCCTTGCTTGGCCAGATTTTGTCCGGCCCAGTAGATGCCATCATGTGCGAGAAAAGGGCTTCATTTCCCGTCAGCAGGCGAGCTTCCATTAGGTTGGTTATAACGGTGATGTCGTTAGTCGCCTCTTCAATGCATTCTTCTACCGTGCGTACACTGTGGCCAATTTCGAGCCGGGTATCCCAGAGTAACGTTAAATACTGCTCAAGCTTTTCTTTTGTGTGGGCGTTTTCTTTTTCTTCTAGCAGCAGCATTATGTCTATGTCTGAAGCGGGGTGTAATTCGGCTCGGCCGTAACCACCTACCGCAACCAGTGCAATGTTCTGCTCACAGTCTGCAAAATAGAGATTGAAAGAGTGACTTAATATCTGATCAATAAAATGCGCTCTGGCATTCACGGTTTGTAGCGTATCGGCACCGCTTTCAAAGGCCTGTTGAATGGCTTTTTGCCCAGTTTGAACAGTGTCTTTGAGGACGTGCAAAAGCTGATGGGGCTTCTCTGCTAGCTGTTGTTTAAAATCTTCGTCTTTGAATATGCTTACAGAATGCAGGGTGACATCAGTCATAGCGGCTCTTAAATATCAGGTTGGTGGTTGTTTAGATAATTTCGTCTTTGCGTAAGGTCAAAACTTCATAACCAGTAGGCGTTACTAGAATGGTGTGTTCCCATTGTCCAGACAGGCTGTGATCCTTGGTGACGACAGTCCAGTCATCCTTGAGGATTTTAATCTGCCGTTTACCTATATTAATCATCGGTTCAATCGTGAAGGTCATGCCTTCTTCTAAGACGACACCGGTACCCGCTTTACCAAAGTGCATCACCTGAGGGTCTTCATGGAAACCGCGGCCTATGCCATGACCGCAATATTCGCGCACCACCGAAAAGCCACGTGATTCAGCGTATTTTTGAATGGCTGCACCTATATCACCTAGTTGCGCACCGGGTTTTACCAGTTTGATACCTTCAATTAGGCATTCGCGGGAGACCTCGGATACACGGCGACCTTTTATGGTGGGCTCGCCAATGTAAAACATCTTGCTGGTGTCGCCATGAAAGTCATCTTTAATAACGGTGATATCGATATTGATGATGTCGCCATTTTTGAGCTTTTTCTCACTGGGTATGCCATGGCATACCTGATGATTAACCGAGGTGCAGATTGATTTTGGGAAGCCGTGGTAATTAAGTGGTGCTGGAATAGCCTTTTGTGTGTTTACAATATAGTCATGGCAGATTTGGTCCAGTGTCTCAGTCGTGACGCCAGCTTTTACATGTGGCTCTATCATTTCTAATACTTCGGCGGCGAGGCGACCAGCAACGCGCATTTTTTCGATTTCGTCAGGTGTCTTTATGTGTATGCTCATGAAATTTAGCTTTTTGTTCGGCCCAAACATTTATGCATAGATAGCACGAAACACTATCTTCTGGGGTGGGCGTTTTATACTCGATATGCGATTAGGCCTTAATTGCGCATATTTTTCAAGATTTCCTTATATTTCGAAGACTTAGCCTTAATTGGTGTGGCTCGATAAATGGCTGAAAAAGCAGGTTTTTATTGTGAATAGTGCGTAGATATGGTATAAAGCCGCCGCTCGACTTGAAATGAGTTGAAGTAAACGTTAATTATTTTTAAATACGCACACATATCATCACCGTGTAACTGGGTGCCTAAATAGTGAAAATTCACTGATTTGGGTTGTTGCAAGGGGTATGTGGAGGCCTAACCCTACTAGGAAATTTATTATGGCTAAAGTGACCATGCGTCAAATGTTAGAAGCTGGTGTTCATTTCGGACATCAAACGCGCTTCTGGAACCCTAAGATGTCTCAATTCATCTTTGGTGCTCGCAACAAAATTCATATCATCAACTTAGAAAAGACACTACCAATGTTCAACGATGCGTTGAATGCGATCAGCAAAATTGCTGCAAGCAACGGTAAGGTTTTATTTGTTGGTACTAAGCGTGCCGCTCGTGCCGCTATCGCCGAAGAAGCACGCCGTTGTGGCATGCCGTTCGTTAACCACCGTTGGTTAGGTGGCATGATGACGAACTTCAACACCGTTCGCGCATCTATTCGTCGTTTAAAAGATTTAGAAGTTATGTCTACAGATGGCTCTTTCGATCGCATGATCAAGAAAGAAGCATTGAACCTTAGCCGTGAGCTGGAAAAGCTAGAAAAGACGCTGGGTGGTATTAAGGACATGAATGGTATTCCAGATGCTATTTTTGTAATCGATACAGGTAATGAAGCGATTGCTGTACACGAAGCAAAAGTATTAGGTGTTCCAGTTATTGGTGTGGTTGATTCTAACAACTCTCCAGATGACATTGATTACGTCGTACCGGGTAATGACGATGCAATTCGCTCTGTTAAGTTATACATTGAAGCGGTTGCGGATGCGATCATTGAAGGTAAAGCAGCTTCTCTAAACATTAGTTCAGCAGATGCTGTGCAGGATGATGCACCGAAGCCTGCACCTAAGAAGAAGGCAGCAAAAAAAGCGGCACCTAAAGCTGAAGTCGCTGCAGATGCACCTGCAGCTGCTCCTGTTGAAGACAAGTAATTAGGTATTCTTAAGGTTAGCAATCAATACTAATTTAATGAGGTAAAGGCAATGCAAATTACTGCCGCTATGGTTAAAGAACTGCGTGAGCGCACTGGCTCAGGCATGATGGAATGTAAGAAAGCACTGCAAGAAGTAGACGGCGATATGGAAACAGCCGTTGAAAATATGCGCAAATCTGGTTTAGCTAAGGCTGACAAGAAATCAGCTCGTACTGCTGCGGAAGGTTTAGTTGCAGTCGCACTTTCTGACGACAAGAAAGAAGCGGCAATTGTTGAAGTTAACTGTGAAACTGATTTCGTATCAGGTGGTGACGAGTTTAAGGCCTTCACTAACAGTGTAGCTCAGCGTATTCTTAATGATTCGCCAGCTGACGTTGCGGCACTGCTTGCTCTTCCACTAGAAGATGGTGGCAAGACAATCGAAGAAGTACGTCAGGAAATGGTTGCTCGAATCGGTGAAAACATTCAGGTACGTCGTTTTGAGCGTAAGTCAACTGATGGCACGTTTGGTTCATATTCACACGGTGTGCGTATGGGTGTGCTGGTTGAGATGGATAAGGATGATGCGGATCTGATTAAAGATATTGCAATGCACATTGCGGCAAGTAATCCGGTTTGTCTTAACGAATCTGAAGTACCGGAAGACTTGTTGGCTAAAGAGAAAGAAATTTTAGTAGCACAGGCTAAAGAAAGCGGTAAGCCCGATGAAATCATCGAAAAGATGATTGGCGGTCGTATTCGTAAATACCTGGCTGAAATTACTCTGGTTGGTCAGCCATTCGTTAAAGACCCAGATCAAACAGTTGAACAACTGTTGAAATCTAAAGGAGCTGAAATTAAGAGCTTCAATCGTTTTGAAGTAGGTGAAGGTATCGAGAAGAAAGTCGAGAACTTTGCTGAAGAAGTTATGGCTCAGCTTAACGGCTAGTAGGCATCACTGAACGATGATGGAAAAATAAAAAGCCGGGGTTTGTATCCCGGTTTTTTATGTGCAGGGACCAACGATTTATCGAAATAGTTATTAAAGAATAAAACCAGCCATAATAACCATAAGAGCGATGCATCAAAATGAGTGACTCAAAACCTATTTATAAACGCGTATTATTAAAGCTTAGTGGAGAAGCTTTAATGGGTTCACAGGATTCAGGTATCGATCCTGATATTCTCGACCGTGTAGCCGCAGAAATTAAGCAAATTTCTGAGCTGGGTGTTGAAGTTGGTGTAGTGATTGGTGCAGGTAATATCTTTCGCGGCAAAGGCCTGGCTGATGCCGGCATGGATAGAATAACCGGCGATCACATGGGCATGTTAGCAACCGTTATGAACTGCCTTGCCTTACAGGACGCAATTGAACGAGCTGGCCCAAGTTGCCGTGTAATGTCGGCCTTAAGTATTCATCAAGTATGTGAAGACTACGTGCGCCGTCGTGCGGTACGTCATTTAGAAAAAGGCCGTATTGTTATTTTTGGTGCTGGAACCGGTAACCCATTTTTTACCACCGATAGCGCGGGCAGTTTGCGTGCAATCGAAATAGAAGCAGACGTATTAATTAAGGCCACAAAAGTTGATGGCGTATACGATTCTGATCCGATGAAAAATCCACATGCTAAACGTTATGACTCATTAACGTATGATGACGTTTTGCACAAGGAACTTCAGGTTATGGATGCAACGGCCATTGTTTTATGTAAAGAACAAAATATGCCATTAAGAATATTTAATTTAAACGAAGCTGGTGATTTGTTACGTACAGTAACCGATATAACAATAGGAACATCAGTTGTACCCGCAAGTTAAGTGTGCGGAATTTAAATCGTATTGGAGAATATAGATGATTGATGAGATAGTCGAAGATGCAGAGTCACGTATGCTTAAAAGCGTAGAGTCTCTGAAAACCGAACTCACAAAAATTCGTACCGGGCGTGCGCATCCAAGTTTACTTGATCAGGTAATGGTCGATTATTATGGAAGCATGACGCCTATTAAACAAATTGCCAGCGTAGTTGCAGAAGATGCTAGAACATTAGCGGTTACTCCATGGGAAAAACCCATGGTAGCGGCGATTGAAAAAGCCATTATGACAGCTAACCTTGGTTTGAATCCTGCCTCGCAAGGCACAGTGATTCGTGTGCCAATGCCTGCTTTAACGGAAGAACGTCGTCGTGATCTGGTTAAAGTGGTGAAGGCTGAAGGTGAAGGTGCAAAGGTTGCGGTTAGAAATATTCGTCGTGATGCGAATGGTGATTTCAAAGACTTATTAAAAGAAAAAGAAATTTCAGAAGATGATAATCGTAAAGCGGAAGAGCGTATCCAGAAGCTAACTGATAAATATGTTGCAGATATTGATAAGGTTCTTGAAGCAAAAGAAAAGGAAATGATGGAAATTTAGTGATTTATCACTAAATAGTTTTAGCCATGGGAATTACCTCGTTTAAAAAAACTGAGCAAGATACGCCAGCAAAGCCAAAGCATATTGTAGTGGTGATGGATGGCAATGGACGTTGGGCTAAAAAACGTTTAATGCCAAGAACGGCAGGTCATCATGCAGGTGTTAAATCAACTCGAAAAGTGGTTGAGGCATCGGTTAAAGAAGGCATTCAAGCACTGACTATTTTTGCATTTAGCAGTGAAAACTGGAAAAGGCCTGAGCAAGAAGTCAGTAGCATAATGGAACTGTTTGTTTCTACCTTGCAGTCAGAGGTAGAATCTTTGCACAAACAGAATGTGCGTGTGCGTTTTATCGGTGAATGTTCGGCCTTTTCTGCAAAATTGCAGCAAAAAATACAAGCGGCTACCCAGTTGACTGAAAGCAATGCAGGGCTGCAGTTAAATATTGCTGTTAATTATGGCGGTCGTTGGGATATTGCAGAGGCCTGCAAAAAAATTGCAGTTAAAGTTCAGGCTGGCGATATCAATGTTGCAGATATAGATGCTGAAATGGTGAATAACTATACTTGTCTTAGTGAATTAGCAGAGCCAGATTTATTTATTCGTACGGGTGGTGAACAGCGCATTAGTAATTTTCTGATTTGGCAGCTTGCCTATACCGAGTTGTATTTTACCGATACGCTGTGGCCAGATTTTGGGGTCCAGCAATTTCAAGAGGCGCTTAGCTGGTTCGAAGGTCGTCAAAGACGATTTGGTAAAACGGGTGAGCAGGTCGAAACACCACTCCATGGTTAATCTTTCATGTTGAAACAACGAATATTAACCGCAATACCCTTAGCTGCTCTGGTGATTTGGGGTATTTTAACGCAACCCAGTGACGTTATTTTCTATGCACTAATTACTATTATTGTCATTTCAGCCTGGGAGTGGGCACGTTTAAGTGGTGTGAAAAATATTGCTTATCGTATTGCCTATGCTGCGATAATTGGCGTGCTTGTGTTTGTGTCTCAACAATACATGGTTAAATATCCTGAATTATTAAATCCTGTTTTGTCTTTTAGCGTTATTTTTTGGCTAGTCGCTACATACCATATGTTTTCTAAAGGGCCTAAAGCAAATGCAGAGGGTGTCTCGCTGTTTAAAGTGATATTAGGGCTGGTTGTACTACTGCCGCCCATCCTCGCATTAATGCAAATACGTGAGCAAAGTAGCCTGTGGTTATTTTACTGTTTAAGTATTATTTGGGTTGCCGACATCGGTGCTTATTTTTCAGGCAAACGATTTGGCAAAAATAAACTGGCGCCTAACTTAAGCCCGGGAAAAACCAAAGAGGGTTTGCATGGCGCAGTGTTTGCAACGGCTATATATAGTTACCTGGCAAGTTTTGTATTTGAATTACAAGCCATAGAAACATTACTGCTATTAATTATTGCAGCATTGGCAACTTACATTTCCGTTGCTGGTGACCTGTTCTTCAGCTTGTTAAAACGGGAACAAAATTTAAAAGATACTGGAAATATATTGCCAGGTCATGGTGGTATTCTTGATAGAATAGACAGCGTTACCTCATCTGCGCCATTGTTCGCATTGTTATTAGGACAGGTGATATTTTAATGTCCAGGCAGGGTATTTGTGTATTAGGTTCCACAGGCACCATTGGTGTGAATACGCTGGATGTTATTTCGCGCCATGCAGAAAAATATCAGGCGGTAGCGCTTACTGCAAATAATGCAGACGAAAAACTCTTTCAGCAATGTCTAGAGCATAAACCTCTATATGCGGTAATGGCGAATGCAGATGCGGCACTTCGCCTACAAGATAGAATTTCTCAGACAGAATTACCAACTAAAGTATTGTCGGGTGTTGAGTCTTTAGAGAGAGTGGCTAGTCTTGATGAAGTCGACCAGGTTATGGCAGCCATTGTTGGTGCGGCAGGTTTATTGCCGACGTTAGCGGCTGCACGTGCGGGCAAACGAATTCTATTGGCAAATAAAGAAGCACTGGTGATGTCCGGTGACCTGTTTATGAAGGAAGTGAAGCAGCATAACGCGACCTTACTGCCGATTGACTCTGAACATAACGCTATTTTTCAATGTATGCCAACGCACTTTGAAAAGGGGCTTGAGGGATCCGGCGTAAACAAAATATTACTCACCGCCAGTGGTGGTCCCTTTAGAACACGTGATGTTAGCACTCTGCACAGTGTGACACCGGAAGAAGCGGTTGCCCATCCGAACTGGGTGATGGGGCAGAAAATTTCGGTTGATTCAGCCACCATGATGAATAAAGGCCTGGAAGTGATTGAAGCCTGCTGGTTGTTTGATACTCAAGCATCAATGATTCAAGTCGTAATACACCCACAGAGTGTTATTCATTCCATGGTGAGTTACAACGACGGCTCGGTGCTGGCACAAATGGGTAATCCTGACATGCGCACACCGATTGCTCATGCGATGGCCTGGCCTGAGAGAATACACTCCGGTGTTGAACCATTGGATGTTTTCGAGGTCGCAACCTTGGACTTTGAAAAACCAGATTTTGAGCGTTTTCCCTGTTTATCCATGGCCTACGAATCGTTGAAAATTGGTGGTACAGCTACAACAACATTAAATGCAGCAAATGAAATTGCTGTAGATGCCTTTTTGAATAAAGCACTGGGCTTTATTAACATCGCTAAAGTGATTGAAAAAACATTGGAAAATACAAAAAATATCTTACCAAATAATCTGCAAGATATATTGCAGGCAGATTCAGAGGCGCGCTCTGTAGCAACAGAGTGGGTAAACCGCCTGGGATTTAAATAATGGGTTCGGGTGGATTTTTACATAATATTTTATTTTTCATAATTGCTATCGGTGTGTTGGTAGCCTTTCATGAGTTTGGACATTACTGGGTGGCGCGCCTTCTAAAAGTAAAGGTGCTACGTTTTTCAATCGGTTTTGGCAAACCGCTTTTTATAAAACGCGTACAGAAAGGTGAGGATCTAATAGAGTTTGTAGTGGCGGCTATTCCCCTGGGTGGCTACGTTAAAATGCTCGATGAGAGGGAAGGCCCAGTAGATGAATCACTACGCCATAGAGCCTTTAATACCCAGCCTGTATCCACGCGTTTTGCAATTGTTGCCGCAGGGCCAATTTTCAATTTTATATTAGCGGCATTTTTCTATTTTATTTTCTTTGTGAATGGCGAAGATGGCATTAAGCCAGTAATCGCAGCGCCAGATGTGGAGAGTATTGCGGCGGTTGCAGGTTTTGCTGCTGAAGATCAAATTCTCGCGGTGGCGGATAAAGAAGTAAGAACATGGAATGAATTTCGGCTTGCGCTGATTAAACAGGGGCTTGATGGGGGTGATATTCCCATTAAAGTGCGTACAGCCAATTTATATGAAACGGTTTATCCAATTTCGATTGGTGATCGACATATATTAAATGAAAAAATGGATATCGTTGATCAGTTGGGCTTTAAACCATGGAAACCAGAATTTGCTGCAAAAATTGGTGGTGTTACTGAAAAAGGTGCAGCACTTAAAGCCGGTATTGCTGCAGGTGACGAAATTTTATCAATCAATGATCAAGCTATCGTTAATTGGGATCACCTGGTCGAAGTTATTCAGTCTAGTGCAGGTAAACACTTAAATGTATTAATTAATCGTTCGGGTACAGAGCTGGTGTTGCAATTACGTCCTGATGAAAAACAACGTGGTGAAGACATTGTTGGTTTTATGGGTGCATATCCCGACGTACCAGAAGAACTCATTGCAAAGTCAAAAATACGCATCGAATACAGCCTGTTTGAAGCGGGTGTACGGGCATTAGATGAAACGTGGACTTTTTCAATTCTTACATTCAAAGTTTTAGGTAAAATGCTGGTGGGTGAAGCAGCATTAGAGAATATATCTGGGCCAATCACTATTGCGCAATATGCAGGTATTACGGCGAGTATTGGTATTTTAGTTTATTTGAAATTTTTAGCGATGATTTCAGTTAGCTTAGGTGTATTGAATTTATTGCCTGTGCCGATGCTAGATGGTGGGCACTTAATGTATTACCTTATTGAAATAGTGAAAGGTTCCCCCGTTTCAGAAAAAACACAACAAATGGGACAGCAAGTGGGTTTGATGTTGCTGTTTCTTTTAATGAGTCTGGCTATCTTTAATGATATTCAGCGCTTAATTAACTAATTTTAACCAACATTACTTTTATTGGCGATGACATTGCGTAAGCTATTTATTTTATTTTTCTTATTATTTTCTCATATGCATGCATACGCTGCTAATAGCTTTGTTGTCAAAGATATTAAACTGTTAGGTTTGGAGCGTATCCCAGATGGCACGCTGTTAAATTATCTGCCTGTAAAAATTGGTGATTCATTTGATAGTGCGCAAACATCATATGTTATTCAGGAACTGTATAAGACTGGATTTTTTAAAGATGTAAAATTACTTAAAGACGGTAATACATTAGTTGTTCAAGTGTTGGAGCGACCTGCTATTTCAAATATTAGCTGGTCAGGCAATAGTGATATTGATGATAAACAGCTTGAAGAAATACTCGATGACCTGGAAATTACTAAGGGGCGTGTATTTAAACCATCAGCCTTGGATAAAATTGAGCAGGGCTTAAAGCAGCAGGCTTACTTTAGTCGTGGTAAATATGCTGTACGTATTGATACAAAAATTACTGAACTAGAACGTAATCGTGTTGATATTGATATAAAAATTTCAGAAGGTGTTATCGCTAAAATCAAACAGGTAAATATTGTCGGTAATAAAGTCTTTGATGATGCTACATTACTAGAAGATTTGCAGTTAGGTGTACCGGGTTATTTCGATTTGTTTAGTAGTATAGATGAATACGCCAAACCTAAGCTAGCGGCGGATGAGGAAACTATAAAATCATATTACCAGGATAGGGGATATGTGCGCTTTTCCATGGATTCAACGCAGGTAACTATTACGCCAGATAAAAAAGATATATATATCACCATGAATATTACTGAAGGTGAAAAATATACTGTTAGTGAAGTAAGTTTGGCAGGTAATCTTGTTGTGCCAGAAAGCGAATTGCGCAAACTGATTTCGATCAAATCAGGTGATGTGTTTTCGAGAAATAGAATGATTGATGTAAAAGACCTGATAACCCGCAGGTTAGGTAACGAAGGTTATGCTTTTGCAAAAGTAAAAGTGGCTCCTAACATTAATGATGAAACCTTGCAGGTAGAGCTTGCTTATTTTATTGATCCAGGCAAAAAAGTATATGTGAATCGTATTAGCTTTTCAGGTAACTATAAAACGAACGATGAAGTATTACGTCGTGAATTACGTTTAATGGAAGGCGGTGAGCTATCTAATAGCAAGTTGGAGAGATCTAAAATACGTTTACAACGCTTGCCTTACATTGAAGAAGTGGTGGTTAGTAAAGATCCAGTGGCAGGTACAGAAGACCTGATAGATTTAAATATTAGTGTTAAAGAACGCATGTCAGGTAGTTTTAATATCGGTGCAGGTTTTTCACAAACCCAGGGATTTGTTTTTAACCTGGGCTTAACTCTGGATAATCTGAATGGTACGGGTGAAAATCTAGTTCTGAATTTTAATAATGATAAAGCAAATAAAGTTTATAGTGTTTCTTTTACAGACCCTTATCATACAATAGATGGTATTAGTCGAACCATCTCGGCATCGTATCGTGAACGTGATGCTGCGCAACAGGATATTAGTAATTACTTTCAAAATTCTTATGGTGTAAACCTTTCATACGGTATTCCACTGACCGAATATGATCGGTTGCGAATTGGTGTTGGTTATGAAGCAACTGACATCTTTAGGGGGGGGGTTGCTGTTATTGCTGATGTTGATGCGTTTCTTGCAGAATATGGCAATGGTAACCCAGATGAGGCGTCTCTTGAAGCGTACACAATTCTCGCAAGTTTTTCGCATGATACGCGCAATAGAACAATATTTGCGACAGCAGGTAACTCTCAATCAATATCGCTTGATGTTTCGCTGCCAAATAGTGATGTGAATTACTATAAAGTAACATACAGAAATAAATTTTATTTTCCTGTAACCCGAAACGTAACTACTCTAGTTAGAACCGATATTGCTTATGGCGATGGCTATGGTGACACTACATCGTACCCATTTTATGAGCGATTTTTTGCAGGTGGCTTAAGGACGGTGCGTGGTTTTGACTCGAACTCATTAGGCCCAGTAGATGAGAATACTAATAAACCCGTTGGCGGTGATATTAGAACAGTAGCAAGTGCCGAAGTTATATTCCCCGTTCCATTTTTAGAAAAGCCGCCGAGTTCCGTACGCCTTAGTGCCTTTTATGATGTAGGTAATGTTTTTTTAAAGGATGATGTAGCATCAAATAAATTTGATGGCGGATTTAATTCAGATGAATTACGTAGTTCGGTAGGTGTTTCATTTGTATGGTTGGCACCAATCGGGCCGCTGAGATTCAGCTGGGCACGTACTATTGCAGAGCAGGATGGTGATGATAAACGAGCATTCCAATTTAGCATTGGATCAATTTTTTAGGAGAAAGAGTAATGAGTAAACGACTATTTTCAGTTTTAATATTAGCTGGTTTGTTGGTAATGCCGTTAACAGGTCATGCGGGAAAAATAGGTTTTGTTAATGTAACTAAGTTGTTCAATGAATATGCCAAAGTTAAAGGCATAGATAAAATGATCGAATCTAAATTTAATGGACCTAAACAAGAAATTGAAGCATTAATTACCGATATTAAGTCATTAGAAAAAGAAATTAAAACTAATGAGCTGTTAATGACGGAGAGTAAAATAATGGCTTCACGTACTAAACTCAAAGACATGGTGGCTGAGTACAGAGAGAAAGGCGCTAAACTCGAAAAAGAATTACAAATCGTTAGAAATGAAGAAATGACTGCATTTAGAAAAATTGTATTTGAGGTGACGCAAAAATTTGCCGCTGAAAAGCAATATGACTTAATCGTTAATGAAGGTGTAATGTTTGCAGCGGATAGCATTAATATTACAGAGGCTATATTAGAAAACGTTATTAAAGCAGCTAAGTAATAACGATTAACCAGTATGAGTTATAACTTACAACAACTTGCTGAACACATAGGTGCACGACTTATAGGTGATGCTGAGCTTATGATAAGTGCAGCGGCTCAACTTGATGATGCGGGGGCTGGTGATATTTGCTTTGTTGCCAGTGCCAGGTACGTAGCGAGTTTAAAAAGCACATCGGCAAGTGCGGTTATCTTGCGCGAAGATGTGCTTGGCGATTCACCAGTGGCATCATTAGTGGTTGAAAACCCACGTGCGGCTTATGCAAAAGTTGTAGCCTTACTTTATCCTGAACACAAACCAGCACCAGGCGTTCATACAACCGCCGTAATAGACCCATCGGCATCAATTTCTAGTCTGTCTTATATAGGGCCAAACGTAGTTATTGAAGAGGGCGTGGTAATTGAAGATGGTGTGAGAATCGATGCAGGCTGTTTTGTCGGCCGGAATAGTCGCATTGGTCTGAATACTCATTTGTATTCTAATGTAACGGTTTACCATAACTGTGTAATCGGAGAGTACTGTATAATGCACTCTGCATCGGTGATAGGTTCAGATGGCTTTGGTTTTGAATTTGATCAGGGCGAGTGGTTAAAAATCCCACAGGTGGGTGGTGTTGTTATAGGTAATGCAGTGGAAATAGGTGCCTGCTCGGTTGTCGATCGAGGCGCGCTGCAAGACACCGTTATCGGTAATGGTGTTAAGTTAGATAACCACGTACAAATTGCGCACAATGTTAGCGTTGGTGAGCATACACTTATGTCTAGAGGTGTTGGCATAGCGGGCAGTACAAAAATAGGTAAAAATTGCCTGTTTGCAGGTATGACAGGTGTTAGGGATCACGTAGAAATTGCTGATAATGTTATTGTTACGGCGATGTCTATGGTTTCAAAGTCATTAACTAAAGCGGGTTCTTACTCATCAAATACACCCATTGATGAAACGCGAGTATGGCGAAAAAATAGTGCAAGGTTCAGGCAGCTAGATGAAATGGCTAAACGCATTAAGCAGCTTGAAAAGCTCATAAAAGATAAAGAATAAAAAAGCTGAGGTTTTACTGTGAATACAATGAATATTGGAGAAATTAAAAAGCTCCTTGCGCACCGTTATCCTTTCTTATTGGTGGATAAGGTTTTAGATTTCGAATTAGGTAAAAGCCTTACAGCTGTAAAAAATGTAACCATAAATGAACCTTTCTTTCAGGGGCATTTTCCTCATTACCCTGTAATGCCGGGTGTACTTATTATGGAAGCCCTGGCGCAGGCCACGGGGTTACTGGGTTTTAAAACAATGGGTGAAGACCCAGATAGCGATATGCTTTACCTGTTTGTTGGTATAGATGGTGCGCGTTTTAAAAGACAGGTTGTTCCTGGTGATGTACTTACTCTACAGGTTGAGTTGCTTAAGCGCTCACGTGGCATCTGGAAGTTTGATTGCAAGGCGTTGGTAGATGGTAAGCTGGCAGCAAGCGCTATTATTATGTGTGCGGCAACAGATAACCCTAAGTCATAGTTTATCGGCTATTCTCCTAGCTACGTTCCATGAGTAATAATTTTAGAGGCTATTTCAAATGATCCATCAAACTGCAATCATAGATGCGACAGCAAAGATTGCCGACGATGTCGAGATAGGTCCATATAGCATTATCGGTGCGCATGTGGAAATAGGTTCAGGTACATGGGTTGGCCCTCATGTGGTGATTAACGGGCCTACTAAAATTGGTAAAAATAATAAAATATTTCAATTTGCATCTGTTGGTGAAGAGCCGCAAGATTTAAAATTTTCAGGTGAAGATTCATTTCTAGAAATTGGTGATAATAATACGATTCGTGAAAATGTAACCATTTCACGTGGTACCGCCGATGGCGGTAGCATTACGCGCATTGCTAATGATAATTTACTCATGGCTTATGTGCATGTGGCACATGATTGTCAAATTGGTAGCTATATCGTATTTGCAAATTCGGCTTCATGTGCAGGACATGTTGAAGTGGGGGATCATGCCATATTAGGTGGCTTCACACTGGTACATCAGTTTTCAAAAATTGGTGCCTATGCTTTTACCAGTATGGGTTCAATCATCAATCAGGATGTACCGCCCTATGTTGTTGTAGCAAGTAGCTACGGTAAAGCCGGTGGTATTAATAAGGTTGGTTTAAAGCGTCATGGTTACAGCGATGAAGTAATTCGCGCGATTGTAAATGCCTATAAAATAACCATTCGTTCTAAAAAGCCCCGCGAAGAAGTGATGAAAGAAGCGGCGGATCTTATCAAGAAATACCCAGAAGTAAAAAGGATGACGGATTTTATTAAACAGTCAGAACGCGGTGTTGTTCGTTAAAATGACTTAATATTTTTAAAAAACCATATAATGTATTTATATGTTTTTTGCCTGTAAAATGTGTATTTTGTATGTGATTCGTGACTCAGTTACCACAAGCCCGCATAATTATAATGTTTATATTCCTAATAATGTTACTGCCAAAAACATTTGAGTGCCAAAGCCAATTAAAAATGTAACGACTCTCAGTAAGGGTAGGGCAAACGTAAATACAAAATAATGTGTTAGTCGAGCAAAAAAGTAGATCATGCAGGCAGTTGCAGTGCTTGAGGAATTTAGTCCAGACACCTGGATAAGAATGACCAGCGGAGCGAAAATAACTAAATTTTCCAGCGCATTTTTGTGCGCACTCATCATTCTCTTAGCCCATTTCTTTTCCGTGTAAGTTTCACCAAAACGATCCCATAATGCATTGAATACCCCTTGTTCTAGCATGCGGTTAATAATATATGGCACCCAGAATAGTGATGTCATAAAAAGGGTTAGAGAAAGCCAATAGATTTCTGCGCTTAATGTGGCATGCATTTTATTATTCCTTTTATTGCTTGAGTAGGGTGGATTGGTAGGTGCTTAATAGTTGAGGGTTATCCATTGATCCATGATGATGAATTTGTTTCCATTGATTTTTATGTAATTTGTATACTCGACTAGTACGAATAGCGAGTTCAATTTTCGAATCGTTTATTTCTAATAAACCCCTTTCATGGCCTACGGCTATAAACATATCTTCTACGGTATGTATGCTGTAATCATAAAATTCAACATATACGCGAGCATTACCACTAAATATTTTTTTGTACACTTCTTTTATGTTTTTCCATTCACGCTTTATGCCGCCTAATGGGTTTGACATAGAGGCTTCATTAGTCTGTAACCAGTTTTCTTCCATCAATGAAATATTACGATTATTGAATGCCGTATAAAAATTGATAAGAGAATTAATAGGCGTAGCTAGTTCAGTTGAAATTTCCTTTCCCGTAATAGCGTTATTTATTATTTTCATTTTTTCTCCATAGGTTGTATATACAACTATATATGTAAATAAAAATTTATTTGATATTGGTTTCGGTATTGCGTAAGTTTTTAACCAAAGAGATTAGTTCGGTTTTACCAATATTTTTAAGCATTGTTTTATAAAGCTGTTTGCCTTTTTCTTCTAGCTGGGTGGCTATTTTTTCAGATTTTTTAGTCGGGTAGATAGCTTGTTCTCTAGCGTCTCCGCTGGTGCCGGATTTCCTAAGTATGAATCCCTTTTTGCCAAGTGAATCAAGAAAGCGGGTAACGGTTGATTTTTCAAGTTTAAGCTCCTGGCCTATCTGTTTTGGAGTGAGGCCAGGGGTGGTTAAAACTAAACGAAGTAAATAGGCGTGTGAAGGCGATAAGTCGAATTCAGCAAAGGCTTCATCCCATATGCGATTGACGGCACGTGTTAGTGCGTTGATATTGAAGTATAGGCATCGTTCAAACATAGTGCGATTGTAATGCTAAATGGTTGTACGTGCAACTATGTGGGGTAATATTTGCAATAAAAGGGCTGTATTTAATCTTCTAGCATTTCCAGTGCAAGCTCAGCCATATTATTCACGCCGCCGCTTTTACCTAATTTATTACGTACTGCATTTAACTCGCTAATCATATTGCTACGATATTCAGTGTTATCGAGTATTTTTGAAATTTCTTCAGCGATTAATTTGGGCTTGGCATCGTATTGTAAAAATTCTTTTACGATACCTTTTTCTGCCACAATATTAACTAAACCAATGTGCTCAATTTTCACCATGCGTTTTAAAATCGCGTAAGATATGTGCGCAATTTTATAGGTGATGCAATTGGGAATACCCATCAAGGCTATTTCTAAGGTGGCGGTGCCAGAAGCGGCAATAATGGCGTCACAGCACTGCATTACATTGTATGAAAGGTCTTTTACTAGCCTTACATTTAAGTGTTTATACTGCTGTAAATCGGCCTTAAAGGCTTCGTCGCTTAAGGTGCTGGCAATGGGTAATACAAACTGTAAGTCTGGCTTTTGCTGATGCAAAATATCTGCAGCGGCTAATTGCAGGGGTAAAATGCGCTTTATTTCGCTACGTCGGCTACCGGGTAATAAGCCAATAACCGGCTCGCTGGTGTCTAAACCGTATTCCTGCATGCAGCTTTGTTTGCTCTTATTGGGTTTTACCTCATCGGCCAGTGGGTTACCGACAAAGCGTACTGGAACGTGTGCATCGCGGTAAAACTTCTCTTCAAAGGGCAGAATAACCGCCATCATATCTACGCGTTTACCTATTTGGTGTACACGGTGCTGGCGCCATGCCCATACTTGTGGGCCAATATAAAACAGCACTTTAATGCCCAGTTCTTTGGCGGCTTCGGCGAGTTTATTATTGAATTCCTGGTAATCCACCACAATAAGCAGGTCGGGCGGATTCTGGCGCAGTGATTCCTTTAAAATATTCAGCGCCTTCATAATGCTGCGGTACTTTAGCAGTACTTCAACTATGCCCATTACCGCTATATCGGTACAATCTACGAGTAAGCTCGCGCCCGCCTGGCGTAGGTGTTCACCACCCATGCCATATACCTCTATAGAGCTATCCTGTTGATGCAGTGCTTTCACCACATTAGCAGCATGCATATCACCAGAGGCTTCTCCAGCACTGATCATGATGCGTTTGTTTGTAGATTTATTGGCTGGGTTGCTGGTGGGCATATTCATATTTTACACAGCTTGTAAGTGCTAAAGTGGCTGTTGCGCAGAACAAAATTCAGTTTTATCTTGCTCAACTAGTAGGCAACTCTATATTATTCGGCTATTTCAAAGACAGGGAATTGTACCGGAAATTATGATAAACGACATTGATATTGATCTCACAGGATACTCTCGAATAGCGGGTGTAGATGAAGCGGGCAGGGGGCCATTAGTCGGTGCGGTGGTTGCCGCTGCCGTTATACTGGATGAGAAAAATCCAATTGAAGGCTTAAATGACTCGAAAAAACTCACCGCCAAAAAGCGTGAAATGCTCGCCAAAGAGATCCGTTTAAAAGCCAGGGCCTGGTCTATTTCTTCTGTAGGCCCAGAAGAAATAGACCAGATTAACATCCTTCAGGCGAGTCTTTTGGCAATGAAACTGGCGGTTGAAAGCCTGCCTGAAATGCCCGATATTGCCCTGGTGGATGGTAATAAAAAACCCGATTTGAGCTGTGATGTTGAGGCAATTGTGAAGGGAGATTCCAGGGTTGAGGCAATTGCCGCAGCCTCTATTTTGGCAAAAGTAGAGCGTGATGAGCAGATGGAAAAGCTGCATAAAGAGTATCCACAATACGAATTTGATCGTCATAAAGGCTATCCAACCAAGGTGCATATGGCGCTGCTTGAAGAACATGGAGCCTGCCCGGAGCATCGCAAAACCTTCGGGCCTGTGACTAGGGTGCTGGCTAAATTGGGCTGACAATGGCCCGTTACCATCGGCTGTATTGGCCGCTGATGGTGTAAATCTACAGGCTCAGTGATGCTTTTTTGCTGGGCTAGCTGCCGATTGTATCTCTGGCTCCATCGCTGATTCCGGCTCTGTTTTAGTCATTTCATTTGCCTTAAAATCCCGCTGTGGGTTGAGGTTTAGTCTTTTTTAGTTCGGATCTGGCCGTTACTTTCCATGTAAAATCAATATAAATCAGTGAGTTAGACAATAAACCTAAAGTTTGTAGCGGTTAACTGATTGGGCGATTTAGCTATTCGGCAGCCTGTGTTTGTGAAATTATTGATGAGTGGTATATAAAACACCATATTTGCGGTAAAACCCATTGAATGTGGGAAACGACTGCCGGTTTGCCCGCTGATTTGCAAATAAAAGTGGTAAATCACTATTAGGCGTTGTGAGTCGTGCCAATCTGACTCATAATAATCAGCTCAATACGCCATTGTAATTTATGCTATAAATTTCATATAAAACAATAGCTTAAGTAAATAACCTAAAGTAGATAATAGTTTTAAATGAACCCTCGATTCGTACATCTTCGTTTACATACTGAATATTCACTGGTTGATGGCACGGTTCGCATCAAGCCGTTAATGAAAACAGCGGCTGAACAGAACATGCCCGCCATTGCCTTAACCGATCAATCCAACTTATTTGCCATGGTGAAGTTTTACCGTGCTGCGATGGCTGCAGGTATTAAGCCTATCATTGGTGTGGATATTTGGCTGCGCCCCGCGGTGGAAACTGAGCAACCATCGCGCATGGTTTTGCTGTGTCAAAATAACGAGGGTTACCAAAATATTACCCAGCTGATTTCCAAAGGATACCTCGAGGGTCAGCATGGTGGCATCCCAATGATCGAGGTCGACTGGCTTCGCGAACTCAATCAAGGAATCATCGTTTTATCTGGTGGTCGTGAAGGTGATGTTGGTCGTGCATTGTTGTCGGGTAATTCAATGCAGGCAGCTGAGTTACTAAAAGCCTGGCAGCACATATTTCCTAATCGATATTATTTAGAATTACAGCGCACGGGTCGAGAAGGTGAAGAAGAGTATTTGCATGCCGCGGTGAGTTTATCACTCACCACTAACACACCCGTGGTGGCCACCAACGATGTGCGCTTCTTAAAAACAGACGATTTCGATAGCCACGAAGTGCGAGTGTGTATTCACGACAGTCGAACACTGGATGATCCACGTCGCCACAAATTATACAGTAATCAGCAATACCTGCGCACAGAAGAAGAAATGTGTGAGCTGTTTGCGGATATACCAGAGGCTTTAGAAAATAGCGTCGAAATTGCGCGGCGCTGTAGTCTGAATGTTCGTCTGGGCGAAAGCTTTCTGCCGAACTTCCCGATACCCGAAGGCGACACCATTGAGAGCTACTTTATTCGTGTGTCGAAAGAAGGTCTGGAAAAACGTTTAGCCTTTATCGTTCCCGAAGGCACAGATAACTGCGATGAGCTACGCAAGCCCTACCACGAGCGCCTGGACATTGAGCTGGAAGTGATCAATACCATGGGGTTCCCGGGTTACTTCCTGATCGTTGCCGACTTTATCCAGTGGTCGAAAGATAATGGCATACCTGTAGGGCCGGGCCGTGGTTCCGGTGCGGGTTCGCTAGTGGCTTATGCCTTACTCATTACCGATCTCGACCCACTGGAATACGACCTGCTGTTCGAGCGATTTCTTAATCCTGAGCGTGTATCACTACCGGATTTCGATGTTGACTTTTGCATGGATGGTCGTGACCGGGTTATCGACTATGTGGCCCGCACCTATGGCCGGGATGCGGTATCGCAAATCATCACCTATGGTTCAATGGCCGCCAAAGCGGTTATACGCGATGTTGGCCGCGTAATGAGCCTGTCCTATGGTTTTGTCGATAGAATCGCCAAGATGATTCCGTTTGAAATTGGTATGACCCTCACCAAAGCGCTGGATGAATCAGAGGATTTAGCCAATGCCTATAAAAATGAAGAAGAAGTCACCGAACTGATTGATATGGCGTTATCGCTAGAAGGTTGTGCGCGTAATGCCGGTAAGCACGCCGGGGGCGTGGTTATCTCACCTACGGTATTAACCGACTTCACGCCGCTGTACTGCGAGCAGGGCAGTACGAGTATTGTTACGCAGTTTGATAAAGACGACGTAGAGGCCATTGGCCTGGTGAAGTTCGATTTCCTCGGCCTGCGCACGCTCACCATTATCGACTGGGCGGTTAAAAATATAAAACAGCGTCACTCGGATCAGCACGAGCTAGATGTAAACAAGCTGCCATTAGATGACCCAGAGGCCTTCCGCCTGTTAATGGCAGCAGAAACCACCGCAGTATTCCAGCTGGAATCCAGTGGCATGAAAGACCTCATAAAGCGCCTGCAACCGGATTGCTTCGAAGACATCATCGCACTGGTGGCCCTGTTCCGCCCGGGGCCATTGCAATCCGGTATGGTAGATAACTTCATTAACCGTAAGCACGGTCGAGAAGCGGTTTCCTACCCAGATGCACAGTATCAGCATGAATCCCTAAAAGAAATTTTAGAGCCCACCTACGGCATTATTTTGTATCAGGAACAGGTCATGCAAATTGCCCAGGTACTTTCCGGTTACACACTGGGCGGCGCAGATATGTTGCGTCGTGCTATGGGTAAAAAGAAAGCCGAGGTTATGGCCGAGCAACGCGCCGTGTTCGCCGAAGGCGCCAAACAAAACGGCATTGATGCCGAACTCGCGACGAAAATTTTCGACCTGGTAGAAAAATTTGCAGGCTATGGTTTCAATAAATCTCACTCAGCTGCCTACGCATTGCTCTCTTACCAAACCTGCTGGTTAAAATCACACTACCCGGCGGAATTTATGGCGGCGGTACTGTCTGCGGATATGGATAACACCGACAAAGTGGTAACGCTGATAGAAGATTGCCACCGCATGAAGCTGGATGTGTTAACACCCAATGTAAATAGCTCGGTTATAAAATTCTCCGTGCCAGAAGCCGGGCAGGTGCTGTACGGTTTAGGTGCCATTAAAGGCGTAGGTTCCGCTGCACTCGAAGGTATTATTGAAGAGCGTGTAAACAACGGCCCGTATAAAGATTTATACGACTTATGTTGCCGTGCCGAAGGCCGTAAAGTTAACAAACGCGTATTAGAGGCCTTAATAAAAGCCGGTGCGCTAGATAAGCTAGGGCCAAACCGTGCCAGCTTAATGGCGAGTTTGCAAGATGCCATGCAAGCTGCCGAACAATATCAAAAAAATGCCAGCGTCGGGCAGGATGATTTATTTGGCAGCTCAACCACCGATGATTCTTACGCACCGGTAGAAATTATAAATATTGAAGAGTGGGAAGAAGAAAAACGCCTAACACTGGAAAAGGAAACCCTGGGTTTATATTTAACCGGCCACCCTATAGAGCGTTACGAAAAAGAGCTTAAACAATTTACCGATTGTAGATTAGGTAAACTGGCAGACCAAAGTGACCTGGCGTCAGGCGCAGGTGGCGGTGGTTATATGTCACAAAAAAATGCACGCTCTTATAAGTTAGCGGGCTTAATGGTGGGCATGCGTGTGCGCAGAACAAAAACCGGCGGAAAAATTGTATCCGCCATACTAGATGACAGAACCGCGCGGGTAGAAGTGCGCATCTATGAAGAAAAATTTGATCAATACAATTACTTATTAAATAAAGACAAATTAATTGTTGTCGAAGGTAAAGTGGTATACGACGACTACTTCGGTGGCTACAGAATAACCGCAGATGTAATTTACGATATCACCGAAGCACGCCAAAAATTTGCCAGACGCCTGGAAATAGATCTAAAACAAATTAATGGTGATCACGCCATCGTTCAGCAATTAAACCAGGTATTGAACCCATTCCGCGAGGGTAATGTGCCGGTGTGGATAAATTATCAGCGGGATAATATTGCAGCAAAACTGTCACTGGGTGATGACTGGTGTGTGCAACCGAGTGATGAGCTGATTAGCCGCTTAGATGAATTGGCGGGTGAAAATAGCGTAAATGTTATATATTAGTAAAAAGTCAAAAATTAGTATGGAGTAATCGTTGTCAGGGAGAGCATGAAATAGACACCGCGAAAAAAGCCTGATTTAGAATCAGGCTTGTATAAAGAATAAATAAAAATATCCAGATTTAATCATGCGTACCTACATGTAGCAATTTATGGTTATATAAGAATTTTTACTAAATATAGGCATTTCGTCTAATACACTGTTAGGCATGTAAAAGAATAATGCTTGACGATCTCACGTTAACGTAAGATACTAATCTCTCGTTAACGTGAGATAGGAGTATTGCCATGCAATTAACAGATGTATTGATTCACTTAGATCAAAATATTAATGAAACTGAAAAAGAAAATATAATTGAACAACTTCGGGCTGTAGAAGGTGTTATTGCCCCACGATTCAACAAAGAAAGGGAACACTTACTTCTAGTCTCCTATAATTCAGACACAATAAGCTCCTTAAACTTGCTGAATGAAGTCAAGGGTAAAGGCTATAAAGCTCAGCTTGTCGGCTTATAGGAAGAAAATAATGGAATATGATCACTTTGTTGATATAAAAGGTATGTGCTGCTCTGCCCCTGTTATACATTTAACTAAAGAGTTTAAGGCTATGAAATCTGGTGATATTGTATTAGCTGAATCAAATAAAGTATCAATGTTAAATGATATACCGTCATACTGCTTATCAACTAAAAATGAATTAATAAAACAGCAAGAAAAAGACGGGCTATTCCATTTTTGGATAAGAATAAGATAAATGTCAGTCCATTATTTAAAAATAGGCGAAGTCGCTGAGCTGCTTAAAATAACAGTGCGAACCATCAGGTACTATGAGGAAGAAGAGCTTTTAGAGCCTCATAGAACTAATGGTGGCACTCGTTTATATACCGGACAACACCTGGCACGTTTAAAAGCTATTATTCACCTTGCTGAAAATGGTTTTTCTCTTGAAGTAATTAGACTCATTGGAAATACAAGAGAGGCTTGCTCAACAGGAAATGAAGGAAGTGAAAAAATATCAGATATTATAGATAATTCAATAAAAAATATTGAAGAAAAAATAAATAATTTAAAATCGCTACAATCAGAGTTATCTGCTGCAAAAAAACAAGTTAAAAAATGCAATGGCTGTAAAAATAAGCCATCAAGCATGGGCTGTCCAACATGTCCAGTAAATAAAAAACTCGGTAAAATTGAAATTCTTAACCTGGTTTGGCAGTAAAAATTCCTAACAAAAAATTAGCTCTGACAGCTTTGATCTACTATTTAAAAAGCAGATCGTACCTAAAAGTCACAAGTTGTTTAAATGTTGTAAGATCTTGATGGTTTGATATATTTATCCCAGAAACGGGAAGTTGATTCATTCATGACATAACATCCTATGTTAATAGTCCCACAAGGAATAAAAAGTGAAAGGTACTATTTTTAATATATACATATCTAGTAATGCAGGCGCTGAAATTATAAGCATAAATGAAGCATCTTTAATTCCAGGTAAAGGTATCGAAGGTGACCGATACTACAATGGCAGTGGGACTTTTTCAGCGTTATTAAAAAACAATCCATCAGCCGAACTAACGCTTATAGAAAAAGAAGAAATTGATAAGTTTAATAAAGAACAATGTCTAAACCTTAGTTATAGTGAACTCCGCCGAAACTTAGTCACGGAAGGTATCAGGCTAAATAATTTAGTCGGTAAAACGTTTACTATTGGCAAGGCTACTTTGAAAGGTGTTCGTTTATGTGAACCATGTGCTCACTTAGCTGAAACAGTAAATAAGTTAGTGATCCCTCATTTAATAGGGCGTGGTGGATTAAGGGCGCAAATTATATCAACTAGCAGTATTAGGGTAGGCGAACAAATTAATGGCTACGAGGAAATCAACGCCGACTAAAAACACATTGCTTGAACTACTTATTTTAAATTATGCTATTAATCACTATAACAAAACCTACTGCCATGTTTTCGGTCGGTTATTAGAGCGTTACGTGATATTAAATTAAGAATCAAATTATTATGGAATTTATACAAACCTTAAACTACAGAAATCTATTAACCAATGATCTAAAAACCATATTGACATTAGATAATTTAACTAATTTATGCGCATCTATAAGCTCTGTTACAATTCAGAATGAAAATCAGGCCGATATTTATTGTCTATGGGGCGCATTTAATTTAAAGAGAGAAGAAATAAGGTACGGTGTTCGTTTCTCATTAATCGATTGCCCGCACGCACTTGCGTGGACTGTCACTGTAAATGAAAACTTAAAGAATATTATTATTAATTGCACAACTGACAAATCAGAGCTAGAAGAAGAGTTTATTGAATCAATCCATGAGTTTTTAACAGACTGGAAAATTGGCATTAATAATGAATTGCAATAAAGCACATGGTAAGTCGATTAAATCGTGTGCGGATAAAGTAGCATACATCAGGAAAGGCCAAAAATCGGCCAGCTATTTACCGCAGGCTTAAACGCACACTAAGATGATGCTGGTTTTAAAAAATTATGAATATTAAAATAGATGATGCCTTTTGCGAGAAGTTACTTCTACAGGCTAGCGAAAGTCCAAGAAAAAGAAGCCACTTTAATTTACATAGTGATTTAAATGAGCCGGTACAGCGCCTGTGTATAGCGCTTAAAAGAGGGTCGTATGTCAGGCCCCATCATCACCCCAAAAGTAACAAATGGGAAATGATGCTAGCAATAAGGGGTGCTGTGAGTTTGATGATTTTCGATCAAGAGGGGAAGGTGCTGGAAAAATTAGTCTTAAGTCCTGGCGAGTCAGTTAATGGCATTGAGATGAAGCCTAATACCTGGCACACAGTAATGCCGCTTACAGATGATACGGTTATATTAGAGGTTAAAGAAGGGCCTTTTACAGCAACAAAAGATAGTGATTTTGCATCATGGGCGCCTTTAGAGGGTGACGATACGGTAGTTGAATTTCTCAGTTGGGCAGAGGGTGCGAATCCAGGTGATATATTTACAGCTGATTAAATTACACTTCTAATATTTAGTGTCATAACATTTAGAGTCAGGGTGAAAATAGATGGTTTAGAATTAAGGGTTTTTATTCGTATGCTGAATACCTTTTATAGGACAAAGAGACAATGAATAATTTTACAATCATAAAGATTCTTGATTTTCTTTCTTTCGCAGCATTAACGTTAATGCTCTCTACGGGTGTTTTTCTTAAATTCACACTGCCTCCAAGAAGTAGAGGGGATGAGGTATGGGGGTTATCACGACATGAGTGGGGGGGTATTCATTTCTACTTGTCGGTTGTTTTTCTGTTGTTTATGTCGGCCCATTTAATTGCACACGCAAAATTCATCAAAAGTGTAATATTGGGAAAAGCGCCAACAGAAAAATACTATCGAATAGCTGCTGGCGTACTCGGGCTATTAGCATTAATTGCTCTGGCATTCGCTCCGCTTGCCTCTCCAGTTACTGATGGTCAAAGAGGGCAGCAGAATTACCACTCTAATCGTTAAACTATTATTAAGTATACTGGCTTACTAAAATTAATTATTCTAAGTTTAATTCTGTATTTTTTTGTAAAAACACCAGGCCGCTGTTTTATATATCAAACACCGTTGGTAAATAAAAAATAACAAACAGAGTAATAAAAATACTACCAATTATATTTAGCCAAATACCTGCACCTGCCATTTGTGGAATGCTGACCTTTCTACTACTAAACACAATAGCATTTGGGGGAGTGGCTACTGGCAGCATAAATGCGAAAGATGCGGCTAAAGCAACAGCCACCATTAAGTTTAGTGGATGAACTTGTATGGCTAAGGCAAAAGCACCCATTACAGGTAACAATAATGATGCGGTTGCTGTATTTGAAGTGATTTCAGTTAAAAATGTAACCAGTAATACGATCATTAATACTAAAATAATCAAGTTCACACCATGTAAAGCAAGTAGCTGATTCGCCAGCCATTCAGTAAGTCCGCTTTGTGAGAAGCCTGAGGCAAGTGCAAAACCACCACCAAATAAAATCATAATATCCCAGGGTATGTTTTTCGCGGTTTTCCAGTCGAGTAAATATTCATTTTTTTTATAATTGGCAGGAATCATAAAGAGCAGCATGGCTCCGGCAATGGCTATGCTAGAGTCCTTTACCGATTTGAGGGCTTGAATGTCAATTAAACCACGTATTAACCAACTTGTGATGACTAGTATAAATACGCCAAGCACTTTTTTTTCTGCGGATGACATGCTGCCAAGTTTACGGAGTTGTTGCTGTAGGCTTTGTTTGCCCCCTGGAAACTCTTTAAATTCAGCTTTAAAAGCAATGTGTGTTAAATAATACCAGCATAGAAGCAGCATGATTAATGATAAAGGAACCCCAAAGCTCATCCATTGAGCAAAGCCAATGCTGTAATTGAAATTAGATTCAATTACTCCGGCCAGTATCGCGTTGGGTGGTGTACCGATTAATGTTGCGATACCGCCAATGGATGCGGAATAAGCAATGCCTAACATAAGTGCTGTAGAAAATGGTGAGTTATTATTAGCATTAGTGGTTTCAGTTTGTTTAATAACAGCTAAGCCGATTGTAAGCATCATCATTGCGGTGGCGGTGTTACTAATCCATGCTGATAAAAATGCTGTGGCGAGCATGAAGCCCAGAATAATTTGATTGGAAGAAATGCCCACCAATAAAATGGTATGCAGTGCAATTCGCTTATGTAATTGCCATTTCTCAATGGTTACAGCAATGAGAAAACCGCCCATAAAAAGAAAAATTAAATGGTTTCCATAGGATAGAGTTACTTTTGAGGTGGGCATTACACCTAGAATTGGGAAAAGGACAATCGGCAGTAAAGCTGTAGCTGGAATAGGAATGGCTTCAGTTATCCAGTAGGTGGCCATGAGAACAGCTACTGCTGCCACTTGCATGCTGCTGTCTGGCATGCCATTAGGCTGAGGTATCACGAGTAATATAAAAAATAGTATTGGGCCTAGAACAAGTCCAATTTTTTGTCGTTGGTATAAATTATTTATGTTTGACAAAACAGAGCCTTTAAATTCATTGTGATAAGTCTAAGCATATTTTATTTTATGTTTAATTCTGTTGGGCCTGTGAAAGCTCTAATTTGTTGAGTTACAGGGTCGATAAACGATAGTTCTTTAGCTAATAGTTGTAATGGTTGGGAATAATTATCTGCTGATTCTTCTTGTAAATTTGGGTAATATTTATCATGAAGTATCGGCCAGCCTAAGGCCTGCATATGCAGGCGCAGCTGATGTGTTTTCCCACTAATCGGTTTTAATTCAAATAGGGCTTTATCCCTGGTTTGCTTAAGGCAACGAATAACCGAATGACTATTCGCTTCACCCTCAATAATTTTCATTAAAAACCGAGGTTCGGATTTTACGATGCGGTTTTTAACTTGCCATTCCTGGGCAACTAAAGTTTCTTTTAAATCTATCTTTGCTATCGCCTGATAGGTTTTATTTATCTGTCGTGTTTCAAATAAATTATGGTACAGGTGGCGAGTGGCTGGGTTCACTGAAAATAATACGAGGCCAGCGGTGGCTCTGTCCAGGCGATGTACAGCCTGTAAGTTTTCCAGGCCTGTTTTATCGCGTAAGCGGCTTTGCAGGCATTCATTAATATAAATTCCGCCGGGTGTTACGGCTAAAAAATGTGGCTTATGGGCGACTAGTATTTCTTCATCCTGAAAAATTATGTCCTCTTTAAAGGGTATCGTCGGTTCGCTTTCCACTTCGCGATAATAGTAAACGCGTTGTTGTGCCTTAAAGGGTGAATCAGCTGTAATCAGTGAGCCATCATGCCAATGTACTTTTCCCTCGGCCATGCGCCGTTGCCAAACGTGTGGTTCTATATTGGGGAATTGATTAATCAGGTATTCGAGTACACTGCTAACGCCGGGGTTTTTCTGTGGCAGGCTTAGCCTGGATGGATGTTTTGCAATACTCATGCAAAACAGTATAAATTAAACAGAGCCGAGCCGGCACAAAAAAGGCCCGAGTAACAATTATTACTCGGGCCCTTAATAGAAATGCCTAACCGCTTGCTTAAGCGGCTAGATTATTTATTTTATAAATAACATTTCCTGATACTTGGGTAGTGGCCATAATTCATCAGCTACAAGGCCTTCTAATGTATCCGCATGTGCTCTAACCGCCAGCATGAGTACGCAAAGCACATCTGCACAATATTTCATGTGCTCATCAACTGAATCGAAATCATGCTCGGCCAGTGCTGCACTTAACTTGTTAACCGCGCTCATCATGCCATTGGCTTCTGCTGCAACATTGGCGATACCTGAGTTTTCAAGTTCAATACCCATGCTGCTTAAGCTAGCTGCGGTTGATGTGAGAGTCGACATATAGTTAACCGCCGCCGGGTATAGCCTGGTTGTGGCTATATCAATAACCAGTTTTGCTTCTACTTCAATTGAAAGAATATATTGCTCTGCATACACTTCAAATCGGCTGGCCAGTTCAACCGGCGATAATACACCGGTGCTTTCGAAAAGCTTAATCACCGAGGCTTCTTTAAATGCAGGTAATGCATCTGCTGTTGTTGGGATATTTTTTAGGCCGCGCTCTTCAACCGCTGCGGTATGCCATGCAGAGGAATAGCCATCACCACCGAAGATAACATTGCCATGTGCTTCCATTAGCTCTTTCAGCACAATAATGACGGCAGCTGTTTGATCTGTTCCATTAGCCAGTGCCGCTTCTAATTTTTCAGCGATCCAGTTTAATGAGTCTGCCAGCATGGTGTTCATGGCGACTAAAGGACCCGATACGGACTGTGAAGAGCCCACTGCACGGAACTCAAAACGGTTGCCGGTAAAGGCGAACGGTGAAGTTCTGTTACGATCACCTGGGTCACGCTCAAAGTGTAGGATTTGTGACAGACCTAAGTCCATTACGCCGCCCACAGCTTTTTCGAGTAACTTGCCTTCTTTGATGTCGTTAAATACGCTTTCTAACTGGTCACCCAGGTAAACTGACAGAATCGCTGGTGGTGCTTCGTTTGCGCCCAGGCGATGATCGTTTGATGCTGAAGCAATAACCGCTCTAAGCAATGGGCCATGCAAGTGAACGCCACGAATAACTGCGCCACAGAATAACAGGAAATTTAAATTATCATGCGGCGTGCTGCCCGGGTCTAACAAGTTGCCCTGTGTAGAATTGCCCACTGACCAGTTAACGTGCTTACCCGAGCCATTGATACCTGCGAAGGGCTTTTCATGTAACAGGCATAAGAAACCGTGCGCTTTTGCAGTGCTCTTCATAATCGTCATCATTAGCTGCTGATGATCGGCTGCTACATTGGCTGCCTCAAAATAGGGCGCAATTTCGAACTGTCCCGGTGCAACTTCGTTATGGTGTGTTTTTGCAGGGATACCTAAGCGGTATAACTTATCTTCGAAGTCTTGCATAAACACTTGAACACGTGCTGGAATGGCACCGAAATAGTGATCATCAAACTGCTGGCCTTTAGCAGGGGCTGCACCAAATAAAGTGCGGCCTGCTAATAGCAAATCAGGTCGTGCATTGGCGAAGTTTTCATCAACCAGGAAGTACTCCTGTTCGGCACCACAGCTTGAATTTAGTGGTGCGATTTCTGACTCACCCATTAATGAAAGCACTTTATTCGCCGCTTTGTCCATCGCCGCATTTGAGCGAAGTAGGGGGATCTTTTTATCCAGCGCTTCACCTGTCCATGACATGAAAACACTCGGAATCATCAAGGTAGCGCCGTTTGCCGTATGCATAATGTATACAGGGCTGGTTGGATCCCATGCGGTATAACCACGTGCTGCATTGGTCATACGCAGGCTGCCGTTGGGGAATGAAGAACCATCTGGCTCACCCTTAATTAACAGGCTGCCGGTAAACTCGGTAATCGCTGCACCATCAGAATTCGTAATGATAAAACCATCGTGCTTTTCTGCGGTGACATTGGTCATTGGGTAAAAAATATGTGAGAAGAACTTGGCGCCTTTTTTCATCGCCCAGTCTTTCATTGCGGCTGCGACGACATCAGCGGTAGCTGGGTCAAGTGGAGCGCCTGTTTGTGCTGTATTTTTTATCGATTTAAATGCATTTTTAGATAACGCTTCTTCCATAGTAGCCAGATTAAATACATCGCATGCCCAGATTTCGCTCAGTGGAGCAGTTGCCTTGCTCTCTTTTGGTGCGCGATTAGTGATGTGTGCAATCGCTTGCATACGTGATTCATTTCCACTCATTAGATGTCCTCAGCCTATAAATTAAGGGTTTTTTTGATATTAGTAAGGGCTATGTGTAATGTAGAGCCTTAGTGTTTATTAACCTAATAAGCAACATTCAGGCCATAGAATAAGTTAACGCGGCTGATTCTACATTTTGAGCAATATTTTGGGAAGAGCCTTATAAGGTGTATTTAGTCGATATTGGTAAATATGAATAATGAATTTACGTGTGTTTTATAGGGAGGTGAAAGCACATTGATGCCAGATTAGCATCAAATATCAATAAAGAGGTGAGCGCTGATAAAATGAGGCTAGGTACCGTTGGTATTAATTTGCAAGTTATTTGATTACTGGCTTTATTTGTTTCAATCACTACCCGGTTTTAAGCGCCATATCCAGTTGGATGGCCGGGTATAAAAGCTTCGGTAAAGACCAGTAGTTGCGCATTATTAGCCACGACTTCCTGCCAGGGTTTGTATGTACTGGTCAAGCCATACCGGACACTTTTTTTAGAGAGTTTTCATAGTTAACCGGTGACTTTGAGTAACTTTTTGTGTTCTGAAATCCATTTCCCAATAACCCTGAATTGCAGCGTATAATTCGCATAAATGCAGGCTAGCTGTATATAAACAACAATGGGCAGTTATACATGAAAGAAGTTGAAGTTACACAGGAGCCAGTTGAACTCTATAAAATCCTTAAATTTGAAGGGTTGGTGCCGAGTGGCGGTGAAGCGAAGTTGGTGGTTGGTGAAGGTATGGTTAAGGTAAATGGCAAGGTGGAAACCAGAAAGCGTAAGAAGATTGTGTCTGGTGACACGATTGAGTTTGCGGGTGAGACAATAAAAATTAAACTGGCAGAAGAATAATTGTTTAAGCAGGCGTTAATTCAATAAGGTGCAACTATTGGCTAATAGTTGTTGGCTATGATTAGCAGGAAAAAAGATGAGTCAGGAAAAAAGTAAAATACAGTGCCCTGGATGCGGTATTGAAATAGATGTGAATGATATCCTGTATCGCCAGGTTGATGAACAGCTTAAAAAAGAATACACAGATGAGCTTAAAAAAGAAAAAGAAAAATTTGATGCTCAGTCGTCTGCATTGGAAAAGGAAAGGCAAGCATTAAAGGCAGAGAAGGCCAGACAGGAAGAAGAGATAGCCAGAAAAGTTAGTGATGAAGTTAAAGAAAAAGAGCTGTCCTTAAAGAAAAAAATAAAAGCAGAGGCTGAAGAAGAGCAGTCTAGTGCACTTAGATCGTTGCGTGAAGAATTAGATGAAAAGTCAACAAAAATAAAAGAGTTGAATAAGACAACGATTGAATTGGAAAAGATTAAAAGAGAAAAGGACGAGCTAGAAGATTCACTGAAAGCCAAGTCTGAAATAGAGCTAAATAAAAGGCTGCAAGAAGAAAAAGAAAGAATTAAGAAAGAAGAAAGTGTCAAAAATGAATTTAAATTAAAAGAGCTAGAAAAAAAGCTGGCAGATCAAAAAACACTTACTGAAGAAATGCAGCGTAAGCACGAACAGGGCTCGATGCAGCTACAGGGTGAGGTGCAAGAGCTAGCTGTTGAAGAGTGGTTGGCGGAAAAGTTTCCTTTAGATACGGTTCAAGAAATTAAAAAAGGTGAGCGCGGTGCCGATTGTCTGCAAATAGTGAATACGCGAACACATCAAAATTGTGGAACCATTTACTACGAAAGCAAACGAACAAAATCCTTTCAGCCGGGATGGATTGAAAAATTCAAGGCAGATATTCGAGAAAAAAATGCCAATATTGGTGTGCTAGTAACAGATGTAATGCCATCGGATATGGAACGCCTTGGCTTGAAAGAGGGTATATGGATATGTTCGTTTGATGAATTTAAAGGTCTATGCACAGTATTACGTGAATCTATTATAAAAATTAGCAGTGCTATTGTTACACAGGAAAATAAAGGCGATAAGATGGGGATGCTTTATGATTTCCTCACGAGTAATGAATTTAAATTACAAATAGAAGCTATTGTTGAAGGCTTTACTCAAATGAAATCTGACTTAGAATCAGAACAACGTGCAATGCGTAGTATCTGGAAAAAACGTGAAAAGCAGATAGATAAAGTCTTGCTGAATACAACAGACATGTATGGTTCTATTAGAGGTATTGCGGGTAATGCCGTGCAGACAATCTCTCTTTTAGAGTTGCCGTCAGATGATGGGGTAGATACGTAAGAACTGTATTGTAAGTATTTGTAGCTGTCTTATAAATAATGAAGGCCATAAGTTATTATGGCCTTCATTGTTTTAAAATTAAATTATAGCGCGTTTCTATCAGGTTATTGGGATTAGTGAAAGTTCTACGCGGCGATTTAATGCACGGCCTTTTTCTGTATTGTTATCAGCTACTGGGTTTTTTTCACCGAAACCAACAGTGTCAAAGCGTAGTTCATTTATTTTTCTAGACTTTAAGTATGTTGCAACAGAATTTGCTCGATTTTCAGATAGCTTTTGGTTGTATGTTTCAGAGCCTTTGCTATCAGTGTATCCAGCGACAATAATTGTTGTTTTATCAAATTCTTCTAGTACAAGAGCGACTGAATCAAGAACATCATAGAAATCTGACATTAGATGACTGCCGTTGCTAGGGAATGTGATGTTACCAGGCATAATTAAGTTAATGTTGTCGCCATCACGTACTACACTTACACCGCTATTGCGCAGTTGTTGTCTTAATTTGGCCTCTTGTGTATCCATATAGTAACCAGCGCCGCCACCTACAATGGCACCAATGCCTGCATTACGTAGTAAGCGTTTTTTACGCTCACTCGCGCTTTTATCCTTATTGGCCAAGTATGATAGAACCATTGCCGCACCAGCGCCTATACCAGCACCTTTAGCTGTGTTTGTTGTTTTTTCGTCTCCAGTGTAAGGGTCAAAGGTGGTACAGCCACTGAGTGTTGTCACACTAGCAATGCTTAAAGCTATAATGAGGTTTTTCATTGTATGGATACCTAATTAAGTGATAAGTAAAAGCCAATAGTATAAATATAGATAACCAGTTAAATATGGTTATAGTTTAAAACTTACTATATTGGCAAGAAAAGGTTGAAAGCATTTTACATTATAAAACACTTGGAAAGTAGTTATTGGAATGTTAAAGAATGTTAATTTGAATAATCAAAAATGCTGTAGATGGTTTGTATAATACATCACTATAATCTACAAGAGTTGATCACATATATACACTATTATTTCAAAGGTTAATCATGAAAATATTTGCACGATTTATTGTGGTATCTTACTTATTCCAATTTCGCTTACAGGCTGCTTAAGCTCGGGTAGCGATTCCTCGAGTCAAAACACCGTTATGCTCAGTGAAGTTATGACTATTTGTGGGGCATTAGTGGGGGAGCAGGCAGAACAGCGTATAAATAGTGAGTGGGAGAAATATCCAGAAGCTAATGCTAGTCGTCCAGTAATAGAAACTATGGCACAGGTTTTACTGACTAATCCAGAAGGTCAGACACAGCCAGGAACTGGCGAATACAAAATGTATATAAGTTGTGCGACAGAATTACTTTGGCTAAAGGGTTTTTAAAGTAAATTCTCAGGATTTAAACAGGTAAACGAAAAATACTGTGTTCTTTATAAGTAAAGATAACTAACTTTACTATTGTTTAGCTTTTGTAAAAGAATTTTTTAACTGATTTATAACGCCTACAAATTTTTCATCTAAGCTAATATTATTGTTTAAAGTTTCAGTCACCGTTTCTCGTTTAGAGGCAATAAATTTAAGCAAATTGTTTCTATCATCAGGCTCAAGCTCAATAGTATTAAGGTAAGTTCCTAGCTCATTACCCATAGTATTAAATAAGCTTTGAATGTTTTCTGCTTGCTCTTCAGATGCTTTTTTTATTTGAGCGATGGAAGTGTGTGTGCCATCTACCAGTGATTTAAGATTTTTGTGTTGGTTGTTTAGGTGCTTTTGCGTGTCTAGTGCATGTACTTTATTGTTGCTGGCTGAAACTACGTGTTTTATGTAGTCGATATAGCGCTCAGATATTTCTGACTCCTCAGGTAAACCGCAAATAAGTAATGATACATATGGCTTATTTAAAATATAACAATCCTTATATTGATGTATTGTATCTGAAGATTTGAACTGATCTATTGCCGTCTGATATTCATCTTTTTTTGCATTGTTTGATGATTCATTCAATACACCAAATTTCGAACGAATTTGTATGGCACCATCTAATTTGTATTCATTCAAAGCATAAAGTAGATATTGCATTAAGTCTTCATAAGACTTGGCTTCAGCGGTCTCTAGTAAATTATCTATGACCAGGTTGTATTCATTAGTGATGGCAAGCGATAGCAGAATTAAATCTTTTGCCTGTTCGAGGTCGTCGTTGCTAAGCGCAAGTTCATCGTCATCAGCAGGGATGCAAACAATAGGTTGATGCATTGTTTCAGTTGACTCAGAGGAACCATCAATAGCATTGTCATCAAAATATTCAGTTTCCAGTTTTGCGAATACAGATTCATCGACAGGTTGTCCCTGGCGTTGCTGATTCACTACTTTTTTAAGCAGTTTGTTTTTTTCTTTCTCTATAATTAATTCTTCTTGTATAGAAAAGAAGAGGCCTTTAAATGTATTGAGGTTAGAAACCCTTTTATTTAAAGAGTCAATCTCATGTTTAAGTAGGCCTACTAGTGTCGGGCTTCCCTGATTTTCCCTTTTGCTTGATCCCTGAGCCCTTTTGGCTAGCCACTCATCATTGATAAATTGCATGTTGTTTATTTGAATGTGTTTGTAATTAATTGATTCTAGCAGCTTTTTGACTTTTTGGTATGAGCGATTGATGCGTTGTGATATGCGGCATATTATCTGCCCTGATTGGCTTATAAAAGTGTAAGCAGGACTTTTTTTTAAAATGTTTTATGTGTTGTTTTCGATGCGTTTCTTTAACAGAACGTATACTGCGCCAATGCCGCCATCTCTGGGTGTTGCACTGACAAAAGCCAATACTTGAGGGATATTTTGTAGCCATTTATTTACCATTGCCTTGAGCACGGGTTTATTGCCATCAGAGTTATAGCCTTTGCCGTGTACAATTTTTACAAGCTTATATTGCTGAAGCTGTGCGTGGTCGAGAAAGCTTAGTAGTGCTTGGCGCGCATCATCGCGGCGATAGCCATGCAGGTCTATGTCATCTTCTATGGGTATTTTCCCATTACGGATTTGCTTTAGATAAGCTTTTTGCACGCCAGAGCGCATGAATTCCAAATGATCATCACAGGGCGGGATAAAGTCGTCACTGAGTGTATCGGCGATATTGGGCTCTGTAATTTGCGCACGTTTCTTTATGGGTGAGGGTTTAGTTTTCAGGTTAACTTTATCGGACTGCATGCGATTAACGCCTTGCATGGCCTGGCTAAATAGTTTGTTATCATCCTTTGTATCTTTACTCATTAGATTGAATCATTTTTTTGTGGTGAATCGTTTGATGGGTATTTAATTCGCTGTGAATGCGAAACTATATTTTATATTATGGCTATATTATTAGAAGGGTGATCAAGCGTGCAAATTTTATTAAGTAATGATGATGGCTTTCAGGCGCCAGGTTTGGTCATTTTAGCCAAGAGTTTGCGTAAATTAGGTGAAGTCACCGTGGTGGCACCCGATCGTAACCGCAGTGCGGCGAGTAATTCCCTCACGTTAAACCGCCCCATAACCCCGCAGTTAACCGAAAATGGATTTTACAAAGTCGATGGCACACCTACGGACTGTGTGCATTTAGCGATTACGGGTATTTTAGAAAATGAACCGGATATAGTGATTTCTGGCCCCAATGATGGCCCTAATATGGGGGATGACGTGCTGTATTCCGGCACGGTAGCCGCAGCGACGGAGGGGCGCTTTTTAGGCTTGCCCGCGATTGCGGTTTCCATGGGGAGCTTTGAGCCTAAGCACTATGAAACGGCTTGTTGGGCAATTACAAAAATCATTGAGAAGTTGCAAGAAGCACCGTTAACAGATGACACCATATTGAATGTGAATGTGCCTGACTTACCCTGCGAACAGATTAAAGGCTTTAAAAGCACCCGCCTGGGTAACCGACATAAATCGGAAGGGGTGATTAAACAGAAAAATCCTCGGGGTGATGCGATTTACTGGGTAGGTCCACCGGGAGAAGAGCAAGATGCCGGTGAAGGCACTGATTTTTATGCTGTAAAACAGGGATTTATTTCAGTTACCCCTTTGCAGATCGATTTAACACGGTATGATAGCCTGCAAAATCTTAATCAATGGCTTGCGGAGTTGTAGTCCTGGCCTTATTCATACTATCAGGTTGTGTAACTAATTGAATTTATCAGACCCCCGTGTGCAGGGTATAGGCATGACGTCTCAGCGAACCCGTGACCGTCTAATTGAACGATTACGCGTTAAGGGTATTCAAAATGAGAAAGTGCTAGACGCAATGCGAACCATGCCTCGGCACCTGTTTGTAGATGAGGCGATGAGCTCTCGTGCCTACGAAGACTCTTCTTTACCGATTGGACATGGTCAAACAATTTCTCAGCCCTTTATTGTTGCTCGTATGACCGAGGTGTTGTTGAGCCATGGCACGCCAGAGGCTGTACTGGAAGTGGGTACAGGTTCGGGCTATCAGGCCGCTATTTTGTCGCAACTGGTGCCTAAAGTGTATTCAGTTGAACGCATTGTTGCGTTACAAACCCAGGCGCGTGAGCGTTATCACATGTTGGGTATTAATAATATTTCGCTAAAACATTCTGATGGTTCCTGGGGCTGGCCACAATTTGGGCCATACAAAGCGATCATCGTTACAGCCGCTCCAGAAGAAGTGCCGCAAGGCTTGCTTGAACAGTTAGATATTGGTGGCATGATGGTGATTCCAGTAGGTAGTCAACAGGGCGTGCAAAAACTACTGTTAATTACCCGTGAAGAAAATCAGTTTGTTGAAGAAGAGCTGGATGCGGTGAAGTTTGTGCCTATGTTAAATGGAGCGGTCAGTTGATTTTTGCTGGAATGTATAAACGTTGCATGCAATGGGCGGATCACCCAAAGCGTGAGCGATATTTAGTTGGTGTAAGCGTCTTTGAGTCTTTTATATTCCCGGTACCAACCGCCCTGTTAATGATTCCCATGGTCATTGCGACACCTGATAAGGCCGTGCGCTTAGCCACAATCACAACATTAATGTCGGTGTTTGGAGCGGTGATTGGATATTTGCTGGGCTGGGGCGCTATGGAAGTGATAGAACCCTGGATAGCAAAAATGGGCTGGATACCACAACTTGAATTAGCCCGCGCCGAATTTGTTACATACGGTGTGTTGGCTGTCGGCATAGGTGCATTTACACCCGCACCTTTTAAAATATTTACACTTACCGCCGGCATGCTTTCAATGTCGTTTATTCCATTTATACTCGTATCGCTAATAGGTCGGGGAGCGCATTTCTTTTTAATTGCACTCTTAATGGCATGGGCTGGACCAAAAATGGAACCAGTGGTGCGTAAATACATTGAGTGGTTAGGCTGGGCAGTTATTGCGTTAGCGGTAGTCGGTCTATTGATTCACAAATATCTATAAGTTACTTCATAATTTAGTTGATAGGATGCCAGCACGATTGCAGACAAATGCCTTTCGTTTTATAGCTTTACTGGTGCTAGCCAGTTTGCTATCTGCTTGTGCAGGCCTTTCCAAAAGCTGGAATATGCAGGGATACACGGTAAGCAAAGGCGATACCTTATACTCTATTGCGTGGAAGTATGAAAAGGATTTTCGGCAAATAGCCGAGTGGAATAATATCCCCCCTCCCTATGATATTTTTCCTGGGCAGCGCTTAATCATGCAAGCGGCCAATAGGGACGGTACTTTATCCAGCGGAGAGCGGCCTCAAGTACTGGTTGATTCTGTTACTGGAGAATCTATTGGTGACGCCCCGGCCAAAGCGAGTAAGCCGCCTGGATTGCCCAGCAAAGTAAAGCGAACGCCAAGATTTACCAAGGTGAGAAAAAACGACACACTCTATGCTATTGCTCGGCGAGAAGGCTTTACCCACCATCAAATCGCCCGCTGGAATCATATAAAGTCGCCTTATACTTTAAAGCCAGGGCAAAAACTTCGTTTAAGTCCATCTCAAGCCATCTCTAGAGCAGATGTAGCAGCCAAAATATCGCCCGTTACAGTAAAACCTCTCATTTCAAATGAGATAGTAGCTAAACCCATTGCGCAGAAAAACAAACTGCCGAATAGCGTGGATAAGTGGCACTGGCCTTCAAAAGGACGCGTTGTTAAAACATTTAAATTGAATGATACCGCACGAAAAGGTATCGGTATTCGAGGCCGCTTAGGGCAGGCAGTCACTGCAGCAGCGGCGGGAACCGTTGTGTATAGCGGCAATGGCTTAATCAATTATGGCAATCTGGTGATTATTAAGCACAGTCATTCCTACTTAAGCGCCTATGCGTATAACAAAAAACTCCTCGTAAAAGAGGGCGATAGCGTTAATCCCGGTCAGATTATTGCGAGAATGGGCAGCCCTGATTCTAATAAACCTCAACTGCACTTTGAAATTCGTCGAAATGGCAAACCGGTTAATCCTCTTCACTATTTGCCCAAGTCTTGATCTATCGCAAATCCATTGCCAGCGGTGTTTGCTGATTTTTTGAATAAAAATACGTTTATCGGTGTATGTATGCCTTACGTCTATATTTGTGCCATATTTGTCAACTAAGAAATCATATTTTCTGACGAAATGTAGAAAAAAGAACATATTCTTCTTGTGTTTCCTTTGTAGATGCTTTAAAAAGGATGCATAAGTGTGTGATTTAAATAGATTTATTATTCTTTTCTAATATACGAGAGAGCTTATAAAGCGTCTAGTAATTTAAAAAATAATAAATAGCTCACGTGGGGAGGGCTACATAATGAATGCAGTATGCGCAAGAAAATTACCACAGGAAGAAATTAAAGCTGACGGAGACGTTGAAGAAAATCATGGGGAAATATTCCTTGATGATGTGGCGATAGATGACGAGTTGGAGCTTGATGATAAGGTTGAGGTTGCATCGAAGGCAGCGGAAACTAAAGCTAAAGCTAAGGCTAAATACGCTGCAGGAAGTGTTAATCGAAAAGAAATGGATGCAACCCGTTTGTATCTTCGTGAGATTGAATTCTCACCACTGTTAATTGCTCAGGAAGAAGTTTATTACTCTCGTTTGGCACGTAAGGGCATTGTATCTGCGCGTAAAAAGATGATTGAGTGCAACTTACGCCTGGTTGTTAAAATTGCCCGTCGTTACATGAATCGTGGTCTGGCCTTATTAGATTTAATTGAAGAAGGCAATCTGGGGTTAATTAGAGCGGTAGAAAAATTTGACCCAGAAAAAGGCTTCAGATTTTCAACCTATGCAACCTGGTGGATTCGCCAAACCATTGAACGCGCGTTAATGAATCAAACACGTACTATTCGTTTGCCGATACATGTGATTAAAGAATTAAATGTTTACCTGCGTGCATCACGCAAGCTAGAAGCGCTAAACGAGCATGAGCCAACGGCAGAACAAATAGCACAATTAGTTGATAAGCCGGTGGCTAACGTTGAAAAAATGTTAGGACTACGTGATCGCGTATCGTCTGTTGATGTCCCTGTCGGCAAAGATAATGATCGTCCACTACTGGAAATCATTCCTGATCTGGCGAATCCAGAACCCTCTGCCATTTTGCAAAATGCAGATGTTATGGCCAATCTTGAAATGTGGTTGAATCAGTTAGAAAGCAAGCAACGTCAGGTGGTTGTTCGTCGTTTTGGTTTGCATGGCTATGAGCGTACAACACTTGAAGAAGTGGGGCGCGAATTAGGTGTTACACGTGAGCGTGTACGTCAAATTCAAATGGATGCGCTGAGGCACCTACGTAAAATTCTGGAAAGCCATGGCTTCTCAGAAGAGTTATTACTCAACGATTAATAATAATAATAAATGCTGTAATCTTTAAAGGGAGGCATTGCCTCCCTTTATTTTGTCTGGATTTTTAGTGAGCTGTACTTTAATTATTATGCGTGGTTTAAAGAATAATACCGGCAATTATAAAGCGGTCTTCGGCAAGTAAAATATTGTATGTACGACATGCGGCACGCGTGTCCATAAACTCAACACCAATGCCTTGCTCTATTGCGGGTGCGTAGCTTGATGGATGTGGAAATATTATTTTTTCCCCAGTGCCCATCAATATGACTTCCGGTTTTAACTTGATGATGTCGTGCCAGTGTTCATGGGTCATCTGCTCTATATCATCGACTCCCCAGTTTTCATTGAGAGAGGTATTGCTGATCAGGAAGCTCCTGGTAAAACACTGGTTATTTACCACAATACTATTGTTCTCATAGGATTGAATAATATGGCTGCCTGCGGAGTAGTCTTCACTGAGTTTCATAGTGTTTGCCGTGTTTTCTTTGAACAGATGGTTTTTTATTATACACAAAGTCGATAGTGGACGGCTTATGTTAAATGAAGTGCAGTAGAGTGTTTAAATTAGCGCCATTTCACTATATTATCTCCAGCTGAAATTAGAGTTGGTGACAGCTACAAATATAAGCCAGGCTTCTGGCATAGCGGAGTATAAATACATGCAACCCGTCAAAATCGGTTTAATGGGCTTAGGTACTGTTGGTGGCGGCACCGCGACAGTTTTATTAAGAAACTGCGAAGAAATTGCACGTCGTGTAGGGCGTAAACTGGAAGTTGTGCATGCGGCAGCGCGTGATATTGCAGATCAGAGCATTCTTGATCCAGCCAAAGTTAAATTATCAGAAGATGCTAGCAGCGTCGTTAATGATCCAGATGTTGATATTGTGGTTGAGCTTATTGGCGGTTATTCACCGGCCAAAGAGCTTGTGCTTAAGGCTATCGAAAATGGTAAGCATGTAGTTACGGCAAATAAGGCGTTAATAGCGTTACATGGCACAGAGATATTTAAAGCCGCTGAAGAGAAAGGCGTTATTGTTGCCTATGAAGCGGCTGTTGCTGGTGGTATTCCAATTATCAAGGCTGTTCGTGAAGGCCTGGCTGCAAACCAGATAGAATGGGTTGCGGGCATTATAAATGGTACGGGTAACTTTATACTGACTGAAATGCGCGACAAGGGGCGTGACTTTGATGATGTGTTGAAAGAAGCTCAAGAGCTGGGTTATGCCGAAGCAGATCCAACCTTTGATGTTGAAGGTATTGATGCGGCGCATAAGCTAACCATTTTAGCATCCTTGTCTTTTGGTATACCGCTGCAGTTTGATAAAACATTTACGGAAGGCATTAGCAAAATCACGCGGGAAGATGTGACCTATGCTGAAGAGTTAGGTTATCGCATCAAGCATTTAGGTATTGCACGCAAATCTGCAAATGGCATTGAAATGCGTGTGCACCCTACCTTAATTCCAGAGCGTCGTTTAATTGCCAATGTTGATGGTGTAATGAATGCTGTTTTAATTAAGGCGGATGCGGTTGGGCCAACCTTATATTACGGTGCGGGCGCAGGTGCAGAGCCTACCGCGTCTGCTGTGATAGCCGATCTGGTTGATGTAGCACGGGTAATGGAGTCAGCTGCAGAGCAACGCGTACCTATGCTAGGTTTTAAATCTGATGCAATGAAGGATACGCCTGTTGTTGCTCATGATGAGTTTGAAACCTCATACTATGTGCGTATGCAGGCAGATGATCGCCCGGGCGTATTAGCTGAAGTGACCAGTATTTTTGCGGCTAATGGTATTTCGATTGAAGCGGTAATTCAAAAGGAACCTAAAGAAGGTCAGACACGTGTTTGCCTGATTATGCTTACGACTTTGATTATTGAAAAAAATATGACGAAGGCATTGTCAGAAATTGAAGCACTGGATTCAATTGAAGGCGATGTAACGAAGATACGTCTCGAGCATTTAGATTAATCTTAATTTACTTAAATGTTTGTGCATTTAAGAACTGCTCAAATAACTCGCTCCAGTTAATCGGCATATTTACATCAGTCGGTTGCTGGAGCGTTTTTATATAATCACTTCTGGGAATCATTCTTGCGCCCAGGCTTTCCAGGTGAGGTGTATACACCTGCGAATCGATCAGTTTAAATCCATGATGTTGTATAAAGCGACAAAACTGAACCAGTGCGACCTTGGATGCATTGCTTTGTAAGCTAAACATCGATTCACCGCAGAAAACATGTCCGCTACTTACGCCATATAAACCGCCGACGAGTTGCGTACCATTCCAGCATTCAACGCTATGAGCATGGCCATGTTTATGCATATTAATATAGGCCTGTTGCATCTCTTCAGTTATCCAGGTGCCACCTTGTCCATCGCGAGGCTGATTTGAACAGTTAGTAATAACGTCCTCAAAAGCGCTATCTATGCTAATGCGAAAAGGCCCATTGCGAATATTCTTGGCAAGGCTACGCGATACTTTTATTTCATTTGGAGGTAGTACAAAACGTGGATCGGGCGACCACCATAAAATAGGCTCACCTTCGCTATACCAGGGAAAAATACCATTTTTATAGGCATTAACAAGTCTGCGCAACGATAAATCACCACCCGCTGCCAGTAAACCGTCTGGTTCCTGGAGGGACATTTCTACTGGGGGAAAATTAGCTTGAGGGTTTGGGTCTAACCACTGTAATGAGATCATTAACTAAGTGTAAGAGAACTGCTACAATCAAACAATAATAATTATTAATGTTGATGCTTACGGGTTGATACTGAAGGGGTTATATACATGTTTCAAAAAGTGATGTCTGATTTGTCTGTGTTGCTGGTTGAGCCTTCTAAGGCGCAAGCCAAATTTATTCACAAGGAATTAAAAGACGCAGGCATACATCGTTTGAATATTGCCCTGGATGGTGAATCAGCCTTAACGAGTATGATAACTAATACGCCAGATTTAGTGATTAGCTCGATGTATTTGCCGGATATGACCGCTTCAGATTTAGTCCTTCAAATGCGTGGTGATGAAGACTTACGTGAAGTCGCCTTTATGTTGATTTCGAGTGAAACGGGTTTTGATGCAATAGACCCTATACGTCAGGCGGGTGTCACGGGGATATTACCGAAACCATTTGAATCGGCACAATTGAAACGTTGTTTGTATAATACGCTGAATATTATTAATCCTAATGCAGTTGAGCTAGATGAGTATAGCGCAGAAGATTTGCGTGTATTAATTGTTGATGACAGCAAGATGGCAAGGAATCATATTAAGCGAGTGCTAAAAGGTTTAGGGATTGAAAATATTACTGAGGCAGATGATGGTGCGAGTGCGGTGCCTATTTTAGATGCGCAGTTTTTTGATTTCGTAGTAACTGACTACAATATGCCGCAAATGGATGGTAAAGCATTGCTTGAGCATATTCGTAATAAAAGTAATCAGCGTTCAATTCCTGTTTTAATGGTTACATCTGAAGGTAATAAGGGGAATTTGGCCGCTGTTGAGCAAGCGGGTGTTTCCGGGATTTGTGATAAACCATTCGAGCTGGATACCGTGCGAGAAATGGTGAATAAAATGATGACAGATATTTAGGTCTTATTATCTGTTAGTATTTATTTATTCTAAATCTCATTCTTTCTAAATATTTTTATATTATTTTTCTATAAAATCTAAATCATAAGTGCACATTCCTTTAATGTATAAACACATCAAACATTCAGGTCGTTGGCTAATTTCACATAAAGACTGGAAAGCCAATCTGGTTTTTATGCTGGGTGGTGCCGCTGTTGGTCTGGTTGCGGTATTTATGGCGGTCACCAGTGACTGGGCTAATCATACTTTTTTTCATCTGGTGGAAAAAAATTCCTATTTGCCTTTTATTATCGCGCCCTCAGGTTTGATTCTAATCGTTTTTCTAACACGTAAGTTTTTTCCGGGAGCAGAGGGTAGTGGTATTCCACAAGTAGTGGCAACGCTAGAGCTCGGCCATGAAAAGGAGCGTAGCGTGTTACTCACTCTGCGCATTGCCTTTGGTAAAGTTTTTTTATGTATCTTAGGTTTATTGAGTGGCGCTTCAATTGGTCGTGAAGGTCCAACGGTTCATGTTGGCGCGGCCATCATGTTTTCTTTGCGTCGTTTTATTCGTTTCAGATTGTATGATATGGAGCGGGTTTTAATTATTGCTGGCGGTGCTGCCGGTGTTGCCGCTGCGTTTAATACGCCCCTGGCTGGAATTGTATTTGCTATAGAAGAATTGAGTCGATCTTTTGAAGTGCGTACCCGTGGACTGATGTTGGCGGGTGTCGTTGTAGCCGCGATTATTGCCATTGCTATTTTGGGTGATTACACATATTTCGGAAAAACCAGTGCCTCGATAGATTTAAAAGATGCCGTTGTGCCGGTGTTGGTTTGCGGGATTGTATGTGGCTTTTTGGGCGGTATCTTCAGTTTAACCTTAATTCAGGGCAGTCGTTGGATAGCACCATTTCGTGGCAGAAATCCATACGTAGTTGCAGGGCTATGTGGCTTAGGTATTGCGATTATTGGCTATTACTCTGGCCACCTAACTTACGGTAGTGGTTATGCTGAAGCCAAAGCGATTATGGATAATACCGGTGAAATTCCAGGCAGTTATGGTTACCTGAAATTACTCGCAACCGTGGTTTCATATTTAAGTGGCATACCCGGCGGTATCTTCGCGCCTTCTTTAGCAACCGGTGCAGGCATTGGTGCGCATATTGCCGAATGGCTAACGACTTATCCTTACGGTGCCATTATTTTATTTGCTATGGTGGGTTATTTTGCGGGTGTGGTGCAGGCGCCGATTACCGCATTTGTGATTGTGATGGAAATGACCGATCAGCAAGAATTGATTTTGCCATTAATGGTAGTGGCGTTTTTAGCCACAGGTATTTCAAAGTCAATTTGTAAAACGCCGATTTATAGCACCCTGGCAGATAATTTTTTACCGGAAGATAAAAAAATATTTTCTAATAAAAAGGAATGAATTTACTCGGGAATATTCAATACCCTGTCGATATCACTCATTGCCTGAAACTCTTCAATATTAATACCTGCTTTTATAAAGTCCATTGCATCAGGATATCCGCTGGCTTCTTCGGCTAGTTGCCGAGCCTCTTTTACCCAATTTCCAGACCAAATCATTACTAAGCCGATATCATCATCCGTTAGTTCGCTTATTGCGGTTTGTAATATTTGATAGAAACCATTTCTTGATAGTGGTGTATGTATATTGGCTAATGCAGTGACATTGCATTGTTTTAATGATCTGATTAAATCGTGTGTGTTTTTTTCGAGAAGTAGCTCTCTACTTTTTTCGGTTATTGCTTTAATCGTCGATTCAATTAACTGGTACTCTTTAGTGCCATGACTGGCTCGCCCGAAAACGGCAATAAACGATTCAAGTGTTATCAATGCGTCGTGTGTTTTTGTTATGTTGCGTGATCGCTTAAGAATTTTGTTACAGAAACTTTCTAATTCGCTGGCATCAATGGAAATTTTAATGGCTTGTAGATTGTTCATATTTGGCTATTCACGATTTTATTTTTATCAGGTCATACCCTGGGGGAGGAATTTATGCATTCTATATTACTGGGTAGTTTGTCAGCTATTAATAATTAGTCTTTATAGGGTGAGGCATTTATTAGTTCTATGCCGTATTCTTCTAGGGCATTGTTTTCACGTTGTAAGTGGTCAACTAATACCCGATGAAACTCCGCGTGTGCAACCCAATGGGCGGAGTATGTTTTAACCGGTAAAAATCCACGGGCTATTTTATGTTCCCCCTGTGCACCGGGTTCAAAGGTTTTTAAGCCATGTTGAATGCAGTATTCAATGCCGGTGTAATAGCATACTTCAAAATGTAGCCCGTCATATTCCTCTAAACATCCCCAGTGTCTACCGTATAAGGCTTCTTTGCCAATAATACAGATAGCGCCGGCGACAATTTCATTATTTTTATAGGCAAAAATAATCAGTAGCTTGTTGGCGATGGCTTTGAAAAAATTAAGGCTTAAAGTAGGTGAGCCAGATTTCTTCAAAAAGGTGATTTGATAAAAGTGGTAAATCTTACGCCATTGATCATCGTTTAATTCCGAACCATTGAAGGTTTTTATATCGATATTCTGATCGGTAACCTTACGCCGCTCCTGTTTAATATTTTTACGTTTCTTCGATGTCAATTTGGAGAGGAAGTCATCGAAGCTTGCGTAGTTATGATTATGCCAATGAAACTGGTAATCAAAACGTTGCAATTCGGTGTGTTGTTTTAATACCTCAAAATCATCTTGCAGATTGAATAACCAGTGAGTACTCGAGTAATTGTTTTTATTAGAAAACTCAAGTGCAAATTTTATTAATAGTGATTTAGTCTTCGCGTTATTATCTTTTGCCAATATTCGTGGCCCCTGGCAAGGTGAGTAGGGAATAGCGATAACCAGTTTGGGATAATAATTGATTCCAGCGCGTCGGTAAGCATCGGCCCAGGCCCAGTCAAAAACAAACTCTCCATAGGAATTGTCTTTTTCATATGCGGGCATTGCACCAATTAATTCATTGTTATTATCATGAACCAAAAAATATTTTGGGCTCCAGCCATAGCCTTGTAAACATTGTCCCGTTTCAAAGGCCAATAAAAACGCATGCTGGATAAAAGGATTAATATCGCCCGCCAGAGCATTCCATTGCTCGGCGGGAATATCATTGATGCTTTCGCAAATACTGAGTTGTGTCATAAGCCGATTCTAAAGTGGGGGCGGTAGGGGACTTATGTAAATTTTAAAGGCTTAGCCTTCCTGTTCGTCGAGAAATTTTTCAGCATCAAGTGCAGCCATGCAGCCTGCGCCAGCAGATGTCACCGCTTGTTTGTATATTTGGTCTGCTACATCACCGGCGGCAAATATACCGGGTATGCTTGTCGCCGTCGCATTGCCCTGTGTGCCAGCATTAACACTTACATAGCCATTGCTCATGTCTAGCTGGCCATCAAAAATACTGGTATTAGGTGAGTGACCTATGGCGATAAATACACCCGCCAAGTCGATATCTTTGGTGCTGCCGTCTAGGGTGCTCTTAATGCGCATACCCGTAACGCCGGTTTTATCACCCAGAACTTCATCTAAGGTGCTGTTCCATTCGATAGTGACATTGCCATTTTCGGCGCGATCTTTTAGGCGATCTGCGAGAATTTTTTCTGAGCGGAACTGGTCACGGCGGTGAACGATGGTTACGTGGTCTGCAATATTGGCCAAATATAAGGCTTCTTCAACTGCGGTGTTACCACCGCCGATAACCGCAACATTTTGTCCACGGTAGAAGAACCCATCACAGGTCGCACAGGCAGAAACACCTTTACCTTTAAAGGCCTCTTCTGAATCCAGGCCTAAGTACATGGCGCTAGCGCCGGTTGCGATGATGAGTGCATCACAGGTGTATTCGTGTGAGTCACCGCTTAGTTTGAATGGGCGTTCGCTTAAATCGGTTGTGTGAATATGGTCGAAAATAATCTCAGTGCCAAAACGCTCGGCGTGCGCTTTCATGCGTTCCATTAGTTCTGGGCCCTGTACGCCTTCATTATCACCTGGCCAGTTATCAACGTCGGTCGTGGTGGTTAACTGACCGCCCATTTCCATGCCGGTAACAATAACCGGGTTGAGGTTGGCACGCGCTGCGTAGACAGCAGCCGAATAGCCAGCAGGGCCTGAGCCTAAAATTAGTAGTCGGCAGTGTTTAGTTTCGCTCATTATTCTTTATCTCCAAATACGGCAGCCAAATGTCATTGCTTGCATACCAATGGGCCAAATCGTAGCAGCGTGAAAAATTTTATGTATTCTAGCAAATCTGAATCAATTAAAGGCACAATCTAACTGTGATATTTAATGATTTACTTATAGTTGTTTGCAACTAAGTAATGCAGTCGCCATCCTATGGCATACACTTAATCAATATGCTTTAGTTATTATTTTGGTGGACAGATGAAGATTGGTATCCCTAAAGAATCAAAAATTTTAGAAGGCCGTGTTTCACTGGTGCCTGCGAGTTGCGGCGCCTTGATCAGGCAGGGCAATGAGGTATTTATTGAAGCAGGAGCGGGCCTGCTAAGTGGTTATAGTGATGAGGAGTACCACGCACAGGGGGTGAGCATTTGTGAGAATACGGGCCTGTTATATGCGTCGGCCTGTTTAATCGTCAAAGTAAAAGAGCCCATTGAGCAAGATCTTCAATACTTACGTAAACAGCATATCCTGTTCTGTTACCTGCACCTGGCAGCCAATTTAACCTTAACACAGCAGCTGTGTGATATAGGGCTTACTGCTATTGCCTTTGAAACGGTTACTGATGAAGAAGGGCTATTGCCCCTATTAAAGCCGATGAGTGAGATTGCGGGCACCCTGGCCACGCAAATTGGCACGCATTTACTGCATCAGCCACAGGGCGGCAAAGGCTTAATGCTGGGTGGTTTGTCGATGACCGATCCAGGGCATGTGGTGGTGCTGGGTGCAGGGGTAGCAGGCAGTGCAGCTGCACGGCAAGCCGCTGCAATCGGTGCTCGTGTGACCTTGATTGATCGGGATGCGGCGCGGTATCAGGCCTTAGTCGAAAAATACCCAAATATTCATGGCGAGCTATCATCGGATATCAGCATTGCGAAGGCTGTAAACGAAGCGGATCTGTTGATTGGCGCGGTGCTCTTGCCGGGTTTGCATGCGCCGCGTTTAGTTAGCGATTCACAGGTGAAATGTATGCAGCCGGGTAGTGTGATTATTGATATATCGGTGGATCAGGGTGGCTGCATTGAAACGATTCACCCAACGGATTATCAGGCACCGACCTATAAGCGCTATGGTGTGCTGCATTTTGGTGTTACCAATATGCCTGGCGCAGTGCCACGTACAGCCTCGCAGGCCTTATCGGCGGTAATCTTGCCCTATGTTCAATGCCTGTGTGAAGATAACTGGCAGCAACATAAAAGTCTGCAAAGTGGCATTAACGTACGTGATGGGCGTATTGATAATCCATTAATAGAGCTGGCCATTAATGGCCAGGTATAAAGGCATATATGAGGGTCATCTTAAGCGAAGTGAGAGCTGGTTCAATTGCATCAAAATCACTTTAGGTCATCCTTGTAGCTTCATGTATAATCGATCCAATCGTATAAAATTTACTGTCTAATCAAATAATTGCGCAAATAATAGCGCAAAGCCGAAATGAACTAACGAGGGTTGAAAATTTGCCTCAGGCACGCCGCAAAAAAGAAGACAATCAACTATCAGGGCTCACCATTCACATCAGTCGTGGATTGCGCGAAGCCGCTTTATTTATATTATTGGCAATATCCTTATTCTTGCTTACCGCACTGGTCACCCATGATATCCAGGACCCAGGTTGGTCTTATACCGGCCCTGCGACTCAAATTAATAATATGGCAGGTGTTGTTGGTTCATGGGTTTCTGATGTCTTATATTTACTGTTTGGCTTATTAAGCTATTTATTTCCCGTGATGATTGCCTATAGCGGCTGGTTAGTACTGCGTGGGCGTAAAGGGGATGGTGAAATAGATTTCCATGTGCTGGGTATTCGTTGGCTTGGTTTCTTTATGACGCTCGCCTCAGGCTGTGCGTTAGCGAGTTTACATTTTATTATCCCAGAAGGAACTTTGCCGCTAGATGGAGGTGGTATTTTAGGCCGCTGGATTGGTGATGGTATCGCGGCAAGTCTGGGCGTATTGGGCTCTACACTTATATTGCTGGCTATTTTTCTTGCGGGTATCACTCTGTTCAGCGGCCTGTCCTGGATAGGTGTTATGGATTTTATCGGTGGCGGCATTTTGCGCAGCTATGAATGGACACAGTCAAAGATTGCAGCATTTAAAGAGCTGCGTGAAGAAAAGAAAGAAGGTGAAGTTGCCAGACAAATCCGTGAAAAAGCCGTTATAGCGGATACCAAAAAGCAACAAGAGCGTAAGGTACCCGTTCGCATAGAACCGGTAATTAATAAAGTTGAAATCAGCGAACGACACAACCGTGAAAGTCAGATCGCTTTATTTGATAATGATTCTGTCGGTGATACAGAGTTACCCCCATTACGCTTATTAGACGAGGCAATACGTTCAGGTAAAGGCTTATCAAATGAGGCTTTGGCAGCCTTATCTCGTTTGGTAGAAATTAAGCTTAAAGATTTTAAAATAGATGTTGAAGTGGTGGCGGTTCACCCCGGTCCAGTAATCACGCGTTTTGAATTGCAGCCCGCACCGGGTATTAAGGCGAGTAAAATTACCGGCCTTTCAAAAGATTTGGCGCGTTCCCTGTCGATCGTTTCGGTTCGTGTTGTTGAAGTTATTCCAGGTAAAACCTGTGTTGGTTTAGAAATACCCAATGAACACCGTGAAATGGTTTCACTCGGCGAAATTTTAATGTCGAAGTCCTATGACAAATCATCATCACCCTTAACCATTGCACTCGGTAAAGATATTTCAGGCCAGCCCGTGGTTGCCGATTTAGCAAAAATGCCGCACTTATTAGTAGCAGGTACAACCGGCTCGGGTAAATCCGTAGGCATTAACTCTATGCTGGTGAGTTTGCTTTATAAAAGTACACCCGAGCAAGTCCGCTTAATTCTTATCGATCCAAAAATGTTAGAACTCAATGTTTATGACGACATTCCGCATTTATTAACGCCGGTTGTTACCGACATGAGCGAAGCCGCCAATGCCTTACGTTGGGCGGTGGGCGAAATGGAAAACCGTTATAAACTTATGGCGGCATTGGGTGTCAGAAATATCACTGGTTACAACCGTAAGGTGTTAGATGCAATTGAAGCGGGTACGCCAATAAAAGATCCATTGTTTACAAGAGATGATTTGATGCCAGAAGCACAAGCGGCAGATTTAAAAACAATGCCATTTATCGTGGTAGTGGTAGATGAATTTGCAGATTTAATAATGGTCGTCGGTAAAAAGATAGAAGAGTTAATCGCACGCTTAGCGCAAAAAGCCCGGGCATCCGGTATCCATCTTATTCTTGCAACGCAGCGCCCATCGGTGGATGTTATAACCGGATTAATTAAAGCGAATATTCCAAGTCGTATCGCTTTTCAAGTGTCATCAAGAACGGATTCAAGAACCATTTTAGATCAAATGGGGGCAGAGCAGTTATTGGGTCATGGCGATATGTTGTATATGCATGGTGGCAGCAGTATCCCAGTGCGTGTGCATGGTGCCTTTGTTGATGACCATGAAGTACATGCGGTTGTGGCTCATATTAAGAAGCAGGCAAAACCAAGTTATGTTCCAAATTTGATTTCGGATAATAGCGATGTTATTAAACTGCCGGGCGAAGGGCCTTCAGGTGGCTCAGGAGAGGAGCTTGATGTGCTATATGACGAAGCCGTTCAAATTGTTACCGAGTCTGGTAAGGCCTCTATTTCATATGTGCAACGGCGATTAAAAATTGGCTACAATCGTGCAGCGCGCATGGTTGAAGAAATGGAAGCGTCTGGAGTGGTGAGCGCAATGCAATCTAATGGACAGCGTGAAGTATTGGCGCCACCACCACCAGAGTTCTAACGTGTGTATCTTTATTTTTCCTTTTTTAGCGATGACTCAACTAGATGATTAAAAAATCCATTGTATTGATTTTATGTTTACTCAGTTTCAATGTGGTTGCAGAAGATGCAATAGCAATGCAGCAATTAAGAAGTTTTTTAGAAAATACAAACAGTTTGTCTGCACGTTTTCAACAGAAACTGGTAGATGAATATGGCGGCTTGTTGCAACAGTCCGCTGGTACATTGAATATGCAGAAACCGGGTAAGTTTCGCTGGGATTATATATTGCCGTATTCACAAAATATCATATCCAACGGTAAAAAAATCTGGATGTATGACTCTGAACTTGAACAGGTGAATATTCGCCCATATGATCAAGTGAAATCGTCCCCGGTGAATCTGCTTGATAATCAAAAGTTAGATGAGCAGTTTGTACTTGAATCGTTACCATTTACTGAAAACCAGCATTGGGTACGCCTTACACCTAAAGGCACGGAAAGCGATTTTAAAAAAATGCTCGTCGGCCTGCAAAATGGAAAAATTAAATCGATGCGCTTTCGAGATAATTTTAATCAGCAAACCGATATAGAGTTTGAGCAATTAGTTGTTAATCCAGAATTTAAAAAAGATAACTTCGAATTTGTAGCACCCGAAGGCACAGATGTTATGGGTGATTTTTAGTTATGAAAAATAAGTCATCATTAAATGCCAGACAATGATTTCCGGCCATTAGCTGATCGTGTTCGTCCCGATAGCCTGCAGGGCTATTTAGGACAGAGCCATATACTAGGGGAGAACAAGCCACTGCGTACTGCTATAGAGTCTGGAAAATTACACTCAATGATATTCTGGGGGCCGCCCGGTACAGGTAAAACAACCCTTGCACGATTAATTTCAAATTATTCCCAAGCACAATTTATTGCCATTTCTGCTGTTTTATCCGGTGTTAAAGATATTCGTGCGGCTATCGATAAAGCACACCAGTATTACGATGTATACCAAAAACCAAGTATTTTATTTGTCGATGAGGTGCACCGTTTTAATAAATCACAACAAGATGCCTTTTTACCCTTTGTGGAAGACGGTACGGTTTGTTTTATTGGCGCGACCACAGAAAACCCATCATTTGAATTAAATAACGCATTGCTCTCGCGTTGCAAAACCTATGTTCTAAAATCGATTCAGCCGGAAGACATGATTGCATTGTTAAAAAATGCATTACATGACAAAGAATCAGGTTTGGGTGATAGGCCAATATCCATTGATGAAGAGATATTAGAGTTAATTGCTCTAAATGCAGACGGTGATGCACGACGAGCGCTCAATTTTTTAGAGATTGCAGCCGACCTGGGCAACGAAGAAAATGGACAGTTCGTTGTTGATAAGGCTATTGTTCAGGAAGTGACATCACAAACGTTGCGCCGCTTCGATAAGGGCGGGGATTTATTTTATGAGCAAATATCTGCCATGCACAAATCTGTACGCGGCAGCAACCCAGATGCCGCACTCTACTGGATGTGTCGCATGTTAGATGGCGGCTGTGACCCTGTTTATATTGCTCGACGTGTGGTGCGTATGGCGTCAGAGGATATCGGCAATGCTGATCCACGGGGCCTGGAATTATCGCTTAATGCCTGGCAGACTTATGAACGTCTGGGTAGCCCGGAAGGTGAATTAGCCATTGCGCAAGCGGTTACTTATTTGGCTTGTGCGGCCAAATCGAATGCGGTTTATAGTGCGTATAAATCGGCAATGGAGTTGGCTAAAAATAGCGGCTCTATGGAAGTGCCCATGCATATTCGTAATGCGCCAACTAATTTAATGAAAGACATGGGTTACGGTAAAGATTATCGTTATGCGCATGATGAAGACAATGGCTTTGCTAGTGGAGAAACTTATTTTCCGGATGAATTGGGTGAGTATGAATTTTATCATCCGGTTGATAGGGGCTTAGAAATAAAAATTAAAGAAAAGCTAGATTACTTGCGCCAACTAAATAAATCAAAAAAATAATGCAAAATAAAATAATTCAAACGCTGGCTGTAGCGTCAAGTATTGGTGGGTCATCGGATAATTGCGCACAGGGGCCATTGGTATTACAGAAATCTGCCTATGCAGCTGATTTGTCCGTTGATGATAAAGCGCTTTCATTAAACTGGCATGGGCCACTGCTTGTAGCAAGCAATGAAAAAAATTATTTTAATATACTTAAAAAACAAAGTTTTTATATTACCCAGTTTGTTCAACAGCAAATTGAAGATGAATATCCCTTTTTAATATTGAGTGGTGACCACTGTAGTGCAATTGGCACCTGGTCGGGGGTATTGAATAGCCTTCCAGTAGAATCTAGTTTTGCATTAATATGGATCGATGCACATATGGATGCCCATACACTGGCTACATCACCCTCCGGTAATTTACATGGCATGCCTGTTTCCGTGCTGCTGGGTGAGGCGGAGCATGAATTACAGAGTGCTTGTCCTGCACATTACAATCTTCAAGGTAGAGACTTGTACATGTTTGGCGTTCGTAGTTACGAAGCGGATGAGCTGGTTCTATTAAGTAAACATAATGTAAATGTATTTGATACTGCGCGTATACAGCAGGAGGGCGGTACAACAAAAGTGCTTAAGGATCTTATACAGACGGTGTCACGCTGCTATGATAAATTTGCCATTAGTTTAGATCTTGATGCGCTTGATCCTCAGGATGCCCCGGGTGTTGAAACACGAGAACCGGCGGGCTTATCTGCAACTAGTTTGCTTGCGGCTTTCGACGAGAGCGATTTTGGTGATAATTTTCTGGGTTTAGAAATATCTGAATTTGATCCCGGATGTGATATTGAAAATAAAACAGAGAAACTTGTGTTTGAAATAGTGAAATCTGTTTATTTATAATATACGTCAACGGATTAGGCTGTATAAATTTTTCGGATTTTTTAAATCGGGTATCAGGTTTATAGCCTTTCCTATATTTAGCTTATGTGCAAGTTTGTATACCATTTTTAATGTTGATAAGTCTTCTAGTGCAAAACCGACCGAATCAAATACAGTAATTTCAGTGTCGTTATCCCTGCCTGATTTCTTCTGGGATATTATTTCCCATAACTCCGCATAAATATGCCTGGCATCAAGCTGTTGTATTTCCCCTTCAACTAAACTTTGTTCAGTGTATTCGACAATGAGTTTACTGTTCTTTAGCAATTCTGTATCAAGTTCGGTTTTACCGGGGGAGTCACCACCCATCGCATGTATATGAGTGCCGGGTTTTATATCATGGCTAGTAAATAAACAGGCGTTGCAAATATCTGCGGTTGCGGTAATGATAATATCAGCCTGTGATACAGCTTCATTGGCAGAGGTGCATTGGGTTATTTTATTAAAGACCATGTCTAAATTTTCTGAATACTTTTGCATTGCCAGCGGATCTTTATCGTATATAAAAATAGTCTCTATAGGCAATACGCTTTTCATTGCCATCGTCTGGAATTCAGATTGCGCACCTGTACCAATCATGGCTAATGAAGTTGAGTTTTTTCTGGCTAGATATTTTGCGCCCAGCGCTGCGACAGCTGCAGTACGAATAGCGGTTAATAAAGTCATTTCACTGATCATTATTGGGTAGCCGTCTTTAACTTCGGCGAGTAGGCCAATGGCTGTTACTGATAACTTATTTTCTTTGGTGTTTTGCGGGTGGCCGTTTACAAACTTGAAACTGTATAGTTCATCATCAGAACATGGCATAAGTTCGATTACACCGTGGCTGTAATGGATGGCATGTCGAGGTGACTTTTTAAAGTCATTCCAGTGTTTAAAATCAGTTTCAAGTTGTTGTAGCAGGTCTAGAAAGAACGTGTTCAGGCCGATGGCATGAATCATAGATTGAATGGCGGGTACATCAAGTAACAGCATTGTGTACTCCTCTGTATCTATCATAAGAGCATGGGTAATTACGTACTAGCCCTGTGTAAAGTATAGACCATTCAATGAGTAGTTTATGAATCTGAATATTTAGTGCGACCACCATGAAAATGAGTTATTACAAAATGATCTATGACTAATGAGGCAACATTTTTTTAAGTTTCATGAGTGCCCTGCTAGCATTTAAAGTGCTAGCAGAGTCATCACCAAAATTAGATAGAGCATAAAATAATAACGACAGTTTTAAATTTTTAATATTACACTGGGTTATAAACCGCAGCGTTTATTTTTTTGGCTCGCTTACAAGATAAAGCCAAATAAATCCGCCCACACCGGTTATAAAAGAAGCCGCAAGAATACCTGTTTTAGCCATTAATAAAAATTCAGGCTGATTAGCAAAACCAAGCTCGGCGACAAAGATAGACATGGTAAAACCAATGCCTGCAAGCAGTGATACTCCGGCAATTTGTGTAAATCGAGTGTCTTTTGGCAATACGGCCCAATCTAATTTTAGCAAGAGCCAGCAAACACCGGTGATGCCAATAAACTTGCCCAGCATTAAACCGATAGATACACCAAGAAAAACGGGGTGAGTGAAGGTCTCACCCAGTGAGTCTAATTCTACTGGGATACCCGCGTTGGCTAGAGCAAAGATAGGGATCACCAGATATGCAACGGGAATGTGCCAGGCATGCTCTAAACGTTGTAGAGGCGCCTCAACGCTGCGCACGCCATTCTCCAATGTCTGCACCACACTGCGCAATTTATCATTGGTCATAATACTTTGCCCTGGCTGGTGGCTGGCATCGAAACGTTGCATTAACTCTTTTACGTGATGACTAAAACTCTCTGGGTCATATCGGGGAAAGGCCGGTACAGTTAATGCCCCTAGAATACCGGCCAGCGTGGCATGTACGCCCGATTGCAGTAAGGCATACCATAGTAGGGCAGCAACGAGTAAATAGGGTGTGGTTTTGCGGATGCCACTTAAATTAAAGGCTATGAGTAATGCAAATAATCCGCCCGCAACAGCCAATGGACCTAGCGAAATGGTATCGGTGTAGAACACAGCAATAACCAAGACTGCTCCCAGGTCATCGACAATTGCGAGTGCCACTAAAAAAGTAATCAATGCCTTAGGTACTCGGCTTGCCAGTAATGCCAGTGCACCAATCGCGAAAGCGATATCCGTTGCCATGGGAATGCCCCAGCCGATGGCCGCATCACCGGATGGATTAATGGCTAAATAAATAAGTGCGGGCACCAGCATCCCGCCAATAGCCGCACCGATTGGTAATGCGGCGTTACGTGGATTAGCCAACTCACCAACCAGTATTTCACGCTTTAGCTCCAGGCCAACAACAAAGAAAAACAGGGTCATCAGGCCGTCATTAATCAGATGGTGCAGGCTCATTTGTAATGTCCAGCTACCAGCACCAAGGCTGATTGGGGTATGCATGAAATGTGCATAGTCAGAAGCCAGTGGGCCATTTGCTAGTATCAAAGCAAGTACCGCTGTGCACATCAGCAGTAAACCACTGGTGGTTTGTTGATGAATAAATTCTTCAAAAGGCGTAAGTATTTTGTCGAAAGATTTTTCCCAGGGTGCGTGAAAAATCCCTTTGCCTTTATATTCGTCTGAGAGTTTATGTTCTTCGTTCATTTTTTCATCTCGCTAATCTTTTGTTTGGCTTGCTGCGGCGCATCTCGAAATAGCCATTCACGGGCTGTTTCTGTAATGGCTGCGACAGCAGGGTGAGTGATTTTTCGTTCCACGGAAATGGCGTAAAATTGTTCACGTACCTCATCAGTCTGTCCAATAACGACTACGCCATATTGTTTTTCCACTTCTGCGGCGATTGGTGTGGGGGCGATAAATATGCCAACACCGGCCTGGCCGAAAGCTTTCATTAAGGCGCTATCGTCAAATTCACCCACAATACGTGGATGAATGTGAAGCTTATCGAACCACTTTAAAAGTCGACTTTGTGCCACCGTCATTTCGCCTGGCAGCAGTATAGGAGCGCCCCGAAGGCTTTGCGGAAAATCCTCAGAGACTGTTTGTGCTAACTGAGGTGCGGCAAAAAAGCTGATGCCACATTCACCTAGCTGGTGGTTGAAGCCGCGTACATTTATATCATGCGGTATAGGGCTATCCGCAATGACCAAATCAATTTTGTGTAAGGCCAGTTCAGCCAATAAAGCCTCGAGGTTATTTTCTCGACAAACAATTCGTACGGGCTCTGGCAGCTGAAGCGCAGGGGCTAATAGGCGATAAGCAATTGATTTGGGTACTACATCCGCCACGCCCACTTTAAATACCAGTGGTCTTCCATGTGGCAGGTTTCTTACCACTTCCTCTAATTCGCCGCCCAGTGCAAAAATTTCTTCGGCATAGCTTAATGTGAGGCGCCCAGTCTCCGTCAATTCTAAATTCCGACCAACTCGATTGAATAAGGCTTCGCCCAGGTTTTCTTCAAGCAGGCTGAGCTGTCCGCTAATAGTTTGCGAGGTGAGGTGCAGGCGCTCACTGGCACGGGCTATACCGCCCTCTTTAGCGACCACCCAGAAATAATGCAGATGCTTATAATTGATCATCGATTTCAATCACTTCGTTAAATACGAATAGTATGGTAATAATAATCGACTTTTTCTTACTATTAATCAAGCATATCTTTGTGCCGTACTTCTAAACAGTAGAGATAACGGAGATTAGGATGCAAATTGATATTCAAGCACGTAATTTTTCATTAACGGATGCCCTGCGCGAGTATATTCAGCGGCGTCTGGGCTTTGCTCTGAGCATAAGAGATGAGCACATCCAGCGTGTACTGGTAAGGCTGTCAGATATCAATGGGCCACGTGGCGGCAGAGATAAATGCTGTCAGGTTCAGGTTGTGCTTCCACAGCTAGCGGATGTGGTGATCGAGGATACCGAGCTGGATATGTATGTCGCTATCGATCGGGCAACAGATCGAGCAGGGCGTACGGTGGGGCGCAAGCTTGCGCGTCAACGAGATAATGGCCGTACAACAGTTTTGCATGATAGTGCAGCGTTGCTGGAGCAGCATGCAGCAGAGCCAGCAGATATTAATCAATAGTGAGTAGGAGAAAATTAATTATGAATACATCAATCAGTAACGCGGCACCGCGCACACAATCGACGGTCCTTGCCACCAATAGTGTGATTCGTAATACCTATACGCTGCTCTCCATGACGCTGGTGTTTAGTGCGCTAGTGGCGGGAATATCTATGAGTTTGAATCTGCCTCATCCGGGCTTATTGCTGACGCTCGGAGGGTACTTTGGTTTGTTGTTTGCGACCAGTAAGTTTCGCAATAGCAGTTTAGGGCTTGGTTTTGTGTTCGCGCTAACCGGTTTCATGGGTTACACCCTGGGGCCTATTCTCAATAGTTATTTGAGTATGCCGAATGGTGCTGAGCTCGTAATGACCGCGATGGGAGCTACAGGCGTTATTTTTCTAGGGCTATCGGGATATGCACTGGTAAGCCGCAAAGATTTTAGTTTTATGGGTGGGTTTTTGATGGCGGGCATTCTGCTGGCATTTTTTGCCGGGCTCGCTGCTGTATTTTTCGAAATATCTGCCTTGTCATTAGTCGTGTCATCGATGTTCGTGTTACTTATGTCGGGCTTAATTTTGTATGAGACCAGCAATATTATTCATGGCGGTGAAACCAACTACATCATGGCAACCGTTACCTTGTTTGTCTCTATCTTTAATTTGTTTACCAGCTTATTGCATTTGTTGGGCGCCTTTAATGGCAAAGACTAGAAACAAACCACGCATCTAAAAAATTGGAGTATTAAAATATGTCAAAGCATCAGCAAACAAATCTACCCGTTCATGTAAAGCAGGTAGAACCTATAGTGCCGCTTAATAAACGCAATATGCTTTATCCTGTCACTACAATGATAATGCTCAGTAGCATTTTAATCTTACTCGGTTTCGATTGGGTATAAGCGCATGGCTGCATTTAATTGCAGCCATGAATTTAATTTTCAGGAGATATTTTATACGAAATACTAACTGCTTATGTATATGAATCCTTTAGATTGAGTGACATTAATTGAGTATTAACGTTATTATCTGACTTAATAATATTTTTTTGAGCAAAATTATTTTGGTAATAACACATGAGCAGCAGTAACCTTAAAAACACCATACGTTCGCAACGCGAAAAGTTGACAGCGCTGTTGGGCGGGAAAATGCATGAGCTGGCGGCTAAATCCATAAGCTTGCTCGATAATCGCGCAGCATTAGATGAATTGTTATCTGCGGCATTGCCAAGCTTGCCTTACTGTAAACATCTTTATGTACTCAATGCGGATGGCGTGCAGATTACCGATAATATGACTCAAACAGGTGCCGATACCGAACATTTTGGACGTGACCGAATGGATCGTCCCTATATGGAAGATATCATCGGTACAACCGATTTTAAATTATCCACTGCTTATATCAGCCGAAATAAAAAGCGGCCTTCTTTTACCGCGATACAAGTTATACGAAACACGCAGGGCGAACGTGTCGGGTTTCTCGGTGCCGATTTTGATTTAAGGGAATTGCCCGGTACTAAGGATGCGTATCAGGAGCCAGATAACTGGCGACAGATCAAAGGTGATCCAGCCATTCGTAGCGTCGTGTTTAATCAACAGCGCGCAGATAGTTTGATGGATAAACATCTCGATGAAATATTACCTATCATGAATGAACTGATTAGTGAGCACGGCGTTTTTCACGGCAAGCTGCATTTTTCCAGTAGCCGCGCCACGATGTGGTTAGTGGATGATCCGTTCAGTTATAGAATATTGAGTTTTGACGAAATCATCGACCCGAATATTTGTCTGGCTTATCCTCAGCGTCAATACCATGAGAGAGCCATTGTCCCTGTGGATAAAATTATGCCGATTTTTGAGCTATTTCGAACCTTGCGTTTTGCAGACGAAAATATCTATTTAAGAGCAGGATCATTAAATGTTATTAACGGCATGGTCGGCTTAAATTTTTCATGTGATGGTTCGCACTATATGCGCTTTGATGAATTCCTGGAAAAGAGTACAGACTTCTGGTTTGGTTTAAATAATTAAGTCTGGTGGATGATTTTTTATAGAGAGAAATTTATTACTGGAAATTATTAAAAGTGGATTTAAGTTTTCAGTCAGGAGGATGTATTGATTTGTATGTATTGGCTCAGATACGGTCTGGCAGGTCAATTTACTGATTTCTATTTATTCTGACAACTGAGAGTGCAAACAAGGTAAAAGTAGACTCTCAGTATTGTTGCTTTCAGTTCCATAATCAATCATAGCGGACTCTGGGAATGATGTATGTGGGAGTCGGCATCCATCACACAGTTGACGTTTAGCGGGGACTAATGCTTTCGGAAATAGCCATAAGCGGAATATTTATCATTCACTGCAATCATCTTAAAATTATCCAAAGCAAACATTCATATGAATAACAAACGATAGTACATTGCTAACAATTTTTATGTTCGTTATTTCCAACTTTCTCAGCGGTAAAATACAGCCAGAGAAAACCCGAAACCCCGGCCAGAACTGAGGCTAGAAGAATCCCGCTTTTAGCCATCAATAAATCTTCAGCAGAGTGAGCAAACCCCAGTTCTGCAATGAATATCGACATGGTAAAACCTATGCCGCCCATTAGTCCTACTCCTATAATATGCTTGAAATTCAGACCATAAGGTAGAGACGTGAGGCCAAGCTTTACCGCTAACCAGGAAAATCCCGCGATACCAACCAGCTTTCCGACAACCAGGCCAGCTGTAATACCTACTGACACAGGATGGGTGACAATACTGCCTATAGAAGACCAGTCGATAGGTACACCGGCATTGGCCAAAGAAAATATGGGGATAATAAAATAGGCGGATGGCATGTGCATGGTACGTTCCATAATCTGTGCAGGCGCCTGTACTAGCTTTACACCTTCTCCCAGGGCCCGAACTCGGGAACGCAGTTCGTCATTTTTAACGATATTATCTTCATTTTGGTAGGCAAGTTCAATTTGTCCCACCATTTCATTAATTTGTGAGAGGAAGCGATCAGGATTGTATTTTGGCCGCATAGGAATGGTGAAGGCCAGAAATATCCCCGCGAGGGTTGCATGCACACCACTCTGCAGCATAGCTATCCAGAGTACGATACCCAATAAGATATAAGGTAATGATCGACGAATGCCGCCAAGATTGAGTGCAACTAACAATCCTAATATGACAGCGGCCGTTAGCAGTGCCTGCACATTGATTGTCTCTGTATAAAACATGGCGATTACTATAACTGCACCCAGATCATCCACAATGGCCAGTGCCACCAGAAATGTCAGTAAATTTTTGGGTATTCGTTTACCCAGTAATGCCAGAGTACCCAGAGCAAAGGCAATATCAGTTGCCATCGGTATACCCCACCCATCGAAGGTATGCCCTTCTGGGTTGATACTTATGTAAATAACAACAGGTACTACCATGCCACCCATAGCAGCAATGATAGGTAGCATCGCCTGTTTTGGATTGGCAAGTTCCCCCACCAGAATCTCTCGTTTGAGCTCCAGTCCTATGACGAAAAAAAATAGCGCCATCAAACCATCATTGATCCAGTGATGCAACGATTTGGAAAGCTGAAATCCCGGTACGCCAATGGTAAATGGCATCTCCAGCAGATAATGATAAGCTTCATTCCACTGGCTGTTAGCAATATAGAGAGCGACAATTGCACACAGCATCAGCAAAATACCACTGGTAGTTTGACGATGAATAAACTCTTCCAGGGGTGTTAGTACCTTATCAAAGGCTTTTTCCCAGGGGGCGATATACTCTTTTCTGGTTTGTTTTTTCATAAAAATTTTTTAAGTTGAAAGTGAATAGTTTAAGCAAGGTCTTAGCACTTAACGGGATTGGCTTCATACTCAACATGTTCAGCAAAGCCTGCATATGCTTCCATACCGATCACTGCGCCTGACTCCACAGTTGCAAATAAAACCTTTAACCATTTGTCTCTGGATAACTTACGTTTCCAAACTGTTTTACCTTTACGGTCAGCGCCATGTAATTGAAAAACATTTTTTGCCAAATCAACACCAACTCGACTAATCTCCATTGTAGGACTCCTCTTTTCTCATTAACTGAAACATCAATCTCAGTTTGGCACATCGATGCCGATTAGGGTGAGGAGGAGTCCATCCCATTGCTTTTTAATAGATACACGGTTAATGACTGTCCGCTTCTGATTGGTTCCAGAAGTAACGTAACAAATTGTGTACGTCAGTTATTTTTTATTCTTTTGCTTATTTCTCCTTGTTTTTAGTTGAGTTTTTAAATCGGTAACTGTCATTGCCTGTTTCAATTATGTGACAATGATGATACTGGTGCGTTCATACAGCTTATTAATTAAATGGAAGAGTAAAGTACCACCTGCCTGACTAAAGGGTAAATACCATAGTTCATCCAGCATGACCAGATCTGTGTGCATGAGCCGGTTAGTTAAACATCCTTGTCTTGCCACTAATTTTTTCTGGCAAATTATGGGAGGTTAGTGAGTCAGTTTTTGATGCAGTCAAACTATCTCTGCTCTATATTATGAATGTTTAGTGTTATCTATGTAAGTATTCCTTATGAAAATATAATAAATAAAAAGTGTATCGATATTTATCAATGAGAAGTATTGGATATATCTATTTAAATAAAAATTCTAGTATCTGTAAAATCCATGGTCATAAAATTGTAGCTATTGATAATGGGTAGGTAATGAAGAAAAGTAATGGTTTATTTCTAGAACAAATAAAAAGAACATTTTCCGCATTTGCTTATGAGCATAGTGGTGAAATGCTTTCGAGAAAAAGAAAAACACAGGTGTTATCTGGTGTTTCTGTGGATGTTGTCGAGCAGGAAAAGTATCCCAAAGTATTAAAAAACCTCAAGTTTTTAAACAGATTAGTGTGCATACGATAGAGATTATTAGATTAGTCGATAACTTAATAGTGAAATAAATTATTTGCCTGATTAAATAATGGGGTAATTAGATAATCTAATAAGTACAGAATTATCAATTAAAGGGATTTTCTTGAGTTTGTTGCATTCGAAGATGAGTTCTTAGTTTTATTGCAGGTACGCGTCAAGTCGTATCAATATTATGTTTATGGTGTCATGTAACAATTCATGCTTTACAGGCATTATATTTAAGCAAAACATCTAGGGATACTCTGATCAAGTCTGATTATTTTAGGCTGGCTAAAATGACCTGTATTTTCCCCGAAGTTCGTTGCAATAGAATGACTATTACGCCTCACTTCGTGAAATATACAGGCCATTTTTTCTCAGCCTAATTCTAACCTTACTTAATCAGAGTATCCCTAGCCTAAAATCATAGAGTATTACTTGCGTGTCAGTTCCTCATCGATTGATAGACTATCCTCTATCAATTATCTAATTAATATTTATTTGTATATAACTATAATATTTCATAATATTTTTTACTGAAAAATATTGCTTTCAATTGATAGGTTAATTCAAAAATAAATAGTGACTAATACATGGTAAAGCTTAAAACCTATGTTTATATCGATTCTTTACAGCCACAGTTAGCTGAATACATGGCTTCAGTGTCACAGGGTTTTCCTCCCGTACCGGGGGATGCCTGTCTGTGGGTTGAGGTTTCACCAGGTATGGCAATTCATCGCGTAACAGATATTGCATTAAAAGCATCCCAGGTGAAATTGACTCAACAAATTGTAGAGCGTGCTTATGGTTCAATGGTTATACATCACAGAGATCAAAGTGATGTGATTGAGTCAGGTAGAATATTGTTGTCGCATATAAATGCGGATGTTAATGATCGTCAGCATTGTGATATTGAATGGCAGGATATTATTCATGGCATGACAGCAGAACACGCTGTTTTAATTAACCGTCAACACCGGGGTGGTTCAATGATATTGCCTGGTGAAAGCATGTTTATTCTCGAAGCTCAGCCTGCCGGTTATATCGTCTATGCTGCTAATCAGGCGGAGAAAGCAGCCAATATTACATTGGTTGATGTGCGTGCTGTAGGTGCTTATGGTCGCTTAACAATATCCGGGAAAGAAGGGGATGTTGAAGAAGCTGCAGCCGCTGCAATCAAGGCGTTACAAAACCCTTCGAGGACATAGTTAATGCATCGACAAGAACTTTTAAATTTATTAAGACAACACAATACGCGTTTTATGGATGAAGCAGGGTATGTACAGCGCGCGTTAGGGTATGTCGAGCAGCATGAAGATTGTTTCTATCGTGAACTATGGCCTGTGCATGTTACTGGTTCAGCATGGGTAATTAGTCCGGATCGTAATCGAATCCTAATGATGCACCATAAGAAACATGATCAATGGTTTCAGCCTGGTGGTCACGCCGATGGAGATGCGGATATCGTACGTGTGGCACTACGTGAAACATCAGAAGAAACGGGTATTGATTTATCACAAATTAAATTATTAGATTTAAATGTATTTGATGTTGATATACATGTTATTCCAGCTATGGGAAATGAACCGCAACATCATCATATAGATATTAGATTCTTAGTTGAAATGGATGATAGTGTACCCGTGCCCGGTAATGATGAGTCGCATCAAGTGCTATGGGTTAGTTTGCATGAAGTCGCACGTTATAATAATAACCGCTCAACTTATCGTATGCTGGAAAAAACACGTCAACTACGTAACATGTTGGCTGCTTGAGAATATTTTCAATAGTTACTTAATGTTTAAGTAATGTGTCTATAAATTTTTTGGATGACTTTTCGCACTGATTCTGGCTACGGTAGTCGATTAGTTTTTGACGAATGCGAGGGTATTTATCGACAAGCATACTTGCCGCTAACAATGCGGCATTGGCAGCATCTTCTGGTCCAGTATCAAGTGCCCTAATTGAGTTGCCATTGTTGTTGTCAGCATTTGAATCGTCAATATTTTTCTTTTTACTAGAAGCAATAAATTTAATGCTAAGTACAGGTACCTCTGTTTTCGAGGTAATAATGTCAGCTAAATATACTTTTTCTGTAGAGCCAGCGATGATTATTTCGAGGCCACGACTTACGGCTTTGCTGACATAATCATGTAATTTATTAGCATTTTTATTTGCTGTGATAATACGTGCTTCATAGGGAATTCCTAATTTAGCAAGTAATTCCGCTGTGTGTTTCATAGTGGTCCACTGAGATCTTGAACCCAAAACAATGCCGACTCGCATATTGTTACCCTCTTATAAAAGTATATAAACAAGTTACATGCTTGTTAATAATCCATCATTCAAAGGTAACGTTATTCTTGCTCTTAGAATAATCAAATAATCCTAATAAAAATATAGATAACTATCTATAAGACAAAAATCTTATATTGATTGGTTGTATAAAATTTATTGTATTAAATTGAGTTGCGATTGATGCACAAATTATTTAAGTAATATTTCTATGAATTATTTTATTATTTAATTCAAGCGTAATTTAGAGAGTAGCAGCTTGGTGAAATACTTTTTTACTCACTGTATTCAGTGACATCAACTAATATTAAGCGCGTCGTTTGTACCATTCCTGGATGCATAGATTTATATCTATGGATTATCAATAAAATATCAATTGGATGCATGTGTAGGTGTTCCACTATGATTTATCTCAGTTAAGTAAGTAATGAATATTTTTAGCAACTAAAAAGAGACAGGAGTAGACAATGTCAGAGAAAGCTTATGAAGCGGGTGTTAAGGAGTACCGCGACAAATATTGGACACCAGATTATACGCCACTTGATACCGACCTTTTGGCATGTTTCAAATGTACTGGTCAGTCAGGCGTTCCGAATGAAGAAGTTGCTGCAGCTGTAGCCGCAGAAAGTTCAACAGGTACATGGAGTACGGTTTGGTCAGAATTTTTAACCGATATGGAATATTACAAAGGCCGTTGCTATCGTATCGAAGATGTACCGGGTGATTCTGAATCATTCTATGCATTTATTGCGTATCCACTTGACCTGTTTGAAGAAGGTTCGATTGTAAACGTACTAACTTCATTGGTTGGTAACGTATTTGGTTTTAAAGCGCTTAAGCATCTGCGTTTAGAAGATATTCGTTTCCCAATGGCTTTTATTAAAACTTGTGGTGGTCCACCAGCCGGTATTCAGGTAGAGCGTGATCGCCTTAATAAATATGGTCGCCCATTACTTGGTGCGACGGTCAAGCCAAAGCTAGGCCTATCAGCTAAAAACTATGGACGTGCTGTTTATGAATGTTTACGCGGTGGCCTGGATTTAACTAAAGATGACGAAAACGTAAACTCGCAACCGTTTATGCGCTGGCGTGATCGCTTCGAATTTGTTGCAGAAGCAATAAGAAAAGCAGAGATGGAGACGGGAGAGCGCAAAGGTCATTACTTGAACTGTACTGCTGCTACTCCTGAAGATATGTATGAACGTGCGGCATTCGCTAAAGAATTGGGTATGCCAATCATTATGCATGATTTCTTAACAGGTGGTTTTACAGCTAATACAGGTTTGGCAAATTACTGTCGTAAAAATGGCATGTTGTTACACGTTCATCGTGCAATGCACGCGGTTATTGATCGTCATCCAAAGCATGGTATTCACTTCCGCGTTTTAGCTAAATGTTTGCGTCTGTCTGGTGGTGATCAGCTTCACACAGGTACGGTTGTAGGTAAGCTGGAAGGCGATAGAAATTCAACACTTGGTTTTGTAGATCAATTACGTGAGTCATTTGTTCCTGAAGATCGTTCACGCGGTGTGTTCTTCGATCAGGATTGGGGTTCATTACCGGGTGTATTTGCGGTGGCATCTGGTGGTATTCACGTTTGGCATATGCCTGCACTACTCAATATCTTTGGTGATGATTCGGTGCTTCAGTTTGGTGGCGGTACTCAAGGTCATCCATGGGGTAATGCAGCGGGTGCAGCAGCTAACCGTGTTGCGTTGGAAGCATGTGTTAAGGCGCGTAATGAAGGTCGTGAACTTGAGCGTGAAGCACGTGACATTCTTACTCAGGCTGCTCGTACAAGTCCTGAGCTTGCGATTGCAATGGAAACCTGGAAAGAAATTAAGTTTGAGTTTGAAACTGTTGACAAGCTCGACGTTTAAATTCGTTGATGAGTTGGGGCTCAGTTTAGAGCTGAGCCCAGTTATAAACAATTAGTGAACAAGAAATAGATTACGAGGATATAACCATGTCAAATAATTACACTGAGGGTGATTTTCAAACGGCCCATACACTGGAAACTTTTGGCTTTTTACCAAAGTTTACACAAGAAGAAATTCACGCACAGATTGCTTATATTATATCGAACAACTGGACGCCTGCAATTGAGCATGAGCATCCAGGTGCTTCAAGCAATCATTACTGGACAATGTGGAAGCTACCGTTTTTTGGTGAGCGTGATCTGGGTAGAGTTGTGGATGAGTTAGAAGCATGTGGTCGAGCTTATCCTGATCACCACATTCGTTTGCTTGGTTACGATAACTATACGCAAAGTCAGGGTTCAGCCTTTGTAGTGCGTGAAGGACGTGTTTAAGGCGTGATATTAATGCCTCTTTAAACAGGTAACTAATGACAATCACAAACATGATGATGCGATGGGGTTAACAATGGCACAAACAGCAAAAAGTAAAAGTGCACGCGAAGCTTCTTTGGAAAGGCGACGTGCTTTGACCACGAAGGGTAAAGCAGCGCTGACTGGAGCAAATTCAGCGAGCACTTCGCAGAGTAAAAAAATTACCACTGTTGTGGTAAATACACCGGCACAAGCTTCGTCTATGACGGGGCGGGCAGCTTCACGAGCTCGACGTGATGCAATGTCAGGCAGCGGTAAAGCGGGGCTTGCTGTTAAGGATCGTGTACGTTCCGCACCTGCCATGAAGACCTCATCTGCAGCTTTGCAGACTGAACAACAGGATGTGTCTTCCGTGGAAGATAAATCAACTGCAGGTTGTGGTTGTGGGTGTAATGGTACTAATGCTGCATGCAGTGGAAAGCGTACGGATTCAGTAGCGACCAGCAAGAGCAGAATTATACCTAACAGAAAAAAACAAACTGTTGCTCGTAGTGCGGCACGTATCGCCTCATTGGCCAGGCGTGAAGCAACTTCGTCTCGTGGAAAGGCTGGGATTAATTCTAATGGCACATCTGCGGCACAAAATGCTAGAGCAGCAAACCCTGGCATATCAAGTCGTGAGCTGGCGCAAACCTTACGTGAAGCACGAAGTCGTGCGGGTAAGTCAGGCAAAAAATCTGAGCCTTGTGGTCGTCAGAGATCAAAAAAATCTGACAATGGCGCAGCAAAAGATGCGCCCTGGAAAGTTGGTGTAAGTGAAACGGTACTTGGACAAACGTTAACAGGAACTATGCTTGGCCGCAGTCAGAGTGTAACGGGTGATGAGGCAAGTACGTGTCGCGATGTTACAGGAACTGAATATATGGGTGCTGACGTTTTCCGTGAATTTTGTCAAACCGAAGCAGCGCCATCAACTTCGCGTAAAGTTAATGTAACAACGACATCTCATGGCAATGCTGTTAGTGGTGACCGTGTGGGTCGCGGTAAAAATGTAACAGGTAATGAAGCAGGTACATGTAAGAGTGTAACTGGTGATGAATATATTAGTGCAGAACAGTCACAGGCTTACTGTGGTGAGTTTGCTAAAAAGTCACCGCGTAAATTTTCAATGGCTGAAACCATGAAAGGCGAAAAGGTTAGCGGAAATAATGTTGGCCGATCAGAAAAAATGACAGGTGATGAAGTTGGTATGAGTCGCTCTTTAACCGGAACGCAATATACAAAGCCAGAAGAAATTGGCAATGCTCCAGCTAAAGTTGGCGTGAGTACAACATTACGTGGTGGCAGTGTAACTGGCACCACGGTTGGTCGACGTGAGCGTATGACAGGTGATGAAGCAGGTAGCTGTCGAAACGTGACGGGTGATGATTATGTTGGACAAGAACAGTACAACGGTTTTTGCAGCGCAACTGCTGAAGCACCAGTAGACAGGAAAGTGGGCGTTTCTACAACAGGTAAAGACTTATCTGTAACAGGTACCATGACAGGCCGTGCAAATCAGGTAACAGGTAATGAACCGGGCAGCTGTAAAGCTGTAACAGGTACACCTTACGGTGGTACGGAGCAGTCGGAAAATTTTTGCCAGGCTGAAGACGTAGCGTTGGCGAGTGCACGCAATAGAGAATTAAGAAGTACGCCAGCGATGCCATTAACAGGTCTTCAACCCGGTGTAGGTGGAGTAATGACAGGTGCAGATAAAGGTGCGTGTGAACCAGTATCTGGAACACCTTATGTTGGTGCTGATCAGTTTGCTGATGCATGTCCGGCGACGCCGGCAACTACAGCAAGCCCTGATTTCCCACAGGCTATTGGTGGTAATGCTGTTGGGCAACAATTTAGTGTTAGCACGCCAACAGGTGGTGCTGCAGCTGCAACAGGTTCTACGGGTGTTACAGGAAAGCAAAATGCACAAAGCCATATAACAGGTCCATTTGGTATGGCAACAGGAAAAGTAACCGGTACTGAAGATGCACGTTTTGGTAAAGGAAATGTTAACGCTGCAGAAATGCGACCAGCACCTGTTGCTCAAGTAGATGGCAGAGAAAAGACGCGTATATCAGGTGAGGGTCAGGATACTGGATTAAATATTACGGGTGATGACTGGGGTCGAGGTAAAAATGTTACTGGCACTGAAGGTATGTCATCAATAAAACGTAATCCAACTATACGAGCGAATAACTCTATGGATGCCATGAAAGAAATGGCGGCGATTGCGCAAAAACGTAATGAAGAAATAGCGCTACCTAACAGTAAAGTTACAGGCGGTAGCGGAAATACTGATAAGGGATCTTTGATTACTTATTCTGGAGGAGCCCGAGGTTAATTGAGGAGTAATCCGAGATTAATCACGATACGAGAATATTATGTTGAACAGTCGCAGCAATCAGCAAGCTTCACGCAATTTGAGCCGGATATCGACCCCACTTGGTCGCCCTGGTGATAGAGCTATGAAGACAGCGCATAACGTAGAGTCAAATTACTCTACGGGTGCGTCAGTGAATGCCAATACTGCGGCCATGAATGTTTTGCATGGTTTAACCAATGCTCTGGAAAACACGCAGTTATATGCGTATGAAAGCAGTGTAAGAGAATCGTTTGATAACATCGTTCCAACCTTGAAAAAAATATCAGCGTTGCAACATGAATCAAATTTTGAACAACAGGCACAACAATTAGCGCGCACTCAACTTGGTTTTGAGTTGCCTGATTTGTTAATAAATAATGCCTGGGTTGATCAATTGGATATGCGCAGTTTATTCGCGTGGAGTGTATTCGAAACTTACCATCGTTTTTGCGATGAAGTGTTTACACGAGATCCCCTGGGTCATAAAGGCATAGGTCAGAATAATAATGACGCAAGCTTCCAGAATTTTATTCAGGAATGCGGTTTTCACATGGTTGATGTATCACCTTGTGCAGATGGTCGCCTGGCACATGTTATTCGTTATGTATTACGCATGCCATACAAAGAAGTACGCCGCCGTTCTTATGCTGGCGCAATGTTTGACATTGAAGACAGTCTTGAGAAATGGGTAAAAACAGAACTGCTGCGCTTTCGTGAAGGAAAACCTAATACGGCCGATGCGGCGACACGATATTTAAAGGCAGTGGTTTATCACCACAGTTCTGTTGACCCAAGTCATCAAGGTTGTGCAGCACATGGCTCTGATACACAAAAAGCAGCGCAAGGTGGTTTAGATCGTTTAATGGGGTTTCAGCAAGCGGTACAAAATACACATTGCTGCGGTGCTTCTATCGATTGTTTGTTAATCGGTATGGATACAGATACAGATGGTATTCGTATTCACATGCCTGATGCGAATGGCAATATTGATTTAGAAAATCATGTAGATAGTTTACAAGTGTTTGAAATGACGGCGAGCATGAATGCAGGCCATGCAGAACAGTGGATAGCTGATCATATTAAACAGAAAGGTGGTAATGCATTAACAGAAGGTATGGCACGTTTTATGTCGTATCTTTTGAAAAATAATATGTCACAAGTGGAATATGTACGTAATTACTATGGTGGTTGCTATAGCGACATAGGACATGCAGAGCGTTTTATTGGTGCAGGTATCGGCTTTGAAGAAATACAGTTACGTAACCTGACATTTTTTTCTTACCTTAATACGGTAGAGGAAGCGGCGACAGATTTAGATGTCGGTATTAGTATTTTTACTGGTTTAAATGTTTCGCAAGGTTTGCCAGTGCCGATAGTTATTCGTTATGACTATCACGGTAATGTACCAGGTGCACGCAAGCGTGCGGAAGAACATTGCCAGCGCGTATCGAGTGCATTACATAACCGATACAGTGATCTTACAGATCGTGGTTTGTTGCATACATTACAAGTTGTACGTGACATTAATGCTGCCGGACAAATTGAAATACTCGATTGTTCAGTAAAAACAAAAGTTACAGGTGGTCACTAATGAAAATCTGTCAGGTAATGAAACCATTAGTTTCAACAAATCGTATATCAGGTATGGAACATAAGCACCTGCAAGTGGTTAAGGATGGTAGCGCAATCGCGGTAGCTGTTGATTCGGTAGGTTGCATCCCAGGTGACTGGGTGATTTGTGTAGGAAGCTCAGCGGCACGTGAAGCGGCTGGTAGTAAAGATTATCCGAGTGATTTGACGATTGTTGGAATTATTGATCACTGGGAACCCGACACTTCGGTATAGGTGCTGACGATGGAAATTATGCAAGTTGAAAAACCGTTGGTATGTACTCGTCGTGTTGATGGTTTAAGAGACATTGGTTTACGTGTGTTGAGAGATCTTGCAGGTAAGCAAGTGGTAGCGGTAGATCCTGTAGGTGCCCGTCAAGGTGACTGGGTGTTCACTTCAAGTGGATCTGCAGCGAGATATGCGGCATGTGATTTTCGGATTTTAACTGATCTGACTGTCGCAGGCATTATAGATTTCTGGGGTGCTGATTGCGGTCAGCAAACCAAATAACAGCTGCAAGCGTTCTGGCTTTAATGCCAGGGAAAAGTGGCTTAACTTTAATTTAAATTTGAAACAACTAAGTCTAAGACTTTAAAAATTAGGAGTGTATTAAGATGGCTAATGACAACTATGGTATCGCCTTAGGTATGATCGAAACTCGCGGCTTAGTGCCTGCAATTGAAGCTGCAGATGCGATGACTAAAGCAGCAGAAGTGCGCATGATTGGGCGTGAATTTGTTGGTGGCGGTTATGTAACCGTTTTGGTTCGTGGCGAAACAGGTGCGGTTAACGCGGCAGTTCGTGCTGGAGCTGATGCATGTGAACGTGTAGGTGATGGCCTGGTAGCTGCTCACATTATTGCTCGTCCACACAAAGAAGTTGAGCCAGTTTTGCCTGCGGGCAAAACAGCTTAAGGTAATTTTATTATCCAATTAAATTTTTAGGAGAAACAGACCATGGCCAATGATAATTACGGTATTGCTCTAGGTATGATTGAAACACGCGGATTAGTGCCTGCCATTGAGGCAGCTGATGCGATGACGAAAGCGGCAGAAGTGCGCATGATCGGGCGTGAATTTGTTGGTGGCGGTTATGTAACAGTTTTAGTTCGTGGCGAAACGGGTGCGGTTAACGCTGCAGTACGAGCGGGTGCTGATGCATGTGAACGCGTTGGTGACGGTCTGGTGGCTGCGCACATTATTGCTCGTCCACACAATGAAGTTGAGCTTGTTTTACCTGCGGGTAAAAAAGCTTAAGGTAATTTTTTATCCAATTAAATTTATGGGAGAAACAAATCATGGCCAAAGATAATTACGGTATTGCGCTTGGTATGATAGAAACACGTGGACTAGTTCCTGCTATTGAAGCAGCTGATGCGATGACGAAAGCGGCAGAAGTCCATCTTATAGGCCGTGAATTTGTTGGCGGCGGTTATGTAACAGTTTTAGTTCGTGGTGAAACAGGTGCGGTTAATGCAGCTGTTCGTGCAGGCGCTGATGCATGTGAACGCGTTGGTGACGGTCTGGTTGCGGCTCACATTATTGCTCGCCCACACAATGAAGTTGAAGGTGTGATTGACGCAACAGGTAAAGGTACAGCAATCAGTTGATAACTGATTGTTAACTAATAAGACGTCGTAACCATGTTGCATATTAACGCTGATGATCGGGTATTAGGTTATCTCGGTCGAGCCCTGAGTCTCGAGCTCTCTGCAGTACAGCTTTATAGTACGCAGTCAATGCTTGTGGCCTCTTGGGGTTTGAGCGATGTTGCTGATAAATTTCGTGCAGAATCTCGTGAAGAAATGGGGCATGCGGAGCGAATTATTAGTCGAATGCTTGCACTTGGCGTGGCACCAAATGCTTCACAGTTACGTCCAGTTAAACTTGGAAAGAACCTGCAAGAATTATTACAGCATAATTATGCGTTTGAGAATGAACTGATTGGTTTATACGATAATGCAACAAATTATTGTGCAAGTATTGCTGATTATGATAACCGGCTATTTTTTGAAGCGCTTCTTAATGAAGAAAAAGCACACGCTGCTGATTTATCGTTATGGCTTCAGGAACTAAAACAAACATCCATCAAAAATATGACTTAGTAATGGAGATTTGAAATGAGTGATCAATGGCAAGAACGTAATAAACCTGCACGACTTGAACGGCGTTACATATTTGATGAGTACAGCACACTTCGTGATTTCCTTGAACGTGCAGCTGAACTGTCAGAGCGTGAAGATTTATTTCCAGATATGGGCTTTGGTAAAGACTATGCCAATATCACCATTTATGCTGATGAAGGTAGTGAAGAACTAAGTGATGTTCATCATCATTTTGCACAAGAGCTCGATAAGTTATTTAACCTGAAAGAAGACTGAGGTTAGTGAACGATGCCTGTTATTGCATTGGTAGGCAACAAGGGTGGAGCAGGTAAGACAACATTGTCTATCAATTTTGCAGCTGGGCTTGTAAAACAGGCAAGTGTTGTCGTTGTTGATGCTGACCCGCAAGGTTCGGCTATACAATGGAATGTTTTCACTGGCGCCAATATGTCGATGCCTGTGCTTAAAGCCAGTGATGAGCCAGGCGATAAACTGGGTAATCAGTTAGCTGAGCTTTCTCAACAATACGATTATGTCGTTGTAGATTGCCCTCCATCAGTGCATGCATCACAAACGACCAGGGTATTAGAAATCTGTGATTTGGCATTGATTCCTGTTCAGCCATCCCCTGTGGATTTATGGGCAACAGTGCACACTGAAAAAGCAGTTCAACATGCTCGTGAATCTAATGCAGATTTACGTGCACTTTTGGTTATCAATCAACTGGAACCACGTACCACATTATCTCGACTGGTTCGTGAAGCGCTTTCTGAAATTGGACTGCCAGTAGCAAATACAGCTTTACACAGAAGGGCGGTTTTTAGAAATAGTGCACTAGAAGGCAAGAACGTTTTTGAAATGGGAAGTCGTGGTCTTCAAGCTGCGGGCGAAATAGATGAACTTATCCATGAGGTGACTAAGATATGAGTAATAATGACCAAGCAAAACAAAAACTAATGGAATCTATGCGTATGACCAAAGAGGGTTCCGAAAAGAAAATTGATGACACTGATGCAAAGCAAAATATAACACCTAAGAATGAGAAGCCTGTTAAGAAAGAAAAGACACAGGCTACAATAAAAAAAGCAACAAAAGATACTCAAAAACTATCCGTGGATCCTTTTCAGTCTGTGTCACGTGTCTGGCCCGACTAATTCGAACAACCCATTGATAATTGTCATATATGGTGCCTGAAATATTGATTGGTATAGAGGCTATATCCATAAGAAACTCATATCACGAAATTTGTGTTTGTCAGGCATAAGCGCACAGTTTCATTATAACTACTATTTATTTGAGGTTTTTGTTTGGTAATGGCGAGCTTAAATCATAGATAATTATCTATGATAACTAATGATATCATTTCCTTTAATTGATGTGTTATTAGGTATACTATTACTGTACGTGAGAGGCAGCAGCAATGTCGATTTTAGAGTTAGTTTTTTCTTTATCTTTAAATGAGTTTACGGTTCCGGATCATAAGGAAATAGTAGATTCAATTGAAAGCATTCAAGCGTGCAAAGAAAACCCGGATGTGAATGCTGAATGTAAAAATAAACTCGAACAGTACCTTGAAATGAAAGATAAAACAGGTGAGCCTTATGTCAACATTCAATGACGATAGTTATACTCCGGCGGCGGCAATGCCGGTACATCTTATTCGCTATGCGACATTTCGCCAGTTTCAGGTGTTTGAAGCTATCTATCGCCTGGGTAGTTTTACCCGTGCAGCTGAAGAACTCTTTCTTACTCAACCGACGGTTTCAATGCAGATAAAAAAATTATCCGAGGGTATTGGCTTACCATTATTTGAGCATGTTGGTAGAAATGTTGAGCCAACAGAAGCAGGTAAAGAAGTTTATGCAGCCTGTCGCGGTATGTTTGAGACACTGTCGAATTTGGAAATGAAAATTTCTGATATGAAAGGCTTAAAACGTGGACGCTTACGTATGGGTGTTATTACGACTGCAAAATATCTCGCTCCTGAAATGTTGGGTGAGTTCAGTCAGATCTATCCAGGTATAGATCTCTCCTTAAAAGTTACCAACCGTGACAGCATTATACGTCGCATACGCGCTAACGAAGATGATTTGTATATTATGGGGCAGGCACCTGAAGGAGAGCCTGAGGTTGAAGCATTTTCTTTTGCACCTAACCCACTTGTTGTAATGGCACCGCGAAATCATCCGCTGGTTGGTAAGAAAAATATTAGTATGGAAGATATTGCCAAGGAACCCTTCATCATTCGTGAACCAGGCTCGGGAATTCGTGACGCCATGTTTAAGGCGTTTGATGCAGCAGGGGTTCGGCCACCTGTACGCATGGAGCTGGGTAATAATGAAGCCATTAAGCATGCTATTGCAGGTGGTCTGGGTTTATCTGTTTTATCACTTCATACCTTATCACTCGAAGGTATTGATGGTCCCGTTGCAATTCTCGACGTAGAAGGATTTCCTATCTTACGTAACTGGTATATCGTTTATCCAAAAGGAAAAGAATTATCATTGGTTGCCCAAACATTTCTGGATTTTGTTATTGGCTCAGAAGAATCGATTCGAGAACGCATGCAAAAGATATGGCCTAAATTAGAAAGTATTTTAAAAGAAGAAAAAAAGACAACATCAAGTAAGAAAAATGTCAGCCAGAAAAAAGCAGACATAAAGTGAATTTAAAATTTATTTTTACATCGGCCTATTTCATTAATCATTAATACATCTAACTAATACTATTTTACTTAGATGTATTAATAAAATATTTATCAATATAAGGCCTGGTATCAAGTTTAAAGTGCGGCAATAATCACTATATTCCATAATACATTTCCTCTGGTGTTTTATAGTTATATCTTTTTCTGGGTCGCTGGTTAAGTTGAGTCGCTATTTCATCGCATCGTTGTTGCGTTAAATTAGCCATACTTTCAGTCTTAGGTAAATGCTGGCGAATTAATCCATTCACATTCTCATTACTGCCTCTTTCCCAGGAATGTTATGGATTTGCAAAGTAAAACTTTGCACTGCACTTTTCTTCTATTTGTTTGTATGGATGAAATTAGGTTCCATTGTCAGCGGTAATCGTTTTGAAATTACTCATATCGCGACCAATTAATTTAATCGTTTTTTTGGTTAACGATATCGTCGTTTTGTTTAGTAATTTCCCGATCATCACAAAACCAGTTTTTTCGCTCCAGCAACGTAACAATGCAGTGATTACTGCCTCTGCCATGTACCGTATCGATTTCCCATTGACTTTTTTGGTATTGTCTACAGCACCAATAAATACTCCAATGATTAAACCTTTTTTATTTAGATACTATTTAAAATAATTTAAAGATTAAATCCGTCAAAAATTCAAGTTAAAAATTCTCATATTGGTAGCTATCTATAACACCCATCATTAATATCAATGAGTAATTTATCCTACTCGCATACATAATATTAAATAGATTCACTCTGATTATTATCCAGATAAATTTTGATTTTCATAGGTTGTGAAGATGTGAAAGTGTTGAACAAAATAAATTTAAGACATAAACGTGGTGATATTTTTGGTGGTGTCACTGCAGCTGTGATTGCGCTACCTATGGCACTAGCTTTTGGTGTTGCATCCGGTGCTGGTGCTGAGGCTGGTTTGTATGGTGCTATCCTTGTTGGGTTTTTCGCTGCTCTGTTTGGTGGCTCACCTACATTAATTTCTGAGCCAACTGGTCCTATGACGATTGTGTTTACTGCCGTCATCGCAAAGCTTATCGCTTCTGATCCAACAAATGGGATGGCAATGGCCTTTACCGTTGTGATTATGGCCGGCATGTTTCAAATTTTATTTGGTATTATGAAGTTAGGTAAATATATAACCCTGATGCCGTATACCGTAGTATCCGGTTTTATGTCAGGTATTGGTATTATTCTAATTATCTTACAGCTTGGACCTTTGCTCGGACATCCTGCACCAAGTGGTGGTGTTATTGCAGTATTAGAAAAGTTGCCAGTATTAATTTCAGGTATACAAGCCGATGAAACAATTTTGTCGATATTAACACTGGCTATTCTTTTTTTAATACCAAAGAATCTTAAACAATACCTTCCTCCGCCATTGGTTGCACTAGTAGCTTGTACCTTGATATCAGTCATCTTTCTAAGTGGAGAAGATATACGACGTATTGGTGAAATACCAACGGGCTTACCTGATCTACAACTGCCTATGTTTAGTGCAGAGCAATGGCAAATAATGTTAGTAGATGCAATTGTGTTGGGAATGTTGGGATGTATTGATGCATTACTTACTTCTGTTGTTGCTGATAGCATTACGCGTAAACGACATAATTCAGATAAGGAATTAGTAGGTCAGGGTGTCGGTAATATCATGTCTGGGTTATTTGGCGGGTTACCTGGTGCAGGTGCGACCATGGGAACCGTTGTAAGTATTCAGGCTGGCGCACAAACTGCTTTGTCAGGGCTTGTAAGAGCAGGAATATTACTCGTAGTTATCCTGTGGGGGGCTGATTTAACTTCCGTAATACCATTAGCTGTATTAGCGGGTATCGCGTTAAAAGTAGGCATTGATATTATTGACTGGGGCTTCCTTAAACGTGCTCATTATATTTCTGGTAAAGGTGCCCTGATTACATACGGCGTAATACTGCTGACTGTTTTTGTTGATCTGATTACAGCTGTCGGTATTGGATTATTTGTTGCCAATGTTATGACCATTACAAAACTATCCGAGTTGCAGGAAAATGATGTTAAAGCGGTAACAGATCCTGATAAAACAGACTTGGAGTTATCAGCACGCGAAAAAGAAATATTAAGAGATGCTAAAGGTAAAATCATGTTGTTACATTTACGTGGAACAATGATTTTTGGTAGCTCAAGAGCAATTACGCGAAAGAATTCACAATTTGGCGGGTGTCATACGCTTGTTGTCGATATTACTGATGTTAAACATCTTGGTGTTTCAGCAGGTTTAGCGCTTGAAGAATCCATTCTTGAAATGACTAATGCTGGTCGTTCAGTTTATATCGTTACAACCAAAGAACAAGCTTTACAACGACTAGGCAAGCTGGATGTACTTAAAAATATACCTGAAGAGAATATTATTGTTGGCAGAGAGGTTGCGCTGGAACGTATTTGGGCAAAGCAGCCAGAGAAATTGCAGGTAAATAACAATATAAATGAGTCTGTACCCATTGTCTGAATAAGTTAAGTGTTTATAAATAGTAAGTAAGGGGAATATTTTATGTTAATGCACAATCGGCTTTATCCCCATTTGTCTTATAAAGTTATAAATGATGTCGCACAGATTATTGATAATCATCTTAAAGATGATTGGGTTATCAGGGTCGAATATGCAAAAGAAGTTGAATATTTAAATACAAGCTGGCAACAGTGGGGTAAATCATTTTATAAAATTAAAGCACCCGTTGAAGTTGTGGATAGTATTTTCGCCTGTCATAAAAATAATCAATTCTGTTCAATACGGTTACATGCAGAAAAAATTAATCTCGTAAGTAATTTTTATTACTCAGTTTGTTAGGCGTGCCATGTTTCTAAAGAGTTGGGTCTGCTCCAATAGAATAGGTTAAAAAATAATGTTAATTTCTAACAATGAAGAACGACAACGATAATATCTCTAAGATAAATAATATGGAGCTTATAAAGTTCTCATACGATAAAATAGCATCAAAGCTTTCTGGTTTTGTATCACAAAATCAGAAAGTAAGAGTTATCGTCTTTTGTTCATACAAAGATCATAGTAGAGATAGAGCGAACCTGTCTTTTCTAAAACAATTTGGTGTGGTACCAGACGAGTTTGATATTTCTAAGGGCTATCCAGTTGCCAAAATATTATCAGGCCTAAATGGTTTTGATGGACTGACTATTATTATTGAGTCAGTGCCTATAAACAAACTTTCATTTCAAGACACATCTGCTCAGAATGAACACTATGTTTCAATGTCGAGAATATCAGCATGAATACACAGGTGGCTATGTATATATTTCGGGATTTAGTCTCTTGATACCGAGCAATATTCACAATTTGAGGCAAAGTTCTTGCCCTGGTATCTTGAGGTGGATAACAAATCAAGTTTGTGTCGTATGGTGAGACAACCAGAACTGAGTCTTTTGATGCAGAAAATGGCAGAAGTGGAATCTCTCATCCACAATCTGGATGACTATCTCGCTGAAATGAATAAATGGGAATCTGAACTGGATAATATATGTTTGATCAAATTTATAGAACGATATTTGCTGGACTGATATCGGTACTTATCTAATCTACTATGTTATATGTCGATAAGCAATCATCAGTGTATATGTATTGTTAGATATAGGTTTTTTTCTTATAGAAGTATGGGGGTTTACTTATTTTTTTCAAAATGGCATCTGAAAGCAAGGAGTAAATATATATTATGAGGAGTCAATGAAAGTGTATGCGGCTAATTTAAATTATTAAATTTTCCTATAAGTTGAAATGATCTGTTAGCGAGTATTGCTTAAGATCTGCTTCTGATTCAGACTAATGGAATGGTCGCCCCTACCTAATACGGCATCTATGTGCCAAAGTTGTGGCGAATGTAAATCCCCACTACATGATAGAGGCGACCGATATGAAGATTACAACAGTTGGCATTGAT
>Ga0316205_10000097_pt1 | contig 201019 bp, 146 predicted proteins | sample 3monthpyrite_MG_FD_204941 | JGI IMG/M metagenome (GOLD analysis project Ga0316205, IMG submission 204941) | Microbial mat bacterial communities from mineral coupon in-situ incubated in ocean water Damariscotta River, Maine, United States -... | ecosystem: Environmental > Aquatic > Marine >... | reverse complement strand
CGCAATGTCTACGAGATGATGGCCGCTATCTTTGTGGCTGGCATCCACTATCTCTTTATGCCCGCCAGCGTGTTTTTCATGGGAGTGTGTGGTGTCGGGGCCAACACGTGGGGTGTCAAAGGCCTCTCGTTCATGTTTACAGGAAGTCTCTCCATCTACGGGCACCCTCTTCCCGACGCTCTGCTGGCAGCGGGCGGTGAAATTGCCATTGGAGTGGCCCTGCTTGTAGCGCAGGTGGGCATCATGCTGGGATACATGTGGCTCGTCAACAAGGACAAGGAGCGCCGCCTGCTGCCCTACGACCCAGACAGCATGACCGTTCTCCGGAGCGATGGGGGCGGAAGTGGAAACGATCTTGAAATGGGCGTGGAACCCGAGGACTTTGAGTTTAGGGAGGACGACACAACAGACGTGTGAAAACACACACACACACACACACAAAAGTAAAAAGAGAGAATAGTTTTGGTAGGGTTTACTCAACGGCAAACTTCTTTTTGGGCGCTCCCTCCTGGTCTTCTCCCTCGCCCAAGTCCGAGTCCGAGTCCGAGCCCGATTCCTCCCCTTCGCGTTGCATGTGTTCCCACTCCGAGTCAATCTCTTGCTGCACAAACTCTTTGAGTGTGGCGGCTCTTCTACTCGCCCAACGGCCGCCTCTTCTACAGCAACGTCGGCAACAGCACGCATAATAGAGCTTGAGTAGAATCAACGAGCAGCACAGGTAGCACCAGTTCTCCTCTTTGCGCGGGCAACAAAAGCAACACCGAGCCCCGTCTCTGTTGCCGCACCCGTTGCAGTCGGCGTTGCACGGGTTAAACAGCGCGAGGACCATGCCAATCGTAGCAATGATGGTGGCTATAAAGTATCCCGCGATAAGGCCAGCCTGTTGGGATCCGTCCAGCCCCAAGTAGGGCGGAATGGGGATGGTGTCATTGACCCATGCATCGGGAGATGGAACCACTGTTTGTAGCAAAGTACTCGTGTTCATTTTTCTTGTATGTACACGCGCACGCGCGCACAACGAGTATGGTGAGGGCAGGCCTATGTACAAAAGTCCTGTACCACTCGTTGCACCAGAACATCAGATGCACTTTGCTCGCTCCAACACCTCCAGGTACGGCCTCACCAGGTCGGCAAACGAAATTGTCCTGCGTTCAACCTGGCCCTTTCCAGTGTCCACGTTGAAACTGTGGTTGATAGCCACGTGCACCTTTGACGTGTCTTGCGCGTCCACTTCAAACGTGCAGACTGAAAAAATCCGAGTATGTCCAGCCATCGGCGGTTCTCCTGCAATGGTTTGGAGAAACTTGTGTCCGGAGGCGCGACGTTGCCTGTGCTGAATCACCCCACACCCCTCTCCCAGGTAGTGCACGATGATGCCTCTCACCAACTTGGGCCAGGCCTTGTTCGCGGCAGTGTAGTTTTGAATGCTCTGGTCAAAGACATGCCCTGCGCGGCGGAGCTGGGATACGTTGCATCCATCCAGCCCTGCTCCAAGCGTAAAGTAACGGCACGTAAGTCGGAAATTGTCCCGAATCGGCAAGGGCTGTCCAACGCTGGGTACTCTGCACATCCTCTCGTACTGGAACTTCCACATGGCGGCGTTGTCCTTTACAAGGGTGGCGTGCCACGACTTGCAGACCAACATACAGTTAAAGACATCTTGGATGCTCAGATTGTAGGCAATCTTGCCAATGAGATGGCGCATGTTGCCGAGTCCGGCGGCCTCAAGCCGAGCGAAAACCCCGCTCTGGTCGCAAGCTTGCAAAATTTTGCTCCCATCCACGGCGACTGGTCGCATCTCCAATTTCCGGCGGCACTTGGATGGTCTGATGACGACTGGGCATCGGGCTACCTGCTGGCGGGGCTCGTCGCTGTAAAACATGACCACGTTTGGTCCCTCTAGCAGCTCAAACCCGCGCCGGCCAGGGGAAAGTTGGAGCTTGAGCGCGTTTCGTTTCCTCTTTTTGCAAGGCGGTGGAGTGGACGGAGCGTCATACTCCAGGGAGCTAGGAGGTGTGGCAAACCCGTCTGCGTCTGCGTCGTCTTCGCTGCTGCTGCAGATGGCGAGGCACGGATCTGCGCCGTCTGCCCATACTTCTGAAGATGCAGAGTCTTCGTCTTCTCCTCTGCCAAGTTTGTCTACCTCTACAAACGTCTGGTAGAGATAGCGAGCCGCCTGATCGGGATACTTCTCCACGGCGTGCAACAGATCGGCAATGTTGCGCGCATTGTATTGGTTTTGTTCCTGTGCTTCGCCAAGGAATTGCTTGTACAAAACACGATGCATGATTCAAAAACAAAAAGCCCCCCTGCACACAATCAGGTTGAGGACCACCACCACCAATCAAAAAAGGGCGGAGGTTTCAAAATTCGGGCACACGCCCTCATTTTGAAATTTCGGGCAACGCGTGTTTTTATATAGGTACAGTGCAACAAGATACGATAACCTTTACTCTTTCAGCTTCCACCACCCCCATTTCCAAAAGACTCAGACAAAAAAGACGTCTCCCTTGAGCGTGGAGAGTCCCGTATTTCGTCGGATCAGCGTGGCCAGCGTTGTTTGGGCCACTTGGCTATAGTACTGTGGGTGAAGCTGGGCCACGCGCTGCGTGTACCAGTTGGGGTCATGGTCTCTCAGGCGACGGAACGTCTCAGAGACAATGGTGGCAATGGTTCGCGGCAGCGAGGACCCCGGTACCAGAGGTTCGGAAAAGAGCGCCAGAAGCGCGTCAGTGTGCGCTGGGTGGCCCTCTGGAAATGTGATCGGGTCGTTGATTCCATAGCACGACACCAGCTCTGCATAGGTGGGAGCCCCGAGCTGGCGGGCACGAAACAGGTTGCGCGCTATCAGATCCTCGCCCATCATGCCAAAGAGGATGTTGCGCAGCGCGTTCACCACGTGCGTGTCCATGCGCTGAGCGGGTGTCTCTACCGCGTGTCTCAGCACGTTTTCTATGCCGTTGGTGCGGATAAAGTCATTCTGGAAAAAGAGGTCCGTCAAGTTCCACGGACCCAGCGTGTCGGGAACCATAGAGTGCCCAAAGCGAAAAGCGAGCACGCTAAACTCTACGCTCAGCCCCAATCCGGCCTCTTTGATGGGCACAGTCACCAGCAGCCCTTGCTGTGAACCCAGCAACGCGGGCAGCCACTCTTCAAGGGTGATGCGCTGCATGATTGAGACCACGAGAGCACGAGCCCACCAAAAGCGCGCGTCCTCTGTGGTGCTGGGGTGTTCGGCCGCCAGCTTGTCGCACCACCTGTTGTGTTCTCGTGCCAGCACGGCGTGCAAACTGGTGAGCACGACGTGTTCGCCGCATCGCGTGTCTCCGCAGAAAAAGGTACCGTTCTCAATGGGCGGCAGTCCATAGCTGTCCAGCCGCAGCTTGCACGCAGTGGGGCTCACCCTCAGCTGAGTGAGGCGTTCTGCGTCCTTGTAGTCTGAGTAGACGGCGCTCCCATCAATCATGGGCGCCAACTCGTTCTTGGGTTCCAAACACTGGGTGGTCGGGTTGACTTGAGACAGAATGGTCGTCATGGTCTGGTTGATGCTCTCGTTAAAGGCAATGGTTACGCTGGTGGCGTTTGCATCGTCAGCGCTGCGCGTAATCTCATGATCAATCAGTTGGCCCCAAAACACAGCCAGCGAACTGAGCCCCATGGGGTCGGGAATGTCTTGACCAGGGTCCTGGTTAAAGTATTCGTTGCTCACTTGGCGCTCTGTGGTGCCATAGTCCACGCCCGCCACCACTGGGACGGGATTGCTGCATCCGCACGGGGTCTGAAGGTAATGGTACTCGCCAGACCCGGACCCAGGGCCCGCAGGGATGGGGCTCGTGTCGGGTCCAACGGCCAGAGGTATGATAAAGGAGACGGACAAAAGCCCGACCGTAAAGAAAATCAAGACTCCTGCCAGTGGCCCAAATGTCAGGGCTCCATTTGCCATCTCTTTTTTTCTTTACAAAAGGGTGGTGTTGCAAAACAATCATATATAGACGCACGCTACTGTTATTATACATACCAAAAGCAAAAAATGTCTAGCCAACATCGTCGCAACCAAGCAATCAAGCGACACCAGCGCAAGATTGCTAGTGGCGGAGGGCGCTCCAAAAAGGATAACCCATCCTTTTGGCACACGGTGCGTGACGGCACGGAATGGGTTGATCGTCTGCCTGCCAAGAAAAAGGCACTTGTGGGACTGGTTGTCGTATTGGTGGTAATGTTTCTACTGTTGTTGATGACGGGACCACCAGTGAAAAGGAGATGGACTACGGGGCGCGCTGGAGAGCAACCACCGCCACCGATACCTCACGTGCACACACCTCACGCAAGGACGCTCCACATAAAAGAAGGGGGACGAAAGCCTCCCCCGCTCAAAAGAAAACCACCACCAGTAAAATAGTCTTTTCGTTTGTAACGTTTTTACTTTATCTTTTGTTGCGGGAGCCGGGAGACACACTAACGTCCGCTGTGTCTCTTCCTAGTCACCCTGATCTTGTGGTTGCGCGCCTCCCCACCGCTCACTGCCTCGTAATCGGTTGGCTGATGAAAGCGGACCTTTCGCACCTGCAGGACCTTGATGGCCCCAATGTCGGTAAGCTGTGTCAGGCTCTTTTGCACATGGGACAGCTCGTCGTCTCGGTCTCGCGACACAAAGGTCTCGGTCCACAGCTCGTCGTCAATCATCTTTTTGTATCCCTTGACCGTCACGTCATAGTGCTGCCCCGCGTCCAGCACGCTCACTGCCAGCTGGGGAGCCGGGTAGTGAAACACGGCAGCGGCTATAATGACTGCCTGCACGTAGGGCTTGTCCTCTTCGGCAACCGCGTCCAAGCACGAGAGAGAGTTGACCCATTCCACGGCAACTACACGCGCCTGGACTTGCGCCCCTGGTCTCATACGCCTGTCTTCCATGTTTCTTTTTTTTTTACACACGCGCGCGTAGTGTGCTGTTGTGAAAATAAGGGTGCAGGAAACAACTACATATACGTTTACTTTTTCTAAGGCCTCTTTCTTTTTTGATGCACGAGCATCACGCCAACAGCGCCACCAGGAATGCGGGAGCCTGTCCCACGGCCGCTTTGTAGACAATCAGAGTACCGCAAACAAAGAGCCCCATCAGATAAGCCATGGCAGTGGTATTTGACGGCTTCTCCACTTCTCCCATATCCGCGTCGTATCTCGGGGCGTGCGACACGGGCGCGTAGCCGTCGTCGTCGTATCTGCGCCTCTCGCGACGCTTGAGAATGGGGACGCTGATAAAGTAAACGCTGGTCTTGTTTCCGGGCATCTTCTCCTCACTGATGGTGGTCCCGTCGCGCCACTCTTTGAGAGTATCCACAATCTCAGTCAGGTTGAGGCTAGGAACTCCACTGAGCTTCACGGTCAGGTGGCTCGTGCCGATGTCTGTCCCCACCATCCTTGGAATCGTGGCGTTGCTGTTTGCCCCGTGTGCAAACTTGGTCATGATCAGCTCCTTGAGCTCGCGGTGGAGAGATTGACACTCCTCGTAACTACACTTGACAATGTCATCCATTTCCATTTTCCGACGCGCAACAAAAAACCCCCTCCCCAAAGGCAAGTAAAGATTGATTCAACACGCTTGGTTTTATATTGATGTGTCTTACTAAAGGCCCATTTTCACTTGGCGCTTTTCCCCTTGGCCTTCTTCTTGGGACGCTTCCTGGCGGCGAGTCCAGCAGTGGGTGCCTTCTTCTTCTTCTTTGCTGCCGCCGCCGCCGCCTTTTTCTTCTGGGCAGACCCGACACGGACCTTTTTGGCCACGGGCTCGGGCTCGGGCTCGGGCTCCTCCTCCTCCTCCTCCACATCCACATCCACGTCGTCTTCCTCCTCGTCCTCTACCTCCATCTCTTCGGCTTCTTCCTCATCCTCCTCCTCCTCCTCCTCCTCGCCGGCGGCGTCGTCGTCATCAGCGTTGCCCTCGTCCATGGGGACGTAGTCGGCCTCGGGGTCCACCTCTTCCTCCTCCTCCACCGGCTCCTTGGCAATGGGCGCAGCTCCTGCCAGCTTGAGGTTCTTCTTGACGGCGTAGATGACGTAAAAGACGCTATCCTTCTTGATGAGGGCGTTGAGAAACTTGTCCGTCGCAGAGCTAGGATCCACTCCCGCAAACTTGGCGTTCTCCTCGTCGGTGAGGCGATGCGACGTGATGGCGTAAAAGTTGTGCGTCTTGAACATGGGCCAGACGTTGCCAGTGAAAAAGTGACTCGTCGCTCGGGGCTCCACGTCGGGGTCTGCTGCCATCTCTTCCGCGTTGGACACCTGCCCGTTGCCGAGGCAAATGACTGGGCTGCTGGCCTTGTCTGTGTGAAGCGGGTTTGTCCCTTCATCAGCGTTGATCTGCTCCAGCTTCATAGTGGTGCGAGACCCACCACCAGCAGTGCCCTGCCAGTTCCTAAACTCGGCCTTGACGCGCCCCATAGTCAGGGGGATGCCTCTCCTCCCCAGGTAGTCAATCATGTCGGGGCTGAGGTCCTTGGAGATGCACGAATACATGCCGCGCAAGGGGTTGTCCTGATTGACATCCACCTTGGTGCTGGGGTAGTTCTCGTCAAACTTGACCGTGTCCTTGGCCCAGATGTTGCAGTACACGTGCATCGGGACGTCGTAGTGCCTCGGCATGATGGACGTGTAGAGCGCCGGGTCCAGAATGCCGTAGCACTTCCACGCGTCGTCCCAGCAGTTGAGGACCACGCTGTACTGGTTGGCCTTGGAGGGCTCCCGCCTCCACTGATAGAGGTTGAAGCGCAACACGAGCTTGGGGGTGTTCTCGTTCTGGTAGGTCCGCATGTAGTCGTTGAGCCCGTTGGGACCCTTTTCGGGATCCATGACAGTCATCATGATGCCCTCGTCGTTGGGGCCCTTTCCCGTTCCGGGCGTGCAGTACCTGTCGTACAAGTAAAAGTAGACCGAGTTGGGCCTGTCGCGTGCAGGCATGGCCTTCCACTGGACAAAGGGAATCAAGCGCCACGAGTCGCGGTCCTCCAGCAGCTTGAGTTTCTCCGTGTCGGGGAGGTCGGGGTCCACGTCATCGCTCATCACGGCGTCGCCGTTGCACTCAAAGCGAAAGTAGCCGTACGGAAGCTCTTCCGTGCCACTGGCAGCGGCAGCACCATCTCCGGATGCAGGCGCGGCCACCGCAGCGACCCCCGCGGGCAGCGACTCGGCAGGAAAGGTCTCGGGCTCAGCATCACCACCACCATCACCACCGCCAGCGTTGTTCTCTGCGGGGGCGGCAGTCGCAGCCTCTGCCTTGGCACCGTTCTTCTTCTTGTTGTTCTTCTTGTTGTTGGGGTCCCACGGCTTCCTCATGCCCACAAAGATGTGCGCTCCGACCTTGGAGAACTGGAGCTTGGTGAGGCGCCCAATGACAAACTTGCGCGACGAGTCCATCTTGCGAAACGGCGAGTCCTTGGATCCGTCCACCTTCATCTTGACCTCCTGCCCACCAGACAGCTGGTACCAGGAGTGGGTGGCCAACTCTCCGTTCTCGTTGATCCACTGCTTAAAGGGCTCCCCGTCTCCCTTGTACGTCCCATCGTAAATGGCCTTGTAATTGGCCTTGAGCCAGGTCTCTGCCTCTGGCAGGAACCCCAGCAACGCTTTGACCTTGCACCCGGAACGGCCGTCGTCACGAGGCTCCACGCTTCCGGGCACGGGCTTGACAGAGAGCATCTTGATCATGGTGGTCATCTTGCCCGGAAACGAGCCGTTTGCTCCCTTGATCATGGGGATCTTCTTGGGAGGCGTGTACTGCTTGCTGCTCTTGTAGCCGTTGCTGGAGTCTCCCTTGATCTGGTGGTAGAGGAAAACGCCCTCCACCGTGGTCTCGCCCGCACCAGTTTTGATGCGCTGCTGGTTGCGACGAACCGTTTTGAGCTCCTCCAGCTCTTCCATCAAGTCATCGGGAATGGTCCCAATAGCAATGCTCATCGTTGTGTCGTTGTTGTTGAAAAGACAAAAAGAACAAACCCCTCTACACTGTAAGCGGTTGAGTGAACCCAGACGACTGTCCGACAAAAACACTCGCAAGTCACAACTTCGGACAGTGTCCGAACTTTTTTGGGATACGAGTGTCCGAACTTTTTGGGTGGGAGCCCAAGCGCTGTTTTAGTGGCACAATTGAGCCAACGTGTATTAGTAATTGGGGCGTCGCAAATCCCCTGATGCACACGGGCGCGTGCACACACACACAACTCTCTTTTCCACCCCCGTTTAGATGGGAAATCAGACGTCTGTCGCTGGAGATGGTGTCGGGTACGATGGCAGTGAGTCGGGAAGTATGACCAATTTGATGGAGCGCGTGCTGAAACGCGACCCCGACGCCGAGCTTGTGCAAGACAACGGCGGGCAGTTGTACCTCAACACGACAGAGGACGTGAATGAGCTCGCGCCCGAGCTGGTGCAGCGAGATTTACCACCGTTGCTGGACGATCAGCTGCTGCAAAACGCTGCGGCACAGCGCATGATGGACGTGGACGTGCAGCTGATGTACGTTGTATTTGCTGTGGCGAGCATTGTTTACTTTGCGTGTGCCATGCTGGCCGCAGCTCTCTACTGGATGCTAGACTTGGACGAGACGCATCACGTCACCGTGGTTGTCACTGCAATCGCAGCGTCTGCAGCGGGCATCTTTTACATTGCCATGGCGATAGCCGTTTCGCGCAAAGCGCCCACACCGGCAGTCGTGTTTCTCATTCTCTGGTCGTTCTTTTTTATCTTGGTGATTGGATGCATTTCGGCGCTCTTGCGCATCATTGCGCCCATCCAACTGATGCTCATGGGATGGATGCAAGCAATGAGTGTTGTGATTTACGCAAACAGGTCACGCACGCACATCAACCCACAGTGGGCAGCCGTGTGGATGACCATGGCCACGGCCGTGGTGTGGGGTGTTGGCATTTACGCGTTTGTGGTGGAGCACGACTGGATTGCGTCCTCTGTCATCTTGGTCCTGGGACTTGCCATGGTCATGTACAACACATTTGAGATCAAGGCGACGATGGAACGGAACTTTTCCATCACCTACAAACACAAGGTAGAGGCTTCTGCGCGCTACTGGGTGGACCCGCTCCTGGGACTCGTCTGGTTGGTGATCTGGCCGTTTAAACGGTGGTGCTGCAACGGCACACCCACCCAAATGATACCCATGAACATGGAAGAGGGAGAAACACAATGAAAGACGCTAGTTTTTGTACTTTGCGCAAAAGGGACACTCGCGTTCTGTTTTCGGCACCAGTATTGCAGCCACAAGCCATGGATTCCTCCAACGCACCATCTTAAGTATGCGCCTGTGTTTGTAGAGACGCCGTCTGGTGTCGTTGGGTCGCTTCCGGTACAGCTTCTTGATCTCTCGGGCGCGTGCGTGAGCCGCCCAGCGCACAGGAACACTCTTTGTACGGGGCATTTCCAAGAGGCCCTACATGCTACTTTTTTTAGGCACCCCACAGTTAACACTTTTCAAGCATATATTTATCCAAGAGCGTGACAAACTACCATATACGCACGCACTCGCGTTTCTTTTTCATTTTGTGCATTGGGGCCATGTCATGAGAGGACCTCCCAACTTTTATACCGGGTACGCCGGCTGCAGTGGTAGCAACAACAATGACATCCGCGCGCCCTATCCCCGGTACCAGCCGCTCAAGCGTCAGGAATCTGTTCGGCCGCGCCCCTCTACGCCTGCGAGAACCTTAAAGGAGTTGCGCAGTTCGGTCTTTAGCGGGTCGCAGGATCATTTTTCCTTTCGCAAGGTTGTTGGGAGACACGGGGCCCTCATTGCGGAGCTGGGGGCCATCCTGCACAAGTCTGCGAATCACCCAAATGGGGCTTTTGTGATGCAAGCAGCACTACAACAACTCTACCAGAGATTGGCAAAGTTGAACGCCATGTGGATTCGTCTCATTTGCGTGCCGGACGACTCTATCTTTGGGGGGACAGAGCGCGAGACAACGTACCGCAACACAGTGGCCGGCATGATTGACATTTTCAGCAACCGGATCATCTCCATGCTGACAGACAAGGAGGGTGAGATGGACAGGGATCCCCCGTTTGGGGAACTGCTCAACACAGAGGCGCGGTTCTTTTGCACCCTATCAAAAAAGGGGCGGAAGAAAGACGCGTACAACGAGACGCACAAGCAACTCGTGCAGTACGTGGTGTGCTTGGAGCGCGCATGGGACGCCATCAAGGAGAGTGGGGTGGACACAGAGAGCCACTATGTTACTGCAGCGGACTGCATCACGGCCGGAATGGGCCTGGGTGCTTGGTTGGATTCTGTTGTAAAATGAAAAAGTCGGACACGTTCTGATTCCGCTCCCGCTCATTGCCAAATGGTCCGTTTTTTGTTAGTTTCTTTTTGAGTAAGGGGGTCTTTATCTATCACACACACACACACACACACAATGCAAAGAAAAAGGGGAGGGACTGTGTATGAACAGACGTGCGTACGCGTTTGGTTTGCCATGTTTTACGAGATGGCCAAAGCAAGTCCTCGTGAAACTGCCATCGGGTTGCTTCATGATCTCCATTCGTATGTACCTGATCCCAAGATTAAGATCGCCTTTAGATGGAACTTTCGTACCACCCTTGAGGGTGTGGTAACAGAGATCCGACTTCGCGTGGATTCTACCCTCGTCTTTAAGTGGTCTGGGGACTCTCAGGTGTATTTCAACGGGGTGTGGACTCAATGTCCCAACATGGAGTTTCTGGTGGACGTTCCCGACATCCAGCACGCCCAGTTGTACGCCGGAAGCTGCGACAGACTCTCGTCGCGCGACACGAATCTCGTTTTTGAGCTGGTTGCTCGCCACTTGCGGCTGCATGACATCAGGTCGTGCGTGGAAACGTACGCGTGGAGGATTACTCCTGGTGCACTCAACGGGAACGTGTGGCAGCCCTACGTCTCTGCATTGAAGGGCGTCTGGAGCAAACCGCTAACCTTGATGGCGGGCGCAACTCCTCCGAAGCGATATTGCAAGCTTCCTTATCATGTGCAGTGGGCGCAAAACACGTTTGCAGGACACTCGGGCGACTTTACGTCCCGGGGACTGGAATGGCTGGCCATGGAAGAGAACGACGGAGCCATCCACAGTTGGGGGCTGGCTGCGAGCGCAACAGTGGTGATGTCCCGCATATTAGCCGACTACAAGGCAGTCACGAGGGTCAAGAGACCACCACCTCCCCCAGAGTACGTGGTGGCGGGAAAGCGCAGACGGGAGCACCGCAACATCAGTGTTATGGAGCTGGACATTACTTCAAGTGGGGGGAGGCCCAGGAAAAAGCGCACAAAGACCTACTCTAGGCGCGACCGCCTGAGCTCGCGAAAGGAGAACCGCACGCCCAGGGAAGCGGTTGTCGCGCTGTTCAACACAACACCATATACAGATGACGACTCATGCCTATTGTACGTGACACCTGATGGAAGACTCATGGTGCGGGGGACGTCGCGCTTTATGCGTATGAGTGCCGAGTTTGCAGCCTCTGTGGGGGCCAAGCATGCCATCAGGCACATTGACAAAATTAAAGACACGATTTAAGCAACGTAGCACTTTTTACTGTTTTTTTTTCTTCCCCTCTCAGGGGTGCCATTCCCACCCCGCTTTGCGGAGGACGCCCCTTACGTCACAAAACAAAAGGTACTCGTAGAGCGTCTGCGCGCTAATGTATCCCTTCCACACCTTGCCCTGCTGGCAATTGTACTTGATCTGCCCTGTCGTTCCGCTGACCTGGATGCGAAAAGGCAACTGCTCCAAATCAATGGTGCGGGAGATCTGTGCTGCCTCACTCGCGTTTGCCTCTCCGTAGCTCTTGATGTGTTCCACCACCAGGGGTACCTTGAAGCGGAAAAAGTCCACCACCAAGTTGCGAGCTCGCCCAGCGTCGTGCGTTTGCTCAAGGGTCATGTCTCGTGTCCATCCGTTCCACGGTGTCAGCACGGCGTCCAACGGCAGCCCATGGGGGGCAACGAGACACGTCCACAGGTACCACTCTAGCAAGTGGATGTAGCGCACAGAGTAGGTCTCTAGTGCGCTGGCAAATTGGTTCAGCGCCTGCGGCCCTTGGATCTCCCCCGATCTGATCCCCTGGTACAAAGAGTCCATAAAGTTGTTGTGCGACGTCTCCATCAGGTACACCTGATCCTGGTAGTCGGCTTCGGCCTTTTTGAGTATCTCTGGTTTGATGTCCTTGTGAAACTCAATGTATCCCTGTCCGCATGCCGCCTTGAACTGAAGCAGCTGACAACAGGTGTCCATCCAGCTGACACAGGTGGGCTTGGAGGGCGTGGGACCACCCTTGGTACGCACACGCGTCATAAAGAGCGATACCAACGGGGAGCCGTGCACGGGCATCGGCAGTGCCTTGTGAATGCACGTCAGCGCCTTGATCTTGACGTTGGTATCCATCACACTGCTGGTTAGGCCCTTGAGGATCTGAGGCGGGATCACAGGCAGCGTGAGCGGGATATGATCCGACGCAAAGTGAAAGTGTTGCTTGCGCTCTCCGTACACGATCCTCGGATTCGGCTCGGGCAGCTCTAGCGCCTCAATGCGAAACACTTCGTCCGAGACGTCTTCTTCCTCTTGCTGCTGCGGCACCTCGTCCTTGTTCTCGTCCATGGGGAGTACGTCGTCGTCTCCGAGTCCCTGCTGTTGACGCGGAACGACTCCAAAACGGTTGCCAAAAGCAGTGTCCTGCTCTGCATCTCCTTCCGGGAGTGGCTCGTACATGGCATCCGCCTCTCTTTCTTCGTCAGAATCCATGGCCATCAGACCTCCACGGGCAAAGAGAGACGGGTCGTTGGCGTAGTACCCGTCATCACCGCCACCGCCGATAGATAGCATGCTGTCTTTTTTTGTACACAAAGGGAGCAACGCAAGAGCGATTGGAAAGAACCCCTCTCAACGCGCGCTTTTGTATGCGCGGCAAAGTCTAGCCTAAAAAAAAAAGCGCACAAGATTTACTAATACCTCTTATTGAGGACCAGAATAGTTATTGTTGCTTCCGCCGCCGCCGCCAGAGCTCCCAGATCCTCTTCTGTTGGCAAGACCACGCATAGAAGCCAGCGCCCCCACCCCGACTGGTCGCGTTACACGCGTGCGCTGTGCCACGTTGGGGATATTAGGATCGTGTTGAGCAGGTCTCTTTGCGGCCGGTGTGGCTTTTCGGCGTCGCCTGCGCCCTGCTCCTCCTCCTCCTCCCCCGTTCGCTGGCCTGCGTGCGCGTTCTCTGCGCCTGCGTTTCTCTCTCTTTTGGCGCGCATACTCTTCGTCCTGCGCCACGCGGTCCTCTCGGCTGAGCCCCACGACTCCCGAACTCGCACGAGTCGTAACGTCGTTGATCTCCTTGAGTTTGGACTGAGAGGCAAAGCGTCCCTGGGCCGCAGCCATGCGCTGCGCGTTGATCAGCGCCGCCTTGCGTTTTGATTGAACCGAGGTTGGGTAGTCCACGTCCTGATTTTGCACCAAGCCCAAGCGCCTGCGCGCCTCCTTGTCGTGAGATTCAATCCAAGCTTGTGTGCGTACCGGCTCGTCCAGCGGTCTGCCACACTCGGCGTGTCTCATGGCAGCGCTCTCCTCATCCAAGTCACGCCACACTTCGTACGAGTTTTGCACGCTCTTGATTGCGTTGACGTAGAGTGGTATCCAGCTTGTGTCTCCCTCGGCCACGGGCTCTCCGGGCGCGGCAGCCAGCATTTTGCTCTCCTCGTCGTTAATGTCGGCGCGAAAAGTAAAGACGATCCCATCCTTGCGGCGCGAGGCTGGCCGGTTGTGCTCTGCCACACTGGGATCCACAAACTCTAGTTCCCCCGTGAGCTCGTTTTCCACCCAGCCACAGGCAATGTCCCACTGCTCAATCAGCGTGTCCTTGCATCGCTCGCTCAAGTTGTACACCTTGAAAAAGCTCGGGTCCTTCTCGTAGGGGCTGCCCAGCATGATCTTGCGCGTGGGCGTGGTGTCGCACACCGTGGCCTTGGCCAGCGCATGCACAATGACCTCCTCGCAGTACTGAAAGGCCGCCATGGGCATAAAGTGGAGCCCCTTGTCTCCAAAGTCCACCACGGGCAGGGCAATTCCCGCGGCCATGCGCGGCACGTCTGCCTCGGTGCGCTCCTCGTTGAGATCCGGATTGGTGGCAATGTACGGCGAGGCACCCATGGTGATGCCGGTGCGCTTGGAGCCCTGCAACTGGTCTGTGGGAAGCGTCTCGTACTTGTGCCACTTGGCAAAGCTGCCCTTGGGCTGCGGCCGAAAGGCATTGTTGCCCATGGGATAGTTCTTGGCCGCCAGCTGATCCAGCACGCCCACCACGTCATTGGAACTCATCCCGTTGGCGTACTGGGAAATGGCGCGGGCAATCTGTCGCTTGGTGCCCTTGAGGGACAAGTAGTTGATGTCCACCAGCTTGCGGTCCGCCTCGGCACACGCCATGTCTATCATTGGGGCCCCCTGTCCACCACCACCCCCTTGACCACCAGCACCAGGATCACCACCACCACCGTTGCCCCTCGCGTGCACGTTGCCCATGTCCTTGGTCTCCCTCCATGGAATGGACCCATAGGTTCCCGTGGTGTCCCTCTCATACAGAGAATAGGGCGTGTCCGAGTCTGCCCACTCGTGGTTCACTCCAGCACGCGCCAACGCCAGCTTGGTGGCAGCTCGCAGCACGGTAAAGTAGTCTCCGTTGATCCACTGCGACGCCAGTGCCGTCCACACAAACCACACAATGTCTGTCGTGCAATAGAGGTAGGGCGCAATCTCTCCAATCATGCGCGTGTGAAACTCCTTCTTGTAGTTGGGAGAGCCCGGCATGTCAAACGTCTCGTGAATCGCCCGCTTGACAATCAGTTGGCGCACCAGCGGCCTCATGATTTGCAGTCCACGCTGTCCGTCCTCAAAGGTAATGGCTCCCACCTCGCGCAGATACTGAATCACCTTGTTGCTCATGTTGTCAAAGAGCGTCACGTTGACCCCGGGAAAGGCACCGCACATGATGGCCTTTTTGGTGCACGCGCTCAGAAACTGGTTGATCTGCAAGTAGGTGCGGGCGCCGCTCTTGAGGGCCGATGGGATCTTGTTGCTCAGCTCGTTGGCGGGGATGCGTGTCTGTTTGACGGTGAGCCTGCAGGTACGAGACGCCAGCGCTCCCTTGTCCTCCACCGTGTGGTTGGTCGTGCTGACCTTGGCAAAGTAGTGGTCGGTGATGATCTCTTTGCGCCAGCGCAACGACTCGCCGTTGGGCATGGGAATGTACGTCAGCACCTCGCGCCCCACTTGGTTGCGCGTCAGCTTGATCTTGGCCTTGTTGACCAAGTCTGGAAACTTGAGCGCCTCACGCTCGCTCACTTCCCACTGCATCATCTCGTCCGCGGCCAAGATCCAGTCGTAGACGTGGTTCTCGCTCGTGTCGGCCTGCGCACTGGCACTGTTGACCTCCTTGACGGTGCCCGGGATGCACGTAAAGTTGCACAGGGTCGTAATGGCAGCAAAGGACTTTCCCACATCAAAACGTCCGTGGAGCGTCAGGTGAAACGCCAGGGTCTCTGCCAAGTTGTCGTAGGCGCTAAAGAGACCCTCTCCCAGCACGCAGATCAGCGGCTGGATGATCTTGGCCACCTTGCCATAGTAGAGGATCTGGCGGATCATGGCGTTGCCAAAGGTGCCCATGTCTGGGTCGTAGTTGACAAACTCCCGAGTCAAGTTGGGCAACTTGCCGTTCTTGCGGTTGTCCTCGTACCAGACCAGCATGCGCTTGATGGGTTCCGGGATGGGCAGGTTGGTCGTGTCCCCTCCTAGCTGCCACAGGCCCTCAAAGACCTTCATGCAGGCCTCCGCGGCCTTGGATGCGACCCGATTGTAGCGCTCGCATTCGCGGATGCGCTCCTCCAGTCCAGCATCTTCCCCATCGTCGTCGTCGTCATAGGGCCCAGGCACCATCTCACGCCAGTCGTCTGGGCCAAACTCGCTCACGTACCACTGCACGCGACGCAGCGTCTCCATGTAGTGCGACGGAAAGTACTTTTGCACCGTCTTGTCAATCACCTTGTACTCGGCGGCGCGGTGCATAAACTCGTTGTTGGTCTTGTACGAAAGCAGCCCCTCTGACACCACGCGCCTCCTCACCACGGCATGATCCCGAATGTAGATCTGTGCCGGGGTCATGATGCGATCCAGCTCGTCGGCGTCCAGCTGAGCTGCCTCAATATCATCTCCCAGGTCGGCCAGGAACTTGGTCACATCTCCACCACTCATGAGGACGCGGCGAAAGTTGTCGTCCATGTTGACGTCGGGAAAGTACTGCTCTGCCAGCCCACAGTTGTCGGGATGCAGCCAAAAGACCTGCTGCGACAGATACTTGTAGGTGGTCAGGTCTTGGTGAAACTGGACCGTCCCGTGGTTGTTGGCCCAGTCGCGGAACCCCAGCATGGCGGGGTCTCCACCAGCGTCTCTCAGCACGGCGAGCGCGTTGAGAGTCGTCAGTACCTTGCACAGATGACCCGGGTTGTCCATGATGACGTGGTTAATGTCCATCTCCATCTGACGGTACCCGTTGTCCAGCAGTGCGGGCTTGATGGTGGTAACCACCTTGTAGTACGTGTCAATGGACGTGTAGTTTCCGGCGGGGTGGTTGGAGTCAAACAACCTCATGTAGTTGTTGATCCAGGCCGCAATGTGTTTGGACCCTGCCGTTTGACGACCGCGGCCAGGTCCATTGTCCTTGCGAACGGAAGAGTACTTGAGAATGTCGTCCAGCGCAATGCCAGGGTTCCACACGCTGTCCTTGACCACAAAGCGCACCATGTAACCCACAATGTCCTCGTGAACGTTGGGATCTCCACCGACACACGGAATGGGCGTCACCGTAAACGTGACCTTGGGCACTTTGGAAGCCTCTCCGTCGTAAGGCGCAAAGTTGGCCCCATCATCGTCCTCGTCCTCGCGCGCATTCGGCTCGGCATCAGCAGGAGCCTCTCCACGAACGGGATCAGCAGCAGCAACGTCGCCACCGTCTTCTTCCTCTTCAAGGCCAAAGAGCTCATCCACCTCCATGTCGGAGCGCACCTCTTCCAGGCCAATCTCACCCCGCGCTGCCTCTCTCTCCCAATCCACTTCTCCTTGTCCGCCGGCCGCAACGGGACGCAACTGAGCCATGGCCTCGTTGGTGGCAGGTGTGTCCCCGTGGCTTACCCTGATCGTGTCTGGCATCTGCGCCAGCAGGCGCCCCCAGGCATGACGAGACTGAGAAGCACGCACTTGACCGGCACGGCGGTCGTGAAGCCTGGCTGCGTCCGCGTTGGCCAGCTGGACCTCCTCGGCAATGTCAGCATCCTCGCCCCCTTCCAGATCAATGTCCTCGCCACCACCCGCGTCGCTTCCTCCTCCTCTCCCACCACCACGGCGCCGAGACTTTTTCTTGGCTGCGGCCAGCTTGCGGGCGGCCTCTTCAATGTAGTGAGCAAACTCCAGGTCGGTGTGACGCCCGCTGCGCACGTACTTGTCTAGCATCTGGTTCTCCTTTTTCTGCGCCAAGCCCATGAACTTCTTGGCCGCGGCAAAGGCGACCGCCCGATAGAGCTTTGGCGTCGCCGCGCGATCTACGTCCACCATTGCGCCTCCCAGATCCAGGTTCTCCGTCGCCATGATCAGGAGCTGCAGACACCACACGTAGGGGTCTGGGGCGTGGTCGTTGCGCATGTGAGACCAGCTTGACGCGCCCTTGAAATGACATCCATTAGAACCGTTGATGATGATGGGAATGTCGTACACGCGAGTGACGTTTTTCTCCACATCTGCGTTCACACCGTGCCTGAGAACAAAGCCCGGAGAAATAGTTGTGGGACGGTCTCCTGTGGCCCTGTAGATGTCTGCTGTAGTGTCCCCGCTCATGGTTGATCTGTCTAACACATGAAACCAAAACAAGAGAATGCACCACTACCCCTTACAACGAGTGAAAAGGTGACACGCGCACAAATATGACACACGTTCCGTTTTGTCGGACACTAAAAAAAGTCGGGCACAAAAAAAACAGCGGCGGGTGTTTTGTGTCTGAAAAACAGGACTGTGGTTTTACTACTTTTGGGTTCGTTGCCCGACTTTGGGGGGACGGGTCCGAATTTTAGTTTGTTGCTCTTTGCACATACACACACACTACAGCATAGGGCGTCATGCAAATCTTTATCTTGCATGCGGACCCCAAGGCGTCAGCAAAGATGCTGTGCGATAAGCACGTGAGCAATCAGAATCGCGAGAACGCGCAGCTCGCATGCACCGTGTTTCGGCACCTGGTGCCCGACGGAGACGCTAAAGCAGACGCCATGGAGCTCTACAAGGCCACGCACGAGCACCACCCGTGTGTGGTGTGGCTCAAGCGCAGTTCGTCCAACTTTGCCTGGTTCCTGCTTCACGCGCAAGCCACGCACGACGAATACAAGAGGCGCTATCCCAAGCCGACGAATCCTGATTGGGTGGGACATGACTCGTGGAGAATGACGCAAGCCGTGTGGGACAACATAGACATGATTCCCTTTCCAAGCGACGAGTTGACGGTGCCTGCTGTGGCCATTGCGCATGTGTCGTTCCGCGCGCCAGACGAACAGCAATGGGACTGGGGCGACGTGGTGGATGCATACAGGCGCTACTACGTCTTTGAGAAACGTGGGTTTGCCAAGTGGACCGTGCCAAACGGGAAGAAACGCAAACGAGCAGAGTCGCCTAGCTGGTACAGCCAAGGGCAGGCGTTTTGGGACCGAGTGGCGACAGTACACTCTTCGCAGTGGGACGGGACAAAGAAAAGAAAATGAAGCAAACGCCGCTCTTTTATCTCTCACAGCAGCATGCTCTGAAGACCCAACTCTCGTTGTTGGTTGGAACGAGAAAACGTCCCGGGTTCCAAGTCCAGCGTCTCGTAGCCCACGTACCAGTTCCCGTTGCTGCGCGGTGTCTTTCCCACACCAGAAATGGCCGGGTCCATACGGCGCGCGTACCGAGAAGCCGCCAGCCTTTTGATCAGCTGCTGCAAAGAGGCCCACTCCCGCTTGTAGCGCGCCTCCAGAACCGGCAGGTTGATCTGCTTCTGCTGCATCTCTTGCAGCGTAACAAGGTCTCTGTACATCAGGGAGTCCCCGTGCTTGGCCAGCGTCGTGGCCACATCGTCACCCTTGGCAATGTTGAGCCCCCCACCAGGGCCAGCGTTGTACTTGGCCTTGAGGTGCATCAACTGAACGGGGATATCCCTCTCTGCGCGCATGATCCACACCACGCGCTCTACGGGCGCGCCATTGTTGTCTACGCCCACTACCTGAGGAATGTTGCGCTGCATAAAGTTGCCTCTTGCCAGCTCAAACTCACGCCACAAGTCGGCATACTCTTGAAAGTCGGCGTCTTGCTGCAGTGCGTCGTAGCGCTTGCCAAAGGCGTACTCTGACATTTCTCTCTGTGTTGTACGCACACGAGACAGGTCTTTAACTAGACCAGTGGATATTTAGGGTGACGTGCTCTCTATTTATAGCAGAGCTTTGCCAAGTCCCCTTTGCTCCTCACACGCGCGCATGACTCCACTAAAAGGGGGGACCCTCCCCCCAGAGGTAGAGGCGTACTTTGAACAACAGAGACAAGAGCAGCAGCGCTTCAACAAGATCGCGCAGATCAACGGGACGCTCCAAGACACCAGGGTTATCATGCTGCGGAGCATGACGGCACTTGTGGAGCGCGGTGAAGAGGTGCAAGAGTGTGCGGAACAATCCGAGGATTTGCTGCGCAGCTCGTTTGCCTTTCGGTGGGGATCCATGAGTCGCTGGAGCCGTTTCTGCTTCTCCCTGAGACACTGTCTGTGCTGGAAATGGTTCTGTTGCTGTCCGTTATGGTGGTGGAGCGCATGCTGCCCAGCGTCTGTTTCGCGCCGAATAACAAACTACGTCAGCAGCCGCAACAGTGATCCACACATCCTTTAAGCGCAACATCCAACGGGTTGACCTCAGTATATATGCGGGTAGCGGTGTGCGTGTACAACAATCGTGTCGCGAAAACATGTCTGTACGCTCCCGTCGCGCGAGACAAGATGACGACGACGACGATGACAAGAGGAGGAGACGAAAAGCTCCTTTTACTTGGTTTTGTTGCTGTGGGCTCTTTGTACCCATTGTGTTACTGTCTACGCTGATTGCGCTTGTGACTACGGTGGGTGCTCCGGACATTATTTATACGGTACCTACCACAGGTCCTGCTCCACCAACCACCACCGCGCCAGCCACCACAATGCCTGCGGGTCCTCCATGCGACTGTGTCAACGAGACGCTGGCTTTTGAGTGGTTCTCTAGGGACGAGGGTGTTGCCATTGCGCAGCGCCCGAGCGACGGTCGCATCTTTTATATCACGGGGGGCGGTGGTGTTGAACCCAAGCTCATTGAGTCGTACGACACTACGACCAGTACTTTGGATCCGCCCCTTGTTGGTGTAGGTACGGGAATTGACCAAGAAGCCGTGGGACTGGTCTACTATCCACCACTCAGCGCGTGGGTCGTCACAGAGCGTTTGGTGCCTGGCAGCATTTGGACTGCCAACGACGACTTTACCGTATGGAGTGTGCTGGGCCCCCATCCGGGCGGTGGGTCCAACGGAATGCGTGGATTGGCTCTGGTGAACGAGACCCGCCTGTTTGCGGTGGACCCCTTTGTGGATGAGCTCTGGGAACTAGACACTGTCAACTGGAACCAAACGCTGCAGCGTATCCCTCTCACCTTTGGGCCGACGACGGCTACCATCACCGGGGCAAACGGAATCACGCACAACCCCGTGGACGACACTGTGAACATCTTGTACCGCGTTCCGGGGGCGCCTGGGAGCGCTCCGCGCCAGGTTGGGATTGTGGACGTGGACACGGGCATTGTCACACCCACGTGCTTGGTGCTGACAGAAACGTATAGCGCCATTGTCGTTGACACAGAGGGAACGCTCTGGCTTGCAGCAGGGAACAGCCACCCCGTCAACTTTGGGCTGTTCAATACAACCTACCCATGTGCGTTGTAGTAGTAAAAACTCCCATTTTACTTTTACTTGCGAGAGACGCGTGTCTTGCGTGCAGCTCCTTTGCCTCCTCCTCCTTTGGTGTGAGGCACGGGCCGTTTGCGTGTCTTTCGCGTTCCTGTTCCCTTGCGGCGCTTCTTCTTTTTCCTTTTGTTTTTGTCCTTGTCCTTGTCTTCCCGCTTGGCTGCAATGGTTTCCGAGGCGCGAGGAACACACGGTACGTCGCGGTCCATCAACACCAGGGGTCCCGGGTCCGCGGAAGCAGTTGGTGAAAGGGATGGAATATCAGAGGACAGCGTGTCGTCGTTGGCCATCAACCAGTGAAGGACCGTGTCTCGGGGAATGGCCTTGCGCTCACACAGGGTCAAAAAGTCCCTCCTGGAACCAAAGCACCAGACGCGTGACTTTCCGCGGCTCACAGCCACATAAGCGTGCTCTCGGGTGTAAAACTCGTTGCTCGGGGGGTTGTCCTTCATCCAAAAGATGACGTACTCGTACTCGTTGCCCTGGATCTTGTACGAGGTAGAAGCAAACCCATCCACCACATGCTGCGGATCCACGCCCTTGTCCTTGTGCAACCAAATGGTTTTGGTTTGCGCGGCGGGGTCCGTGGGGTGAGACACGTCGCTCACAACGAGCAAGTAGCCTCCGCCCGCTGCGGCACGAACTGCGGTAATGCTCTGAACGCAGACGAGCTCCCCGTTGGAGATGGGCTCGCTATACACGTACTTGATGGCCTGCTTATTTCCGGTCAGAGAGAGCCGGTCCACCATCTCGGTCTTGATGGGCGTGTTGTAATTCTGAGTAAAGGTGATCTTTTTGCCCTCGTAGACGCGGTAGCCGTTGCGAATCTTGGTCCCGCCGTTGGGAGGCACGCGCAGCATCCCCAGATTTTGAAAGACGGTCTCGCACGCGTGGTTGAGCACCCGGCGCCCATCCTCGTTCTTGTTGACCAGCACCACCACGTGCACATTCATCACGTCAGAGCCCCCGGGCAGCTTTCGGATCCGCTTCATCAGGGGCGCCAGGGCGCTCTTTGCCCGGTGTCGCGCGGGCTCCTTTTGCACCGACGCCGCAAGCATGGTGGGCTTGGGCAGCAGAACCAAGGGCTCGTCGCTCTCTAGGCTGGTGGCAAACTGAATGTCATGCGCCCGCCCCTGCGAAATGAGCTTGGGCGCGTCTCGGAGCGACTCCTTGCCTGGCTCCACGCGCAGCACCTCGGTGAGACGCTGCGTGCCAAAGACGCGAATCATGCACCCCATGGGATCGCCAGGGCCAATGGGAAACAGCTGCTCGTGGTCACCCGCTACCACAATCTTGCGTAGCTTGGGCAGAGCGCGCACCAGCGACGCAAATAGAGAGGACTCTACGTTGGAAAACTCGTCCACCACCAGCACGTCAAACTCTTCCAACCACAGAGAGACGTCCTCTGTGTGCTTGGCCATGGTGGTAATGCGGTGAATAGTGTGTGCCGCCTCTGTGTGATGCCCGCAGCGTCTCTGGAGCGCCTTGACCATCATGGAGATGAACGAGACCAACATTACCCCAGAGTAGCGGTTCATGCACCAGGTGACAAGTGCCGTCTTGCCCGTACCCGGCAGGCCCTCCAACACTGTGATGGGGTGTGTTTCAATGTGTTGAGCGATGCGGGTCTGGTCGCTGGTCAGCTCGTAGGGTGGGATCACGGGCACAACGCTGCCCCTGAGACGCGGCTGTGCGTGGCGCACACACACGGTGCGCAGCGCCCAACAAACGCTCTGTGCGTTCCTCAGGTCCTCGGGAAAAGCCAACAGCGTGTGCTCGGGGTCCACCCAAGCGGCACCCTTGTTGACCAGTACAGCAAAGGCAGAATCTACAAACTTGGGCGCGTCCCCCTGGCCCGATCTGCAACACGTGCGCAACAAGTCTTGCTTGGAAAAGCACGTGTGTCCGCTGCGCGTCCTCAGGTGACTCATGCGAAAGTAGAAGCGCACCGCAAGGTCCATCATGGGCGGAACGCTGTTGGGGTTCTTTCCATAGTAACGCATGACGGCATAGTAGTTGTTTTGAGACACGCCGTGCAGCTTGTAGAGCTTGCGAGTCTGCGCGGTAAAGACCATCTCCCAGGGCACCCGAGCCAGTTTCTTTTGCACACTGGCCAGCGCGTCTGGCTTCATGGCGCGGATGGTCTTGCGTTGCTCAGAGTCTTGCTTGTTGTTGACCAGATAACGATTGAGAAGCGTCTCGTAGTCTAGGCGATACATGTCGCACTTGAGGGCCACGACATCTGTGTAAAAGTCTTGGCTCTGAAAGGCGTCCCTGTTGATGCGCGTGTCGGGGTCCAGCTCCAAGAGCATGTGACGCGTGACGCCCGCCAACTCTTTCGGAATCACCTCCCCGCCCGCGCCTCCCTCGGTAATCTCTTGGCCCAGAAAACGCATGTCGTGCACGTCCAACTCCTCCTTGAGCGTGTAGCCACAGGGAGCGGCGCCACTCCAGTCCATGTGGATCTCGGTGACGGTGTATCCCCTCTTTTTCTTGTGACGCACCTCGGCTTCGCTCGTGCTGAATATGTAGTACGGCGCACAAGAGGGTAAATTGAGAAAGGCAGTGACCTCTGTACCATCACGGACCTGGTCTGGAACAGAACACGAGAGAATCTTGATCTTTCCAATGAATCGTCCCTCAAAGTCGCACGCGTTGGCCGGGAACGTCATGCTGCTGGGGACAATGGTGAACTGAATGGAAACCCGACGCCCACGGCCTTTCCCCGCTGAAGAAGAACCCCTCATTCCATGTCAATGTTGGTGAAAGAAACAAGTCTCAAAATTCGGACACAAGGGGGGGGCGCGAGCGAGTGTCTGAAGTTTTTTGGGAGTGGTGAGCTACCCTGAAAAGCGCAGAGGGTTGTGTGTGTGTGTGAATGGAGACTGCCGAGTACGAAGAGTGGAAACGTCAGAGGGATGCCGAAGTGCAAGAGCGCAAAGAAGAGGAGAAGGAAAAGCTCAACGCGCACGTGATGGGCTGGGTGGTGCCGTGCGGGCGCAACTTCTTTGGACCGCCGCCTTGCAGTGCCGAGGACCTCTACTATTTGCGGAAAAAGGAGGGCGTTGGGGCCATTGTGTCGCTCAAACCAGAGACGGGCCGCACCACCAAGAAGAACGGGTACGACACGAGCGTTTGGTACCGAGAGTTGCTCGCAGACGCAGAAGGCAACGAGAGCGAAAAGTTGCGCGTCTTTGTGGCGCCGTTTGCCACCAAGGATTTGCCCTCGCTCAAGGACGCAGAGATTGTTGAAGCCTACGTCAAGTTGGCCAAGAAGCTGCACACAGAGATCCGCCCCAAGATGCCAAACGCCCCGCTCTACATACATCATACGGATGGTTTCTCACACGAGGGCTACGTGGCCATGGCGCTCTGGAGACTAGAGGCAGGCCTGAACATCAAAGACATTCCGTCAGACCCCGTGGCATGGCTAAAGAGCAACGGGCACGACCAGGTGTGCAAGATGACTGTGGAAAAGGAGACCTTGCAAGCCGTGTGGGCACGCGTCAAGACCATCAGCACGGGGATAGGAGCCATGTTTGCCGCGCAGCGAGTACGACAAAAAGACCAGGGCAAAGAGCCTGTGCAGAAGAAAAGAAAGAAAGATGACGAGTAAAGTGCTCTTTTTTACTACTCCTGTTATTACTCTTTCTCTGGCACCACATGAAACTCTGCCACAATGTGCCCTCTGCATACGGGGCACTCCTTCTTGACCAAGTTCCCGGCGCACGTCTCGCAAAGACATTGGTGCCCGCACTTGAGAAGGATAACACTCGTGAGATTCTCTATGCATACCACACAAACCGGTTCCAGGTACACTTGCTTGAGCGTGGCCAGCAGTGCCTGGTTCTTGTTGTTGACACAGTCTTCCACCAACTTGAGCCCCAAGCTGAACGCCTCTGCCTTGGAAAGCTGAGGCACCACCGTGACGTTGTCCTTGAGCACACTCAGCCCGAGCATGCAGGGCGCGCTCTTGACCTTGTAGTTGAAGGGAATGGCAACTTTTTGGGATTCTACCCGGACCACGTCTCCGTGGCGCACCTCAGCTGCACTGGTTCCGTTCAAGGGATTGAAAGTGACTGGGTTGGCCATGCCCATGGCGCGAGGACCCTGCTCATGCTCTTCGCCTTCGTCTCCCGAGCTGGCCGGACTGTAGCTTGGAGACAGCGGAGGAGAGGTTCCAAGAACCGGAGAAGTTCTCCTTGGAGGAGTGGGTTCGGGTGCTCCCCATCTCGCGGCCTCAGGAGCGGGTGCTCCAAATGAAAAGGAAGCAGCAGCGGGAGTGGGTCTCCCAGAAGAGCCCCAGCCACCACCACTACCACCACTACCAAATCCTTGCCCGCTTCCTTGAGCCAGAGCCTCTCCAAGGGTTGCAAAGGGTCCACTGTTCACGGGGTAGAGTCCAGCACTGAAATAACGCATACCGCCCTCAAGCTGACTCCGCTCAAAGTCTCCAATCATATCCTGAGGCTCATCGTCGCGGGGAGGGGGATCACCCGGAAGATGAAGACGAGGGCCTCTGAATCTCCTGCGATGGGAGGGCGCTTCCCCGTTCCATCCGCGCCCAAAGACAGGCGCGAAGCGCGTCACGTCGTATGTGTTCATGGCCTCGTTGGCGTCGCGAGGTCTGCAAAAGAGGTCGGGACACCCCCACGTAGCGGTGGACCAGTCGCGCTCCGAGCGCTCGGTGGGCGCCACTGTCACGTAAAAGTAAGCTCCTGTAGCTGCGTCCAGACCGTTTCGCTCGTCCGCTCCCACATCCATGGGCTTGGCCTCTCCACCGTCCTCTTGCTTCTTGAGGATCGTATCCAGCAAGAACTGTCCATTGTCTGCGCTAAAATCTCCGTTGACACGTATGCTCACACCGGGCTTGATGACGTTGATCTCGTTGACGAGCTTCCCAGGGCCATCAGGATTACTTGGATCCCGCTTGCGGACGTTGATCAGGATGGGCTCGTGAAAGAGCAAATTGGTCAACACAAAGGCAAAATGCTGCCCGCTCTCGTTGGTAACTCCCTGAAAACGGCCCCCCAATCCCGCTGATTGGTCGTTGTCGGGTCTCGCAGAGATAAAAGAGGACCCCGAAGCACTGTGAAAACGCACACTTGCAACGGGTGTCCCATTGGCTGCGTCGTACATCACCATGGGATGCCCCTTGGGCCTAATAACCTCATAGTGGATGTTCTCAACGATCACAACAGTCGCCCTATCAAACTCGGAAGCGCTCAACATTGTGCGAGAGACCCTCTCACCCAAAAAACAAAAGTGAACGCTCTGTTAGCGAAAGCGCAAATTAAAAGTCAGACACACGCAGACTCAAAAATCGGACACAAAAAAAGGGCACTCTCTCACCAAAAAGGATGGACTGAATTCTCTACGAGGAAGGACCGTTTAGCGTAATATAGTGCACTAATCGGTCCTTCCTCGTAGAGAATTCACCTCATCCTTTTTGGCGAGCAGGGCGCCGAGGTTGCTGGATTTTTTGGTGCACACCCTGCTAAAAGCGTAGTGTGCATGAAAAGGCAGCAGCTCTAACTGCGCCCAGTTTGTGTACCGTGGATGCACACGCTGCTAAAAGCGTAGTGTGCGTCATATGGGGGAAATGCACACCATGCACAATCACCAAGTGTACACAAGATGGCGGGAAAACGCGTTTTTTTACTAGGCACACCCCACACAGACAAGGGCAGTGGGCGTGGCCTTTCCAATGTCGTCCCAGCAGCACCAACGGCCACACTTGCCCATGCACTTGAACCCAGCGTGCGCGCAGATCTTGCACCGTTTTGTACCGCAAATACCACACTCTTGGGCGGCTTTTGACTTCATCCCGGGTTCAGAGCAGCGCGCTGCGTCGCAATAGCCCACCGTCAGGCCTTTGATATTTTGGGCAAAGCGCTCCTCGTGATCTTCGGTGCCATTGTACCACTCCCCAACGCTGTAGTCGCTCCCCGACATTGCCTAACCGAAAGAGGGTGTTGAAAAAACAAACGGTCTAATAGCGACCCCCTGCACCATAAATTTGTGTGTGTGCGTGCGCACGCGCGATGAAGCAAGCACGCACCCTCTGGTACAATCACAGAGCGCGTATATGGAGACGTTTGTTTAAGCCCACGACCTTGCTCGCTGCAGGGATCGCGTTGACAATCGTGATGCTACTGTGGTGGCGGAACACTGCTACTGCTACAAAGGTATCCTTTGCTGACACAGAATCAGGTGTACCCGTGCTAGAGATGGGTAGTAGGTTCCGTCGCGTGGATTACCCCCAATTACAAGAGTGTATCACCAAATTTCAGCCAAGCATTGTGGCGCCGTTGCACGGGGTATGTCCAGAGACGGACACCACCAAGGCTCCCCTTTGCGTGCACACTTTGCTTCCGTCTGCTTCTGCACCAGTAATACAAAAACATTGGGCAGATGTGCGCCCCCTGTTTCCTGGCTCGTCCGCCATCAAGATGGCCATCAACGACCCAACCACAGACAGTTATGTCTCTGGAGAACTTTACAAGCTGGGGACTTGGGAACGCAGCGTGGTCAAGGTCGTGTATGACGCGTTGGTGCAAGGGCGCGCGCGATCATCCAAACTCTACGTGTTGGACGTGGGAGCGCATGTGGGTTATTTTAGCGCCTTGTCCGTGAGTAGTGGGTTTCCCACCCTCAGTTTTGAACCCATGAAGAGCAACCGCGACCGCATGCTCGCAACGCACGCAGCCATGGAGCCCGAGGTCTCGGCGCTGTGGACCATCTACCACAACGCGGTAGACGTGGTATCTGGCGCTTCTGTACACCTAGAGAGCACAGATCCAACAAAGAACAGCGGTAACTACCAGGTCACGCGTCGCTCCTCTACTAAAGCGACAACGGGTGTCTACGGAGTGGACTACACCGTCACCCTGAGACTGGATGACGTGTTTCGCACACGCGCGCTGTGGCCCAACGACAGTGGACCCCCAACCGAGATTGCCGTGCTCAAAGTGGACGTGGAAGGTTACGAGGCGCGCGTGATTGCCGGAGCAGTGATGCTCATTTGCACGCAACGTGTCTACAACATTATCCTGGAGTTTGTCGCCATCAAGCAGTCTGGTTGCGACTGGCTCACCATGCTGCGCTGGTTTGACAAGATCGGATACGAAATCAAAAACGTCAACGGGACGCCCATTAACAAGCTGGTGTGGGACCGCTTGGAATGGAGAGCGCCCCAAAACATCTGGCTGAGACTCATAGATACAACACAAACACCACACGCCAGACTAGTAAAAATAGGAGACACGTGTTTGGATTAAGCAGCTTGCTCGCGCACTTTCTCTTTTTTTTTTTACTCGGACTCTTCGTCCTCGCTATCCTCCTCCTCCTCCTCCTCATCGTCGTCCTCCTCGTCGTCCTCTTCAAACTCTCCTTCTGCCGCGGCATCGTCCTCGTCCTCGGCGGAAACAGGCAGGGATCCCAGAAGCTCAGCGGGATCTTCGCGGATGGCGTCTGTTGGGTCTGCGGCGTAGAGATCCTTGAGCGCAGCTGCCTTTTCCTTGGAAGGGAAGATACTGCTCTTTTTGATCCTCTTTTCAGAGACTTTCTGTTCCTCTTGCTCTTGTCTCTTGCGCTTGGGAGTGGGGGATCCAGACACTTTCAGCAGAGCGCGGAACGTGTCGTCCTTGACAAACTCTCCCGCCACTCGTTCCGGCAACACGCCATAGTACGGGGCCTGCTTGTCTGCCAGCGCCTTGGCAATGTGCGACGCCTTGAGACGCCCCTTGCGCCTGCCATTTTTGGTCACGCCCTTGGTCTGGACGTGCCTGCCCGCGCGCTGCAACAGGTCAACGAGCATCTCTTCTGCCGCCACGGTAAAGTAGGCGTTGATGTTTTGCGTACGCATCTTGTCTGGCAGATACTGCTTGATGAGTGGGTCTGCCACAAAAAAGGGCACACTTCTGTTGGCGCGCGTGTGAAGGCGAGACACGGCGCGCTTCTTCTTCTGGGGCGCGGGTGTGCCCTCGGCGCCATTGGGGGGCGGGTTTGACGACATTGTTTTGCCCCTCGGTTGCACCCAGGAAAGTATAAGACCCGTCCGCAACGCTCGGCATTAATCTGTCCCGTTTGCTAAGTGCCAAAACACGCTCTGCTTTGTTTTGGTCCGACTTTTTGCGCGCCCCGTGTACGTGTGTCCGAATTTTGCTGCTTTACTCTATTCTTTCGCAAGGGGGTGGTGACAGGCATCTCCCATGTCTAAGCGTTCGCGGAGGGAAAAGAAGAAGCCCGAGAAACGCAATGCGTCGCCCTTGTTGGACCTAAGCAAGGCACAAAGTATCCAGCGCTACCGCAATGAAGCCAAGCTTGGCAGAGGCATGTACGGGGACGTGTTCTTGGGCGTACACAAGGAGACTGGAGCGCGGGTTGCCATCAAAAAGCTCAAGTCCCTTGACGACCAGAGCGACCGCACGTTTGACATGCTCGCGGTGCGCGAGATCAAGATCCTCAAGGCCATGGACCACCCAAATGTCATCAAGATGGTGGAAGTGGCCACAGACGAGCCCGGCACGGACAAAAAGCTCCCCGTTTACATGATCATGCCGTGCATGAAGCACGATTTGAGGGGACTTTTGGAGGCAGACGTCTCCAAGTGGTGGGACAAGGCCATGATCAAGGGAATTTGCCACCAGCTTTTGTGCGGAATCCAATATTTGCACGGGAGGAACGTGATTCACCGCGACCTCAAGCCCGAGAACTTGCTCATGGACGACAACGGGTACCTCAAGATTGCTGATTTTGGGCTTGCCAAGGTGTGCGAGCCCGAGTACAAGCTCCACACAAACAGCGTCGTTACCCTGTGGTACCGCTCGCCCGAGCTGCTGCTGGGCACGCAAAACTACGACGCCAGCATTGACATTTGGGCAGCGGGCTGCATTGTGTCTGAGGTGCTGATGAGACAGGTGCTGATGCCTGGCCAGGGGGACGCGCATCAACTAGAGTTGGTGTGGTACATGTGTGGTACCCCTCGGACACAGGGATGGCGCGCGGGGACCACGCTCCCCCTCTACAGGGAGAGAGAGCCGTCGCAGGAGATTAAGCGCGACCTGGGCAAGATTCTCCGTTCGCACAAGTACAACAATCGGCGGGGCTACTTTACAGACGGCGCGGTGGCCCTGATTGACCGCATGCTTCAGCTGGAACCGCGCAAGCGAGCCAAAGCCGGGGAACTGGTGATGGATGCCTACTTTCACCAAGAGGCTCCCAAGCCCAAGCGCCCAGAGCGGTTTATCAAGTACAGTCGTTCATACTTTAGCTCCCAAAAAGAGGACAAGAAAAGGCAGACAAAGAAAAGAAAGACGGGAAAGTAAAAACAGTACACGCGTGCGCGTGCGCGAGTTTCATTCTTTGCGTTCAGCTCTGCAAGCTTTTGTACACAGTACTTTGTTGTCAAAGGCAACACCAGGCATGGAAGCGCACGTCCTGGCACACGTTTCAGCACTGCTTAGGAAACGTTTCCGGTAAAACGTGATGCACAAATCCACATCACACGTGTCCCCCGCGCGCCGATCAACCTCTTTACGGCACAACAATCCAAGCTTAGTGTCTGGCTCTTCCCATCCTCCCCAATACGCCATAGTTTTACAGGCACGCTTTAGCCCCTCACCGCTCGTGAGTTTTGAAGACTGGAAAAACAACCCCAGGCACTTTTGCGCTTCATTCTCTACGTTCACCCTTGCACGCGCGCATACAAAGCGCCCTGTTTCTAGAGGCAACAGCAGGGGAAGCGCAGATCCTGCTGCACGGTTCTTCACTTTCCTGGAAACGATCCTTGTAAGACCCAACGCACACAAACACGTCAAGAGTGTCTCCTGCACGACGATTCATCTCTTTCTGGCACAGCTTTCCGACATCCGTGTCTGGTACACTCCAACCGTACGGACCCAGATAACTCATATTTTACAACCCGCCCCTCTGCTCTGTTACGGGTTGAGTAAAGAAAATCGCGCTCGTGTTTATATGAGCGGCGGACCTCTTTTACTTTTAGTTGGACGTGAGCAAATGTTGTTTGGCCCACGCAAGCTCCTTGGTATCGGGCTCTATTTTATCGGCATTGGGTTCTGGGTCATTGTTTTGCTGTGGCTCTCGGTATGGGGACTTTTGATTCTCTTGCCCTCTCTGTTGCTGGCGTTCTGTGCCGGGTACCTGACCAACTTTTTTGGGCGCACGCAAGAGTGGCCCGCGTTCAAGCGCTTCTGGTTGTGGGAAACCGCTCGCCAACAATACTTTAACTTTACGTTGCATGGGAGCGACGATGGACTGCAGCTCATGCAACGGGCCATGGGAAAAGAGGGTGGCTTGCAAAAAGGGGAAAAGGTGCTGTGGGCAATCTATCCCCATGGTCACTACTCTATGACTGCGGTATTCTGGTGGGCCGTCAACCCCGCTTTTCAACGGTGCCGGGGAGCCATCCACAGCGCCATCTTTTACGTGCCCGTGTTTGGGGCCATTGCAGGGTGGATGGGTGCCACGAGCGTTACAGAGGCCGACATGAAGAGCACGCTCGCAAGCGGTACGAGCATCTTTATGTGTCCTGGTGGGGTCAAGGACATTGAAAATACCGGAAACAAAATCAAGAAGAGGCGCGGGTTTATTCGCGTGGCTGCAGAAACAAACACCACGCTTGTCCCTGTGTGGTGCCCAGAAGAGCGCTCCTACTATCGCCATTGGCTGCCGCTGGGGTTCAGTCTGGAAAGGTATCTCTTTTTCCCAGTGCCCATGTTTATCTGGGGGCGTTGGTGGTGCCCGATTGTCCCGCAAAGACCAAAGGAGTCGCGCATCTACGTGGGCACACCGATTCGCTTCCCTGCTGCAACACTTCAAGACGCTGAAGACATGTTCTGGAAGCAGATGGAAGCGCTTCAGAGAGAAGCAGACAGTAAAAAGATCAACTAAAGCTCGTGTTTACTTCTCTCTTCTTTACGCATCGCCTTGGCGTGCGCCTGGTGCTCGTAGCACGACACCACCGGTACGCATCGGGGACCCTTTCCAGGGACTGCATTGTTGGACAGGGGTGCCTCTAGGCGACGTCCGAACGTGGTGGTGTGATCTGCGCAACGCGACGCCTTGGAGTTGGCCGTGGCTGCCACAGCTATGGCCACAGCCGAGATCAACAGCGTGAGCAAGCACATCCCAATGAGACCCGCCCTAAAGGCCATGGTCTTGCGCTCCACCTCTTGCACTACGCCGTCCAACTCTTGCATCCACTGACGGACCAATCCCACAGTTGCTGGATCATCGTCGTTGAGATCATCGCCTCCCTCCTGTTCTTCAGCTTCGCGATCTTCGTGGTCATCTTCAGGCGGTGATTGTGACATTTGCTCTTTTTGTTTTCCCCTCACCCAAACTGCAACAGAGTTAGGGGTTGCTTTTGTTTGAAACACCCTGCTTTTGTTGTTGGCCCAAAAAGACGCAATGTCCTTTGAGAGAAGGTTTCACGAGGCGCTCTCTAGCGCCATTGAAAAGACGCCCGAGCTGGAAAAGATCCCCTCTAGCAACAGTACGGCCCCGCAAATCGTCAACCTTGTGAGTACGGTGCATTTACTGCCCCAGGAAAAGGCACCCGGCTCCAAGAAGCAGCTCTACAGGCTCCCTTTGGAGAGTATTGCCATGAAAATGCGCACGTGTTCCCAGTTTGCCCCGCGCCAGTTTGCTGCCAACATTCTGCGCCTCACCGACAGCATCACCGACACGACGAGCCTCATCTTTCGCAGCGGCAAGATTGTCACTGTGCGTGGACTGTCCATCAACCACACGCGCTACATTAGTCAGCTGTTCCGGATCATTATTGAACGCGTAGAGACCATGATGCGGGACCCCGAGTCTGGAGAGGTGCGCCCTGGAACGTTAGAGGGACGCACCATCTTTGCCGCGCCTCGCGTACACAATGTGGTGGGTAGCGGGTTCCTGGGCATTCGGGTGGACCTGCCCAAGCTGCGCGAGGCGGCCCCGCATTGCTGCCAGTACGAGCCAGAGATCTTTCCGGGTCTCATGTTTCGCGTTTGGATCACCAAGACCCAGCGTTGCGAGTGCTCCATGGCCATCAATCACGAGCCCGCGGTGGCGCAAGACGAAGAGGAGCAAGCGGCCGAACAAATCATTGACCTCAAGGCCAAGTGCGTCTGCGTGGTCAAGTGCCTGATCTTTGATAGCGGAGAGCTCGTCATTACGGGTGGGCGCGACGTAGACGTGGTATACGAGGTCTTCTATAGTATTCAGCGTCTGGTCGGCCTCTTTGAGGACACTGAGGACAAGGATGTGCCCAGGGAGAACCGCTTCAATCACCGCCTGGCACGTCTGATGATCAAGATGGAAGAATCCGAGGCAGATGACGGGTCCTCTGACACGAGGACGAAAAAGGGTGGTGGTGGTGGTGGTGGTGGTCGGCAGCGCAAGCGCAAGACGCGGGCAAAGGTGAAGCAGGTGTCGCTCACCGAGGATCAGGCTGTTGCCGCAGTCATGGTTGGTCTGAGGGACGTAAAGCCAAACCACAAGCTCAAGAGGAGCAAGAAGCGGGCCAAGAGCGCGCGAGACCCCACCGTTACGCCTCTCATGAAGCTGGCTGCAGCGGGGCGCGTCAAGCAGATGGAAACGCTGCTGGCCATGGACCCCGACCAGCTGGACGCCAAGGATGGGGCCGGAAACACAGCGTTGGATCGGATGATGAACGTGCCAGTGTCGGAACGCAAACCCCAGCACACCACAGTGATTGGCATATTGAAGGAGCACGCAGATAAAAGAAGAACCGAATGAACGTACCTATTACAAGCGTGTACGCGCGCGCGCGTCATGCCCTCGCGCAAACGCAACATCACAAAGACAAAACGCAAAAGGAAACCCGTTTGCGGTCCCTTTATCTGCTATACCATTTCGCTAGAAAACACGGATCGTGTCTACACTGGCCAGACCAACAACTGGCCGCGCCGCTTCCGCCAACACAAGGGCGAACTGAGCGGAGGAGCCCGGTACACCAGGCGTTCTAAAAAGGGGCGGACAGGCAACTGGAAGCCGCTCTTTCACGTTTGCGGCTTTACGCGTCTTCGCCATGTGCTCCAGTTTGAATGTGCCATGAAGAAGCGCTACGTGCCTCGTGCCTTTCTACGGGTCAAGGGAGCAACCAGAGCGCGGGGCAAAAACAAGACCAAGGCCAAGACACGGGGACCCAAGGGACGCCTCCGCCAGCTAGAGTACATTTTGAGCCTGGGAAGGCTAAACAAAGAGCCGCACAGCGTACACAAGGGGCTCTCTGTGCGTTGCTTCATCACAAAAGAGGCCTACCTCACAAAGCTGGGGCTGGGTGAGGCTGCGTTTGAAAGGCTGCGTGCAGAACAGGGTGTGCCCTTTGCGTTTGAGTCGCAGTAAAACAATCCCCAGTTTACTCTTTATATCATTTTTCTGTTGCCCTCAAGGTCTTGAGAATGCGGGTGTTGTACTCTTCGGTCCAGAACGTTTGCGGGAGACCAACTTCCAGGTAGCGCTGCGCCCACGCACACGCCCGTACAATCCCAGCGTCCATGTCTCTGAGCAGCATCTTCCATGAGCCTGACTTGGACTTGAACCGCTTCATGTTGCGATCCAGGTACCTTCTGAGTGCCTTCTCGCCCCCCGTAGCCATCAGCTGGTCAAACGCAACAACGTCCGCCACGCGGCGCCCTCGGTTGGTTTGCTTGGTCTCGCTGAGCTCAAAGCCAAAGCGGGCATAGTACCCAATAAGCCCGCCGTGTGCCGCTTCCAAGGACACGCTTGTGATGCCGCGTTCCTTTAGGAAGCGCATGGAGAGGCACATCATGATGACTCCAAACCCAGTTCTGAGCGTAACCTCGCTGGTCTTGAAATACTCTTCTTCAAAGGCCTGCCGCTGTTTCGGGTCTTTGATTTTGGAGAATCCTTCCGCCGCATACCAGAGCCCATACTTTTGAGCAACGGCGTCTCGCATGCGATCTTGCTTTGCAGTGTCGGGAAAGCTGTAGCTGCACAAGATCTCCAACTCCATGGCGTTGGGGCGCGTCTCGGTAAACAGAGCGGTCGCAACGGGCACTTGGTGGTCGTCGTAGATCAGCCCATTCAAGCTCACCTGAAACAGGAAAACAAAGCGAAGGTTTGGCGCGTTGAGCTTGTCGTAAAAGTACTCGCTCGTGAGACCCGTGCACCCCTTGCTGGCGTATGCTTGATCCCAGACGGCAGCTACAACGAGTTCTCTAATCGTGGAATCAAGGTCCTTCATGTCGTAGGCGCACATGACAACTTGACTGTATCCTGAGGCAGCAGCGTTGTTGGGGTACATCCGCTCGCCCCCAAACCAGCATTGCTTGGAGGGCTTAAAGGTAAAATCTGCATACTCGCGATTGAACCAGTCTGTGTTGAGGTCTTCTTGTCTGTCTCCCACGCACTCTAGTTTGTGCAGAGGCCAGGCTTGATCACGACACTGTGAAGAGCAGTAGTGAACTGCCTCGCATGCCCCACAACCCATGCGTGTGATTGTGGAACACACGCTACATGGAGACCAGTCTGCCTCCATGTTTGTTGCGTGTACAAGAGAGTAAACAAAAAGGCGCAGGTTATATAGAATCAATGGGCTGACTTGTGCGTGTTTTTGGGAGCTCAACCGAGTAACTGTATTTTGGACAAGGGTCTCTCTTTCTCAAACATACCAAAGAGGGGGGCTCTCCCATGGGGGCGTGTAGCAGCAGTATTCGGTGCGGGTTCTGCGGAAGACGCGCAAAAAACGCAAATATTGCTTATGATGGCACTAGCGTGTACAGCTGCGATGGCGCAGAGTGCCGGCAGAGCTGCCGAGCATTGCTCCTCCTGATAAAAGAGAAACACGGCGGAGATGACGCTGTTCCCGTACCGGTTTCAGGGTACGAGACGGAGGAATCCAACGAGATGATTGAGTATGAAGTCTTTGTAGATTGTGGAGGCATGCTCGCTGGTGATCTGACTGCAGACGATGCGGATTACTATGGCGGAGACGGCATTGATTCCACGGAAATGTGCGACATTGTGGACCGGGGTACGCTTGAAAAGGCCATTGAACATCACATCATGCCCAGCGAGTCAGACAAGATGTACTGGCCACAGCAAGTTCCTGGTCTGGAGCGAGACGTGCGTCGCCTCATCTACGATCAGCGCTCAGACAACGCGCCCGGATACGTCTATGTCTTTCGTCTTAGAGGCGATTGCAAGAATTACGTCAAAATCGGGTACACCAAGGACTTGAAAACCAGGCTCAAGGCGTGGCAGGCAAAGTTCAAGGCGTTTGGGACGATAGAACTGATGGGCGCCTTTTATGTCAAGCGAGCCCGCTACGCAGAACGCGCCTTGCACCTGTTATTTGCATCGCAGAGGCTGGCGCGCTATCTGTTTCCAGACAAAAAGCAAATCTACACCGAGTGGTTCTACTCTAAAGAAAAGACCAACACCCTTCCCGCGAGTGCATTTGATCTTGCATCCGTGCCTCACAACGTCCGCTCGTTTAAACGCGAAGTGGAGTGGTTCTGTTTGGAGTACCCCATTCAAGCGACGGGCAACGCTCATCTCATTTGCACCATTGTGAACCACTACATTTAAACAAAGCAAAAAAAAATGTACTCTTTACTCTTTCTGTCCCGGTAGCTCGGGCTTTGCAGGGGGTACCCTGACCACCATGGTCTCTCTCCCCGCATAACACCACCTCGTATCTGTAGGGTTCCTTTCGGGGTCGGGTTCCCACATTACCTTGAACTGGTGGCCTTCCAGCTCGCTCTTTAGCATGGAGAGTACGTCATCTGAGAAACGATGATCAAAGCACGTCTCGGCGCGTACTCCAACCGTCTCAATCATGGCGCTGATCATTTGACCGCGAGCCCTTGCCAGTTGCTTGCTCATGGCAATGTTGGCCTTTCTCCTTGCCAGGTAATCGGGAACAAACTTCTCTCCCATGGGTCCCGCAGAAACACTGGTCATAATCTCCTGCATTAGGAGTCTCCACTCTGAGAGGTTCTTTTCGCGCTGTTCGGCCACTTCTTTCGGGCTGGGCTCCTTGCTCGCTGGCTCAGGGTCGTCCTCTGGGTCGTAGACCACCTTCTCGGCTTCTGGAGACTCGTCGTCGCCATCCACAACCGATGTTGTCACAGCCTGAGTTCTGACAACAACAACACCAAATAGCAGTAGTAGTAGAGCGAGGGTAATCCAAAAGAGTTGTTTCATCTTACAAAAGGACAACCGGGTACGTTTATATTCTATACAGTGAGAGAGAGAGGATATGTGTCTTGTGCTGTAAAGAAGACTACTACAATAGCAGGCGGAATCTGGTCTCGTGTTAAATACCGGCTACTCTATATTAGCTCAATGTCTACCGCCGGGCGCACTCGCTATCCGGTTTACACGTTTCTGAGCGCCGTGGTGGTCTATGGGATCGCACTGGGTGTCTACTCGTCCTTTGTGGGGGAGCGCTGGGCCGAGTGGTTTGCATCGGCCTTTTTTTGGGCTCTCCTCATCACCATTTACACGGCGCTCGGAACCTTTGTGTATCGGGTTTTCACACAGCCGCTGTCTCCGTGGGACATGTTTTTCAGCGTGGTGGATTTCTACTTTGCTTTTTTGCACGCCCAGGCGGGACTGGGTATGACCATCTATCTGCTAGACACGTCAGTGGCAAAAAACACGTGGTTCTTGACCGTCAACACGGCTGCAAGTCCCTACTCTATCTATGTGGGAGACTTTTTGCTCACCACAACCAACATTTTCAACACGGCCGGTTGGACGCACATGATCCCTCGTCCCTCTACCGTGCTGGGGCCGCTCTGGGGAATGTTTATCGCCGTGACGGGATGGTTCTACGTGCTCTTTGTACTTGGCGTCGTTACACGCAGCATCAAGAAAGCGTCCCCGCTCTCGGAAAAGGTGATGGAAAAGGCCAACAAGGTCAGAGCCAGGATTCTCCCGAGCTTCCGAGCAGACTATGCCGGGGTGACGAGTCTAAACAATGGCGACATGGGAACAATGGGACTTTCCATGCGAGAGCTGCCCTCGCCAAACAAGGGAGTGAAACGCGCCGTTCTACGACACCAGCGAAAGACGATTCGCGACGGAGGTGCGAGTGGCACCCTGGAAACCAAAAAAGGCGCCCGAGGACGTAAATGAAGCGTATTTTACATTTTGTACCCGTGTCTCGCGCTTTTTTTACCTCCCCTTCCAAGTGGACCCTTTTGTTTTAGCGCTCTTGTCATGTCTAGGGGCGCTCTCGTTTTGCTGCTGTTTTTCCTTTTGTCGCGCACAACCCGATTGAGATCCCCCCGGGCACCCGCAGCGCACAACGCAAAGTAGAGATCTGCAGGCGACGTGCTGGCAGCATCCAGATCCTTTAAGTATCCCGCTGCCTGAAACAACAGCACAATGTACTGAGAACAAAAGACGCTCTGTTGCACGTTCTGTGCGTCTTGCCCCGTATCATACATGCAGGCGCTAAAGAAGGGCATAAAGTTGCACATCATGCCCTTGGTGTTGAACTTGACCCCATTCTCGTGGTAGTTTTCTGCTACGCGGCGCATTGTGTACTCTTCTTCTTCAGTAACAGGCAACGTAAGGAAAGCGCTGTAGCGCGGGTTGCCCATGGTCTTTCCGTCCATCAGGTGCACCGCATTGTCTGCCTGACAGATGCTGGTACTGTACAAATCGCTAAAGCGCAGCTCTGCATGAGAATAGTTGCGCCCCTTGCGAGACGTCCAGCGACCCACGGCCCAGTGCAGCGTGCTGTCCCACCAGCCCCTTTTTTCCTCCTCGTTCGGGGCATAGAACCCAATGGTGACGCGGTTCCACACGACACCATCCTCGTCCACGTTATCTCTCATGGCCACACGCTTGACACTCTCGTCATCGTTTCGCGTCCGATACACACGCCGTATGCGACCATCACCCGCAGGCCCCTCCATTACACCCTGCTGTTGTTGTTGCTATTTACACGGACAAAAGTGCATTTTTATATATGCGCGTGCGGTTGAGTCAACAAACAGAGTGTCATGGACGCCCCCAAGAATGTTGTTGCGCAATCCATGTACGACAAGTGGAAGCCTGTGTCTGTAGCGCAACTGGGAAAAGAGATTACGCCTCTGTATCTACGACAGAGCAACCAGAAGCGACTCAAAACATATGGTAGACGCATGCGCCTTTTCACGGCCGTAGCACAATGGGTCATGTATGCAGCGGTGATTGTGAGCGTGCTAAGTTTACTTTACACGTGGTTTAATTAAAGCATGTGAAAGGCGTTGTTTGTTGACTCTCCAGCATGTCCTGCCGCTTCGGGTATGTTTCGTAGTCGCGTCACGTTTTCCCGAAACGCCTTGCTCAGCGTCTCCACTTGCTCGTAAATCTTGCAGTGGATGACGGGCCCAATGTGGATTTCTAGCGGAGGTGGTCTGCGGCTGCTAAAGATTCGGGTCCAAAAGAGCAGTGGTACCGGGTACCCGAAAAAGGGCACTGTCTTGGAATGAACCCAGCGCAACCAACGACTCCCCGCCACAATCCGATAGCGCTGCTTCTCCCCCGTCACCACCACTGGGATAATTTGCACGTCGTTGGCAATGGCAAATTGAAAGAGCTCGTCGTCTGGACTTGCCGTGGTGACCCCCGCCTCCAAGTTGTCGTCGTCAAACTCGTTGAGCACGTCGCGAAAACCAGACGGCGTGTAGCACACGCTCCGATTGGCGTTGAGTAGGTCCAGAATGGCGCTGTTTCTCCTGGCCTTGTCTCGCGCTTCCTTTTCCTCTGGGGTGAGCCGTTCGCGCCACACGGTGCGCCACGCCGTGCCCTTGTATGTGACCCCACCACTCCACATGAGGACGTCGCGTAGCCAAGGGATGCTGAAAAAGATGGGAGGTAGCATGTAACACAGATTGAGTGTCGTCGGGAGGCGTCCCCCATGCACAGCCATCCACCACAGAGGCGCAGGGGTAGTACAGGGTACCACGACAAAGAGCCGTCTCTGCGCGTGGTTCATATCGGTGGTACTGGACGCGGTGAACCGGGCAGGCGACAGGTAGTTCCACAGCGCGCAGTTGCGAAAGCCCTCCCAGCGTCGTTCTCCGCTGTACTCTTTGCCGTCCCGGTACCAAAGTACGTATAAGAGAGACAGCAAAAGGATCAGATAAAAGTATGCGTGCCACACGCTAGAGAATAGCAAGCAAAGTTGGAGAGCGACCAATCCAACCAACCACATGTTGGGCTCTCTGTGGAACAGTATCTGGTCCACGCCCAGTCCTTCTCCTCAGGTGGATGCTGTCGTCGTTCACAAGGTCCTCAAACTAGAGGTGGAGAATGGCCTCTCGCTGTGTGACGTGACGGGAACTGATATGGCCGAGGCGTATCCCGACATTCGTCGCGTCCTGACTGGGAGTGATTCGCTGGCCTCGGATAGATATTCCTACAAACGGCTGTCTCCCGAAATGCTCCTCTTCTACTGCCACGACCAAGCCGGGGGGCACAATGTTCCGGCATCGCACTTGGCCGGGTTCAAGGTGCATGGGACCGCCGTCGTCATTACCGGACCCCAGCGCGAACAGAGTCCGTGCGTCCTGGAAGACATGAGCTGGGCCAAATGGGACGCGCTGGTCAAGAACCAAATGAGGTCTCCGCCTGCTGAAGATAGAGAACCAGCCACAGGATCAGCGCAACCAGTCCCAGGACAACAAAGAGGACTGAGCAAACGCCGCACCAACACCAACAGCGGCCAACGCAGCGCACCGTCTGGCAACAACACCTCGCAGGACAACACAAGTATCCTAGAGAGCGGCTACATAACCCCGTACGGGATGTGTGCCCCTCCTCCCACTCAGTCGTCTCGTCGGACAAAGTCGGTGTCCATGACCGAGACAACAAAGGTACTTCGGTTCCAGCTGGAGGACGCCCCCGAACCCGAGGCATCAGCCCGCCGCGACGAGTACGAGAAGGAGCAGGAAGATCGCCGTCGTCGTCGCCGTCTTCGCGATGATCAAAAGGAGGAGGAGGAGGAGAAGGAAGACGGTCTTCAGACATTTGGATCTGACTTTGCGCTTCGTACAACCATGAGTGCTCTGCTGTATAAGGAGGGCCAGACGCCTGATCGCGCAAACAAAAAGAAAAAGAGAGCAAAAAAGAGGGAGCGCGCGACCCCGCCGTCTCAGATGGTGCCCGTCATGGGGAACAAGTACTTTGACGTGGTCGCTGACGCTGGGACCATCATGGTGGAAGACGACCAGGGTCACAAGACCCGCAAGAGCAGGCGCTTGGCAGGGAAGAACAACTCAAAGTAAAAAAAAGTTGGCGGGGCGTCTTTTTGTTTACTTTTTTTTTGTCTCTCTTCTTTACTCTGTAAGCGTTGCGGTTGTCCCTTCCTTGAGCATGGTGTGTGTGTCGTCACACATCTTGAGCACCACACGAATGTCCTTGGGCTTGACGGCACGTACACGCAAGAACGACATGATCCCCCTCTTGGCCAGCGTGGGCGTAATCTTCTTGGTACGCATCAGGGCTTGCGTGCTCTTCATGCAACCCACCATGACCAGCTCCAAAGACTGCCCCAGCATCCTCAGCACGTCTCGCTTGGGCAGGGGTACGTTGAGAGAGCGGCACATGCGCATAATGTACGTGTCGTAAGGACCCTTCCTGTAGCGCATCTTCCTTTTGGGTCCTCCGCCTGAACGCTTCCCAGCGCCTTTGGGGCGCCGGCTGCTGTGGATAGAGCGCGCGCTCTTTGCTTTCTCGTGAGACATTTTGTAGCACACACACGATACTCTGTTTTCCCAGGGGTCATTATTCAAGGGGGTGTAAAGCTCTGTTGTACATTTTCCAACTGCGTGCTCCGTGCAAAGCAAGGCCCTTTTAAGTCACACAAGAAAACGTTCCTATAAACTGAGGCCCACGAGACGGTGACTTTTACACGCGCCCGTCTACAAAAAAGAGAAATAATCATGAGCCAGAAGCGCAAGAGAGCAGAGCAACAAGCGGAAGAAGAGGGCGACGACGACGAGAAGCCAAAGAGCATCTACCATCCCAATATCCTGACCAAGACGGGATTTGCCGAGGGATGTGAGCGTCACCACATTACGCGCAAGGACGCTGCGCTGAGGGGGCGCTGCAACGAGCTGGTGCTTGACGAGATTCAAAAGGTGGTGGACGCAGCACTCATCATTGCAGACGGGAGAGGGGAGAAGATTCTGACACTGGAGCATCTCAAGGCGGCGGCAGGCAGCGTCAAGACGATCCCGGCTGTGCTACTTTGAGAGACTCGCGCGCGCGTTTCAAAACCTAAAAGTAAAAGAGAGATAAACCCGCTTTACTGAGCTCTGTTTTGCAAAGCCCTTCTCAGTAGCACGTGTGGTCCGTTAAAGTAACCCCCTCCTTGTCCCCCCTTTGAACATCCAGCACACGCCGTTTTGCACCGACTCTTGAGGGCGTCGTATGGCTGACCCGGCTTGGGTTTGGGTCCCTGCAACTTGTCCACCATGGGACACTTGAGCACGTCCGCGCCCGGCTTGTTGATAGAGTTGTGAATGAGGTTTCCGCAATAGACGGCTCCCCCGTTGGACTTCCACGCGGCCTCGTAGTTGAAGCGGGACGCCGCGTCCCGATACGCGGTCCCTGGATGAGGCCACCTGACGTTTGCTTGTTCAAAAAACTCTGCAGTGCTGGCGTAAGACACTCCTGCCGTCTGAAAGATTTGCACCAAGCGCAGTCGTTCCATGTGCTTTGGAAAGCGTCCGTTGCTCTTGAGGCGCGCCAAGCACGGGGCAGCGCTAAAGATGTCCTCCATGTCGGTCACGTGGAATCCTTGGTCTGGGTTGTCTATCCGCTCCAGGCGTGCTCTCATCTCGCGCTCGCTCGTCGGGTTGGCCACCATCTTGAGCCGCTTGCGTGCCGCGTAGGGATCCGGATTCGCGGCAAAGTGCTCGCTCACCGTGATGGCCAGCTCTTCCAACTGTCCGTAGAGCGGGCTGCGCTTGAAAGGACTCTTGGGCAACAAGAGCTGCTGAAGCATCTTGGTGCGCGCGTGTGTCCTACTGATCATGTACTTTGACCAAAGCCACGCGGGAACGTCCCGGTAACAAATGTGCTGGGTGCCCTGGCCGTTAAAGTGGAGCGGCAACTGAGAGCTGAGTTCACGGGGCAGCTCTTCCATGGGCACCGCGTAGTAGTAGCGCGGGGGAGCCTCGTGAGGAAAGCGCTTGGCGTAAGATTGCTGATCCGCCGGAGAAGGGTCCTTCATCAGGTCGTTCATGGCATCCTCCAGCCCGTTGCGTTCCAAGAGGGTGTGCAAGTCGCCCTCTGTCGCAAAGTAGCGCGTCATGCGATACATAAAAAGTGCGTGGTGCGCAAAGAGCATGGACTTTTCCCAGCGCGCGCGGGTCTTGGAAATGTTGATTCCCCGCGGCACACACGTCTCTGCGTCCCAGGCATCAAATACGTTCCCCACCAGCCCTGCCATCATTTGGGTCCAAAACTCGGTGCTTCTCATGTCGTCCCACAAGTGCGCGTTGCGCCCGCGCAGTGCCCATGGTTCTGCAGGGCTTCCCCCATTCTCATCCCACGATTTCCAGAGCTCCTCCTCGTTCAGGGCGCTCTCGCACCTGAGAATCCACGAAATGTGGTCCTGGATGTGGATAAACTCGCCCGTCCCCTGCTCCTGGACGGCGCGTTGTTGCGGAAACATGCACGGCAACAGGAACCAACGGCGTTCCATCTCGTCAATTATCACGCTGTCGTCGTCTTCTTCCTCCTCCTCGTTGCTGATGTTCCCATGAGTCGGGTTGCTAAAGTCTCCCCAGTCATAGTATGCGTCGTGGTCGTCCTCTTCATCGTCCTGGTCGCCGAGTGCCCGTTTCTTCCACGGCAAAAAGAACATGCGGTTGCGTTGCTTGTTGGTGTCCAGTTCGCTGACGTCTAGGACACCGCGCACCTTGTGCAGATCCCAGTACTCCATGCCACCCAGAACAAAGAGCGTGTCTCCATTCTCCGAAAAGGAGTAAAACAGGAACCACACGCTCTGATAGGGGTCGTAGAGGTTCATATCCAAGTTGATGATACCCCCGGGGTCACGAACTAGGATGGGCTGCACGTAGCGAAACGGAGCACCGGCCATGTCTCCGCGTCGCACCTGACTCTTGGTGCTGGTGTTGTACCATTCACGCAACACTTCCTTTGCATTGTCTCCCTCAAAGAGATCTATGGTCGCCCAATACTCGCCCATTCCCCAACCACACACACACACACCCCCTTGGAAAGAGCCCCTTATACAAGAGGACAGTTGTGCGTGTGTGTCTGAAAAAAAAAGCACAAAACAAAATTCGGACACTATGAAATATTCGGATCCGCCCTCACCACCACACACGCAAATGGAAGAGGGTGATGCGTGTGTTGTGTGCGAGAAAGAGATCCCGCAGAACAGGCGCCACAAGACGGCCGAGTGCGAGATGTGGGGCTGTCCCATCCGCTCGTGTTGTCTTGGTCCCGTTGCAAATGAGATGACTGGAGTCAATCGGAGGGACATGCGCAATCGTGGTCGCGCCCTCCCCTATCAGTGTTTTGGATGCGAGAGGTCCTGGTGCAAAAACCACCACGAGGACGATGCCGCGTGGAAAGAGTGCGACCGATGCGAAGCTGCCGTGTGCGACATGTGCTACTATAAGCACTACTCTACGTGCCCTGGATGCGAAAAGACCGTGTGCACGGGCACAGACCACCGGTGCTGGAACACAGAAGAGGGCTACGAAGTCTGTACAGACTGCCTGGAGCATGGCCGTACCGCCAAGCCCAAAAAGAGGCAGAGAGCCAAGAAGCGAAAGAAGAAAAAGTAAAAACCCAGACTCCTTATTGAAAACAGGGCACCCCTCTCTTTCAGTCAAGAGAGAGAGAAATGAGCGTGCCGGGTGCCCTTAGACGCATCCCGCTGGGCAATAGTCCAGAGCGTCTCTCGCGTCCTCTTGATGGTGGCTGGGACCGCTCCAAACCGATTCTGGGCCAGCTGTACCGCATGAGCGACGACGAGTACCACGATTTGTTGCAGACTCCTACGACGAGCGGGGACAGCATCATCATTTTGGGGGGACCGCTTGAGCGCTTTACGCACAGCGCGCTGTGGCAACCCCTGCTGGTCTGGATCCCGCTCTCGTTTTATCTATTTTGGTGGTCACACACGACAGGGCTCATCCTTTCAGCCCTCCTCTTTGGCGTCGGGTGGCTCTATTGGACCCTGCTAGAGTATTGTCTGCACCGCTGGGTCTTTCACCTCACGCACTGGTGGGGATCGCGCCCCCGCGTTCTGCTCGGGGTACGCAACGTGCTGCACTTTTTGTTTCACGGGATCCATCACAAGTTCCCCAGCGATCCGAGCCGTGTCATTACGCCGCTCGCCATGTCTGGAGCCATTGCGCTGCCGCTCTACATCACGCTGAGACTGTTCTTTCCTCGTTGGCTGGTGGATCCTTTTGTCAGTGGCACGTTTGCAGGCTACCTGTTCTACGACTATACGCACTATGCGTATCACGTGCGCCCGACGCCCAAGTGGTTCTCTGGAACCATGTGGTTCCGCGCCATGAAGCAGAGGCACCACGTGCACCACTTTAGGGACGAGCACGCAACCTTTGGAGTGAGCGTGGCCTTTACCGACACCCTTTTTGGCACGCACTCTACCAAGGGAAAAGTGGACCTTTAGAACCAACAGTGTTAGTAAATTACTTTATAGTGTGTGTGTGACCACGTGTCCATACAGGCAATGCTTGAGAGGGTCATTGTATTTTCTCCCATTTGGATTACCTGTCTTGTGATTTACGTGGCACGCAGATTTTTCGCCGTCAAGAACCCGAGTGAAACCACCATCGCTGCTGTGGTTACCTTTTTGGCTAGTTGTTGGATTGCACACCTCGTGTTTGTAGCCCTCTACGGATCATGAGACCGCTCAACCTCTTTTCTGCCGCTTTCAACACCTGCGTGGTGCTGAGGGAGCCCTTTATCGGGATCCTGATATGGACGCTGGCCGTGGTGTTTCTCGTCAACCCCGCATACACGCAGCCACTCTACCAGCTGGTGGCCATGCTTGGCGGGACCATGATTGCAGAGGCGTTGTGCCGCGTCTATGGCTGGAAGCGCAGCCCCGAAATCAAGCAGGTCCTCTACAACTCTGCCTACTATATTGTTGGTGGGCTCGTCTTTTGCGTTTTGTTGCCACAGCTGATTGCTCAACACCCGGACCACCCGTCCGACTACGTGTCCTATTACACGGGAGAGTGGATTGTCTTTGCGTACGGGATGTTTCTGGACTGGTGGAGCATGCCCACCGAGATTTTTACCATCAAGACGCTCGTTATGACGGGACTGGCCGTCTCTGTGTCGCTAGAGAGGCACTTTTTCGTAGACACCTATGCTCCCACGGTAGACGAGGACACATGGACCATCATGCAGCGCAAGGAAGGAACCTTGATTCTGGTCGTCATGATCTTGGGTGTGGCACTGCTCACCCTGTACGCGGGAGTGGTGCAAGGCGCCTTTAGAAAAGTGAAAAAGAAGAAAAGCAAAGACACAAAGCCTGCCGTTGCTGCTACTGGAAAAGCGAGTAAAAAAGAGTAATTGCGCTATATATGAGTAACTTGTGGTCCCCTTGTTTTTGTATATGGGCAGCGACATGTGATGGTGTGTCGTTCCTATACCACCACAACTGCTGCTGCTGCTGCGAGCCTATTACTACCACTGCTGCTCGTTCTTTTGGCACCTCGTCTCGCCAGAGGCGTTGCTTTGACGGCATGTCTAGACGACATCAGCCCGTTAAACCTCAACTGTGTAAGCAACGACGTCTCTTCAACCATTGTCGTCACACAGACGGGAGGAGCACCCGCGTGTTTGCGCGATGCCGTTGCCGTGGTGGGCATTGAGGTGACGCTGACTACAACAGCAAATACGCGGTACGACATTGGAATCTGGATACCACAGGACGGGGGAGACGCGCTTACAGGAACGTGCTCGGCGTTTGTCCTGCAGCCCGCGTCGCTGACCAACCTAGACTTGAATTTGCTGGGAGGCTCGGGTCCCTACTACAATGCCGAGCTGGGAGAGCCCGCCGACACGTGTGGAGATACGCGCTCTGCTGATGGACCCGTCACCATTGACCTGGGTCTTGTGCCTGTCACGTGTCAGGACACTACGCTCACCAATACGCTAGACTCGCAAACGTGTCTGTCTTGGGGCAACAGCGCGCGAACGGGCATGCCCTGTACAACGGGAATAGACACGGGCCCGTCTCAGCCGTCCAAGTGCAACTGTCAGACCATTGAGCTGACTGCCATTGTGGTGGGAGACGCGCCCGTGATTGTGGACGATGCGGCAGGGACCACGCCCAACACGACCGTATGTATAGACATCTTGGACAACGATTCTGTCGGAGAACCCAATGGCGCCCCGTTCAACCTCACTACGCTCATGTTGTGCGGAGGACCCAGCGACGGGATGGCAGTTGTCAATGGGTCGCAAATCTGCTACACCCCGGATCCTGGATTTGACAACGGGACCGACTCGTTCTGCTACGAGGTTTGTACCGAATTTGAGAGCGGTGACGGAGATTTTTGTGGAAACGCCACCGTCATGGTGGGCGTGGGAGATCCGCCCATCTGCATGGACGACTTTCACATTGGGGCCTTTGAAGTAACCCAAATCATAGACGTCATTGGCAACGACGTGGGCACTACGTCGCCCATAGATCCCGCCAGTGTCACGGTACCGGTTGACGCCCCATGCGGGACCTACTTGAGTACCAACCCCACAACGGGAGCCATAACGTGGGATCCAGCAACCGGGTTTGACGGCAATTGCACCGTAATCTATGAGGTGTGTTCCACCATGGGGCTATGTGTTCAGTGCACCTTGATTGTAGAGGTCAGGAGGCCCCCCGATGCGGTGGACGACGCGGATGACACAAACGTGGATGTCCCGGTGACCACAGACGTGCTGGCAAACGACGTTGCTCACACGTATCCACTGGATCCCAGCAGCGTCAATATTATCACACCACCGACCATGGGCACGATAACTGGGATCAACCCAGTCACGGGAGAGATTACTTATTCTCCCCCACCGGGAACCTTTGGAATCTTTACCTATGTGTACGAGGTGTGCGATACTGAGGGGCTCTGCGACTCGGCACTGGTCACCATCACTGTCAACGAGCCTCCGGCGTGCAGCGACATTCTCGGGGAGCACGTGGCAACAAATGGGACCCTGGTGACAGACATTTTGGCCAATGTCGTACCCGGGGCCGTGGGGGGCGGGGTGCTGGATCCCGCCTCTGTGGCGGTGATTGCGGGTCCGTTCAACGGGAACATTATATCTGTCAGTCCCATTACCGGAGAGGTAGTCTATGAGCCGACCCTTGGATTTGTCGGGGCAGACAACTACACCTATACGGTGTGCCAGCTAGACGGCCAGTGCTGCTCGGGTACCGTCTTTATAGACGTGCATCTCGGTCCCATGTGCATGGACAATACCTTTTGTCTGGCAACAAACAGCATTGGCAATGTCCTGGACGTGATTGGGAACGACTTTCCGGGCACGGGGGCAATTGATCCGGGCACCGTTTCTGTTATCGTTGCGCCCTCTGCCGGTGGCACCATTGATTCTATCAATCCGATTACAGGGGAGATTACCTACTCTCCAGCAGCTGCTGTCGTGGGGCCGGAAACCTTTACTTATGAGGTGTGTGACACAAATCTGCTGTGTTGCAGCTCTGTGGTCAACATAGACTTGAACGTCCCCCTTCAAGCTGTGGACGACTCTGGCGCAATGGCAGAATCAGAAGCAGTCGCTGTCTTTGATGTGTTGGCCAACGACGTGAACGGGACCATGCCCATTGATCCAAGCACGCTCACGGTTACCGGGGGCCCATTTTCGGGCATGATCCTTGGTGTAAACCCAATCAACGGAGAGGTAACCTACGTCAGTAACGTGAGCTACTTTGGACCCGATTCGTTTACGTACGAGGTGTGTGATGAGTGCGGCCTGTGCGACAGCGCAAATGTCAACATCACGGTGGTGCTGGGGCCCATTGCGGTGGATGACACGGGCATTGACGTGATTGAAAGCACACCGACCGTCATTGACGTGCTGGACAACGACATTGCCAACAGCGCTCCGCTGGATCCGCTTAGCGTTACGGTGGTGGTCCCGCCCTCTGGGGGGATGACCACGGTCAACGCCTCCACTGGCGAGATTACGTACACACCCAACCCTGGATTTTGCGGGCCAGACATGTTCAACTACACGGTAGCAGACACCAACACGTGTTCCGACGCTGCCACTGTATTTGTATTTGTTCACTGCGGCCCCACGGGCGTACCGGAAATGGTCATGATTCCCGAAAACATGACCATCTGCGTAGACATACTCATCAACGATGTGCCGGGGACCTCTCCAATCAACGGAAGCACCCTCATGATTTGTGACCCTGCGCTAAACGGGACAACCATGATTACGAGTATGCCAGACGAGATTTGTTACACACCAGACCCGTTCTTCTCGGGCATGGACGCTTTTGGGTATACTGTCTGCGACGAGTTTGGACTTTGTACAAACTGTACGACGGTGGATGTCATGGTAGTGAGCGTAGGGGGGACGACTACCACGGACCCTATGACAACCACCGTTCCAGGGACAACTACAACTGTACCTGGTACAACGACAGTTCCAGGGACAACTACAACGGTACCCGGTACAACCACCATACCGGATACGACTACCACGGACTCCGTTACAACCACCGTTCCAGGGACAACTACAACGGTACCTGGTACAACGACAGTTCCAGGGACAACTACCACGGACCCTGGTACAACGACAGTTCCAGGGACAACTACAACTGTACCTGATACAACGACAGTTCCAGGTACGACTACCACGGGCCCTGGTACAACCACCGTTCCAGGTACGACTACAACTGTACCCGTTACAACGACAGTTCCAGTGTCAACTACAACGGACCCCGCCACAACCACCGTTCCGGGGACGACTACAACTGATCTTTCCACGACAACCGTTCCAGGGACAAGTACCACGGCTCTTGGTAGCACTACAACCCTCCCCGTTACCACCACGGGTCCCGTCTTGACCAGCACGTGCCAAGGCATTTTGTTTCTGGACGAGAATCAGAACCAGGTTCAGGATATTGCTCGCAATGCCCCTGAACCAAAGGGCCCTCAAAAGTACATTCAGAAACGCGCTGTTGAGCCTGTGATACCTGGGGTAACTGTCATCGTCACCGACAGTATGGGAATCGTCCGGTCCGACATAACAGACGCAAACGGGCTGTGGTCCATCTCTGGGATCTTTCCCGGTCCCGCTACGATAGAAGTGATTGTGCCGCCCGGGTTCTTCCTGACGACACCACCCAACCCACGGAACGTCATTGTTCCCGCAGACGGGGGCGTGCACATTCCCATCCAAGAGGGCATTGGGCTGACAAGGATAGACTTGCCAGAGGATCCCATTTCCCCAGAGGACATGGCGCCGCTGATTGCAGGGGGAATTGTCATTGCGTTTGTGCTGTTGACGTGCTGCTGGTGCACGTGCTGCAGACTACCGCACGCGAGACGCCACGTTCATCAGGAGTTGTTGCCGCGCCCCCATCACCACCACATCTACAATATGGGCGGCAATGTGGACCAGGGAAGAAAGCGCAGAGGGAGGAGGAGAAGGGAAGAGCGCGAAGTATTACTTCCACTACGCGAAGTCCCACGCGGTGCTAGCAGGGGAAAAGGACACAAAAAGCGAATATAAAACACGCCCGTTCCTTTGTTCTATTTACTTTTCTTCTCTTCACGAGTTCTCAAACACGGTAATGTGCAAGTCGTTCGGGTCACCAAGTGTCATGGTCTGTGCTTTGAACAGCCTCACTCCAAACCCGGTGGTTGCCACAGGCCCTCCTACGCCCGGGTGCCCAACCTCCCAGATACCCCCGTTTGCAACCCCCGCGCACTGTCCATTGGCGTGAATGACATACGTTGTGGTGGCCATTGGAACCGTGAATGTGACTCTGTACTCTCCGACGGCGACTCTGCTCACATTGGCAACGTTGAATGACCCAGGTTGAACAACAGGGGTTGGAGAGACCGGCGCGGCATCTGTGGGTCTGATCCTCACATAGGCAAACGCCTTGACACGCAGCGGCCCAAACGATTGCAACGTGGACACGGCAGAGTCTAGTGCGGTGATGTTGTCCATCTTGACTTGGATATCTGCCTGGATATCCTCAATGTCTGCCGCAATGGAGGTGATGTTGTCCATCTTGATCTGGAGCGCCTCTGCGGTGCCATTGTCGCTCGCCATCAGCATGTCTGTCTTGAGGATGAGCAGGTCAATGGCATCTGTGTTCTCAGAGTTCCAGGCCAGGCCCCATGCCGTGAGTCCGATCAATCCTGCGGCAACCAGCGCAGTGAGGGCGGTAATCACTGCGAGCGTCGTAAATCCAGTTCCAGACGCAGCACCCCCGGTTGGGCTCTCGTTGACGAGCGCAAACCCCCGCTTTCCTCTCATCTTTCTTTTTTTTCTCGCAGCGCACGTTCCAGGACGAGCTAGAGAGTGTAAAAGCAGCAACGTTATTATATAGAATTCGTTGCTTTACTTTAGTTTGCTTCTTTGTCTGGTCCCCTGTGCAGTTCATGCAAAACTACCGGGTACTTGAGCAGGCGTTCCGTTTCTTTTGTGCTTTCGTTGAGCGTGGCCGAGACAAAGGTGTACCTTGCACCCTCAGACAGAAAGATCATAAAGGTCCACCCTTTTACGGGTTTCAAGATGCGGATGCTTATGCCTCCCACTCCATCATCGTACGGCGTAGTGTCTACAATCAGGTGCAACAGAGACATGTTGTATGGCTGCGCATCAGTGTGCTTGTCAAAGGTGAACTCGGGTTTGATTGTGTTGACCATGCCCACTTTGAACTTGCGGTAGAGCGCGACCCGCAGCACGCGTTTCTTGTACACGCCCATGTTGTGCGCGACCATGACAATGCTGGCATGCCCGTTTGCGTTGAACCACACCCATGGAACGGGTTCGTTTGGCATCCGGTACGCACACGGTTTCATGTCTGGGTTGAGCCGAGCTACGCGCAGACCATTGTCGCCGTGTGGATTTTCAATGATCTGGGTGCACCACACTTGCGGGATAGAGGTGGCGTAAAAGCAAAAGGTCCACACAATCAGCTCCTGGTCCTCTTCCTTGGTCTTGTCTCTGGGCTTGGCGCGCAGCTTTTTGATGTCCTGCACAACAAAGGCCATGGGATGCGAGTCGTCCTGAGTTTCTGTGACGTTCCAGCGCACCAGGGCCAACAAATCTTGGATGCGCGCCCAGTTGACTTTGATGCTGGGAAACAACTCTAGCTTCTCGCGCATCGTTGAAAGCGGGTCCTTGGAAAGGTACGCCTCGTACAACATGTTCATAAAACCCGTTGTTTTGAGTGCTTGTACAACACATAGGCCGCGCGGGGAAACCAGCGTCTCCATCGCATCATCCTCGCCTTCTTCTTCTTCCTCAGATGTGAGGGGGACTATCACAAATTCCTCCATTCCTCTTTTTTTACATTTACGCGCAAGAGACCCGCAACAAAAGTTGTTTATTGTGCGGGGTCTCATTTACTTTAAGTAGATGAGCATCTTGATTCCCAAAGCCAGCTGCGCGCACAGGGGAACGGAAAAGATGACAGCGTCCACTAGGGATGCTCTTGCCAGTTCGCTGTAGAACCACACTCTCCAGTTGAACCACAACCCCAACAGAATCAGTCGCGACGACCAGGGCCCCCCACGCGGGGCCGATCTGCCGCCGGCGGCTGATCTTCCATAGACAAAGTCCACCATGTCTCTGACTCCGTCAATCAGATGAAACGTGACCAAGCTTGCGAGCAGTGGAGTGCTCAGCGAGTTGGAATGGAACTGCGCGTACAGGTAGACAGGGATTAGGTGGACATGCCGCAGGATCGCTCCGGTCAGCCCTTCATGACCCAGCACAGTCATGCAAAACTTGACTCCCTGCAAGGCGACCCACCACCCGAAAATGGGATGTTTCCACACGTTCACCAACACAGAGACGTTATTTGGTACCCTAGAGTAGTACATGATGATGGATAGCGATTCATAGTGCGATAGCACGCCCGTCCACAGCATGAGACCACTCTGCATCTCTAGTATCATTGCGGTAAATTGCGACGTGGTGTGGCCTTTGGGATGCACCGTGCGCGACACAATCGCTTGTACGGCAGAGATGCAAATCGCGCCAGAAAGCACAGTGAGGATCCATGGAATGTGATCTGAAATCAGACTAAAAAACAGGTCCATTGCGCGCACTCTCGCAAATGTTGCTTGGCGTTATAGTTGCATTCGCCTTTGGCTCTTTATATAGCGTTTCTACAGTTGAACAATTTTACTTATATCTATGACTCTCTAGTGTACGATAATTATATCACACACCCACCCACAGGAAGAGCGTGTGTGTGTGTGTGTGTGTGTTACACGTATATATGCAACGATGAGATCGGTTTCTCTGTCTTATGAGTTTCAGTATGTAGAGTGCGACTTGGCTGACAAGTTTGCCGAGACACTGCCCGTGGTCCAGCTCTTTTACGACACACACTTTGAGCGCTCCGAGCGCAAGGGGGGCATTGTCTCTGTGCCTCTAGACGAGGACAATGCAGACGCGCTCTACACGGGCACGCTCAAGGCCCAGGTTCACCGCCGTCGCGCAAACCGGATTCCTCCCACGGCCTCTATTGGGCTGGCTTCATGGGCTCTGAGGCGCAACCAGTTTGGGTTCCTGTGCTACATTGACGCGGGGACCTCGCACATCAAGCTGGGCCCCGTGGTGGAGTACTTTGAGCGCAACCACCGCAACGAGCCCTACGAGTGCGAGCTGGATCTGGTGCTGCACACAACGGCTCCCATGGGCCCTAGGGGTCCCCAGCGCACTGGCAGCGTGGAAAAGGGCAAGCTCTTGTTTAGGGTCACCTCTATTGACATGGACGCAATCAGCTTTCTGCCGCCGCTTCAGAGCCCGCTGAGTGCCCCCATGGAGGACGTTTCTCAGTCTCTCATGGGCTACATTGAGTCGTGTCTGGAGCAGCAGTCGCGCCTCAAGGACACCATCCCGGGTACGGCACGCATCCACGCCCCCATGGACATTAGCGAGAGCGGTGTTGAGCTCACCGAGTCCATGTACCTGCCTGTGACTGCCTACGCCATGTTTGAGACGCCGCGCTCCAACCTGGGATACTGGTGCAACGTCTTTGAGCGCGTCATGGCGCGCCAGGGAATGCAGACGCGCGACTTTCACGACTTTGACCTGGACTCCAAGGCCATGACCATGGCCCAGATGATGATCTTTGAGGCCGAGACCTTTGACTATGTGAGCGACGAGGTGGATCGCAACAACCGCAGGCAGCGCTCCTACGACGCTGCAAAGCGCATGGGCTACGAGAACTTTGGAGACGCCACCCGCACCACCAGCGGAGACTGCGAGGACAGCGCCTGCACCATTCAGATGACCTTTCGCTCTTTTGCCGCCTTTAAGTTCCCCCCGGGCCAAAAGGCGCTCATAGAGATGCAGAACATTGCCCGTCAGTATGTGCCCATGCTGACGCTGGCCGTGGTGCACGGGGCCAAGGCAGAGGACGACGAGAACGCGCCCAAGGGAGCCCACATGTACGTCACCTTTCTGACCAAGCACCAGGTGCAAAAGGCGCTGGCCAAGACCCCGCAGGGAAAACAGGCGCTCCAGACGCTCCCCTGGGACCACGACGTGGAAGCCAACCCGGAGCTCCCCACGCTCTTTGGAGAGGGAACTGGGATGATCAACCCGCTGGGTGTCAAGGACCCCCTGCTGCCCCAGAAGCGCTACCTGGCGCAAGCGGGATCACTGGGCGGGTTCAAAAAGGAGATTCCTCATGAGCGCGGCGCCCCGAGCCCTTTTTACCTGGGCAACCTGTTGGGCATTACGAGCGAGTTCTTTTCTCGCGGGGGCAACGTGGGAGGGTTTGTCTTTGGAACCGTGGCGCGGAAACAGGGATCCAGGGCAAAGATCACGCGTGGTACCTACTGGACTGACGTGATCAACCAAGCCGAGACCATGGCGCTGATCCCGCAGCCTCCCATCAACGACACGGTCATGGGTATTATGCGCGAGGCCACCGCGCTCAGGGTGCCGCCAAAGGCCATGGTACTCAACAAGGAGTCTGCGCTGGGAAGCGAGACCAACGCGTTGCTGGATCGCCTCGTGCAGGGAGTCGCCTCTATGAACAGAAAGAGGGGAAGCGGCGCAGGTGCCACGGTGGACATTTTCATGAGGCCCCATCAGTTTGATGACAACACCATCAGCGCCGTGCTGGAGGACATGTACTTGCTGGATCGCGTCTGGAAGGTAGACTACGAACTGGAGCACGTGACCGACGCGCTCTTTCAGTACAGGGTCATGTTTAGCGTGAGAAACGAGTAAAAAAAAATAGAAGTTTGCACAGGTTTTGGCACACGATTAATTGTTGTTACAAAAGTCTCAGTGCACCCGAGTATCTCCCATCCACAATAGGCGCATGTATAGAGGGTCGCTATAAATGGAGGAATACAGTCAGCGCGACTATGACATGTATTATAATCACGGTGGTGGGTACGGGTCTTACGTGGACGATCAGGGCCCTCCCGCGCCTCGTCGCGGCGGTGGAAATCGTGCGCGCACCATGTACGGCGATGACGACCCAGACGCCGCATTTATGCCAAAGGTCGTGTCTGCCCTTGAACCCGAACCCGGGCCCCCTCAACCGAGGCACAACCAGCGGGTGAGGCGCGATGCATTTGGAATGGAGAGGCATATTGCGCCTCAGCAGCGACAGCAGCCCATGTACGAGGAAGAAGACGAGGAAGACTACTACCAAGCCCCGCGCCCCGCGAGAGGGGGTGGTGGTGGCTCTCGCATGAAACACTTTGACCTTGGCGGGGGTGGCGCGAGAGAGGTTTCCTTTTCTAGCGACTTTGGCTACAATCCCTCCAGGCGCGCCCCTCAGCCACCGCCTCTGCGACGGAGACCGGAACCTTCCGCTGTTGCTGCTCCTAAAAGGCAGCCCCCATTCAAGCGGAAGCTCCCAGTAGACACTGGGGCTGGACTATTTCCGCCCGGAGAAGAATTGGGACTTTCAGCGCCGCCCGCTCGCGCCACCAGAATTGGCCAAGGGTCTCTTGCTCCGGTTGAGAAGCGTGCCAAATCTTCTCTTGTTGTTCCCTACGGCGTTCACATGTCAGTTACCACCCTGCTTCAAAACGCCCCCGTGCTGGGCTTGGAGGAACACGTCAAGGGTGCGCTCCAGTTCCTGCTAGAGTGCGACAACGAGTCCATTGGCGTGGACCCGTACGTTGAGCTCAGCGACACTGTAATCAACGCGCCAACCAACACGTGCAAAGTGCTGATGAGAGAGGTGGTGCCCGTGTCCCAGTTGCTGCTGGCGCGCGCCCTCCAGTGCACCTATGGGGTCAACTTTACGCGTGAACTGCGTTCTGCAGCGCGCACCTACAAGGAGGATGTGACTGTGACCCCGTACGAGGGAGCCACCGACACTGAGCTGGGCCGCTCTCAGGATTTTGGCATTGAGCAGGCCATCCGCGCTGCTCTTATCACCAAAAACTTGGACCCCGTGCTCATTGCGCGCGAAGTGGACGCTTTTATGGCCAAGCTGGGGGACCTTTCGTCTGCAAAGGCGTCCAGTCACGAGTTTCTGGAAGAGCAGCTCAAGGAGTTTGGATCCATCGTGGCTGGGACCAAGAGCCACCTGCGGGATGAGATGGGCGACATGATAAAGTAAAAAAAAACTCTGCGCGAGAGAAATACGTTGCTTTCTGCACATTAACACAACGGCTGTACTTTATATTTTCAGTGCATTCAACGACACTGTTTAGCTTGTGAAAAGATGAGCAGCGCCGTCGTCACGCTGACTTCACCCGCAACGACAACGCACGTTGAGCTCAAGGCCGTAAAGAAAATATCTCTGCGGGACGCGGCGGCACGCAACAAGAAGCGGAGGCGTGGTCGCAAGTTCAAGGGACGCTCTGTTGTTGTGCGTGCCGACAAGCGCTGGATCCAACACCACGGATACGACAGGAAGCGTCTCCAAGATCGCAAGGAGCGCGCCTCCAAGAGGGAGACCGATGCAGAGGCCTCTGAAAAGAAGAAGCGCAAGCGCTCTCACCGCGCCATTCACAACAGGCGGCACACCTACTTTACCGAGAGCGAGGGAGCTCACGGCGTGGGGATCAAGCCCACCCGCCTGGAGGACCACGTGCGCAAGATGCTGGTCCGCAGCCAAAAGGAGCACGCCATGATCCTGGGGTTGACCATGCGCACGCAAAAGGTCCGCATCACCCCCCAGTTTATGCAGGGGATCATTGCCATGGCGGACGCGCTGCGCGAGAAGATCATCAGACGTACCGCGCTCTTTGCCGCACACAGACAAAAAGGACGCTCCAAGAGTCCGTCTCAAAAGTCCAGCGCCAACCCAAGCTACATGGGCATGGTCCAGGATCTTGAGGCTGCGTGGTTTACCATCCTCAACGACGCCAAGCAGTAAGAGAGCGGGGGAGAGTTTTTGATCAAAGAGCCACCCAACAGTAAAAAACAAACGTCTTTGCTCTAGTCTTTTTGCGCAAAACAAAAGAGAGCGAGTCATGAACCACTCTCGCCCCCGCTTTACACTCTTTTTTCTAGACACGATACTCATATCGGTCTGGTACTTTCTGTGCGCCGGTATTGCCGTAACGGTCGTCTCTGCTGCCTTTCCAAGTGTCGTCACCTGGGTCAAACAGTTTACGAGCCCTCAGCAGCTTGCGTCGGGCACCGTCATGGTCTTTCTGGCGGCATCTGGAGCGCGCTTAGCTGCCAACAAAGGCTTTCCCATCTACACGGTTCCGGTTCTGTATGCAATTACAGCCGTGGGATACACGACCGCAATCTACAATGGGTTGGTCCTCTCGCCGCAGGGGAACTTTTGGCTGGCTAGCACCTTTCCTGCTTTTATGTCTGTACTGGCGCTGTGGGGAGGGCGGTTTATATGGAACAAGATCAAGCCGCGCCGTAGGAAAAGACGTTTGCCGGATCAAGCGATAAAAGCAAAGTAAAAAAAAACCGAGGCCCGTTCTCACCAAAAAGGATGAGGTGAATTCTCAACGCGGAAGGACCGATTAGTGCACTATATTACGCTAAACGGTCCTTCCGCGTAGAGAATTCAGTCCGTCCTTTTTTGTCAGCGGGCCGTGTTTTTTTGTGTCTGAAGTTTGGTGTCCGACTTTTTTATTTGGTTTCTGCCTCTCGGGCTTTCAGAACCGCCGTTACTGCTTCAAGTTCGTCTTGTGTCAGATCCTGGTCCATGTCGTTGTAAACCACTGCATGGGTAATGTTGTGGGTCTCCCACACGTTCTTCTTTTGCGAGGTCGCGCTCAGCAGCCAAAGCCACCGAGCCGCTGTGGTGTTGACGGCTCCCTTTGTCTTTTGCGGTCCGATTCTGTACATCATCTGGATGGGTGCACCCACTCCGTTCGGGAGTGCGTCATCTAGCACGCGCAAATCGTCATTCAACACGACTCCGGGCCCCCCTGGAAACACAGACCCGGGGTACCCCATCTCATAGTTGCATTCTTGCACTGTTTTGTTGTTCTGCAAGGTCCATCCCACCACCACCGTGGTTGGTAAAGGTCCCTGGTTTGTTCCATCAACGCTCATTTGCTATAAAATACACACACGCCCCTCTGCTCTTTTGATTTGGGTAGTGTGTGCGTGTGCACGTAATGGAGGGGCGTAGATCGGACGCGCCGAGCCCGAGTGATTTTGGCGTGGAACTGGACTCCTTTGTAAACAGCAGCAGCAGCAGCAGCAGCGTTCGTCCTTCTCGTGGCAGCAGAGAAAATGCAAAGAGGAGGGCACCTCGCGGGGTCAAGGAAGAGAACTTTCCTTCTCCCAGTCACTTTGGACCCCTGCCTACAGTGAGGACCCTGCTGGCAGGCAATGGGCGCCTGGAGACTGCTTGTCGTGTCTTTGGGTGGCTGAACGAAGAGGACAACAGCATTGATCCCAGATACGAGACGTACACACCAGAACAAGTCAAGTTAGAGACGCTGCGCCGCATGGAGCTCTTTATGAGCTCGGCCATGATGCTCTACCACTACCAAAGCGACCCGCACGTCTCTTTGACCACAATAGTGAAACACGACCTCCGAGTTCAGCTGGCGTGCGATATCTTTGGGTGGTTGGACGAGGATGGGATCCTGATTCCCAAGTACGAGCGCTACACGGCAGAACAGGTCAAGTCAGAGACCATGCGGCAGATGGAGACTGTCGTCAGCTCTTCCATGCTGCTCTACTTGCACAGCACAAAGACCGATGAGGTACGTCGTGCGTCCGAGGGAGAGCTGGATGCCATGTGGGCGCTGCACAGCTGGAAGACGAGCGCCATGAAGAACGAGTTTGCCCTGCGCGATGCCAACGCACGCATAAAGGAGTTGGAGGACGTCATGTACACGGTGTACGTCAAGGAGCAAGAGCGGATGAGCACAAAGGCAAAAAAGCTGATTTCCAAGACCCTGCCCAGAGAGGCCGTTGCCCCAGAAGAAGAAGACAGCGAGGAGATGCAATACCTTGATGAGGAAAGTTGTGAGCAGGAGGAGGAGGAGGAGGAGGAGAAAAAAAAGTAAACAGCAACTTGTTTAGTTGAGCGCACCTATTTATCAGAACAGAGCCGTGCAACTTTATTAATCGTGTGCCCACCCCTCCATATGGTGTTTATAAAGGGGGAGGAGGAGAGGCAAGGAGGTGGAATCCAGAAGAAATGGGTCTTTGCCGCCTTGGTGTTGATGGGGCTGCTCTATCCGGGTGCCGTTCACGAACTACAGCGCTGGGAAGAGTGTCTCAGTGGTTGTCAGACGCAGTTTGTGGAAAATGAGCGCGTATTGGATCTCAAGGTGTGCAAGGATCCGTTTACCCTGCACGAGCATGGCCCCAAGGCGTCAGACATGTGCAACAAGGCGGCCCGAGAAAACTTGGCCACTCCCAGCAGATGCGCGTGGCGTCGTTTTTGGAAGGAGGGTGAGGTGTATGGAATCTACGCTCGCGTAGCCCACTCTCAGTGGATGCTCTACGGCCTAGTGTTGCCCACGCTTCTCTTTACCATCTACATGCTCTTTTCCACCTATCGCAGTGGAAAGGAGGGCAGACGGCAAGAGCGCGAGCAGCGATACATGCTAGAGGCCATGAAGGACGTGGCGAGAAGTATGTCTGGTGCGCAGCTTCATCAGCAGCAGCAGCAGATGGTCCCCTATCAACCAACTTCTACGCGAGCAATGCTTCCAGCACAGCAACCCATTGTCATGTTGGCGCCAGATACATCTTACGGTGTGAGGCAACTAGAATACGACGACGACCATGTGGTTCCGGCAAGAAGGCGCCTGCATGCAAGGAGGAGGAGGAGGGGGCGCGGAAGCAGTGGTGCTGGTGGTGATGGATTTAGCAGAGAAAGGAGAAAGCGTAACGGAATCCCACACGGAGACCAACTCGTGACGGTGTTGTAAAACGAGGTCTAAGAGTAAATGAAATTGAAAAACCAATTGTACTTATGTGTCTTTGCCTCTTCTCTGTTATTGTCTACACACACATCCAAGCGAGAGAGAGAGGGATGTACCCTTAGAAAAAAAAAAGAACAGCAAAGGGCATCTCATGAGACGAAGAAATAACGCTCCCTCTTCTGCGGGGAGACGACACGCCCACCCATCACACAGGGACTACACACCCTTGAGCATTGGAGTGGACGAGAATGACGACCCTCGGTTGTACGACGACGAAGATGACGATGACGACGATGAGAGGCGCGGCATCTTTTTTTGGTGGTGCTGTCTCTCCATTGTTGGGGTTGTGATGCTTGTCTCTCTGGCCCTCATTGTACCCATTGTGTCCATTGAAAGACTCGCAACGGGCACCACAACTCTACCTACAACCACAATGACTACGCCGCTGCCTACAACGACCCCCGTGCCCACCACGACGGTACCCCCGACAACAACACCCACCCCTTGTGTTTGTCCTACTATGGATCTTGTACAAGCACACCCGTCCAACGACGACGGCGAAGCTTTGGCGTTCAATTCAAACGACGGGCTACTCTATCGTTTTGACGGCTATTTGTCTGGTTCGCAAAACATGCAGACCATTGACATTAGCGCGTATCCGGGCCCCGTGGTCTACGGGCCCAATCTGGCCCCGGGCAGCACCTACCCGCCAATGGGGTTCCCCGAAGAAGTTGTGGCCGCTGTCCACTACCCACCTACGGATCGTTTCTTGCTCATTGGATTTGACGACATACTCTATTCTATGAGCACCGACGGGCTGAACAATGTAGCCCTGGGAACCATTGGCCTGGGAGGGCCCACGCTACGTGGCTTTTCCCTCTCGGGTGGCACGCGGCTCATGAGCGTAGACAAGGATACTGGAGAGCTCTACGAGCTCAACCCCAGCAACGGCGCAATCATTACTGGGCCCATTCAGATGACTGCTCCCGACACGAGCGCCGTACGCGGATGGGCGCTGGCTTACGACAATGTGACCGACGCCACCTATGTGGCCTTTTCGCGCCCGGGCGACAGCAACCAGGTGCGCACCGTCGGTATCGTGGACATTGACACGGGAGTCATTACGGACGGGTGCGTGGACGGAACAGACGCCATTGCTGGGATGACGTTTGACGGTACGGGGCGCCTCTGGATCACAACAGGGAACAATGGGCCAGACTCCAACTCGCTCTTTGTCATGACAGAGCCCCCGTGTCCGCTGCCGCCACCCGTTATAACCACCACGGTTCCAACGACGACAACGACAACGACAACAACCACGGTTACAACCACCACCACAATTCCCCCCACCACCACACCGGCACCCAGCTGCATGATGTGCAGTGCCATGGCGGGATCTGGAGGGGGTACGTGCGAGGCCGAATATGTGGCTTGCATGGGCGCCGGCCTATGCAACGTGTTGTGTCTGACGCCCTTTTTGAACAATCTGGCCCTGGATCCTACCTGCTCAACACCGACCATTCCCGATTGGATTCCTCTGCGCGCATGCCTCTGCGCCGAGTGCACGCCCTCGCTGTGCACCTCGTGCCCACCGCCTCTGTCGCTTTCGTGCCCCCCAGATTATGACGGCAACTTGGAGGACACAGATTTGAGCCCGGGTGTCACGGGTGGGTTTGCCAGCATTGACGATCCGGGATGCCTTGGAGACACGCCCAGCGTCACGTTTATGGATTCCATGTCTATGCTGTCTCGCAAGAATATCGGAACACGAGACATGGGGCCCGTTCCTGGCGCGCACCAGAGCATGCCCCCCACCGAGGTTGCGGCAATCTCTAGTGTTGTTGCTCACGGGGCTCCAAACAACACGGGCGCCATTTCGCCAATGACCCCCGAGGAGATTGCCGCCGAGGGCATTGGCACGGGGTCTCCCGAAGGGATGTCGCCCATGAGCGTGCGCTCCATCAACACGTACCCCAGCAGCACGCTCACCGGAGACGGTGCCTTTTTTGGGCAAAAGTCCCCGGCTGGGTTCTCAAGTTTTCTGTACCTTCGCGAGCATCACATATCTTCAGCCACGGATGGGGTCTTTAACTGGGGAATATCCCCTAGTCAAGGCCTCGTTCAGCAGGACCTACCCATTCCAGGGACCGTCATGTTTATCTCCTTTTTCAGCATCTTTCCGAGCGGCCCGTGCCGGCCTTCGCCCAACAACGGAGTCACCGCCATGCGCTACGACCCCGAGTTTGGACGCTTCTTGATTGTGTTGGCGCAAAACACGAATCGGGACGAGCTGTGCTTTGCGTTTAGCAACACCAACGACGCAACAGCCGGGTTTACCACGTTTTCATTCACCATGACGGGCCAGGACATTTCTCGCATTCAGCTGGCACACTGGGGCGACTACTACGTGCTGACGTGGGACGATCTCAACAGCGACCCGCGGAGCCGACTCTACGTCCTTGAGCGCGAGCGCGTCATCTATGGTGGAGGACCCCCTCGGCTACTGGAAGTGCCCAGCGGACCGCTGCCCATGGGCGTGCAAATCACCAGCAGCCCGCTCAACCAGGGACTCTCTCCACGCGGTACGGCGCACACAAGCATTTGCCCCTGCGGGTGTTTTCTGGCCTTTTTGCCTCCTCCTACTGCAGTGACGGACAACCTGCAAATCACACACTGCACGGCCGTCAACTTTGACACGAGCATGGTGACCACGGCCGTCTCGCTCAGCGGAACCGGGACGACAGAAGATCAGAGCGTCGGATCGTGCACAGCGTCCGACGAGTGTATCCCAGTCATGACGGGCGTTGAGTACGACCCCTTGCGAGGGCACGTGCGTTGGGACTACCGCCAGGACCCGGCGTGGCCAAACACCGTTGGAATCGCGTTTTCCTACGACGCCAATGGGGTGGACAACTCCAAGGTGCGCTGGTTGACGGGAGAACTCACGGCGGGTGGTATTGTCGCCGGGTCTCTGGGTGCCGGCGGTGGAATCATTGATCCCACGCCCGGCAGCTACAGTACCGGAGAACACGTGTGGGCGGCTGACATTGAGGTTGACCGCAAGGGAACCGTGCGCGTGGGCTACACCATCTCTTCCTCTACCAACTTTGGCCAAGGAGCTGGAACCTATCGGTTGCGAACAGATCCACCGGGAACCATGCGCGAGTCGTTTACGTATACGCCAAGCCTGAGCGACCCCTTTGGGCCCAACAAGTACTGGGGGATGAGTTCCATCATTGACGACCCACGCAAGGATCGCACCGTTTGGCACTCGTACAGCGAGTACAGTGCATTCAACCTGCTGTGGCATGATACGCGCGCCATGCGCATCCAAGACGAGACCATCAGCAGGGTCTGGAGTGCCATAGACGCGTGCAACGCGACGGCCATGTGCACGCAAACGCTGAACCTCAACTGCCAGGACCCCTTTGTCATGAGCACCACGACACCCACACCCACGACCGCCGGGCCCACAACCACGGGCCCGACGACCACCACCGTGGCGACAACGACGACGGTGCCGCCCATCACAACGACACCAGGGCCAACAACCACGATGCCCCCTACCACGACGGCGCCGCCCACGTGCATAGACTGCGTCACAAGCGCCATTGCAACCAACTCTACGTGCGACGCAGAGAATCTAGCGTGTATAAGCAACGGGTTGTGCACTGTGCTGTGCCGAGACCCCTTTTGGTTTTCAGACACGGTGCCGGGGGCCATTTGCTATGAGCCCACGATTCCCGAGTGGCCCGCCCTGGAAGCGTGTCTGTGCACCGAGTGCGACCAGTGTGCTGGATGTCCCGCGACCACCACTGCTCCCCCCACAACGGTACCGGCGGCGTTTAGCATCATGTGCCCCGCCACCTATGACGGCAACCTGGAAGACGACATTTTGCCCGCCACCACTGGAATGGCGTCTGTCACGGGAACGGGATGCCTCGTAGACACGCCCGTTATCACCTACATGGACGGGAGTGTCTTTCTTTCGCGAAAAGAGGCCCCCAAAGCAATTGCGCCGCGCAACGTGATGCCAAACAACACGATTGACGAGAACATACCCAGTGCCACTTATGAGGCAGACAACCACACCACAAGTGGTCCTCTTACCTTTATGACGCCCGAGGAAATGGCAGCCATGGGGTACAATATGACTTTTGGAGACGAGGGCGGCGACAACAACAGGAAACGATCCGCTGCAACATTTCCCACCGCCAATGCGGTTGTGAGTCTGTCACGCCCCAGGAGTTCCCTTGGATCGCCAATTGCCGAGGTACAGTTCCCAATTTCCGACACGAATGGGGTCTTTATGCTTGGATCAACCTCGGTTGCCACCATCATGAGCGTCGGGGGCTACCCCAACACATTTCTGGGAACCATATCTGCATCTGTCATTTGGCCAACTGGCCCGTGCTCTGGATTCAACGTGCAGTTTCAAAAGGGTGTTCGTTACGACCACGAAGCCGGCGTTTGGATTCTGGTCGTCGTCATTGCAAGTGGTGATGGTCTTTGCGTTGCGCGCAGCATGACGTCTGACCCTATGAGTGGGTTTGACGCGTGGCACATCCCACTTGTGGGACAAAACATCAAGCGTCTGGAACTGGCCGTGTGGGGAGACTTTTACGTGCTGACGTGGGATGACCTCAACGACGTGGTCCCCTGGGCCAAGATGTACGTGCTGGAGCGCGAACGCATTCTGTACGGGGGCGGAATGCCTCGTATCGTCAATATCCCGCATACGCTTCCCATTTCGGCTGGCACGCGCACGACGGCAAGTCCACTACACCAAGGACTCAGCCCACGCGGGGTCACCGGATTTTCAGAAGGCCCTTGTGGTTGGATGGTTGTCTATTTGCCTGGAGAAACCGACAAGATTCAGATCGTCCGCTGCCTTGTGGTAATCTTTGACGGTGGGCTTACCGCGCGTGGATTTGGACCCGCTGCCACTGGACCCACGCTGGATCAATCGGTTGGTAGCTGCACAGCCACAGACGAATGCATTCCAACACCCGTCAGTCAAGAAAAGGATCCGCACCGCGGTACCATTCGGTGGACGTACAGGCACACGGCTACCAATCCAGATCACATCGGTATTGTGATTCCGTATGACGCAAACGGGGTTGCCAATTCCAAGTTGTATTGGCTGACCTTTACGATTAGACCTGGTGGAGCTTTTGACCCCCCCAACTTTGGTGGAGAGGGAGTCATTGATCCCGTGCCCGGAACCTATGCGACTGGATTGCACGTATGGGCACCTGCCATCTCTCTGGATCGCAAGGGCACTCTCGCCGTTGCGTTTGCTGGATCAGACGCTACCTCTGTTTATCCAACGGGCTACTTTACCTACCGTCTTTCATCGGATCCTGCCAACATGATCCGGACAGGAAATGTCGTTGTGGGCAGTCCTCCCGGAAGCCCGACATCCGTTGACAAGTACTGGGGGATGCCTCAGATGCAGCCTAGCCCCGTGGCGGACCGCACCTTCCATGTGAACACGCTAGTGGCAGACAGTGCTGTTGGTCGCTTTATCACCAGCACACTTGCTCGTATTCAGGACGAGACCTGGACGCGCACGTTTACGGCCACTGACGCATGCATGAACACCCAGATGTGCGTGCAGACAATCAACCTGAACTGCCAGGATCCGCTGGTCATCAGCACGACGACGCCTGCCCCCACTACGACGCCTGCTCCAACGACTACGACCATGCCAGCGACAACCATGCCCCCTGGCGTGTTTTCCATCATGTGTCCTGCCACCTATGACGGTGATCTGGAGGACCCCTCTGCCATGTGGGGCATGGCCACCACCAGTGGAACGGGCTGCATGTCAGACACGCCCACCATCAGCAGCAGCAACGGGTTTGTGTTTGAGTCTCGTAACGCACAAAAGCCACCTTTGGCGGCGTCTCTCAAGCGACAGGCTCGCGAGCAACAGATTCGCGACACGATGGAGCCCTTTGTGAGCGAGGAGTCTCTCAATTGGGAAATGAGCACGTGGCTTGCTCAACCTACAGTGTACAATCAGACAGAGGCAGAGGCCTTGTTTAACATTACCTTTACCGAAGGCAGCGGCGGCGGGTCTCGGAAGCGTTCGGAAGCCACCTATCCCGCAAACAAGTTTCTATACGGAGGTTCGCCCGGCACAGGTGCTGCGTCAGGGATTGGCACCAAAGCTAGCGTGGATCTCAACAACGTCTACAGCGTCGCCACCAACACCTTTCCGGACTTTGTAACGGTGTACAACGGGGCAGTTGATGGATTTGCGGCCATTCTCAGCATGGGGAGCATATTTACAGGAAACCCGAATTGCCAAGAGTGGTTTGAGACTATCATTCGCTATGACGTAGAAGCAACGCGCTGGGTCATCTTTGGATTGGGATCAACCAATGCTGCCAGTACCGCCGATCATATATGCTTGGCTGTGAGCGATACTGACAGCCCGCTGGGTGCATGGACCACGTACAGTGCCGGAGGATTTGACGACGCCCAACACGGTGAATTTTCCGTCTGGGGCGACCACTACAACGCGTGCTTTCAAGTGGGACCCGCGTCTTCCTTTTCTGGGGGAACCACCCGTACTCAGTGCTGGGTTTACAATCGCGCCAAGTTGCTCGGTCTGCCCTCGGGCACGGGGGTGGACGCTATTTGGACAGGGTCTCTTGTCACCGGCGTTGGACTTCCGGGTTACGGTGCCCCGGTGCATCAGGGCACCTCTAACCGGGGCACGGCAGTCACCAACAACAGATGCGGCATCATGATGCAGCTCAACCCAGTCACGCCCGGAGTTTCCGTCCTGCTTTGTAGGGCTATCAACTTTAACACGGGCGTACTGACTGCACTCAGACTCACACAAATCATTGCGATTGGGGACATTAGCACCACCAGCTGCACAGCGCCCGATGCATGCATCCCCTTCAACGGTGTTGACGTGGACCCTCTCGTTGGAGCTTTGTCTATTGGATACCACAACAGTATTCCGGTGCCAAACAAATTGGTTATGGCCTGGGCCGTGGATCACAATGGCGTAGACAATGCCAAGGTGCGTTGGTTGGAACAGGAGAACTTTGATGGGCCCGTGTCTGGATTTAACATTTACACGTACGACGTGCTGCCTGGAAATTTTGCCACCGGAGGACACATGTGGGCTCCTGCAGTTAATGTGGACAAAAAGGGCACCATCTACCTTGGGTTTTCATACACAGAGCAAGCCATCAACACCAACTCGGTGTACATGACGTACAGGTTGCGCACTGATCCGGCGGGCACATTCCGGATCCCCGATGCCAGAGAGCCTTCTGTTGCTGGTGTGCCATCAAATAATCTGTGGGGACCGGCTTCCATGGCGATTGATCCAACCACTGAACGCAGTATTGTCCATGGATCACACACTGGTACGCTTGCTGGAGGGAGGAGGATGTCGTTCTATGCAGCGCGGGTTGCCAACGAAACGTTTACCGTGACTTGGACTGCAGAGGACGTGTGCATGACCCAGCAGCAGTGCTTGCAAACGGTCAACCTGAACTGCCAGGGGATCCCTCTCGCGGCCCCTACGTTTAGTTTGTCTTGTGGAGCCACCTACACGGGCGACTTGGAGGACATTCTTACGGATGTGGCCCCACCCACGTTTTCCGGGCTTGGGTGCATGGGAGACGCACCCACATTTGCACAGACAGCCATTGGGATGCCCGTGCTTTCAAGAAACCAACCACCGCGGCAGCAGCAGCGCCGCACAAAGGCGACACCGCGCTCGGTTGAATCCACTACCGTTACCGATGCTGGAGGAATGGCATCCTCGTACGGGCACGTTGCAAGCCTGCCCGTGTACACGGAAGAGCAAATCCAGACCATGTTCAACGTTACCCAGGTGCCCGATACTACCACTACAAAACGTTCTGCCGCATCCTTTCCAGACAACACGTACGAGATATCTCCCGGAGGCGGCAGTTCTTTTTTCACCAGCATTGGTGATTTTGGGACGTCTGCAGCCACCAACGGAATCCACGTTGCCTTTGCAGGCGGACCTACTAGTATCGGATATTATCTTGGCCCGGGATTGACGTCTGTGGCTGGGTTCTTTACAACGAGTACTTTGTTTGTGGGTAGCCCCGCGACAGAGTGCGGCATTGGTACCGTCTTTTACGACACGAGGGTCATGTGGGACTATGAAGGGGGGCGCTGGGTAGTGTTTGGCTCTGCTGGAACCGGAGCGCTGTGCCTGGCCGTGAGCGATTCTGCCGACTTTGGCGCTGGATGGAGCTACGTGTCTGTTACCGGATTCGCAAATCCTTCTGCCCCGTCTGGTAACGCACACAGAGTCAGCATTGGGACGTGGGGAGACACCTACGTTGGCTGCGCTATTGTGGGAGCCCCGCTATCCCCCACTACGCCATGGACAACGTGCATTGGATTCAACCGACTCAAGTTGCTGACCAAGTCCACGGTCGGTTTTGATTTTGTTGACTATGGACTCCACGGGACGCCCGTTGTGGGCGAAACTGGATACGCCGAACCGCTACACCAAGGCATCTCAAGCCGTGGACCGCTGGTCTCTCTCTATCCAGGAGGTTACATGGGTCTGGCTTCCGTATCTGCCGCGGGTATCGTTACTCGCGCAATCACCGCTGTCAACTTTGATATGGGAACGTTTGCCGTGAACTCATTTACGCAGTCCGTGACGCTCGGAGACCAAGGCAGTGGTGGCGGTTCGTGTACGTCTACAGATGTATGCATTCCTACGCAATCCGCGCAGCAACTGCAGAGCATGCGGATGCATCTGAGTATGGCGTACACGGTGGCCAACGTGCAGTACACCGAGGGACCCGACAGCATTGAGCTTTTCGCATGGGCCATTGCCTATGACCACAACGGTGTGGACAATTCCAAGGTTAGATGGAACGTGGAAGAAGGGTTTTCGGGCGTGCTGAGCGTTGGAACGAGCAACATACTCAATCCGGTACCCGGAGACGGCACGTTTGCCAACAGCGGGCACGCGTGGAACCCTCGGGTACTGCTGGATCGCAACAAGGGCACCCTACACCTGATGTATTCCTTTAGCGACCCGACCAGCACCGACGATCCAGAGTTTCACCAAACATATAGGCTGACTACAGATCCGTCTGGGATACTGCGCAATGTGCAAACTTCTGCATTCCAAATTACCACACAGAGCCCCATAGACGAATTCTGGAGCGTTTCTGGTATGGCGTTGGATCCAGAGCTTGGAAGGTCGGTATTTTACAGTGCACGTCTCCCACCCACAACTGCCGTGGTCAACCAGCGTTTTATACAGTCGTATGCACTTCGCATTCAAGACGAGACTTTTGACGTCACGTGGACGGGAACCGACCTGTGCGCCAACACCGACACGTGCGTGCAGAGTTTTGCGCTCGGGTTGCAGAACCCAGCGGTGCATATTGTGTGCCCGGGAACCTACACGGGTATGCTGGAAGACGACATTAGCAGCGCCACCATCGGAACGCCTACCGTTACTGGGGGGTGTGTGGCCCCCTCTGTGACAGAGTCGGTAGTTATTCATAGTGTGGGAGCTCGCAACAGTCCTGAAAAGGACGTTGACGTGTCCACCCGCCTACACAAGCGGAGAAACGACAAACCAGACCAGATTCTCCCCGAGAAAGAGGAGGCGGGTGGAGGGCAGCGGTGGTGGTGGTCTTCCGCATTTCAGGGCATGGTTGACAAATTGACCGGATGGTGGCTTACGAGCGGGGCACTGGAAGAAGAAGAGCAACAAGACTCGTTCTCCAAGAGGGTTTCGCAGCAGCAGCAGCAGCAGCAGCAGCAGCAGCAGCAGCAGCACGAGTTTGTCACACGCAACATGAACATTACGTGGGACGACGTGTTTTCCAACCCGACCGTCGTTCAGGCCATGCCCTACAACTGCTCGGCGGCCAACATTACCATGGAGCACTACAACATGACCATGCTGGACGGGGAAGAAGGCGGGGGACAGGGCGCGCGCAAGAGGAGTCCCTCGTATCCGACAAACCACATGACCACCATGAGCTCTGGAATCACATCCTCGCTTTCCATCCCACACACGCACCAAGCAGTGGACGTGGGCTCTGGGTTCATGGTCATGGTGTACAACTCTGGCCCTCCGGGATCCCCCGCGTTGGCAGACATTTTTGACGTCACGGTACCCACGGGCGTTCCCACCTTTGTGGGCGCCTTTTCCATATCGGGGCTGGACCCTGGACCATCGCCATGTACCGTGGGCAGCGGAATCTCAGACGTCATTTACGATGTGGCAGCGGGTGTCTGGTTGATTGCCGAAAAGGCCTCGGCCACCACGGACATTTGCTTTTACATTAGCAGCGGCTCAGATCCGCTGGTTGCCACCTGGACGCTCTACATTGTGCCACAAACCGTGGCAGTGGACCGCTTCCGGATCTCCCAGTACTCTGCCTTTTACCAGTTTGCGGGCATTGATATCGTGGGAGGTGTCACAAGCACCGCAATCCTAGAGAGGTCCATGATGCTGCTGGGCATGCCTGCATTCACCCCGTTTGCACTGGGCGGGCCCTTTTTCATGGGCCCAAGGTCTTTCGCCGTGCCCATTCATCAACGAGGACCGCCTACCGGCCTTACATATGGCGCGTGTGCCTCGTGTACGGCGGTAACGGTTCCGACCCCTACTGGAACAGCGGTAATTACGTGTACGTCGTTTACCATTGCTACCGGCGCGTGTGGTGTCACGCCTGGTTCCATCACGTACACATCCCCACTGGGGCCCTTTGCGCTGACCGACGTGTCGTGTGCGGCCGAGGACAGTTGCATTCCAAATGGGCAGGGGCTGCCCGACTATGAGATGGATCGGGGCTACTTTGCTCATAGGCCGTTCCTGGCCATTGATCCGGGGCACGGAGGAGAACTGTTGATTACGGCACACACGTTTGACGCGGACGGGGTGGCAGCCAACAGCAAAGTGCACGTGAGCGCTGCATGCGTGGACGCCACGTGCCCCGGAGGGGGAGCATCCTCGTTGTGGGGCGTGATTGACCTGGGTCCTGGCACGTACGCATTCAACCCGGCAGTGGCCTTTGATGATGTTCGGGGCACCATTGTCACCCAAGTGCACGTCAGCAGCTCCGGAAGTGCACCCGAGCTCTGGATGACGTACCAGCTGGCCAGCGATTCTGTAGTTAGTGGCGTCTTTACGCCTCGCAACCTCGCTCCACGGGTTAGCTTTACGCCGACGATTGGGCCACCGCCTGCAGATGGGCACTTGGGCCCATGGAGCGACTTGGTGTTTAACCCGGCCTTTCCGCTGCCGAGGGCCTTTGCGGGTGCCTCATCACTGTTGAATGATGGAACCATGCAGCTGATTGCAGTGGGACACTATAGGATTCTAGGGGACGTTGCGACGCGCGTCTGGACGGCTGTGGACTTTAGCAATCCAAACATTGGGTGTAGCTCTTCGCAGCGCTGCATCCAAGTGATAGATTTGTCGTAAAAGAGAGAGTAAAAGGGACAAATTGTGTATCGTTAATCTTTTTTTTACTACTTTACACGTGTCTGTCGTCTGGTTGCGCTTGCTGTTGGGTCCAACAGGATGCGCTGCACGTCTTGCACAAAACTGCTACGAGACCCACCACCACCATGGGGGTACGCCACACTCTGCGAAAAATCCGCACATGCTTGATGACGCAGCACGCCGTTGCAGCGCCTGGAAGGCAGCTTGAGCACAATGACGGGGACCTTCTTCTTCTTCTGTTTGCCCCTAGAAGAAGATGCGCGCCCTTCCATGACCCACTCCTCGTCGTTGTCGTACTCTTGGTCTTCTTCTGCATCAGAGACCTCCATGGGTATGGCTGCGTCTTTGTACTCCCATTCGTTGGCGTCCAGCCAGTATGTGCTGGTGCCTCCGTTTGGACGAATGAAACGCGCGACACGACCTCTCCTAGACATGCCTTTCTCTCTCTCTCTCTCTTGAACAAACCACCCTCTACACAAAGGAGAACTGAAATGGGCAAGCGACGTGGTCCGACTTTTACGTGTCCGATTTTTGGTTTGTGCCACGACTGCGCCACGGGCTCTGGTGGTAGGGTGACACGACTTGTGGGACACATGTGCCTTAGAGTCAACAAACAATAATAAAAAAGGAGTCTTTTTACTCTGCTTGTTGCTCCCGCTCCCGCTCCCGCTCGGGTTGCTGCTGGCGAGGACACGGCTCCGTCACAAGGACCGGGGGTCTGGTGCCCAGCAGATAGCCATGCACTTTTCTCGCCGGGATATAAGGCAGCTCTGCCAAACTCCACGTTGCACCTTCTACCACGTGTTTCTCAAACATGCGTGCGAGCGTCCAGACACGGTACCAGTTCCAAGAGTCTTTGGTACTCAGCGTCATGGTGGTAACGCGCGCGTTGTGTCCATCAACGCATGGCTTGCAAAAGATGTTGTTGGGGTGGACGCGCGGGACCTTGAAAAACTTGTCGCAAGGCTGCTGGGCGAGCAGGGCGGGCGCAAACGTATCGCCCTCTTTGTAGTGGCAGCCGTGGTAGTGGTCTATCAAATGAGGGTCGTGCTGCTCTTGGTTCCAGCACACAAAGCCTCCCCCATCTTGCCCGCCCCTGCGCCCACCATCGGCGCGGCGGACCCGGAACACAAGACCCGCGGGCCTGGCAACCGCCGCGAGGCCTCCAAGTATCCTGTCCATATCGCCAAAGAGATTTTCGTCTTCTCCGTCCACATCGTCGTTGACGAGAGGACCAAGAACGTGAACAAGGTTGAACAGTTGACGAAGAAGCTGTTCAGCGTCAACGTTTGCTGGTGCTGCTGCTGCTGCTGCGCGATCACGAACGCGACGGTTTCTATCTCTTCCGTCTCCTTCGCCAGGGTTGTTTCGCTGACGCTTCATGAGGAAGACGTAAACCACCCCCTCTCTCTCTCCAGAAACGAGTGATTGGGTCCGAAAAACAAAATCCCGGGAAAAGTGTCCGAAATATAAAGCGAGAGAGAGAGAGAGAGAGAGAGAGAGAGAGAGAGAGAAAACAAGTCTGACAGTGTCATGTGATTTTACTCTTATTTCCTCTCTTTTTTTTGTTTTTGCACACATGGTTTACATGGCCTTCTCGTACTCGGGATCCTTGAGGTACTTCATCTCCCCGTTGCGCACGGCACCGCAACCCGGGTAGACCTTGTGACCAAAGTGGCCCTTCTCCACTGTGACGTTGCCCCACTCGTTGGTCGTGGGGTTGTAGTGCCACTGCACCCCCTGGAAGCAGACAAAGTTGATTGGCACCCGCGCGTAGCGGTAGACCTGCTGGTTGAGTCCTCGCGCCTTGCGTACAGGGTCAAACCAGTTCATGAGGCGGTTCATGCGCGCAGCTCCCGGGTAGAGAGGCCTCTGGAAGCGCTCGGCGTCCACCAGGTTGAGCTGCTGCTCCGTGTACCACTTGCCGCGAATGTCAATCTTGCGCTCCACGGTGCGAAAGTTGGGCGGCAGAGGCGCGCAGATAATGTCGCAGCGGCGTCTGTTGACGTTGGGCCTGGTGTACTCGCTGCGCTTCCAGAACTTGACGCCCATGCCCCCCATGTAGCGTTCGCAAAACATGTCCTCCACCACGTAGACGTTCTTGGGCCTAAAGACCACGGCGCTCAGGTAGGCCGTGTAGTGCATCATGCCGACCTTGCGAGCGGCCTCGTGCTCAATCTGCATGTTGGAGTGGCCAAAGAACGTGTAGCCGGACTCTCCGTTGGCGGCGCACTTGATGCCAAAGCGCGTCTTGTACGTGGCGTGGGGCCTCAGGAGCAGGAGGCCAAGAGGCACGTAGACGTTCTTGCGAGCCAGAGCCACCATGCGCTTGCGGTTGAAGCGCGTGCCCAGGTACAGCTGGGCAAGCCACTTGATCAGAGGAGAGCAGGCAGCCTGGGCAATCTCAGCAATGAAAGCAGCCATGTTGCGGTAACGCGCGGTAACTCCCGCAACGGAGCCCCCAGGAACAGCGGTACGCCTGGCGCGCCCAGCGGCCAGATCGTCTGCTCCCGGCATGTGGCTTCCGACGCGAGCCTGGCGCCTAAATCCGGCAGTGCCGAATCCTCCGCGGCGTCCGGCTGCTGCAGATGCGGCGTCTCCGCTGTTGGCAGCCAGAGAGACAAAGTGCTCCAGCTTGGTGGGGGCCTCGCGCCACATGTCTCCGGAAGCCGCGGCGTGCGCGGGGTTGACCCAGTTCCATCCCTCTGGAAGGGAGGATCCGGGCACAAAGTAGCGCACCTCTCCTCCAACCGCCTGAGGGGCAGCTCCGCGAACGGGCGTAGACACGGATGCCTGAGGGGACGCAGCCATGCGCTCCTCAAAGTCCTTGACCTGCTGGTTGTACCACGTGGTGACGTTCCTCTTGGTGGTGAGGTTGCCCGTGGTGATGCCCTCTGCGAGGCAGCTGGTGATCAGCTTCTTGATAGCAGCAGCGCGGGTCTTCCAGGCGCGCCCGTTGCCGACAATGGTCTCCAGCTGGTCCTGGTGCGTGGCCGGCACAGCCTCTCCAAGCACCTGGCGCAGAAAGAGCGCGGCGTTCTCCTCGCTAATGCCCACAGCAGGGGATGCAGAGGCACCAATGGGACTCTCCACAGGAGCCATGGAACCGTCGGTCCTGGTCGCAGCGCGCATGCGGTTGAGGAAAAAGGTCTGGAAAAAGGTGTTGACCGTGGACTGTCCTCCCAAGAGCACATTGTCGTCCCCGAGGACAGCGCGGAGCTCCCCAAACAGACGGTTGATAGCGTCCTGCTGGGTGGCTGACAGATCCGTGACGGCACCGGGCGCTCCCGCCCCCTGGGCGCTGTTGACGCTGCGGTACAGTGCAGAAATGTCATTCTCCAGGGTCCTGGCGGCGGCCTTGTCGTGGCGGGTGATGGTGTTGAGGATGGTCTCACCAGCGCGGCAGAGGTTGTCCTCGTTGAGCCAGGAGCCGCTCATGTCACCAATGTACTGGATGTTGACACGCCCCACGCTGTTCTGGGCAGGGTCAATGTAGGACAAAAAGTCAAACTCCATGTCGGCAGCCTGGGCGGTGCGGTCCATGCGTCCAACGCGCGTCTTGGGCAGCTTGGCGAGCTCCCCGGTGTTCTCGTCCCAGATGGCGCACTTCTCCAGGGCCTCGGTGAAGCGGATGACGCTCCAGTCGTCAATGGAGTTGTTGTAGACGCGAATGTCGCGAGAGCACGTGCGGTACTTTGTGTAGTCGCGACACCGGTCCACCATGGTGTTGTAGACCCCCACCTCGGTGACCCGCGAAAGCAGATCGTTCTTGCCCACGCCATCCACCACAAAGCTCTTGGCAATGTAGACGGGCACTCCGCGGATCATGCGGGGCGGCTGCAGGCTCCTGATGTTGCCCATGGTCCCCGCGCGCGCAGTCCCGTTCTGGGGCGCACCGTTGACGCGGTCCACGGCCTCCTGGCCTCCCAGGTAGTAAAACTTCTTCTCTGGGGGCACGAGCTCGGCGTACTCTCCCACCTCGCGGGGCAGGATCCACGTGTTGCTGTACGCCTGGTAGGCCTCCTGCTCGCGATCAATGTGGGTGTTGAGAATCTCCAGGCCAAACTCGTCCTTCTGCACCGTCATGAAGCGAGACGCCTTGCGCTCCCACCACGAGTCAAGGTCGTAATCCTTGACAATCCCATGCTTGCGGATGTAGAGCTGCTGAAAGCGGTAGCAGTGCAGCAGGGCCCTGATCACCTCCACGTTGGCAGTCTCCTGCACACTGCGCGCCATCTGGGCCAGGCTCGCCATGAACGAGGTGCGCCCGAGGGGTGTGGAGACAAAGTCGTGCTCAAACTCGGCGGCGATACCACGCCTCACCATGGACGCCTTGCGGATGGTGCGCTTCTGGGTCACAACCTTGGAAGTGGCCTGGTGAGGGGTGATGCCCATGTAGTGGGCGTTGTTCTCCCACTCGGTCCACTGGAGGTGGATCTGATCAGTGCGAAACCAAGGCATGATGACCTCGGTGGGCCACGTCTGGTTGGCGGTAAACATCCAGTCCTCCATGGTGTCCCTCAGGTACACGGACTCGCCAATGTACGACTCGGGCATGTTCCACTTGGCCGTGCTCTTCTTCGCATAGGGCGACGTCTTTTGGGGGCGAGGGGCGGGGCCCAGAAAGGGCGTGTAGAGATCCCCAACACCACTGGCAATGCCATAGGCGTAGGGATCAAACCGCGCGTTGGGCGGCATGTTAGTGTCCATTTTTCAAAAAAAAGTGCTCTGGTGGGATTTCTAAAACAAGAATTTGCACCACGGGTACTAAAGAGTGTTCTAGAGCTATCAGGGAGGACGTAAACAACGGCTTCTCTACTCTGCAAGGACGCTACAAGGCTCTGGAAGCTGCCTTTTCATTAATACGTTTACTTTCTTGTTTCTAAATCTTGATACTTTTAGAACCACACGTCGTGACATTCGGTGCAGAGCCAAAAATCCCCACCACCTGTAATGCAGTGTTTGCTCGCTGCTCGTCCGGGCGCACACCATGGGTAGGTTGGATTTTCCGGATCAGAGTCGCGGCACCACCTGCATTCCGTTCCCGGAATAGCGTCTTGAGACTCGGGCGACTTTGGGGGAAACTTCACGTGAAGCGTGGTAGGTGACATGAGAGGCCCCTCAAAAACTGAGATTTCGTCAAAATCCACCGTCCTTTTTTCCACGCCATAGTTCACAGACTGGAGCATATCTCGGAGAAAAGTGTCTTCTTTTGAGCGGTAGTCCTCTGGAATGATCCAAGTCTTTTTTGGTTCATCATCAGCCGGGGTCTTGGTGGGGCCGGGACCAAGCAAGTCAGAGTAAAGTCCGCGGTCGGCACCCGATGTCAACCCATACTGCTGAGGCGTGAGTCCTATTTTACCTTCGTTTGGTGGAGGCGCGGGCTTGTCCCACTCGTCGTAGCAGTCGTCGCACAGCCAAAAACCACCGCATTCCACCCAAGCTTTTGTTGTCCCACGAGTAACGTCGTCGTCACACCACTCGCACAACGGCCCTTCTTCGCTTTCGCTTGAACTCATTTTGCTCCTTCTGCAAGCTGGCCCTCTTTGCGAGAGCGCGGTGAGATAAACGTGTCGTTGAACTTGGCGCACTTGCGACACAACCAGGAAAACCCCGTCGGCGGGAGGTAGTTTTCTTCGCTGTCGTCGTCGCACTCTTCGTCTGACAGGATGTAGGTCTTGCGAGAGACCCAGACCTTTCGGCCAAAGAACTTGGATTCGTGGCACCAGTCACACACACGCGACCCCACACGCTTACTCATATAAGAATGGGAGTGTCCGAAAAGCAAAACCAAAAGCGCCACTCAAACTTCAGACACACTTGGCTTTTTTTTACTTTGTTTTTCGTTTCTTCTTTTTGCGGCCCCTCTTGTTGTTTTTGGGCCCTTCGCGCAGCCGCTGCACATCTCCCACCTTCCAGGCGCTCGTCCTCAGCGGTTCGCTGGACTTGGCCACGCTGATGGAGCGCTTCTTGGCCAAATCTATCATGCTTCTGGCAAACTGCGCCTTGTAAAGTCCGTTGTGAAGGGCGTCTTGCTTGGAAAGTTGGCTCAGAGCCGTTCTCTGAGACTTTTGGGTCTTTGCAAGGGCTTTTAGCTGTCGTTCAAGTGTCGTCTTGCGCTCCCCAGTCTGCAGTGCAGCCACCCCGGATTCCAATTCTGTGATACACTTTTCCGTGCGTACAAGTGCCTCGCGCAGCACTTCAATCCCATCGCCCTCTAGGCAGCGGCAGAACCGACGCGACATTTGGTTGAGGGGCAGTTGCAGCTCTTCCATCTTTGCGAAAAATGTCCAAACCCAGACCAGCGCCCTATCAGGACCCAATTGTGCTGGAGGGGGGCTATTTCAGCGGAGACGAAGACTCTAGCCAAGAGGAAGTGCGCCTTTTGGAGCGACTCAAGCAAAAACCGACAGAGCCCCTCAACGACGAGAAAAGTGAGAGCGCTCCAAAAGTTGAGATGCAGAGGGTTGCTCCTTTTTCATCCAAAAACATGGATTTGTCGCTTTTTGGAATCAAGCCAGGCACCGCCACCAAGAAGAAGCCCAAGCCCAAGCCGAAGAAGAAAAAGAAGAGGCCCAGGGCCGCCCCTGTCAACGGGACCGTGGCTGTGGTGCCCGTCAACAACACCAAGGAGAAGAAGGAACCCCCTCGGGTGCGTGCCAAGAAAAAGTCCAAGGTCCGAGAGACACAGAACGACTCCCCGGCACAGCTCATCAGCAAAACCATGGCCAGTTTTGTCAAGATTTGCGTCTACGAGGCCTTTTTTGCGGCCAAGGTGTGGAAAGCTCCGCCCGACGAGGCAAAGGACTCTCCTGCGCTCATTGCAGAGAAGAAGATCATCCAGAAACTGATTGCAGACGCCAACGCCTTCTCCGAGGCGCTAGAGACGCACGCGGCGCGCTTCTATCTTGCAGTGCGCGAGCACGCGCTGACCGCGGTTGGTGGCGCCGAGAACCATCCGCTGATTGTCTTTTACGATCAGTTGGTCAACCACTCGGAGCTGCACGTGGAGCAGGCCCGCAAGCCTCCCGTGACGACCAAGTCCAATCAGGTGCGCGACGTGTGGACCGGGGAGGTGCACGACATCAACAACCCACTGACGCACGGAACGACCAAGCGCAAGAGCAGCACGAGCAAGCTGCTGACGCTGGTCCCTAGAGAGGGTGAAGATTGTCTGAGCCCCGACAGCAAGCCGTTTTCCGTGGTCTGCAATCAGCGCGGCGCGGCAATGCTCGTCTTGGTGCACGAGGTGATCCATTTTCGCGGCTACATCAACGCGGTGGTGCGCAAGAAATGCGAGCCGCTCAAGGGCTGCAAAAAGAGGTTTGGCGACATTTGGGACGACCTGGTGGGCAAGCACGCAGACAAGCCGTGTGACAAGTGGGCCTGGAGTAGCAAGAAGCCGTTTGTCAAGCCACTGGTCAGTTTGTACAAGCAGCTAAGCATTTCATTCAACGTTACTCAAGTGCTGGGGGTCGCGCCAGTGGATGGACACTAAAGATCCGCGTCAACAGCTTGGTTCCCTTTCCAGAAAGAACGCAATACAAGAATCGGTTGCACAGTAAAGGGTCTGTAGAACACATGACCATGCGTACGTCGCTTATTACACTTTCCTTTTTCTTTTTCATCAGTGTCACGCACGTCTCAAAGACGCTCATCTTCTCAATCATTGCAATGGGATCTCTTGCGTTGTTGAGCAACGTGCAGAGCTCAAGCTCGTCTTGTGCGCGTAAGACAAGGCACCCCCTACCGCTGCAGAGCTCCCCAATATGAAACTTGAGATAGAGACGTTTGCACAGTTCTCGGTTGCGAGAGATGCGCGCAAAGACGGCCGCGTCAAAGACCGAGTGCGGTGTGGCTTGAACCCGGTCCCGTATCGCGTCTCGTTGCTCCTCGTAGACGCGGCACCCATCGCCCAGATGCTCTTCATAGTTGTCCCAGCAACAGGTGGGAGAACAAAACTTGGCAGCATCGCCGCAAAAGACGCACGGATGAACCGACTCTAGCTCCATTTGGCCACACCCCGCACAAGAATCCCAGTCCATCATCTTGAGCGCGCGCGCCCCTCTTTCTATCTACCCTTTGAAATCATATACAAAATACGAGTAACGTTTTACTCTTCTTTGCACTTTTTGCCTCTTGGGCGTCGCCACCGCTCAAAAAGCGGGAGGCTACTCAACGCTGATCTGAGTCCCGTCTGCATAGAGCACGTGCGTGATTTTCCTCCTGCACTGGCAACAAATGGCCTTGTCGGACGTTGCTGGAAGCTGATGAGAACACGAGTCGCACACCACGTTGTGGGAACACGGAAGCACCAAGGTCGTTGGCGGCGCCTCAAGACAAATCATGCACGGCTCTGCTTGCTCTTCCTCTTCCTCGGATACCTTGGCCTTTTTTGGGCTGGGTTCTTGTGCTTGGGCTCCCGGAAAGGCGTCTGAAGCAGACCACGAGCCCGCTTCCAGGATCCCGAGGCGCCTTACCACAGGAGCGTACCGTTCCCAATGAAAACGACACTTGGACGCCGACTTGGAAGTGGGCGCCTTTCCAAGTGTAGCGCGAAGTTCCGCACAAAAGGCGCGTCCATGCGGGGTACTCCAGTTGTACGGCTTTAGGATGTTGCGCCCACCTCCCGACAACCGAAGTACCAGACGCCACAACTCGGCAGGGGTCTTTTCTTGTTGGTATTCGGCAATCATGTCATACTCTTTTCGCATCTGTGTAACCATCAGCGTCTCCAGGTTGTGCATAGTAAAGGAAAGCCCTTCTCTCGGGCGGAATGCAACGGGCCTCTTGGTGTGTGTCGTCATGGTGTATCCCATGTTTGTGGCGGTGTCAAACACGAGCGGGATGTCGTGATATCGCTCCACGTTGATGGTAACCCACAGGTATCCCAGAAAATCAGTGAGCCAGATGTCGGCTTCTGTCCAAGGCCTTTCGCTGTTGCTAGCAGCAGACAATGCCGTTCGCAGGGCATCCAAAAATGCGACTTGTTCCTCGTCGTTGAGGTCTTCTCTTCCGCGCGGGTCGCCATGAATGGAAGGCTTGGGGACACCATGAAACGGCTTGGCAATGTGCAAGTGGAGTTTCTGGGTCTCTGATGATCGCGAGACCTGAAACCCAAACCCGTTGCACTGCGCAATATCAAACACGTTTTCCACTTCTTTAGAATGCCACCCTTCACCCTCCATGATTTGTGGGGTTTGGTCCGAACTGTCTCTTTTACACAAAAAAGAAATACAAAAGTCGGACACACTTTTTTTTATGCACGTCGGTCGCGTCCCACCGTCATGGACATCATGTCAAACCCTGCTGCTCTCCGCGTCGCTCCTGTCGCTGGTCCGCCTTCCAGTCTGCGCGGATCCCTTGAAATGACGCGTCCCCAGTAAATCACCATCATGGTGCTGATGAGCAAGTCGTCCTGCGCGTTTCCAATCTTTCCCGTAATGGTGTAGCGGTCGCGTCCAAAGTTGTCTACGGCCTTTTTGCGCTCCCAGTGATAGCGCAGCAGCTGATCTTGCAGCATGGACAGCATGTCCTCGGGGCACCTCTCGCGTGTCACGGTAAACAGGTCCTGGTCTATACGCATAGACTTTTGAGACAGCGCGTTGTTCATCAGGAACTGGTACTGACGCGTGACTGCCGCGGTTTTGCAGACACCTGGGCGCCTCTCTGTTTCCCAAAACGTCTCTACCTGGGGAATGTCGCGCACCATGGTGTCCAGGTGAGCGCTCTCCAGGCCCATGTTGTTCTCTGGGATAAAGACGATACGACTGTTCTTGAGGTGGTCGCGTTCCAACAGCTTCTCAATGTGCCTTCGGACCAGCAGGTAAACTTCGTAGTCGTCGCGCACTGGCTCGGATTCCATCCCGACCAACTGTAAAAAGGGGAAAGGGGCGCGTTAGTCGTGCGCGTAGAAAAAGAATATGCTTGGCGCCACGCAACGCAAGAAAAAGAAACGCGCCAAAACAGAGGCAAAAAAAGACGACAAAGCGCGTTCTCGGGCGCTACTGAGGCGTCCCACAACATGGAAGAAGCCTCTAAGTGAGGTCGTATCGTCACAACCCGCGTATCGGGTGGCCTCGCTTCCATGCTATCATCGCCAGAGGTTGCAAGCCATGCTTCAGGAGCGCGGTTACGCGGGCCAGCCAGAACAACTCGCCGTGGAGGACGATCGCTGTCAGGCGGATCCCATCTACCGGCTGCATTGGAGGCCCTACGATCAGCTGGACCAGATTGACTTTGACGACCCAACAGAGCCCGTAGTAGGACACGTTGCCGTGATTGACAAGATACTGGGCGGCATGATTGAGATCCTAGAGCACAAGTACGGCTCTGGTCTCAAAAAGGCCCGCATCGTCCGAGACGCGCACGAGTACTTGTTGTCTCCGCGGGCCAGCCATCGCGTCAAGTTGTTTTACATCTACTTTGTGATGCACAAAGAGCCAGAGGCATGCGAGATGATCCGAACGCTGTTTGACCCACAGCACGCGGGCAACTTGTGGGGCGAGGGGATCTATGATCACTTTGACGCCTTCATGTTGTTTGTGGACGACTGCGTCAAGAAGACGCTCGTCTTTCCGGCAAGCGAGTCCAACATCAACCCCATTGTGAACGACATGGTGCTCGCAACCAAAACAGAGTGGCTTCTCCACTAGCGCACGCGCGCGCACAGACGCTTTACGAGAGTAAAAAACGATAAAACTTACCACAATGTCTCCTAGCTTGTTGTGATATCCCGACACAATAGACAGATGAGAAGGTCCTCCCCCGTTGGGATCGCACGCCACAAAAACGTAGGGTGGCATGGCGAGCGTGGGCACTCGCTTGAGCTTGAACGCCTGCAATACTTCTTCCTTGCGAAAGCACGGCAAGTGATCCGAGACCACCACTCCACCAAACTCACGTATCGCGTCCTCTGGGCTCGCTTTGTAAAGTAGCTTGAGCTCCCTGATCTTGCGCTGGTCCAGCCAGTGCGATGTGTTCTTCACGTGGTTGCACAAGATCTGCTTGGTGCGTTCCAGTTTGAGGCAGCGGTCGCAAATCTGAAAGCAGTTGACCACGTTAAAAAAGGACTCCCCATTGTCCTTTTTGAGTTCCATCAGGGCACTGTAGTAGTTGGAATCTCCTTCGGGAGAGCTGAGGCACATTAGGCTGGTCTTTTTCATGCTCAGGATGGGAACAATGGTCTTGAAAAAGAGCGCCGGGTCAATGTGAGCCGCCTCATCAATGATAATGACATCTGCTCCGGTTCCACGCGTCGTCTAAGGGAGCACCACATGGGGAAAAAAGAAAAAAAGGTGAGAAAAAACACACAAAAAAAGCCCTGCAAGGAGAGAAGGAAAAAAAGGTTAGTGGTTTGGTGGTGCTGATCCTCCTGTAAGAGGGAAAGGCGTTAGTTACAGATTGCCTCAGGGTACGCTCTCCACTTATACAAGCGCAACACTAATCACTCTACTTGCCTACCATTACTACGAGGGGAGAGAGACGTCTCCTTTTTTTTAAGAGTTTCCACAACAAGAATTTAAACAGGTTTGTGTAGTCGTATGCTGCCTTGGTTATTAGCTTGCGTACGCGTACACACACGAGCGACGTTTTTGACCAGCAAATGTGGTATTGAGTATCCAGAGAAACAAAAACAGGGGTTGGAACTGAACGTGGAATGCGTAAATGTACCGAAGGAGAAGGGAACGTGAACAAGAGGTTTTGATCCCGGTTGAACGCGACGATGACCGAGTACGCCGTATCGCTATTGCCCGTCGCAGGCGGACCATCTACTGGTTCAATGTGTGGCGCCTGAGCACTTTTGTCGTTGCCACTGTTGCCCTTGGACTCGCCGTTTGGGGACTATGGTGGGCCGGTGTCAACCGGAACGCGATTCTTGGAAACCTAGAGTATATTCCACTCTCGGTGCAGGTAACGCCTCCTGGGACGCCCCCACCGCCGGCTTCCAGAAGCGTGGAATCAGATCTCAAAAGCAATGCGGCCATGGAGCTCAAGGCGTACAAAGAACGACACTCTGGTGGTACCCCTTACAAGGGGGGAAAGAGAGGTCCGCAATCCAAGCGAATAGGTGGCGTGGGTGCACCCGCTACCCTGTCGCTTCCATTCGGATTTCAAGCCTTTATCACGGCCAACTGCTTCTATCAGGATGGGATCCCGCTGTCCACGTTTCACTTGGCTGACGTGAGCGACACTGCGCCCACCACGGGCCAGGTGCTGATTTTCAACGCGGGCAGCGGAGAATGGGAGCCTTCCATGATGGGCACCACGGGTGCACTGTGGGGCATCGGAGAGCCCAGCGACCCTGCGAACAACTTGGTCATTGTGGGTGGTGGTGGGAACTTGGCCACGGTTTCGCTAGACTACAACGCGGTGGCCAATCACATTACCGACCCGAGCATTCATTTTATCATCAACGATGCGGGGGCCAACCTCAACGAGGCTTGGAGCGCATCCAAGATCAGCGCAGAGCTGGCGGGAAAGGCCGCTCTTGTGCACACGCACGACGCGAGCGACGTGGTTAGCGGTACGTTTGCAGACGCGCGCATATCCCTGTCGTCGGTCAAACAACACGAAACGGGACTGGATCATACGGCGCTCCTCAACGTGGGCACCAACAGTCATGCTGCAATTGACACCCACATTGGCGACGTTACGCTTCACCGGGTCATCAACGACGCGGGTACGAGCGCCACCGAGTTGTGGAGCGCGAGCAAGATCAGTTCTGAGCTTGCGCTGCTGGCGCCTCTAGTGCACACCCACGATGCTGCAGACGTCATCAGTGGTATGTTTGCAAACGCGCGCATCTCTCAGAGTAGCGTGGTTCAGCATGAGTCTGCGATTGATCATACGGCCCTCATGAATGTGGGAATCAACTCGCACGCTATGATTGACGCGCACATTGGAGACGTGACCATTCACCGCTCCATCAACGACGCCGGATCAGGAGTAACGGATTTGTGGAGCGCTTCCAAGATTGGCACCGAGCTGGCCGGCAAAGCGGCTCTTGTGCACACGCACGACGCGAGCGACGTGGTCAGCGGCACCTTTGCCGATGCACGCATATCGGTTTCCAGCGTCACTCAGCATGAGGGTTCCGTTGATCATACGGCCTTGCTCAACGTGGGCACCAACTCGCATGCTGTGATTGACTCTCACATTGCGGATGCCAGCATCCATTTCATCATTAATGATGCAGCAGCCAGCGCCTCTGAGGCCTGGAGCGCCTCCAAGATCAGCACCGAGTTGGCGGGCAAGGCGCCTCTTGTACATACGCACGTGGCGGCCGACGTGACAGACTTTGACGCTGCCGCAGATGCCCGTATCACGCTGCAAAAGGGCATGGCCAATGGACTGGCCACCTTGGATGGGGCGGGACTTCTTCCGTTGTCACAGCTGCCGTTGACGGCGCCCATTCAGTTTCAGGGCATGTGGGATGCGTCTACCAACACACCCACTCTCACATCGGGCGTGGGCACGGCCGGCTGGCTCTACATTGTCAATGTTGCCGGAAGCACGGTGCTTGACGGGATCAGCTCGTGGGGCGTCGGAGACCAGGCACTCTTTGACGGGGTTGCGTGGCAAAAGGTGGACAACACGTCTCCCGTGTCTAGCGTCAATGGGATGATTGGAGCGGTGGTGTTGACGGCCCCCGACATTACCGTGGGCACGTTTGCCGATGCGCAAATCTCGTCTTCCAGCGTCACCCAACACGAGGGAGCCATCAACCATTTGAACTTGCTCAACGTGGGGACCAACTCGCACGCGGCCATTGACACCCACATTGCCGATGCGAGCTTGCACAGGACCATCAACGACGCGGGCCTGGGACTGACGGATCTGTGGAGCGCCGCCAAGATTACCACCGAGCTGGCAGGAAAAGCGGCCCTGGTGCACACACATACGACCGCCGACATCATCAGTGGTACTTTTGCTGATGCACGCATCTCTGTTTCCAGTGTGACTCAACACGAGGCGTCCATTGATCATACGGCTCTGCTAAACGTGGGCACCAACTCTCACGCTGCCATTGATTCTCATATTGCCGACGCGTCCATCCACTTTATCATCAACGATGCGGGTACCAGCGCGTCCGAGGCCTGGAGCGCTTCCAAGATCAGTACGGACCTGGCCGGAAAGGCAGCCCTCGTACACACACACGATGCCTCTGCTATCGTTAGCGGTGTGCTTGCCGATGCACGAATCTCTCAGAGCAGCGTCACGCAACACGAGGGCGCCATTGATCATGCGGCCCTGCTCAACGTGGGGACCAACTCTCACGCGACTATTGATTCACACCTTGCAGACGTGACGCTTCACAGGGTGATTAACGATGCTGGGACGAGTGCCATAGAGCTCTGGAGCGCATCCAAGATTAGCACAGAGCTCGCAGGAAAGGCTGCCGCTATTCACACGCACGACACGAGCGACATTGTTAGTGGTACGTTTGCCGATGCTCGGATCTCTGCCAGTAGTGTCACGCAGCACGAGGGCTCCATTGACCATACGGCCCTGCTCAACGTGGGAACCAACTCGCACGCAGCCATTGACACGCACATTGGAGACGTAACCCTGCACAGGATCATCAATGATGCGGGGACAAGTGTGACCGAGCTGTGGAGCGCATCCAAGATAAGTACAGAGCTGGCCGGCAAAGTAGGCAGTGTCAGTGCAGGCACGGGCATCAGCGTGTCGGGAACCACCGCAGTCACGGTGTCGCTCATGGCGTCCATCAATGATTTGAGTGACGTGGACACTGCTACCACGAGCCCCAGTCTCAGTGACGTTCTGACGTGGACGGGTACCGAGTGGGAACCAATGGCCCCCGGGGTAGGTGGTGGCGAGACCAACACGGCCAGCAACGTGAATGTGGGTGGCGTTGGCGTCTTTAAGCAAAAGACTGGGGTGGACTTGGAGTTCCGGGGCATCAACGCTGCGAGCTCCAAGATCTCTGTCGCCCTGGATGCGGGCAACAACGAGATTGACGTGGACGTGGTGGAAGCCAACGTGGATCACGACTCGTTGAGCGGATACGTTGCAGCCGAGCACGTTAGCCACACTGCTGTCGTGCTTACGGCGGGTGTGGGGCTCACCGGAGGCGGAGACATTAGCGTCTCTAGAACGTTTGATCTGAGCGCGTCTATTGACGATCTTATGGATGTAGACACGACCACGACCACACCCTCCCTTAACGACGTCCTGACGTGGACAGGTACAGAGTGGGAACCCCAAGTTGCACCTGGTGCGAGTGGCGGAGAGATCAACACGGCAAGCAACGTCAATGTGGGTGGCGTCGGTGTCTTTAAGCAAAAGACGGTCGCCGATCTGGAGTTTCGGGGCATCAATGCGGGAAGCAACAAGATATCAGTGGCGCTGGATGCGGGAAACGACGAGATTGACGTGGACGTGGTGGAAGCCAATGTGGACCACGACTCCTTGTCTGGATACGTTGCATCTGAGCACGTCAGTCATACGGCAGTGGTGCTTACAGCTGGTGTGGGACTCAGTGGTGGCGGTGATATTAGTGTGTCTCGGACGTTTGACTTGAGCGCCGCTATCAACGACTTGAGTGATGTGGACACAACCACCACGAGCCCTAGTCTCAACGACGTTCTGACGTGGACTGGAACAGAGTGGGAACCCGCAGCTGCGGCAGCTGCCGGGGAAACCAACACGGCCAGCAACGTCAATGTGGGTGGTGTCGGTGTTTTCAAGCAAAAGACGGGCACGGACCTTGAGTTTCGTGGCATCAACGCCGCTAGTTCCAAGATCTCTGTGACACTGGATGCGGGAAACAACGAGGTTGACGTGGACGTAGTAGAGGCCAACGTGGACCACGACTCCTTGTCTGGATACGTTGCAGCTGAGCACGTCAGTCATACTGCTGTTGTTCTTACAGCGGGTGTGGGGCTTACTGGAGGAGGAGATATCAGTGCTTCTCGCACGTTTGACTTGAGCGCCTCTATTGACGACTTGAGCGACGTGGATACCATCACCACGACCCCCAGTCTCAACGACGTTCTCACATGGACAGGGACCGAGTGGGAACCCGCAGCTGTACCTGCTGGTGGTGGTGAAACCAACACGGCCAGCAACGTCAACGTGGGCGGCGTCGGTGTCTTTAAGCAAAAGACGGGCACGGACCTTGAGTTTCGCGGCATCAATGCAGGAAGCAACAAGATCTCGGTGACGCTGGATGCTGGAAACAACGAGGTTGACGTGGACGTAGTAGAGGCCAACGTGGACCACGACTCATTGAGCGGATACGTTGCGGCAGAACACGTGAGCCACACTGGTGTGGTTCTGACTGCGGGAGTGGGACTCAGTGGTGGTGGGGACATTAGTGCGTCGCGGACCTTTGACTTGAGCGCGTCAATCAACGATCTCACGGATGTGGACACGGCTACTACGAGTCCAAGTCTCAACGACGTGCTGACATGGACGGGTACAGAGTGGGAGCCTGCGGCCGCTGGTGGAGGCGGAGGCAGCACTGTGATTGTCCAAGATGAGGGTGTCACGGTAGCGGGCGGTCCTCACGACACGCTAGATTTTGTGGGCCCCTTGGTGGCGGCCACCAATGCGGGCGGTGGCACGGCAACCATCACCATTGAACCGACGTACACCGAGGTTACCGCCACAGCGACAGCCACGACCACCAGCGGAGCATATGTGCTCATGACGAGCATGACGACCACCCCCACCGCCGGAACCTATCACGTCATGTTTAGTGCCAGCGGGCGTCACAGTTCCACGGGCAACAACGCAGAGTATGCTGTTTTTGTTGGGGGCACTGTCACGACGCACTCGGAGCGCACGTTTGCAGACAATGGCGGCGGACAAACCAACAACTTGAACATTGCCATGCACACGCAGGCCGTGGTCACGGTGAATGGAGCCCAAGCTGTGGAGATTAGGTGGAACGACGGTGGTGGGGGAACGTTTACAGTCAATCAGAGAAGCATGTTCTTGTGGAAAATCGGCAATTAAAAAAGTGGGTGTGTCCCGGGGCAAAACACGATTCATTTTTTACTCTTTTCTTTTACGCCAAGTTACACGGTTCAATCAGTAGTCGCGCGCGTCGGATGGACACCTCTTCTCCATTCATAGAGGACGCGTACGTAATATCAAATGTGTTTGTCCCGACCACCGGATCAACCACCACAAATCCCGTGGCCACGGCCCAACCTCCAAAGCCTCCGTTTGGATCAGGGTGCCAGTTCTGTTCGTTTTGGATGACCCCGTTAAACAACAAGGATACGTTAATGTAATCTGGATTGTCTCCGGCATGGATCTCTGCGCTCCACTGAACCAAGTACTGCTCATAATATCCGCCCACTGTAAAGTTGTACGACAACTTGGTTTCTGGGACTGTGCTGTTGTTGGAAGACACTGTGTCGTCTGCCATGTATCTCAGTGGAGTTCCAGATACGGTGGCCACCAACGCGAGCAGCAGCGCCGCGGAGTAGAACGTGGACCTGTGAAGCACCATGTTTCCTTTCTACTGCTGGTTGTACAACTTTCACGCGTACCGCTTTACGTCTTAATAGTGTGGTTGTGCTGTTGCTTTTTAGAAAAGAGACAACACGTCTTATTTCAGCGGCTCACTACGCGCGCATGCTTTTGTACAAGGCACGTGTGATGAGAGACTTTTCTTCCTGAGCGCGCGCAAGATGCTACACATTCAAAGCAGCGAGATGCACATTAGCAGCACGGGGGTGGCTACGACTCTTCTCCCCAATGGACTGGCTGGATACGGTCCTTGGTATTGCATGTTGTTGTTCAACACAAGCAAGACTTCCAAGAAGCAGACCCATTTGGTCGCTCACAGCAACCCTGCGCTTCTCCCCATGGTTATGAACCGCGGCATGTACAAGTCTGCTGGACTCGTGGTCACTTCACCTGACGAGGAGTCTGACGGAACCAGAACAACAAGGAACGCTAGTGGTGGTGCCGGGTGGGTCGTCATGCAGGAGATTGGGCCCTTTACCTCGTGGACCAACTGCGTGCGCTTCCTTACGCTGTGGGCGGAAAAGACGCGTGGAAAGAGCCGTCGTCTGGAACGGGGTGTAGACCTCTTTAGTACGTATGCAAAAAGGGGAGAGGAGAACTTGATGATGTGGGGCCAAACCAACACCAAGTCAGCAATCATTACCAACCACCTGCAACGCATGCAAAGGGGAAGAGGAGGAGGAGGAGGGGCGGATCGCAAAAGGGAATCCAGAGACGGTGGTGGTGGAGAGGACAACGCTCAGGGCGACGAGGGTGGATCCGCCAAACAACGCAAGCGCCGCAAGCATCATTCGCACGTGCACCCCAAAAAAGTGACTGCAAACAGCGAGGCGTTGTACTTTGATGCACTCAACACACTGGACGGTGTCTTTACAACAGATGTAAAGGCGGCGGCTGCACCACCTCAACCAATGATTGTTATCTCTGACGATGTGTTGTCTCCTCCTTCCCCATCCCATGGCGCTGCGGGCATCTATGGGCGTCGGGGGGAGGGAGCAAACAAAAAGTGGATTTGCGTACAGACCATCAAAGAGATTGGTGGTGGTGGGGGAAAGCAGTAAAAATATGAGTTTTCTTTTTAGTTTACAGTACGCACTTCGCTCGTCTTTGTTGCTGGGTTGCCCAACAAAGACTTGACGGGTGCAGAGGCGGCGCCCCCTTTCTTCCCTTTCTTTTCCTTTGGCTTTGCCGCCTTTTCACTGCTACCACTACCGTTATCGCTGCTGTTGGCGGTTTCCTTTTCGCGCCCCCTCTTGGTCCCACCATTCTCCTCAGAAGACTTTTTCTTTTTGGGTGCGGGCTTGGACGATCCTGCCGTTGGCTTGACCAGCAGTTCTCTCGGCACCTTGTCTGGCCATTCCGTGACGCGCATTTGAGACTTTGGCAGCGCCCGCATGTGAAAGGCGTGCTCTGCAAACGTGTCCTTGTCCATGATCCCATCCATGTGCATCTGGCTCAGCTCCTCGTAGCTCATGAGTGGCGTGCACTGCATGTCCACGCGCACGTCCACCTCTGGCATTGCCGTCAGTGCAATGTCCCACGGGTCTCCTCCCCTGCGGTTGAGGGCGCGCTTCTTGACGTCGGAAAAGAGCTGATCAAACTCCTCCCGATACGCAATGATGAGCGCAGCCTGGGCCACGCTAGAGAAAAAGGTGAGCCACTCCTTGATCTGCTCGTTGACAAAGCGGATGGAACCCTGGATGTTTTGCGTGCGCGCACTCCCCGTCGGCTGGATCATCTCTAGGGGAAAGTTCATCACGGCAGCCGCAATCAGGTTGAACGTGGCATGCGCCTTTTCATAGTCGGCCACCAGCGAGGGCTTGGCTGCGGTAGAGTACTTGTAGTCGGCAGGCAGAGCCACGGCCCTCTCGTGCAGCGCGGGGTTGTGTCGCTTGACCACGTCTTCGGGTGTGTCGGTCCACAGCACCCTTCCACGCGCCATCGCGGGATCCGCATTAATGCCCCTGTTCTTCAGATAGGTGCGCTGCAGCTGCTGGTGCAACACCTTGGCACGCACTCGCACCTCCCGGTGCTGTTCCTCTTGCTGGCGGGCGCGCGAGAGTCCGGCGGCCTTTTCTCCAAACTGCGCCTTTAGATGAGTCAAGTCGTCTTGGCCCGCGGCGTTCTTGGGCGGGTGAAACTCAAACAGGTGAGGCGGGTGTGCTGCTTGCGCGGACGCGTCGTCTTGTGAATCTCGCAGCACCAAGAGCGACCGGTAGCCCTCCAGCAGAGACGCCATGGGACTGATAATGTGTCCTCTAATGGTGGGCGGGTCGTCGCGGGTGACCCAGAGCATCTTCTTCTCCTCCTTGACCGTGGTTCCGTGCGTCCAGTACCAGTGGTACTTGGTTTGGTGGGTGCGGTCGTCCACGCTCACGGTTATGTAACCCTTTTCCGGGTCGGGCACCACGGGGATCTGGTGGCTGCTCTTGGAGTGAGGCAACATAAAGTAGTAAGGCGCCACCCCAAATAGACGCAGCCAGTCGTACACCTGGCGCAGCCAGGGCATCCAGAATCGCTCCACAATCATATCCATGTCGGCGTTCTGCTCAATACCCAGCTTTGGGATCTTGAATTTGAAAGGACCGCACAACACCATGCTCAAAAAGGCGTCTCTGGCCACCTTGACCACTGGTTCGCTGCGGTACATTCGCAACAAATCCTGCCACTGGTCTTCGTTGAGCGGCGTCTCGCCCGATTTGTTGGCTCCAAACGAGCGCGGCTCAAAACGAAACCCCTGACTCATTTTGAGGTTGGCGCGCGAGCGGGCGTCACAGTTCGCCTACAAGCTGTCCGTTGGCCACTTGAACAGTGTCTTCCTGGCGTAAAATGATGCGCACAAACTCAGTCAGATCCACGCCGTGCAAGTGGTTGCCGTGGCGCGTGTTGAGCAGGTAGAACCAGACCGCAATTGATTTGTAAATGTCGTTGTCGCACTTATATACACGGCCCTTGTCGTATGTGTAAAAGTTAGAAAACACCTGGAGGACAATAGGGCACTGGTTGGTGCGCAGCTTGTAGGCGCTCATCTCAATGGCCCCGCTGGTAACCACCACCCCGTTGAACCACTCAATTTGCTTCCGCATCTTGAGCTGCTCGTTGATGGCCATGAGCACAAAAAGCCGACTGGTATAAGAGGTGCGCACGGTAGAGAGCACGCGCTCTGCAGTAATGTTGCCCTCGCTAAAGAACTGCTTGTAGAGGTGGGGCCGGATATTGGAGATGCAGCCGCCGCGCGACCTCAGCTTGTTGGGCCACTTGTAGTGAAACCACCCGTCGTCCCCCACAAACTTGTAGCCCGCTTCGCACGTACTCACATACAGGTCCTCAAAGGCTTCCTGGGGGAACTTGCGCACAAAGGCTTCTATCCACTCTCGGGTGTTGCGCACAATGCGCTCAAAAGAGATGGGGCCCCCATCCCGCATCAACTGGGCAAAGTCCCGCCCCCTCATGTTGTTGTTGGCCAACACATCATAGTAGTAGAAGCGCCGCATGACCTCTCCAAAGTAAAAGGCGCAAAAGGTAATATAGTAACGGTTGACGCGGTAGGCAACCACATAGTCGCGCTGCGCAAGCTTGGCGGCCTCAGTGTCCTCTGCGGTGCAATCTTCAAACGGGAGGTGAACTTCGCTGCGCATCAGATCGTCGTCCAGAACAGAAGCGTCGTGCGACTCTTGAACCAGAAAGGCGTTGCGCACCCAGAGAATCTCAAAGACGCGACGAAACTCGTCCAGCGCCGTCTTGTCCTCCTCGTTGATGGGCACCTCGTTGAGCTGCTGGGTGAGAAACAGAATCCCGGCAATGACCTCGGACTGGCGAAACTGGTAGATGGGCGTGGTCCACATGTGCTGAATGCGCTCCAGGGCCTCGGTGACGCGCTCGTCGGGCTTTTCATCTTCCTCATAGGTGACCTCAAAACTGGCGCTAATGTCTACCCACATGTCGTGTGTCGTGAGTGAAAAGGTGTACAGCGTGTCAAAGGTGCGGGCGCGCTCCTTGGAAATTGGGACCACCTCCTCCTGTCCATCACCACCAGAGTGTGTTTGTTCCCCCTGCAGTTGCAAGAGGGACTCCTCTTCCTGGAGCAGCTTGTTGCGATACAGCAACCCCTTAATCATGGTGAGTTCCGTAAAGATGTGGCTCCCCAGGGTGTTTTTGACCTTTTTGCGCCTCCCGTTGCTGTCGTAGCCAAAGTGTTGCGGATCCAGCGTGTAGTGGGTAATCTCTCGCACCGTTTCCATGTGTTGCACAAAGGTAGCCTCCCAGGCGTTAAAGAGGCGCTTGAGCTCGGAACGATAGTACCCCGCAGACAAAAAGGTGCTGCGCTCCTCGTGAAAGGAGTCTTCCGAGTCTAGCTCGTCCAGCCGGTCGTAGAAAGCTTCGTCCTCTTCCACGCAGCGGGTGACAAGGTCGCTGGTGTAGCGTCCCAAAGAATCCAGACGACCAAAGAAGCGCTTGTACTTGAGACGATGATCTTCGCTATCATCAAACAGGTCCAGATCACAGGGCATGCGCGGGTCGTCTTCTCCATCATCATCTTCGTCTTCTCCCTCCTCGCCGTCTGAGCCGTACGAGCCAAACAGCGCGTCAATCTCGTCGCCCTCGTCGTCGTATCTACCCTCTCCATCGCCAGAGGAAGAGGAGCCGTGTGCCATGTGGTAGCTTGGAGCGCCTGATTCGCTACTGCTGCTTTCTTCCACAGACCCCAGCAAATCTCGCCTGCGCCGAGCATGTTCCACTTCTTCTCCCCCCTCTTCTACGCGCACGTTTCCTTCGTCTAGGTCCATGTTGGCCAAAAACACGTTGAGCACGCCATCATCATCTTGTCCTTCCATTGTTCCCCTTTGGACAGAGAACAGTAAAGAGTAGTTTCAGGGGGCTCTGCGTTTATATGTACGCGCGCCTGTGGCAAGGAATCCTTTTGTGCAAATGAACAACAACGTCATCAGAGTATATATCACAGAGCATCTCAGCACCTCCTGTAGAACCCCCCAGAAAAGGGGGAAAGATGGATCCGGCCAGCAGACGAAATGCTTTTTTGGCACGAGCGCGAGGAGCCGCTACTGCCAATCCACGCCCACGGCAACGGAGGCGTATTGAGCGGCCCATGTCCAACGCAAGTGAGGGAGTTGGAAACATGAGCAGCGGAGGCGGGGGCGGCGGTGGTCCTGCGGGTTTCGCGTTTCGTGATATACGCGGATTTGGCAGCGCCGAAGGCTCAGAAGCGATTGAGGACGGCGGACATCAAGCCGCTGAGGAAAAAGAGCGCTACGAACCTCAGATGAGCCGGAATCGCGAGATGGAAGAGCAGCGCCTGGGGCAGCCGGGTTGTCGCGCCAAGTGCTTTGGTTGTGTGTACATTGGGGAAACCAAAGCAGCAGCCATTCCCCAGGCTGATTTGCGCAAGTTGGTAGAAATGGCTCGCAAGAGTCTGGGGCAGACGGATCTTTTGGTGCTGTGCGAGGCCATGGCAGAGTTTTACGCGCGCTTCAGAAACAAGGTCAACCGAACCCGAGTTCAGGGGGCGCGCAAGCTCCCGCGCTGGCCGGCTGCCATGATTATGGATCATTTTCGCAACCACACACACGACCCCGAGATCAAGCAACTGGTGCAAATGTGCGACATTCAAGAGCTGATGAACGAGACGCACAAATCGTGCCTGGAAGTGAGCAACAAGACGGGCAAGATGCGCGCCAACAAGGATCAGGTGATGGTTCTGGAGCGCCTCACCAAACTGTACTGGACCGTGTCCAAGATAGACCCGTCCAAGATGGCGTTTTACAGTGCCGGAGCGCGCATGGACCCCACCACGATGCGCCAAGGCGTCATTAGCGCGGGTACCAAAAATCTGATTGACTACTGGCGAGAGACGGCGTCTGAATATTGAGAGAGAGCAAGCGGCGCTCAAAGTTGAAGAAGAAGAAAATGAAACATAAATAACCATCTATATAACGACAGCGTACTTTGCGTGACTTGTAGCTTTCTGTGCCTGGGAGACTTTTACTCGTGCACCCAGCAAGCAAGCAAAAAATGTCTCTCAATGTAGCGCGCACGCCTGCTACGCAGAGCATTTTCAACCTGCCCAACGTCAATGTGGGCAACTCTACGGGCACGTCCCCAGGAAACTTTGGCATCGGCGGTCCCGGTGTGCCCAGCACCCAGTGGGCCCCTCGCGGAGACGGTACCGATCAGACAGGGCCCGCTGGGTTTTTGGGATACGGACAACCTCCCACCAGCCATGGTCACATTACGCTCAAGGCGTTTGACTTTATCCAGTACCAGTACACTGTCGGGCCTTGGGACGACGACAGCCACCTGCACATGATGCCAGACATGCTGGTGTGGACCCTCAACGGGCTGGACCCCGATCTGGACACGCATCACGTGCGGGCGCTGCCCCAGCTCAACCAGCAGTGCGTAGAGGCATGGACCTTTTTTCAAGACCTGGTGCGTGAGGGGGACGACGAGGCCTTGGAGTTTCAGCGCTTCCTAGAGACGTACGGAGAAGACCTACTCGGCCAGTACATCAACGCGCGAAACAAGGACAGGCTGTCGGCCGTTGAGCGCAAGAAGGAGGGAGACGCTCCGGCTGAGAATGCGCTCTTTAGTGGCACGGGGCCCAAGGGAGAGGATGTGGCCAGTGACTTGAAGCGTTTTTACGCCCTGCACACCAAGGACACGTTTTGCTACATGACAAAGTGGGGGATCCTGCACAGATGGAGTTTTGCGGGTGCCATCATCAACGTCAACCGCGCCGTCTCGCTGGAGATTGTGGACGCCACGCGCGAGGAGGACCACTTTGTGGAGGTCAACGTGGGTCTGGCCAAAAGGATCCGTGTGGGCAACGTGTTTGGCAAGCTGCGTCAGATCACAACGGGCTCCAAGGTTTGGGTGGTGTTGAGGAGAAAGGAGCTGGCCGGAGACACCTCGGGGCTCAGCGTCAGGGCCGGCCCCTTTGAGTTTGTCCCTGGAGGAGACACCATGCGCGACAGGCCCGCAATCACAGACACGCAGTACTACGACGAGGGAGGGAGGCGCTGCAACGGGCACGTGTACAAGATTGGCACAGTCATTGAGCCGAGCGATTACGATCCCCAGACGAGCGCCATCCAGGGAGCCACCAACCTGGGAGCCACCATCAGCACCAAAAAGGCATACGAGTGCCATGCGCTCGTGCCTACCATGTACCTGGCCATGGGCTTTAAGCACTGAGCTAGTGTGTGCCCCCCCCCCTGAAAAAAGAGAAAGTAAAAAAAACGTAAAAACACAAAAGTGTACGCGCGCGCTCTCCCTTTTTCTCCTCCTGCTGCCGCCGCCGCAAAAAAGACGCAGTGCGAATAAACCTTTAGACAAGGTCATTAAAAAAGCTACCGTATAAGCATAGTGCCTACTCTGTAGCACTTGTAGCTTTCTTTTGGAACCTTGGGAGGGATCACACACACAAAAAAAAGCAAAAATGTCGGTCGCTGCGCTTTCAATGGATCGCAACCCGCTGCTGCAGAACCTCAACAACCCGGTCCCTGGGATCGGTATCATCCCAGGAAAGGTGATGCTTGACTGGGACATTGTCCAGGAGCACATGGCCAACGGGGACGATGGAGCCGTGAGCGGAGAGTGCTTTCGCGGTGGAGCCAAGGACATCAACCACGACATCATGCCGGGCAACATCAGTATCGGTCGCAGGGCCCTTCGCAACGGGGAAGTGATTGATGGCGAGCCCAACGAGCGGGGTATCGCCTCGGTGGCGGGACTGCGCTTCACAGACTACGATTCGCAACGCGCCATGGAGGACGACTACTACTTTCAGGGGATCGTGGCCACGGAGCAGCGCGTTTCCAGCGACAGCGACCCCGACCACGGCTACGCCATCATCCGCGCCGGAACCGTGTCGGTCATCAACAACGGCCCCTACATGTTTTACCCTGGACAGTACGCGTGCTGGAGGATGCCTCAGGCTCCTTTTGGAGAGGTCAACTCTCGGCTGCCAATGGTGAACCAGCGGGCGCGCTTTGGAACTCCCAAGACCAAGTGGATGCCCGAGTTTGTGCCCTTTGACCCCACGGATCTGAGCCAGCACGTGGCCGCCGCCTTTGCCAACATGAAGCACACACGCATGGACAGGGACCCGGGAAGTGCCGACGTGCCTCTGAGGGACTTTTTTGTGCGAAACGGGTCGTACGCGGCCAAGGCGCTCACTCCCCTCCAAACCGAGGCCATGGGTCACCGCTTTGGTGACATTGGCAAGGTTCTGCGCGGTGTGGAGACGCTCGTGCGCCACGGCCTCCTGCAGGCGGGTCCTGGGTTTTCTGCCAAGGGCGGCCCCAACTATGACGAGGCAGGGGGCGCTCGCGTGGCACGCGCTCTCGCCACTGCCATTGGTCTCTGGAACACCGACCCGGACGCGCACATTGTGCAGCACCGCATCCTGGCAGACATCTACCTGACCAGTCTGAACCCCGGAGACACAGACTACAAGGAGTCCATGCGCATCTTTGAGCAGCAGCACATGGGAGGAAGGTCGCTGCAGCAGGTGCGAACCAGCCAGCTGGACAACGAGGATGCTCTCTTTGGCCTGCTGATGAGCAACCTGTCAGAGATTGCGCTCACCGGTGTGACGGGAACCTGGTACAGCGCCACCAACAAGATCATTGGGAAGCCGATGAACAGCGCCGCGCCCGCCGACACCCTCCACATTATGGTTGGGCACTTTGTACTGTAAACGGTCTTTGGAAAAAAGAGAAAAGAGTAAAAACTAAAGTGGTGACTTTACAGGAATTACACGTTGCTTTTTTGTCTTATTTGCGCTTGCGATGATCGCACCACTCCTCCTTGTCTGGTAGCCAATGCATCAAGCATGCGTTGTGAGAGGGTTCCGCGCTACACACACAGACAAATCCCGAACCGCCACTGGGAGGCGGTGGAAGGTCCCCGTTGGGAAAGTATGTGTCTGGATCTGGGACCAGGTGGAACAGTACGGGGTCTCTGCCCATAGCTGTAACATTGAGCTCGTCGCGTATCTGCAATCTATCCAGGTAGTAGTAGATCTTTTGACACAGTATCGTTGGCGCTTTAGCTTTCTCCACGCCCCTCCTCCTTTGTTTTGTGTGCGAGTGTTTGGGATCCCGCACCTCGTAGTAGCCTAGCGTTTTATCCAAGTGATCAACGAATTGGCGTTTTTTGGTTGTGAACAAGAACAGTTTCCAGCGTTGGCTTGCCTTTGCACACGTGTGCCCGTCGCGTGTCCTGTAGAGCTTTTCGCATCCAACACACTCCACAAGAACGCACTTGGGGCACACAATAACGCACTCAAAGCACCCCTGTGGTAAAGGGAGCTCTTTGCCCATTGATGTCACCATATTGTCGCAGTCTTCAGAGCCGCACGCGATTCCAAGACTACCGGTGTGATGTTCCCAATAATTTCGCAAAAGGCCGCCACATCCAGTGCCCGATGCACAAACAAGACACTCCATTTGCTCCATGGCGCTGTTGTAGTCACGCGCGCATTTATCTAGTTTGTGCCGAATGCGGCGTTCTGATTGGTCGTACTTGTCGCTGTAGATGGAAGCCTTGGGGCACGGTTCTTCGTTGCAATGCTCCCCGTCCCATAGCATTGCGTGGCATGCGTCACAAATAGAGGTACTTGGATCCAACTCTGCCATGGCGCAAAGTGATGGCATGCGTTTCTTTTTGAAATGCCAGCGCGGTTTGCTACGATATTCGTTCTCATCGTCCTTGTAAAACGCGCGTTCAGCATCCATCCAAAGCACATACTCTAGTCTCTGGCGCGCGTTCAATATACACGAGGCACGTTTGTGCGTGCACGCAAAGGCCAGAGCGTCTGTGGGGCGCATATACTGTGTCATGAGCATCACGTAGATGCCTCTGGGAACGTATTCGGGAATGTCCAAATACCCCTCCATCTTGAATTGAGTGGCGAAAAAAAAAAGATTGGTACTTGACACGGTTTTTTTACTCTAGACACTTTTCCAGACTGTGTTTGATTGCCTCCTTGTACGCCTTGAGCTCGGCGTCAATCGCCTCCTTTTTGCGCTTCTTGTACACCACCATCTCGGCGTCAATGAGGCTCTCTTGCGTCATTGTGTATTCGGAAATGTGCGCAAAGTAGGGGGCGCTCTTCTTGTACTCTGCGAGCGCCTTGTGCTCCATGTCGCGTACCATGCCGGCGTACCAAGGTGCGTCTTTTTTGTTCTCTCTTGATCTCTTGTGCGCGACGCCAGTTTTGCGAGGAGGTGTGCGAATCTCTCCACTGTCGTCGTTTTCCTCTCTGGGCGGATTGTCTATGACACCGGGGGTCGGCGTCACGCACAGGTCCCAGTGCAACGCATCGGTTCTCTCGGCCTTTTCAATGGCCTTTTCAATGGCTTGTTCCAAGTTCTCCATGGCAGACGTAATGGTTGTCATGCTGTCCCACTCGTCTTCATCTAGACTGAACCTTTCCTGCATGGCACGGCGGAATACGCCAAGCTCCACGACAAACCTGGTACGCCCTGGAAGAATCGGAGTGATTTCGGGGACCTCGGCGACCAAACCAGAGCTGGAAAAGACACATCCCTTGCTGAGCCCAGTCAGCTTGCAAATGTCGTTGCGGGTAAAGTAGGCCCAACAGTCATTATTGTCGGCGGTCTCGCGACCCAGGTATACAGTTATGCGAGGAACGGCCCAGGGTAACTCCAACCCGTGGATAAAGAGCCGTGTCGCCATCATGATGATATATTATAGCACACGTACGCGCCCCTTTTACGTGCTGTGTGTTTGACGTAAAAAAGACACGTGTCTGAATTTTGGGGCACACACGCAAAAAGTGTCCGAACTTTTCCTTTTTTTACTTTTTGGGTCTTAGTTGAGCATGGCGGCAAAGTCTCCAAACTCCTCCACCACCTCGCGCTGTTTCTCTGTGACACGTTCAACGTCTTCGGTGGCTTGGTGGCGCCTCTTGCGCATGCGAAACACCTCCCTGTTGCGCAGCAAATGTTGCGCCATGGTTTCGTCCACGGGCTTTTGCCTCACACTCACGTGCTGTGCCATGATGGGCTTGTTGTTTTCTGGGTCCCTCTCGTATCCATAGTAGGGCAGCTCGTCGTAGCGCTCAAAAGGATCAGGCGAGTAGATGACTCCCATGGGTCCGTTCTTCCAATAGAGCGCGTTCCACAACACCTGGCGCCCCCAGACGCGAATCTTTTGCCTACTGGGGTAGCCCCACTCTGGGTCCTTTTGCGCGCGCTTACCGCTGTTGACCTTGCGCGCCAGCACCTCGTGTGTAAAGGGTTCTCCCTTTTTGCAGAGCTTACGCGCGCTCTTGCCAAACTTGTTGAGGTAACAGTAGTGCACAAGCTGACGAAAGGCGTCCTCGTCCAGCACAATGTCTCTCTGGCAGCGCGTGTTGGCCGGCAGTCCCTTGGGCATCTGAACCAAGTGCGAAAAGAGCTCTAGCTTGGAGAAAAAGGTGGGCCAGATGCCCTTTTCCGCGCCAATGCCCTTCATGTAGTTTTTGAAAAAGTCAGTCCCGCTCATAATCAACAGAAAGACCATGGTCAGGATGCGGTGCTGCACGCCCGCCTTGAGAAAACGCTTGTCGTTGTTGACGTCACAGTACAGCTGGTTGACGTCCACGTACTGGTACTTGGGCACGTTGCCCTCCTCAAAGAACTCGTTGTTCTTGGTCTTCTTGTAGGGCAGCCGGATGAACTGCCTGTTGCGAAACGTGTTGTTGGCCAGGTGGCGCTCCGACGCGTACAACAGGGTGATGGGCAGCGCGTCGCCGTCGTTGATGATGAGGAGTTGCGTCTTGTCCTTAAAGTGGTGGTCGTAGTGCACAATGGCCAGGTCCGCCTCGCCAATCTTGTTCTTGGCCTCCTTCCACTCTACGCGGCGCATCATGCCTCGTGGGTACTGCTGGCAGGGAGCCACGTGCTGCACAAAGTAGACGCGGTTGTAGAGATCGGGGTCGCGCGCCTCGTCCTCGGCGCTGATGGGCAGCTCGTGTCCCACCCAGCGCTGCACTTGCTCGGCGTAGCCACCAGAGTCTCCTGTTCCGTTGCCCGTGTAGGTGGCTCTCACCCGCACGCTTTGGCTGCGACCGGGAAACCCGTGCAAAATGATGGATTTCCCCGGGCCCAGCACCAAGTTGCCGTCCATAAAGGCGTTAAAGATGCGCGGGTAGAGCTCACGCCGCATGTTGGCCCCGCTGGCGGCAAAATTGATCCAGGGCGTGGGGATGGGCTCAATCCCCTTGAGCGGCAAGTACGGGCCCTTGGCCGGGTCCAGCACGTCCACCCCCTTGTAGCGCTTCGTGTGCGTTACCATGGCCTTTACGGGGCTGTGGACGCCCGCGCGGTCTACGCAGACCACAATGTGCGTGAGCGACGGATATTTGTTGAAAAGCGCCAGCACAATTGACACGTAAAATCCCACAAGGTCGTTGAGCGTGATAATGTCGTCGGGAATTGCCTTGAGAAACTGCATCAAATCCACAATTGCCACTTCGGGGGCTGCCTTGAGGTCGTAGGAGAACGCGTGGCGATACCACTTGATGAGACGTTCCTTGGTCCATGATTCAAGACCCATCTTTGAGAGCGCACACACAAGAACCCCTCTCTTTTGTGTGTGTGGGATGCCGACGACACACGCGCGCCCGAATTTTTTAGGTGCCACGATTTTATCCCCGCACCAGTATAAGTGAAGGATGCCTCGCGCGGATTCCATACACGCGTGCTTGCTGGAATGAGCGTTGAACGCGGGGACTACACCCTGTACAGTGGTCGTCAGGCCAGGAGAAACAAACGCCAGCATCATCATCACCATCACCAACACCAGGGGCCTCCTCCGGAGCTTTTGGTGGAAGATGACAGAGACTACCGCCACCACGGCGATGTGATCTACGACGACTATGAGAGCGCAATGTTCTGCGACGGATGCTACTCTATGTGCTGCATGGGTCGTGGCAAGTGGTGGTGGGGATGCGGCGCCGGGTTTATCTTTTTGGTTTTTCTGCTCGCCGGAGCGGGACTTGGCATCGGTATCTGGGCCGTCACGCGCACCAACCCACCCCTCACCCAGAACAGCTACACCATCAGCACGCGAATCTCGGCCAATCCGCTTTCTCACGTGGTCAGCGGAGGTGCTGCGCTGCAAATGACGCTGCCCAACGACTTGACACACTACGTGGGACGCGTCTACAACTTTGACTGCGCTTCAACGGCACTTCATCGGCTCACTTTTGAAGCGGGGCCCCTCAGCCCGACGTATGACGGAGCCAACACGATTGCAGAGTGCGGGGGGGCAATTGGAGACGGATTCACTTTCAAAGTCAGCAGCCCGACGCTGGTGCGCATCATCAGCAACACCAACATGAACTTGTCTTGAACAAAAAAAAAGTAAAAAGTGGAATGAATCCACCCCGTGTGTTTTTTTTACTTTTCAGACACAAACTTGCTGTACACTGCCCAAGTAACCGTGTTCCATGCTGAAACTGCGCGTCTCCAGTAGTTACACCTCGCCTTGTACGCCCCCCATCGCAGCCAGTAGTATCCAATGTCGTAAGGTGTGTTTGTTGGCCCATGCCGACTCATCAACACGCGATAGCGCTCGTCCAGTGCATCTCTGACCTCTTTACACGGCTTTGCGGGTCTCCCAGACGGTGTGTAAATGGCATATACCAAGGTGACAAAAAGCAGCACAAAAAACAAACCCCTCATTGCGAGTCTGGTTTAAAGCGAGGTCGCACACACACACACAAGCGCTCTCAAAACAGAGCGTGCTCTGTATAAACGTGACATTTGTATTGTGACATCTGTACATTTGTCTTGAGTGTGCGCTTTCCAAAAAAAAGAGCCACGCGCCAAATTTAAGGTTCGTTCAATTTAGATCGTCAGATCTATAAGAAAACTACCCCCGCAGCATCACTGATAGCTTCTTTGATCATATCCAAGACTCTCTCTGTGGTTACAAAAAAGGAAAAAACAACAACAACAACATGTCTCGCCGAATGAACGCTTCTCGGGGAGGCCAGTGGGAAGAAGTCGGCATTGTGCACGACGTCAAGCCCAAGAGCTACAAGCGCGATGGAAACCCCCTCTTCAAGGGCACTGGGAACTCTTCGCCTCTGGCGCGTCAGATCCTCTACGCGCCTTTTGACGAGGACAACCCGCCTGACTGGGGCAACGTTATACTCTCGTTCATCATGGAGCTTGTCGGATGCATCGGTCTCGGCCTCTTTGTCAACATTGCCAAGGCCAATGCGAGCGGCATTGCCACCAACGCCCTCCTGGATGGAGCCATCATCGGTGCCGTGTACGGTGGATACTTTTACATGGCGTGGGACTGGACTCGCGACTACATGCTGCGTCGCCACATGAACTGGGCCATCTCGTGGGGCTACCTGCTCACCCTCCGCATCGGCATCCTGACCTGGGTCCTGTTTTACGGCATTGCCCAGACCGGAGGTGCCTTTATCGCCGGAGCCATCCTGACTGCCACCCCTTACGGGGGCGTGCCCGACATTAGCAGCGCTGCGCTCATTCCCACCACGGGAGCCGCTCTCGGCTGGGAGTTCTTTGGCTCGTTTATGATTGTCTTTACGCTGATCTACAACGAGATCCTTGAGAACGCCGTCCACGACAGCGAGGAGAGCGGTGCCGATGCCGCCGACACGGCTGGAGAGGAGAACTCCCGCCAGGCATCTGAGGACAAGTACGAGGACGAGGACGAGAACCACACTCGGGCCGGAAAGCTGACGGGAATTGTCATCTTTATTCTGGTGGCGTGCTTTTACCGCATCCAGGTGTACACTTTCAACAACGTCATCTACCTGGCCGGTCTTACCGGAACCGGCGACATGAACGCCAACAACTCTATCGGGTTTGCCATGGCCTACTGCGCCTACCTGGGCATGCCCCTGGCCGGTGCCACGGCCGCCGCACTCATCTTTTGGGTGCTCTACGTCTTCCACCGCATGGTCCCCGACCGCAAGCGCGCGCCTCGCTTCAGGTTCTACAACTACTCGCGTGCCGCCATCCAGGGCAAGGCCGGGTACGACGGAAAGGGCGTTGCTCGTTCCGTTGCCAGCAGCGCCTCGGCTGGTACCGTCAGGCAGAGGAAGCCGAGGATGGACCACGCCGTCGCCAGGTCGGCCGCCAACGACCTCAAGTCTCCGCTCATGGAGGGACTCTAAAGGAAGGAAGGAACTCGGTTCATATTTGTGAAAAAAAGAAACTAGTAAAAAAAGAGAATCCCCTTGAAACGCTCCCTGCCACTGTGTCGCGCCTCACTTGCTCCCGCTAAAGAGTGTCTGACTATCGTTCAGCCAAGGCGGGTTGGGGGTGTTTTTCGGGCATGTGTCCGAATTTGGGGGTTTGGGCCGAGTGTCCGACTTTTCAGACACACTCGCCCGCTCATCACTTTTGTTTGACGCAGAGGGTCGGGTGTGATACTTTATCTTTATCTCCCCAATCATCATGGCTGAGGAATCATCCGCCACCGCCACCGTCGTGTCTGTGGAAGATCTCTTGAGCGCAGCCGAGGACGTCAAGACCGCAATGGAGGAAGGCCAATTCTCTGAGCTAGAGGACGACATTGCCTTTATCTCTCACATGGGACTGGCCTTTTCGGCCAGAGACGAGGAGACTTTGGGGGACATTTACGAGCAACACGCGCGCAAGGTGCTCTCCAGGGCAGACGCTTACCGCAAGGAGCAGTCTTTGCTCAGCAACATGGGCATCTTTGGCCCCAAGGACAGGTCCAGGAAAAAGGGGGCGTTTATCACCGCTTCTGCGCTCATCACCAAGGATGCGCTGGAACTCGGAGACGAAGTCACAGAGACTGACCTGGCCCCGCTCTACGGAGACACCGTCAACAACGGGTTTGCTGACGATGAGGACGGCGACGGCGACGACGACGATTCCAAGCCCACCTTGTACCAGGTGCCCAGCGTCTACTACGTTCAGCCGCACAAGGACGCATCCGTGACCAACCACGAGCGCTGGCGTTACATCTACGGACCCGAGAGCTCCAGGATCATGCTGGAGAACGGACACAGCTTTATCCCCGTGTGTATGGTGGCCCTGACGCACCTGGAGGTGCACATTGTGCCCCACGCGTCTGCGCACTTTGATGCCTGGGAGCAGGTCACCGTGTTTGGCAACCACGTCCACAAGCCCAAGGACCCGAGCACCTCTACGGCGCTCAACGTGCCGCTTTCCACAATGCTGCACAAGAACCGTGACACCCACACGCTCAAGTGTACCATGAGGCCTGGAGACCGCATCATTACGCACCGCGGCATGCCAATGTGGATCACCTCGGTGGATCCCTCTTCGGTGGACTGTGACGAGTTTTACGGCGAGGGCGTCAAGCCGTACAAGGGACGCTACGTGGCCAAGACGGTGTGCGTTGAAAAGAGGCCCCCCAAGGAAGAAACGGACCCCAAGGGCCCCATGGGCAAGCGATACGTGGTCTGGCGCAAGGCGTTGAACCAGGGCGGCTGGACTGAGGACGCATTTGACACCAACGTGTCGCACAAGGTCATCAAGCGCACCACCAAGAAGCCCGTGCCGCTGTTTGCCTGCCCCAGTCACCAGACCATTGTCGGTGCGGGGTTTATCTCTGCGCTGGTCAAGAGCCCAGCGGGGGGCATGCCTGTGGACCCCGAAATCAAAAAGAAGCGTGCTGCCGAGCGCAAGGCCAAGGCAGAGGCTGCTGCTGCCGCCGCTGCTGCCGCCGCTGCTGCCGCTGCTGATCCTTCTGGAGAGCAAGAGGAAGAGGAGGAAGAGGAGGAGGAGGAGGAGGAGGAGGATGATGGAAGTGCAAAGCCCATGGAGATTGATCCGGCGGACGAGGGCGAGGACGATGGCGAGCAGGTTGCCTCTCCGCCTCCATCCAAGCAGGTGAAGAAGAAGAAGAAGAAGCCCAACGGCTCTCTCGCTGCCAGGAAGCGCTCCAAGACCAAGGCCAAGTCCAAGACTCCTCAAAAGGGAAAGCCTGCGCAGAAGAAGAAGAAAAAGGTCAAGGTCAACCCTACGGTGGAGCTCTTTGCTCAGCACGACGCCCTGGACGCTCGCATTGGCAAGCTGGACCCTGCTGCGTGGAACCCCGCGTACTGTGATGTGGCCAAGAAGCATCGCGCCGCACTGGAGAAGGACACTGAGTCTCCCGAAGCCAAGCAGTTTATCAAAAAGTACCGCACCTCACTCAAGACGCTCACGGGCAAGGTGGACACGGCCGAGGAGGACCAGAAGGAGCTGCTCGGGATCATCACGGGCCAGATGGCAGAGGCCAAGGCCATTCTGGAGGAGTTGGAGTGCCCCGACGACAACAAGAAGATCAAGGGGAGCTTCAAGTCGCGCACCAAGGAGCTGGCCGCACTCACCGGATCCTACCTGATGCGCAGTGACAAAAAGGTCAAGACATTCCTGGAGGACTGCCAGAAGCTGCGCAAGGCCGTGGAGGAGGACGCCAACCGCAAGCGCAAGCGTGCCGAGGAGGCAGAGGCAAGGGCAAAGGCGAGAGCGTCCGGCGCCGCCGCTGCGGGTGGTCCGATGGTGATTCCGATCGTGGACGAGGATGAGCTGGAGCCCCTGATGTGCGCAAACGGGATGGAGATCCAGAACGTTCTTGTCTCCTGGAACGAGAAGGAGGGTGCCTTTCGCAACATGGTCATGCGCAACGACTCCAACGCAGAGCTCAACGCGCTCTTTGACGCATTTGAGGAGGCCAAGGACGAGCTGGTCACCTACATGCAGGAGTACTACCAAGAGCACGGAGACGCCGAGGATGCGACGTTTGACGCCTGCAAGCTTGAGGCCTATGGCGGTGCTCTTCAGCACGTCTTTGACACCTACGGGAGCGGCAAGCCCATTTCCGGGAACAAGAAACGCAAGAAGAGCGGACGGGTCATGGTGGTGTGCCACGCGTGCGGTCACAAGGTGCCAGAGTTTAGCGAGACAGGATACTGCAAGCCGTGCTTTAGGGCTCATGGACTGCGCGACATTCTGGACGGACTGGAGCGCCGCGCCAAGAAACTGGATGTGCTGGCCGTGGCCGAGACCGACGCCGCCATGGAGAAGTGGGAAGGTGCGCGCGCAGCGGCCGAGGAGGAAGGAAAGGATCCCAGCGAGGAGGTGGAGGAGCCGCCCCTTGGAGACTACCAGACCGCTTGGTACGCCTGGGAAGGAATGCCCACGGCGGGGTCGGATGGTGGCAGCGGAGACGAGGCCATGGAGGACATGAATGTCGGAGAAGAGGCGGCAGACGAAGACAGGGGACTCTACTTTCGTCTGACCAAGCAGGCCGAGATCTTTGATCAGAACGAGCGCGCCAACAACTGGGAAGCCCTCAGTGCGCTGATCCAAGAGGCGCATGCTCTGCTTCCCGTCATCAGCCCCGACGAGGAGGAGGACTACGAGCCAGACGATGAAGCCGCGGACGAAGACGACGAGGACGCGGACGCCTGGATTGTTCACAGTGACGAAGAAGAGGAGGTGGCGGAGCCCATTCTCTCCAGCGAGCCGCCCTCGCCTTTGCCCAGCATCAAGAAGAAGAAGAAGAAGGAAAAGAAGAACGGAAAGCGCAGGCGGGAGGAATCTGAGGCCGTGCGCAACGGGCTGGAGGACACACGTCAGGCAGCTGTCGGAGGACTGGCGCACGACACGCTGTGTGCTCTCAAGCGCTTCAAGTCTCCCAAGACGCACACCAAGATCCTGGAGCTTTATCCAGACCAGCCCGAGGCCCTGCGCGCAGAGCTGAAGCGCGTCTCTGAGATCAAGCACGCCTATGTCATTGACATGCACTGGGAGGGCGCAGAGGATGACGTCGCCACAGACGACCGCCACTTTGCCAACATGGGCGAGGCCATGGCTCAGATCCAAAAGATGACCATGCAAGGCCTCATCCTCAGGGCCAGGAAGACCGCGCTAGAGTGAGAAGAAGAAGAAGAAGAGAAGAGAACCCAAGAAAAAACAATAATTAAAGGGTATTCATAGAAAGTTGTGCTTTTAGTCTTTCCATCTGTACACACACGCTCTCTTTTTGAAAAACATGGCCTAAGGCGAGCAACAAAAAAAAAGGCATGAGAGGACGACGCAACAAGAACAATGGTGGAAGTGGGAGCGATCCGGAGCCGCTCCTAAAGAAACCAAACGACGAGAGAAAGAGAAAGTCCAGGTGTTCGTGGCGCAGGGTCTGGATCGGATTTGCCGTTGTACTTGCCATCCTGACGCTGGTGGTGGTCATCTTTAGCGTGATCTTTAGCGCGTCGCAAAACAGCATCCAGCGCTTTTGCGGGGAGGCGGTCCCAGAACGGGTGGATCCTGGGCCCGGTGAAGTGGGCAGCGTGGTCCCCGTTGAGTTTACGCTAGACTCTAGTAGCGATGAGATTCGTTACAAGGTGCGCTACCCGGCTACGCTGAGTGCCATTCAGGCCATACACGTGCGCGGGCCCATACCCGTGGGAAGCAACGTAGGGAACTTGAAGTTTCCGCTGTGTGGGAGTCCTTCAAGCGTGGTGTGCGACATTACGACTACACCGGGGCAGATTGTAGGCACACTGACTCAGATTGACCCGGGGGCAACCGACGTGAGACCAGAGATCCTAAACATCAGGGCAGAGCCGTGGCTCTACTATTTGGAGATCTTGACGGCCGGTTTTCCTGCTACACCGGGGGCGCTCAGGATGCCGCTACACAGCATTTGCGGTACACCGTGAATGAACTCTCTGTTTTTCCCTTTCACTTTTTGTTAACTCCACGCTTTCTGTTTTTGTATTGTCGCTGGTGTCCATGGCGGTGGCGTCGTGGAAGCCAAAGGCCAAGTGTCTCAGATACGCTTCGTAGACCTTTGGATCACTCTTTGCACCTTGCCCGTGAGACGACATACTTCTTTTTTTTTGTTGAAGCGCCCCTCTGTAAAATGCAAATTTGGGGTTTGGCTTTTTACTTTAGAAAGCTGTACACCCACCAGTCTGCTTGACGTTCGGGCAGCTCCTTATCAGGTACAAATTGCGTGTCTACCACCATATCGTCCAAATAGCCGTGTTTTTGAAGCACGTGTCCAAACTCGTGAAGCACCACAGCCGCATAGTGTGTGACCTTGCCCTCTAGGCCCGGCGGCAGCGGAAACGAGATACGCTCACGTTGAAAGGCCTCGGTTCGTATGTCGTCGCAAATCATGATCCGCTCCCCGTTTGCCTTGGCGGTCTGCTTGCGCTCTTTGGGCCACTCATCGCAATGATGAAAGACAATGGCGACACCACCACCGTCTAGGGCGCGGTCTCCAAAGTATGCCGCTTCAAGGGCGCGCACAGCACGCACCGTCTGTTCTGCGTCATTGTACGCGTTGAGACGAGTCAACACTGCGTCTCTAAGAGTGTGTCGTTTGCTCTCTGTGGTAGCCCATGCGTGCCCGGCACACTCTTGGCTGCAGTACTCTGTAGCGCAGCCCGGGATTCCGCACAGCACACCTTCTGTTGAAAGCAGAGTCTCACCGCACGCGTCGCAGCCCGACATACGAGAGACGTACACCCAGAAACAAAATAGCACACGATATAAAGCGCTTCTTATAGTACCAGGTTGACAATTTTTACTTTTTGTTTCTCTTTTTTTGCCCCCTCTACCCACCCCCGGTGTCTCTTTTTGTTCACATGATACCCGCCTGAGAGGCCTGAGAGAGAACCCTCTTGGACTCCCAGTCACCAGCATCCTTGCGCGCCTCCACGTTCTCTGTGTAGCGCACCAGACGAGACAGATCAGAAGTTGCCAGCCCAAGGCGAGGGTCGCACATGACGGCAAACATCCTGCTTCCGCACTCCCAGTTGCGCGCCGAGTTCTCGGGCACGGATCCGCTCATGGTCTCCTCGTCGTAGAGTACCCGAGGCACACGAGGCTCGTACAGCGTCATGGGGGTGCGGCTCTGCACGGGCTTGTAGCCGGGCTGGTACTGGTCCGAGGCGTTGACGCCCGTCTCCTTGACAAAGCCATAGGCGGCGAGGAAGCTCTTCTCGTTGGCGTGGGGTGTGGCGTGCATGATCTGACCTGGCTCCAGGGGCACCCTCCTTCCACCCGACGCGTTGACCTCTGCCGTCTTGCGAGACTCAGAGTCCTCGTCGCGGGCGAGCTGCTGCTGCTCAGGCGTCAGGCTCTTGGCAATGTCGTCCCTCTTGTGGGCGTTGACCATGGCGTTGGTGGCCTTTCCGATGCTGCTGTTGAGCTGCTTGTTCTTCTCCGTCACCACCTTGAGGCGCTCCTGCTCTGCCTTGAGAGCCTCCTCCTTGGCCTTGAGAGATGCAGCGACGCCCACGGTGCGCTGGTGCATGCGCCACATGTCCTTGCGGCCGAGCTCAAACTGGGGGTTGGTAAACTGCGCGTGGTACACCTTCTTCTCCTCCTCGGTGAGCAGAGGCTCGCCCTCGGCCTTGCGCTGCTCGTTGACCGCGTCCACGTACTCTTTGTACTCGGGCTCATGCTTGGCCTGGTAGGCCGCGGCGCGCTTGGCCTCCTGCTCCTTGAAGTAACTGTTCTCAGCGTCCTTGGCCTTGAGGGCCTCCTCGGCGGCCTTGAGCTTCTCCTCAAGCGCCACGCGCGCCTTTTGCTCGGCGGCGGCCTGCTCCTTGAGGCTGTCTGCCTGCTTGAGTAGCTCCCTGGCGTCAGCCTGAGGCACGGCCCCAAGTCCGTCGCCGGCTCCGGCTCCGGATCCGGGCTGAGTGGCGGGGGTGCCGGCGTCGGCCGAGCCCGAGTTTTCGGTTTGCTGCTGCTGCTGCTGGTTGGATGCCATAATTTCTATGGGGACAAAAAACTTTCCGGAATCACTTGTTGAACTGTCGCCGTCCTGTGGGGTTTCGGAAGATGGTAAGTACGAGTTTTGCGCTCTAGACTTGTAGTCACGAGTTTTAGATACCTTTTCCTTGCTGGCTGCCACCGAAATGCGGCAGCTCTCAAAAAAGGGTTCCTCGCAAAGGCTAATCTCCCGAAAGGTCTTGTCGGTCAAATTGGACGTGCCACGGGAATTGTTGACCAAATCCATCCCGTAGCCCACACTCAGACCGCGAAACTCGCCCCGCTTGAGCCGATCCGCAATCTGTTTGCCCCTCTCAAGAGGCCGCCCTTGCTCGTCCTCTGTGTAGACCCGACCCCAGACGCGCAGACCGCGACCCTTTTCGCTAGAGATCCAGCTGTGCCGAACTTCTCCCACGGAGCCTGCATCACGATCATGCTCCACACAGATGGGCGCGCCTTCGGTGCCGTTGAAAGCGGCCAAATCATCGTCGCACAGCATGACTGCAGGGTCGTTGTAAAACGCCTCGCGGTCATTCTCACTCGCCTGGACCTCGGTCGTTGGGTTTTTGCCCTGTAGCACCTTGGGGTACGCAATACCATTGAACAGCACATAGTTGCGCTTCTTGGGCTTGTTGCGCTCAGTCCATGACGACATTTGAGCACGCTCGTGTGTATGCAAAAAGAGAAGTAGGGTATCGTTTCTTTAATATGTCGCTTCTTCTCTTTTGCTCTACTCGTCTGGAACGGAACACACGTTTTACAACTCGTCCGTTCCGTCAACGACTTACACAATCTTGTCCACTGTGATGGACGTCCTCACGTTAAAGCGAGGCACTGGAAAATCCCGAATATGCTGGTCGCAGTATCCAGGGCTCAGGTGTTGTTTCAGCTGTCGCGGTGTCATATCTTGTATGCTGACAAATGTGAAGGATGGTGGTCCTGGTGGCGGAAACCTCGGGTCGGGTGGGTTTGGTTTGCAGTTTTTGTGAAATTCGGTCCACACGCTGCCCAGGTTCTCTTGCTTCTCCTCCTTGAGCTGCAGCGTACACTTGAGCCCAAATTCTGGGTGTTTGTTGCAAAAAGTCACAATGTCCCGTAGCGCGGGGCGCGGAACCCACTGCTCGTCGTAGTAAACGGTGCCCTGGCTTGCGCTTGCATAGACGAGTCGCCTTATCTCGTTTGAGATAAACGTGTCAAACGTCTCCTCTATGCTTATCGTTGGGACGGTAAATACAAGTGGTGGAGCAATCAACAACAACAACAACAAAACAAGGAAGCCCTTCATCCTGTAAATTTGGTGTCCGAGTTTTACTTTGCAGAGCCGACTTTCTTTTCTTCGCGCTTCTTTTTGCGCCTGAATGCCTGAACGGCTTTGCGGCACGTGTCACACACGGCGTGCGTCTTGCCCGCGTGTCTGACTCCGGTTCCAGGGGTGGCCTCTGAGTTGGAGGGACAAGGCGTTCCCGCAACCACATTTCCCGCGCAATTGGGTCCACACCCCGTGTACTGCGGGCGCGGCTTGGGGGCGACCTGCTTCTGCGTCCTCTTCTTTTTCACGGGACGTGGATCCTCATCTTTTTGAGGCTCTTTTTTGGATCGCTTCTTGGCCTCGGGCTGCGGCGTCTGGCTGTACGCAATTTGGTAGCTAATGTGCTCGTCCATCCACTTGGTGAGTGCCTTGAACGCAATCTTTTGCGCCCTGACCACCGCTTTGCGCTGCTCCTCGCTCATCTTTTTTTGCGTTTTCGCTTTGAAAAATGCACCCCTCTACACTTTCAAAATCTAGGGAGCGAGCGAATCTAAGATTCCAACGAATTAACAAATTGGTCCCATTTATACCGACCGCGCGCCTCATGTCTTCTGTACTTCCTGCGTGAGTCTCCAGGAAACGCTTTTTGGTTTTTTGAGAGGTCATGTTGTGAAAAATATGAGTAGTACACGCACTGCAACCAAAAGACACGGGGGGAGTTCTAGCCGACGCCAGCGCGAGCTAGAGCCTCTGATCCCAGTGTCTGCGCATGTTCCAGGCCACAGAGAACCTGAACGCGCCAAGCGGGCAAACCGCAAACGAGAAGAGGATGAGCGTCGCCGCAACATGTGGGCCCTTCTCTGGGTGCTACTGGCATTGATTGGCGCCGCGCTGCTTGGCATTGTCATCTGGCACATTATATGGACGCGTGATACAGTGGACCTCCTAGAGGCTAAAGACATGGTCCTGATGGCAAACGTCACCTCGCTAGACATGCGTCTGATGGACGAGGAGACAGCTCGCATTGCCAAGGACATGATTCTGATGGGGAACGTCACTGATCTAGACAACCGCCTCGTGCAAGAGATGAACGAGCGCATAGACAAGGACATGATTCTCATGCAGAACGTGACCGATTTGCAATCCATGCTCAGCATGCTGGACAACGAGACCATGCAGCTCTTTATGATCAAGATGGCAAACATTACCACTCTCTTTGACGCGATTGAGGACGAGGAAACGGCACGCATCGCCAAGGACATGCTGCTCATGGACAAGGACATGGTACTGATGCAAAACGTGACGGATCTGCAGGCCGCCATAGACGGGCTGGACGGAGAAACCGTCAAAACAATTCTTGGCCAAGAACCCGATGGCACAGGCAACATAGATCTTATAGGGGGGCTAGGGGTGAGCATTACCACTGGCCCCGGTTCAAACGACATCACCTTTGAGAACGACGGCCTCGTCACGCTGGACGGGGTAACGCCCGACGTGGCTGGAAACGTGGATCTTGTGGGATCCGGGTCTGTCACTATAACGCCCGGCGCGTCCACGATTACCATTGCTGGTGATGTGGTGTCGCTGAGCAACGCCGGGACAACAGATCTCGTCAATGATGGGACAGGACCCACCCTTGCGCTCAAGGGGCTCGTCGCTGGAACCAACATGGACGCGTTTGGCATCAGCGGCACAGACGTGACCATCAACGCAGCCACCACTACCCTTGCCAATCTGGGTACTACCTCGTTGGTGGTGGACGGCACGGGCCCTGGTATGACCATGCGCGGTCTACTGGCGGGAACTGGAATCACGTTTGGTGTCAGTGGAACCGATGTCACCATCAACGCCGTGGCCCCTCCGACAGGCGTGTCTAGCATTGAGGGGCAAAACATCGGAGGGTTCCCCTTTATCGCTCCCGTTACGGGAGCGGTTGCACTGCGCCAAGGGCTTTCCATTAGCTTCTCTAATCCAGGGGCGGGCGTCTTTCAGATCAACAACGATGGAGTGCGTTCCCTTTCTGGCGGTACTGGATTCGGAGTCACAGCCACCACAGGAGTTATTTCCGGCTTTAGCGTCGGCATTCCAGTCCCCAGCCCCAGCGTGGGCGTCAACGTTGCCAATGTTGGAGTGACATCGTGGTTCACGTACGCCTCGGCCACGTCTCCGGCCACGTCTGGAAATTATGTGGCGGAGGTTGATACCACGGTCACCATCAACAACGGCATTCGCGAGTGCAACGTGATCTTTGGCTACTGCAAAACGGCCACGTGCAACACCCCCCAGGTCATCTACGAGGAGCTGAGGAGGTTTTGGAACACGGTGGGCACGCGGACATTTGGAGGATCAACAGCGATTCCAATGGGACCCAGCACCCCGGTCCGAATGGTATTTCAGTGCCATTGTCCTGTGGCGCCAGTGGATAACTGCAATCATGTGGGGTCTGGAAACTCATTCACCTTTCACCGCGTTCAGTAGAGACCCGTGTGCAAAAGGGATATATAAAGAAAAATACAAAAAAAACCAATGCGTGTGTGTCTAGACAAGTCTCAATTTTTCTTTTTTACTCTTTGAGTTCCCTTGTCCTACTCTGATACTATGGTGTGGTTGTAGCCGTTGTCTGCGCACACCCAGCACATGATGTTGTAGTACAGAGGGTGTTGCAGACACATACTCGTCTCTTCGCGGGTTGAGTTGTTCCAGTCGTTCATGGTGAGCTGCCCGTCCAGATCAAGATCGCAGTACATGAGCACGCCAGTTGAATTGACGCCCGTGTAAAACTGTGCTGTGTCGGTGCCGTTCAGCGCCAACACCCCCGCATCAATCTCAGCAGCCGTAATGACGTCGTCGTCGTTGGCATCAAAGAGTTGGCTGACGCACCCAAGTACGTAGTTGTACGCGTCCCCTTGACAAATCTCTGCCGAGTAGGGAATACCTACGACGTCGCTCGCCGACAGCGCGAGCGCAAGTGCAACCAGACACAGATACAAGCCCCTCATGCTGAATGTACAGATATAAGACATGCGTTACTCTTTATATAGATACCACGTTCTCTTCTCTAGTGTACTACAGTTCCCAGCGCAATCTGAAATCCCCCGCTAGCCACCGTGCACGTGTAACTTGGGCCAACGGTAAAGAGCGACAGGCCCCCCACTACCAGCGTAACGGGCATGGGCGACGTGTTGGGTAGAGCCGCTTCTGTAACCACGTGACCCGGGTTGGCCATGACGATACTTGGAACGGCAGTGTAGAGTGGCACCGACACGGGGGACGCGTTTTCTCGCAAGAGGGGCGCAAAGTTGGCAAACTGCAGAGCGGCTTGAACATTGGTACCGTCTGGGTACACAATACCGGTCGCGGGTGGCGCAATGTTCAGAACCCTGGTGTAGAGGTCGTCTTGCACGTGATGGTCCACAATGGTGTATGTGGTTGCCTGTGCCAGCGTGTTGGCATACACCAGTTGCAGTTCGCACGTCCCACTGACAATGTTGATAGACGGCATGCTAGAGTTTGTCGTCGTGTTGCTTCCAGAGCACGCGCAAGACCCCGCCTCAACTTGAACGACCGTTTGCTGCAGCTGATCCACGCTCGTACATGCCACATTGTTGTTTTGGTTGGTTTCTACGCCGTCCTTGCATACCCCTTGCCCGTTGAGGATAACCCCCGGGTTGTCGCGTGTGCCTCCCGCGCTCACTTGATTCTCAAAACGACCACTCCGCGCGCTGATGTCGGCGGTTCCACTGGTCAGGCCAATGTGCGTGTTGACAGCCAGCCCAAAGCCAACCACGCCAAACAACAGGCCAACCGATCCGAGGACCAAGGCAATAATGATAGATTTCTCCATGAGCGCGCGTGTGTGTCTCTCTTTCCCAGTTACACACAAACGCAAATACAGGAGGTGCACAGCAGTCTTTATAGGCGACAAAAAACAAATCACCAAAGAGAGAGAGCGCGTTTTTCATTTTTACCAATCCCAATCATAGCTATCGCTGCTGTCCAGGCACTCGTCGCAGGTTTCGTCCCCATAGTGATCAGACCACATGTCTTCTGCGCAACTCTCACACAACAACGGCAACTTGCCAAGAGTGGCCCTTGACACGGGCAAGTCTTTGTAACCAGTCTCCCTAGCTTTCGTTTGGAGCGTGCCCTTGATGTCGTCCGCCACACACCAGTCATGGTTCGCGCAACATCCTATTTGTTTGTCAAACGCGTCATCTCCATGCAACAGCTTGCACGTAGACTCGTCGTCGCCACACCCGATACACACACGTAGTGAGCCGCGCGGTGGTCTCGTAATGGATGCTGCCCACTGTTTACAGACCAGTCGGGCCCGCCCAACACTCTTTGCGTCGTTTGCGAGATGTCCGTTGACAACGAGGTGCAGCACATCCTGGTTTGCAAAGTCGTTGATACAGTATCGCTTGCGTCTCTGCGTTGTGTGTCTCAATCTATACTTATGCAGGCCCATGGTCCTTGCTGTTTAGGAGGGGGGTGGGGAGAGAACCCCTCTGAGAGGACAAAATTTTGTTGGTCCGAGTTTTTGGGTGGTCCGACTTTTTGTTTTTCGCGCGTGTCTCTTACGTTGGAAGAGGGGCTCTAGATGGAACTGTGTTAGGGTGTGTTATGAGAGCGCACACATGTTAAAACGGGGGCGTGATGTATCTCGCTTTGCCTCTTGGTTTGGGGATGAGGAGGAAGCAGAAGACGACTCTCCCTCCTTTTTATGCGACGGAGATGCAACGCGCGCTGCCGCTGGCAATGGCGATTTAGACCAAAACCCACCCAAACACCTCAAGACAAACGAGGCTTGGGACCAGGATAGGACAAAATCAGCAGAGCAGGTGTTTGTGCCTCTGGCGTCTCCCCTTCCCCCTCTTGTTCAAGCCCATAAGGGCAAGGGCAAGCGAAAGAGAGAGAAGCAAGAGAACGTGATTGGTCGCTACTTTACGGGCAACTACCAAGAGTACACAGAGCCCGTCCCGGAACACACGCTGGACCCGGGATGGGAAGCTGAGATTCTGGTGGACGATGGCATGGGAGGCGAACCCGAACCAGAGGCCGATGATGACGACGACTTGTTGTGCGAGGCCGACCTGGTGGACGACGTTCAGGAGGAAGAGCAGTTCTCCTCGCCCAACGAGTACCTGAGACAGTGGCAGGACATTGCTCCACCTACTGCTGCGGTTGAAGAGGAGCGTCCTTTGTGGTCTCGTTCCGCGGTGCAAGAGGCTCTACAACCCGATGCGCAAGACTTTATCTTTCAGCACATTGACACGACGTACGCGGTGACGCGGGGCTCTCGGGAGCCGGTGATTCGCGTCTGGGGATGCACGCGCGACGGACACAGCGTCATGATGCAAGTGGGCAACTTCAAGCCCTACTTTTACGCTCAGCTCCCAGACTATGCCGACGTGGGAACCGTGCGCCGCAAGATGGACGCCTACCTGGCCACCAAGGATCGTTCGCGCAAGAAGCTGCCCGCCTATGTGCTAAGTGTGATTCAAGAGCGCAAGCGCAGCATCCGGGGCTACCATCGCGACGCAGATCTGAGCACCATGTACAAGTTTGTCATGGCACAGCCCGGATACGTGGCCAAGGCACGCGACGCACTGGAGTTTGCCAACCGGGGTGTGATTGCGGAAAAGTGCGCTACCTACGAGGGCAACGTGCCCTTTGCACTGCGCTACATGGTGGACAGCAAGCTGGGCGGGTGCCAGTGGATCAAGCTGCCCGCTTCCAAGTACAAGGTGGTATCTGGTGCTTCCAAGGCGTCCACATGCCAGCTGGAGGTGCGTTGCGACTGGCAAGACGTGGTGCCCATCCCCACGAGCGACGAATCTCAACGCGGGGGGGAGCTGGCGCCCATGCGCGTGCTCTCTTTTGATATTGAGGTCTACCGCAAGGAGCGCGGGTTTCCCAAGGCCGAGGAGAACCCAGTCATTACCATCTGCGCCGCGCTGAGCGTCATTGGCAAAGGGATCTCACACAAGGCCGTCTTTACCACGGCTCCTCGCAACGAAGGATGTCAGGACGTGCCCGACGCCACCATGTACATTTGCGACAGCGAGGAGCAACTGCTGACGAGCTTTGCCCGCTACGTGCGCGAGTGCGACCCGGACGCCTTTACCGGCTGGAACATTGAGAACTTTGATTGGCCCTACCTCTTTAAGCGCGCCGAGGTGCTCGGCCTGGGGGACGACTTTGAGTGCATTACACGCGTCGCGCACAAGAAGGCCTACCTGCGCGAGAAGACGTTCAACAGCAAGGCGTATGGAGCGCGCAAGAGCTATGAGCTCATGTGCGACGGGCGTTTCAACTATGACGGGCTCACCTTTATGCTCCGCGGACAGATGACCAAGTACCGCTCCTACAAGCTCAACGCAATCTCACAAGAGATCCTGGGAGACTCCAAGGTGGACGTGGGCTACGATCAGATCCCCATCCTGTATGATGGGAGCGACGAGGACCGCGGACGCCTGGCGTGGTACTGTCTAAAGGATAGTCTGCTGCCACTGGAGCTCCTGGACAAGCTGATGGCGTTTATCAACGGCATTGAGCAATCGCGTGTGACTGGCGTACCCCTCAAGTGGCTCCTTTCGCGTGGACAAGGGATCAAGACCTTTAGCAACCTGCTCAGGTACAAGGAGGACCACGAGGTGGTGCCGAGCAAGAGCAGCGACAGCAACAGCGCCTTTACGGCTGGCGGTCATGTGGAAGAACCCATCCGCGGCTACTATACGGTGCCCATTGCCACGCTGGACTTTGCCTCGTTGTATCCTAGCATCATGATTGCCTACAACATTTGCTACAGCACCAAGGAGAGCCTGGCATGGGCACGGAAAAACCTCAAGGAGGACGACTACTGGGTGCCACCGCGCTTCTCCGAGGACCAGCCAGAGCCCAACTTTTGCTTTGTCAAGGCACACATCCGCGAAGGGATCCTGCCCAAGATGCTCAAGGACTTGCTGGGAGCGCGCAAGAACGTCAAGGGCATGATGAAGGGAGCCTGGAAGGACAAGGAGGCCCTGGCCAAGTGGCTCTCTGGAGACAGAGATCACGCTGCAGAGCTCAAGGCTGCAAAGGACGCCCTGAATCTTGCTCAACACGCATTTGACAACGCAGAGTCCTGGGACCCTAGCAAGGTCCAGGATGCTCGGAAGTGGTTGGAGGAGCACAAGGATGGCATTGGAGAACACAACAACGATACAGCCGAGCGAGCAAAGGACGTCGTTGAAAAGGAGGATGCACTCAAAGAGGCACAAGCAGAGTACGAGTGGCTGGCCAAATTTGAAGGCAAGGTCACCACAGAGGAGCTGGCGCGCGTCAAGCTGTTGTACGCGGTGCTGGACGGGCGTCAACTTGCGCTCAAGGTGGTCTGCAACAGCGTCTACGGATTCCTCAAGGCCTTTATCCTCACCGACAAGGACCTCATGAGCAGCGTGACCAGCTGGGGCCGATGGATGATCATGAAGACCAAGGAAGTGGTGGAAAAGTACTACAGCAAGATGCGCGTAGAGGTGGACCGCGTTGCGTGCGCTGCCCAGGGCATCTCCCCCGAGTGGGAACCCGGGGAGGGACAAGACCCCGTAGCGGATGATCCTAGGCCATGGCGGGGCGCCTACTGTGTCTATGGGGACACGGACAGCGTCATGGTCAACTTTGGAGACATCTCGCTGGACGAGTGCATGCGTCTGGGCGAGGAGTGCTCCGAGATTGCCACCAAGACCTTTGTGTCGCCCAACCTGCTAGAGTTTGAGAGCGTCAAGATTCGCTCCCTCTTTCTCAACAAGAAGCGCTACGCGGCGCTAGAGCTAGAGGGCTACAAGTACGGCGAGGGCTACGAGAGCGCGTGCAAGCGGGCCAAGCTCAACTGCAAGGGGCTAGAGTCCAAGCGACGTGACAATGCTCCGATTGGCGGAGGCACCCAGAAAAAGGTGCTAGAGCTCATCCTGAGGCACGGAGACGTGGAGGGGGCCGAGGCTTACGTCAAAGGTGTGCTAGAGGACATTTTGATGGATAGGGTGGACATGTCGCAGTACGTGATTACCAAGGGGCTGAGCAAGACAGTGGAGCAGTACGCCAAGGGGGGCACCAAGCAACAGCACGTGGAGCTGGGCAAGAAGCAGCGGGCACGCGGAGAGGAGAGCGCACAGACGGGAGACCGTGTACCCTTTGTCATGATTAAGGGGACCAAGGGCAGCAAGGCCTACGAACGCGTGGAGGATCCCATCTACGCTCAGCAGAACGGTGTGCCCATTGACAAGCAGTACTACATTTCCAAGCAGGTGATGAGCGCGTGTCTGCGCGTGTTTACAGGGGTCTGGGCGCCGCACCAGTGCAAGGACATTGTGAGCGGGATGAAGCTACGCTCGGCGCACGCCAAGAAGCCCAAGGTCTCCATGGAGGAAACGATGCGCTACCGCAAGATGTACGGAGAGCACTTTGAGGGATTCAACGACAAGGTGCCGATCAACAAGCACGCTGGAGAGGAGGGCAAGGTCTATCTGGATGATCTGGTGGCGTACAAACGGCTCTTTGCGTCCAGTTTGCCCCACATGCGCCGCAAAAAGGTGGACAAGGCCCGTACCTATGAGATTGGCAGCCACACGTTCAAGAGGAACCGGTGCATGGGTTGTGGCTCGCCGATGGACGTGGAGTGGAACGACAGCCCCGTGTGTATCAAGTGCACGGACGAGGAGCCGCAGCTCAGAGAGGAGGTACAAGGCAAGCTCAAGAAGCGCAAGACAGACGCAAAGGACGCCTGGGACCGATGCCGAGAGTGCCAAGGGCTGCCAGAGGGCGCAGATCTGCTAGAGTGCTCCAACTTGATCTGCGACAACTTTTTCCACCGCAACAGAGTGCTTGTGGATGTGGAAGACCTGGGCGAAGAGTACGCGCGCTTTACCAGCGGGGTGCGACCCATTGCAAAGCGGCCCATGGTCATTACGTCCCTGAATCCACGACCTCGCAAGAAGCGAGCAAAGAAGAAGAAGAAAAAGAAAAAGACGGCGCCAGTCAAGGGCACGCTCATGGCGTTCTTTGGCAGGGGCAACAACAAACAGTAAACAAACGCAACGTTTCTTCTTGTACGTTTTACTTTAGTTTTTTCATTTGTCTTTGCGGCGCCTCTTGTGCTGCTGGCCTTCTTGGGGGAGAGGCCCCGAAAACCTGAGCTGAGACTCCATCACAAGCATCGTCCGGTTCACCATGTCGTAGAGGTCGCGGCGTGCGTCGTCGTCTGCAAAGGGCGCGGTGATCCTGTTGATGAGATAGTGCCCGTCTACAATCCATGCGGCCACAGCTCTGCTTATGGGGCAATCCGAGTCGCGCAGAGAATCCAAGACACGATCAGAGTGGGTTTCAACCGGGTACGCGGGCGTGTCTAAGAGCGGCACACGCGAGACAGGGGACCCCTCCATGCTGACGGATGGTGAAAAGGGCAAGACAAACTTTGGACACAAAACGCACGACAACGACAATTGTCCGAAAAACGCACATATACATGCACACGCGTTTTACTGTTTGCTGCGCAACCACTCGTCAATCACAGTCATGCTATCGCTTCTCTTGAGCTTCTTGGACGGGGGCAGAGGGGAGTCAGGCATCCCGCCCTCCAGATCCACAACCTCTTCGTTGCTCATGGCCGGGTCCATACCCCGCTTTTGGCGCTCGTCCATCTTGGTGCGCAGCGTCCGGATCCGCTTGTAATCCCGCCTCCGCACCTGAAAGGGCCTCACTCCTGCTTCGGGGTGCTCCAGAAAGGTGAGGCCGAGCACGACGTGCGGGTTGATGCCCTGCTCCGAGTCTCCGTGCCATCCCAGACTCGTAGAGGCATCAGGATAAAAGACCACATGTGCCCAGATCTGCTCTGGCTCCACGCCCAGCTTGGGCGCAATCTTGTTGCGAATGAGCAACTTGGCCGCGTTGCCAAAGGCAATGCCAGGGTGCGTCGTCTTGCCCCCGTACGTGTAGGTTTGGCCCTCGGTGTGCGCCAGCTCCAGCACAAGACGCCCCCGGTTGGTGTGCTTCCTTCCAAAGACTGTGGTCACATCTGGCCTCCCATGCGCGTCCACCAGACCCTTCAACTCGGCGTGCAAGACCATCTTTTCCCCGCGCGACAGCATGCTGCTCCACAGCTTGACAGCACAGTGTGGCTTGATGATCATGACAGTCTCGTCGGCCTCGGCAGACACCAGGTTCTTGACCTTGGCACTCTCCGACACGCGAAACGTGCAGTTGATCCTGTAGCCCTTGGTCTTGGAAACGGAGCGCTTGGGGACACAGTGTTGCACGAGGCGTTGAAAGGACTCCTTCTGCACGGGGTCGCTCACCATGGCCGCAACCTGACCATCACCCAAGTTGAACGTGTGGATACCCGTGTGCGCATTGACGCTCCAAACAGAAGACTGCTGCTGCTGCTGCTGCCCCTTTCTCATACTTTTGGGTGGGAGCGTCTCACTAAAAAAAAAAACAAAAAGTCAGACACAAAAAAAGGCGACCCACTGATAAAAAAGGATGGAGTGAATTCTCAACGCGGAAGGACCGATTAGTGCACTATAATACGCTAAACGGTCCTTCCTCGTAGAGAATTCACCTCATCCTTTTTGGTGAGAGAGTGCCCTTTTTGCTTTTTCGGCCAAAATCGTCCTTGGCACGGGGGGTTGTAACACTATATGGAATATGATGACGATGATGACGAGCGCGATCTAGGGACCAAATATGCAGAGCTACGCGCCGACTATTCCATTTTACAACGGCTACACGGTCAACTACGAGAGGTTGCTCGCGCCAACCGCAAAGAGTGTGATCGGCTGACGGCAGTGGTGGCTGCTGGGTTTAAAGAGTCGTTTCGCGCAGAGATGGAGCAAAAGATTGCCCAGATTAAGAGTCTCAGGCAAGTGAACAAGCTTTTGCAGACGCGGCTGGGTGTTCAACAACTCTCACAAGGCCCCGCCGGTGAGGATCATCTGGACAAGGCCTACACAGAGTTGTTGGGAGAGAAGCTGGAGCTCGGGCGACGTGTGGCGCAACTGGAAAGGGAAAATCAACAACTCAAGGACGCGTTGGCCAAGAACACAGAGTAAAAAGGCGACCGTTTACAACTAACCCTTTCTTTACTCTGAGGCTTGGCCTTCTTCTTTCTCTATCTTGTTTTTCTTTTTGTCGCTCTTGACCTGGGGAGACGGTGCAGGAGAAGCCTTTTTGCGCGTGGACCTCTTTCTCTTGCGGGCAGCCAAGGTGGTCTTCTTCTTCTTTGGCTTCTTGTCCTTCTTCACCTCCTCCTTCTCGGGCTCCTCCTCCTCCTCCTTTCCCTTGGGCTCTGCCTTGATGGCGACAACTGGGGGCAGCGGGAGTTTGGGGATCTCAAACTCCTTGATAAAGAACGCCTTGTAGTACACGTCCGCTGAGGCGGGCCTATTCCCGTAGAGGGACAAGATGTGCCCGCTAATGTCCTGCGTGACACTCTTTGACATTTCCAGTGCACCCGATGCCGGGTCAATCAAGTAGTACTGGGTGTCGTGCATCCCACCCACGCAGAGTGCCCGCGACCACTCGTAATCGGTCTGCTTCTGCTGTCCCGTCATGATGACCAAGACACACACGGATGGAGCCGAGATGCCTGCCTGCGAGAGACGCGACATGGGCCTCAAGACCTCTTTCAGGGGCCCCTCCATGGTGTCGTAGTGCAGTGTTGATCCCGTGCCCGCAAAGTGCCCCAGAATGTCCTTCAAGTCCACGACTCCCTTGCCGCTCTTGTTGCCCAGCGCCGCAGCCACACTCTGTCCTTCTCCCAGAGACAGCTGAAACATCTTGGACAGCTGATGCATGTCTAGCTTCTCCTCGGGTAGCGACAGAGTCTTGGTCTCAAAGAGATGGTTGGCCATGCTCATGGAAGCTGCCAGCTGAACATAGGGGCCCGCGCGCTCTACTTTGGTTGACATTTTTCTATGCGGATCGTCGCCACCAGCACTCAATCAAAGTTGAAGTTGATCTCTTGCGTCTCGCTGCGCGTACACACAAATATAAAGTTAGCATACGGAGGAGAGTGCATAAATAGACAACGTTCTTACAAGTCTTGTTTCTCCGTGCTAAAGATTGCCTGGTGCGAAACGCCCTGGTTGACGTGCGCTTCAAGCAACACAAAGAGACACACTTGCTTGTAGTACGAGATCCCGTCGGTCTGTTGGAAATCCGCACGTGTTTTGCCCGCGTTTGGGTTCTTGGGTACACTTGGAGACGCAAACTTGGCCTCAACGGCAGCAACAGGCCCTTGTGTTTTAGCCTCTGCGTCGTCACCCGTCGCGTTGGCAGTCGGATAAAGGTGTGAAAACCCACGCTTCATTCAGACAAGGCCAAAAAAAAGAGCCCCTCTGTCTGTCGTAAAGTTGAAAATGGAGGAGGGAGAGGGCCGCTTGTTGTGCGCCGAAGATGAAATTAAGCGGGCGGCCGCAATCATCCAAAAAGCATCTGCCTTGGTTTACATGACGGGCGCGGGCATGAGCTGTGACTCTGGCCTCGGCACGTACAGGGGCAAAAGTGCTGTGGATCTTGGAGAGGTTTGGCCCCCCGCCAAGGAGCGCGACATTGGATTCTATCAGGTGGCCAAGCCGCGCACCCTTTTGGAGGACCCCGTGCTCGTCTGGAGCTACTACAAGATGCGCTGGGACCTCTACAAGGACGCCAAACAGCACACAGGATATGAAATCATGAACGACTGGGCCAACCGCCTGGCGCGCAAGCATGGGACCTTTTCTTTTACCAGCAACATTGACGGGCTGTGGCTCTACTACCACATGGACACGGACCGTTACTTGTTTCCTGGAGCGCCAAACAACGTGATGGAGTATCACGGGTCCATAAAGTACGCACAGTGTACTGAAACGGCAGTGTGTCCTCATAGCGGTACCTGGCACGCAGAAGATCAGCTTGAACGTCTTCAAGTGGACCCCAAGACCCATTTGCTCACAGGTGGAGAAAATGCCGCTGTACCCAAGTGTCCTACGTGTGGTTCCATTGCACGTCTCAACGTCTTTGGGATCGGGGACCGCGCCTTTAACGAGCAGAGGCGCGCCCCACAGCAGCAGGCTTATGACGCGTTCAAGCAGGCAACTCCCTCTGGAACCACAGCCGATCCGGTGGTTGTGGTTGAAGTGGGCGCAGGCAGAACGATTCCCACGGTGCGTTGCGAGAGCGCGTGGTGGGTGCGCAACAAGAACGCTATTCTGGTCCGGATCAACCTGGAGAACGCCGCCATTCAAGATCCCGCCATTCGCGACGCCCACATTGAAACAGACCCGAGACACGTCTCTATTCAGGGGTTGGGTGCTGCGAGCGCGCTGGGGGCCATTGATGCGCACGTATCAGGAAGTGGGTGGTTGTAAAAACGCACTTGAGCAATCTGTCTCTATAAATTGGAGCTTTGTTACTCTTGTTTCTTAGAGCGTGTGCGCGCGCGTAACATATGGAAGACTATGTCAAAAAGGGAGTGAGCGCCGTGAACGATGCCGTGCGCGCCGACGAGGACGGTTACCTGGATCGCGCCTTTGCTCTTTACATGCGGGCGCTCAGCTACTTTGAGATGGAGCTCAAACATGGGAGAAATCCCGTGCTCAAGGACAAGCTCAAGGCACAGATGCTCCATTACATTGAGCGGGCCGAACAAATCAAGGAAGAGATCAAGGGCACCCCGCGTCCCATCTCGTCCTCCTCTTCTGGTTCTCGTTCCAAGGGAAATGCAGCAAGAAGACGAAAGCAAAAGGCGTCCGGTGAGGGGGATGATGAGAGCTCTCGTCTTAGGGACGCCGTCTCGTCCACCATTACCACGGCAACCGATCCCGTGAGCTGGGACGACGTGGCCGGCCTGGACGAGGCCAAAAAGTCCCTCAAAGAGGCTGCCATCATTCCAATTCAGGCTCCCCAGCTGCTAGAGGGTCTCTCTGGGGGCTCTTGGAAGGGCATCCTCCTCTATGGCCCTCCTGGCACGGGCAAGTCTCATTTGGCGCGCGCCGTGGCCACAGAGGCCCAGGCCACCTTTTTCAGCGTCAGCGCCTCTGATATGATGTCCAAGTGGGTGGGAGAGAGCGAACGCTTGGTCAAGGCACTCTTTGAAGTGGCGCGAGAGCAAAAGCCCGCCATCATCTTTGTGGATGAGATTGACGCTCTGCTGCCCTCGCGGAGTGGCGAAAGCGGAGGCAGCGCGGGGAGTGGCAACCGGGTGGTGGGCGAATTCTTGGCTCAGCTGGACGGCGTGGGAAAGGACCAGAAGAACGTGCTCTTTCTGGGCGCCACCAACAGACCCTGGGCGATGGACAGCGCCGTGCTGAGGACGGGCCGCTTTGAGAAGAAGATCTACATTCCGCTGCCCGACTGCGCGGCGCGGATTCGCCTCTTTGAGATTCACAGCAAGGGCGTCCTAAACGCGGAACAGTGCGGTGCGCTGGCCGAGTGCACCGATGGCTTTAGCGGATCTGATGTGGCCGGGGTCGTCAAGGCAGCCGAGCTGAGGCCGCTGCGCAAAGTGCAAGAGGCCTCCCACTTTAAGATTGTGAGTGGAAAGGCGCACCCATGCAAGGCGGACGATCCCATGGGAGAACAAATGTCTTGGGAAGACTTTGAAGACATGAGCATCCTACAAAAGCCCCCTCTCTGTTTTGAGGACTTTACGGTTGCCCTAGAGAGCAGCAAGGCCAGCGTGGACCCAGCAACACTGCCGCGCTACGAAGAGTGGACGCAAAAGTTTGGAATCAAGTGATTAAGGGACCACTATGTTAGTAAAATCATCATACAAACTAAACACACGTTTCCTTTCACTTTTTGAACTAGAGAGAGAGATGCGCCCTGGTAGCAAACGTGGAAACAGGGGCCGGGAAGTGCCTCTGATTGGGCCTGAAATTGGAGATGGCACCGGAGGCGTGACGTTTTCCAGCCACCCGTTCTTGTACGTCTTTGCTGTGACTGGAGTCATTGGAGCGATTGCACTGGCCGTGGGATTTGGCGTGTGGGCGGGAACCCGCGTCAATCCCGCGCTTGCCGACACGGCAGACAAGGTGTCTATGCTGATGGACCAGGTGGGAATCCTCATGTCGGCCGAGCCCGCTGGAATGGTCACTGTGTGGCGCGGCATGAGCACCGAAGTTCCAGCCCCGCTCGCACTGGCAGCGGAATATGTGTACAATGTAGTGGAAACAGACGGCCAGCCGTGGGCAGAGGCCGGTGTGCCGACTGATCGCTACCTCAGTGTCAACACAACGGGCGAGTACGAGATTGGCATCTTTTTCAGCGCAGGACCAAGCAGCCCTTCAGTAACCAACACAATTACCGTGGAAATCATTGTGGAAGACATGACCATGACACCACTCAACACGTTTACCGGCTTGCTGACGTTTTCGCCAGCGATCCGATCCGACATCTTTATCGCAAGCGTACAAGTCACACAAGCGTCACTCATCCGCTGGAGGATGGTCAACAACAACGTCGCCACACTTCAGCCGTTTCCCAGTTCGTTTTGGGTCACGCGCCTGGCTGACTTGCCAGCGTAAAAGAGAGAAGAAAAAAAAAAGTAAAAACAGAAGTGTTCTCACACTTTGCAAAGCGCAGGGGCGCGTGCGTGCTCCACCCTCCCCTAGCCATGCAACAACAGCGTCTTTTATCCTTTTTGCTGTTGGTCAATATTGCGACCACTTGCTACCTACTGCTCAAGATTGGGAGCATCCACCGCGACATTGAGACGCTCAAAGAGAGTGTTGTCGCCTTGAAGGCAGCCGCGCGTGACGCGTGGGAGCTGACAACGGGAACTTTGCCATCTAAAGTAAAGGTGTTTTCAACGCACCTCGGGGCGCTCGGAGACACTGCAAAGCGACTGTGGAAAGAGAAAGACGAGTAAATCCCCCACTATACGCACGTGGTTGAGGGACGCTTTCATGAATAGATTCACGACTGGCGTTGTTGTTGGGGTTGGGGTACACGCTATCTACATTGCTTCAGAGCACGGTCGGTTCATGGGGTTCCCGTGGAACCACAAGAAAACTCGTGCGGGCATTCGTAGGACGTGGTACACAAATTCGGAACACGACATTGAGGCGTTTTTTGTGGTTTATGAGAACATTTCACTTCCGTACGACGCTTCTGATGCCGACATTGGACTCAGATGGAAGGAAATTCTTAAAGAGGATGTGCGCACCACAGGCAAACCACTCTGTGGAACGTGTGGCTCTAGTAAAGTGTACACCTAAACCGTTTTTTTAAAGACAAAGATCTTGAGTAGTATGAGCGCAGACCACCACCACAGCATGATCCCGCTCATAATCCACAGCACGCCTGGCCACGGCAACGAAAGCGGCTCGTTGTACCACACAATGGCCGGGATGCTTTGACTAAAGATGCCCAGTATCATTCCCAGGACCCATCCCAGGTCTCGGCAGCTCTTGAATGTGTTCGTGTCCATCTCCATGTCCCAGTTGAACATGTTGGCCTCGTTGTCGTCATTGTACCCGTAGCATATGGCTGGGGTCAAAAAGGCCAGCACCATGGTGAGAGGCGCAAAGAGCGACCACCAATTTCCATAGTGCCCACACCCCGTAAGGAAAAAGGTTGTCCCACTCAGTAAAAAAAGACACAAAAAGACAAAGCCCGTGGCAATGGCTGTGCGGTGATTCATAACACGACTATGAGTTTTACTCAAACGACAAGCGAGATTTTTATGTGCGTTTCACTCTCATTCACTTTGATCCGGCTTCCCCTCGGTGTGGAATGTGCGTAATGGAAGCAACCGGTGGTGATGAAGACAAAACTCCGTGGCGTGAGGGAGGCGCCTTCATGACAGCATGTGTGCTGAGCGGCATCTTGAGTGCTTGCAGGCGACGCGTGGGCAAGCGGGCTCTCCTTTCGCCGCCGCCGCCACCGCCGTTGGAGGGAGGCGCGTGGTTGCGTCTTCTCACGCCCTTTTTCTGTGCACCGCTGCTGCTTGAAGGAGGAGGTGGTGACATGGGAGCCCGGATCATACTCTCCTCGTCCTTGTTCCGTGTTGTTGTTGTTGCCGGTTCCACCTCGTAGCGAAAGTCCAGTCGTTGCAATGGTTGTCCCAACCATATGATTACCGGCACCATCAGCAGTACGACGTCAAAGACCACAAAGACAAAGGTAACCCAAAAGAGCCACAAAAAGTCTGTGTTTGGCCTCAGGTCTTCCAGTGCCACGGCAGGCGTACACCCGACGCTGTTGAGACACATGTTGGCCGGGTTTCCGTAAATTTCTGGCACGCAACACCAGAGAGGGGCGTTGCACAGGTTTCCAAACTCGTTCTGCCCGTTGCATCCCCCATAGTCGGTCCCTAGTGCTATCAGCACCAGCACGTCCACAATGACCAGTAGTACGAGCACGACCAACCAGCCAATGAGACATCCCAGCGATCTACGGTAGAGGACCATGCTCAGCACGCAAATGGGAACCAGAATCCGCAGCAGCGCCAACATGAGAAAGATCCATCGCGCCGTGACGTAGCGCTCTGTAAACAGCGCCCCCCCAGGCAACGTCTTGAAATAGGTGTGGGTGACGCTAGTGTTCATGACCAGTACCAGGTTGGCCACGTAACCCAGTGCGTAGAGCCAAAGCACAATCTGCAAAAAGTAGTAGAGTGCATTGCTAGACTCGTAGAGGTCCGTGCCGTCACGCGAGATGAATGGACTGGACTTTGGAGCACGCATTTTGTGTGTGTGTGTGTGTGGGTTCTTACACAAGTAGGATCTTCATGAGGGAGTTTCTCTCCTCTCAAAAGGCAGATCTAAAAGTGCTGGGTGTGCGTGTCTTTGTATATACGCTGGTTTTGCTCAAATGAACAATTCTTAATTCACGTACGCCCCACCCCTTTTTTATGGAGAGGTGGCCTGGAGCGTGTTCATGTCTTCGTATTCGTACTCGGGCCCGTAGTCAATAAAGAACTCGCCTCCTTGGGGTACATCGTCAATCAGATAGATCTCAATGACAATGTCGTTCAGGGCAGCGTTCTCTGTGCCTGGTCTCAAACGCCACGCTGCGTTGGGCCCGTCTCCGTCTCCTTGAGCCTTGTGGTTGATCCACCGACCCTTTTCCATCAGCCCAAAGCCCGTCGTACCGTCCACATGGTAGTCGCGGTCGCCAGTAGTGGTAAATTTGAGCAAATAGTTGTCGTGAGAGCTGGGAAGGAACCCCCTCGGATCACGCAAGTAGCGAACACCGTTGTAAAACGCGATTACAATGTAGTCTTCCGACTCTTCTGTGTTGTAGTCGCGCTCTGCAAAGAGTCCGTAGCCCTTTCCAGGACTCGGTTGGACTTGGGGACCACCAGTGGCGTTGACCAAATTCGCAAGCACATCAGGGGGGAGACTCAACGTCCCGTCGGTCACACCCAACCCCGCAAACAAAAACTCGGGAGGAATGCCATCAGGCACGCGCGGCAACACGCTTGAGGCCGTCTTGCGTCGCTTCATGGCATCAGCACCCCTTTGGGGTGTCCGGATTTGCACGGAAAAACGGGGCGCGCAAACTTTGGACACTTTTTTGCCAGAGAGGGGTGTCCGGTTTTTTGAGTCACTGCCAAGCTCACAAAATAATACGCGCTATGAGGGCTGGTGTTTGCAGGACCCCTTCTGAGATTCTCCAAGCTCAAGTGACCTTGAATGATGTGATAAGGAGAACAGTTGAGGACTTTCTGACCGATCGCCTGGATTCGTTGTCTATGACTGTCCGTATCACATTTGAGGAGCTGGGAGCATCTCTGATGGGATCTGCCTTGTCCAACGATGATGGGGATGCCCGGAAAAAGACAGAAGAGGGGGAAAAAGTCTTTAGGGACCCTGGTATGTGCGCAAGGATCAAGGCAGCGTACAACGCAAAGGGATGGAATGTGACATACGATGCTACATCCTTCACTTTTCACGCCACATGAGTAGGACACTCTTCTCCCTTCCCAAACAAAAACAAAAAACAGACATAAAAAGAGCGTTTAATGAAGCAGCGCCCTTTCCAGTTTGACCATCTTCTCCTCCATCCCCGCGACCTGATCCTTGAGCACGGCGTACGCGTGCTTGAGGTCCTTGTGGTCCTCCAACAGATCCATGTGTGATGCGTGAATACCCTTGATGGCTCCCACCAGACGGGGAACAGCCTTTTGCAGTGCGAGCTTTTTCAAATCCTTGTAGGTCACGCTGCCCACCTTTTGCTCCACCGAGTGCACCAGAGTGGGGTCGTGTTTCTCCACCTCTTGCGCAATAAACGAGTGATAGACGTGGTCCTTGACCCACTTGTCCACCGCCTGATAATCCTTGTTGTACTTGAAGGAGATGCGCTTGGGTAGCCCCAGCACATAGGCGAGATCCTCCTCTGGTGCCACTTCAGTCACCTGGTGCTTGACACGTTTGTCCGAGGTACAGCAAGGGCCCGCGCCAGCAACGTAGGGCGATCCGTTGATCATGGTGACGCCCGTAATGACACCGCCAGCGGCAAAGGAAGTGCCTCCAATAGTGCCTGTGGCGCCGTTGATGGCCCCAGTGGCGGTAATGTCGTTTCCGCCCAAAATGTCTGCTGCCGTCTCAAAGCCCTCGGGGTCGCTCACATAGACGGCACCTGCAATGGTGCCTAGTGTGGCACCACCCGTGTTGCCAATGGGCGTGTCTGAAAAGTCAAACCCGTCCGACTCGGAGACAATCACGGGCTGACCACCCTGTCCGTTGACAATGGTGGCGCGAATATCAAGAACCTTGGTGGGTGTGTCGCCTTGCAGCTGCAGCGTCGGGCCCGAGCTCTCTATCAGCACGCCGCACAAACTGATACCACCTCCGACGCGAACCAGCGCATCGGGCGATGCGCTCATCAGATTGACACCCGCCGCGAGGATGATATCATCGTCAAAGACAATGGATTTTCCAGGGGCAACGGGCAGAGGGACCACTGTTCCGCACGACAGCGTGTTGACGGGGTCGGTTGCAAACCACGGGTCGGCCACGCCCTCTAGGAGCGTAAATGTCCCAGCTTGAACCGTCATGAGAGGGGCCGTGGCAAAGAGCTCGCGGGTCGTGGAAAGGGTCATGTCCTGGTTGGTTCCAGAGTTGATAATCAACACGTTGGCGGGGCCGCTGTTACTCAGCGTGAGTCCCAGACCAGCAGTGATACTGGCGGGCCCGGTGCTGAGGGCGGTCCAGGAACGGGTGATTCCTCCGGCCGCAGTCATGCTAATGTCTCCGTTGAGAGTGGCAAAGGATTGTGCTCCGTTTGTGTTGTACTGGGCCGTGTTACCGTACATGGTAAACGTGTCAATAAAGTATCCAGGGGACACTCCAAATTCAACCGTGGTCGTACCACCGTCCCCTACGGCGCCCACTTTGAGGGATGTTAGGGGCACTCCCGCGTCCAGGGTGAGAGAGCGCGCCGTCAAGTCGCACGTGGAAAAGTCAGGGCACACGGCCAGTCCAAAGCAACTACTGTCCAGGGCGCCTCCAGGGCACGTCATGGTACCACTCAGCGTGATGCTGGTGGCCACATTGAGGTCGTTGATACCCAGGGGATCGGGTACCACGACAGCTCCGGGAGGACCTGCTGGCCCCGTGTCTCCGGTGGGCCCGGAGGGTCCTACAGGTCCTGTGGGACCGGGTATGCCTTGGGGTCCAGCAGGCCCAATCGGCCCCGTCAATCCCATCAGCCCCTGAGTTCCCGTTGGCCCCGCGGGACCAGTGGGTCCAGTGTCTCCTGGGGGCCCTTGCATGCACATGGGGTTGTCGTTGGCACACATCCCCATTGGTCCTTGTGGACCTGGCTCCCCCTGTATCCCCGGTGGTCCGGTGGGGCCTTCTACCCCCTGGATTCCCTGCGAACCGGGTGGCCCGACGGGACCCGCGACACCTTGCAATCCGACCGGACCCGCTGGACACTCTATAAAGGTACAATTGTCCCCCGGCTGAAAGAACCCGGCAGTCTCGGGTGCTTCGCGTGACAGGAAAAAGATAAAGAGCAGAATGAGCAGCAGGCCCGCCAAAAAGGTAATGAGCCCCAGGGTACCCCAGCCCCGGGTGAGCATGGCCATGTTGTTGACGGCCTTGTCTGAGACGGGGATCCGTCCATCAGCATCGCGGCGTTGTTGTTCAACCTCTTTCCGCGTCAAAACGGCAACATCTTTGTTATCCATACAGAATGACGACGACGACGACCACGCGCGCTTTCTCTGTGTGTGTGTTTCTGAACGGGAGATGGGGGGATGAAAAGCGGTGTTGTGTACACGAGCGCCGCGTCACTACATGTAAAGTCATAAAACATGGCGCACAGTATCCATATTTATGGTTTTACTTTCTACTCTTTCTTATGCTTGCGACGCGGAAAGAACCAATCTCCGAGAGTGGCTCCCATCCAGTTGCGAGCTTGGTCCAGTCCACTTCTCTGATGAAGGGTGGCAGGACGACGGCGCCTTCCCACTCTCCGTTGACGGGCCCTCTGGTCGGCCAGAGTGTACGCCTGCTCATACGCTTGCGCACCCAAGACATCATCATCGCCCCCACCAAACTCGTCTAGCGGTGCTCCTCCTCCTCCGTCGTCGGGATTCAGGTAGACCCGCTCGTCTCCCGCCTCGTCCATGCTGAGCTCAAACCACTCTTGCCCGTATCCAGGCAACCCTGCAACGGCTGGCGATGCCGCAAATAGCTCAAAGACGGATATGATGAGCTCAATGATGGCCGGTATGATGAATCCAAAAAAGGTAAAGACCACAAAGGCCAGCACCAGCGGCAAAAGGATGGTGGGAATCGTGGCCCAGAAGCAAAACACTTGGCGTTGCATCTGTGTGTCGGTGACGTCCTTGAAGGACTCTAGCGTCGCACGCATGTAGTCCTCCAGTCCAGGCCACCACGATCCAATGCACGTAGAAACAATCTGGAGTGCAAAGTCGCAGAATCCGGATCCCAGGGTCCAGACTCCCAAGAACAGCAAATTTTGGATGCCGTCCGAGACACCCACGTCCTTGCAGTTGATCACGTCAATGTGCTGGTCCAGGCTTGCTGGACACAGCTCTCCGTTGATTAGGTACTCTGGTATAATCATGTTGGGCGACCCCGGTCCACTGTAGCAGTCGGTAATGTACTTGTCTGCCAGGGCCACAAACTCATCCATGATGCACTCGGGCAGCGCCGGAAAGGCGATCGGCACGGGCCAGATGGGCACGCTCAGTCCACCACCCAGCGGAAAGCTGGGTGTCATGAACCAGCATTGTGGCGAGTAGTGCCAGGCCACCGCGGGCACTGCCACCACAAACAGGATAAAGGTGAGTGCTGGCAGCGCGGCGGGGAACAGGTAGGCCGTGAGGAAAAAGAGGATGATTCCCACGACAATGACGCGCCCCAGGGCTGCCTCCAGTCCGATTCCGATACTGCAGTTCAAGCTCTCTGGAAACTCGCAGCGGAACGCAAACGTGGCCCAGTAGGCAAACCCGACGTCGGGGTAGTCGCTCACGCTGAGGTTGGGGTTCTGGAACCATGCGCGAATGTCGTCAAACAGTTGCTCCAGATCTTGTGACAGCGTTGGGGTGTTGAAGATCTCCTCAAACCAGCAGACCACCTGGTCAATCAAATTGAATCCACCGGGTCCCACAGGCACTGCCGCGTTGCGTCTGTATACTCTGCGGTCCACGTACTGCTTGGGCTCGCGTTCGGGAACCTTGATGCGGGGTCGGATCCAAGCCTGCGAGTCGCTCGGTTCCGTCATCTCTAGGCGCCACCTGTTTTCGTGAGAAAAGAATCCGCCCTTGCGGAACGGCGACGTATTGTTGAGGTACGTAGAGAGCCGGTTGTACTCGTGCCTGCGCGAAAAGTCCACGTTGGGCATAAAGCCGTTCAGACAATAGTCAATGCTGTTGAGAGTCACTGCAGCCGCGCGGTCCGCAATCACGCAGTTGCAGTTAAAGATGAATCGCTTGCGCGACTCTTCGCTCAGCACGTTGGGGTACACCATGTCGTAGAGGCGCATGGCCACGCGCTTTGGCTTTTCCCAGTTGGCAACCTTTTCGGGTGTCCACTTGGGCGTCCAGCGTGCAATAAAGGCCTCCTTGATGGCGGCCATCTTGAGGTCGGCGTTCCAAAAGCTAAAGTTTTCGCTCCTCCAGTGCTCCCGCTGGTAGGCAATGGTGCGGCTCACGTGCTCTGCCAGCGGGCCAAAGAGTCCCTGCTGCTCCACGGGCGTCTTCCACCACCACGTGTAGAGCGGAGAGTTGTACCACATGTTCATGAGCACCTTTTTCTTCTCGGCCTTGGCCTTTCCGTAGCGCCTCCAGTACACGTCTGCGCGCTCCTGGCGCTTGTCGTTGATGGTGTTGAGGATGCCGCGTTCCCACACGTCCGTCATGGCCTTTCCAATGACGCGCGTGGCATCCACAGTCTCGCTGACCAGCTTGCGGTAGGGCTGGTGATACACGACGCCGCTCAGGCTCTTGACAGAGTATGCCAAATCATTCACGGCGTCCTTGGTGGACGGAAAGTTCCAGTTGCCCGACTTGACCGTGGTGGAGGCGCGCTCCAGAATGTAGTTGTAGTATCCCGTTTGCCACTTGAACCACACCTGATCGGCCTTGACCATGGCCTCAAAGACGGGGCTGGTGCGCTTGATGTTCTTCTTGGTCACCATCAGGTTGCGCACAAAGGCGCGCCTCTTTTTCAACCGGTCGTCAAAGCGAGGCCAGTGCTGCTGAAAGTTCTCGGCGCGCTCCTGATGCCGCTTGGTGTACGTCTCGTGCTCGTGGTACATGTTCTGCCTCATCTTGCTCATAATGTTTTCCAGCATGGTGTAGGGCGCGTTGGTCTTGTACATGAAATTCTTGGGGATCTCGTCGGCCACATCGTGAAGGCGCTCGCCCTGCACGCGCTTGTCCACGCAGTCCACCCACTGGTTCTTGGCCGTGTCTGGGACGCTCTCCCACGACACGCCTCCGCACTGCCCAATGGCGTGGTCGCAGACGCTCGTGTCATCAAACATCTCGGCCACATAGGTCGTGAGCTCTGCCGTGGTCATGGGCTCCTCGCGCGTGTGAATCACTCCTCCGCGCGCCGCATCGTACGTGCAATGCTCTGGCATGTGAAAGTTGCGGCACGAGCACGCAATGGGGTCGTCGTAGCAGTCGCTCGTATCAAAGTCGTAGAGCGCCGCCACGGCTGCCTCAAAGATGTTTCCGCTGTTGGAAAGTCCCAGGTTGCGCGCGTCCTTTGGCGGGTGGCTCTTTTTCAGCTCTACGACGCGCGCTCTAAACTGAGCACGGCTCTCGCGAATCACGGGTCCGATGGGGCGCTGCGACAAGTCGCGCGATGCCGGAATCATAATGGGCTGCGTAAAGATGGCAATAAAGGCCCCAATCACGTCAAAGAAGCGCCCAATGGCCAGCAAGAAGGAACAGAGCGGCAGCGGGTTGTCTGGGTAGGTGCACCCATTGCATCCACATGCAGGCCACATGTTGCCTCCACCCACTTGGCACCCGGGATCAATGCACAAGTCGGCTTGGCCCTGGACGGTACACGCCTCCTCAGCTCCAAACCCGCCTCCAATGCACGTATTGTAGTCTGCGTCTGGGTCTCCGCTGTTGAGTGCCGCAATACAATTTTGCACGCTTCCCGTGGTACGCGGGCAATGAGCGCCACACGAGTTGGCAATGTCACTGCATGCCGTGTCTACGTCTGGACACGGGTAGCACAACAGGGCGCGCTGAATGTGCGTCACCGTTCCGTTTTGTGCCGGATCAAAGTAGTCGTGGCACTCGCATCCAGCGGCAAAGTTGAACAGTGACAGGATAAAGATGAGCAGGGCGCTGATGAATCGCATGACGCCTCCCAAGATCTGCCACAGGATACTAAACAGAATGATGAGCGGCCTAAAGACCACACCCACGACACCCAAGATGCACTGCAGGTAGCGCAGCAGGGCAATGATGACCCCATCAATAGACCCTTGGTAAGGCGCAGCCAAAAAGGGGTCCGTGTCGGGGTGAGACGCACAGCTGGGCAGCGTGTCGGGCCGGCAGGCGGTTCGCACCACACAGGAACCGCCTTGTCCAGCGGGTCCGGTCGGCGACTGGCACAGCGGCATAAAGAGGGGATGCTGGGCGCTGGGCACCGTCAGGAAGCAACAGGGGGTGCCCGTTTCTACCGTGCATCCTCCGGCGGTGTGCACGTACAGCCTGTTTGTGGCGTCTCCGGGATAGTTGGGGCTCAGATCCCAGCAGAGGCAGCGATCATTCAGATCGTCTGCGTCGTCAATACACTGAGAGGGCGACTCTCCAAACTCTATGCACGGGCAGATGGTGGTGCATGCCACATCACTGTCTCCAATCAACAAGTCAATGGGAAACGAGAGCAGTGCCGTCAGAATGGCTCCCAGTGGATTGGGCGCCACGCCAAAGGCAGTTCCGGGTCCGGCTCCGCAGTTTCCTCCCACGCACGACGGGGGCTCGTCGGTAAACTGGCGGATGAATCCCTCAATGAACGAGATGATGCGAAACACGGCCTCAAAGACCCAACGCACGGCGCCTCCGAGAAACTCTTGGCCCTCTCCGAGGCATCCAATCGGCAGCAGAAAGACGCTGTTGACAAAGCACATGAGGTTTCCGGCGGCAATGCACAGCGAGTCTGCAATGGGCCCCAGAAAGCTAAAGATCCAGCTCTCCTCAATCGTGTCAAAGACGCAACCCAGGTTGGGATCGCACGGCTTCCAGTAGCAAAGGAGGGGGAACTTGCGAATGAGGTCGGTAACCACAAAGAGCACGCTCTGCACAATGTTGCTCAGCGAGGGTAGGATTCCTGTGCTTGCTCCGCACCAGCAGTCTCCCCACGTTCCGCCCAACAGAGCGAAAAAGTCTGAAAGCAGCAGGTCCAGCAGCGAGAAGAACTCGCACGTGCACTTGGCAATCAGTCCCTCTTGCGGATCCGTGAGGGCCATGATAAAGGGCCTCAGCTTGCCACAGGTAAAGGTTCCGCAACCGCACGCGGGGGGTCCTGCCGCTACGGTGCAGGCGGCGGATCCCGTCTCGTCGCAAAACATGTAGTTGGTCCAAAACTCGGGGTACCCGGGGTCCCAGCTCTGCCACAGGGCGGCAAAGAAGCGGCTCAGAAACATGCTCAGATCGTTGATGGCGATTCCAGCCTTGACCAGCGGGCAGCAAAAGTCCACATCGGGGCAGTTGGGTGACGCGGGGTCACAGCTGACGGGCATGGCCGGGTCGGCACGCGCTGGAAGCAGCGTATTCAGGATTTGGCACGCGCACGGGATGATTCCTCCCTGGCCTTGGTCCTTTCCGCAGGTCATCTGGCACGCAGAGTCGCGCACGGGCAACAGCGACGAAAATACCGTGTCCCACTGCTTGACAAAGCCAATCTCGTCCAGCGTTCCAGGGCATCCGGCCGTCGTGTCTAGCCTAAAGTAGCAAAAGGATTGCGGCGTGACGCTAATGGTGGCCAGGGCAATGATGGTCTGCAGCACCCAGCGCACAATCTCCACAATGGTGACGACCAGGGCCTGCGCGGCACAGCACGGATCAAAGTTGACGCTCTCGGTGAATCCGGGAATAAACTGCAGCGGGAAGATACCGCGCACCAGCACGCACAGACACTCTACCAGTTCCAGGGTAATGTCAAACAGGGTGCTCACATCCTCAAAGAACATGTTGTTGACAAAGTACGAGTAGGGAGGCGACTGTCCGGCACCCAGCGCCAGTGAGTTGATACTGTTGACAATCACTTGGAAGATGCACGCCAGCAGCTCTCCGGCGCGCTGAATGGAGCAGCAGAGGTCCTCGCGCGGGTTGTCGGGCAGCACCGGAATCACCAGGTTGATGAATTCGCACGCGCAGCGCAGCGGGGCCACCAGCTTCAATATAAAGGATACCACGTCGCTCTCAAAGCAGTCCTGGCCCACGTCGCAAAACTCGCCCGTAAAGTAGGGAAAGTCCTGCGTGACGCCGAGAGACGCCCAGCGAGAGGCCTCGCCCTGAGCGATACCGTTAAAGAAGCGCCCAGTAAAGTTGAGCACGTGAATGATAAAGTCCAACAGCGTCCGAATGATGCAGCACAAATCAAAGCAGGGCGGGATGGGATCCGTACACGACGCAAGTGGGGGCTGTGTGGGCTCTAGCGTGAGGCGCGAGTCTTGCTCATGCGCAGAAGACGACGTTCCGTTCTCGTTGGAACCAGAAGCAGAGCCAGAAGGCATCCACGGCATGTCTGGCGGTCCACAATCACTAAAGTCATAGTCTCCGCGATGCTTGTTGTAAGCCCACTTGTGCGGGTTGGTTATGCGCAGCTCTCGGTCCTCGCGGCGTCTCTCTTCACACGAGCGCTTCTTGGTCCACCGCTCCATGAGCTCGGCCTTTTTGAGATCCACAAAGCGATCTACGCTGCCCAGATCGGGAAACGCCAGCTTGGAGGGCCCGTCTTTGGGGTTGAGCTCCTTGACGTTGACCCAGAGCATCTTGCCCAACTTGAAGGGATCCGTGGTGTGGTTGGTGTAGCGGATGAGGGGCGTCACGCGCATCGTCGCCGAGCTGGGGTCGCGTCCCATGGCCTCCATGCCAATCTTCCACGGCGAGTAGATCTCTCCCGTCACGGGGTCAAACATGCGCCGCTTCTTGCGCGCGCCCGGGTTTTCCACAAAGCCGCCCACCTGGCACGAGGGGCAGGGAATGGGTGGCACTGGGAATCCCTTGTTGAGCAACAGACACAGGCAGTTGATTACGCTCGTGGGCGACGTGGTGTCTACCAGCTCGGTGTTGATTTGAATGAAAAAGTCCAGTGCTTCGGATGTGCGCGAGACAAAGTTGGGCACGCTCGGCAGGCGGATCAGAAAGTAGGGTAGCGTGGCCAGTCCCACCACGACGCGCCACAAAAAGTCAATCATGCACAGCAGGTACTTGACCACGCCCACAATCAGGTCCTTGAGACACGTTCCCACTTCGGGGATCAGGGTAAACACTTGCAGCGCGCAGTCTGCAATGACCACCAGGTCGTCCTTGAGCAGCGTGGTCCACGGGTTCTCATCCACAAAGAGAAAGAAAATGTCAGAGCCGCTGGCCAGGTAGAGCGTAAACTCAAAGAACCCGGCCATCAGGTTGACCGCCAGGCCAAGGACCGCTTCAAAGATGCAGCAAAAGTCCAGCCCGGTGAGCAGTTCCTGCGCTCCCTGGGAAAAGCAAGCCGTGTCCATGTTGCTTGGGTCACAGATGGTTCGTGTGATAAAGATGCAGATGCACTCTGAGAGGCGCTTCTTGCCAAAGACTGGGTTGGGGTTGCCATTGGGCAGACTCTCAATGCTAGTGTCCAGAAAGTAGTTGCTAATGGTAAAGATGGTCGGGTTGGGCGCGCTGGGCACCGGAACGTCTGCAAAGGCCGTCGGCGGCGCAATCAGATTGAGCCATTCTATAAAGTCTGGCTTGATGACCTCCTCCCAAAAGGGATCGGACGGATAGAGCACCACCTTGTCAATGTTGATCAGGATGCGCAGAATGTTGTCGGCCCCGTTGAGCAGGATGCACGCCAGCGAGTCCAGCACGCAAAGGTAGTTTTCAAAGATAAAGTCAAAGGGGATAAACATGTCCCAGAAGCGCTGGATGGCGTTCTCGTAACTGCGCACCAGGCACGACACGGCGCTGCATAGTGAGTCTGCCGCGCGCCGAAAGTCTGGCCTGGGAAAGGGCACGGGCCCCGGTGGGTTGGTAATGGCTTGGAGAATGTTGAGCGTGAGCAGCAGAAACTCGCTCAGCAGCGCAGAGGCCGCGTCAATCAGGTTGCTGATAAAACACCAGGTCTGCAGGTCGGCCCACTGCTCACTGAAAAAGACAGTGATCCAGAGGATTGGGATGGGAATGGGCGGCGGCAGGATGGGAATGACGCGCAGAATGTCTCCCAGGTCTGTGCATCCGCACGTGTAGAGATCTATCCACGAGTTCCAAAAGGTAATCCAGGTGTTGCATATGTTGGTAAAGTCCACCTGTTCCGTGATAAAGTTCCCATTGGCCACGTAGCCCGCTATAAAGTCTTGCGTGACTGCAAATAGAAAGGCGCCAAGGTTGACCAGCATGTCCTTGACGCCGCATTCAAAGGCCGTTGGAAATATCGCTTCCCGAAAGAGGCCAAAGAACCACCAGTTGACGGCGTTCCACCAGCAGATCAGGGGGTTGTACACCAGGCGCAACAGGTTGACAAAGTCGCGCACCGTGTCCCGCCACACGGGGTAGATCTTGGTGCGCAGGCCAAACTCAGCTTCCTCAATGATGCGGTCGTGGTAGTTGACCCACGGGATCATGATGGCCGTCACGGCAAGGGCCACAATGAGAAAGGGAAGCGACGAAAAGACAAGTCCGACCCAGCTGAGGAGAACCACAAAAAAGGAAATGATTCTCAGCACAAAGGCACCAACGGCGGCCAAAAAACCGATGATGCCACCCACGAGTCCAGGTAGGGCCATTGTCGTCGGGTGTGCGTGTGTGCGTGTTTCAAAAAACAAAGAGGGGTAGGATCAAGTCATGTACAGCGATAAAGTTGTACACACGAATCAGTTCCCCCTGGAAAAAAAAAGCACAGTGTGTAGCTGATGTGCCCCGGGAGTAGGCAAATCAACGAATCTGAGATTAGCTCTCCCCACATATATACGAAACTGCTTAATATCAGATTACCAACTCAAGTTTGGTACATGGACCTGTAAAGGGAAAAGAAAAATGTCTCGCACACAGACCATGACACAGGAAGGATACCCGCTCTCTCAGCGCCAATCGTTCCAGGCGTTGGCATCTGACTGGCACGATTACCTGGATGTAGGGAACGATCCCGTTGAGGAACCTAGGCAGACTGTGGTTGTACGCGCTCCGCGGAGGGACCCCACTCGGCGCCACTTTATCGGGGGTACCATCTTTATCATCTTTAGCGCTCTGGTGTTTTTCTACTGGGCCGGGTTCCCACTCAACAACACAGTCTACGAGCACGGGTACCCTTCGCTGGCGTCCGAGTTGCCTGGGCCATTCAAGAGCTCGCGCTATCACTATGAGTGGTGGTTGGTGTGGATCTTGTCGCTCAACGCGCTGCTGCCGTTGCTGCTTGCCTTTTCACTGACAGACAATCGCGTGGAAGAGTATGCTCGGCTCCATGGATTTTTGGCCGCTCTGTTGCTAGTGGCCAACGGTATTGTGGGGATCCTGCTGCTCATCTCATGGTGTATCCGATGCAACACAGTGTACTCTGCGGCATCTACGTGGTGCAACGACTACAGGTACTGTTGCGCGCAGTTTGGAAACGGGATTCAAGAGACAATTGATCGCTGTCCAAACACGACGCCCTGCTCACCGGATGTGATGACCAACGAGCTGAGTGTCAACGGGGAGTATGTGCACCACATGGTGTTCTCGCTGGTGTTTTTCCTGATGGCCCTGGCGCACCTGGGAGTCAAGGACAGTCTCTCCAAGTTTGGCGTCTTTACCAACAGAGACATAGAGTAACACGTGCGCGCGCACACGTGAGTAGTAGTAAAAAAGAGAGTATGTTTACTGATACAGCTTTAGCACCATACTCGTTTCTTGTCTGCAAAACGGACACGACCCCTTGTTGTTTGTCCACTCCGAAAGGCACCCAAAGCAGAAATAGGCATGCCCGCACGGAACGCATGCTGCGTCAGTGCCGTTCTCCAAGCAGATGGCACATTCGCCGGGGCGGTCGCGAACCCGCTGCTTGATAGAGAGCGCTAGCTCTTCTTGGTTCACAAAATCAGCACCGTGTCGCTGTACCAACACTTCCTCTGCTTTGCGCTTTGCTTCTCTTTCCAACTCGCGCAAACGACGAGCTTCATTGAGTTTGCTGTCTTCTCTTACACGCCGGTTAGATGCACAACCGCTCTTGGATTTGGCAACAATGCTCGCTTCTGGAAGGATGGGCTGTTTTGCGCCATGTACCTTGATCTGATGCTGCACACAGGTCTTTTCTAGTTTGTACTTTCGGTTGCAATTTGCGTGTGGGCACAAAAAGAACTGACGACGGTCCATATCACACACACACACACACACACACCCCTCCACTCGCCGCGTTTACAGACCAGCAAAAAATGAGAGAGAGAGAGAGAGAGAGAGCGCGCGCGTGTGTGTCCGAATTTGCCCCTTTCCAACAAAAAGGGGACACAAATTTGTGTGTGTCTCTCTCTCTCAAACCAAGCACCCTCAAAGGGTCTGTTTACACACACAATGGCTTCTGATGGCAAGAAGAAGCGTACCGGGGACACGCTGGAACCGTTCCGCTCCGAGCTGGAGACCAGTGACGCCGATATTCTAGAGGACTGGTTCCAGGAGACCCACGTCAACATGAAGGAGGGTGGCTACGAAGACGTTCGCATGGCCATGGTAGACGCGTTGGACGACATTGTGGAGGACCAAGGAGGGGAAGACGCGGTCAACGCTGTGCTGTGGAAGCTCTGCCCCGACCGCGACTGTGTTGCGTGCATTGCGGGAGAAATTGATCCTGATGAGCTAGAGGAGGGGTTTGTCTATGGTGCCGATGTGCACGTCCCCAGGATCGGCGGTCAGGCAGTGGGGCAGTTTTGTGCCGTCCATTTGCTACAGGGTGGGTTTGAGGTGGCGGATGCCTACCAAAACATCATGGACCAAGCAGAAAATGATTACTTTAGGTGGCTTCTTGCTACTGCTACTGCCGAGGACTCTGCAGAGCCCAAGAAGCGCAAGACCGAGACAGCAGAGGAGGAAAACTGAAAAGTCGGACAGTGTGTCCGAAAATTAAAAATCAGACATGCAGCCCCCCGTCTCAGCCTCTCTCTCAATTCACCGCGACGTAGAGGGGTGGGTTTTTCACAGCTGAACAGCAAGACATCCAATAATGGCCCGCACAAAGCAAACTGCCAAGAAAAGGCCCTCGCATGGAGTGAAAGCCCCGCGCAAGGCCATTGCCGCCAAGAAGAACGGAATCAACGGACTCCACAAGAAGCGCCGTTTCAAGCCGGGGACGGTGGCGCTGCGGGAGATCAGAAGGTACCAGAAAAGCACCCAGCTTTTGCTGCGCAAGGCCCCGTTCCAGCGCCTGGTGCGCGAGATTTGTCAGGACTTTGGCCCGAACGTGGGGGAGCAGTACCGCTGGCAGTCTTCCGCCGTGGCGGCCCTCCAGGAAGCCGCCGAGGCCTACCTGGTCAAGCTTTTTGAGGACACCAACCTGTGCACCATCCACGCCAAGAGGGTGACCATTCTGCCCAAGGACATGCAGCTTGCCCGGAGGATCCGCAAGGAGCGCACCTAGAGAAGCGCAAGGAAGAAGAGAGTAGTAAAAAAACATGTCTCTCTCTCTTTTAGTTGTCGCAGAACAAGAGAACCTGTGTATATCAGAGCGCGCGCGTCTTTTATTTCCCTAGAGTGCTACACGCCCCAAGGTGTAAAGGGAACCCCCTCGTCATGTTTGATCCCCTACCAACCAATGTGGACCGGGGCAAGTACTACTTGACTAGGGCACGCACCATCATGTGGGCGTTCTTCTGGATCTTTGTGGTGCTGCTGATCATCTTTCGCTTCTACTCGCCCTCGGCGCACACCTTTACGCACACGTACCAAACGAGCGTGCCCCCGGGAACACTGTCTTCCCAGCGCTGGAAGTGGGACTTTTGGGCCGAGTCCCTCTATGTGCTGGCGTGGCTCGTCCCCGCCACGCTGGCCTTTATGATTGACGCCCGCCTGAGTCGCTGGAGGCGCGTCTTTCATCTGTTGGTGCTCATCCTGCTCTTTATCTGGTTTGTGGTGCAGATGGCGTGGGGCATTGCAGACTGGGCCAACGCCAACAAGACAGACATGAGCAACTATGACAACCACTTTAACGACGAACGCTGGTGCTGTATATACTACAACTTGCCGGGCGCGCCTTGCACCAACACGGCCGCCTGTTCGCCAGCAGTGGGAGCTGGGGACTTGAAGCCCAACGGGGTGGCACTGTACCGCTTTTGGTTCAACATTGTGCTGATTGTCATGGTGGTGGTGGACTTTGCGCTCACGCTGACTGTGTGGATCAACGCAGCGCGCATACTGACGCGGTTGCCTGAAGGAACCGACCCCAGCATGGAGCAACAGTTGTTGCCTATGGCAAACAACGCGCAACACCAAGGATACAGTGGGAGAGCAAAAAGGGACCGTGGAAGACGCTAAGACGTCAAGAGATTAAACACCACACAGTATAAATGAGTTGTTGAGCCACCGATTTATTACTTTTAGCACGCGCTCCTCCTCCCTCTTTTTTTTAACACATATACACACCCACAACAAGAGCGAATATGGAGGGTGATGGTGTTCGCGAGACGCTTCGTGCGTTTGCCGCGCACACCAAGCACAAGGAGCATCAGCTAGAAGATGCCCTTGGTATTACGGATCTGATCAAAAAGTACATTACCGTTCACCTGGGAGCGCTGCCCATCACGGTGGACCAGGTCTATCCTTATGTTGCGGATGACTACGAAGAAGTGGCCATGCGCACGCACACTCCTCGCATCACCGCGTACGCTGTCGCGCGCGCCCTGGATCCAGAGACGTTTGTTTTCGTCATGAAGAACGGGGCCACTCCCAGTGTAGAAGTGGAGGGGAACCCAAGCCATCAGGAGCAAGAGGCACTCTTCCAGCAGTTTCGCGATACGCTGTTTCCCCTGCCCGCCAACGCAGAGGTATGGGAGTACAGCGCGCGTCCCAACAGGTGGAAGGAGAGGGGGTACTTTTTTGCCGCCATTTCTTCCTATCACAAGGGCAACTTTCGCGCTCTGCTGCGCGCAGTGCATGATGATGGTGTCCCCAAGGAAGAGTGCGACAGCCACGAGCATTCGCGTGAACTGGAGCGCATCTACTCGGTGGTGAGAGGCTACAAGATTGTTCCAGAGTGCGACGACGCCACCGCCGTGGCTGCAGAGATTGGATCCATGATTGCAGAGTTCCACTTTGAACCCGCGCTCTTGGAAGACCTCTTTGGCCTAGAGAGCGAGACACCTGACCTTTCTGATCCAACTGGCGAGGATGGTGGTACAGAGATGGAGGTCTATCACCTTTCAAAGCCAGAGGCCTCGGTTCGGGTCGCTGCAGATGCGGGCCCTGCGAGCGGGCAGGGTGGGGGAGGGTGGAGTGTGGTGGACAAGCACTTTAGACAGCTTCCCGTTGTCTTGGCCTACAAGGAGGCAGCCGGGCTGAACCGGATCTTTTCCACGCGCAAGACAGTCAAGCAGATGCTTCTCGGGGCGGCCATCACCACCACCGCTGATGTGGGGCCCGAACTGGAAGCGGTGCTGGGATCTAGGCAAAAGACACTCAAGGTGGCGCTTCAGGCAACGTACAGTCCCCAGGACTGGTCTGCTCTGATTGCTGCCGTGGACCATCTGGAGGGTGTCATCCAAGAGGAGAACCTCACCGAGGACACCAAGACACAGCTCGCCGCGCTGGCCATCCTGTTGGAGGAAGCTGCCCCTAGTGCGGGAAAAGCAGAGCAGCCCATGCGTGACGTTCTCAAGGCTGCGCTCACGTTGCACGGGGCCAAGGATCAGGGAGACGCCGTTGCGCGTTGGAACGCCGTCTGGCCAGACGCTCCTTTGGAGGGGTCGGCACTGCGCGCTTACAAGCGCTACGTCAAAAAGTACCCGTCGCTGGATGAGGGTATTGTGCCTGTGGTGCTTGATCTGTAAAAGAAGAAACGTCTACCATAAAACAAGGAATGTGTGTCTGATATTTTTAGCTTCTCTCTCTCAAACATGTCGTCTTATGAAGATATTCCAAGCCTCGGGGAAGAGGGAGAAGAGGAAGAACAAGACGCAGAAGCGTTGGCTGCCTCGTGGGCGCTGGAAGACGCAGATATCCAGAAAGGAAAGGTCTTGCGCACGTTGAACCGCACCCGCCGCACTCATAGTGCAGCCAACCTCAAGCTGTCGCAGCTCGCAGACGAGGCTGAAATGATGAAGGAGAGCATCCAAGCGCAAGAAAACCACATCATCCAGCTAGACGCAGAGCTGGGTGAGGGACGGCAGCGCGTGTTGACCAAGAGACGCGAGATCAACGGTCTAAAGATCCAGCTGCAGAACCAGAGGGATGAGTACAACGCGACCCATCGTCTGCTGCAGCTAGAGTTGAGCGGGATGCAGCGACTGCCTCGCTGGTGGATCCTTGTGATGATCATGCACGTTGCTCTTGCTTACTCGTTCATACGGGGGACGCGCCTGGTCTCGGGGATAGCACACTTTGTCATGTTTATGACACACTTTAGGAGCATCTACGTCAAGACGGGGAGCGTGCCCTCTATCATTTCACTGGGGCTCTTTTGTCTAGAGGTTGTTTGGATTGCGAGAACACTCAATTAAAAAACAGATTTTTACTGGGGAACCTCCTCTTCTATTTTGCTGCTGCACGGAACGGTATTTTGTTCCAAGAACTCCCTCTTTTCTTCTTCCGTAAGACGGAACTGTTGAGGATCTATGTCCATTACAAGTTCCAGGTCTTCCACCGTGTGTGTGCGCGGTTCCAACGCACAGTGCGCATTTCCCGGTACGCCCATCTCTTCCAGTGCCAGCTGCATGCAGTACGCCGCGTCCCCTGTAAACTCCCGGTACATGGCGCGTTCTGTAAATGGATCTATCCAGTCTATAAAGACGGTCTCATGTCGCTTGACGACTCTCCAGTGGTCGCGCGGACACGACACAGAGTGCTCCTGAAGCTCAACGTCGGCCTCGCGCGTAGACCCGCTCTTGGTGGGGTTTGCCATCATGTAGATCTGGTCCTGGTCTGGATTGTACACACCGCACAACTGGTAGAGCAGCACGGCTTGCTTTTGCCCTGGAGCTTTGGGCAACCTGTCCATGTGAAGGTGGTGCATGCACATGCACTTGGGAATACCCGATGCATCGGGGGTACTCATGTGGTTCCAGAACGCCGCACGCAGCACCCGAGCCGTGCTCTTGGCAATGTCAAGGCCGCAGTTGATCCGGTGGCTTGTGGTGTTGTGTTGCTCAGCCCAAAGTTCGTAGGGTCCTTGTTTCAACACGAGCGGGTGAGTGCTCGGTAGACCCAGTTCGCTCAGAGGCGTCTTTCTGTTTCTGTTCTTGAGGTTGGACACCACATTCTCAAAGACGGGATTGTTCATCAGGTTGGAGGTAAAGGCGTGCAGCGCCTTGGCCGAAGAGGCCCCCAGAGACAGGTCTTGGGCAACATTGTAGAACCACACGACCTTGGAAATATACAGGAGCGCCACGCACGTTATGCACAGTAGCGCAAGGGTGGACCCAATGTACCAGACCGTTTGTAGAAACCCAGTACTCTGTCTTGCGCTGCCCCCGCCCCCGCCCCCGCCAAATGGGTGGTTGCGCGAGGGTACTCTTTCCCATGTTGTTGAAACGGGAGGTGGTACGCGGCTCATGGATGGATTGTGACGAGATCGCTTGCGCCGACGTTCAGGAGATCTTGCGCCTGTCGTTCTATCTGAGTAGCCCTGATTGCTTCTTGACCTGTCTTCTTCTTCTTCAAAGGAACCACCACCGCTCTCTTCTTCCGAGTCGTCTGCAAAGGGGTCTGCTCCAACGGGGTGTTTGGTGGGCTCCTTTGCTACTGGAAAAGTGGCTTGTCTCTCAGGGGGTAGTGTCTCACTACCCAGTTCTGTTGTCACTGTGATCCCACCACCCAATCCCGCGGGAACCGTCACGGGCGTAGACGCAAAGTTGCTGGCGTCCTTGAGCTGTTCTTTGCTGAGGTGAGACTCAAATGGATTCCCTGCGTCTTCATCGCCCTCCATGTGCACGTGCGTGCGCGCGCACGCGGTACTGATGATCAGGTGCCGCAGCAGAACAGAAAAGTACACTGAGTTTTTTACTGTACCATTTACGTTTTTCAGAAAACAGGGAGAGAGGGGGCCTGTTGTGGCAAATGAAGACGACAAAGATTGAATCGCGGTTTCCAAACTGGATCCTGACACTGAGTAACGTGGGTGCGTTTGTGGCAGCGTACTATTGTTTTTGGGGATGGCGTCTTCCAGTCCTAGGGATCATTCTAGTGTTGTCGGGGGCGGGCAGTGTGCTTTTTCATTCATGTGAACAACACAAGCACCCCGCGCTTCCTGGGCTATGGCATGTCACTGCAACCCAAGAGTCGTTTTATCTGACTTTGGATCGCATAGCTGCCGTAGCGGCAGGACTTTACGTCTGGTATTTGACAGATGCGACATTCCTCTTGAAGAATCCGCTTGTCTGGGCCGCACTGGGGTGCAACATAGTATCCGAGCTTCATTTTCTGGGATTGGTTCGGTCTCCAGCGTGGGACGCAAACTGGTATCCGGTCTTGCATTCTGCGTGGCATGTCTTGGTGTTTACGATTCCAATCCAACTCTTGAACGGATAAAGAAAAAAAGTAAAACTCTGAATTGTGCGTCACCATTTCTTTCATTCCAAATACGCGGCAGGGGGGCTCATGTCGGGGTTTCAGTGGAGCATCCTAACGGTGGAAGTGACCATCGGGGAGCTTAAAAAGAAGCAAAAGGAGCCTCCCACAAAAGGTGCTGCTGGCGGTGCTGACGTGGCAAAAGCAAAAGCAAAAGCAACAAAACGCGCTCGTTCTCCTGCAGGGGTTACCGGGCCACCTCCTTTTGGCGGGGATGGAAGGAGAAGGAAGAAAAAGCCACGCAAACAATCACGTCACATGCAGTGGCGGGCCGGTCAGAGCTACAAGTTGATCCGGGAAGGCACGCCCATCACAGAGGACCAGATTGACACGCTCACAGACAACGAGGAGCTCGCCGAGGACATGTTCTTTATCTTTAAGCACCGCGACGAGTACATGGACCGCAACGAGACGACGCCCCAGTACGAAGCGGTCTTTCTGTGTGCACCGACGGGGACCGAGGACCCCGTGAAGGCCTGGAACCGCGACAAAGTTGCCCTCAGTGACGGTCAACTTCCTGAAAACTACCGTTACACCCGCACGCAGAAACGTCATCTGGACAAGGCGTACACCAAATCCGAGAGAAAGGACCGTTCTCGCATGTGGGAGATTCTGGGGGACGGGACTCCATACTGGGTGGACCGTTACGTGCATCGGGTAAAGAATGAGAGGGCAGTCAAGCAGCGTCATGAGGAAAAGAAGCGCCGTCAACGCCAGGCTCAGCGACGCGCAACTAGAGTCAAGTAAAAAAAAAAGAAGCTTTAGTTTTTCTTTCTTTTCTTTTTGGCCCCCCGAAACACGTCTGCCAACGCTTGAACCTTTTCCTGAACAAGCGGAAAGTGTTTGTCACAAAACCGGCGCGTACTGTTGCAGTTGATAAGGCACACGGGACACTCAATAACGTTTTTGTCGCACGCTGGTGTATCACACCCCTCTCCATCTGCAGCGTACCCACATTCGTGTTTCGTTTCCAACTCGGGGGCATTATCGCGTTCGCGTGCTAACGCATACGAACTCATTGCGCACAGGTAATGGACGGGCAGGTTGTCGCATGGGCACTGAATCCGGCATTTTGCGCAAAAAGGACCCTCGTCACATACCACACAGTCAACCTTGTCAAGGACCTTGTTATCGCAGTACAAACACTCCATTTCCGAGAGACCCCTTTCTTTTTGGGAAAGTGTCTGAAGTTTAGATTATTGTCCCAACTTTTGCTTGGCAAAGGGGGGCTCTTTTCGTGCAAAAGTATGAGTGGTGCTTGTCCCAGTGTCGTCGTAAACAATTACGACACATGGGACGTGCGCAAAGCGACGACCAACAAGCTGGTTAAGAATGGCACGTGGAAACGTGGACCCGTCTGTGCCACCATCCTTTCCCGAGACTGGGTCAGTACACTTACCAAGGAACACGCGGCCATTCTGGGGGAAATCGGCTCCAAAGCCCCCGCTCTCGCCCCCGTAGAAGAAGAAGAAGAAGAAGAAGAAGAAGAAGAGTTTGAGGAGGAGGAGGAGGAGGAAGAGGTCGTGCTGGAGCAAGGCAACCTAGGCGACGCAGAGTCCCTTGCAGACGAGGACATTGAGGCTTTGTTTGATTCGTCCGGTGATGGCGAGGAGGAGGAGGAACCAGAGCAGCACCCTAAAAAGGGAAAAGAGCCAATGGCCAAGAACCGCACCTCCTACTTGACCAACCCCGTGGGCACCAACGCCACAAAATACAACAAGCGGCGCGTGGCCAAGAAGAAGCACGCCAACTCTATCAAGCGCGTCTTGAATGGCAAGAACTATGGCTCCAATCAATTGGCCCAGCTGCTCAACCCCAGGGCCAAGAAGAAGAGGAAGAAGAAGCAAGACGCCTACGTGCCTCCGCTGGTGCAAGAGTGGTACGACGAGCTGGACGGGAACGGCAAGTCTGGAAGTGTGGGGCTCGTTCCACAGCCCTGGCTCAAGGCGTACACGACAGGTGGTCGTGTGTGGAACGTGCAAAAGGCCATTGCAACTCCAGAGGGACAGACAGTGATTCACTTTGTTCGCTGGCTAAACAAAAAGAAGAAGAGGCGCCGCAAAGAGGAAGACGCGCACAGTGAGTAAAAAGCCCACACTTTGCCCACCACCACCACCACCACCACCACCATTTTTTGTGCCGTTTCTCCTCCCCATCCATTTGCGCGTAGAGGGGCGCTTGCTAAAAAGATGGAAAAGCACAAACCAGAAGGCATGCACGACCGTGTCTGGCAAGGCGGGGTAACCATTGAACCAGAGGATCCGTGTTACAGTCGTGTGCTACAACGGTTAAGTGCGGCCAAGCAAGCCAAGCGAAAGCTGTCTCGCACGCGTGTTGCGCACCTCTGTCACAAAAACAAGTGTCATCCAGAGAACGAGTCCGATCTCATCCGCCAAGGCCTGCTAAAAGGCCCGCCACTCACCAAGAACGTGTATCTGTGCGACATGGGTGCCGTTCACGTGTGTACGGCTCGTAGTTGTGAGCTGTACGGCAACAGCTTTAGTCAAGTATGTCACATCTCGGGCCTGCAGACGGGTAACATCTACAGCAGCTACTCTAGTGATGATTCGCGTACTTGGTACTCTCGCCCCGAGTATGAGAACCGCGGTAGCAGCAAAAAGACTGCTGTTTTCGTTCAGGAATCCTTTGTAACGGGCTCCATAGACCGCCGGCGCCTCCTGAGCCAGTCTGGGTCCATGATTAGCGCCATGCGTACGCAGCGCAAACAAGCCGCCAAGAGACAGCGCCAGCGCGTTACGTCTATGCCAGAACAAGCGCTACCTCCTACCAACATTGGTAATACTGCTGTCGCGGAACAACCCAAGCCAGCGCCTCTGCCTTCTGGAAAGGCATACAAGCGCATCAAGCGTACCACGTACAACAAGCCGATCCCCATGAGCACCGTAAAGCTGCGCGCGGAAAAGATGGTCCGTCTGCTGCTCTTTTCGTCGTGCAGGCAGAATCTCAACCAAAAGATGCAAGCAAAGCACGAAAAGGAAGCTTGCGACGCACGCGACACCTACATCAAGGGATGTATGGAGGACGGGCAGTTTGGGTTTGCCACTGACATTTACCGCTTGATGGCAGACAAGCTGTCTGCGCCCCTGCCTCTGGACATTTTTGTCTTTGACGAATCGCTGTTTAACTATTACGTGGACGTCATTTGTCAGGTGTGGAGGCTGGTCACAAAGTACTATGTGCACCCAAAACACAAGCAGTACGACGAGGATACGGGGGAGGAGATCTTTCGCAAGGTCAATGTGGATCACGTGTGTATAGGAGTGCTCTACAGCATGAGGCTGGGGTGGAAGTTTAACAAGACCTTTCTGTTGCCGCAGGACAACTTTCTCTTTTGCCACCTGCCGCGCATTAACGACCTGACCGAGTTTGACGGCATCAGCAAGCCCGCGTGCACCAGCGGATCGTCCATCTTGAAAACGACGTACGAGAACGCCGTCAACCAGAGCGTGCCGCTGTCAGAGCTGACACTCAAGGTGGAGCACCTCAAGGAAACGATGCGCTACGAGAATGGAAAAGAAGTGGACACGCTGCCCAAGGTGTTTTTGTGCAAGAGTCGCAAAGTAAAGTGACCGTTGATAGAGGGGTTGCGTGTGAATGTTGAACCCCCAGAAAATCGTTTACATGGGCATGGGGCTGGACCTAGGAACGGTCCAAAAGTTTCGCGAATGCCCTGAGGTTATCGCTATTGATCCCCTCATTGCCTATGATTGGGTGTGCAACAGCCCCATGACCAAAGCATTTGCGTGGTTGTCGGAGCTCTTTAAGCTTCATCCCAATTACAGCCTGGGGGGAAAGACTGTTTTGTGGGATGAAGCGACACGCTCACTGCGTTTCCGGATTATATGCAAGGGGCATACAATTTCAATGACCCTGCTGCTCTACGGTATTGACGAGTTTGTCAAGTTTGCACCTGAAGACGCCAAGGATTTCGCGCGCGGCTGGGACATGTTTATCAACATTGGATGCGGTATTGTGTTGAAGCCAGAGACCAAGGCGTGGTTTTTGGACAACGTTCTCCCACCGACAACGGACGCGCACGGTATGTTTGGTGATCACGACCTCCGTACGTACGGTGTCAGCGTCAGTGAAGGGGGTACGTGCGAAGAGGAATGGGTGGTACGCGTGGGATTTAACGAAAGTGACCCTCGGAGAACCTATCTGCTGGTGTCGGACATGACGAAAATCTTTGGAAAAGGACAGGACAAAGAGTAGTGTAAGTAAACATGTCTTTTATACAGTCTTGTTGCGCGGAACGGATTCATTCCACATTTCGTAGCACCGAGCCACCATGAGGATTGTCGTAAATATGCTCGTTGCAACAAAGATTGGCAGCGCGCGTCTCCACTCTGCATTCACTTCAGCGTTTGTGAAAGCGCTGGGTGCCTGCATGCCCACTGCTGCGAGGTTCGTGACCGATACAAAAGACGCCCCAAGCAACGCGGTATAAACAAGCGCTCCAAATAAAACCAAACACAGACCCTTGTCCATTTGTAAAGTAGAAGAGTGCTTTTTACTACTACTCTATGCAGTTGTGCTCCCCCGCGTGTTCCAAGGAACAAAAACGCACAGCACAATCTCCACACTTGTAGATGATTTCTCCCTCGTCAAAGGGCGCGCGGCACGTGATGCAACTGGCCATGAAACTGCGCTTTCCGCCAGGGGGTGGGTCGTCGTTGTTACCGCGATCCCTCTTTTCCCAGTCGTCTCCCTTGCTCTCTGGAGGGACAAAGGGGGTGCCTTCACCCCGCCTTGCCTTGCGACCCCCTCGTTGCCCTTCTTCTTCTTCTTCTTCTTCTTCTTCTTGTGGGAAAGGAGCAAGAGGAGGAGGCTGAAAGAACTCTTCTGGGTACGCGTCCCCATAGTTGACCATGATCCACTCCCCCGCTCTGATGGGCTTGACGGCCTGCAAGTTGATGAACCGGAACACTGGGTGAGGCATGGGCTCTTGAGAAGGGCCCACAGCAAAGCTCGCGTTCTCGTCCCCATCTTGAAGGACTGTGTTGGCCCAGCGCCCCTTTTCAGAGAGTGCGAAAAAGATTTCCCCATCAATGATCCAATCCTCTCCCGGAGTGGGGTCGGGCTCTCCCTTGAGCCTCAAGCTCAGTGCGTAGCGCCTTCCGTAACGCCCCAGCTCGTATCCACGGAGCAACGCCGTGTTGGGGTCCTGGCTGCACTTGACACCACCATAGAGGCAGATGGTCTCCCCCACAACATAGTCCTTTTCGGCAACCAGACCAAACCCAATGTTCTCCTGCACCGCAATGTTGGGACCGTAGACCAGGTTGCACACCTCTACGAGCAATTCTTTGTGACGCTGGCGCTCCAAGTCACGCCTTTGAGACACCACAAACAACGGGATCATCTCTATGCCCGTTTTGAGGTCATATGACAGCCTCTCGTAATCCAGGTCGGGGCTCTCGTAGGGCCCCACGTTGAACCGGACTGCAAGATTAAGCAGAGTAAAGTGCGCATCCCGGGCGTCCCTGTCGCCCCCATCTAGATCCAGAGTCGCGAGCAGTTGGACAAACTGTACGATAGAGAGCGCGCGCGAGTTGATCCGTGCCATGTAAGCGGGGCCCTCTTCGTTGGGAGACTCTGGGTACACAAAGTCAAAGTCCTCATCATTCAGCACAGGAGGAGGGCCCAGGTCCATCTTCTGGTGTGTGTCTTGCGGACCTGATATAAAAGAGAAACGCGGCACAATCTTAATTTATAGGAGCACCCGCCCGTTTCAAAAAGCCACCCCACAAAATGAGAAAATCCATCGCTCATGCACATCCCGCTAAAAGCAAAGTGTGCATAAGGGATTTTTGTGTTGCGCCCTCAAAAAAGGATGGAGTGAATTCTCAACGCGGAAGGACCGATTAGTGCACTATATTACGCTAAACGGTCCTTCCTCGTAGAGAATTCACCTCATCCTTTTTGGTCAGCGGGCCCAATTTCCCCTCATTTTCAGACACTTTTCCCCATCCAAAAACCAAAGTTCGGACACAAAAACAAACAAGCGTGATAGCGTTAACAAAGCTCGTCTATATAGAGTATCTAGCTCACGCAACACTCTTACATTGTGAACAAAGCGCGCACACACACACACACACCCACTATGAGCTCAAAGTGCGCGAATTACTCGTGCACCAAGCACATCAAGGACGAGAACGAGTGCTTTGCGTGCTCGTTGTGCAAGGTTCAGTACTGCAGTGAGGAGTGCGGTTACTCGGCATGGATCAGTCACGCTTGCCCCAACACACGCAGCGTTCCCACAAACAAGAATGAGAACATCTGGGTTCCTTACCACTACGAGGACATGCTGCCCGAGAGCGAGGTGGAAAAGCTCGCGCCCACGGATCCCGTTTTTGCCTCCTACTCGGTGCAGCACCGCAACGCCAACGGCACCGTTCGCCAGCGCATTGAGCCTTCGTTGCTGGGGGCGCCCGCCGTCGGGTTTACCGAGAAGGGAGACTTTCTGGGCCGCGGCGCAGCACCCGACATGGGTCCTGGGGGTCTTCCCGAGACCTACTCCATCACCGTTTCCACGGGCTCTAAGCCCAGCAACATCACCAGTGAGGTGACAGTGGGGGGTGCGACCCAGTCTGACATGATCTACCTGCGCAACACCAACAACGATGCTGCCGCACAGCTGGCGGGCAAGGGCGTCAGGGGACTCTTTAGGGGCGGCGGCTTTAGGCGTCGCGTTACCAAGCGTTCGCAAAAGTGGGTCTTTTGGCCCGCCCCTGCTGACGTGGACAACGCCGGCCTGGCAGTCAACACAAACGGAGACTACATCAGCGTCACGCTCACGGCGGGCTCCAAGAGCATCACGGTGGACGGCTACTACGACTTCAACATGCAGCGTGGTGCCATGTCTAGGAGCGTCAAGAAGGTCTTTGACCTGCAGCTCAAGACCAAGTTCAAGCGCAGCGCCGCGGGCAAGGGCATCAACATCAGCACCAAGGATGTCCAAGTGATTCGCGCCCGCGATCTGCTCGGTAACCAGGTGGCGCTTGCCTTTTTGCTCAACCCGGGAAGTCGTCAGGCCAACCTGGTGGACATTGAGTTTATGGCCGACCAGAGGCAGATTCGTGGCGGCGGGGGTAGCACCTCCTCCCAAGACTCCAACTACTCTTACTACAACAAGGGCGGCAAGAAGGGACGCTGGAGTCGCTCCAAGAACAACATCCCCGGCGTGGGAGAAGATGCAGACCACGTCGTCTTTACGAGCGACATCTTTTGCGACACCAAGGATGTCAGCCGGATGATGGGACTCGCTCTGGCGCTGGAGCTCACGGCAGCCTCGGACCGCAGGGACCTCAGCGAGCTCTTTGGGGGAGGCAGTCCCCAAGAGCAAAAAGGACTCGCCAAGATGGAAAACTACGCACAGATCATTTCTCGCCACGTGCGCTGGATGGACAGCCAGAACCCCGAGACAGTTGCGGCGCGAGATGTCCCCAGCGAGGTGAACAACGCCGTCGTGGGATCCCTGGAACTCCTCATGTACGACGCGGTGGGACGCGGACTCACGTCAAGCGCCAAGTGGAAGGACAAGCTGGAGCGCATTCCAGACCTGGACGAGAGAGAAGAGTTTGCCTCCACCCGTGCCGAGGAGCTGGCTATGCGCATCGCCAAGGCGCGGGGAGCCACTGGCCTCAAGAAGCTCGCCCTCAAGGTGGTCAAGAGTGTCACCCTTCGCCAACTGGAAGCGCTAAAGAAGGCCATCAACAAGATGTCTGAGGTGGACGGACGCGAGTACAAAGAGGCACTGGACTGGATCAAGAAGGGGCGCAGCCCAAACTTTACACAGGGAGAGTCTAGCAACTAGCTTTCTGTTGCACGCCCCATACGTAAAAAGTAAAAAAAATACACAAGACGTCATTCATTCATTTGCCCTTTCTTATGTAAGCGTAGGGCTTGTCCTTGTCTCTGATGAGGCTGTTTCTCCGATCCTCCAGGTACGCTTTGCCACAGTTCTTGCACAGTCTGCACCCGTGGTGTTTTCCCTCTAGACGACAAGTGTACCACCGCTCCTTGGTCCCATGCCCCGTGCACGTCTTTTTGATCTTTGAAAAGTTGCGCATCCCAATAACGCTGCGTCGCTTCTGGTACGCGGCCTCTGAGCGCCAAAATGGACCTGGGCAAGCAATCCGGTCTCCTTTGTCGTTTACGTAGAACGCTGGCTCACCCGTGTTGCGCTTCACCTTTGCCCCTGGTGCTGCGGGCGCAACTCTCAACTTTCTCTTTTTCTTTTTTGTGGGCTGCTCCTGCTTCTCTGTTGGAGAGGATCTCCATCGTTTTGATCCGCACGCCGTCTTGTCCTGTTCCATGATAAACTCGTACAGCTCCACCTTGCCCACGGCGCCGCGCAGCACGTGCGTGAGCACAGGGTCTTTTTCAGACACACGCGCGGCCAGAATGGTAAGCAAGGACCCAATGTTGGCGATTGCGTCCTCGTGGGTATCGGAGCGCAGCAAGCGATCCGTGGCAGTGGTGACTTGGTCCAGAAGATTCACGGGGCCAGGTTGCATGTTTATCATTTAAGAGACCCTTTATCACTCGCAAAGTGTAACGAGGGGTGTGTCCGAATTTCGGAGATTGAATGAATGAATGATGTTTTTTACTCGTTAGGCTTCTTGCTGTACTGCTCTCCCTGGTCCTTGATGAGGGCGCTATTTCTGTCGCGCATGTAGGTCTTGCCACAGCAGGAGCACAATCGGGTACCGTGATGCTCGCCCTCCAATTTGCACACGTACCAGCGGCCCTTGTCCTGCCCGGCCCCGGTGCACGCCGTCTTGAGCTTGTCCAGCTTGAACGTGCGCATGCCCATCACTGCGCGGCGGCGCGTCCACTCTGGAGTGCTGCGCCAAAACGCCCCAGGGCACGGGATACCAGCAGGGGCCTCCTCCCCGTCCTTGACCTTGGGGTGGAACACGGCAGGCTCTCCAGAGTTCCTCTTGCCCTTTTTGGTCGCCGATCCGCTCGCCTTTTTCCTCTTCTTGTTCCCCGCCCTCTTCCTCTTGGGCTTCCTGGCGGCAGGGACGGGCTCCCCAGCGTCGTCGGGGACCTCCAGGTCCATCTCCAGGGGGTCAGGAGGAGGAGGCAAATACTCCAGCCCCTCGCCCTTTTCCGACCCGTTCCGAGTTTTGCCCCAATCACGCCCCAGCCCTGCGCGGGCCCCGTGAACACCATCCATCGCGCTAGGGACGTTGGAAATGGGCTCGGGAGACGCGTTGAGGGGATCAAAAGGCCCAGCAATCAGCTCGGGGACCGTGGGAAGAGGAAACAACTCGTTTGCCTTTTCCTGGATCGCTCCCAGCGTCTCCAGCAACGTCAGCTGTCCCAAAGACCCCTGGAGAGGGTACCCAAGCACGGTATCGTGCTCTGCAGCGTAGGTGTTGAGCTTGAAAAGCAAGTCGGTGGCAGAAGCCATGACGTCGCTCGCCGAAACACTCGGGACCGCCAGATCAAAAGGAAAGATGAGAGGCTCTTGCTCTCCCAGGGGGTCAAAACACCCCAGAAACGGGTCCTCGCTGTCGTTGAAAAGGTCCATAACAAAGATCAAATTCGGACACAAGACCCTCTGCGTGGTCCAAAGTTGGGGAGCGCGGCGGTCGGAAATTTCTGTGTCCGAATTTCACCAGGCTGAAAATTCAGACACTTTTTCTCTGAAAATTCGGACACACTTTCCGAAATTTCGGACACGCTCTGCAAGTGGGCCTAACTCAACTTTGTGGTGCAAAGGGGGTCTCTTGAACGACAACAAATCGCGTTCGGTACCCTTTTGAGATGATGATGAGTGAGATTGGAGCAGGTCCCGGCTGGGGCGCGTTTGCGGGCATACCGCCCGTGGAGGCTTTTACCGCGGCACCATCTATGTTGCCGACCTCAAGGGCAAAAAAGACCAATCCGTGCGACACGGTGACGTTCCACGACGAGGTGATTGCCAGTATGGTGGAGCACGTGTTCCTGGTGTGGGGCCAGGACGCCCTGGAGAGCGTCACTCGTTGTTCGCTGCTCAAGCACGGCTACAGAGACTATGCTCGCTTTCATCACGACAAGCCGTACCGCGTAGTAGTCTTTGACTCTGACGTGGGGACACCGCTCCAGAAGCGGCTCTACGGAGGGCGCCCCATCCTGGTGTACAACCTGGTGCACGCTCTGCGGCCAGACACACCCGTCTGGGTCAAGATGCGCCTTCCACTCTACTTTGCGCTCCAGCGCAAGGCCTATGCGTCTGAGAAACGCGCCATGCAGCTCCTTGTGGTCCCTGTGGTCTTCAACTCCCCCTACATGGTGAATGCGCAGCTGGCCAGAGAGTGTGAGGATCAGGTGATCTTTCTCAACACGCAGAGCACCATGTCTCCGCTCTACACGCTGTTGAGCGGGGCAAAAAGCGTATCGTTTCAGGACTACGAGGGTGTTCTCAAGGAGTTTGTAAAGGGCGCCAAGGCGAGTCTATGCGCTGGGTGCCTTTCTGTGGATGTGCCCAGCGCCAAGGCCGAGACCAAGAGACACGTCTACAAGTGCTACGAGCTCCCGGTACCCGAGAACGCGGACCTGGCACAACTGGCCGTCTCTAGGGGGCACTGGGTATGTGACGCGTGTTATGCAAACGGCAAAGGCACCACCGACTTGCAGTGTGTATCACCTATGCACACGGAACACAAGGCCATGATCTACCGCAAGAGGGTCCGCTGGGAAGAGCAGCAGCCCGAGCCCGATCCGAGTCCCGTCGCCATTGGTGAGGATGACGAAAAGACGCGCGTATCTTGCACGCTTGCGTCTCCGGAAGCCACGCCCATCCAAGCGATGTCATGGGTACCCTTAAACAACAAGGCCCATAGGAAGCGCCGCCGTGTGGGGTACCAGTGGACGGGAGCCGGAAGTGATGACGAAGAAGAAGAAGAAGAAGAAGAGGAGAGCAGATCTCCCAAAAAGATAAAATAGAGAGAGAGAGTGCTACTACTCTAGCTGTATTGTTTGTACACATGAGACCATTTGCCCGCACGTGTCTTGCGCCAAAAAGGTGCGCTCCACAATTTCTCCCTCCACTCGCATCTTGTGCACCCGCGCCTGCCACGGGTCCCCACCGCTCACGGTGCGCTGCCCCGCAAAGTAAAAGATGCGACTCTGCTCTCCGGGCAGGGGGTCCGTACTCATGCTAAAGTAGTCTCCCCAGCGAAAGGAAGGAATGACGGCCACCTCTCCCGGAGACACAATGGTCTCGTCGCGCATCATTCCAAGTGGGTCGTCTGCCACGCGCGTCGTCATGACCATGGAAGGCCAGGTGCTCGCGCTAGAGAGCGCATACCCAACGGCAATGGTGCCGTTCCCGTCCATGCCGGCCGTCCCCATGAACCGGTGCTGAGAGTCTTGGTTGATCTCTCCCTCTTGGTAAAGGGTAAAGAGCGGATCCAGCGACGGAGACGGCTTCATAAAACGCAGCTCAAACCATCGCACGCGAGCATTGTCTACTCCGTTTGCGTGAGACACAAAGGCTCCCACGAGCGACTCTTGGTTGTCGCAGTCAGGCAAGTAGCGATATGCGGCCCGGTGCATGACCACCTCGCGCAGCGGATCCAACTCTTGGGGCGTGGGTGTTGGCACACACTCGTCCGAGGACGTACAGGAGCCCGGGTCGCTGTCAAAGTCTGAAACCGGTACGCTGTAGCGCACATTGACATAGGACGTCGTGTTAAAGTCAATGTTGCTCCAATGCTCAACCTCTAGAAAGTCAAGTATGGGAGAGCCGCTCCCATCGTGCAGTTCCTCGTCCTTGTGTCTCATAAAGACGGCGCCGATACCGGGCGTGCCGCTGCTCTCGGTGGCTGCCGGTGCCAGGGGACCATTCTCAATGGTGACGGGCGTCCAGGCCTGGAATCCAAAACCAGCAAGGGGGCCGTTAAAGGGCGCGGCGCAAAACATGGGCACCGTAGGCGATCCAGCGAGAGCCGCGAGCCTGTCAATGACACACATGTTTTCGGGATTGGGGTTGCCTCCCGTGGGAGGGATATTGATGGTCAGTGAGTAGACGCGATTCCAGAGACCCAGCTTGGGGTAGTCGGGCAAATCGTCAAACTGAAATTGAATCTCCATGTACGTTCCGAGGGCGTCTCCCGTGTCGCTCACAAACATGCAGAGTGTGTTGTTGGGTGACATCAACTCAAGCAACACCCAGCGGTCCGCATCCTGATCGTACATGACTTGTGGGTCGCCGTTGTTGACCCCGGAACATACCCCCGTGCCTAGCCCGCCCAGGGTAAACGAACCAAGCAACCCAAAGGACTTGTCAAAGACACCCACTGCAGCACCTAGGATAGAATTGACACCCAGCACGATTTGAGATAGGCCCGCGGCAGCCACGGGATCTGGCGGAAGCACGCCCGTGTTTCCAGCCCCTCCGCTGGCAAGGTCCGCGAGGTGCGGGCTGGAAAAGGAAGGAGAGCGCAGCGTGCGCTTCTTCTTCTTCTTCTTCTCTGTCTTTTTGGGGTTCTCGTGGTTGCGAGCACCCTGCCGCGGGTTGACCTCCTGGGTCTCTTCATGTACCTGGCGCTCGGCTCGCTTGTTGTTGTTGTTGATGTTGGTTGCGATAAACTCAAAGACGTTCTCAATCCCCGAGTTGGTGTCTGGGACCCGACCACCAACGCATGTCCCCGTGTGCGGAGTTCCAGAACTGCCAGAGGTGGCAATGTTTTGTGGAATGACCGTCTTTGGCTTGACCTCTTTCTTGGCCAAGCGAGGGACGCTGCGCGCCACAGTTCCAATCACCACGTCTGAAGAGGTGACCACCGGCGTGGTGCAACCCCCGACTGCCATGGCGTTTCCTAGTGCGGGCACGTCACTCGGCTTGCCCAGCGTAGAGATGACGTCCATGGGGCACGTAATGTTGATGGGGGGCAGCGGAGGGGTCGTGGTGCCTGGAGGAATGGTCGTCCCATTGCCCGCGGTTGTTGTTACTGGCATTGTTGTGCCGGTCCCTGTGGTTGTGTTTCCGGGTACAGTGGTGGTGGTGGTGGGCGGACCAGTCACTGGAGGCGCGGGTGTCACAAGCCCAAGCCGGCGATTCGCTTGGAGTGTGACAGACAGCGCAATGGCGGCCAAAACGGCACCAATCATCAGAAATAGAATGGCCCACAATCCGCATTGATAGCGCCAGCGTGCATCCAGCTGATCTTGCGCAAGGCGAAATTCACGAGCGTCGCCTCTGTTGTTGTTGCGTCGGCGTCTCATCACTTTTTCACTTTACAGACAGACACCTCATTTGGGGGGTTTTCGTTTGCACACGTGAGAGGCCGTGTATATATCTGCTGCTGCTGCAAAGGAAACTAGAAATGACAGAGGCACGCGCAACAACAAATACAACGCAAAGACTGATTTAGAGAAGCCTTCTTTTTTTTACTGAGTTTCACACACACACACACACACGCACACATGAAGGGGGGTGGTATTGCATACTGGTTGTTTGTTGGATACGCGACTGCTGTCGTCATTTGTGCGTATGTCCTTTTCATTATCACTTCTACAAATACCAACACCAGCAGCGTGGACGGTGTCGTGTACCCCAACGACTGTGAGTTTGTTCCTTATTGGCGATGCAAGCTAGACAATTTCAACGCAAACGTCAGTCGCATGCTAAGATGGTTTACTGAGGTGTTCCTACGGTTACGGATGATTATGAGCCCACTTACGGGCGAGTTTGGGTTTGAAGAGCTGTTCAATACAGACAAATAACGTTTGGGTATTCATTTTTTTCACAAATTCTCTCTAAACGCGTAGTTGGCTTCTCCCAATCGCATGAGTATGTCTAGGTTTCTTTCGCGTTCCTCTTTCTTGACATCCACCCTGATCACTTCGTCGTCGTCGTCTCGCATTTCCATAGCACGGGGTCCAGCAAACGAGTATTCCGTGTCGCCATAGTACCGTTCAACCTTGGGCTTTTTCAGCCCGAGTTTGCGGCTCCACTTACTCCAACCGCCCGCCTCCTTGTTGATAAGCATCACCGCTACAACCACAACAATGCCCACAGCGCATGCCATGAGTCCCAGTGTCACCACGTACCAGGGGGCTTCGTATGGCCTGCCTGGCTCGGTTTGCATCGGCACTGGTTCGTAGAGCGGTGCTTGCCAGTTGGTGTGATCTGTGCCAGCGGACGCAGATGCATCCATGCGCAACACATTGACTACGACGTTGTCCTTTGAAGCGCCAACAACAACAGCAGGCCGACCCTCGTCCTTGGGGAGCCCACGGCGCCCAAAGTGCTTCAGACTCGTGTCTTGCTCTAGGCTCGTGTCGTGTTCAGACTCGTCCTCTGCAGCGGCACCACCACCACTTGCGGTGGGCACGTGTTGTTGTTGTTGTTGGGGGGGAGGAGGAGGGATCCTGTCAAACTGGGTGTAGACCATCACATAGGCCTCTCGTGTAGTGTCTAGTCCACCAAACTTGGCCGGGTTGATAAAGACAGACATGTCGCTGCTTCGTATCCGAATGACGTTGGAAATCTCCTCTGGTGTAGGATAGCGCTCCCCGGGCTTCAAAGGCGGGGGGTAGATGCGTTTGTGCATCACGTTCCTTCCCACACACGTTCCATCGTCGCGATTGATGCGCGGCTTATCCGAGGTGGAAGACGTTGCGCTGCACCAATCAATGCGAGCAATATGGGGATTGTGGCCCGCATGACCCGACATGTCTAGACGAAGATGAATCCAGCCCGGTTCTTGCTCTGTCTTGACATGGGAGAGCGTGACGCGAACACCCCGGGCAAGCGTGAATGCGTCCAGCACAATCAAGACAAGTAGCGCTAAAAGTGCACGACCAATCATAGCACCATTACCACCCTTTCTTTGTGTCAGAGTACTCAAAGCTAGAGAGAACAAGAGGCGCATTTTAGTTTTGTACCCCCAAGACACACAAAGTGGTATGCTTGTTTGTTTTTTTTTTACATGGCGTCCAGCTCGGTTTGTGCTGCTTCGGCGAGCTCCTCCCATTCCGCCTTGCGCTTTGCAATCCTGCTCCGATTGGCCATCCCCTCGGCCACCGTTTTGATGTCCTCCAGCTTGGATTTGCCCTTCTTCTTGGTTCTGTAGCCACCGCTCTGAACCTTTGCGAGCAGCTTCTTGCGCCCACCAGGCACCAGCAGTCGGGCCACCAGACGCGCCCTGTAGATGGCGTTGCCCACAATCAGAAACTCGGCCACCTCTTTGCACCAGGCCGGGTTGCTGATCTCCTCAAACTCGGGGTTCTGTGCGTCTGGGAAACTCTGAATGTAGTAGGCCACATCTGGGTCGTCCGGGTACGCAGCAGCAGTAGCCAGCAGTCCCCCGTAGAGCGCGTCGGGGTCCACGTCGTGCTCGTACTCCTGGACGTCGTACGTCTCGCGCTTGGTGGGAGCCCTCTCTGGGATGGGCGTGTACCCTGCACGCATAGGACTGTAGCGGACGCGCCCCGCGCTCGTCTTGATCCGGTCAGAGAGCGTGCGCCTGCCCTCGCGGCTTGGAACAGGAGGAGCATTTTTGGGGCGCCCTCTCTCCTTTCTGAGGGCACGGGCCTCCTTCTTGCGGTCCATGCGATCCAGCTTGGCCTGATCGTCGTCTGCCTTGCGACGCGCACGCCTAGCTCCCTCCTCTTTGCGCGCACCGCGCCTGCCACGCTTCTCCTTTTTGCGCTTGGACTCGGCCGCCTTGCCCCGAGCAGTGTCACGGTCCTTGCGGGCACGCTCTGCGCGACGCTCCCTGAAACGACGACCCGTGCCGGTCTTGGCCTTGGCGGCTCCCCTGTCTGCCTTGCGAGCTTCCACCTCCTTTTTTGCTGCCCGAACCTTTTGACGCTGTTCGCGCTTGCCAAACTGCTTCTCTTCACGGCGGGCCTTGCCGGCCTCGCGCTCGCGTCTGCCCTGCTTCTTGCGCCTGCGGTCGCGCCTTTTGGTCCTGCGCTTGCGCCTATACCTTCTGCGGGCGCCCCTCGCCACAGGAGCAGAGAGCAGCAGCTCAATCTGATCGCGGTGCAGCGCGTCAAGATCTCTGTAGAGTGGGTCGTCTCCGTGGTACTCGTCTTCCAAGTTCTGCAGCATGTCGCGACACCGATCCATATGCGTGTAGAACGCGTCCACCTCTTTGTCTTCCACCATGGGGTCGTGGGCAATCTGAGCCGCGTAGGCTTGGTCGCGGTCCAGGCGGCCTTTGGCCAGCATCACCAGGGTAGAAAGGGGAAAGTTCTCGGCCGCAAGCATGGGGCCCACGCTGTTGGCGTGCGTCACCTCGGAGATCCACTCGTGTGCTTCCTGGGCAGCGTCAGCCAAGTCCTCTCCATTTCCGGGGATATCCCCAATGAAAAAGCGGTGCAGTTCTTGCACGCGAGCAGCGTCATCTGACGAGTAGAGGCCCACAATATGGTGATTGTCGGGCTCGGTCATGTCAAGCAAGACGTCGTGCAGCTCGTCTGCCACATCTTCGGCATCAAACAGTGTGCTGTGCACGTTGTAGCACAGTGCTTTGTGCTCATTGTGAACCAAGTCTTGGCAAGCGGCCGAGCAAAACTTGTGCTTTCCACCACAGCTCATGCAGCTGCGGGTGCACGCACGCCCGCAAGCCATGCATGCTGACATATCTTTTTTTTTTCCTCACACTCTTTCCAAAGATGGGAGTCCAGCGCGACAGATAAGATATAAAGCGCCGCGTTTTTCTGATCAGGGGCTCTCCTAAATCTACAACGCAAAGAGGGGTCTAAAACATGAGCCGCTACTTGTCGCCCAAGCCCGGGGTACGAACGTCGTCCGAGAATCGCGCGCTGTTGAGACGGACACCGCAGGGGACGAGTCGCGCGGAAGGGATTCTCTTGGGGATTATGCTTTTGTTTGTGTTTGTTGTTGGGATAAACTGGTTCGCGCGGATTGCAAGACCGATAATAAATGCCGTGTTTTAGTTTGTCATGTTTGCCCTGATGTACATGGACCCCGGCAACTCCTCCGAACCCACAACGTGGTCGTACATGTAGCTTGTAGGGGCGGTGCCCGGAACGCACAGCGTCCACGTGTAGTGCGTGTCCCCCAGACGACACCTCACTTCAAGCGTCCCCTTGTAAGGTGTGGGTTGATTACGGCACAGCGCAGAGGTGGGGTCCCACTCCATGTGCGAGTTGCCGTTTTCAAAGGCGCACCTGTAACGCCCCTTGTCTGTCGCTTGCGCATCACAACAGTGGCTCACGCGCTCCCCTTGCGCATACCCAGACTCAAAGCAGAGCCTGGGAACAGACGCTCCAAGACCAAGTGAAACGAGAAACAAAAACAAAAAGCCCTTTGACATTTTGGGGTTTACTTAGTACTTTGCAAACCGCAAATACTCTTGGAACGACTGCTTGTCCATGGTCATCGTGATCCCCGTCACGTAGGTCGCGTGGCGCTCCTTCTCCAGGGTCAGTGTCGCTGAGTAGCTCGGAGGCTCCTCTTGGTCGTGCCTGCAAGGGATCGTCGTACAGTGTCCCTTGACTTCCAAGACGTCTTTCCCCTTGTGTTCTTGCAGGAGCTCCTTGAGGGCCTTGGAGTCAAACTCGCACTTCCACAAAAGGGATCCGGAAATGAGCGAGTTTTGGTTGATGCATGTCACGGCAAACATGACACCCATGCCGCGGCGGATCAAACAGATCCGGGTGGTCGGGTGCGTTGTGTTGTAGCGCTTGCCGTGCACCACAATGTTGCCACCGTCATCGGAGCGCGCTCCACAGACAATGATCTGCGTGTGAGAGGTGTACTCGGTGGCGGGGGGAGCTTGGGCCGTGCTGTCTTCCAAGAGGGAGATCTGAAAGAAGCAGCGGTACTGGTCGGGCGTCTCGGGGTAGGGCGCATCGTTATCAGAGATCACGAGACGCTGCTTTTTCAACATGACTCCTAGTTGACAAAAGACCCCTTTGAACTCAAAAGGTGACACACACAAATTTTAGAGTTTTAGTTTGTCGGGGTTTGCTTGGCTTGCGCATTCTTGCCAGCTCAGCCCACAATTGATACACGTAAAGATGTAGATTGGTGGCTCGCTCTGTAGCACCTCTACCTCTTCCGATGACACGTGGCTGCACGTGAGCTGTCTCCTTTCCAACTCTTGTCTCTCCCTGGCGCGCTTGGCTTGGTAAATCTCGTGCATGCTACTCATGTCAAAAACAATAAAGCCCTTCTACTTATCTAAATTTGAGGGCGCCTACTTTTCAGCGTGCGAGCATCATGGTTCGCGCATGCACACAAGTCGTGGGCACCTATGACTTGGGTCCCGTGGTCATGGTCTCCCACTTTGCGTGTGACGCATGGGCCGTGCCTCATTTCATTGTGCCCTTTCTGATTACCGTGTGGACACGCAACTGGTTTGTGGGCGCCTTTTTCGCTGGGTTTGGAGAACAAGTGGAATACTTTGCGCTCTGGGCCTTTCAAAGCTTTGTCATCTTTCTGGGCACCCACGAGGGCACTGATTTCAACCACGACGTGGAGAACTTGGCGGGCAGTCACATTGATGACACCATTTGGATGGGATACCTGGGGGTCTTTTTCGGCTGGGTCTTTTACCAACACTTTGTGTTTCCGGCGCTACTACGCTACAAGGACATTTGGAACGGGCGCGTGCTGCGGGTCCTCTTTTACGCGTTCTTCCTCTTTGTGGTCAACATTACGCTGCCGGCGGCTCTTCACGGAGTTGTTGTTGGAAGCTTCCCTCTCGGCAGGCTCCTTTATCCCATCATTCACGGTGTCTCGTTTTTGCTGACAGTGTGGTGGCAACCGCGCACCCCTTGGAACGGGTACACCAAGTCACAGGCGTGGCAGTTCTGGGGCGGCATGTGGCTCATCTCGGTCATCTACAATGTGCAAAACATCTGGGACTGGTTCTTCTCGTCCCACTTTCAAGTCACCCTGGTCACGGGCATCCTGTTGGTGGCCGTCTTTTTGCCCTGGAGCATCTACAGGTGGCGCTGGCCTCAGAGGCTGCAGCTCTCCTTTCGGTTTCACTGGAGCGGGCCCCTCGTGCTCAAGGACAAGGAAGAGTTTGAGCGAGAGAGGCGCGAGCGAAACGCAAGAGAACGATAAAGAGCAAATCCATGTGTCTGAAATTCATGTTTGTGTCTGAAAAACGCGAGTTTGCACTTTTTCGCTCTTCCAAACCCAGTTTTGTGGGAGGGGCGCATGGAGACCACCATCACCATCAACGGGTGGGACTTTAAAAAGGCAGCACCAAACACCAAGTGTGATTGGGGGCTTCGCAGCGGGCCTGGTGCGTATGACAGCCTGGTTCTTTGCAACAAAAAGGCCGTAGCCGTGGGACCGAGGCCGCCGATCCCGCTTTGTGAGGAACACGCACGTGGCTTGGCAGACAGATTTAGGGAAAATGAGTGAAACAATTCTTTTTTACTCAAGACAGTACCACTCCAAACACGCTCACCACGTGTACCAGGTCCGCTGCCACTGGCCTGTAGCAAATGGTGCTTCCCGCCACCCCGTTGAACGTTGCCGTGGTAAATCCCCCATCAAACGCGGGGCTCAGAGTCCCCGCTTCAAAGGTAATGGTGTGCGCGGCTGCGTCGCGAGCCGTTGCGCAATAGGTAATGTCGGTAAAGCCGGCCGTCTCTAGGTTGTTGGGCAGGGTCATACCCAGCGGAGAGCCGCTCCCGTCCAACGCCTGTCCAAAGGGCGTGTTTCTCAGCGCCCCCGACTGGTTATAGACACGAGTCTGGGACGAAGCTCCTCCGTAACCCAGGGCCACGGCCCCAATGATGATGCCCACAATGGCAGCAATCACAATCAGAGAGATGGTGAAACACGCGCATCCTCCGCACTTGATGGGGCGGTCCAGGTCGCTGTCAAAGGTGTCTGATCCTCCTTCTCCATTCTCCCCAATTTCGGGTCCCAGCAAAAGGGCCTGATCCGCGGTGTTTTTGCCTCTCCTGGCACGTCCTCGCGCCGTTGACGCTGGATTGTGACGTTGGCGTGCTCCGCGCTCCATCTCCCCTTGTACACGGGAGTGTATATAAATAAAAAGTGTGGGTGGCTCACATATATAGTTTCACTTTGGGTAAGCAGCTTTCCTAAACAACTTATATTGGAAATACGGCGCGCCACAAGAGTAGAAAAACGTGTGTGCACCATGAAGCGTGGTGGTGGTGGTGGTGGTGCAGTGGGTCAAACGATACAGGAAGTGGGAAGCGGGCGCTACTGGGAACTCTACCAGATGGGCCGAGTCGTACGCCCTTCCTACAATGTCCCATGCACCGCAGATGAGGTTGCCGCGTCTGTGATTTCCCAGTACGAAGCAGACAGCGACATTTCCGTGGTCAATGTACCACTTTCGTTCCACAGTGTCCCGGCGTGGCCAATGCGGTGGCCCAAATCAGGTGCCGTTGGGGGAGGAGAGGACAAGGAAAGTCTCTTTTTTTTCTACTGTGCTGGGAACGACTGCGGACGAGAGGTGGCCCACATAGAGCGTCCCGCCTATCAAGTGACCCTGCAGCTGATTGTAGGACGCGCGTCGTCGTCACGCAACGTCTGCATAGGTTGGGTCCCACGCTTGCTGTGTGCGGAATGCAGCCCTTTGCGCGGGGACACATCTGCGTTTCCAGTCATTCTCAAAGCCAAGGCCATGATTGCACGTGTCTTTGACCGTGCCCTTGTAAGCTTTAACGACTCTGTCAAACGCAAGCAGTGCTACATTTGCACCGCCAAACTGACGGCACGCGCACCCAGAGGCACCATTCCCCTGTGCGAGGATGTGCAATGCGCCGAAGCGCTCCGGATGATGGGGCGCGGGAGCGTGCTAAAAACCATCTTTGAACCGTCTGCGCACCAGCGCCTGATGAATGCGGTGCAGCACATGAAAGAGTTCAAGGTGGACCTGGTCAGCGGCATGCGGTGGAACATTTGCCACAACGTGCACGGTACGTGTCTTGCGAGAGGAAACCCATCACTGGTGTGCTCTACGTGCAAAAGGGTGGTCTACTGCAGCAAGCGATGCATGACAGTGTCTAGTCTGACACACAGCAAACACTGCGCGCACTACACCCTGGTCTGGAGTATGGAGCGGCTGCTTTTTTGGGGTCCGAATTTCATTCAGCGGCTCTGTCACCTTACTCCACGCACGGATAGGGGCTCTGTTGAACGACTGGAACAACTCATGTCGGTGCCGCACGAAACACTCTACTGCAAGTGTCCTACACCAGACGGGGAAGGTGCCGGTTTTCAAGAGGCGACTTATGCCTACAGCGAACGCAGGGGACGCAGCTATTACGCCTGCGCCAAGGGCAAGGGTGCCGGGTGTGGATTCTTTCGCTGGAAGGAGAGCGTTGTAGACGAGTACGAAGAGGATTCCTTTTGTGTACCAGATGGAGAGGAGGAGGAGGAGGAGGAAGGTGCAGAAGAACAAGAGTATATAAGCTCAGAGTAAAAGTCGGACACATTATCAGAAGAACGCGCGCGGCTAGCGTGTGTCTGAGTTTCTTTTTGTCACCCTTTTTATTATGGAGGGGTCTCCGTTGAGCGACGATCCCACGATCTTTTTCAGTGCCGAAGGTCCCATGGTCTGCTTCACGGCCGTGTCGCACGAGGAAACATTCACCGAGACCATGGGGCTCATTGCCCAGAGAGACACTGTCCTGCAGGGGTGCAACGTTTGCATGCACGTAAACCCCATTGCCGTGGCCGCCGGCAACTCTGGGGTGATTTACACGGCGTTGATTCGCGTCCCGGGCCGGGTGCGCGCCTTTTTGCTCAAGATTGGGAAATTGGGCAGCATTTTTGCGGGAAACATGCTCATATGCGACCCGCTGATGACCGACCAGGCCTTTAGGGTGAACGGGATCCCCTTTAAGGACAACTACTTTACCGTAGACAGTGCAGACGCGCTGTCTGTGTTGCTCAACATGGGCATGACAGACACACAAAAGCAGATCATCCAGCAAGAGATCTTTTTGTCTCCGCCCGGCCGTGGTAGGAGGCGAGCGAGACAACGGCGCGGGCACCGCGCAGACTGGTTGCCCCCTCAACAGCTGCGCAACGATCGCATGGAGCAGCGCTTTTTTAGTGACTTTCTCCAGGGAGCAGACGCACGTGGTAGGGCAGCACCCATTGCGATGCCGACGCCCGATATGATGCGGGGAAGTGGGTTTGTTTTTCACAACCACGAGGGAAGCGTCGTTGGGCAACAACATGTGGGGGGAGCAATGCCCTTTTGGGGCGCAGAAATGGGTCTCATGAATGTGATTGGAGGTGGTGGAGAAAGAGGTGGTGGGCTCACCGAAGCCGAGGCGCTTGCTCTGGGACAACGCATCTCTGAGCAGCACGCGGCTCGCACTCTATCGGCACGCAGAGAGCGCAACGCGCGTGACCCACGTCCCGACGACTTGCCCATAGAATGGGAAAAGATTCTAAAGGACCCCGAGCCCTGCGCTCCCGGGTACCCCGAGTGCAGGGTGTGTCGCGCCCACAAGGCCACCATCCTGTTTCCGCAGTGCGCACACATGGTGCTATGTGATGGTTGTGTGCGCCGCATGTTTACCGACCCCGGGGTGGCCAGCGAGTGCCCATTGTGCCCTGGAGTGCGCAAGACGCAGATCATGAGGCCCACAACAGCAGAAGTAACGGACCCGGAAGAAGAACCCACCACTTCCGCTGTTGTTAAAAAGGCGCGGCCCAGAGACAAGAGCGCAGCAGCGGGCTCAGTCAAGCCGCGCAAAAGAAAGAAGAAGCGGCCAAAAAAGACAAAGTAAAAAACAGTGCACAAATGCGTGTGCGTTCATTCAATCTTTTCGCCCCTTGAAGCAGCACTCCTTGACGTTAGACGGTTTGCTAACGCCTTGTAGACTACGCAGAAAACAAAGTAGAGCCCCGCGCCCAAGAGCGCACCCACGGTCGCGTCTTGTGCGTGGTTGAGTTCCAATTGTAGGCGCGACACGGTCACTGCTCCCACATAAGCCACAATACACGCAATGCGTGCAAATCCTTCAAGTTTTCCCATGGTCTCGCCCTCGTGCTCATGCTGCTCTTTTTGCAGGCTAGTCTTGCGAGATCCCAGCAAATCACGCAAGTTGAGGTGTTCCAACCCGCCCGTGCCCGCTTCCCCTTTCTCCAAGTCATCCGCTGCCTCCCCCTCTTCCTCTTCTTCCTCCTTCTCGCCAGGCGAGCACTGTACGGGAAACATCCACGCCCACAGTTGTCCCGTGTAAAAGAGTCCCATAAACACGGCCACTGTCACGTGTGTGGACGGCCACGATCCAGAGATTTCTCCAAAAAGCGTCTCTGCACCAGCGGCACACTGGGGCCCCGGATGGGGCCGTGGACTCGGAAAGAACCACTTGAGCATCAAGCACGTGTTGAGCACCACGGCGACCAAGAACGCGTACGCGGAGGCTTCTCGCTGTCGTATTGTGAACCAACGCCACCACAGCATGTGACATAGCGCCGAGAACGAGAAGCACAGCACGCTATTGCTCACAATCAGCAGCGCGCCCACGTAAAGTGGGTGGTACTGATCCGTGTTGCTCCAGCACTCTTGTATGGCAAAGTACATGGTAGCGGGTTCTACTGCCACATATATCAAATACCCCGGACTGTTCCGCTTTTCTTTGCGTGTATCTGAGTGACTGCGCTATTTTTCAAGCATTTTCTCACCGACCGCCTAATACAAAGGGCCTCTCGTGCGTGTGCCCCAGAATGCTCTCCGTAGCATCTGGGATGCCCTACACGGGCAGCAGACGCAAGAAAAAGAAGAGGAAGAAGGATCACACAAAGTACAATGTGGTCGTTATCACTACCGATGGTCCGAAGTTTGTTGTGACCTTTTACCGGGAGCTGACCAAGAAAGAAATTGGCAAGAAGCGACTCAGGTCGCTCAAAGGGATCCGCATATGGCACAAAAAGGTGGGCTGGAAAGTATACTGTGCGATGGAAGCGGCCCTTGAGGGCGTCGTGGAAGCGGTGCTGCTCAAGACAAACTGCTTTGAGCGCCCTCTGACCCAGAATGAGTTGAACGAGCTCGGCATCACCAGAGCGGTTGAAAACGAGATGGTGCGCGCCTTTGAACGGCGCTATCCGCCCTTCAATGAGTGGAAAGACAGGTCAAAGGAGGATTTGGCACACGCGGCCGCAATTCAACACACGAGAGCCACCATCGTGGAGCCCGTCGTTCTATCAGAGACGCGTGTTCTTCCGCCTCTTGTTAATGTTGACGATCTTGAGGGCATTAGACGAATAATTGTATCGCGGATCATCAACCCGCGCGTCTCCGCAGACATGAAACAGCGCATGGAAAGTCGCCAAATCGCTCTGTTGGAACGTCGCGCGCTTTACTGTGGCTTGCATCATGGTCCCAAGCAATACACGACAAAACCCGTAGAGCCGCTGGAGCATCCGTTTACCACTCCGCCCAACCACTTCAATTCGCATGTCAAAGTGTGGCACCACGATCTAAAAAGGAAGGACGAAGTGGAATTAGATTTCCTAGAGCACAACGCAAGTGGCCTGTTTGTGGTCATGGAGGGAAAGGCGGCAAACGATCGCGTCAACGGGGGCAAACGTCTCAGAGGAGAAACCGAACGCACCAGGCTCATCCACGAAATTCTACAGTCTTATGGACTGGTGCATGGCAAGGATTATGTTTTGATTGTTGTTTTGGGGGGATATTTTCCCGACAAGCAGCTGGACAGGCTCAAAAAAGCAGATGTTCATGCGGTCATCTGGGAAGAAGACATGGACGACTGCTTTGCGTACTACAAGGTTTACGCCGGGAATTACAAGACGATGCTGCCATTCAGGCCACGCCCCAAGCCTCAGCCGCCAAAGTGGACAACTTCTATCTACAGTGCTTCCATTGGGCTGAGTCGCCCAATCAAGGGGTTTACAAGTCTGACGTGTGTCGGGGAACGCGAGGACGACGACCACGAGAAACCGAGCGCGCCGAGGACAATTGAACACTACTTTGGTCCAGCTGTTCGCGACCGGGAAAAGACAAAAGAAGGCGAGGAGAAATAAGATTTTTGTGCAAGGCCTTGACGCGCGTATATAATGAACCCTTGGCAGCGTAGATACTCATAAGCGCCATGAAACGCGCTCTCGGTGACGGCGAAAAGGATCGCGAGAATCTCCGTATCCTCAAGACCACGCGAGCCGTAGTGGGCGACATAACTCTTGTGTTGCATACGCCCAAGAGACTGAGCCGCAAGCGCAACAAATCCTCAGAGAAGCACGACTCTGGTGTCTTTGGTAGGCGTAAGGCATTCAAGGCCACTGCATGTGACGGGAAACAGCTGAGCAACGACGACGACACCTATGTGGACTATGTGGTGACGTTTGATCCGCCCATACTCTACGAGGACGCGTGCGTGTCTAGCTTGGACGCGCGCTACTCGGGGTCCAAAAACTGCACGGGCAGCATTCACCTCAATCTGGTTCCAGAGGGACCCGTGTCCACTAGGATCCTGAAAGAGGGCGAGCTAGAGTATTTGGTGTACCCCACTCACCAGCTTCAGGTAACAAACGCAACCACGGCGCCCCACAGCAGAGACGAGCGCGTGCTGCGACTGTTCTTTCGGGCCGAAAACAACCTCCTCTACAGCGGAGGCGAGTCTGACATCAAGCTTCAGCCGGCGCTAGACATGGGCGCCCTTGTGTTGGCCCCTGCGTTTGGTCCACGTTTCCGGGGGATTGAGTTTTTCCCGCCCAACATCAACCCCGCCGACCACGGCCTTGATATTGATGCGAGAGACATTCCCCAGCGCACCACCCTCTGGTTTAAGATGCGCGCCGAGGTGAGCGGAAGCAAGTCGTACAAGCTGATGGGCTTTTGGGTTCCTTCCAAAACGTCCAAGGAAGGGCGTGACTGGAGCTACGACAAGCCCGAAAAGTTTAGTCCCTTTCAGCGGACGCGAATGCGCTTTGGTTCCCTGAGCGAGGACGCGTGCATTGCGGGATACCTGACGCAGTATCCGCGCCGCACCTTTACCGAGGTTGGGAGTTGTTCTGTGCCGCTGTCGCTCGGCTATCCGGCCAACTGGGGCGCATCTCCTGACGGACTGGTGACAGACCCCACCATGACGTTGAGCAAGATCCCTGCCAAGTTTCGCGAGCACCTGGCAGCCTATCCCAAGGACGCCAACTTTGATTACACCAAGGGCGTCGTAGAGTTCAAGTGCTCCACCAAGAAGCTGTCGCTGGATGCGTATTTCTTTCCCCAGGTCTACATGGAGATGATGGCCACCAACACGGTGTGGTGTGATCTGGTGCGCTACCGCCGCAGCAGCTGCAAGAACGGGCTCACTGGAAAGTGGGAGTACACGCATGAGTTTAGGGTGTACCGCATCTACAGGCACAAGCCGACCGAAGACCTGCTTGTCAAGTGTCTGAGGCACGCGGCCGCGCACACCAAGACGCTGCAGGACGTGGTACAGGGCAAGGAGTTTCGCATTGTGCGCGAGTTCTTTGAGACGCTGGCTTCCGCGCGCAGCGCATCCGAGTTTACCATGGTCAAGGTGAAGAACGCAAAGACGGGTGAGATTTTGGAGCGCAAGAAGCGCAACTACGAGACCATTACCATCACCTCAAAGCTGGGGGCGGTGCTATCGGATTTGGGGGACGTGCGTGCAAACGTGTCACGCAACGGACTACCACCCACTACGATACCCATTACAAAAAAGGATAGTGTAGGTGGGCTGGATCGCATGTGGATGGATATGGAGGACAGGTGGGACACGATGAAGGATATGTTTCACGACGCGGCAAAGGGGGACGAGACATCGGTAGAGAACAATAGCCGTGCCGAGTTTGTGCACCTCGCATCGCTTCATATTCAAGACTTGGCACGGCTCATTGACATGGCCCTAGAATAACAACCCCTCTTTTTTTTTACTCACTACTTTGTGTCATTCTCTTTCTGTTTTTGCTTCTTGGCAATCTGAAGTTTGCCCGGGCGATTGTCATACGGTCGCGATCTGAGCAGCTTGGCCACACCCCTGTTAAAGTGGCCCGTCCTCACCGGAAAAGTCATGTAGTTCCAGACGAGGTACTTGAAAAAGGGCCACAGCCCCGGGTCCGTTCCCGATCTCCTGCCGACGCGGACAAACGCGCGGCTCGTGTTCATGATGGTTATGGCCGCGTCCATCCCCTTGTCTTGCAGCCACGTTTCAAAGTCTCCTCTCAGATCTTTGAGAGAGATTGCAGTTGTCTCCTCCTTGATGTATGAGAGCTTGCGCTTCTTCATCTTGGATTCCACGCCCCTCTTGGCAGTCACAGCACGGACGCGCATCTCTTCAGTGTAGGCCATGAGCGCGTTGTAGATGATCAGAACCGAATCTGTGTGCTTCCACTGCTTCCCGTTCAGCCGGGGCTTCTCAATGGTGTTCATGCACGCGGGCACCATGTTGAAGCCTTTGCCCGTTGACCTCAGTCGCGCGTACAAGAGGCAGATGTACTTGGCCAGGAACGTGTTTTCAGAGTCAGCAGCTCCGCCCTGGATCGTCTCCAGTGGCAGGCGGGGAAAGGTGCGAGCCATGCGCTCTGCAAACTCCTTGTACGAGACATCTGTTCTGAGGGCGTTCACCAGCGCCACACACATCTCGGGGGACTTGCGCTGAAAGGTCGTGCACCGAGACATGTGCGTAGCCGCCTGGTACCGGTGGTAGAGGGTGTCGCTGTCCTTGCGCCACGCAATGGCTGATCTCACAGCCCGCTCCACTGCCCCGGGCACACAGTTGGGGTCGTCCTTGAGATCGCTGTGGATCAAAGCCACCGTCTGCTCCGCATTGAAGGCGCACCTAACGGACCACGCGTACGTGGCGTAGTAAAACACCTTTTCCCCCAGACCGGGGTAGTTGTCGCGATCCCACTCCAGCCCGGCCAGGCGCGCGAGCTGAACGGCGGATGTGCAGCTCGTGTTGTACGTGTTGTACCGGAACGCTTCCTCTACCATCCGTTTGAGCAACAAGATGTCGTCTGGATGCAGCACCACGGCCTTAAAGGGGAACCAAACCTGGCGTTTGTCCACGGCTTCAGGGGACTTGCGCCTCAACACAAACTTGTCCCACACCAGAAAGCAAAGTCTCTCATCCAAGATCTGTATCTGGGCCATACTTGCGCCCCTCAAGGAGAAAACGAGTTGAAAAAGACCCAGCGTGTAAAAATCAGACACACACCCCTCGTTTTTTGTCCGACTTTTTGACTCTCGGTTTTTCGGACACTTGACACTCGCCTGTCAACTTTGTATCACATGGAGGGTCTCGTTGACGACAACAAGGAGGACCTAGAGGAGGTGGTGGACGATGACGTGGATATGTTTGCTATCCCGGATGACATCTTTGAGGGCGCGCTCAAGACGCTAAGCGGGGACTCTGAGGACGCTGCCCTTGCCCAGCTCAAGAAGCAGCAGGAGCAGGAAGCAGACGTTGTGCCCAGCAAGTGTGAGATTGTCTCTTCGGTGTACGATGCCACCATCACACAGACTGAGGAGGAACGGCACGATATTTTGCGACTTCAGTACGGAGACCTGCCCCCGGAACAGTGGGCGGACCGAGCAGAACAGGAAAAGCACTGGGTTTCCGGCAAGTTGACGCTTCTCCAGTCGTGGGCGCCGCCACTAAAGGACCCCACGCGCTGTCTGATTATCGGGACCAACGGCACGGTGGCCATTGCGCTCAAGGGAATGGACTGGAAGGAGCCCAACAAGAACGCGTATTCGGACCCGCACGACTGGACGACGCTGATGCCCACACCCAAGAAGAAGCCGCCCACTCCGCCCTCGGAAGAACCCCCTTCTAAAGGGCCAAAGGAAGAGACCAAGGAGGACAACGTCGCTCGGCAGCGCCGCGAGTTTGTGGCAAAGCGAAAGGTCATGGTGGAGGAGTCTCACCGCAACGCGCTCCTTGCGTACAAGATGGCCATGGGTGACTTTGAGTGCGAGTCCTTTAAGCGCGCGCTTGACCACGAGCTCAAGACGCGCATCACCACCAAGGCAGAGGCCATGGCCGCGCTCAAGGATGTCATTGACACCTCCAAGATTGACCTGGGTCTGAGGCCGGCGCTGCAAAAGATTGGACCCGTACTCACCAACCGCATCAACAACCTGCCAGAGACGGCCCCCCCGCCCAAGATGGTGATGGCCAAGCGCCCGGGAGGCATGCCCAAGACCTTGTTTTTTGGCTACGAGTTTGCCAAGCTCAACCCGGCAACCAAGTCCTGGGACAGCACGTCGGCCAGAAAGGCGCCCGGGGCAACCGAGTTTCACGTGTTGATGTGCGGCGTGCCCAAGACGATCCACAAGGTCAAAAAGGAGAAGCCTCAGCGCAAGGGCAAGGGCAAAAAGAAGAAGAAGAAGAAGATCAAGGGGCCCAAGTGGAGGGACGTCAACTGCGTCTTTGTGTGCAACAACAACGGCGTGGTCCCTGCTGTCGCCTTTAACGAGACCCACATGGCCGTCCTTTACATGCCCTACGTGTACGCGGACAAGAGCGCCGACGCCACCCAGGCCACCTGGAAGGACAACATGATCTTTGTGGACCTCTTTAAGATCTCAGAGCCCACGCAGCGCCTGGACCGCTTTGGGCTGATCTTTCCCCTGGAGTTTTCCGGCGCCGGCCACGTCCACGTGAGCCTCAGCAGACTGGGCATCTTTACCGTTGGCTTTTCGTGCGGCGCCATTATCTTTGACGTCTTTCGTGGCATCAAGAAGCCTCGCGTCTTTGTGCTCAAGCACGACGAACCCGACGAGAGCGACGGCACAAAGAAGCGCCAGTACCGCGTGACTGTCACTAGCGTGGACGTGGTCCACCCGCAGCACGTGGAGCGCCCGCCCATCAACGAGTCGCGGAAGAACGACAAGTACGACGACTACATCTTTGCACCCGTGGACCTGGACAAGGAGGAGAAGGAAGAAGAGGAGGAGAAGGACATTCCAGAGGTACCTCAGTGGTGCGGACATGTGATGCTGGGCACGCACCGTGGGGAGTGCTTTACTTTTTGTTGGCGCAGCGGCAAGCACGCGCCCGTGGAGATGCTCCCGGGCAACGAGCCGGTGTTTTCCACCCACTATTCCAATGGCCGTCTCATTCTACACGGAGCCAGCAGCATGAGTGGATCCATTAGCAGCGTGGGATCGCACACCAAGATTCCGTTGCGCAGGCCGCTGGCGCTGACCACGTGCGGGTCGCTCATCTTTGTGCTCTCCAAGTACGGACACGTGATTGTGTTTGATTCGTTTGCGCGCCAGTTCTGCAGGCCCTTCAACCCGCCCCCGCAAGGAGCCATGACCTACATGCTCCAGCACGCCTACCAAGGCATCTGGGCCTCTCCCACGCGTGTGGTGGCCGTATACATGAACGGGATCGTGCGCACGATTGAGCTGCCGCCCAAGGAGTTCTGGCCCGAGTTGGAGCGACAAGCAGAGGAGGCAGAGCGCAAGTTCCTGGAGAAGCAAAAGAAGGAACAGCAAGAACTCGCCATGAGAGAGCAAGCGACCGCTACCAAGGAACCTGCACCCAAAGAGGAAGAGGAAGAGACAAAGTAGTAAGAGTAGTAGTAAAAACGCAAACTTATCTACATGCGCTAAACAACCACTGCGCGCTTTTTCGCTAAACAAGCAGAATCGTGTTTGAATAATCAGCCCATAAAAATACAGGTGTGGCGGGGAACTCCTCGCAATAGGGTGGGTTGCGCGCGCATGAGACAGAAATGCAACAGCAAGACTACGACGCTAACGTGATAGCCGAGGTGGCGGGCCGGCTTCACGTGGCCGAGTACTTTGTTCAGGTCGCGCTTCGCTCTTGGGACAGACCCACAAACGCCAATCGCGCGGACCCAGGGACCATTGGGTCTGGTCGGTCATGGTACAATGCCGTGTGGTTTTTTTCCGTTCCCCTTTTGCACAAGATGCCCGGTAACCTGTACCGCGAGGGCAACAGAGAGCGGATCATCAAAAAGCTAGAGAAAAAGGGTCGGTTGGAACAGCCCGACGAGAGCGGGGAGACGCCTCAGCTCAAGCTCTACTACAATGTAGATGACCGCGAAGAGATTGACGGAGACGACAACGGGAGCGTTTGGGGCCTTGTCTTCCAGGGCAATCACCGCATCAACTCGTTTGCCTACAAGGGGTACGCGTGGTTTCCCGTTGGCGTCACCGGGCACAAGGATATTGGCCAGTGGATTAGGCCCCTTACGTTGGAAGGAGGAATTGACGACAGGTCCGTTCCGGGGAACAAAGAGAAGATTTCAGTCAGAAAGATTCCATATTCCACGGCAAGGTGGCACAAACCGTATTACGTGCCAACAAACGTGGATCCCCGCTTCACAATTCAAGACACGACTCAAGTGGCCGGGGCTGCTCTGCTCAACATTCGCGTCTTTTACAACCGCGTCGCAAGTGAAGGGGCGCTTCCGAAACGGATGCCCGGCAAGAAGAAGAAGAAGAAGAAGCAGAAGCCTAGAAAGAGACGCATGTCTCCAAGGCGCTCTTCTGACGACGACCGCAGCGACGAAGAGGAGGAGGAGAGCAGGAGTCGCAAACAACGCAAGTCCGAGCGCAGAGCAGGAACCCGGGACGACCCCTTTGTCTTGGGACAGTGCGTCGTGTGCGATTGGCCGCTGTTGCTGCCGTTGACATGCAAGACGTGCGACTCGGCTTTGTACTGTGGAGACGGTTGCAGGAACGAGCACTGGGAAGCGGGGCACGATGAGGTGTGCGAAAACACGCGCCTAGAGGAGGACTATGTGCCTCATCCCGAAGAGGACCCCGACAGAGAGTGTGAGTAAAAAGATTAAGCACTCCCATGCTTAGCGCTTGGAATCTATAAACAACCCAGTGTACTCTGTGCATTTGTGTATTTGTGTCTAGATACACACACACATTCCTCATGCGCGCCCGCTCAAGTGTACAGTAGTAACCGTAGTAGAGGGAAAGGATGAAGCTAGAGCTTGCGCATCTGTTGCAGCCGCGCGTGCTCGTAGAGTTTGCCCAAGATAATCTATGGGATCGTCTTCCCTGGGCGCTCCTGGCTCTGGGGGTGATCTTTGGGGGCTTTTTGGTCATTTGGGCTATCCGGCTGTTGCTCTCCTACTTTTTCATCCCCAAGTACCGGGAGCGCTACGTGCTGATCCGGGAGGAAAAGAGCGGCAAAAAGTACTTTGCGCCCACGCGGCGCATGCGATGGGGATCCTTTGTCCACCTGATACTTGAAACGTTTTTTATCGTCTCTATTGTCATTGTGCTCTGGATTGCGGCTCACATTGCCGGATTCAACTTTTGGACCTCTACCATTGTGCTTGGGTTCATTGGAAGTGCGGGCGTCTACATCTTTGGCGGAGGGCTGCAAAACTTTGGCTCTGGGTTCATTGTCTTTCTCACCGACAAGGTAGAGGAGGGATGGTACATCTCGGTGTGCGCGTACAAGGGACGCGTCATTGAGATCCATCCACTCTACGTGGAGATTGAGACGCGAGACGAAAAGACGGGCGGGGCCATCCATCACCAGATCCCCATGCTGCTGATGTTGACAACGGTCGTGTCTCGCTTCTACTACGAAGAGTACTGCGCGCCCATACTGACACGCAAGGACGACCCAACGTCCCACTTGACGGGAGACGAGAGCGACATTTTGATAGACATGGGCGGGATCAAGGAAGCCCAGCCAGCACCACTCTCTGAGCAGGTGGGCTATGAAGTGTTAGATGCGCAGTGGAACGGAGTACATCAACGACCCGGTGTAGGAGGAACCCTTTCCGAGTACAGTGGAAGAGGGGCAACCGCAAAGATTGAGCACCAGCCCTATCAACAAAAGCGTAAAAAGGGACAGTAAAAAAGAAGCACCCCCAAAATCTATTGTTTCCCCCTATTTGTTTGTTGCACGTGCCTTGTTTTCTTTAGTCTTCCACACTCATAGTAAAAAGAGTATGAGCGGCTACTACGACGAATACACCTCTAAGCGAGGGGCCCGCAAGAGGGGCGCAGGCAAAGGGCAGGCGCTGATTGGGGACGAAACAAGAGGTGGTGGTGGTGGTGCTGCTGCCGGCACGTCGGTTGCTGCCATTGTCATTGGCAGCCTGGCCCTTGTGCTCGTCCTTGCTCTTGGAGGATGGACCATTGCTCAGCAGGTGCAAGGGAACAACACGCGCGCTCAAGTGGACATGAACCAGATGATCATTGACTCGCTGGTTATGCCTGCGCTCAACAACACGGACCCCTTTGAGATTGCGAATTTCACTGCTACGGCAACGTATCAGGGAATCTCCTTTACCGCGCAAGGCCCGCCCCCGGTCGGACCAAACGTAGTAGACGCCAACTGGGACATCTCCCTCGTCCCGGCTGGAGATTGCAGGCTGCTCAAGTACAACGTTGGTGGTATCATTTGGGGTGTCGTGGAATATCTACCAAACTCAGTGTCTCTGCCACTTGCATCGGATGCTGACCAGTTCGTATCAATCTTTTATCAGTGCGACGTGTCGTTTCCAAACGCAGCCGTTCTATTGCCAACCGATATTACGGACAACGTGCCTGCTATTGAAATCACACCCGCCTTTACGGTCACCGACACGCAAGGCACCGCCCCGACGGCGTACCCGTTTTTTGATACTGTGGGAACAAACAACCCAGGAGCATTTACATATAGACTCTTCAGTCACAGCGTCAACTGCGGGGCGTCTAACGTCCCTTGCAACATACTTCCCGCAGGAACGACGGTAGCCATTACCAGTCCCATCCGGAGGCTGACCTTTGTACAGGTCCCGTGAGCAAGAGAGGAACGAAAAGACTAAAGAGTAAAAAAATAGAAACGTGTGGTCTTTTTACTTGGTACCCTTCTTTCTCCTCTTTTTCCGCTTCTTCTTTTGATCTCCACCCTCTTCTTCTTCTTCTTCGGCATCTCCCATTTGGTGCTGGGGAGAGACGACGCCCTTTTTGCGCTTGATGATGGCAGAGGCCTCGGTCACGTCGGCTGCCTCCTTGGTAAAGCCGGTAAAGTTCTGCTTGAACTTGTCCTCTTCTCCACCCGTCTTGGAAGAGGAGATGCCCTTGATGTTGGCAAAGTGCACTCCAGACTGTTTGTGTGCGGGTGTGGCGACGGGTCCCTTTCCGTTGCGCTGACGCCACTTGTTCTCCAGACGCTCCATGTCCTTGCGACAAATGTGCGCAAATCCCTGTGCCTGGTTCATGTGCTCACTGAGTGCGTCCATGTCCACCACCAGTTCTTGCGTGCGAGCCTTGGCATAGTGATAAATCACGCCCTGGATCCAGTTGACCATCTGGGTCACTGTGGTGTTGGATGATGCGGCGGCGAGCTCCACATAGTCCCCATCTGACAAGTTGAAGCGCACCATGGCGTTGCGCCCGGCAACCGAGTTCTCATAGTACTCAAAGTACCAGCGAAACAGCTGAGCGCGGTACTCGCTGTGGGGCGGGGGCATGTACCCCCCGCCGGTAAACTGGGCAAAGAACTTTTGGTAGTAGCGCGTGTGCCCGGGGTTGATCCAGTCGTCCTTGTCTCCGGGTGCGGGAGGCAGCCTGTCAAAGAGACACAGCACCAACACCTTGCACGTGTTGGCAATGTGGGCCAAATCCAGGGTGAATTCCATCACCTGCTTGGTCGGCGGCTCAAAGCACAACACGTCTGCGTGCTCAATGATCAAAACCCCACGCAGCCGGGGGGTGTCCAGCTCTACGGTGGCCCCAATGTCGGTGGCAAACTTGGTGACCAGACCCGGAACGGCTTCAATATTGTCCGAGTCTACGCTCACACCGGCAGATATAGTGCCCGACTCGTTGAGCAAATGTTCAACAGCGCGCCTCTTTTGCACGCCCTTGCGCCCAAAGAGAGCAACGCAGTTGCGCAGCGGGTTGGTCACGGGGTCAAAGAGTTGCGGGGTGTTGATTGGAGGAAGAACCACGTCGTTGATGAACGCTTCAACGTCACTGATGACATACAGGGGTGGCTCAACCGTGCGCCTGGAAGCAGTAATCATTTTGTGGTTGTGTGCAAAAAAAAAGAACCCCTCTCTGTCTAGTAAAGTTGAGCGTGCGCGCGAGTATTTTTTTATAAGCGTCGCTGCTTTTTAGAAACTCGCGATATAAGTAAACGCGCGAGAGGGCGTTCTTATCACTATCATTTGCTATTGGCGCAACACGCACGCACAAAAGCAAAGAATGGACGAGAGCGATTTTAGCCAAGGCCTTCGGGACGCGTATGAGTTTTTCGGAGGCGTCGGTCTCAGCATTGATGAGTTTGCCGACACGATGGAGCCCGCGGACCTCGGGATGCGGAGCCGGGGCGAATTTTACGCCCCCATCACCCTCAAGGTGCGCATGAGCGGTCAGTCTTCTGAGGCCATGGGGTGCATTGCCATGGCCATTCCCGTGCACGAGAATCCCTCTTGGTTCTCAAAGCTCCAGGAGCGCGTGGCTGCCACCATGGGTTCATCCAAGAGTTCGGCGTCCAACATGGACGTGTGCAACATTGAGGGCACCTCCATTTCCACCATGAGCCCCGACCAGCTGCGTACCGTGGGTCAGCTCAACGTGTACGTGAGGGGTCGCCGCAAGCGCCTCAAGACTGTGCCCACTCCCCCTGCCGAGTATTCGGCCAACAAGGTGTCTTCCATCAACGACTGGCTGCACGACGCGTCAGAGGAGGTCCCAAACATGGTGGCTGGAATCTTGGCCAACAAGGATGCGTCTGCGCTCAACCAGGCGCTGGTGCCCGGAGGCAGCGTGCAGCGTGCCATTGAGCAGCACTTGGAGAACTTTACCAAGGAGAACTACCCAGGGGGCTGGGCCGAGTTTGTCCGCGTCTCCAACCACAACAGCCCAGACGCGGTAGACGAGGATCAGGTGCGTTACACCATGGACCTCGTGTCCAAGGTGTTGCTTCACTACGTGCGCCAGTACATTGGGGCTGCGGGCACAAACGTGGGCAAGTACATTGCCGCGCGCCAAGCTCGCGTGCTGGCCAAGAGGCTGCAAAACGCCCGCTTCCAGAGCCAAAAGGGAGCCCTGGGCGGCGGGGGCGCCGACAACAGCGACCTCTTTGCGCCCATCCTTGGAGGCGGCAGCCAAGCCAACTCCAAGGTGACTGGTTACGCGCACGTGACTGCCGACGACGGGTACAAGATGTACCATTCTCTGGCAGAGAACGCCATGGATTCTCCCACCCTCCTTCACGACGTGGTGGACGTGCTGCACGAGAACGACCTCGGCGCCAAGGCGCCCGTAGTAGTAGGAACCAACATTGCGTGCCGCGGAGACCGCTACTATGGAGGTGGTGCTCGCAACAGGGATGACTACTACGACAGCGGAGACGAAGAGGAGGAGGAGGGCGGCGACGACGACGACGACTACTACTATGGTGGTGATGGGAGCTCGTTCCGCCGCTACGCCGACGACGATTTCTACGACGCGCCTCGTCACGGCCGCGGCAAGGGACGTCGCCAAGGGGGGTACGGAGACTACTTTGGTCGTGGGCCGGGATACGGAGGATACGACAGCGGGGCGCCCATTGCCAGCGGCGGACTGGGAGCCAAGAAGATCATTGCCACGCGCGATCAGGTGCTTGTACTAGAGCCCAAGGCGTGGGTAGAGACGATCCCAGGGGAGCACGTGCACAAGTGCCCGCCGTACGCGCACAAGCACCACCACCCCTACTGGACGCAGGTTCACGGCCAGTACCAGCCCCTACACAACAAGATGCCCGTCTACTACAACAAGCACCACACCAAAAAGGACCTGACGCCCAAGGCCCCGACGCGTGCCTCCCCGTACGACACCTACGTGGCTACGGCCCTCTTTCTGGGCATGCACGCGCCGCCCCCGCTGCTCAAGCTGGGCCCCAAGACTTCCCAGACCAAGGGCAAGGACGAGGGCGTCCAGATGGTCCAAGGGCGCGCGGTAATCAAGGCCAAGACCAAGGGTCGTGCGCCCAAGCTGGTCCCCATGACCAAGAAGACCCGTGCGCCTCCCGTTCGCGCCAAGGCTGACCTGTTGGCCGGAGCAGAGGCGCGTACGGCGGCCAAGGTGTTTCGCAAGAAAGCACCCAAGGTGGTGCCCATGCGCTACAAGGGAGAACCCGTTGCTGCTGATGCTGCCAAGGAAGCCCCATCCAAGACGTTTGGTATGACCAGTGTGGCAGACATCTTTGGCCCGCCAAAGGGAAGAAAGGGAGGAAAGTGAAAAAAAGAGAGGCTTGTGTAAAGTAAAGAACTTGCCCCATATATAGAGAGTATGCGTGTGTCTTTTTCTAGCTAGCTATCAAAGCATGCGCCAAGGTGGTGGTGGTGGACGAAGAGTCCGTGCGGCTTTCCCCGGAAACCCAAACCTCAAAGTCGTCCTTGAACTAGACGAAGAAGAGCCGTATCACCCCCAAGACGACGAGAGAGATGGCGGTGGCGTGGATGAAGACAGTCTCTTTCAGTCCATGAACTTGGGCAGCGTTGGATCTCACATTCCGGGCAAGGACAACCGTTTTGAAGATCACAACGACGACGAGCAGCGAAAGCTAAGCGAACTAGAAGAGGAGCAACTGGACTACCAAGCCGATGCCCGCGAAGCACGCGAAAAGGGGGACCTCAACGGACAAGAAAAAGCCCTTGCCAGGTGGCAAGAGTCGCTGGAACGCGAACGCGAGATTCAGGACGCTGCAATCAAGAGGCGTCGCGGGCGCGGGCGCCCCTCTGTACCCACTGCCCGCCGTGATCCAGATCCAACACCCAAACCCAAAACAGGGGGAGATGTGGAATCAGAGGACGAAGAATTTGAAACGCAGAGGCCCACCAAGCAGGCACGTGTTCCGGGCAGGCGCAGACTCTTTTCTCAAAACACTGGGCTCAACGCGCTCATGGCAAAGACGCGCGACGTGGTTCGTCGTGGGTTGCAGCCCCTGTACACGTTTGTGGCCATGGTCAATGTCAAAAAGGGCGGCGGTGACATTAGGATGGACTACCGGTGGCGCGACGAGTTGCAAAGGGGAGGTACTCTCGGTGAACGCCAGAACCCCGTTGTCATGAAGGGGGACACGGTGGAGGAGTTTATAGAGCTCAATCGTCACCTCGGGGCAGAGCTGCTGGACCTTTTGGTTGCAACCTACTACGACGTCAAGACGGCCCAGACCATGATTGGGGATTGTGTGGATGTGGACAACCCTCACTACCGGCTGACGTCTCAGGATGTGCGCGACGTGGTGGGTCAAAGCGAGATGGTTTTCGCTCCCGCGTGGGTCTGGGGCACCATTTACGACGCCACATTTCGCGTCATGCTGCACGAGGGGATGATGAGCGCCATTGACATGGCCCACAGTCAGATTCGCAGGATTGACGGATGCAGCACCTTTACGAAAAAGGAGCTCATCTGCAGCGAGGGCGTGCGCGATATTTTCGCTCTCTTTGTGGCGTACAACTTTCTCTTTTCTACCGGGGGCAACGCATACCAGGCGGGGTTTGTTGCCGGGGGCAATGGGAGACTCAACCCACAGTACCGCGTGAGCGCGGGGTTTCGCACCCGCATGGCGCTCAGCAACTCTATCAACACGGCCAAGATCTGGTTTGAGAGCGTCTACCGCAAACAGAACCGCACGTACGCCCAGTTCAGGGCCATTGTGAGCAAGATGCGAAACATGGTGGTCCCTCTCTGGGGCAACGTGCAGCCCCCGCTGCCGCCGGTTGAAATTACACCAAACGCGAATCCAGGAGACGTTAACAATCCGTTTGGGGGCGCAATGGGCATGCCAGCAACTCTCATGATGGGACTTCAGCCCGCTCAGCGAGATCAGGTTGAGCGCTACTTTTTTATGCGCAGGCTGCTCTACCACATGCCTCGCTACGAACTCTACCACATGGAGTAGGAAGAAGAAGAAGGAAAAAATTAAGCATGCTCTTGTTTAAACAACACAACGTATTAGAATTGTATTTTGCCTCGTCCACCATCACTTACGTCCTTTGGTAGAACGCGCGCGCGCCACACACACACAGGCGCATTCGCGACAAAGAAAAAGGAAAAAACAAGCAACTGCACTTTACGCAGTACCCAGTATATCTATTTGTTGCCACTCTTGTGATTGGTAGCTTTTGAGTCACTGGACACAGTAGCCAATTACTTTGCGCTACATTCAGCAAGACCGAGCAAATCAACACCAACGACAATGTACCGCTCAAGAAACGCCGCACCCGAGTACGACAACGATGGGGATGAGGGCTACTCTTACGAAGATGAGGGAGCCTATATGGAGGATGAAGACGGTACCGTGTACACGGACCAGAACGCAGGCCTCACCTACAGCATGAGAAGCGACGAGCATCTGCAGCGGGACCTCTTTCGCAAAGTGCAGACCGTCTACCTCCACATGGAGATTACTGGAACCCCAGAACAGCTGGCCAACGGGGACGTGGAGACCACGTGGAAGGTTGCCCCCCACATTGCGCAGCACCTGAAGCAGATTATGGCCACTAGGAACCGCGACAAGGCGGTCGGGGCCGACTTGGCTGGGAACCTGCGCAACTGCATCCCTCTACACGCAGAGGTGGTGAGCGACGCCAACAGTTTTCCCTACAAGATGGGATTCAAGTTCCCCGGGATGGTGCCCAAGGTGATGACAAGCACCGGGCGCTACACCTGGACCACGGACGCAGACGCGCCCTCCAAGATGGTCAACCGAGCCGTGTTTGACCCCACCAACATCATCAACCAGTACATGTACGACAACTGGTCCAAGTGTTCTCTGGAGAGCCTGGAGGAGGACATCACCCACCTCAAGGGGAAGAACGAAGGGTTTTCCACCATCAACGTGGTGAGTCTGCCCTTCCAGATGCTCGTGATGAACCTGGATGACGAGACAAACCCCAACAACCCCGACGCAAAATGGACTCAGTACCATCTGACCGAGGAGGAGATTGACGAGATCTATGACGCGCCCGTGAACGGACGCAAGCGTCAAGTCATGGTCCCCACGCCCATTGCCCAGGACATCTACGATCGCCTCAAGGGACCACTGGAGGACATCAGCAAGAGCTTTGTCAAGCTTGACGACATGGTCGTGGAGTTTGAGCGCGCCGACGGCTACAAGAAGTTCAACGACTTTCGCGGCCTCCACAAGGAGCTGGTGGGCAACGGTGTCAGCCCCAAGCAGCACATCAGGACAAAGAGGCTCAACCAGCGCTGCACCTACTCTGCCATGTTCAAGCTGGACTTTTTGCTCTTTTGAGGAGGAGGAGAAAAGAAGGGGGGAATAGAAAGGGGGTGTTTCAAAAAAAAACAAAAGAGTCAAGTAAAAATATCTGCTAAACAAAAAGGCGCGCGCGCATGTAATATCATTTCCCCCCGTTTTTACTGTGTGTGTGTTCCCTTTCAAAAGGCAAGAACCAACAGCACTAGAGCAGCACCAGTGGTCAGGAGCGATGCGGCCAGTCCCGGGGCAGACGCGGGCGTCGTGGTTGGTTGTTGCGGCAACGGAAAGCTGTTCCCGTCGTTGCTTGTGAGTCGCGTCACATAGTATGAGCCTGATGAGCTTCCCGTTCCGTCTGTGACTCCAGGGGGCACGCCCAGACCGCTGCTGCCTCGGTTGACGTTTCCGCACGTGTTGAGGCTCATGGCAGACACGTGACAGTCGTGCAGGTTCTCGCACATATTGGTAGCCGTGTTGCAAGTCGTTGTAACAAACGATTCGCAGTACCAGACCTGTCCATTGTCTCGCACATACTCTCGCGGGCCCAAGCATTCGGCCGTGGTGTTGCACGTGGGCTGTTCCTCATAGTAATAGCGCGCGTACCACGACACGGAGCGCGGATCCTCGCATTTGTTGGGCTGGCTCACTTCCTCAGAGTTTCCCCCCAGCACCACAAAGCTGATACCGTCGTTCGGAACGTTGATAAACTTGCCGTTGACCACCCCGTTTGGTCCGCATGCCGTAGTGCACGTGTTGAGGGGCGCATCTACGCACGAACCTTGAGCCGCGTCGCAAGGGGACCCACTCGTAGGTGGATTGGGATGCGAGCACCAGCGCACCCCTGTAGAATCCACCTTGGTGTAGGTCACGCCCACCAAGGTGTTGCCGCAAAAGTTGCACTGGTTGGTCAGCGGGACCATGAGCGGGGCGCTCAGGTCGTTGTTCTTGCCCCAAAAGGCAGCTGCGGGCGGGGCATACAATAGCTGGTTGCATGTTGCGTCTGTGTACATCTCAAAGGCAATGAGACCATGTGCAAGGTGTGGGTTGAAAAGGAGGCCCCACAAGAGGCATACAATCCCCAGGAGCTTCATTTGGAAAGCCAAGAGTGAAACACAAGTGCGGGGCCCCCGGGAAACCTGATATAAGCTGGTTGCTTTCTTTTGCTAAAACGAGTAATTGTGGGTGCCTACGATGCCTAGTGCATGTACAATCCGCGTTTAGCGGGGTGTGCACCATTTGCGCCGAGCTTGCGCCGATCTCGTGAACACTTTGCTAAAAGCGTACTGTGCACGAGATCTCGTGTACACTTTGCTAAAAGCGTACTGTGCATGTGCGACTGCCAAATCGCGGAAAAGGCAAAAACAAGAGAGATAGAAATTTTTGTCATTGCTTTTTTTACTCTAAACACACGTTTCTAGTCCCCCCCATTCCACCATCACACCGCTTCACGGCCTCTTGAGCTCTGGGTTCCACAGCTTGAGCATAACAGGAATCCATCGCTCCAGGTGGTGCTCTGCGTTCCATCCACCTCCCGTCTTCATGGTGTGCTTGAAACGCGCTGTCACGGGATGAAAGGCCTCTGGGTGCAGGTCCGTGTGCATCGGAGAGCTCTTCTTCCTACCCTCCCACATGACCCCACGCGCCCTTGACTCTGCAATCTTGGTCTCCACCTCGGGCAACTCGGATGCGGGCGCGCGGCGTCCCGTCACCGTGGGCATGCCCAGCGACTTGATCTGGTCGCTGATGGTAAAAATGGAAACCCCGTCGTACGGACTTCCCAGCACAAAGAAGCGCTGATCCGCCAGACGATAGCAATCCTCCCTGGGCACGACCCCGTGAAACACGGCAGCCGCGCGTTGGTTGTTCCACTGGATGGGAACAATGGAGGAGACCTGCTGCGTCCACTCGGGCTCGGCCTTGGACCTGTAGGCCTGGTGCTCGTTCTTCCTGTAACCGGCCAGATCATCCGAGGGGGTGACGGGAACCCCCAGCGCCTCGGCAGCGGCGTACATGTTGACGGTAACATTGCGCTCGGCCAGCGCGTGCAGATACGTCAGCTTGGTGCGCCACTCCCCGTCGCTGAGAAGACTCCTAAAGGTGGGCTTCTTGGAGCGCAGCTCTGCCTTGAACTCCTCCACGGCCAGGGGAGCCGTGCCCCGCGCCACAAGGTAGTAGTCCTTGTCGCGTCCATTCTCACGCGTCGCGCTCATGACGGAAATCAGAGATTCGGGACCCCCGAGCTCAGAGTCCCAGGTGTCGTACTCGCGCCTCTTGGCGGCACTGCGCAGCGAGAGCTTGGGCGGTGCCTTGGAATACTGAGGCACTGCCTCGTTGACAGCAGCCTGCTTGTCTGCGTCCTGAAAGTAGGCATCCGTGTAGCCGTCGGGCATGTCGTCGCGAAGGTGGATCTTGGACACGGCCATCAGACCAAACATGGTGTCGGGGATGGCGTCGGGCGTGACGGTGGCGTCCATGGAAAAGATAGACACGGTCCCCGAGGGCATGTCCTCGTCGCTAGTCGTGTCCAGGTTGCTAAAGCACTTTACGGCAAGCAACTCGCCATCCTCAAAGCACTCAATCTGCGCCTCCAACTTGGCGCGCTGGTCCTCTGTCAGATCTGCTGCGGAAAACCCCACGCACTGCACGAGCTGAGAGAAGCGATCGTCTGCCTCGGTAGCGGTGGCCATTTGTGTCCGAGTGCGCGTAGCCCGCGTTGTGAAAGTGTTGGCTTGCCGTAGACAGCTTTATATCATCAGCTTTTTGTTTTGGAAATCTCTAACGAGATGAAAGCATGATGATGATGATAAAGTGCCCTTGTCTGTATCGTGCTGGTCTTCCCATCGGACGCGCTTGGCACCATTGTCTTTGCTGCTGCCGCCAAACACGTTTGCAATCGCAGCGAGTGCTGGTCGCTTGCGTTTTGGGCAACCCGTGTCACTCGCTTTGGCCGCAGCGACACGAACGCTGCGCCGCTCTTCCTCTTCGTCTCTCTCGCGAATCACATCAGAATGATAATCCCACCCGGCCAGATTCCAGCATGGGATCTCTGCAACTGGCTTGCGCCCCTGCAAAGCCCCGTGTATGGCCGCCAAAAAGAGGTCTTTTCCACCCTCCTTTGTGATCAAAACCTGCTGCACGGCGCACAACAAATCCAACAAATACCAATGTCCCTCTTGTTTTGCCAGCAGCAAAAAGCAAAAATCCCGCAACAGCTGCCGCCTCCAAACACGGTCCACCAGGCAGTGGTACGGCTTGGTATCCTTACCATCGTTGTGTACAAAGTTCTCATAGCTGTAAAGCCCATTCTCGTACTCTTTCCGTGTCATAAAGAGCGCCTCCCCGGACTTTACGGCCCTGTGTAGAAAGGCGCGTTCCGCCGGGGTGAGCCACTCTTTGCGAATCATGAGCGGGCGGGCGCTCCACTGCCCTGAGAGTATGGAAAACGCATCTTGTTGAATGTACAGGTCAACCTTGCCGTAGAGCAGCGTTTTGATGAACCCAGCAAAGACGTCTGAGAGGCATGTATCCTCCTTTGTGACGGGGTAGTTGCGGTGCCAATTCTCCAAAATGTACCTGCGGCGCTCTTGATCGCCCAGCAGGCGAAAGAAAAAGTCTCGGAAAAGACCCCTCTCCATGTCAGGGTGTGTGACAAAAGCGACCCCCCCTCTTGAGAAATTTTTGCAACCACTTTTGAGTTTCTCAAACTAAACACGAGCAAAGGGGTCTCTCGTGTTTTTTTTTGTGAATCTCCCAAACAGGAAAAGTAAACAGGGGTACCTTATCGCTTGGTGTACCTGGGGTTGCAATTTGCTGTTTATCGTTTCTAAAGCTTGAGCGTGGCTGTACACACACACAAAAAGGAAGAGGTCATGCTGAGTTTGGGTACAAACGAGTGGGATGACGGCAAAGAGCCGGCCCGCGCACCTGCTCGCAACGACGAATCCGGCAAAAGCGACGAGAAATCCTTTCACATAGAAATGGTTGACACCTGGGCGAGCTTTGGACTAAAGGGCAAGCTAGGAAAACTGCGGGCAAAAACGAGTGGTTCATCGCGCCAGGCGCCCAGCGGCAAGTTCCCCGAGAGGCTGCAGGACGTTCAAGTGAGCGAAAACGGCGTCAATTCCCTCAAAGACACGACGTTTGCCTCGGCGCAGCAGGTCTACGCAGCCAAGATCAGACAAACAAGCGACGCATCCGTGGTGGAAGAGTACGACCGCATGCGCGAGGAAGCCGCCGTGAACCGCGTGTCGCGCAAGAACAAGATCACCAGAAGACCTGCTCCCGCTCCCCAAAAGCGAGACGGCCGTGGTAGTGCCGGATTCAACATTGCAGCAATGGCTCGCCGGAAAAAGAAAAAGAGACGCAAGAAGCGCAAGCCCAGCTCTGATGCTTCTACTCCTGCTACCGCCGCTCCCGATGCAGAGGAGGAGGAGGAGGATCCCGTTGTGTCCCCTCAGAGCAGGAACAACGCCCAGCATCACCCCAAGCGCGTGCCCGTCGCTACAGAGGGCATTCTGATGGGGCTTCCGGTAGAGTCTCTGGAAGACTACCGGCACTCGGATGACCAGATGGAGCTGTACACGCACGCAGTGACTCGCATGGGCCGCGCCACAGAGGACATGATCCTGGCCATGCCGCCCGTCAATGAGGTGCTCTCCTTTTGTCGCCAGTTCCAGAACAAAGAGTGTCTTTGGTTCTACAGCATTAACAACCTGATCTCGGACGCCGACACGTGCCTGGACTACCCCGACGTCTGCGTGCTGAGCCGCAAGTACTTGGAGACCTTTATGCGGGAGCCAGACCCGCGCCAGCCCTACGAGCGTCCTTGCATCAATCTGGACCGGGCGCCCCTCCCGGGCGAGGGCAAGATCCAGTGCGTGGGTCACGCGCTCTCTGAAAAACTGCTGGGCCCGGGCAAAGGCTACCGGCTGCGCGAGCTCATTCTGCGCGACCAGATGACCCAAGTCAACGCGGCGCTAGCACACAACGAGGCCGTTCGCGCCAACGGCGGTCACGGAACCCTGCTCCAGCCGAGAGACTGGTTGGACCCCATCCCAGAGCTCTGCGTCATGTGCCACATTTACTTTACCAACATGGACTACATTCGCCAAAAGGACAAGGAAGTGGAGCGCGAGCGCAAGGTGCAACAAAAGGCTGCGCTCTACGAACAGGGCGGTGAAGACCTCAACCTAGACATGGACGTGGACTCTGGCACGGGTGCTAATACCAGCATTGTGATTGCCAACAAGTTTATGGTGATTCCCAACCGCGCAGGCGAGTACCCGCTCTCCATGACGCTGACGGGCGACAAGGCACCCACTGGCGTGTGGGGTCCGTTCCCGGTGTGGAACAACCAAAACTATGTGCCAGTCAAAATCAGTGGGACCGAGCTGCGTGGTTTCAAGGAGACAGACAACCTGGTTTTTCGGGAGCCTCAACAATCTCAACAGATCGGCTCTTTGTTGAGGCATCCCTCCAGCCGATCCACCCCTACGCCCTACACACAACGCGCTTTGAGTTCCCCTCAATAGAGCGCGCCATCTGCGAACGCATGTGCGGAGGAAGCAAGCCCAACCAGGCACTCGTCAAGGCTGTGTTTACCGATTCGCTGCGCGCTAGCCGAGACGCGCTCTTTGACTCTGATAAGCCCCTGCTACACCCACTGATTACGATTCGGGAACTACTGGCCATTTTGGATCGCCCGCTGCACGACACCAACCTGGACTATGTGGTGGAGGTGCTGACCGCCATTGAGAGCGATCCAGACACGTCGCACATGACAACGCAAATGGTCCTGGAAACTGTGACCAATCCAGAGTGTCCCTCGCTCAAGACGGTCATTACAACCAGTCTGGACGAGATGGAAAAGAGCATGAACAGTGGCAACATGGACGCGATCCCAAAGAACATGCTCACGGCCATTAGCATGGACCGCTTCCAGCGAGACAACCCAGACGCGCGCTCATACGACATGCCCCTGCACTTGCGCTACGCCAAGGAGTTGGCCATGGCGTCGGTGCTCTATCGCAGGGCAGAAGAGGAAAAGAAGCGCGAGCGCGATCTCATGGGACTCAATGACTATGTCATGTCTTCACTGCACACTGACGGCCCCAACGGGTCGTACCCAGACGACGTGGCGGTGCCCAAGACGCCGTTTCGCTTTGCGCTCTTTGACGGATCAGAGAGCGAATCCTCTTCCTCTGAGGAAGACGAAGATGACGCAGAGCAAGCAGAGTACGACAAGTGGAAGGACAACTACGACCCAGACGACCCAAAAACGTGGCCAGTCGCGTCTGACAATCCAAAGGCAAAGGCTGCTGCCGCCGAGGCTGCCGCCGTCAAGGAGGATGCTCGCATGGAAGAGGAGAGGGAAAAGAACAAGATCCTCTGGAACCACAAACACATTACGGCCGACGGCGTGGACGACATTACACGCCACCAGGCAGAAGACTACACCTGGTTCCTCACGGTCTGGTACCGTGTCAACATGGCGACCCATCTGGTGGCTGCGTACAAGCGCATGTGTGGGCGCAACAAATTGCTGGATCACAAGACAGCCGAGTTTGTGCAGCGCGCCCACCTCAAGCTCGTGCAGTACCTGGACAGCGTGGAAGACCCTCGGGACGACAACCTAGACATGGAAACGTTCTTTGACGCCTATGGAAAGGGCATGGGAGAATCTTACTATCACGATGACCGCAAGCTGGTCAAGAGCACCGTTACCCGCCACAAGGTCAAAGCGACGCCGCTAGAGATTATCCGCTCTCATTATCCAGAGAGCAAAGGGTGGATATGGACGGCAGAGGACGCTGCACACGCGCTGAAAGAGGGGCACATCATTCTTGCCGACTCGGATATCCCGGGGGTGGATTTTGTTTCCCAGGAGCGTTCAAGCCCCATTCTGATGCGTACCGGGCGTATAGACGGGGAGTGGGCGCCGTTCCCTGACGCGCCCGTGGCCACGCACACGCTCTATTATGGGTGTATCTTTGTGCTCAACCAGTGTCAGGAGCTGATGGACAAGCACCGCGACGACCCCATGGACGAGCCGCTCTTTGACGCACTGTGGGCCTATTATGCGGCCTTTTCGGATCTCTTTTACTTTTGCCTGAGTACGCATCCCAAGCACAAGCCAACGCCTCGCATGGACGACGACTATCTGCTGAGTTCGCTGGACGGCTTTATATCCAACGACGGGACGCCCGTTATCGGAGACCGCGCCACGCCCTGGGAGCTCTATGGGCAGTGCATGGACACACGAGCGTTTCACGCAGGCGACTTGCCAGACCTTTTTCATGTGCTGGTGCACATTCCGCTCTGGGGGGAACAAAACACACCCGACAGTATGATTGGACGCTTGCTGCAAAAGAGCCTACCATTTGCTTGTCAACGCAGACACCTCAACAAGCTCATTGTGAACAATCTCGGAGGCGGAAAGAACAAACCCGAAGCGGATGCTAAAAAGAACACCTCCAAAAAGCAGGCGGCGGCGGCAACAACGACCGAGGAGCCCGGGTTTTGGTTTGTCTTTTGCAAGCTGTACTGGGTCATGCTGAGCGGCCTGTACCCAGGAGAGTTGGGGCCCCGCGAGAACAAGCTTGGCATGCGCGAGCTGCTGCGTTCCAAAGAGCTCACTGATCCGGTGCATGGGAAGGAAAAGCTGATTCAGGCCTTGAAAGCAAAAGGAGAGGTGAATGCGGGTGGGGGTGGGGCTGCCAAGGGTGGCCCCCTAGTGGCCATTACCAGCTTTCGGCTCTTTATTCTCTACATGGGCTCGCTCAACCCACACTATGCCGAACTGGCTTCAAAGTGCGTGGACTGGGAGCACTTTAAGAACGAGACGATCCACATGGCGTATCTGATTCGCGGGCACAACATGTTTACGCGGGATCCATTTGCCCAGGCACGCAAGTTGCTGAGCCGCACCATCAAGAACCCGGGTGGTCGGGTGCACAGACTGCGCCGGCGCTCGTTGGCCGTGACCCTCAAGGAACACTGCAACAACGTGTTGGAAAAGGACATTCTACAGGATCTGCAGCACCGCGTGCAAGACATGCGCAAGCTAAAGGAGACCAAGGCCGCCATTGCCATGTGTGAGAGCATCTTTCAGCAAGAGGTTTGCATCAAGGGCTTTCTGGCCACCAAAGTGGGCAGCTACTACACGGGCGGGCAGCCCGATTGGGAGAGCCTAGAGTCTCTGTTGACGCGCGCGCTAGAGGTGACCCGCAACGGCATCACCATGTATCACTCGGTGATGAACCTAGGGGTCAAGAGCGCCATTCTCAACATTTTGTTGCGCATCCCGCCCCAGGAGCGACTCACAATCAAGGGATTCTCGCTGCTGACGCTGGAAGAGTATGGGGGCATCTCGCGCAAGAGTGTGGCGACCATGGTGGAACTGGTCAACGTGTATCACACAAAGGCCGTGCCCAAGGAGTTTGCTCGCTGCACCGATCCCTTTCGGCTGCGCGACTTTATGGTGGTCTGCTTTTACTTTAACGCGGTGGCCCTGTTGGAACAGTACAAGTTGGTGACACTGGACGCAGACACGGTGCGCCGCACCGACCTGGCCATGAAGACGCGTCGCCACAAGCTCTTTCCGGGGCAGACGCTTCCAGACAGTGCCTACAATGTGACCTTGGCACTCTGTTGCAACAAGGTGTGCAATCTGATGGGACAGGGCCAGTACGGAGACAAAAAGGTGGCCTTTGATATTGAGCGCTGCGTCTTTGTTTGCGCACACGGCAAGAATCCACACCACACTCCGCTCATGGGAGCCGATCTGGTGAACCGACCCAAACAGAACACTACATTTTCACAAGGGACACCAGACGACGACGACGACGACGACGACGATGATGATGATGATGATGACGGTGCAAATCCAGTCGGCGCAGAGACGGTGGAGAATGCCGCAGCTGTTGGCGAAGACTTGCGCAGCATCATGGATCCTGCTGTGGCTCGGATCAACGCAATGCGCAAGAACAAGCGCGGTGCCAACAGGGTGTCGCGCTCTCGGGCGGAAAAGGGACGCGGAGTCAAAAAGACCAAGCTGCAGCGCGATCGCAAGGAGTTGCGCAATGCGCGCAAGGCCTTTAGTGGGATACCGTGCGGGCAGCCGGTGCTGACCGTTTCGCTGCGCGGGAGGATGCTCGTGTGTGGCAGTACGCTGGCAAACCAGGCGCGCTACATGTTTTGCCCCGAGTGTGGAGCCTTTCATTGCTACAATGCACTCAACCACGTCAACTCGCCGGTGGGTCCTGACGGGGGTGGACTCTACCGCTGCAACGAGTGTGCGCAAAAGGAGATGATTGACACGCCATACCTCACGTGTGCCTATTGCGCAAAGAGCACCGCGGGCCAGGTGACACGCAAGACGCTGCTGAGCGTCTTTTGTCCTCTGAACGACCCTACCAATGCGGAGTTTGATCCCATGCTCCACGGGGATGACGTCTTTCAGGATCTATACTTTTGTCGCGGGTGCTACAATATTGCGCGACGCTACGCATGGGGAATCCCAAAGGACGCGCTGTGGAGAAAAATTGCCCAAGTCAAGGCCTTTAAGATCAAAGAACAGGCCGCAGGAAAGTATATTCAAAGGGGAGGCGGAGGGGGTGGTAGGAGAAAAAGACGCTGACCCACCATTAAACACTCTATCCTCTTTTACTTTTTTTTTGTGATGTATCCCCTTTAAAAGGTAAAGTTGCCCATCTGAACGTTGCTGGAGAATCCTTGTTGCTGCTGCTGCTGATGCTGCTGCCCTTGAGCCATGAACCCAAACCCAGTACCACCACCACCACCACCACCAAAACCAAACTGGCCTTGAGGAGTTCCATCTCCTGCTCCCATGCTTGTCGCGAGATCCATTTCCTCCCTTTCCGAAGATAGGTGCAAGAGCACAGACACGGCCTCAATGGGGTCTACGAGTGCCTCGTGTGTGCAGTCAAGCATGTCCTCCACGCTGTTGACAATCCCTGCCTCGTCTAACAACGGGAACACGAGCTTGGGGTTCCACTTCATGGCATCCTCTATCACGCCCAACACCCACACGCACTCGTCCACATACGTGGTGCCCACAAACCGGGCCAGTATGTGAAACATCCCATAGTGGCGAATGAGGTTCAACATGACGTTGAGACCACGCTCCGAGCCCCGCGTGTTTCCCTCTCCCAAGCAGATGATGCGATCGTTGTTGGCCGACATAAAGCAGGTGGTGATGGCGTACACGGCGTTGTTGTGCACGTGTGCCACATCCTTGTCGGCACAGTGCATCAGAGCGCGCATGGTATCGCGATGGGGCTGCGATCCCTTGTCTGGCAGTGTGATGGCCTCGGCAAAGTCAAACCCCTCGCATGCCAGGTTGCCCAGAAAATGAGCCGCCTTGCGCCTGATGCGAGAATCCGTGTCGCCCAGGCTTCCAGTCATGAGCGTGAGCCACTTGGTCTCAATAAAGACGCGGGGGATGGTCTTGTCTCCGCGCGGGGTCTGGAGGGAGCAAATGGCAGCAACGACGTCGGCGATGCGCTCTCTGTTTCCTCCCTTGACATACGTGTACCAGCTCGCAAGCACGCTCATCAGCGCGCGGGGATTGAACTTGACCAGCTTAAAGAGCTCTGGGTGGTTGCGCCCCTTAAAGAGGCTCATGAGCGTGCCCAAGATATACGTGAGCATCTGATGCATGTGGGGCTCCATCTGATCAACTCTCTGGCGCGGAATGTTGTCCAGGATCTGCAGCATGTAGGGCCAAACAGACTGTGTCCATTCCCACGCGGGTGCCTTGTTGCCCGACTCT